>Ga0164290_1000246_pt1 | contig 206694 bp, 205 predicted proteins | sample Micstemetagenome_FD_108782 | JGI IMG/M metagenome (GOLD analysis project Ga0164290, IMG submission 108782) | Contaminated culture microbial community from soil near Moab, Utah, USA - Microcoleus steenstrupii SON62 (Illumina Assembly) | ecosystem: Environmental > Terrestrial > Soil > Soil crust...
CGCCGGCGACACCGCCGTCGAGCCAAACGAAACCTTCACCCTCTCGCTCTCCAACCCCTCCGCCGGCACCACACTCGGCACCGCCTCCACCACAGGAACCATCACAAACGACGACGCGGCGACGGCACGGCCGTTCGACGAATCCTACGTCGCCACGACCTATACGGGCCGAATGCGGGCGCTCGAGCACGGCAACGCCTCGAAAAGCCTCTTTGTGGACGGCGACTGGTACGCGGTCCTGCCAGACGGGCCGAAGTGGTTCGTCGAGCGCTTCAGCGGCGACGTGCCGGCGGCCGGCCAGAAGGGCGGCTGGACGCGGGCGAGCACGGACCGGTTCCTCGACGGCAACCGCGCCTCCGACATCGCCTGGGACGATGCGACCAACTCACTCTACGTGCTGCAGTACTGGGAGAGCTCCGCGAAACCGATGATGTTCAAGCTGAACTACGATGCCGGCTCGCGCAGCTTCGTCCATGTGGCGGAGGCGCAGATCGCCGGGTCAGGCGGCAAGCTGGCAGCGTCGCACTGGAGTTCGAATCCGGAGATGGTCATCGGGCTCGACCCCTTCGGCACGCCGCTGGTCGCCGACATCGGCAAGGCGACCACCGGCCCCAATCGCGGCCTGCATCTGTCCTGGTCCAGCAAGGACCTCGTCACCTGGGGCGAGACCACGATCGACGCGGAGCCGACGGGAGCCGGCAAGAACGCCAAGGCCGACATCGTCTCCTTCACCCAGAACGGCGTGCCGCGCATCGGCATCGCCTACAGCTCGGACCGCGGCGGCATCGACGGCGACGGCTCGAAAGGCAGCTGGAAGTTCGCCTGGCGCGATGCGTCCAGCAACCCGGCCGACTACGCGACGGGCTGGCAGGTCGAGACCTTCAACGCCACGGTGCATGTCGACAACCACACCAGCGCGGTGTTCGACGGCACCAACATCTACATCGCGATGAAGGACGACCAGAACTCCGTGTGGCTCACCAAGGGCATGCCGGGGCGGTGGGAGACCGCGCTGGTCGTCGATTCCGCCCGCACGCCCGGCGACGGCCCGAGCCGCCCGACCCTCGCCGTGGACGAGGCCGACAACCGCCTCCTCGTGGTCTATCAGCGAAGCACCGGCGGCCCATTCGACGGGATCTTCATGAAGTCCGTCGACCTCGACGGGGCGCTCAGCTTCGACCCCACCAGCCTCGGAACGCGCATCATGACCACGACCAACGGCACGGGGCTCGTTGATCCGCAGCTGCCCGTCCATGCCATCGATGCGAGCATGGATGGCATGTTCCCCCTCCTGGCCGCGAATGCGGCCGTCAGGGAAGTCTGGTACAACCCGGTCGAGCTCGGCGCATGGCAGCTCATTGCCTAATGGCGACGGGCGGGGCACCCCGTGCCGCACCGGCCGGCCGCGGCCTCACGGCCTCCTTGAAGGGCCTCGTGGCTTGCCAGCCGCCCCGGGGGCCGGCTGCGTGAGCGCGGTGGCGAACCTCCGGCAGGTGCTCCAGCGCGCCAGCCACTCGGCGCAGTCGCGTCTCGACAGCGACCGGCCGCTGCCGCGCGCGCTACGGGGACTGCTGCGCCGCGCCCTGGTGAAGCCGCGCGAGGCGGAACCGCCGCCGCGGCACTACATCCCGCCCGACCTCGGCGTCGAGGAGCTGTTCGCAAGGCTGCGCCGGCTCGGCACGGAGTACGTCGTGCTGCGGTGGTTCGACCGGCTTCCACATGTGCCGAAGGGAGACGACATCGACCTCCTCGTCTCCGACGAGGGCTTCGCCGTCCTCGCCGGGCTGTTGCGGCGAAGCGGGGGCGATGGCCTGGTAGCCTGCGACGTCTACGCCGAGAGCGGGCCGGTCGGCGCGCGGTACCAGGGCATGCCCTACTACCCGCCCCATCTCTCGCGCCGGGTGCTGTCGCGCAGCGTGGAGACCGGGCTGGTGCGGGTCCCCTGCACCGAGGACCACTTCCTCAGCCTGGCGTATCACGCGCTCTACCAGAAGGGATCGGCATCGGGCCTGCCGAGCGTGACGCCGGGCATCGTGCCCAGCGCCTCGCCGAAGCACGATTACGCAGGTGTGCTGGCGCGCCTTGCCGCGGAGCTCTCGCTCGCGGTCCCGATCACGATGGAGGCGCTCGACGAGGAACTGGCCCGCCGGGGGTGGCGTCCCTCGCCCGACATGCTGCAGCGGCTCGGCGAGGCGAACAGGTGGATCCGCCGCCGCTTCGCGACCGGCTGAACGCATCCGCGTGTCCACGCCGCCCCGCCCTCCGGTTCAGCCGGGCGGTGCGCGCCGTCGGACCAGGGCGCCGATGAGGGGCAGGCGCCGCAGTTCCGGGAAGGTGGCGAGCAGCCGCAGCCCATCCCAGCCCATCCAGATGGTGAGCACCACGGCACCCACGCCGAGCGGCACCGCTACCCAGATCCCGCCGGGGATCAGGGCGTGGAGCGCCAGCACGGGCGGCAGCACGAGCAGCAGCACGAAGAGCGAAACCTGCCCCGGTGGGAGAGGCGAGATGCCGGCATGCTTCCAGGCGCCGAAATGCTTGAGCAGGTTGTGCAGCAGCATGGTCGCGGTCATGCCGATGGCCGCGCCCAGCGCGCCCCACCGCGAGATGAGCAGGAGGTTCAGGACGAGGCTCACCGCGGCGGTCGTTAGGTCGATAGCCACGATGTAGCGCAGCTTGCCGATGACCTTGACCGTCAGGCCGTTGAAGCCCGACGCCGTATGGACGAAGTAGGCGAAGGAGAGCATCGCGAGCAGCGGGGCGGAGGCGGCGTACTCCGCGCCGTAGATTAGCGTCGTCACCGGCCCGGCGAAGCCGCAGCCGATGAGGTAGGCGGGGAAGGACAGCACCGCCATCCAGAGCGCCGCCTGCCAGTACAGGTCGTTGAGCCCCGCCCGGTCGCTGCGCGCATGCAGCCGGGCGGCGATGGGCATGTACAGCGTTCCGAAGGTCGCGCTCACGAGCAGGTTTATTTGTGCGAGCGGCAGGACCGCGCGGAACTCCGCCACGGCCGCCGTGCCGTGGAAGTAGCCGAGGAAGAGCCCGGCCGAGGCGTCCATCAGCGCCCAGACGAGCGTGGTGCCCAGCAGCGGAAGCGCGAAGCCGAACAATTCGCCCGCCGGCCATGAGATCCGGCTGCTGCGCCACTCGTCGGCCAGACCATTCCGGCGCAGCAGGCGCAGGAACAGCACGGCCGACAGCACGACGCCGAGCAGCGCCACCGCCAGGTACCCCAGCGCCAGGAAGGTGACGTCCGCGCCGGCCGCAATCATGCCGAGCACCAGGAGGAAGCGCAGCGACGGGATCAGCACCGACTGGCGTAGCACGATGGCCTTCGCGCTGCCGAAGGCGGCGAAGAGGCTGGTGAAGAGGTTGTCGATGGCCTGGAAAGGGATGAGCAGGGCCAGCAGGGCCAGCAACTGGATCGCCTGGTCGTCGGCGATCGGCCGCAACCCCAGCAGCGCGATGGCGGCGACCACGGCGCCCGAGCTCAGCACCCCGCCTGCGGCGACCACGCAGAAGGCGAGAAGCATCGCCCCGAACAGCTTCCCGTGCTCGCGCCGCTCCCGGTAGATCGGCAGGAAGCGCGCGACGACGTTCGCCATCTCCAGCCCCGCGAAGGCCTGCAGGAGCGTCACAGCGGACAGCGCGAAGGCGAAGGCGCCGAACTCCCCCTTCGAGAGGTAGCGCACCATCAGCACCTGGCTGGCGAAGCCCAGTCCGAAGGCGAAGACCTTGCCCGCCAGCAACAGGCTGGAGCCACGCAGGTGCTCGGTAGCCACGGTCAGCGGGTTCTGCGCGCCGGCGTCCGGCGCCGTGTCCCTCGAGCCAGCAGCACCCACGCTCGCCTCCTCGCGACCGAAGCGCGGTGGACGGCCAGCGCATTGCGCCGGTGCCGGCTTCCCGCAGCGGCGCATCTTCGGCGTTCGCCACCGGTCGCGGCCGGCTTCCGACACCTTCTCGTCCGGCGACTATCGCACGCGAAGCGGACGTCGCAAGCAGGCCGGCCGATCACATCGGGTTGGCCGCGCAACACGCGCTCGCGGCGAAGCGACCGCGGACGGTGTGAGGTCAGACGAATGTTATGCACCCCGAGGGGCCGCGGCCGAGACATCGCCCCCGTCATCTCCCTACAGTCACGCCTGCGGCGCCGCGTCCTCGCGTGTTCGGGGCAGACGGCGATCCGCGTCATGCCCGGAGGGATGCCGCGTGCAGGCGGACAATCGGCTCGGACCTCGCCTGCTGCGGCTGATGCACGCGCGGCGGCACCGGTTGGGCGTGCTCGGCTCCTGGATCCTCCCGCGGGTGCTCAACCCGGGACGCCTGTGGTTCCTGCGCCCGGGCTGCACGCCGCAACGGATCGCCGCGGCGCTGCAGGAGGCCGGCGTGGCACATGCAGTGCTGGGCGGCCTCGGTGCCACCCCGCCCGCCGCGCGGGACGCGACCTTCGAGCTGCTCGTGGACGACAGCGGCGCGGATCTGGTCCGGCCCTTCGTCTCCGACTGGCCGATCGGTGCGCCGTGCCGGATCTACTCGACCACCGGCCTGCCCGGCTTCTGCGTGGGCACCTGGACGCCGCCCACCGACAGTTCGCCCGACGCGACCGGCTTCCCGGACGAGATGGCGGTCTTCCCGCCGCACCTTTCCGCTGGATTGCTGCGGCGCGCCCGGCGTGACGAGGCGGGCATCATGGTGCCGCATCCGGAGGACGCCTTGCTCTCCTTCGCCTACCGGCTCGCCTACCTGCTCGGCGAGGGCTCGGGCCTCGCCGGCGACCCGGGCGACGCGCCCGCCGCGCAACCGCCCGCGGCCGAGGTGCTCCGCAGCCTCGCCGGCGCCGCCGGCCTGACGCTCCCCGCCGTCCTCACTCTCGACTCGCTCGACGAGGTGCTGGCCCGCTCCGGCTGGCGCCCGCCGCGCGACGTCCTGGAGCGGCTCGCCGTCCACCACCGCTGGATCGCCCGCCGCTTCTTCGTCCCCGACGCCGCGGCCGGGCCCGAGCAGCCCGGCTTCACCGCCTTCTTCCTCCGCCAGCGCGCCGTCGAGGACGGGCTCGCGCCCCGCATCGCAGCGCTGCTCGAGCGCCGCGGCTTCGAGATCCTTGCCGAGGTTCCGCTCGCCGGCGAGCTGCGCGACGCCGTCACGCGCTCCGTCCGCGGCGGCAACTGGGGGCGTAACGGCTTCCCCGTCGCCGGCGGCGACCCCGCGCTGCTGTTCCTCGCGCTCGACCTCATCCCGCGCCCGGTCGGCAAGGCAGAGCGACGCGAGCAGCCGACGCTCGACAACGGCCGCATTCACCAGGTCAAGCGCGAGCTGCGGGACGCGGTGACCGAGCGGCTCGACGCCGCGCGCCGCTACAACGGCGTCCACTCCTCCGACAACAGCGGCGATGCCTGGCACATCGTCGGGCGCTTCCTGCCCGACCGCCTGCCAGCCCTGCGCCAGCAGGTCGCCGCGCGCCGCGCCGCCTTCACCACGCCGGGGGAGGTGCTCGCCGACCTCACCGGCAGCGGGGAGCGCGCGAAGCTCGAGCTGATCCGCCACGACGGCCGCCTCGCCGTGCGCAAGACCTTCCGCCCGCACGCCGTAGACGGAATGCGTCGCGAGATGGAGTTCCTGCAGCGCTTCGGCCGCGAGCGCCCCGAGCTGCTCCCGCTGCTCGAGACGGGCGACACCTGGCTCGTCACACCGTTCCACGAGAACGCCTTCGCCTGGAACGGGCCGGCCGGCGCGCGCCTGATGCCGCTGGCCGCCGCGCGGGGGCTTGCCGATGTCCTGCGCTACGTCATGCGGCACGGCTACGACCCGGCGGGCCTCGCGCCGCCGCGCAGCGCGCTGATCGACCGGACCGGTGCCCTGCGCCTGGTCGGCTTCGACGACGTGCGCCGCCTGGCGGAGCCGCTGCCGCCGGAGCGCTCCGCCTGCGTCGCAAGTCAGCGCTACGCCGCGCTCTGGTATCCGCACACTGGCCTCGGCCTGCACAGCCTACTGCACGACCCGCCCTGGTTGCAGGCCGCGAAGCGGGCAGTGAACCACCCGGCGCACCGCATCGCCGCGACGCTTCGCGGCACGCTCCGGGCCCCCCGGGACCGTGCCGCGCAGGCGGTCAGGCGGCTTGGCCCGCGCCTGCTGCACCTCGCCACTGCGGGCTGGGGCCGGCCGCGCCGGGACGCGCCGGGCGCCGGCCAGCTGGTGCGCTGAGCCGCGCAGGCCGCTGCTTCAACGCGCCGGGACGCGCCGCGCCTCGCCCGCGGCCGGGCGCAGGTCCAGCACCGCCGCGCCGCCGCGCGGCACCGCCACCAGGATGCCCACGCCGCCGAGCTCGCGTAGCGGAACCTGCTGCCGCTGCACCGCCAGAGCCGCCCGCTCCACCGGGGCGACATCGTCTGGCAGCGTCGTCACCGCGACCTCGACCATCCCGCCGCGCAGCAACCCCTCGAGCCCGGTCGCCACGACGCGCACCGGCACGTCCCCGCGTGCCTCGAAGGAGCCGAGCAGCACCTGCGGCTGCCCGGTGTCGCCGCTCCGCCGCGTCGCGAAGGCGACCGTGGCCGGCGATCCGCTCGAGACGCGCACGCGCTGCCCGATGCCCTGCGCATAGGCATGCGTCGCCCACCAGATCGGCCGCGGCCGCCGCTCCGCGCGGTCGAGCAGCCCGTCGAGAGAGTCGTTGAAGCAGTTGCTCGGCGTCCGCTCGACCTCGCGCCAGCAGGACTTCGCCGCGCGGTCCACGCCGGCCGCCTCAAGGTAGTGGAGGGCGCCGAGCATCGCGCCGGGCCGCAGCTGGTCGCGCGGGCCGAGGATCTCGCCAACGTGGATCTCGCGGATGCGCAGCGGCGCGTAGCGCGGATCCCCCGCCAGGGCGCGGACCTGCGCGGCACGCGCCGGCAGTCCGGGAAGCCGCTCCACCCGGTCGTTCTCGTGCCAGGAGAGGTAGTTCACCTCACAGCCCTGCGCGAGGCAGAACTCGAGGAACTGCCGCAGGTAGTCGAGGTCGAAATGGCCGATCTCCGGCCCGCCGATCCAGCGGTCGGGTCCGACGAGGCGCCGGATGGTCCGGTAGCCCTCGAGGTAGGTGCGGAAGAAATCCTCGCGCGCATACCCCCAGCTCCCGCGCGCATCCGGCTCGTTCCAGATCGCCCAGGCGACGTCGAGGTCGCGGTGCCGCTCGACGAAGCGCTGGACGCGCGCGGCGAAGCCCGGCAGGTCCTCTGCCGGGTTGCCCTGCCCCCGCGGGCCGTAGCCCCAGTAGCCCGGCAACCCGTGGACCAGGGCGCCGAGCACGAACAGCGCTCCCATAGAACTGGCCTCGCCGGCGAGGGCGGGATCGGAATGCCGCCACAGCCGGGGGCGCAGCGGCTCGATCAGCTCGCGCCGCGGCCCGTCGCGCGACATGCCGTGCAGGAACCCGACCATGGAGCGCGCCTGCACCGGCTGCCCGAACTCGACGGAGACGGCAATCTCGCGGCGGCGCTCGGTGGCCTGCGCTGCGGCGGTCGGGGCGCACCAGGTCGCGAACAGCAGCAGCGCCGCCGTCGCGATCAGCACAGGCAGGGGGCGCGGGCGCCTGCGGCGGAGGTGGCGTGTCACGGCGGTCCCTGCGGCGCTCTCCGGCGGCGCTGCCCCTTCGCCGCGAAGGCTGGCATGCCGTCCTGCCGCGGCGAAGTCACGGCTGGCGGAGCCCCGCCGCGCCGCCGCCGCGCGCATCGTCGCCGCGTCAAAATCCCGTGCAACCGCGAGACTTGCGCGCCGCGCCGGTCGCGCCGCACCGCGGGTCACGGCACTCTGCGCCGAGCCGCGCATCTCGCAGCGCTCGCGCCCCGCTGCGCGACGGATAGCCTGCGGCGACGCCGACCGCGCGAGCTGCCCGCGTCCGGCCGCGGGCGAGGACCAGGAGGATGACGCGATGACCGACCCGCTCCGCGCCGCCTCCCCGGTCCGGCACCGCGCCACGCGCCGGCGCCAGGGCTAGGCCGGGGCGGTGCAGGCCGGCCGACCGGGATCGGGGCCGAGGCTGCAGGCGGGGACGGCGATCCTCCACCGGCTCCGCGACGCCATCCGCCATCGCGCGCCCTCCGCGCGCACGCTGCCCGCCGGCGCGCCGGTGCCGTCGCTCGCCGGGATCGTGGCGTGGCAGCCGGGCCCGACGGGCTCGGCCCGCGCACCGGGCGCCGTTCGGCCGCTGCGCCGCTTCGCCGGCATCCTCCGTCACCTGTCGCGCGCCGCGCTCTGGGACAGCTGCCGGTTGGCGGTCTTCTGCGCGCGCGACCCGCTGCAGCTCATACGCCAGCAGCGCCGCCTGATGCCGCATTACACAGGCGCGCTGCGCTTCGCCTGGCGCGCCCTGCGACAGGGCCGCGCGGTCCGCGTCGTGGAGCGCGGTGCGGCCGGGGAGGCCGGCGCGCTTCTCGAGGTGGACGACCCGCGCAAGCTCGCTGCCCATGCGGCGGAGGCCTCCGTGCTCACCTTCGCCGGGCGCTACCGTGCTCAGGCGGCGGTTTTCAAGGTCGCAACGGATGCGCCCGGCCGCGCTGCGCTGCGGCGCGAGCGGACGGGCCTCAACATCGCGCGCCGGGCTTGCCTCCCCGCTGGGCTCGACACGCAGCTTGCCGCCTGCCTCGGCTTCACGGAACAGCCCCCGGTGCTCGTGCAGCAGCGCCTGGCCGGGCGGAGCACGCGTCTCCGGCATCGCGGCCACATCCTGCCCGAGGCGGAGCTGCGGGCGCATGTCACCGCCGCGATGGTGCCGCTGCTGCGCCTCCACGCGCAGGCGCGCCGCGTGCCGGACGGGCCCGACCACGCGCTGATCTTCTCCGACCTGCCCGCCTTTCTCGACCAGCATCCCGCCCTCGCCGCACCGCTCGCCCCGGCGCTCCGCGCGCTGCAGAACTGGCCGGCGCGGCGCGACATGGGCGCCGTGCTCGTGCATGGCGACTACTGGCTCGGCAACCTGCTGTTCGGCGAGGGCGGCGAGGTGTGCGGCATCGTCGACTGGGAACGCTGCCGCGACGGCGGATGCCCCGGGCTCGACGCCCTCCACCTCGCTGCCGCGACCTACGGCGTGTGGCGCGCGCGGCCGCTCGCCCTCGTCTTCGAGGAGATCTGGACGCGGCGCTGGAGCAGCGCCTTCCTGCACGATCACGTGGAGGCGGCGAAGGCGGCGATCGGCCTGTCGGACGAGGACGTCTCGCGCCTCGCCCTGCTGCTCTGGCTCTGCTACGTCCGCATCTCCGTGCTGAACATTGGCCGACCCGCCGAGGACTGGCTGCTGCTGAACGTCGAGCGGCCCGCGCGGTCGGTGCCCGCATGGGACGCCTGACCGCGGCGGCGCCCACCGGCCCGGCGCCGCGCCCCGTCTCACACATGCTTGTCGCGCACCCGCATTCCCCCGGCGGGGCGCGCGCGCCAACATCCCGGCACGATCGGGAGCACGCATGATGGGCTGGCGAGGCACGGCGGCGCAGGCGGCCAACCGCGTTCTTGCAGGGGCGAACCTGGTGCTGGCGCGTCGCGAACTGGATTTCGAGGACCGGCTGGACAGCCCCAGGCACCTCGACGCCATGTTCCGTGCGCTGGCTGCGACGCTCGAGCCATGGCTGGCGCACCAGTCTGTGATGCAGGCGACCGCGCGCTTCGACCTCGTGCCGGAGATCGCGGACTTCTACGCGGATTACCTTCGGACACCGTTCCGCGAGAAGGGCGGCGGCAGCCGCTTCAACAACCTGCTCTGCCTGAACCTGATCGCCAAGCTGACCGCGCCGCCCCTCATCATCGACAGCGGCACCTATACCGGGGCCAGCGCCTGGGCGTTGTCGCGCGGCGCGCCCGCGGCGCGGGTGCTCAGCTTCGACATCGACCTCTCGCATGTGGCATTGCGCGCGCCTGGCGTGCGCTACATCGAATCCGACTGGACGAGCGCCGAGTTCCCAGGTGGGGAGGCGCGCGCGGGATTCTGCTACTTCGACGACCACGTCGACCAGGCGCGGCGCCTGATCGAGGCCGCGGAGCGCGGGTTCGGCCTGGCGATCTTCGACGACGACTTCGCGCTCGGCGCCTTCCCCGCGATGGCGCGCGACGCGAGTGTGCTGCCCAAGATCGAGATGGTGCTCGATCCCTCGCTCGAGGACGGCGAGGAGATCGTCTGGCTGTCACGCGGGGTCAGGCGCAGCTGGCGCGTGGATGCCGCCTACCTCGCCCGCGCGCGGGCCCATGTCGCGGCGGCCGACCGGATGCCCAACACCTCGCTCGTGACCGGCATCCACCAGACGCCCTACCGCCTTGTGGCGCTGCGCTGACGCGTCCCGCACCGGCCGGCTGACTAGTGGACACAGGAGGGCCACGCCTCGGGCGGCGCGGGCAGGCCACACGGGCCGAGGCGTGGCCGGCGGCGACCGCCCTCACCCGTGCCGCTCCTCCGGGTCGGCCGTGGTCCGGGGCAGGTAGCAGAACGCGAGCGCCGTCCACCCGAAGATTCCCATCTCGCCGATCAGTGCGGAGGTGAGCGGCACGGCGAGGAGCACCTGCAGCGCAACGGCGGAGGCCGCCAGCATGACCGGCGGAGACCCGCGCCTGACCGCGAGCAGCGAGGCGGAGAAGCACCAGATCGCCGCGGCCAGGTACAGGCTCCCCGCGAAGAGGCCGAGCGCGGCGTAGCTGTCGAGCACCTGGCCGTCGAAGATCACCCCGGTGCCCAGCCCCGTGCCGAGCGGCTGTCCTTCCAGCACCTCCGCGAGCTCCGCATAGTCGCCAAGCCGGGACCGCGCGCTCCGGTCGGCGTCGAGGCGCTCCGCACTCAGGGAGGCGACACGCTCGTCCACCTTGGTCATCGCCTCCGGCACGAAGGCCGCGACGGCCGGCAGGAGCACGAGAAGGCCCGCTACAACGGCGACCGCCTGCAGCTTCAGGCCGAGCCGCCCGCGCACCAGGACGTAGATAACCGACACCGCGATGGCCAGCCAATACGTCCGCGCCATCGTCAGCAGCAGGCCGGCGACGCCGCAGGCCAGCGCGAGCAGGTGGACGGGGCCCGGCACCGCGAGAAGGAAGGGCGCCGCGACACCGACGAACGCGGCGAAGCTGTGCGGCGAGTTCAGCAGGCTGAAGACGCGGACCTCGTACGGGTAGGGGTATCCGATGGAGGTCATGCGCGCGAACTCGATGACATCACGCACCCACTTCGCGTCCCAGGGCGGCAGCACAACGAACTGGTAGACGCCGTAGGCGCCCGCCAGCGCGGCGCCGAGCGCCAGCGTCCGCACGAAGCGGCGCGGGAGTGATGGGCACTGCGGCAGCGAGACGATCAGGAGAGCCGCGAAGCACGGCGGCACCACGTAGCGCAGCCAGTCGAACACGGCGGAGGCAAGCGAGCCCTGCACGATGCCCAGCAGCAGGCCATAGCTCGCTGCGACGATGGCGAGGAGCATCGGGCCGGACAGCGGAAAGGCGGGCCCGGCGACCATCCGCAGCAGCATCACCAGGCTTGGCACGCTGGCAGCCCAGGGCGCCATCATCACCGGGTTCACCCTGAGCCAGCCGAGGTCGAGATCGATCCAGCGGCGCAGCCAGGGCGTCAGCACGAAGAGCCAGATGCAGAAGCAGACGTAGGCGCCGATCCGCCGCGTGCCGAGCAGCGCGGCGCCGACCAGCAGCGCCAGCACGGGATACGCCATGCGCATCACGCCGCCGAGCCCGACCGCCGTTCCGAGCGCGGCCATCGCCACTAGCCCGAAGGCCGGGGCGAGGTCCCACAGCAACCCGACGCCCGGCTCCAACCCGACACGTGCCACGGAAGGCGCTTCGCGCCCGTCCGAACGGGGTCCCGCGAAGGCAGCCGCACCCGATCCCTGCAGCGATCGCTTCATCGTGGCATCGTCTCAGGGATGGCCGCGTGCGGCGCAACGGGAATGGGGTGGATCGCGCCGCACGGTCCATCCGGCCTCGCATGCCGGCCGGCGGTGTGGCAACCGAAGATGCGGTGTCCGTCGTGGCAGTCGCGGCGCTTTGAAGCGGGGAGCCTTGGGCCCGCTCGCGCCCGGCTGCTCGACGGGCGGCCGCGCAGCAAGCCGCCCGGCAGCCATTGCGACGACGGCTGCCGGCGGATGCGTCACGGATAGATCGCGATTGCCGCGAGGATCACCAGGCCAAGGAGCCCGGCGGCGATCGCGAGCAGGGTGGCGGCGATGGCCCGCCACGCGCTCAGCCTGTTCGCCGCGCGCACCGCATTCACACAGCCGGCAACCCAGAACAGCTGCATGAGCGCGTGCAGCGCCGGATGCGCAGCCGCCGCGGAGAGCAGCGCCGCAACGACCGCGAGCGGCGCGGCGAAGGCGGCGAGCAGCCCGGCGAGCGTCGCATGGCTCCCGGTGCCGCCCAGGCGCCGCGCCATGAAGGCCAGCGCCGCCGCCGCCGCCGCCCAGCTCAGCACCACCGCGCCGGCGAGCAGCAGCGCCGCCGCGAGCTGCGTCGGACCGATGTCGGCCAACCCACGGCCGCTGCGCAGCAGCGATTCGCCGAGGCTGATCGCCGCGACCGCCAGCCCCGCCAGCACCATCCAGACGAGCCCGCGCGCAAACGAGATCCCGCCGCGGTCGAGGATCGACCGGAAGGTCGCCGCGGAGGGACGCGCCAGCACCGAGAGCCACGTCCACCGGACGGGCGCCGGGCGCCCCGGCGCGCCGGAGGGCAGCCGCGCGGCGGAAGGGGCGAGCGCCATGTCAGGCCCCTCGGCCCGGCTGCGCGCCGGCCAGGGTCGCGGCGGCGCAGAGCCGCGCCTCGGTCACCGACACGACCCAGCCCTGCAGCCGCACCACGCGTTCCTCAGCGAAGTCGCTGGCGACCTGCCGCGCGACGGCCGCCCCGAGCCGCGCAGGCGCCGGCCCGGGAGACGGCCGCAGCGAGGCGGCCACCAGGTCCAGCAGGCGCGACGCATCGGCCTCCTCCGGCCGCAGCCGCAGGTATTCGCGCCCGACGACCTGCGCACTCGGCGTGCGCGGGAGGACCGCAGACAGCGGATGCGGCGCGGCCGCGTCGGGCGGGTGCAGGACGAGCCCGCCGTGCGGCGGCACGAGCACCAGCGTCGTGACGCCGCCGAGCAGCTGCGCGAGGTTGCGTCGGGTCGGGGTCCACCTCATGGCATCAGCCCCTTGATGTGGTCCGCGAGGCGCAACGCAAGCGCGACGAGCGTCATCGTCGGCGTCGCGGACGGCGCGGTCGGGAACACCGAGCTGCCCGCGACGAACAGGTTCGCAACGCCATGCACGCGGCAATCCCTGTCGACGACGCCCTGCCGCGCATCGGTCGCCATTCGCGTCGTGCCGAGGTGGTGGTAGCCGCCATGGGTGTCCGGCGGCACGGCGGTGCTGTCTCCGTCGAGCAGGCTCCGCACGCGCCCGAGATTGGCGCGCCCGAATTCGAGTGCGACGATCTCCAGCGCGCGGGCCGCGCTGCGCAGGTCCACGGCGCTCAGCTTCCAGTGCAACTCAACCTGGTTCATGCCGAGCTGGTCGCGCTCGGTGGAGAGGGTCACCCGGCTGTCCGGGTTCGGGGCCTGGTCCACCCGCGTGCGGATCACGACCTCCTGCACGCGTCGGCTGTCCGCGAGCTGCGCGTATGAGGCATAGGCGATCCGGCCCATCACGTCCGACATGAGCTGCCCCATGCCCTCCCGCCCCGCGGAGATCGCGCGCTCCAGCGTCGAGGCCTTTGGCAGCGGCAGCGGGGCGGTCGGCATGAAGGCCTCCGTCCAGCGGCTCAGGTCGTTCAGCACGTTCGTCAGGTGCGTGCCGAAGGCGTCGGGCCGGCGGCCCCGCATCGCGCCCGCGCCGATGCTGCGCAGCGAGGCGAGGGCCGGGGAATCCACCGCCTCGGTGTAGGTCGCGCCGTAGTCGGGGATCAGCGAGATCTGCACGCCGACGAGCTTCTCGCGCCGGACCGTCTCGGACGAGAGGCCGAGATAGCCGAGGAAGCCGTCGCCGCTGGCCACCCGCTGGCCCTCGTAGAAGCCGAGCCGCATGCGGCCGTCGCGCGGGGCGAGGATGCCGGCGTCGAACCGCGGATGCTCCATGAAGAAGCGCCCGACGAGATCGGCGCCGTTGCCGAGCCCCGCGGGCTGCTGCCGGTTGGACAGCAGCAGCAGGCGGGCGTTCTCGATGCCGCCGAGCGCGAGCACATAGGCCCTGGCCTGCACCGTGAACCGCGTACCGGTGAGGCACGCGACGTGGACGCGCGCCACGCTGCCGGCCCCCTGGTCGGCCTCGATCTCGGTGACGTTGGCATGGAGGTAGGTGCCGACGTTCTCCGCACGCCGCAACTCCTCCCGGTAGGTCTCGCCGAAGCGCAAGTGCCGGCCCGGGACGATCAGGGCGAAGCGGTTGACGAGGCGATCGTCCTGCAGCGCCAGCGGCGGGTGGCGCGTCCAGCCGCGCCACGCTTCGAGTTCCCATTCCGGCCGGGCGAGCCGGCAGACGCGCTGGGCGCGCTCGTAATAGGCCACGAGGTCCGCGGGTCCGAGCGGCCAGGTGCTGTAGGGGTGCGCCTCCGTGCCCATGAAGTCGAGGTCGCGCATGGGATGGCAGAGGCCACCCCAGTGGTTGGTGCTGCCGCCGAGGTAGCGCAGCCGCGCGCTGTTCAGCGGGAAGTACGGGATGCCGGTGCTCTCGCCGTCGTAGAGCGACTGTGTCTCGGGATCCGGCTCGAGCCCGCCGCTCTCGAGGAGGATCACGCGCCTGCTCTGGCCGATGAACTCCCGCGCGATGCTGATCCCGGCGGCGCCACCTCCGACGATGCAGAGATCGGCCTCGAGCGCCGTGCCGTCCGGTACGGTCCTGGCGTCGAGCATCACCGCACGGCGGCTCCGCACGCCGGCGCCGCCGTGCCGGGCCTCGAGCCCGTACGGATTCGTGCGGCCTCGATGGCGGCCGGCAAGCCCATTGCCTCGTCCCTCGCGCCCGCTCCGGGCTTTCGAGGGTTAGGTAAGCATGTCCGCTCACGCGGATTGATGCCGCTGCGAAGGCGGCGGCTTCACATCTCGCGGAGAGACCTCGAGCGCCGGACCGTGCGGCGCTTCCGAGGCCCGGAGATCGCTCCGCAGGCCCCCGAAACGCTCTGCTCCGCCCGGTGGCGTTTCAGTCCCGGTCTCTCCACCCTGTGACTGTGACGCGGCCGCGCTGAGGGGCACAGTGGCTGAGCGAGCAGCACTCTTGCTCTCGTCATTTGAGCGAGGAGAGATCGGACAAGATGGACAAGCAGCCGGAACGCCCGGAGACGACGCCCGGGCCGCAGGATGAGCCAGATGGCGATCGCCGTCGCCTGCTGGGGGCGGCCGGACGGGCCGCACTCGTCGCACCGCCCGCGGTCACGCTCCTGCTCACGAGCGGCGGGGCGCGTCCGGCCTGGGCTTCGGGCTTCGGCTCGCCCACGCGCGGCCGCAGCAGCAGCGCGCCGGGTCGCACCGGCCCCAGGCCGGGGCGCAGCGGTGAGGCGCCGGGTCACAACAAGTAGGCGCATGGAGGCACCGCGCGGCGGATCGCGCGCGGTGCCCTGCGGCGTGACGTGGCGCGACCTTCGGCCCGCCTCAGCGTCCCGCGACGCGCGGGCTGCGTCGGCCGGGTTTGAGCGGGCCGGGACCATGGCAGGCGGCAGGCCTTGAACCAGCTTCAGGACGCGACGTCGCGCGCAGCGACCGCGGACCTCCGAGGCGATGCGCCGGGGCGCCCGGCGCCGCATCCGCCCGGCCGCATGACCGCAAGCCTGCACGGGCTGGGCGAGTCCTGCTTCGCGCTCGTCGGGCGTCCAGCCCGCGTCTATCACCTCAACGCCGCGGCGGCGGCGGTCGCGCGGCTGCTCGCGGAGGGCGAGTCACGCACCCGGGCCGCCGAGACGCTGCGCGAGCGTGCCGGCCTCAGCGCGGATCAGGCGCGATCGCAGGTGGCCGCGCTGCGGCAGCTGCTCTGGTCCGAACCCGACAGCCAGGCCAAGGATGCGGCGGCGGACGATGCGCTGCACTGGTCACCGGCGGAAGGCCCGTTGCGCGTCGGGCTCGAGACCAGGAGCTATCGGCTGCTCGACCTCCGCTTCGACTGCAGCTTCGCCGACGCGACGTCGCGCGACCTGGCCACCGCCGCCTTCGCGCATCTGGAGGTGCCGCCGGAGCTCCCGCCGGCGACACGCTTCGGCGTGGAGGCCCGCGGCGGCCGCATCCGGCTCCGGCGCGACGACGTCCGGCTCGACGGCGACATCGCGCGGACGGCGCTCGTGAACCTGCTCCGCCTCGTCTTCGCCGAGGCCGCGCTCGATCACGGCACGGCTGCCTGGGCGCTGCACGCCGCAGCCGTCGCGCGCGACGGCCGCGCCGTGCTGCTGCCCGGTCCCGGCGGGTCAGGGAAGAGCACGCTCGCACTCGGCCTCGGGGCGGCCGGCTGGGCCGTCCATGGCGACGACACCATCGCCCTGACGGCCGCCCTCGAGGTCCGGCCGATGCCGCTGCCGCTCTGCCTCAAGCGCGGCTCCTGGTCGCCCGCGGAGGACCTGCTGGGCGCGGCCGGCCGCGGCATTCCCGGACGACGCGCGGATGGGCTGGAGGTGCGCTGGCTGGGCTATGGGCCCGCGCTGCCGATGGCGGATCCCGCCGCGCGCACTCCGGTCAGCCACATCGTCTTTCCCACCTTCGAGCGCGGCGCATCCACGACGCTCAATCCGCTTGCCGCCGACGAGGCACTGCGGCGCCTCCTGCCCGGGCTGCACGCCCTCGGGGAGGGGCTCACGCCGCGCGGGCTCGACGCGCTGATCGCCTGGATCGCCGGCCGGCGCCGCTTCGAGCTCCGCTACCCGTCCCTCGCGGACGGCATCGCCGCGGTCGAGGCGCTGGCGGCAGGGTGAAGGACCAGGAGATCCTGCGGCCGCTCGCGGCGGCGATGGCGGAACCGCCGGACACCGGGTTCCTGGCCGGGCTGTCCCTGCAGGCGTGGATCGACCTCGTGGCGCTGGCGCATCGTCATCGCCTGGTGCCCGCCCTCCACGCGGCGCTCGAGGCCATGGGGCCCGAGGCCGCGGCGCCTCCCGAGGTGCGCGCCCATGCCGCCGAGATCGCCGCGCTCAACGATGCGCGCAATGCCGCGGTCCGGGCGGAGATCCGCGCCGCGATCGCGGTCCTGAACGGCGCCGGGCTGGCGCCGACCCTGCTGAAGGGCGCCGCGATCCTGCTCGACGGCGGCAGCGCAGCGCGGGCGCGCATGATCGGCGACATCGACATCCTGATCCCCGCCGCCGGGGAAGCCGCCGCGCTCGCGGCGCTCGACGCCGCGGGCTTCCGGCGCGTCGCGGACTACCCCGCCTCGTCGCACTCCGTCGCGGATCTCGACCGGCCGGGCAGCCCGGCCTGCCTCGACCTGCACCGCGACCTGCTGGACCCGCCCTTCCAGCACCTGCTGCCGGCCGGAGCGCTGCTCGCCCGCGCCGAGCCACGCGAGGAGAGCGGCCTGCGCTGGCACGTGCCCGCGGCCACCGATCGCGCGTCGCACACGCTGCTGCATGCGCAGATCCTGGCCGCCGGATATTACGGCCGCCGGCTCGATCTCGGCGCGGCGCGCGACATCGCCGCGCTGCGCGACAGGGTCGATTGGAGCTGGATCGAGTCCTGGGCGGACCGCCACCGGATGCGGCCCGCACTCGACGCGATGCTGCTCGCGGCCCGGGACGGCTTCGGGATGCGCTGGCCGCTGCGCACGCCGCCTGGCGGGGTCGCCGTCGCGCATCATCGCCGCGCCTGCGCGATCGAGACCGAGGGCGGACGCTGGGACACCGGGCTCGGGCTGTTCGGCCGGCTGCGGGAAAGCGTCGCGGCCGACCGGCTCGACGCCTTCCTCGGCACGGATCGCGCGCTGCTGCCGAAGCTCGTCCTTCAGGTCGCGGGCGTGGCGCGACGGCACCGCCTCCGCGACATCATGCGCCGGCTGCTCGCGTGACGTCCGGGCGCGCCCGGAAAACCTGAGCGCCGCCCCCCGATCCGCGCCGGGCTGCCGGGATGCCCCAGGTTGCTGTAGAGGCGGGGGATGGATCCGCCGTCCGAACGCGCAGGGCGCACCCTGGCCGAGCGGCAGGGGCTGCGGCCAGGGAAGCGGCCGGGCTTCCCCTACCCCCTGTTCAGCACCGCCCGGGCGGCGGCTGCTGGCCCGCAGGCACGCCCGGGATCCAGACCCGGCATTCGCCCGGCGGCGGCATGTGGCCCTGCGGGACCCGCGGCGCCCAGGGCGGGGCGACACCCCAGCGCGGCTCGTCGCGGCGGTCGCGGCCCTCGCGGCGTTCGCCGAGCCACTGGCCGAGCCGTTCCCGGCCCTTGCCGCTCTCGTCCTTCCAGTCGTCGGCTCGGGCCGGCGCGCCCAGCGCCAGTGCAAGCCCGAGCAGCATCCAACCTGACCGTCGCATCGCGGGTCTCCTTGTTGGCGATGCAACGCGGCAAAGGCGGCAAGGTCATGGCAGGGTCGCCCGGATGACCCCGCTCCGCCTCGGCGTCGCCGGCCTCGGCCGCGCCTTCATGCTGATGCTGCCGACGCTCGCGCACCATCCGCGCATCCGGCTCGTCGCCTGCGCGGATCCGCGGCCGGAGGCGCGGGCACGCTTCGTGCGGGACTTCCCCGGCAGCCGGGCGCACCCGACGGTCGAGGCGCTCCTCGCCGACCGGGAGGTGGAGGCGATCTACCTCGCCACGCCGCACCAGCATCACGCCGCGCTGGCGGTCGCCGCGGCGCAGGCCGGCCGGCACGCGATGGTCGAGAAGCCGATGGCCGTCACGCTCGCCGAGGCGGAGGCGATGATGGCCTCGCATGCGCGGGCCGGCACGGTGCTGATGATCGGCCACAGCCATGGCCAGGACGGCCCGGTGCGGCACGCCCGCCGCCTGATCGCCGCCGGCGAGGTCGGCGCGCCGCGGCTGATCGAGGCGCTGAACTTCACCGACTTCCTCTGGCGCCCGCGCCGCCCGGAGGAGCTCGACACCGCGCAGGGCGGCGGCGTCGTGTTCAGCCAGGCCGCGCACCAGATCGACGTCGTCCGGGTGCTCTGCGGCGGGATGCTCCGCAGCCTGCGCGCGCATGCCGTGCCCGGCCGCGGCACGGAGGGCGCCTATGCCGCCTTCCTCGCCTGGGATGGCGGCGCCGCCACCGCCACCTATTCGGGATTCGGACGCTTCGACACGGATGCCTGGATGGGCTGGATCGGCGAGCTCGGCACGCCCAAGCCGCCCACGACGCCGGGCGCGGCGCGCGCGCGGCTCGACACGGCGCATGAGGCGGAGGCGAAGCGCGCGCGCGCCTATGGCGCAGGACCTCCCGGCCTGCCGGCACCCGCGCCGCCCGCGCACCACAACCATTTCGGCGTCGTGCTCGTGCAATGCGACCGCGCCGACCTGCGCCTGACCGCCGACGGCGTCGAGGTGCACGACGATTCCGGCCTCCGGCTCGAGCGCACGCCCCTGCCCGTCCTGCCGCGCGCCGAGGTGCTCGATGAGTTCGCCGCCGCCATCCGCGACGGCATCCCGCCGCTCCATGACGGCGCCTGGGGCCTGGCGACGCTCGAGGCCTGCCTCGCCCTGCTCGACTCCGCGAGCGACGGCCGGGAGGTCGCGCTGCATCGCCAGACGAGGTACCGCGACGCATGACGACGCTCCGCATCGAGGCCCGCCGCGACGAGGCGACCGGCCTCTACTACCTCGTGATCCACATGCCGGCCGAGGCGCCGGACCCCTATGTCACCACCATTCCGCGCTACGCCTCCGCCGCGGCAGCGGAGGGGGACCTCGTCGCGACGATCGCCGCGGTCGCCAGCCGGCCGCGATGAGGCGCACGCCGCCGCTGCCGCTCGAGGCCTCGCTCGGCTTCCAGGTCCGCGACCTGAACCGCCTGATGCAGCGCGGGATCGCCGCGCGCATCGCCCCGCACGGCGTGGCGCCGGGTGCGTGGTACATGCTGCGCGTGCTGTGGGAGGAAGACGGGCTGACGCAGCGGGAGTTGGCAGCGCGCATCGGCATCCAGGAGCCGACGGCGGTGATCGCGCTGCGCGGCATGGAGCGCGCCGGCTGGATCGCCCGCAGCCGCAGCGTCGAGGACCGGCGCAAGATGCATGTCCACCTCACCCCCGCCGGGCGCGCGCTGCGCGAGGTCCTGCTGCCGGAAGCCCGCGCCGTCATCGCCGCGGCCACGCGCGGCATGACGGCAGAGGAGCGCACGACGCTGATCGCGCTGCTGCGCCGGGCGCGCGCCAACCTGGGCGGCTGAGCGCGACGGCTCAGCCCGCCTCCGCCGCCAGCACCGCGCGGTTCCGCCCCGCGCTCTTGGCGGCGTAGAGCGCCGCATCGGCCCGCGCGACGAAGGCTTCCGCCGTCTCGCCCTCGGCCAGCACGGCGACGCCGCCCGAGAGGGTGACGAGGCCGATCCGCTCGCCGGAGCTGCGCAGCACGAAGTCGCGCGCGGCCATCGCCCCGCGCACCCGCTCGCAGACGCGCAAGGCGGCCTCGCCCGGTGTTTCCGGCAGCAGCACCGCGAATTCCTCACCGCCGTAGCGCGCAGGACGGTCGTCGGTGCGCAGCGTCTCCCGCAGCCGCGCCGCGACGGCGCGCAGCACGGCGTCGCCCACCTGGTGCCCCCAGGTGTCGTTCACCCCCTTGAAGTGATCCACGTCGAGCAGGATCAGCGCCGGCGGCCGCACCGCCTTGCGCCGGTCGCGCAGCAGCTCCGCCAGGTCGCGCTCGAAGGCGCGGCGGTTGCCGAGGCCGGTCAGCGGGTCGGTCAGCGCCGCGCGGTTCGATTCGCCGAGCTCCCGCCGCAGCTCCGCGAGGCGCAGCTCGGTCTCGCCCAGCCGAAGCGAAACCTGCGCGGTCTGCACCGCGAGATGGCGCGTCAGCGCGAGCAGCCCGGCGGCGAAGTCGCGGAGGTCCGGCTCGTCGAGCCCGCCGAGGCGGCCGGTGGCGTCGCCGAGCAGCCTTTCGAAGCTCGCCACCTGGCCGCCGGCGCGGCCGGTCAGCTCCAGCAGCTCCGCCGTCGCGGCCTCGAGCCGCGGCGCGGCGTCCGGGGAGGGGCGGCCGGCGAGGAAGACGGCGTGCAGCTCGTCGAGCAGCGGCCCGCTCAGCCCACCGGCCGCGGCGCGCGCCGCGTCGAGCCGCGCGCGCAGCAGCGGGTCGCCGCCGACGAAATAGGCATAGAGCACGGCGAGCCGCGCCGGCTCGGGCGCGAGCCCTGCCTGCGCCAGGGCCTCGAGCGCGGAGAGGGCGGCGTCGCGCGGGGTCGTGCGGGTCGTGGTGTCGGGCATGGCGCGCGGGTTCCTCGCCCGGCTCCTACGCGCGAAGCGTGAACACTTCGTTCTGCGGCGTCCGGAAGAACGGGTTGGCGGCATGGGCGCCCTGGAAACCAGCGCTTCACCCTTGGCCACCAAAATCGTCTCCGGCCAAGAAAAGAAGACTGGGCCCGCACCGACCGCGCCGAGGCGCCATGCAGGGGAACGCAGCATGACACGACCGCTCCAGGACCGCCCTGACAGCGAGCGCACCACCTGGTCCGGCGTGGAGCGCCGAGTGCATCCGCGCCGCCGCATCTCGCTGCCGGCGCGCTTCGTGCCGGAGGGCGGGTCGGGCTTCGCGACCGAGGTGGTGGACATCTCGGCCGGCGGCATCCGCCTGGCGAGCAGCGGGACGGTCCGTGCGGGCGCGCGCGGGACGGTGACGGTGGACGGGCTGCTCGGCCCGCTGCCCTGCACGGTGATGGGCACGGAAGGCGGCGCGCTGCGCCTGCGCTTCGACGCGCTGGAGGCGCTCGGCGCGAGCTTCCTCGAACAGCTCGCCACGCTGCCGCCGGCGCCCTGACACTGTCGAGCAAATGTCCTGACCTGCGGCCGCCAGCGGCGGCCGAGCGCCCGCATGGGCGCCGCCGCAAGTGCGTCACGCCGCAGGCGTGCCTCTGGCACGACGCCAAGCGGCCGGAGGACGCGCCGGCGCTTGAGAGCGGCAATGCGTCAGCATTTCCGCAAGCCGGCACGAGCTACTCCTCCGGCGCCGCGTCGCCAGGGCAGGCGGCCGCGCGGCGCTGCAGCCAGGCGCTGCGCAGCACGGCATAGGCGTCGAGTGACGTCGCCTCGACCCGCCGCAGCTCGTCATGCAGGCGGTCATAGGCGAGGAAGGCGTCGCCGCCCTGCCATGCCGCCACCGGCGCCGCCCCGACACCCGCGGCGAGCGCCGAGGACAGCGCGAGCCCCGCCGTCGCGTCGCGCAGAGTCGTGGGACCGAGCAGCGGCAGCACCAGATAGGGCCCGCTCGGTACGCCCCAGGCGCAGGCCGCGTCGCCCGGCGTCACCGCGCGCCTGGCGAAGCCGCGCTCCGCCGCCGCGTCGCGCCAGCCGGCCCAGCCGAGCGTCGCGTTGATCCCGAAGCGGGCCGTCGCGGTCCAGGCCCCGTCGAGGTCGCCGGCGGCCAGCGCGCTGGCCGCGGCCACGGGTTCACCGAGCGTGCCCAGCACGCCGCCGATGGCGTGCCGCGCCGGCGGCGGCACATGCGCGCGCCAGGCCTCGGCCGCCGGTCCCAGCACGTGCCGTTGCGCCAGCGCGTTGAAATCGTGGACGCGGCGATTCCACCCCTCCAGCGGATCGGGCGCGGCGGCGGCCACGCGCGGCAGGAAGAGCGGCGCGAGCAACAGCAGGGCGGGCAGGGCGCGGCGCATCACGCGGCCGCCTTCAGCGTCGCGATGCCGGCGGCGATCAGCGCGATACCGCCGATCCGCGCCGCCGTCGCGGGCTCCCCCAGCACCAGCATCCCGAAGGCCGCCGTTCCCACCGCGCCGATCCCCGTCCAGACCGCATAGGCCGTGCCCACCGGCAGCGTCTTCAGCGCCAGCCCGAGCAGCCCGAGGCTCGCCGCCATCGCGACGACCGTCCAGACGCTCGGCCAGAGCCGCGTGAATCCCTCCGACAGCTTCAGCCCCACCGCCCAGCCGATCTCGAGCAGACCGGCCAGGAACAGCCACACCCACGCCACGCGGCACCTCCCTCATCTCCGCGGCACGCCCTGCCGGGGTCGCGCGGTGCCGTCCAGTCACCGACGCGGCAGGGCGCGCCGCATCGTGCCTCCCGCGAACGTCATCGGGCCGCGCGGTGCCCGGCGGTGGCACAAGCGCGCTTCCGCCCGATCCCTCCAGGCTGTCACACTCGTTGCAGATGCGTCTTCCCGCCGCCCTCGCGCCGCTGCGCCACCCCGCCTTCCGCCTCCTCTGGATCGCCAACCTCGTGGCGAATACGGGCATGTGGATGCAGAACACCGGCGCGGGCTGGTTGATGACCTCGCTCGCGCCCTCGCCCCTGATGGTGAGCCTCGTCCAGGTCGCCGCGCTGCTGCCGGTCTTCCTCCTGGCCCTGCCGGCCGGCGCGCTGGCCGACCTGCTCGACCGCCGGCTCTACCTCATCGCGGGGCAGGCCTGGATCGCGCTCGCGGGGCTGTTGCTGGCGCTGCTAACCGCCTCGGCGGCGATCGGGCCCTGGGGGCTCATCGCGCTCACCTTCGCGATCGGCGCCGGCACCGCCATGACCTCGCCCGCCTGGCAGGCGACGACGCCCGAGACCGTGCCGCGCGCCGACCTCGCCCAGGCCATCGTGCTGAACGGCATCGGCTTCAACCTGACGCGCGCGGTCGGTCCCGCGCTCGGCGGGGTGGTGGTCGCCGGCTTCGGGCCGCAGGTGAACTTCGCCCTCAACGCGGTCGCCTTCTGCGTCGCCATCGCCTGCCTCTTCGCCTGGCGCCGGTCGGAGCCGCCACGCACGCTGCCGAAGGAGCATTTCCTCTCCGCCATGCGGGCCGGGGTGCGCTTCGTCTCGGCCAGCCCCGTGCTGCGCGCCACCATGGTGCGGGCGCTGGTCTTCTTCGGCTTCGCTGCGGCGATCTGGGGCCTGCTCCCGCTCCTGGTGCGCCACCAGCTCGGCCTCGGGCCGGAATGGTTCGGGCTGCTGCTCGCTGCGATGGGGGTGGGCGCGGTCGGCGCCGGCTTCGTGCTGCCGGCGCTCCGCGCGCGCGCCAGCCGCGGCACGACGGTGACCGCCGCCTGCCTGCTCGGCGGCGCGGCGCTCGCGCTGCTCGGGCAGGCGCATCACTGGGCGGTGGCGCTCTGCGCGATGCTCGCCTACGGCGTCGCCTGGATCGCCGGTGCGGCCACCCTGCAGGCCACGGCGCAGCTCACCGCGCCGGGCTGGGTGCGCGCGCGGGCGCTCGGCATCTACCAGCTCGCGAGTTTCGGCGGGCTCGCCTTCGGCTCGGCCTTCGGCGGCTGGGCCGGCGAGGCGCTCGGCCTGCCGCTCGCCCTCGGCCTCTCGGGGGCGCTCTGCGCCGCCGGGGGGTTGGCGACGCACCGCCTCTCCCTCGACCCCGCCCCCGCCCCGCCGCCGCCGGCCGTGACCGTCCCGCCGCCGCGCCCCGACCCGGCGGACCCGGCCCTCGCGCCCCTCCTCGCCCTCGAATCGAACCGCGTGCTGGAGGCCGTGCGCTACAGCGTCGCGCCCGAGGACCGGGCAGCCTTCCTCGCCGTCATGGCGGAGGCGCGCTTCGTGCGGCTGCGCTGTGGCGCCGTCGTCTGGCGGCTGTGGGAGGACGTCGCCCACCCGGAACGCTGGGTCGAGCTCTGGGTGGTGGACAACTGGACCGAGCACCTGCGCGAGGCGGAGCGCCTGACGGAAGCCGACCGTGCGGTCCTCGCCCGCGCCGCTGCGCTCCACCGGGGCGACGGGCCGCCCGAGGCCGCGCGCTACCTCGACGTGATGCCGGACCTGCACCGATAGGAGGTGCAACGAGGGCGCGCCCGCCACGTTCGGCAGCGGACCATCCGCGGGAGAGACCCATGCCGAGCCGCAACGACCTGCACGACAACGCGAAGAAGACCTCGGTCGAGGTGCTGAACGGCGTGCTCGCCGACGGCATCGACCTCTACAACATGACGCGCCACGCGCATTGGAACGTGAAGGGCCCGCAGTTCCTCTCGCTGCACGAGCTGTTCGAGCAGTTCTACACCCAGCTCGCCACCGACATCGACGATGTAGCGGAGCGCCTGGTCACCCTCGGCGGCACGGCGATGGGCGTGTCGCAGTCCATCCCCGGCAAGACCCGCCTGCCCCCCTACCCGGCCGAGATCCGCCAGGGCCAGGAGCACCTGCAGAATCTGCTGCAGCGCTACGGGACCGTCGCGAAGACGCTGCGGGAGGGGATCGAAGCGACCGACGAGGCGGGTGATGCCGACACCGCCGACCTGCTCACCGGCCTGTCGCGCAACATCGACAAGGCGGTGTGGATGATGGAGGCGACGGCGGAGACGAAGTAGCCGCCCGGCCTTCCCTCGCGGTAAGGGACAGGGATGGAACCCGCGTCCCTTTCCACGCCCGAGGCCGTCGTGGACCGCCTCGAGGCGCTGCACGGCCAGTCCACCGCCGCGCTGCGCAGCGCCCTCGAACGCGCGCTGTCGGGCGGGCCGCCGCCGGACGCCGTCGAGCGCGCCCGCTTCCGCTACCCGGAGCTCCGGCTGCGCTACGCACCGGGCGTCGCGCCCGGCCTGGCAGCCGGCACCGATCCCGCGAACCGCCGCGCCTGGGCCCGCTTCGAGGCACCCGGCCTCTACGCCACCACGGTCACCCAGCCCGGCTTCTTCCGCCCCTATCTGCTGGAGCAGCTCCGCCCGCTGATGGCCGAGTTCGGCGCGACGGCGGAGGTCGCCACCAGCACGCAGGAGATCCCCTACCCCTATGTTCTCGACCGCGCCGGCACCTGGGACGCCGGGGACGGCACCGCCGCGATGCTCGCGCGGCATTTCCCGACGCCCTCCCTCGCCGCGGTGGGCGACGAGGTGGCGGATGGCGAGTGGCGGCACGATCCGGACGCGGCCCTGCCGCTGTCGCTCTTCGACGGGCCGCGCGTGGACTACTCGCTGCGGCGCATCGTGCACTACACCGGCGCCGACTGGCGCGCGATGCAGCCCTGGATCCTGCTGACCAACTACCATCGCTACGTGGACCAGTTCATCCGCTGGGCGGTCGCCCAGCTGGGGCAGGCGGGCACGCCGTGGAGCGCGCTGGTCCTGCCCGGCGGCGTGCGCATCGGCCGCGACGACCTGGCGCAGGCGGATGCGATGATCGCCTCCTCGCCCTGGCACCGCTTCCAGATGCCTGCCTACCACCTGCTGCGCGACGACGATGCGGGCGTCAGCCTCGTCAACATCGGCGTCGGCCCGTCGAATGCGAAGAACGTCACCGACCACCTCGCCGTGCTGCGCCCGCATTGCTGGCTGATGGTCGGGCATTGCGCCGGGTTGCGCTCCTCCCAGGCGATCGGCGACTACGCGCTCGCGCATGGCTATCTCCGCCGCGACCGCATCCTCGACGACCTCGTCCCGCCCGAGGTGCCGGTGCCTGCGCTGGCCGAGATCCAGGTCGCCTTGCAGGAAGCCGCGGCGCGCGTGACGGGCGAGCGTGGCGAGGCGCTGAAGCGCCGGCTGCGGACCGGCACCGTCGTCACCTATGACGACCGGAACTGGGAGCTTCGCTGGTCGCGGGAGCGCCGCGCCATCAACCTCTCCCGCGCCATCGCGGTGGACATGGAGAGCGGCACGCTCGCCGCGCAGGGCTACCGCTTCCGCGTGCCTTACGGAACGCTGCTCTGCGTCTCCGACCGCCCGCTGCATGGCGAGATCAAGCTGCCGGGCGCGGCGAGCGCCTTCTACGAACGCGCCGTCGGCCAGCACCTGATGATCGGGCTCGAGGCGGTCGAGATCCTGCGCGGCGACCTCGCCGCGCTGCACTCCCGCAAGCTCCGCAGCTTCGACGAGCCGCCGTTCCGGTAGCCCCGCCTGCCGCGCCGCTTGCTGCGCTCCGGCGCAGGGCGTTAAGCTAACGGAACGACGGGCGCGCGACCGCGGGCCGAGAGGAACGGCCGCGATGTCGGCCTGGAAGGGCCACACCCGTGCCGCTGCTCACCATCCAGATCAACACCGTCCTCAAGACCGGCGGCTTCATCGAGTTCACCACCGCGCTCGCAGGAGCCAACAATCCGCTGATCAGCGGCGGCATGGGCGGCGACCTCGTCGTGGATCGCAACTACACGAAATGCAACCTCACCGTCAGCACGGCGGACAACAAGATCATCATGAACAGGGTGGCCAACGACTCCACCACGAACAACGCCGTCAACATCCGCACGATCGATACGCAAGCGACGGTCGGTTCGATCACCGGATCCGGCTATGTCTACACGGGCGACTTCTCCGGCTGCGTCTTCTACCTCTACCGCACCGGGCCGGATGAGATCACCGGCGTCCACGCCTACAGCGGCGCGCAGGCCGTGGCGACCACCAAGGGCTTCTTCCGCAAGAAGACCGTCAACAACATGGTCGTGCGGGAATTCGGGCCGCAGGACTACTACACCCGCAATCCTGCGACGCAGCTGCTCCGCTACCCCACGCGCGGCGAGCTCGACCTCTCAACAGGGGAGCAGAGCCTCGGCTTCCTCTCCTGCGTCGAGCGCAACACCGCGATCACCTACCTCTTCAGCGTCGCCGGCGCCGCTGGCGGCTACCGCGTGAAGCGCCTGATCCGGACCTACCGCGCGGACTACTGAGGCCCTACGGCCGAAAGGTCGGGTTGCAGCAGCTGCGCTCGCGCGCTGCGACCAACCGGCGCGAGCGACGGCGGCGGCGACACGCGGCTTGCGTGTCCCCCAAGACCTCCATTTTCATGTTGTAGTTTCCAAATCATCACGAATGCTTGTGGGGTTGCGCCAGCGCAACTCTGCTGGACAGGTCGCTGGCCATGCTCGCCTTCGCAACGCGCAGGCCAGGGAGAGCGCCATGTCCGTCACGCTGCTCAATCCCCTCTCGCAGCCAAAATTCGTCAACACCGTGGCCGTGCCGACGGTGCTGGACTGGCGCGATGGCGGCAGCCACACGCTCTACATCGTGCAGTCCACGCAATGGCTCGGACTGGTGGACCCCGTTACCGGGCTGCCGCTGACCACGACGGTCTGGGGCTACTCGACGCCGGCGCCAACAGGCCCGGTCTATCCCGGTCCGACCATCCTCGCCTGGAGCAGCACCGCACTCGAGATCACCTGGATCAATGCACTACCGCTCGCCGGCCACATCCTGCCGGTGGACGACACCATCATGATCGCGCGCACCGGCGACCCCACGCTGGTCCCGGTCGTCACCCACCTGCATGGCGGCGCCACCTCGAGCCAGTCCGACGGCCTGCCCACTGCCTGGTGGACGCAGGTCGCCGGCGTCATCGGCGAAATCTACGCCGGCAATACCTTCACCTACGAGAACGAACAGCAGGCGGCGACGCTCTGGTATCACGACCATGCGCTCGGGCTCACGCGGCTGAATGTCTATGCCGGCCTCGCCGGCTTCTACCTGCTGCAGGACGAGCACGAGCAGTCGCTGGTGGACCGGCGCCTCCTTCCGGACGGTGCCTACCAGTTCGGCCTCGCCATCCAGGACCGCGCCTTCACCGCGGACGGGCAGCTCTACTTCCCCTCCAAGCCGGGCGACCCGCTTCCGGGCGGCGGCGAGGTCGAGGCGTTCATCGATCCCGAGACGGGACAGCCGATCGACCCCACCACGCTGCCGGAATTCTTCGGCGACCACATCCTGGTCAACGGGATGGCCTGGCCGAAGATGGAGGTCGATCCCGGCTACTACCGCTTCCACCTGCTCAACGGCTCCGACAGCCGCTTCTACCTGCTCGAACTCAGCGACCCGGACGTGCGCGGCTGGATCGTCGGCAGCGATGGCGGGCTGCTGCGCGACCCGATCCGGATCTTCGACGGCAACGGCCGCCAGGAGGCGTGGGAGAGGATCGTCCTCGCGCCCGGCGACCGCGTCGAGCTCGTGCTCGACTTCTCCAAGGCGCGCGGCGCGGATGTCACGCTGCTCAACTTCGGCACCGCCTTCGACCCCTTCAAAGGCCTGAATGCGACCGGCGCACTGGCCGGCGACGTCACCGGCGCGCGCGACAGCGTGGACCTCGCCGCGACGGTCGGCCAGGTGATGCAGTTCCAGGTGGGCGCGCAGAACCTCGACCGCGGCAACGACAAGGTGAACATCGAGGCCGCGATGGGCGGCAAGCTCAACCCGGGCTACGTGACCCTGGCCGAGCGCGACGCCGACAATGCCGGCGACGTGCGCAAGCTCGGCCTCTTCGAAGGCGAGGACATGTATGGCCGCGTCATGCCGATGCTCGGCCTCGCCGAGCAGCAGGGCGATGAGGAATTCGGCCCCCGCATGTTCCATGACGAGGTGACCGAGGTGATCCGCCTCGGCGACACCGAGATCTGGGAGATCCACAACCTCACCGAGGACGCGCACCCGATCCACCTGCACCTCGTGCAGTTCCAGGTGCTCGGCCGCTACGCCTCCGTCGCGACGGACTCAGACGGCGACGGAGAGGCGGACGGCGTGGCGCTCGGCGCGTTGCTCGATACCGATCCCTGGCGGCCGGGGGTGCAGAATCTCTACGCCACCGACGCGGGCTGGCAGGATACGAGCTGGATCGGGCCGGGCGAGGCGATCCGCATCATCGCGAATTTCGACCGCGCCGGACTCTATGTATGGCACTGCCACATCCTCTCGCACGAGGACAACGAGATGATGCGGCCCTTCGTGGTCTACGACCCGGACGCTCTGATCGCCTGAGGGCGCAGCGCGTAGGCGCACCGCTCAGAAGCGGAAGTAGAGCCCGATGCCGGGGGGCGGCGGCGGCGGCGGCGGGTAGTAGTAGCGGGGCGCGGGCGCGTAGAAGACCGGCGGCGGCGGCGGCGCATAGTAGGCGCGCGGCGGCGCATAGACCACCGGCGGCGGGTAGTAGACCCGCGGCGGCGGCGCCCAGTAGCCGTAGGGCACGTGGTCGCGGCGCCAGCCGCGGCCGGGCGGCGGGCCGCGCCGGTCCCAGCCGTCGTAGCGATCCCATCGGCGCCCATCCACCGGCACGATCGCAATCCCGGCCTCCGGCACGACCAGGCCAGGCCCCTTCGCCTCGGCGGGCGGGGCACCGGCCAGGGCGGCGCCGACCGCCAGAGCCGGCAACAGCTTCATCAGGAACCGCATGGCGCCCGACCTCCTCTTCAGGAACCGTATATAGTCTCCCCCTGTGGCAACACCTGGGCAAGACATGCCCGCAACGAGATCAGGCGCCGAGCACCCGCGCGAAGATCGCATCCACCTGCGCGAAGTCCCGCGCCGGGTCCATCGCCGCCGCCAGCGCCGCTCCGTCGAGCCGCGCCGCCACCGCCGGGTCGGCGAGCAGGTTGGCGGCGAAATCCCGCCCCCCCGACGTGCCGAGCGCGGTCCAGGTCGCCATCGCCGCGCGCTGCACGGCGGAATAGGCGTCCTCCCGGCTCATGCCCGCCTGGGTCAGCGCCAGCAGCACCTTCTGGCTGTGCACCACCCCGCCAAGCGAATCGAGGTTCGCCTGCATCCGCGCGGGATAGACGGTCAGCTTCGCCATCATCCCCGCCGCGCGCACCAGCGCGAAGTCGAGCGTGACGGTCGCGTCCGGCCCGATCATCCGCTCGACGCTCGAATGGCTGATGTCGCGCTCGTGCCAGAGTGCGACGTTCTCCATCGCGGGCACCACGTAGCCGCGCACGATGCGCGCGAGGCCGGTGAGGTTCTCGCTCAGCACCGGGTTGCGCTTGTGGGGCATGGCGGAGCTGCCCTTCTGGCCCGGGTGGAAGAACTCCTCCGCTTCGCGCACCTCGCTGCGCTGCAGGTGCCGCACCTCGATCGCCAGGCGCTCCAGGCTGCTCGCCACGACGCCGAGCGCGGCGAAGAAGGCGGCGTGGCGGTCGCGCGGAATGACCTGCGTGCTGACCGGCTCCACGGCGAGGCCGAGGAGCTTCGCCACATGCGCCTCGACCCGCGGATCGACGCTGGCGAAGGTGCCGACCGGCCCGCTGACCGCGCAGGTCGCGATCTCGGCCCGTGCCGCGACGAGGCGGTCGCGGTTGCGACGGAACTCCGCCCAGTGGCCGAGCAGCTTCAGGCCGAAGGTGGTGGGCTCGGCATGGATGCCGTGGCTGCGGCCGATGGTCGGCGTGCGGCGATGCTCCTCGGCGCGGGCGCGCAGGGCCTCGAGCAGCGCATCGAGGTCGGCGATCAGCAGGTCCGCCGCGCGCGTCAGCTGCACGGCGAGGCAGGTGTCGAGCACGTCGGAGCTCGTCAGCCCCTGGTGCATGTAGCGCGCCTCCGGCCCGATCCCCTCGCCGAGCCAAGTCAGGAAGGCGATCACGTCATGGCGGGTCTCGCGCTCGATCGCATCGATCCGGTCGAGATCGACCTGGCCGATGCGCGCGACTCGCGCGGCGCCGCGCTCGCGGATCGCGGCGGCAGCCTCGGCCGGGATGCTGCCGAGCACTGCCATCGCCTCGGCCGCGGCGGCCTCGATCTCGAACCAGATGCGGTAGCGGGACTCGGGCGACCAGATCGCCGTCATCTCGGGGCGGGAGTAGCGCGGGATCATATGACGGGTCCGTGGGGCGGGAAGCGGTGCCGTCTTCGCGCGCGGACGGGCGGTTGACAACCCGAAGCCGCCACGACCGATATGGTCCGAACGTCGGGAAGGCAGGCGCAGTCTAAGATGGATCTTTCTTCATTCGGCCCGGAGCTCGTCGCACTCGGGCAGGTGCTTTTCATCGACATCGTGCTGGCGGGCGACAACGCGATCGTCGTCGGCATGGCCGCGGCCGGCCTTCCGGCCGAGCAGCGGCGCAAGGCGATCCTGTGGGGCATCATTGCCGCCACGGTGATGCGCATCGCCTTCGCCTCGATCACGGTCCAGCTGCTGTCCATCGTCGGCATCGTCTTCGCCGGCGGCGTGCTGCTGCTCTGGGTTTGCTGGAAGATGTACCGCGAGCTGCGCGACGGCGGCGGGCACTCCTTCGACGCGACCGAGCAGCATGAGGGCGTCGAGGCGCTGGACGGCGCCGCGCCCGGCGCGCCGAAGAAGACGCTGCGCCAGGCGATCACCCAGATCCTCGTCGCCGACATTTCGATGAGCCTCGACAACGTGCTCGCCGTGGCGGGCGCGGCGAAGGACCATCCCTACATCCTGATCTTCGGCCTGGCCGTCTCGGTCGTGCTGATGGGCGTCGCCGCGACCTTCATTGCGAAGCTGCTCGACAAGCACCGCTGGATCGCCTGGATCGGGCTGCTGGTGATTCTCTACGTCGCGGGCAGCATGATCTACGAGGGCACCTTCCAGATCGCGGAGAACGTGCCGCAGGCCTATGGCTACCTGCTGCTGCCGCTCGGCTGGATGGCGATCCCCGGGGGCGCGGGGACCTTCCCGATGGGCCTCTGGCTCTTCGCGACCGTGTTCCAGGTGATCTTCCTCGTCGCGGTGGCGACGGTGGTCGCGGACCTCACGCTGCAGTTGCTGCGGAGGAACCGCTGATGCGGCTCGGGCTGCTCCTCGCGCTCGGCGCGCTGGCCGGGTGCGCCGCGCAGCAGGGCGGCGGAGACGCCGCCGCCTCGCTCGAGGCGGCGGTGGCGCGGCTGCCGGCCGAGGTCGCGGAGTTCCGGCGCGGCGAGACCACCTGGGTCGAGCGGGAACGGCCGGGCTTCGGTGCGATGGTGGACTATGCCGGGCCGTCGCGCGCGGCGATCGCGGCGGTCAGCCTCTATGACCGGGGCCAGGGCGCCGTGGCGCCGAACGATCCGCGCCTGCCGGGCGAGTTCTCCAGCGCGGTCTCCGACGTGGTGGCCGTGGCCGGCACGCGCACGAGCCAGCAGATCGCCGAGCGCGACCGCTTCTCCGTGCCGGTGGCCGGCGGCGCGCCGATGTCCTGCGCGCGGCTGGAGGGGACCTATGGGCGGCAGCCCGTGCAGACGCTGGTCTGCCTCGGCGCGGCGGCGGGGCGCTTCATCAAGGTGCAGGTGACCAGCCCCTCGCGCCAGGTCCGCCCGGTGGACCCGCTGCCCTTCGTCGCCGAGGTGACGCGCGCGGCGCGGGGCTGAGAAGGGTCACCTGCGGCCTGCCTCCCCTCGGTTCCCCGGTGCCCTCGCGCGGCTCCGCCGCGGGAGGATGAGCCGAAGCAAGCCGGAAGAGCCCCTTCGGCGCGCCGCGGGCGCGACACGCTGCAGTGCGCTCGGCGTGACTCAGGCGTCCACCGCCTCCTCATCGAGCTTCGCCGCATTCTCCTGGATGAAGCGGAAGCGGAGCTCGGGCTTGCGGCCCATCAGGGCCTCGATCAGTTCGGAAGTGCGGGCGCGTTCCTCGGGCGGCAGGACGACCTTCAGCAGCGTGCGCCGCTTCGGATCCATCGTCGTCTCCTTGAGCGACGCCGGTGGCATCTCGCCGAGGCCCTTGAAGCGCGAGACGTCGACCTTCTGGTTCGCCTTGAACTCGCGCCGGATCAGCCGGTCCTTGTCGGCATCGTCCTTCGCATAGACCGTCTTGCCGCCGGCCTGCAGGCGATAGAGCGGCGGCTGGGCGAGGAAGATCCTCTCCTGGCGCACCAGTTCGGGAACCTCCTTGTAGAAGAAGGTCATCAGCAGCGCGGCGATATGCGCGCCGTCCACGTCGGCATCCGTCATGATGACGACGCGGCCGTAGCGCAGCCGCGCGATGTCGAACCTCTCGCCCACCCCGCAGCCCAGCGCCTCGATCAGGTCCTTCAGCTCCTGGTTGGCGCGGAGCTTGTCGGCGGAGGCGCTGGCGACATTCAGGATCTTGCCGCGCAACGGCAGCACGGCCTGGGTCTCGCGGTCGCGCGCCTGCTTGGCGGAGCCGCCGGCCGAATCGCCCTCCACCAGGAAGAGCTCGGTCCCCTCCGCGCTCTCGCGCGAGCAGTCGGCGAGCTTCCCGGGCAGGCGCAGCTTGCGCGTCGCGGTCTTGCGCGGCGTGTCCTTCTGCTCGCGGCGGCGGATGCGCTCCTCCGCGCGCTCGACGGCCCAGGCGAGGAGGTTGCTCGCCGTGGTCGGATCGCCCGCCAGCCAGTGGTCGAAATGGTCGCGCAGCGCCGTCTCGACCAGCCGCGCGGCCTCGGGGCTCGTCAGCCGGTCCTTGGTCTGGCCCTGGAACTGCGGGTCGCGGACGAAGACGCTGAGCATGCCCGCCAGCCCGCCGAACAGGTCCTCGGCGGTGACCTGTGCGGCGCGCTTGTCGCGCTTGAGTTCGCCATAGGCGCGCAGCCCCTTCACCAGCGCCGCACGCAGCCCGGCCTCATGCGTGCCGCCCTGCGGCGTCGGGATGGTGTTGGCGTAGGTGTTGAGGAAGCCCTCGCCGCCCTCGAGCCAGGTGAGGGCGAACTCGCAGCGGCCCGCGCCATCCGGAAAGGCGACCTCGCCCGCGAAGGGCGCGGGGACGACCTGGGCGCGGCCCTCGGTCGAGGCGGCGAGGAAGTCGAGCAGGCCGCGCTCGAAATGCAGCACGGCCTCGGCGGGCGTCTCGGTGCCCTCGACGAGCTTCGCATCGCACTTCCAGCGGATCTCGACGCCCTTGAAGAGATACGCCTTGGACCGGCAGAGCCGGTAGAGCCGCGCCGGCGAGAAGGCCTGCTTGCCGAAGATCTCCGGGTCCGGCCTGAACCTGACGGTGGTGCCGCGGCGGTTGTGGATCGCGCCGAGGTGCTTCAGCTTCTGGACCGGCTTCCCGCGCTCGAAGGCATGCGCGAAGAGCGTGCGGTCGCGCGCGACCTCCACCTCCATGCGCTCCGACAGCGCATTGACGACGCTGCTGCCCACGCCATGCAGGCCGCCCGAGGTGGCATAGGCCTTGCCGCTGAACTTGCCGCCCGAATGGAGCGTGGTGAGGATCACCTCCAGCGCGGAGAGCTTCGGGAACTTCGGATGCGGGTCCACCGGGATGCCGCGCCCATTGTCGCGCACCGTCAGCCAGTTGCCCGGCTCGAGGGTCACGTCGATGAAGTCGGCATGGCCCGCCACCGCCTCGTCCATGGCGTTGTCGAGCACCTCGGCGGCCAGGTGGTGCAGCGCGTTCTCGTCGGTGCCGCCGATGTACATGCCGGGGCGGCGGCGGACGGGCTCCAGCCCCTCCAGCACCTCGATGTCCTTGGCGGAGTAGGTGTCGCCCGCGCTGAGATTGGGCGCGCCCGGCTTGGCGCGGCCGCGTCCGAACAGATCGTTCATGCTGTGTTCTCGTCCTCCCGGCCAACATAGCCAGGGGGCCGGGGGGAAACAACCAAGACCGGCGGAGTCGGGGGAAGCGTCACGCGGCGCCGGGAGGCGCGGCCCGGGCAGGTGCCTGTCGCCTACCGGCCAGGTCCGATGGCGCGGCAGAACCCGACCGCGCCGAGATAGAGCGCGATGCCGAAGACGGCGCAGCCGAGGGCGCCGAGGAAGCCGCCGGGCCCGGGCAGCCGGGCGGTCGCCGGGTCGCGCGGGTCGTAGCGGACGATCTCCGAATCGCCGACGATCAGCTCCGGGACTTCCCACCCCCCGCCCGTCACCCGCCACAGGGTGCCGTCGGGGGTGGTGAACTCGAAGACCGGGTGGAGGTAGCGCACGACCCGGCTGAGGCTCTGCTGCCTCGGCGCATTGGTCGGGTCGTTGCGCACCGTCCCGAAGCTCTCGGCGACGTCGACGACCAGGGCCTCGGCGGTCTCCGCGCGCAGGCGGAAGGCGATCTCGCCCCCCGCATAGAGCGCCGACAGGAGCAGCAGGATCAGCCCCGGCGCGCGGCTGCCCCAGATCAGGCCGCGCGGCAGCGGCGGCCGTCCGAGCGCGCGGAGGTCGAGCCCGCCGCGCCAGCCCGCCGCGTCGGGGACAAGGGACAGGGGGACGCTTCCGCCGCGCGCGGCGATGTGGCGCTCCGGATCCTCGCGAAGCTTCGGGCTTGCAAAGCGATGGGTTTCGCCGCTGGCCGGGTCGGTCCAGCTGGCATGCACCACGTAGAAGCGGCCCTCCGGGTCGCGGCCCGGCCGCACCTCGTCCACCCCCGCCTCGGTCCGATATTGCGGCGGCCCGGGGCTCGCCCAGGCGAAGACGAGGCCGAAGCCCGTGGCGAGCAGACCGAGGACGCCCGCGACGCCGGGCATCAGCCACCGGCCCGGCTCGTCCCTGACGCGCGCCAGGGCCGGGCGACGCGGGTCGTAGAGGACATCGACCACGGCGCCGGGGCGGCATTCGCCGAGGCAGGCATGCCCGGCGCGGACCCGGACATCGCGGCCATCGGCCGTCCCGAAACGGTAGGCGAAGTCGCCGCTGCCGACCCAGTCGATCTCGCCCCCTGCCACCACCGCGCGGGCGCGGTAGCCGAGGTCGCTCGCCACGAGCCAGGCGGCGACGAGGCTGAGGGCGATGCCGAGACCGAGCACGGCAAGCCCCGCATGCCGCGAATTGAACTCGCGCACCCGGCGGAGGCCGGGATGGGAGGCCGGGGCGGGTCGAACCGGTGCGGACAGGCTCGGCTTCTCCGGGCGGGACGTTGCGATTGTCGCATAATTGCGGCCGGGGACCTCGCGTGGGAAGGCGTTTCCGCTGCGCCGGGACGCAGAGCGGCAACGGCGACTGCAATCCGGATGGTTGACGAGCGTGGCAGGGCCCGGGGCACTATGATTGCGCCCGGAGCGGAGGTGAGGTCGCGAATCGCGCCGTTCGCCTGCCTGGGCGGCTTCGCCCCGCTGCCGCTGGAGGCCCCATGACCCGTCGCGCCGCGCTGCTGCTCGCAGCCGCCTTCCTGCCCCTGCCCGCCTGGGCGCAGCCCAGCGGAGGTGGGGGCGGAGGTGGGGGGGGAGGCGGCCAGGGTCGCGGCGGCGGTGGCGGTGGTGGTGGCCAAGGCGGCGGCGGTGGCCAGGGACGCGGCGGCCAGGGTGGCGGTGGCCAAGGCGGCGGACAGGGGCGCGGCGGACAGGGCGGCGGTGGCCAGGGTGGCGGTGGCGGCCAGGGCCGGGGCGGCGCGCAGGCCAGCCCCGGCGGCGGCCCCCCCAATCGCGGCGGTCCCGGCGGCCCGGTCTCGCTCGGCGCCTCGGAGCGCAGCTCGATCCAGCTCTGGCTCGGCGGCTCGCCGGGCTTCACCGCCCAGCCCCTGCCCCCTGGCATGCGGAACCGCCTCGCCCAGGGCAAGCCGCTGCCGCCCGGCATCGCACGCCGTGCCGTCCCGCCCGGCCTGCTGGTCCGGCTGCCCGCCTATCCGGGCTACAGCTACTCCATCGTCGGGAACGACCTGGTGCTGATCGCGGTCGCGACCGGGGTGGTGGCGTCGATCCTCTCCGGCGCCTTCTGAGGGCCGGCGCCGCGGGGCGCCCCGCACCCCTCCGCGGTGGTCCCCGCCGCATGGCCGCTTGGCCGCCCGCGGCGTGGCGGGCCCGGGCGACCCCTGCTATAGCCACCGCGGTTTTCCCACGGGGCGCGCGCGCCCCGCGGTTGCGCGCCCCTGCACCGGTGCACGACCCGGGCGCGCGGCACAGATCAGGAGTTTCCCCATCCATGGCGCGCCGCCGTCAGGTCTATGAGGGCAAGGCGAAGATCCTCTTCGAGGGTCCGGAGCCGGGCACCCTCGTCCAGTACTTCAAGGACGACGCCACCGCCTTCAACGCCCAGAAGAAGGGCACCATCACCGGCAAGGGCGTGCTGAACAACCGCATCAGCGAGTACCTGATGACGCGGCTGTCGGAGATCGGCGTGCCGAACCACTTCATCCGCCGCCTCAACATGCGCGAGCAGCTCATCCGCGAGGTGGAGATCATCCCGCTGGAAGTCGTGGTGCGCAACGTCGCCGCCGGGTCGCTCTCGACCCGGCTCGGCATTGGGGAAGGCACGCGGCTGCCGCGCTCGATCATCGAGTTCTACTACAAGAACGACGCGCTGAACGACCCGATGGTGTCGGAGGAGCACATCACCTGCTTCGGCTGGGCCTCGACGCAGGACATCGACGACATCGTCGCGCTGACGCTGCGCATCAACGACTTCCTCGCCGGCCTCTTCCTCGGCGTCGGCATCACGCTGGTGGACTTCAAGGTGGAGTTCGGCCGCCTGTGGGAGAACGAGGACATGCGCATCGTCCTCGCCGACGAGATCAGCCCCGACAATTGCCGCCTCTGGGACGCCAAGACCGGCGAGAAGATGGACAAGGACCGCTTCCGCCGCGACCTCGGCAAGGTCGAGGAGGGCTACCAGGAAGTCGCCCGCCGCCTCGGCATCCTGCCCGAGGCGGGTGTGCGCGACATGAAGGGGCCGGAGACCGTCCAGTGAAGGTGAAGGTCACGGTGATGCCGAAGGCGGGCGTGCTCGACCCGCAGGGCAAGGCGATCGGGCACGCGCTGGAAGGCCTCGGCTTCGCCGGCATCGGCGAGGTGCGCGCGGGCAAGGTGATCGAGCTCGAGCTCGCCGAGACCGATCCGGCGAAGGCGAAGGCGGCCGCCGAGGAGATGGCGCGCCGCCTGCTCGCCAACACGGTCATCGAGAGCTTCCGGGTCGAGGTCGCCTGACCCGCCATGATGAAGGCGAGCCTCATCGTCGTCGTCGTGCTGACGGTGCTGATCGCCATGGGGCTCCGCTGGCGCGAGGGGCGGCTGCCGGGGGTGGCGGCGCAGAAGCCCGGCGGCATCCTCTCGCGCGGAAAGCGCAGCATCGATCGCTGGGTGACGGCGGCGGCGATCGCGGTGGTGGTCACGCTCGCCGTCGTCGGCGGGCTCAACTGGCTGCGCGTCTGGCAGGGCGGGTGACACCCGCATCGCAGTGGAACAGGAGGCCGTGATGAAGGCCGCGATCATCGTCTTCCCCGGCACCAACCGCGAGCGCGACATGGCGCTCGCGCTGGAGCGCGCGACGGGCCGCAGGCCCGCGATGCTGTTCCACCGCGAGACGGCGCTGCCGCAGGGGACCGACCTCGTCGTGCTGCCCGGCGGGTTCAGCTACGGCGACTACCTGCGCTGCGGCGCGATGGCCGCACAATCGCCGATCATGCGCGAGGTCGCGGCTTTCGCCGCCCGCGGCGGCCACGTCCTCGGCGTCTGCAACGGCTTCCAGATCCTGTGCGAGGCGGGGCTGCTGCCGGGCGCGCTGCTGCGCAACGCGACGCTGCGCTTCCTGTCCATGGACTGCCACATGCGGGTGGAGCGCGCCGGCACGCCGTTCACCGCGCATTGGCAGGCGGGCGCCGTGTTCCGCGCACCGATGGCCCATGGCGACGGCAACTTCTTCTGCGACGACGCGACGCTCGCGCGGCTCGAGGGCGAGAACCTCGTCGCCTTCCGCTACTGCACGCCGGAAGGCGAGGCGACCGAGGCCGCCAACCGCAACGGCGCGCGCGCCAACATCGCCGGAATCCTCTCGCCTAATCTCCGGATCTGCGGGCTGATGCCGCATCCGGAGGACCTGGTGGACCCGCTGATGGGCGGAACCGACGGGCTGCCGATGTTCACGAGCCTTGCCGAGGCCGCCCCCGCCGCCTGACGGACGCTACAATACGCCCGTCAGCCAGAGGATGATGATGATCGGGATCGGGATCCCGATCAGCCAGAGCAATCCGCCCTTCAGCATGCGACGCCTCCTTGGTTCCGGGGCGCCAACGCATGAGCTGACCGGCGGCTCCCTCCAACGGCGCGCGCCTCCTCAGTAGTACTCGACGCGGAGCGCGATGCCGAAGGCCTTGCGGAAGGCGTTCTCCGTCATCGGCAGGTCGGCGTACTTGCCGATGCCGGAGGTCACCAGCTCCTCCTCCTTGTGGATGCTGCCGGTCACGTGATGGAGGCTGTGGATCAGCTCATGCGCGAGCACGATGACGGGGTTCGCCGCCTCGCCCTTGCGTGTCATGATCTGCGCGTTGGTGAAGTACATGATCGAGCAGCAGCCCTGGCCGTTGTCGGCCGCCACGGGATCGATCGCCATGGCCGCGCTGCCCCCGTCGATGTGGAAGGGACAGCCCGCCAGGTTGTGCGGTGCCGCGGAGGAGGCCTTGAGCCCGACGATGCTGACCGAGTTGTTCGCGCCGTAGAGCTTGTCGGCCTTGAATCCGCTCTGGATGAAGTTGATCGATGCGGCCGGGGTGATCACCACGTTGACGCCCGACGAGAAGTGGATCGCCCTGGCGTCGGCGTTGATCGAGGCCGCCGCCTTGCGCACCTTCGGCTTCGCATCCTTGATCGCGGCGAGGAGCTGCTTGCCGAGATCCACGGAGGCCAGCTTGCGCATCGCCTCGACCACCTGTGCTTCGAAGAAGGGCTTCTGCTTCGGGTCGTAATGGACGGCGAAGCCCTTGAACTCGGGCAGTTTCCTGGTGACGGCTGACAAGGCTGCACTCCCCCATGAACGGTCGGCACCGGGCGCCCATCGCGGCCGCGGCCTCTCCTGTCGCGATAATAGCGCAGCTCACGGATTTCGCCATATAACGCGACGAAGTGCATAAAATGATTTTCTTGCGGTCGTACGGAGGCGGCCGCTGGGCTCTGGACATCGTCCCGGCCCGGTCCGAGAAACGGCCATGCCTCCCGTCTCCCTCGACCCGGCGCGCGCGGCGCAGCTCTCGGCCGAGTTCGGGCTCAAGCCCGACGAGTACGACCGCGTGCTCGCCATCCTCGGCCGCACGCCCTCCCTGACCGAGCTCGGCATCTTCTCGGTCATGTGGTCGGAGCACTGCTCCTACAAATCCTCCCGCGTCTGGCTGCGCACGCTGCCGACGAAGGCACCGTGGGTCATCCACGGCCCAGGCGAGAATGCCGGCGTGATCGACATCGGCGACGGGCTGGCCGCCATCTTCAAGATGGAAAGCCACAACCACCCGTCCTTCATCGAGCCCTACCAGGGTGCGGCGACCGGCGTTGGCGGCATCCTCCGCGACGTCTTCACCATGGGCGCGCGGCCGGTCGCGAACCTCAACGCGCTCCGCTTCGGCAGCCCCGAGGCGCCGCGGATGACGCGGATCATCGACGGCGTGGTTCGCGGCATCGGCGGCTACGGCAACTGCGTCGGCGTCCCCACCGTGGGCGGCGAGGTCAACTTCCACCCCGCCTACAACGGCAACCCGCTGGTCAACGCGATGACCGTCGGCATCGCGCCCAAGGACCGCATCTTCCTGAGTGCCGCGGCCGGCCTCGGCAACCCGGTGGTCTATGTCGGGTCGAAGACGGGCCGCGACGGCATTCACGGCGCGACCATGGCCTCCGCCGAGTTCAGCGCGGATGCCGAGGAGAAGCGCCCGACCGTGCAGATCGGCGATCCCTTCGTCGAGAAGCTGCTGATCGAGGCCTGCCTCGAGCTCATGTCCACCGACATCATCGTCGCGATCCAGGACATGGGCGCCGCGGGGCTGACCAGCAGCAGCGTCGAGATGGCCGGCAAGGGCGGCGTCGGGATCGAGCTCGTGCTCGACAACGTCCCCCAGCGCGAGACTGGCATGACCGCCTATGAGATGATGCTGTCGGAATCGCAGGAACGCATGCTGATGATCCTGAAGCCCGGCCGCGAGGCCGAGGCGGAGGCGATCTTCCGCAAGTGGGAGCTGGATTTCGCCGTCATCGGCCACCTGACCGACACCGGCCGCATCGTCATCCGGCACAAGGGCGGCACCGAGGCGGACATCCCGCTCGCCCCGCTGGAATCGGAAGCCCCGCTCTACCGCCGCCCGACCGCCGAGACGCCGAAGCAGCCGGTGCTCGACGCGCGCGACATCGACGACCCGCTCGGCCCCGTCGCGGCGCTCGAGAAGCTCGTCGGCTCCCTCGACCTCTGCTCGCGCCGCTGGATCTGGGACCAGTATGACTGCACCGTCGGCGGCCAGACCGTGCAGCGCCCGGGCGGCGCGGATGCCGCGGTGGTGAAGCTCGAGGGGCTGAAGCGCGCGCTCGCCATGACCACCGACTGCACGCCGCGCTACTGCCTCGCCGACCCGGAGGAAGGCGGAAGGCAGGCGGTGGCAGAGGCCTGGCGCAACCTGACCGCCGTCGGCGCGACGCCGCTCGCGGTCACCGACAACATGAATTTCGGCAACCCGGAGAAGCCGGAGATCATGGGCCAGTTCGCCGCCGCCGTCCGCGGCATGGCGAGCGCCTGCACCGCGCTCGACTTCCCGGTCGTGAGCGGCAATGTTTCGCTCTACAACGAGACCAATGGCCGCGCGATCCTGCCCACCCCCGCGATCGGCGGCGTCGGCGTGCTGCCGGATGCGGCGGGGGCCGTGGGCCTCGCGCTGCAGCCCGGCCTCGACCTCGTGCTGGTCGGAGAGACGCGGGGCTGGCTCGGCCAGTCGCTCTGGCTGCGCGAGATCGCCGGCCGCGAGGAGGGCGCCCCCCCGCCCGTGGACCTCGCCGCCGAACGCCGCCACGGCGACTTCGTCCGCGCCCGCATCCTCGCCGGGGAGGTCGCGGCCTGCCACGACGTCTCCGACGGCGGGCTGCTGGTCGCGGTCGCCGAGATGGCGATGGGCGGCGGCTGCGGCGCGGTGCTCGATGCCCCGCCCGCCGCGATGCCTGCCCACGCCTTCTGGTTCGGCGAGGACCAGGGCCGCTATGTCCTGGCGGTGCGGGACGCCGCGCCTCTGCTGGCCGCCGCCGCTGCGGCCGGGGTGCCGGCGGCCCGCATCGGCCGCTCCGGCGGCGGGGACTTGGTTGCGGGCCCCGGCTCCTCCATATCGGTCGCGAGGCTGCGGGCGGCGCATGAGGCGACCCTGCCCGCCCTGATGGAGGCAGTCGGCTGATGGCGATGAATGCGGCGGAGATCGAGGCGCTGATCAAGTCCGCCCTGCCGGATGCCGAGGTCACGATCGAGGACCTGGCCGGCGACGGCGACCACTACGCCGCCAAGGTCGTCTCCGCCGCCTTCAAGGGCCTGCCGCGGGTGAAGCAGCACCAGCTCGTCTATGCCGCGCTGCAGGGCCGGATGGGCGGCCAGCTGCATGCGCTGGCGCTGCAGACCCAGGCGCCGGACTGAAACAGAGATTCCAGGGAACACACAGACCATGACCGACCCGGTCCACGCCAAGATCCAGGCCGAGATCACCGAGAACCCGGTGGTGCTCTACATGAAGGGCACGCCCGTCTTCCCGCAATGCGGCTTCTCGGCGCGCGTCGTGCAGATCCTCAGCCACGTCGGCGTGCCCTTCAAGGGCGTGAACGTGCTCGAGGACATGGCGGTGCGCGAGGGCATCAAGAGCTTCTCCAACTGGCCGACCATCCCGCAGCTCTATGTGAAGGGCGAGTTCGTCGGCGGCTGCGACATCGTCACCGAGATGTTCCAGTCGGGCGAGCTGCAGGGCATGCTCGAGGAGAAGGGCGTGGCGGCGAAGGCCGGCGCCTGAGCCCGCGGGAGGCGTCGCCTCCCGCACCCTCCACCGGGGTGCGCGGCCGCACCCCGGACCCCGCCATCTGTTGATTTCCATCGGGCACGGGCGCGCCCCAAACCAGGGGCGTGCTCGTCTCCGTCATCACGCCTGCCTACGATGTCGCGGCATTCGTCGCCGACGCGATCCGCTCCGCCCGCGCGCAATCGCACCCCGCTTTCGAGCTGATCCTCATCGATGACGGCTCGCGCGACGGCACCGCGCTGGAAGCCGAGCGCGCCGCCGAGGGCGATCCGCGCATCCGGATCCTCCGCCAGCCCAATGCCGGGGTCTCCGCCGCGCGCAACGCCGCCATCGCGGCCGCGTCGGGCGAGGCGCTGCTGTTCCTCGACGCCGATGACTGGCTCGCCCCCGATGCGCTCGCGCGCCTCGTCGCCGCGCTGCGCGGCACGCCCGGCGCCGTCGCGGCCTACGGCCCCTGGGCCGCGACCGCCGAATCGGCCCGGCCCGGCGACCCGCCGCTCCGCGTGAAGACCGGGCCCTTCCCGGAGGGCGACATCCTCGGAACCCTCCTGATCCGCAACCTGCTCGCCAATGGCGGGCACCTGCTGGTGCGGCGCGAGGCCTTCGCCGCCGCCGGCGGCTTCGACCCCGCGATCCGCTACGGCGAGGATTGGGAGTGCTGGATCCGCCTCGCCCTGCGCGGCCCCTTCGCCCGCGTCGAGGGCGACGCGCCGCTGCTGCATGTGCGCGAGCGCGCCGGCAGCGCCTATCGCCGCATGGCGCGCGACCCGGCGGCCTTCGCCCCCGCCATGTCCGCGATCTGGGGCAACCCCGCGCTCGCCGAACGCCTCGGCCCGCGCTTCGCCGCGCTGAAGGCGCGCGCCGAGGCGGAGAATGCCTGGGTCGTCGGCAGGGAGCTGATCCGCCACGGCGCGGGCGCCGAGGGGTTGGCGAAGCTCCGCGCCGCCTTCGCCGCGGCGCCCGCGCCGAAGCGCGCCGCGCTGCTGGCCGCCGCGCACCTCCTGCCGCTGCTGCCCGCGCGGCTGCATGGCCCCTTCGCGCGCTACCCGCGGACGGTCTGACGGCAGCACGATCGCGCGGCGCGCCTTCGCGCCCTCACGGACGCGTGGCATCCTCCGTCGCGGAGGTGGGGGATGGCAGACCGGCGGCCGATCGCGGCGCGCGAGCTCGGGGTGACGCAGCGTATCGCGGCCTTGCTGGTGGCGCGCGGCGCCTCGGCCGACGCGATCTCGCTCGCCGGCATGGGGGCGGGGCTGCTCGCCGGCCTCGCGCTGGCCGGCACCGCCTGGTGGCCGGAAGCGGCGCGGCCGCTCTGGATCGCAGGCGCGGTCTTCGTGCAGCTCCGGCTGCTGGCCAACCTGCTCGACGGCATGGTCGCGATCGGCCGCGGCATCGCCTCCCCGGCCGGGGAGCTCTTCAACGAGGTGCCGGACCGCGTCAGCGACACCGCCGTGCTGCTCGGCCTCGGCGTCGCGGCAGGCGACGCGGCACTCGGCCTCGCCGCCGCGCTCGCGGCGATGGCGACGGCCTATGTGCGCGCGGTCGGCAAGGCGGCCGGCGCGCCGAGCGATTTCCGCGGCCCGATGGCGAAGCAGCACCGCATGGCGCTGATCACCGCCCTCGCCCTCTGGTGCGCACTCACGCCCGCCACCTGGTCGCAGATGCTGCCGGCAGTCGCGCTCTGGATCATCCTGGCGCTCTCGCTCGTCACGACGTGGCGGCGGCTGGCAAGCGCCTGGACGCATCTGAGGACATCACCTTGAGCGTCGCCTTCGCCCATCCCGTCACCGTCTGGATCGTCGCTGCGACGGTCGGCGTCGTGGCGCTGGCGGCCGCCGCGATCGCCGCGCTGTCCGCCACCGGCCGCGTCCGCCCCGACCTCAGGCGCGAGCTCTGGCTGCGCCTCGGCTCCTGGTGCGTGCTGCTGCCGCTGATGCTCGGGCCCGTGCTGGCGGGACGCGAATGGACGATCCTGGCGGTGACGATCCTCGCCCTGCTCTGCTGGCGCGAATACGCCCGCGCGACGGGGCTGTTCCGCGAGCGGCTGCTGCATGGCGTCGTCATCGTCGCGATCCTCGCAGTGAACTTCGCGGCGCTCGATCACTGGTACGGCTTCTTCGTGGCGCTCTGGCCGCTGACGGCGAGCCTGCTCGCCGTCGCCTCCATCCCGCTCGACCGCCCCTCGGGCTACGTGCAGCGGGTCGGGCTCGCGGTGCTCGGCTACATGCTGTTCGGCGCCGGGCTCGCGCATCTCGGCTTCCTCGCCAACGATCCGCACTACCGGCCGCTGATCCTCATGCTGCTGACCGCCGTCGCGCTGAACGACGTGGCGGCCTTCACCTGCGGCAAGCTGATCGGCGGGCGGAAGCTGCTGCCTGCGACGAGCCCGAACAAGACGATCTCCGGCGCGGTCGGCGCGGTGGCGATCACCTCGACCGTCGTCGCGATCCTCGGCGCCACGCTCTTCGCCGGCACGCCGCTCGGCCACTGGCCCTGGCTGCTCGCCTTCGGCGCGCTGGTCAGCATCGCAGGCCAGTTCGGCGACCTCATGCTGTCCTCGATCAAGCGCGACATCGGCATCAAGGACATGGGCGTGGTGCTGCCCGGCCATGGCGGCATCCTCGACCGCTTCAACAGCCTGCTGCTGGTCTCCCCGGCGGTCTTCCACCTCGTGCACTACGCGATCGGCATCGGCGCGGGGCAGCCGACGCGGCTGATCACCGGGTGACGGAATGGAAGCTGAAGCCCGCGCGCGACCTCGGCCTGCCGCCGGCGAAGCGGCTGCGCAGCCTCGAGCGTGAGCGCGGCCTCGTCGAGCACGCCGTCAACACCGCCTGGCGCGCGGTCCTGCGCCTCTACCTGCGCCTCGCCCATCGGCTGGAGGTCACCGGCCGCGGGAACCTGCCCCCGCCGCCCTTCCTGCTGATCGCCAACCACGCGAGCCATCTCGACGCCCTCGTCCTGGCGGCCTCGCTGCGCGGCGAGGCGGCCGCCGCGTCCCATGCGCTCGCGGCCGGCGAGGTGTTCTTCGGCTCCGACGCCGGCGCCGCCTTCGCGGCCTATGCGATCAACGCGCTGCCGGTCTGGCGCGGCCAGACGACGCGGCGCGATCTGGCAACGCTGCGCGCGCGCCTCGCCGAGGACCGCCTCGTCTACATCCTGTTCCCGGAGGGCACGCGCAGCCGCAGCGGCGAGATGGGCGCCTTCCAGCCTGGCCTCGCGCGACTCGTCATCGGCACCGAGATCCCCGTCGTGCCCGCCTGGATCGAGGGGGCGCATGCTGCCTGGCCGCCGCAGCGACGCTGGCCGCGCCCGGGCCGCCTGTCGCTCCGCATCGGAGCGCCGCTTCGCTTCGCCGCCACGCCCGACACGCCGGCCGGCCGCGCCGTGCTGACCGAGACCTGCCGCGCCGCCGTCCTGGCGCTTGCCCCGCCGCAGACCTGATCCCGGCTCAGCCCTGCGCCTCGCCCACCGTGTCGGCCACCACCGCGCCGCGCGTGCCGAGTGGCTTCGGGCGACCTTCCGTCGTGTCGCGCGCCGTCTGGTGCTCCATCTCGGCGTTCAGCTCCCCGCCGAGCAGCACGACCACCGCCGAGATCCAGATCCAGGTGACGAAGCCGATGCCCGCGCCGAGCGAGCCGTAGACGCGGTTGTAGCTGTCGAAGCTCGCGACGTACCAGGAGAACAGCATCGAGACGCCGACCCAGAGCATCGCGGCGACCGCGCTGCCCCAGGTGACCCAGCGCCACTTGGCGGTGCGCCGGCTCGGCCCGAAACGGTAGACGAGCGCGAGCGCCAGCATCACCGCCAGCAGCAGCACCGGCCAGCGCACGACCCCGATCAGCCGCTCGGCCTGCGTCGCAGCGCCGAACAGGCCGAGCGCCACCGGCAGCACCACCACGACGCCGAGCGCGATCAGCACGAAGACGACGCCGCCGAGGGTGAACAGGAAGGTCGTGCCGTAGAAGCGCAGCAGGCTGCGCTTCTCGCGTTCCTTGTAGACGACGTTCAGCGCGTCGAAGAGCGCGGCGACGCCGCCATTGGCGCTCCAGAAGGCGATGCCGAGGCCGACGAGGAAGGCGATGCCGAGCGTGTCCGTCCGCTGCGCCGAGACGCGCGCCAGCTCGTCGCCGATCAGCAGCAGCACCCCGTCCGGCACCAGCCCGTCCAGCAATTCGAGGTGGCCGCGGATGGAAACCGCATCGGCGAAGAAGCCGTAGAGCGAGACGACCGTCGCCATCGCCGGGAAGGTCGCGAGCAGCGCGAAGAAGGCCACCGACCCGGCGGTCGAGAGCACGCGGTCTTCCGCGACGTTGTGGACGACGCGCCAGAGGATGTCGCGCCAGCCGCGGGGCGGGATCTGTTGCGGCCCCGCGGCCTCGCGCCCGCGGCCAGGTTCCCGCGCGCGCGCGCGGGCGACGCGCAGCGGCTCCTCCTCCGCCCGCTCGACCTCGCTCCGCCAGTCCTCGGCCGCCTTCTCGTCCGCCTTGGCCATGACGGGAGAGCGCGGCTCAGACCCGCTCGTTCCTGCCCGCGTCACCATGGTGGTGGCTGACCCGGTCGAGCACGCCGAGCAGCACGGCGCCGAAGAGGAAGACGACGTGGATGACGACCCGCCACATGATCGTCTGCGCGTCCTGGTGGTCGGCCTGCAGGAAGACCTGGAGGAGGTGGATGGAGGAAATGGCCACCATTGCGGTCGCGACCTTGATCTTCAGGTTGCCGTGGTCGGTGCGGGAGACCCAGCGCATCTCCTGCTCGTCCGCCTCGCGCTTCAGGCGGTCCACCAGGCTGTCATAGGAGGACAGCGCCACCATCACGACGAGCGAGGCGACGAGGGCGCTGTCCACCAGGTGCAGCACCTCGATCAGCATCTCGGTCTCCGACTTTCCCCAGAGCCCGGTGGTGAGCTCCCAGAGCTTGCCCACGAAGCGCGCGGCGAACAGGACGAGACCCCAGATCAGGCCGAGGAAGAAGACGACCAGCAGGAAGCGGCCAGCGAGCAGGACGGTCGCGAGCGTGTGGAGCATGGGGTTCTCCCGGATCGACGGGAGAACGCGGCACGGCCCGGCCGGGTCCCGCGCGCGCAACGATCCACCTCGGGTTGAGCCGCCAGGCCCCCCGAAGCGCAGAACGCCGGCCCCTCGCGGGACCGGCGTTCCGGCAGGCTCGGCGCGGGGCCAGGATCAGCGCGAGTAGAACTCGACCACCAGGTTCGGCTCCATCTGGACCGGGTAGGGCACGTCGGAGAGCTTCGGGGCGCGGAGGACCCGGCCGCGCATCGCGCGGTGGTCCACCTCGAGGTACTCCGGCACGTCGCGCTCGCCGCCCTGCACGGCGTCGAGCAGCGCGGTCATCTGCTTCGACTTCTCCTTCACCTCGATCACGTCCGTGTCCTTGACGATGTAGGACGGGATGTTGAGGCGCTTGCCGTTCACCGTGACATGGCCGTGGTTCACGAACTGCCGCGCCGCGAAGGGCGTGACCGCGAACTTCATGCGGTAGATGACGGTGTCCAGGCGCCGCTCCAGCAGGTCGATCAGGTTCTCGGAGGTGTCGCCCTTACGGCGCACGGCCTCCTCGTAGTACTTGCGGAACTGCTTCTCGCCGATGTTGCCGTAGTAGCCCTTGAGCTTCTGCTTGGCCATCAGCTGGACGCCGAAGTCGGTCGGCTTCTGCTTGCGGCGCTGGCCATGCTGGCCCGGGCCGTATTCGCGCTTGGCGACCGGGGACTTGGCGCGCCCCCAGAGGTTCACGCCGAGGCGGCGATTGATCTTATACTTGGATTCGGCGCGCTTCGTCATGCGGCTGCCCCTGCCGGGCCTCTCGGCACCGGTCCTTCTTCGTCACGGGCCGGCTTGGCGGCCCTTGGTTGTCCCGGTAGTCCCGGACGGCCCAGGCCGGACAGCCTTGGCCGAACGGGCGGGCGCGAGGGATCGCCCCTCGTCCACGTTCCCGGAAGGAGGGCGGCGTATAGGCGGCGCCCGCCCGCCTTGTCAAACCACCGCCCCCGCCCCTACTCCGCCGCCATGGTGACGCGCGAAGAGATCCTGGTGCTCGGCCTGACGGCCGGGGTGGTGGGCAGCCTGGTGGGCGGCATGATGCTCGGCATCGGGATGGGGCTGGTGATCGGCGGGCAGCATCTCGGCTGGCTGCTGGTGCTGCCGGCGGCGCCGGTGGCCGGCGGGCTCGGCTACGTCCTGGGGCGGAAGCTGGCGAAGAAGGTCGCCTGACCACGCCGACCGGCCGATCCGTCCGGCAGCGGCTGCGTCACCCCTCCGCCCAGGGCGGCGGCGCCTCGCCCGCGAAGCGGCCGCGCACCATGCGGCCGCGGGCCAGCTCCGTGACCACGCCGTGCAGCGTGCGCAACTCCTGCTCCGTCACCTCGCCGCGCTCGAACCAGTGGCGCAGGTTGCGCACCATGCCGGGGCGCTTCGGCGCGTTGTGCAGGAAGCCGGAGGCGTCGAGCTCGGAGATCAGCCGATCGAGAAAGCGATCGAGCTCGCCCTTGGTGGCGACCCGCGTCTCGTTCGTCTGGAAGTCGCGCGGCGGCGTGCGCTCTCCCGTCATCCACCACTCATAGGCCAGGATCATCACCGCCTGGGCAAGGTTGAGCGAGTTGTGCTGCGGGTTCAGCGGGTAGCGCACCAGCGTGTCGCATTGCGCGAGGTCATCGGCCTCCAGCCCCGCGCGCTCCGGCCCGAAAAGCACGGCAAGCCGCAAGCCGCGCGCGTTGATCTCCCGAAAATCCTCTGCAGCCGCGCGGGCGTCGCGGATCGGCACGATGACGTGGCGCGGGCGCGGGCAGGTGCCGAAGACACGGTGGCAATCGGCGACCGCGCTGCGGATGTCCGGGAAGAACTGCGCGGCGTCGAGGATCGCATCTGCGCCCGAGGCGGCCGCATAGGCATTGGGCTGCGGCCAGCCGTCGCGGGGTGCCACGACGCGCAGGTGGAAGAGCCCGCCATTGGCCATGGCGCGCGCCGCCGTGCCGATGTTCTGCGCCATCTGCGGGCGCACCAGCACGACGATCGGCGATTCGCCCGGCGGCGGCGTGAGGAGCGCGCCGCCGTCTCCGCGTCCGCCCGTCACCGGGCCGGCGGCGCCGTACGCGCGAGGAAGGCGCGGAGCTGCGCGATCTCGCTCTCCTGCGCGCGGATGACCTCCTCCGCCAGGCGGCGCATCTCGGGGTCGGTGCCGTGGCGGAGCTGGACCCGCGCCATCTCGATCGCGCCCTGGTGGTGCGGGATCATCGCGGCCGCGAAGTCGCGGTCGGCGTTGCCGGTGAAGCGGATGTTCATGTCGCGGTGCATGCGGTCGTTGACCGCACGGAACTCGCGAGTGGAGGCGGGCTCGTTCGCCGCGCCACGCGGCGCGGCGTGCCCCTGATGGGTCTGCTGCGCGAGAGCGGGCGCGGTGAGGGAGAGGGAGAGCAGGGCGGCAAGGGTGAGGCGGGCCATGGCGAGAGTTCCGGCGGTGTCCTTACGCAGAGATGGGAGCTTCCCATGGGGGCAAGGCAAGAGCGGTCGGTCGGATTAGCGCGAGAATTGCGGTCCCCCGTCGCCTGGGCGTGGTGGCGCTCGGGATGCGGTCGCGCTTCACGCCCGCCGCCATGTCGTCCCGCCGGGCCCGTCTTCGAGCAGGATGCCCTGATCGGCCAGTTCCTTGCGGATGCGGTCGGCCTCTGGCCAGTCCTTCGCCTTCCGGGCGACGAGTCGGGCCGCAATGGCTGCCTCGATTTCCGCTTCAGTCCAGCCGACGCTTCGTTGATCGAACCAGACCTCCACACCAACAGATGTTGACCGTAGCGCAGGCCCGCGGAACCAGGCCTCGGGCGCCTGCTGCAGGATCCCGAGCACCTCGCCCGCCGCCAGGATGCGCGCCTTCAGATGCGGCAGCGCCGCGTCGTCGCCGGCCTCGAGCGCCGTGTTCGCCGTGGAGACCAGGTGATGCAGCGAGGCCAGAGCGAGCGGCGTGTTGAGGTCGTCGGCCAGCGCCGCTTCGACCGATGGTTGCTCGGACGGGTGCGGGACGTCGCCTCGCTCCGGCGCGACGCCCTCCATCTTCGACAGCGCCCGATAGAACCGATCCAGCTCGCGCCGCGCCTCCCCCAGCGCAGCCTCGGTATAGTCGAGCGCCATCCGGTAATGCGTCTTCATCAGCAGCAGCCGGAACGCCTCGCCGGCCCAGGGGCCGAGCCGCAGGATGTCCTGCACGGTGCGGAAGTTGCCGAGCGACTTCGACATCTTCTCGCCGTCCACGAGCAGCATGCCGTTGTGCATCCAGTAGCGCGCGAAGTGCGAACCGGGCAGCGCGCAGAGGCTCTGCGCCACCTCGTTCTCGTGGTGCGGAAACAGCAGGTCGGCGCCGCCGCCATGGATGTCGAAATCGGGCCCCAGGTGCTTCCACGACATGGCGGAGCATTCGATGTGCCAGCCCGGGCGGCCGCGGCCCCAGGGGCTGTCCCAGCCGGGCTGGTCCGGCGCGCTCGGCTTCCACAGCACGAAGTCGCCCGGATCCCGCTTGTAGGGCGCGACTTCGACCCGCGCGCCCGCGATCATCTCGTCGCGCGAGCGGCCCGACAGCGCGCCGTAGCGGTCGAAGGACGCGACGGCGAACAGCACATGACCCTGCGCCTCATACGCGTTCCCGTTCGCGATCAGCCGCTCGATCAGCGTCACCATCTCCGGGATGGTGCCGGTGGCGCGCGGCTCCACATCCGGCGGCAGGATGCCAAGGGCGGCCATGTCGCGGTGGAACTCGGCGGTGGTGCGCGCGGTCACGCTCTCGATCGGCTCGCCGCTCTCCCGCGCGCGGTCGATGATCTTGTCCTCGACGTCGGTGATGTTCCTCGCATAGGTCACGCGCGGATAGAGCCGGCGCAGCAGCCGCGCGAGCACGTCGAACACCACGTTCGGCCGCGCATTGCCGAGATGCGCGAGGTCATAGACCGTCGGCCCGCAGACATACATGCGCACATGCGTCGGATCGAGCGGCTCGAACCGCTCCTTGCGGCGCGTCGCGCTGTTGTGGATGTGCAGGTCCATCATGCGGCACTCGCGGCCTGGCGCAGGCGCGACACAGCGCGTGCTCGGCCGATCAACGGGAGAAATACCTTGAGGTCCGGCCCGTGCTCCTCGCCGGTCAGCGCCCGGCGCAGCGGCAGGAACAGCGCCTTGCCCTTGCGGCCGGTGCGCTCCGCCAGCGTCGCGGTCCAGGCCGGCCAGGTGGCCTCATCCCAGGGCTCCTCGGGGCAGGTCCCGGCCGCCTCGCGCAGCAGCTCGGCGTCGGCCGGATCGCCGAGCGGGACGATATCGCCCCCCGCGACGTCCCACCAATCTCGGACCTCGCGGAACAGGTCGAGGTTGCCGCGCACCGCGTTCCAGAAGGCCTCCGTCGCGCCCTCCGGCAGCCGGTCGCGCACCGCGTCGAAGTCCACGCCGTGCAGGTACTTCCGGTTCAGCGCCAGCAGCTGCTTCGTGTCGAAGCGCGCCGCGGACTTGGACACCTTCGACAGGTCGTAGGACGCCGCAAGCTCTGCCGGCATCGCTGGCGCCGGATCGGCGGAGGAACCGAGCGCGGCGAGGTAGCCGGCCAGCGCCGCCGGCTCCACCCCGTCGCGCCGCAGCTGGCGCAGCCCGACGCTGCCGGTGCGCTTCGACAGCGGCCCGCCATCGGCATCCGTGAGCAGCGGCAGGTGCGCGAAGCGCATGCCGCGCGGATGGCCGCCCAGGGCGGCGAGGACGTCGAGCTGGATCGCGGTGTTCGTCACATGGTCCTCGCCGCGGATCACGTCGGTGATCCCGGTCTCGAGGTCGTCCACCACCGAGGTGAAGGTGTAGAGGAAGCTGCCATCCGCGCGGATCAGCACCGGATCCGACAGGCTGGTGAGCTTCACCTTGCGGGGCCCCAGCACGCCGTCGCGGAACTCCATCGAATCATGCGACAGCAGGAAGCGCCAGTGCGGCGACTTGCCGTTCGCGACCGCGCGGTCGAGCTGCTCCTTCGTCATCTTCAGCGCCGCGCGGTCGTAGAGTGGCGGCTTGCCCTGCTTCACGCGCTGCTCGCGCTTGAAGGCCAGCTCCTCCTCGGTCTCGAGGCAGGGATAGAGGCGGCCGGCCTTCTTCAGCCGCTCGGCGGCCGCGGCGTAGCGGTCCAGCCGGTCGGACTGGCGCAGGAACTCGTCCCAGTCGAGGCCGAGCCAGCGCAGATCCTCCTCGATCGCCTGCGCGTATTCGGGCTTCGACCGCTCGGTGTCGGTGTCGTCGAGGCGCAGCAGGAAGCGCCCGCCCGCGCGCCGGGCGAGGCACCAATTGGCGAGCGCGATCCGGGCATTGCCGACATGCAGCAGCCCGGTCGGGGAGGGCGCGAAACGAACTTTCATCCGGGCGACAGGAACGCCAGATGTGACAGGAAGGCAAGGCGCCGGCGCGCCCTGGCGCCATCATCTCGGCGCAATCCGGGCGTCCCATGCTACCCTGGATTCGGATGACGGAAGGGTGCGGGCCATGAAGAGGATCGCGGCGACGGGCCTGCTGGCGGCAGGCGTCGTGATGGCCGGGATGCTCGCGGCGCCGGTGGCGCAGGCCGATGGCTGGCGCGGCCGCGGCTGGGGCGGCCCGGGCTGGGGCTACGCGCCGGCGCCCCGCTACCATCACAACCGGGGCTACAACGGCGCGGCGGTGGCCGGGATCGTGGGCCTCGGGATCGGGGCGGTGGTCGGCTCGGCGCTCGCCGCGCCGCCGGTCTACTACGCGCCCCCGCCGCCGCCCGTGTACTACGCCCCGCCCCCGCCGGTGATGTACCAGCCGCCCCCGGTCGTCTATCAGCCGCCGCCGCGCTGGGTGCAGCCCGCGCCGGCCTGGACGCCGGGCTGGGGGGCGCCGCCCAAGCCCTGGGGCTGGTGAGGCGGGCTCACTCCTCCTCCTCGGCGTCGTCCTCCTCCCGCCGCGGGTCGAGGACGCGCCAGTTCCGCTCCTCGACGTCGCCGGGCTTCGCCTCGGCGAAGCCCCGCAGCTCGGTGGCGCTCCTCCAGGCGTCGTCGCCGGCGCCCACCACCTCGGCATCCTCGCCATAGGCGAACCAGGCATCCAGCACCGCTTCCGGCGCCATGCCCCGGCTCCGGCAGCGCTCCAGGCTGTCGCGGACGTAGCGTCGGGCGAAGGCATTGGCGTGGGCCACCGACAGGAAGCCGCGCACCGTCTCCACCGGGTCCGAGCCGTTGGCGCCGGACAGGTCCATAATACGCACGGCGAGGCCGGGCGGTGCCGAGATCGCCTCGGAGAAGATCGGATCGTCGCTCATCGGGTCTCGTCGTAGCCGTTGGTGATGGGGTAACGCCGGTCGCGGCCGAAGGCGCGCGCGGTCAGCTTCACGCCCGGCGGCGCCTGGCGGCGCTTGTACTCCGCCGCGTCGAGCAGCCGGCGCACCCGCTCCACCGTCGCGCAGTCATGGCCGGCGGCGACGAGCGCGGCGACGCTCTCCTCCCGCTCCACCATCGCCTCGAGGATCGCGTCCAGCACGGGATAGGGCGGCAGGCTGTCCGCGTCCGCCTGGCCGGGCCGGAGCTCGGCGCTCGGGGGCTTCAGGATGACGCGGTCCGGCATCACCGGCCCGCCGGGGCCGAGCGCGCCCGCCGGCCGCGTCCCGTTGCGCCAGCGCGCGAGGGCGAAGACCTGCGTCTTGTAGAGATCCTTCAGCACGGAGAAGCCACCGCACATGTCGCCGTAGAGCGTCGCATAGCCCGTGCTCATCTCCGACTTGTTGCCGGTCGTCAGCAGCATCCAGCCGGTGGCGTTGGAGAGCGCCATCAGCGTGACGCCGCGCAGCCGCGCCTGGATGTTCTCCGCCGTCAGCCCCTGCGGCGGGCCGCCGAGCGCCGGCGTCAGCATGGCGTCCAGCGCCTGCATACCCGCGTCGATCGGGACCGTGTCGAGCCGGATGCCGAGCAGCGCCGCGGAGGCCGCGGCGTCGCGCAGGCTCTCCGCCGAGGTCCAGGGCGAGGGCAGCATCACCGCCCGCACGCGGTCGGCGCCGAGCGCATCCACCGCGACCGCCGCCGTGACCGCCGAATCGATGCCGCCCGACAGGCCTAGCAGCACGCCAGGGAAGCGGTTCTTCGCCACGTAGTCCGCGAGGCCCAGGGTCATCGCGCGCCAGGCCTGCTCGGGCTCTTCCATCTGCGGCGCGAGCGATTGCGCTGCGCAGACCAGCACCTCGCCTTCGCGCGTCCAGTCGGTGACGGCCACGCCCTCGACGAAGCCCGGCATCTGCACGGCAAGCGAGCGGTCGGGATTCAGCACGAAGCTCGCCCCGTCGAAGACGAGCTCGTCCTGCCCGCCCACCTGGTTCAGGAAGACGAAGCCGAGCCCCGTCTCCACCACCCGCGGCACGGCAAGCTCCACACGGCGGCCCGGCTTGCCGATCTCGAAGGGCGAGCCGTTGAGCGAGACCAGGATTTCCGCCCCCGTCTCGGCCAGCGTCTCGGCAACCGCGGGGAACCACCAATCCTCGCAGATCATCAGGCCCAGCCGGAAGCCGCGGAAGGCCACGGGGCCGGGCGCGGGGCCGGCGTCGAAGACGCGCTTGTCGTCGAAGACACCATAGTTCGGTAGTTCGTGCTTCGCGCGGCGCGCGATCACCTTGCCGCCGTCCAGCACATGCAGCGCGTTGTAGCGCCTGCCGCCTTCGAGCCACGGCCCGCCCACGACGAGACCGGGCCCGCCATCGGCGGTCTCGGCCGCGAGCGCCTGGATCTCGGCCTCGGCGGCGGCGCAGAAGGCCGGGCGGAGGACGAGGTCCTCCGGCGGGTAGCCGCCGATGGAGAATTCCGGCGTGACGACGAGGTCGGCGCCGCGCCGCGCCGCCTCCGCGCGCGCGACGCGGATGCGCGCGGCGTTGCCGGGCAGGTCGCCGAGATGCGCGTCGATCTGCGCCAGAGCGATGCGGAGCCGGTCGGTCATGCGCGGGAGATGGCGCGGCGGCGCCTCGGGATCAACGCGCCCCGGTCACGCCGAGGATCATCCCCGCCGAGACCAGCGCGACGCCCGCCAGGCCGGTGACGCCCAGCGCCTCCCCCAGCAGCGGCCAGGCCGCCAGCGCCGCCATGGCCGGGACCAGCGCGGTCACCGCCGTCGTACGCGCCGCGCCGATCGCCGTCACCGCACGCGTGAAGAGGAACCCGGCCAGCACGGTGGCGAAGGCGCCCTGGTAGACGAACTGGAACGCGACGGCTCCGGTCGGCACCGCGCCGACGTTGGACGGCAGCGCGAACCACCACAGCGGCAGGAAGAGCGGCGCCGGGACCAATGCGATGACCAGCGTGGCCGCCATCGCCGGCACGCGCCACAGCCGCACGAGAAGCGTGTAGACCGACCAGGACACCCCGGCCGCGAGGAATAGAAGGTCGCCGCGCCAGGCACCCGGATAGCTGCCGAAGGTGTCGGAGGCGAGCAGCGCGATGCCGCCGGCCACGACCGCAAGCGACAACGCGCGGCGTCGCGTCCAGCCCTCGCGCAGCACGATCCAGAACAATGCGGCGGTGACGAAGGGCAGCAGCCCCGGCATCAGCACGCCGCCATGCGCGGCCGGCGCGAAGCGGAAGCCGAGATAGGCGAGGATCGGGAATCCGAAGGCCGCCGTCGCGACGATCGCCGCGACGCGGAGCGGCGGCAGCCGCGGCAGCCCGAAGAGCGCGAGCAGCGGAAGTGCGGCGAGGAAGGACCCCGCATAGCGCAGCGCCGCCACGTCCCAGGGCGTGAAGGCCTGCGCCTGGGACATCCGCGAGAAGACGAGGAAGCCCGACCAGACGAAGAGGACGGCGAAGGCGCAGGCGTAGCCGATGCGGCGGTCGCGCGCCGCCGCGTCCGATGGCGTCAAGGTCAGCCCGCGCCGTTGCGCTTGCGCGGCACGCTCCGCAGCAGGAATTCCCGCCCGACCTTCACGCGGGGCTGGCCGTCATATTCCACGATGTCGGCCGTGGCGTAGGTCTCCGACCAGGCGTCGGGGATGAAGCTGCCGGTGCCGACCACGTCGATCGGCGCCTTCGCATCGGCCATGACGCGGCACTTGCCGACGCCAAAGCCGGAGGACGCGACGATGCGCACCTTCGGGAAGCCGGCCTCGTCCAGCGCTTCCCTCATGCGCCAGATCGCGGCGGCCGAGACGCCGGTGCCGACCAAGTGGCGCAGCTCCGTCTCGCTCCGGTAGCGGCGGACGGCGTTCGGCGCGTGGCGCTCCAGCACCGCGTAGCTCTCCGCAGGATCAAGCCCTTCGAGAAAGCGCCCGCCATGCGTGTCGAGCCGCACCGCCATCCGCCCCGCCGCGGCGAGATCGGGGAAGCGGCGGCAGACATCGAGACCGTCCGTGACCTCGCGGCCGAAATAGTCGGTCAGCACCGTCAGGTCCTGGTCGGGGAAGGTCTCGTGGAACATCTCGGCCGCGCGGACGGTGGAGCCGGCATAGCCGATCAGCGCATGCGGCATCGTCCCGCGCCCGCGGCCCGAGCCGTACCAATGGGCGGTCGTGTCGTTGGCATTGCCGACGAAGCCCTTCGCGCCCTCGCGCTGCGCGGCCCTTCCGCCGACGCTCGCGGCATAGGCCATCATCTCCTGCATCTCGGCGCCGGCGCAGTGCCGCGCCTCCATGGCGAGGAAGGGGACGCCCGGCAGCTCGACGCACATCTGGTAGGCGTTGTGCGCCGCGACGCAGGCGGCGCCGAGCTTCTGCAGCACGATCGTCTCCAGGTCGACGAGATGCGCGAAGGAGCCGGAGAGGTAGAACAGCGGGTCACCCGCGCCGACCCACGCACCTTCCTCGTGCATCAGCTCGATGTCGAAGACCGTGCCGCGTTGCTCGGCCACCGCCTGCAGCCAGTCGGTCGCCAGCCTCGGTGCGGAGACCACGGGCCGGCGCAGGAACACCGCATAGGTCACGCGGCAATCGCCGAAGCGGGTGACGATCGCCTTGGTGCGGTTGAAGTAGCTGTCGGTGCGGGCGGCGATGGATGCGTCGTCCACCGCCGCCGCGCGCCCGGCGGAATCGCTCATTGCGCGGCCTGGGCCGGCGCCGCCTGCCCGCCGCGGCGGGCCTTCAGCTCTTCCGCCAGCAGGAATGCGAGCTCGAGCGACTGCTCGGCGTTCAGCCGCGGGTCGCAGAAGGTCGCGTAGTTGCCGGCGAGGTCGGCCTCCGTCAGACGATGCGCGCCGCCGAGGCACTCCGTGACGTTCTGCCCCGTCATCTCGACATGCACGCCGGCGGGGATCGTGCCCTCGGCGGCGTGGCAGTCGAAGAAGCGCTTCGTCTCCGACAGGATCGCGTCGAAGCTCCGCGTCTTGTAGGCGCCGGCCTTCACGCCGTTGCCATGCATCGGGTCGCAGATCCAGACCACGTTGCGGCCCGCCCGCTTCACCGCGCGGAGCAGCGCCGGCAGCTTTGCCTCGACCTTCTCCGCCCCCATGCGCGAAATGAGCGTCAGCCGCCCCTTCTCGTTCAACGGGTTCAGGATCTCGGTGAGCTTCACAAGCTCGTCCGGCTCCATGGACGGTCCGACCTTCATGCCGATCGGGTTGGCGACGCCGCGCAGGAACTCGACATGCGCGCCGTCCGGCTGCCGCGTGCGGTCGCCGATCCAGAGGAAGTGGGCCGAGGTCGCGAACCACTTGCCCGGATGCGTCGAGGGCTGGCGGGTCATCGCCTCCTCGAAGGGCAGCAGCAGGGATTCGTGGCTGGTGTAGAACTCCGTCTCGCGCACCTGCGGGCTGTCCGACATCCCACACGCGCCCATGAAGCGCAGCGTCTCGTCGATGCGCTGCGCCAGGTCCTCGTAGCGGCTGGCCAGCGGGCTGCGCGCGGCGAAGTCGAGGTTCCAGCGATGCACCTCGTGCAGGTCCGCGTAACCACCTGTCGAGAAGGCGCGCAGCAGGTTCAGCGTCGCGGCCGACTGGAGATAGGCGAACTCCATTCGCCCCGGATCCGGGGTGCGGGCCTCCGCCGTGAAGTTGGGGCCGTTGATGATGTCGCCACGATAGGAGGGCAGGGTGACGCCGCCTTCCGTCTCGGTGTCGGAGCTGCGCGGCTTTGCAAATTGCCCGGCCATGCGGCCGAGCTTCACCACCGGCATCGAGGCGCCGAAGGTCAGCACGACGGCCATCTGCAGCAGGACGCGGTAGGTGTCGCGGATGGTGTTGGCGTGGAATTCGGCGAAGCTCTCCGCGCAATCGCCGCCCTGCAGCACGAAAGTGCCGCCGTCCCCGGCCTTGGCGAGATGCGCCTTCAGCCGGTCCGCCTCGCCTGCAAAAACGAGCGGGGGAAACCGGCCGACCTTCTCCTCCATGGCCCGCAGGCGGGCCTGGTCCGGGTAATCGGGCACCTGACGGATCGGCATGGCCCGCCAGGATTCCGGGCTCCACGCGCGCGAAAGCATGGGTCAACTCCACTCCAAGGCGGGCACCATAGCGGGGCCTCAGGCCATGGCAAACCGCCGGTTGCGGCTACTCCGCCGCCGCGGCCACCCCCGCCTCGCGCGCCCGGGTCCGCAACGTCACGAACTCCTCCGCCGCAGTTGGGTGGATGCCGATCGTCCGGTCGAAATCCTGCTTCGTCGCGCCCATCACCACCGCGATGCCGACGCCCTGCATGATCTCGGCCGCGTCCTCGCCGATCATATGGGCGCCGAGCACGCGCTGGGTGGCTTGGTCCACCACCAGCTTCATCACGGTCTTCCGCCCCTCGCGCTTGCTGATCGTGTGGCGCATGGGCGTGAAGCGCGTGAGGTAGATGTCCACCCTGCCCCGCGCCGCCGCCTCGGCCTCCGTCATCCCGACGGTGCCGATCGGCGGCGAGGTGAAGACGGCAGAGGGCACGTTCGCGTAGCTTGCCTGGCGCGGCCGGTTGCCGAACAGCGTGTCGGCCAGCGCGTGCCCGACCGCGGTGGCCATCGGCGTCAGGTTCACGCGGTGGATCACGTCCCCGATGGCGTAGATGTGCCTGGCACTTGTGGCGTGGTCGTCATCCACCACGATGGCGCCGTTGGAATCCGTCGCCACCCCCGCTGCCTCGAGCCCGAGCCCCTTCGTGTAGGGCACCCGCCCCGTACAGAAGAACACCGCGTCCACCTCGCGCACGAAGTTGGTGGAGAGGCCGAGCAGCAGTTCGTCGTCCGCCCGGGTGATGCGCGTCGGCGAGACGTCCGGGTTCAGCCGGATGCCCTGCGCGGTCAACGCCTCAGCCAGCGCGGCGCGGATGTCGTCGTCGAAACCGCGCAGCGGGAGCGAGGCGCGGTAGACGAGGTCTACCTCGGCGCCGAGACCGCGCAAAAGGCAGGCGAACTCCACGGCGATGTAGCCGGAGCCCAGCACCGCGACGCGCTTCGGCAGCGCGCCGAGGGTGAAGATGTCGTCGGAGATCAGCCCAAGCTCGGCGCCCGGGATGTCGAGGCGCTGCGCCATGCCGCCGGTGGCGATGACGATGCGCTCCGCCGTCACGCGCTCGCCGCCGACCTCGACGCTGTGGGGGTCCACCAGCACGGCGCGGGCATCGAAGGTGGTGGCGCCCGCGCCCTTCAGCAGCTTGTCGTAGATCGCCGAAAGCCGGCTGACCTCCGCGTCACGCGCCGCGGCGAGCTTCTGCCAGTCATGCCCGCGGGTCTCGATATCCCAGCCGAAGGCGGCCGCATCCTCGGCCCACATGCCGTATTCGGCCGCGTTGACCATGATCTTCTTCGGCACGCAGCCGACATTGACGCAGGTGCCGCCCCAGAAGCGTTCCTCCGCGACGCCGACGCGCGCGCCATGCCCAGCGGCGATCCGGGCGCAGCGCACCCCGGCGCTGCCGCCGCCGATGACGAAGAGGTCGAAGTCGTAGGGCATCGGAAACCTGCCTGGTTCGGGTCAGTCCACGCGCCGCGGCACCAGGACGCGCGCGGTGAAGACCTGCACCTCCTCGTCCCGTTGATTGAGCGTGGTGTTGCGCATGAGGACGAGACCACGGTCCGTTCGGCTGCGGCTCGGTGTCACCTCCAGCACTTCGGAAACGAGGCGCAGCATGTCGCCCGGGCGCGTCGGGCGGGGCCAGGCGATCTCGCCTCCGGCGCCGAGCGCGCCCCAGCCGAGCTTGCCATAGGCCGCCACGATCATGCGCATGGTCAGTGCCGCGGTGTGCCAGCCGCTGGCCGCAAGGCCCTGGAACACCGGATGTGCTTCGGCCGCCGCCTCATCGAGGTGGAAGGGCTGCGGGTCATACTCCGAGGCAAAGCGCCTGATCTCCTCGAGCGTGACCTCGACCGGGCCGGCGGTGAAGCGCCGGCCCAGCTGCAGATCGTCGAGCCAGATGGTCACGTCCCGATGCCGCCGAGCGCGACGTACTTCACCTCGAGATACTCCTCGATCCCGTGATGCGATCCCTCGCGCCCGACGCCCGACTGCTTCATGCCGCCGAAGGGCGCGACCTCGGTCGAGATCAGGCCCTCGTTCACGCCGACCATGCCGTATTCCAGAGCCTCGCTCACGCGGATCGCGCGGCCGAGGTCCTTGGTGTAGAAATAGGCGGCGAGGCCAAAGGGCGTGTCATTCGCCAGCTTCACCGCCTCCTCCTCCGTGCGGAACCTGAACAGAGGTGCCACTGGGGCGAAGGTCTCCTCGTTGAAGATCACCGCCTCGCGCGGGACATCCACGAGCACCGTGGGCTGGTAGAAATTGCCGCCCCGCGCGTGGCGCCCGCCGCCTGTCAGGACCTTCGCACCCTTGGCCAGCGCGTCGGCGACATGCTCCTCGGCCTTCTTCACGCCGTCGGCGTTGATCAGCGGGCCGATGACGACGCCGGGCTCGGTGCCGTCGCCGATCTTCATCGCCTCCACGGCCGCCTTCAGCTTCGCGGCGAAGGCGTCGTAGATCCCCTCCTGCACCAGGATGCGGTTGGCGCAGACGCAGGTCTGGCCGGCATTGCGGTACTTCGACGCCATCGCGCCGGCCACCGCCGCGTCGAGGTCGGCATCGTCGAACACGATGAAGGGCGCGTTGCCGCCAAGCTCCATGCTCGTGCGCTTGATGGTGCCGGCCGCCTGCTGCATCAGCACGCGCCCGACTTCGGTACTGCCCGTGAAGGTCAGCTTGCGCACCAGCGGGTTCGTCGTCAGCTCCTCGCTCATGTCGCGCGCCGCGCCGGTGACGATGTTGCACACGCCGGCGGGGAAGCCCGCGCGCTCCGCCAGAACGCCGATCGCCAGCGCCGAGAAGGGCGTCTGCGACGCCGGCCGCACCACGCCGGTGCAGCCCGCCGCCCAGCCCGGCCCGAGCTTCCGCGTGATCATCGCGGCGGGGAAGTTCCAGGGCGTGATCGCGGTGAAGACGCCGACCGGCTCCTTCGTCACCAGGATGCGCCGCCCCTTCACGTTCTGCGGGATGGTGTCGCCGTAGACGCGCTTGGCCTCTTCCGCGAACCACTCGAGGAAGCTCGCCGCATAGGCGATCTCGCCCTTCGCCTCGGCCAGCGGCTTGCCCTGCTCGGCCGTCATGATGGTCGCCAGGTCGTCGGCATTCGCCATCATCAGGTCGAAGAGCCTGCGGATCAGCGTCGCGCGCTCCTTCGCCAGCATCGCGCGCCAGCCGGCCTGCGCGGCATGCGCGGCCTCGATGGCGCGGCGCGTCTCGGCGGCCGAGAGCGAGGGCACGCGGCCGACCACCTCGCCCGTCGCCGGGTTGCGGACCTCGAGCGTCCTGCCGCTCTCGGCCCCGATCCACTGCCCGCCCACCAGGTTCGCCTGGCGGAACAGGTCCGGGTCCTTCAGCGGCAGCTTTCCGATCGTGTCGAGCATGGCTGGCCTTCCTTCCTCCGCGGAGCCCGCAAGATAGGCACGCCGCGCCGGGGTGTCAGCCGCGGGGCTTTTTCCCCTTGAAGCCGCGACCCGGCTTGTTGACCTGCCGGCCCCGCGCGACGGCCAGCGTGTCGTCCGGCACGTCCTCAGTGATCACGCTGCCCGCGCCCACCAGCGCCCGCGCGCCGACCCGCACCGGGGCGACCAGCGCGGTGTCGGATCCGATGAAGGCGCCCTCCCCGATCACCGTGCGGTGCTTGGCGACGCCATCGTAGTTGCAGGTGATGGTGCCGGCGCCGATATTCGCCCCCGCGCCGATCTCGGCATCGCCGAGGTAGCTCAGGTGGTTCGCCTTGGCGCCCGGCCCGAGCACGGCGGCCTTCAGTTCCACGAAGTTGCCGACATGCGCCTCGGCCTCGACCACCGTCCCTGGGCGCAGCCGCGCGAAGGGGCCGATGATCGCCCCACGCCTGACCACGCACCCCTCGAGGTGGCTGAAGGCACGGATCTCGACGCCGTCCTCCACCGCGACGCCGGGCCCGAAGACGACGTTCGGCCCGACCGTCACGTCCTGGCCGAGCCGCGTGTCGTGGCACAGCACGACGCTCTCCGGCTGGATCAGCGTCGCGCCACCCTCCATCGCGGCGAGCCGCAGCCGCCGCTGCAGCTCGGCCTCGGCGGCGGCGAGCTCGGCGCGGGAATTCACGCCGCGCAATTCGCTCTCCTCGGCCTCCACAGCCTGCACGCGCACGCCCTCGGCCGCAGCGATGGCGACGACGTCGGGCAGGTAGTACTCGCCCTGGCGGTTGTCGTTCTTCACGAGGCGCAGCCAGCGGAACAGATCCGCGGCGCGCGCACAGACCACGCCGGCATTGCACAGCGCGACCGCGCGCTCCGCCTCCGTCGCGTCCGCCCATTCCACCACACGCGTCACCGCGCCCGTCCCGTCGGTGATCACGCGCCCATACTTCGCCGGATCGGCCGGGCGCATCGCCAGCAGCACGAGCCCCGCCTCGGCCCGCGCGGCGCGCAGCCGCCCCATCGTCGCCGCGGTGATCAGCGGGTTGTCGGCATAGAGCACCGCCACGTCGCCCTCGAAGCCGTCCAGCAGCGGCGCGGCCTGCAGCGTCGCATGCCCGGTGCCGAGCCGGTCGTGCTGCACGACGGTCGGATGCGGCGCAGCCGCCTTCTCCAGCGCTTCCATCCCGGGCCCGATCACCACCACCGCGCGGTCGAAGGCCGCCTCCACCGCGGCGAGCAGGTGCCGCAGCATCGGCCGGCCGCCGATCGGGTGAAGCGTCTTGGGCAGGGCGGAACGCATGCGCGTCCCATGCCCCGCGGCGAGCAGGATGGCGGCGGCGGTCATGCGTCCCGCGTAATCCGCGTGGGCCCCCGCGTCCAGCGCGCCTTGCGGGCTGCCTGGCCCCGGCTTATCGCGCGGCGATGACGAAGCTCGCCGTGTTCGACCTCGACGGGACGCTGGTGGACAGCGCCCCGGACCTCCACGCCGCGCTCGACCGCCTGGTGGCGGCGCGCGGCCTGCCCGGCTTCGCCCGCGCCGAGGTGGTCGGCATGATCGGCGACGGCGCCCGCGCGCTGGTGGAACGCGCGCTCGCCGCGCGCGGCCAGGCTTTCGAAGGCGCGGCGCTCGATGCCTTCCTCGCCGACTACACCGCCCATGCCGCGGTCGCGACGCGGCCCTTCCCGGGCGTGGAGGCGGCGCTTGATGCGCTGCAGGCGGATGGCTGGGCGCTCGCCCTCTGCACCAACAAGCCGGAGGCCGCGACGCGCGAGCTGCTCGCGGCGCTCGACCTGGCGGGGCGCTTCGACGCGGTGTCCGGCGGCGACAGCTTCCCCGCCCGCAAGCCGCATCCGGGCCACCTGCTGGCGACGATCGCGGCTGCCGGCCTGCACCCCGGCGCCGCCGTGATGGTCGGCGACCACCGCAACGACGTCGCCGCGGCGCGCGGCGCGGGCATTCCCTGCGTCTTCGTCGGCTGGGGCTACGGCACCCTCGTCATGGCCGAGGGCGCGCGCATCGCCGCCAACCCGTCGGACCTTCCGGCGGAGCTGGCGGCGGCGCTGGGCTGAGCGGCCGGGCCCTTCAGCGCCAGCCGGCGCGCTGCAGGATGCGCAGCGCCTCGGCGGCGTTCGCCGCCAGCCGGTCGCCGTTGATCGGCTCGGCGCGGAAGCCCCCCATGGCGGCGAGTGCCGGGTGCAGCGGCACGCCTTCGACCACCGGATACTCCATGTTGCCGAGCGCCAGGATCTCCTGCGCCCCCGGCGTCGTGAGGTAGTCCAGGAAGCGCACCGCGTTCTCCCGGTTCGGCGCGGTGCGGACCAGCGCCGCGCCCGAGACGTTCACATGCGCCCCGCGGTCGCCGGCGCCCTGGTTCGGGAAGATCACGCCGATGCGGTTGAAGAGCTCGCGGTCGGCCGCGTTCTCCGACGCGCCGAAGGCCGCGAGGTAGTAGGTGTTGGAGATCGCCAGCCGGCACTGGCCGGGCGGGATGGCGCGGAACTGGTCGCGGTCGCCGCCCTGCGGGGGCCGCGCGAGGTTCGCCGCGACGCCGCGCGCCCAGGCCTCCGTCGCCTCCGCCCCGTCGGCGGCGAGGATCGAGGCGCCGAGGCTCACATTGTAGGGGTGGTTGGCGGCGCGCACGCAGATCTGCCCGCGGAAGCGCGGATCGGCCAGGTCCTCGTAGCGGGAAAGCCCGGCCGGCAGCCCGGCCTGCTTGTCGTACATGATGACGCGGGCGCGCTGCGACACGGCGAACCAGTGCCCCTGCGGGTCCTGGAGCCCGGCGGGAATCCGCTGCTGGACAGTGGCGGAGCCGTGCGGCTGGGTGACCCCGGCCTCCTTCGCGCGCGCCAGCCGCGCCGCGTCCACGGTGATCAGCACATCGGCCGGGCTGTTGGCACCCTCGTTGCGGATCCGCTCGATGAGCTGGTCGGCGTCGCCCTCGATCAGGCGGATGCGCATGCCGGTGTCGCGGGTGAAGGCGTCGTAGAGCCGCCGGTCGGTGTCGTAGTGGCGCGCCGAATAGACCGCGATCTCGCCGCGGTTCGGCTGGCCCTGGGCGAGGGCGAGGCCGGGGGCCAGGGCAAGGGCGGCGAGACCGGGCAGGAAGAGGCGGCGCAGCATGGGGTTCTCCGATGATCTGCGGCGAGCCTTAGCGCGAATGAGAACCATTCGCAAGTGAGCGGCGCGCAAGGACAAGACTGGCATACCGGCCCGCCTCCCCCGCGTCCTTGCGCTTCAGCAAGCCCGGCCGGGCCGGCGCTACCCCGCCGGCTTCAGCCCGCGCAGGAACGCCGCCCGCCGCGCCGCGCCCGCGGTCAGCAGCGCATGGTCCGACCCGCCGAGGATCAGCCTTGCGCCGAGCGCCACGTAGTCCGGCGCCACCACCTCGTCATAGACGCCGCCCATCCCTAAGACCTTGCCGTGCCGCGCGCAGGCGGCCGCGACCGCCGCATAGGCGCGGCGCACCTCCGGATGCCCGATCTCCCCCGGGATGCCCATCGTCGCCGTCAGGTCCGAGGTGCCGATCATCAGCGCGTCCACCCCCGGCACCGCCGCGATCGCCTCGGCATTGGCGATCGCCGTCGGCGTCTCCAGCAGGCAGACGAGCAGGATCTCGCGGTTCAGCGCCGCCTGCGCCTCCGCCGCCGCGACCGCGCGCAGCCCGTAGGCGAAAGGCGGCCCGCCCCAGCTGCGGTTGCCGACCGGCGGGAAGCGGCAGGCGCGCACCACCTCCTGCGCCCACTCCGCCGTGTCCACATGCGGGATCACCACGCCCATCGCACCGTTGTCGAGGCAGCGCGTCGCCTCGTGCAGCGCATCCGTGCAGACGCGCACCACCGGCGTGACGCCTTGCGACAGCGCGGCGATCGAGATCTGCGCCGCGTCGTCCACCGACAGCGCGCCGTGCTCGAGGTCGATGAACAGCCAGTCGAAGCCGCTCGCCGCCGCGATCATCCCGACCGCGGCCCCGCGCAGGTGGTGCACCCCGAAGCCGAGCGCGAGCCCGCCCTCATCCAGCCGGCGGCGCAGCGCATTCGGTGGCAAGGCCATGGCAGGATCCTCCCTTGCCGCGAGCGCATCACGCGCCGCGCGGGCGGTCAACGTGGCGCGACGCCGCGTCCTGCCGCTGTTCGCATCGCGCCGAGGGGGACCGACACGATGCGCCGATACGGCTGGATGAGGCGCGCCGCGCCATCCGCGCCTCGCGGAACGCGGAGGAGGCGCCGCGCCGCGCACGCGCCGCAGGCGGCGCAGGAGCTGCTGGCGCGGATGGAGTGAGGCGGGCGCTACGCCTTCGCCTCCTCCGCCGGCGTGCCCGCCACGATCATCGCCTCCAGCGTCTCCAGCCGGTCGGCCTCGGCCGCGGGCTTGTCGCGGCGGATGCGGGCGATGCGCGGGAAGCGCAGCGCGACGCCGGATTTGTGCCGCGTGCTGCGCTGCGCACCGTCGAACTCAAGCTCCATCACCAGCGCCTTCTCCACCTCCCGCACGGGGCCGAACTTCGCCGCCGTGTTGTTGCGGATCCAGCGGTCGAGCCATAGCAGCTCCTGGTCGGTGTAGCCGGAATAGGCCTTGCCGACCGGCACCAGCTCCTCGCCGCCCTGCCCGTCCGGCCGCCACAGGCCGAAGGTGTAGTCGGAGTAGAAGCTGCTGCGCTTGCCCCGGCCGCGCTGCGCATACATCAGCACCGCATCCACGCTGAGCGGCGCGCGCTTCCACTTCCACCACAGCCCCTTCACCCGCCCCGCGACATAGGCGCTGTCGGCGCGCTTGATCATCAGCCCCTCGATCGCGGCCTCCCGCGCGCCGGCACGGATCTCCACCAGCTCCTCCATCGAGCCGAAGGGAACGAGCTCCGACAGGTCCATCCGCGCCGGGCGCGTGCGTGCGAACCAGGTCTCCAGCCGCTGCCGCCTGACGTCGAAGGGCAGGCCGCGCAGATCCTCCTCGCCCTCGATCAGCAGGTCATAGAGCCGCACATGCGCCGGGTGCTGCGCCATCATCCGCGGCGTGACGAGCTTGCGGTTCAGCCGCTGCTGCAGGTCCGCGAAGGGCGCCACCACGCCCTCGCGCACCACCAGCAGCTCGCCATCCACCACCGCGTCGAAGCCCATCGCCTCGACGATCTCCGGGAAGGCGCCGGAGACATCCTCGGCGCCGCGCGACCAGACCCGCCGCCCGCCCGGCGTGGCGGCGAGCTGCACGCGGATGCCATCCCATTTCCACTCGGCGCGGTGCGTCGCCGGCGCTATGGCGCCGTAATCCGGCTCCTCGAGCGGATGCGCGAGCATCAGCGGGCGGAACACCGGCGCGCCGGCCGGATCCGGCCGCGGCCCGCGCCCCTCGAGCCAGTCGAAGAGCGGCCGGTAGGGCGGCTCCAGCCCGTGCCAGACTTCCTCGATCTCGCCCACCTCGCGCCCCGCCCAATCGGCCAGCGCCGTCTTGGCCAGCCGCGCCGAGACGCCGACGCGTAAGGCCCCGGTGACCAGCTTGATCAGCGCGAAGCGCCCATTGGCGTCGAGCACGTCGAGCCAGCCCGCGATCAGCGCCGGCAGCTCGGCCTTCGGCGTCACCTCCATCGCCTCGACCACCTCGGCCAAGCCCGGCGGCGGCGCGTTCACGCCGACGCGCTCCGGCCAGATCAGCGCGATGGTCTCCGCCGTGTCGCCGACATAGTCGAGCGAGAGGCCGAGCAGCACCGGATCCGTGCGGGCCGCGACGAGGTCGCGCACCAGCGCCGGCTTGGCGGCGCGCAGCACCAGCTCCCCGGTCAGCGCGGCGAGCCCGACGCCGCGATCGGGGTCGGGCTGTGCGGCGAAATACTGGCGGAGCAGCGCGAGCTTGGCGTTCCGCCCCGGCGTGAAGACCAGCCGATCCAGCAGCGTCGCGAAGGCCGGCAGGCTCATCGCCGCGCCCTCCGGCAACGGCCAACCGGCGGTTGCTGGCGCCGGGCCATCGGGCGTCCTATCACGAAGACGTGAGCCGGCCGGCCGATCTCCCTCCCGTCTTCTCGATCTGCACGCTCGTCACGGAGGCCGCGCAGCACTCGGCGATGCGCGCGAGCTTCGAGGCAAGGGGCTTCACCCCCGGCCATGCCGAGTTCCTCACGGTGGACAACACCGGCGGCAACCGGCGCTGCGCCTATGCCGGCCTGCGGGAGATGCTGCTCGCGGCAAGCGGCGCCTACGCCATCCTGTGCCACCAAGACGTCCGGCTGCTGGCCGACGGCGCGGCAGAGCTCGAGGCGCGGCTGGCGGCGCTCGACAGGCGGGATCCCCGCTGGGCGGTGGCCGGCAATGCCGGCACGACGGAGGAGGGCGAACTCCGCCTGCGCATCAGCGATCCGCATGGCGAGGACCAGAACCGCGGCCCGCTCCCGGCGCGCGCAGCGAGCCTCGACGAGAACTTCCTCGTGCTGCGGCGGGAGGCCGGGGTCCTCCCCTCCGCCGGTCTGCGCGGCTTCCACCTCTACGGCACCGATCTCTGCCTGCAGGCGCGGGTCGCGGGGCGGACCGCCTGGGTTATCGACTTCCATCTGCGGCACCTGAGCGCGGGCCGGGTCGATCGCGGCTTCCTCGCCGAGCAGGCGGCCTTCGAGCGGCACTGGGGCCGCCGGATCGGCCGGTCGGAGCGCATCCGCACCACCTGCGCGAAGCTGACGCTCCGGGGCGGGATGGCCGGCGTGCTGCTGGCCTCGCTCCGCCTGGCCAAGCGGCGCGCCAGGCTCGCCCCCTGAGGTGGCCCGCTGTCCTGCCAGCACCGGCCCCGCGCGGATGCGCTGCCGCGCCTGCGGCGGCATCCATGCCCCGTCACACAATCTTCTTTCCCTTTTCACGCTCTGGCGCTTGTCGCAACGACCGGTTATCACGAAATCGTGAGCGATCCGATCGTCTCCGCCGGACCTGTCTTCTCGGTCTGCTGCCTGGTCACCGACCCGGTGCAGCACGCGGCGATGTGCGCAAGCTTCCGCGGCGGCGGCTTCACGCCGGACACGACCGAGTTCATCGGCTTCAACGCGCGCAGCGGGCCGCGCTTCGACGCCTATGCCGGAGTCGCACGCATGCTGGAGGAAGCGCGCGGCCGCTTCGCGCTGCTCTGCCGGCAGGATGTCAGGCTGCTGTCGGACGGCGCGGCGGAGCTGACGGCGCGGCTCGACGAGCTCTCGGCCCGCGACCATGACTGGGCGGTGGCCGGCAATTCCGGCGTCACCGCCGAGGGCGAGGAGGTGATGCGCATCACCGAGGGCGAGGGCCCGACGGCGCAGCGCGGCACCCTGCCCGCCCGGGTCGAGAGCCTCGAGGAAACCTTCGTCGTGGTGCGCCGCGCCATCGGGCTGCGCCCCTCGGCGGGGCTGTCGGGCTACCAGCTCTACGGCACGGATCTCTGCCTGCAGGCGCGGGTGCTCGGCCGCAGCGCCTGGGTGATCGACTTCAACCTGCGCCGGCTCGGCTCGGCGGGGCGGCTGGACCGCGCCTTCTTCGACCACCAGGAGGCGTTCGAGCGTCATTGGGGCCAGCGCCTCGGCCGGTCAGAGCGCATCCGGACCCCCCGCACGTCGCTGACGCTCCGGAGCGGCCTCGGCAGCGAGCTGATCGCCAGCTGGCGCCTCGCCCGCCAGCGCGCCCGCTTCGGCGGCTGAGCGCGGGGCCTCGGGCTCCTCGTCCTCCTCCCCGCGGCCGATCAGGTGCAGGGCGCGGCCGCGGATGCCGCGGAGGGCGAGCGCATGGACCAGCGCATCCTCCCGCCCATGCGTCACCCAGACCTCCGGCGCGGCGACCTCATCCGCGGTCAGCAGCAGCTCGTCCCAGTCGGCGTGGTCGGAGACGATCAGCGGCAGCTCCACGCCCTTCGTCCGGGCGCGCTGCCGCACCCGCATCCAGCCCGAGGCGGCGCAGACCACCGGCTCGGCGAGCCGCCGCACCCAGGGCGTCGCCTCGGCGCCGGAAGGCGCCAGCACGATCTTCCCGGCCAGCAGCCCGCCCCCGCCGCGCCGCTCCGGCGTCGGCACGGGGCGCAGCTCGCCGAGCTTCACGCCGAGCTCCTCGTAGAGCCGGCAGAGCGTCGCCAGGCCGCCATGGATGTAGATCGGACGCTCCCACCCGGCCTCGCGCAGCAGCGCGATCACGCGCTGGCATTTCCCCAGCGCATAGACGCCGATCAGATGCGCGCGGTCCGGGAACAGGCGCACGCTTTCCAGCAGGCGCGCGATCTCGCGGTCGGCGGGCGGGTGGCGGAAGACCGGCAGGGCGAAGGTCGCCTCGGTGACGAAGGCGTCGCAGGTCACCGGTTCGAAGGGCGCGCAGGTCGGATCGCGCCGGCGCTTGTAGTCGCCCGAGACCACCACGCGGCTGCCGCGCCATTCGATCACGACCTGCGCCGAGCCCAGAACATGCCCGGCCGGCACGAGCCGGACCGTCACCCCGTCGCGCTCCAGCGCCTCGCCCGGCAGCAGCGCGCGCTGGGTGCGGCCGGCGCGCCCCTCGCCCATGCGCGCGCGCATGATCGCCAGCGTCTCCGAAGTCGCCAGCACCGCCTCGTGGTCCGGCCGCGCATGGTCGGAATGGCCATGGGTGATGACGGCGCGGGCCACCGGCCGCGCTGGGTCCACGTAGAAGTCGCCCGGCACGCAGTAGAGCCCGCGCGGCGTCACCTGCATCCAGCTGTCGGGCCGCGGCGCGGCGATGTGCAATCGGCTCTCCTTACCTGCGCGGCATCTGGTGCCGTCCGTTCCGCCTCCAACCCGCGGCCGCGTCGGGCGTTGCGCGGCGGAGGCCAGGGGCTATCTTGCACCCGTGGGAACATTGCCGGAACTCTTCCGCGCGTGGTTTGCCGGGCGCGGCTGGGCGCCGCGGCCGCATCAGCTCGCCCTGCTGGACGCGGCGGCGGCCGGGGAGAGCGCGCTGCTCGTCGCGCCGACCGGCGGCGGCAAGACGCTGGCGGGCTTCCTGCCGAGCCTCTTGGACCTCCACGCCGCGCCGCGTGACGGCCTGCACACGCTCTACATCTCGCCGCTCAAGGCGCTGGCGGTCGACATCGCGCGGAACCTGACGGCGCCGGTCGATGAGATGGGCCTGCCGGTCCGGATCGAGACCCGCACCGGCGACACGCCCGCGAACCGCCGCGCCCGCCAGCGCGCCAGCCCGCCGAACCTGCTGCTGACCACGCCCGAATCCCTCGCGCTCCTGCTGACGCTCGACGACGCGCCCGCGCTCTTCGCCGGCCTCTCGGCGGTGGTGGTGGACGAGATCCATGCGCTGGCCGGCACCAAGCGCGGCGACCAGCTCGCGCTCGGCATGGCCCGCCTCGCGACGCTCGCGCCCGCGGCGCGGCGCGTCGGGCTCTCGGCCACCGTGGCCCACCCCGGCCCGCTGCGCGCGTATCTCTCGCCGACCGCGCGAGCTGAGGATGTCCGCCTCGTGCTCGGCGCGGGCGGCGCGGAGCCGGTGCTCGACCTGCTGCTGCCCGAGGGACGGCTGCCCTGGGGCGGGCATATGGGCCTCGCCTCCATGCCGGAGGTCTATCGCCGCATCCGCGATGCGCGGGTCACCATCGTCTTCGTCAACACCCGCGCGCAGGCCGAGCTCTGCTTCCAGGCGCTATGGCGGATGAACGACGACAACCTCCCGATCGGCCTGCACCACGGCTCGCTGACCGTCGAGCAGCGCCGCAAGGTCGAGGCCGCGATGTCGGCCGGAAAGCTCCGCGCCGTCGTGGCGACGGCCTCGCTCGATCTCGGCATCGACTGGGGCGCGGTGGACCAGGTGGTGCAGGTCGGCGCGCCGAAGGGCGTCAGCCGCCTGCTGCAGCGCATCGGCCGCGCCAACCACCGGCTCGACGAGCCCTCGCGCGCCGTGCTCGTGCCCGCCAACCGCTTCGAGGTGATCGAATGCACCGCCGCGCGGCAGGCCGTCGCGGCGCATGAGCTGGACGGCGACCCGCCGCGCCCCGGCGGGCTCGACGTGCTCTGCCAGCACATCCTCGCCTGCGCCGTAGCCGGGCCCTTCCTGCCCGACGAGCTCTACGCCGAGGTCACCCGCGCCGCGCCCTATGCCGCGTTGGGCCGCGGCGATTTCGACGACGCGCTGCGCTTCGTCGAGGATGGCGGCTACGCGCTGCGGTCCTACGACCGTTTCCGCCGCCTGTTCCGCGACGCCGAGGGGCGCATCCATGTCCGCTCCACCGCCGTCGCGCGGCAGCTGCGCATGAACCTCGGCACGATCGTGGAGACGCCGCTGCTGAAGGTGCGCCTCCGCGGCGGTCCCGTGCTGGGTGAGGTGGAGGAGTGGTTCGTCTCCACCCTCACGCCCGGCGACTGCTTCATCTTCGCCGGCCAATTGCTGCGCTTCGAATCCCTCGACGCGCTCGCCTGCGTCGTCACGCGCGGCGGCGAGGGGGAGCCGCGCGTGCCCGCCTATGCCGGCAGCCGCATGCCGCTGACGACGCATCTCGCCGCCCGCGTGCGCGCGATCCTGTCGGACCCGAAGGCGTGGAAGGCGCTGCCCGCGCCCGTGCAGGACTGGCTCCGCCTGCAGCGCCGCGCCTCGCAGATGCCGCCGAAGGATGGCTTGCTGGTCGAAACCTTCCCGCGCGGCGGCAAGTGGTTCCTCGTCGCCTATTGCTTCGAGGGCCGTCTGGCGCACCAGACGCTCGGCATGCTGGTGACGAAGCGGATGGAGCGGCTCGGCATGGGACCGCTCGGCTACCTCGCCACCGACTACGTCCTCGCCGCCTGGTCCGCCTTCGAGCCGATGGGCGTCGAACGCCTCTTCGAGGAGGACATCCTCGGCGAGGAACTCGAGGAGTGGATGGCGGAATCCTCGATGCTCCGCCGCAGCTTCCGCAACATCGCCACCATCGCGGGGCTGATCGAGAAGAACCACCCCGGCCAGGAGAAGTCGGGCCGGCAGATGACGATGAACGCCGACCTCATCTACGACGTGCTCCGCAAGCACGAGCCCGACCACATCCTGCTGCGCGCGACGCGGCGCGAGGCGGCGTCCGGCATCACCGACGTCGCGCGGATCGGCCTGTTGCTCGCGCGCGCCAAGGCCGGCGGGATCGTCCACCGCGCCCTGCCCCGCGTCTCGCCGCTGGCCGTGCCTGCACTGATCGAGGAGGGCCGCGAATGGGTGGCCGGCGGCGCCGAGGACGCGCTGCTCGCGGAGGCCGCCGCCCTTGTGCAGGACGCCACGCATGGTGCCGAGCACTTCGCCGAGGTGCTGGCCGAGGTGACGGACGCCATCCCCGCGCGCGGCGACCGCGACCGTGCGCGCCGCCCCCGCGACGCGCGTGACAGGCGCGGTCGCGGCTTCAACAAGTATGTGCGCAGCGCGCCGAAAGGACTGACCTCTCCCCGATGACCGCCGCGCCCATCCATCTCGCGGGAGAGCGCCTGATGCTCGACCCGGCGGGCTTCGTCGCCTGGCCCGCGCAGCGCCTGCTCGCCGTCGCCGACCTGCATCTGGAGAAAGGCAGCCACTTCGCCGCCCGCGGATCCATGGTGCCGCCCTACGACACGAAGGAGACGCTGGAACGTCTCGCCCAGGGCCTCCGGCGCTGGCGGCCGGCGCGGCTCGTGCTGCTCGGAGACAGCTTCCACGACCGCGCCGGATCGGCGCGGCTCGCGCCGGCGGACGCCGCGGCGCTCGCCCGGCTGCTGGCGGGGATCGAAACGGTCTGGGTCCTCGGCAACCACGACCCGGTCGCACCGGATGCGCTGCCCGGCGCCGCGACGGAGGAACACCGCCTCGGCCCGCTCGTCTTCCGCCACATCGCGCAGCCCGGCGCGGCGGGCGAGCTCTCGGGCCATTTCCACCCGAAGGCGACCGCGCCGACGCGCGCCGGCGGCGTCACGCGTCCCTGCTTCCTGACCGATGCGCGGCGCGTGCTGCTGCCGTCCTTCGGTGCCTATACCGGCGGGCTCGACATCGCCGACCCGGCGATCGCGACGCTGTTCCCCCGCGGCGGCCGCGCCTTCCTGCTCGGCCGCGAGCGACTGTTCAGCTTCCCCACCGGCCCCCTCCGCCACCGGGCGCAACCGACGGCGTCGCTCACGTCCTGACCGCTCGCCGCCCCCCGGTGCCCTGCCGTGGCTTCGCCACGGCAGGATGAACCATCAGGCGGAGTCGGGCCCCATCACGGGGGCCCCATCGCGTCGCGCAGCGACGTGACGGGGATCAAGGAAAGAGGATCTGGTTGATCGGGTAGATCACGCCGTTGCTGGCGCTGATCGGCTGCCCGACCACCTGTGCCGGCGCCGCCTGGACATTCGCGCCGAGCGCACCGACCGCCGAGAGCTGCTGCGCCGGCGCCGGGTTGCGGATCGTCATGCCGCCGCCCGTGCTGCTGAGCTGGATGTCGCCGCCGTTCAGCGTGCGCAGCCGCCGGTCGGCGCCCTGCAGCTGCGCCATCTCGAAGGCGCCGGGCACGACGTGGTAGTTGATTAGCGCCAGCCAGCGCGGCCGGTTGGAGCTGTCGCCGCCGTCGCCTTCGCGGCTCTGGCCCTGCGTCAGCAGGTCCTGCAGCAGGCCGGCCGGCGCGCCGCGGAAGGCCTCGTCCACCGGGGCGAAAACCGTGATCGGGCCCGGCTCGCGCAAGGGCCCGAGCGCGGTCGCGCGCGTGGCGAGGTCCAGGAAGCGGGTGAAGCGGGTGTCGCCCGCCATCGTATCGGCGATGGTGCGCAGCGACTGCGCGCGCACCGCAGGGATGGCGAGCGTGCCGGCAGCCATCGCGCCGAGCGCGAAGAGCCCGCGCCTGTTCATCGTGGTCATGGAGGATGTCCTTCCGTGGTGGCCGTTCTCCGCCACGGCTGTCCCGGGGTCCGAGCGGTCGGGCGGTGGAACGCCGCCGGCCTGTCCCGGTTCGACACAAGCTCGCCCTTCGCGGCGACCGACCTACATAGGATGCCATGACCGCACCCGTGCTGATCTGGTTCCGACATGACCTTCGTCTGGCCGACCATGCCGCGCTGGCCGAGGCCGCGCGCGACGGCCGCCGCGTCCTGCCCGTCTTCATCCTCGACGACGAGGCCGCCGGCGCGCATCGCTACCGCGGCGCCTCGCGCTGGTGGCTGAAGCGCAGCCTCGACGCGCTCTCGCGCGACCTCGCCGCGAAGGGAGCGCCGCTGACGCTCGCCCGCGGCCGCGCGGAGACGATCCTCCCCGCCCTTGCCGACGCCCTCGGCGCAGCGGAGGTGCACGCCGGCCGCGGCATGGAGCCCTGGGCACGCGAGCAGTCGCGCCGAGTGCACGAGGCGCTGACGGCCGCCGGCCGTGCGCTGCACCTCCACACCACCGTCGTCCTGCGAGAGCCGCACGGCTTCGTCTCCGGCAGCGGCAAGCCCTATGCGGTCTACACGCCCTTCGCCAAGGCGATGCTCGCCGCCGATCCCGGCGAGGCGCTGCCCGCGCCCGCGCGCATCCCGGGCGCCGAGCCGCCCGCCGGCGGCGAGCGCCTCGACGACCTCCCCCTCTACCCCGTCCCCGGCGAGCCGGACTGGGCGGCGGAGTTCGGCACCGCCTGGCAGCCCGGCGAGGCGCATGCGGGGGCCCGCCTCGCCCGCTTCGTCGCCGGCGCCCTCGGCCGCTACGCGGAGGGGCGCAACATCCCAGGCATCGAGGGCTCCTCCGGCCTCTCGCCGCATCTCCGCTGGGGCGAGGTCTCGCCCCGCCGGGTCTGGCACGCGGTGCGCGCCGCGGCGTCTGGCGCCTCCGCCGAGACGTTCCTGAAGGAGATCCTCTGGCGGGAATTCTCCTACCACCTGCTCTGGCACCGTCCGGACATGCCGGACCGCGCGCTGAAGCGCGACTTCGAGGATTTCCCCTTCGAGCCCGACCCGGCGCTGTTGCAAGCCTGGCAGCGCGGCCGCACCGGCTACCCGATCGTCGATGCCGGCATGGCGCAGCTCTGGCGGATCGGGTGGATGCACAACCGGGTGCGCCTCGTCGCCGGCAGCCTGCTGGTGAAGCACCTGCTGCAGCCCTGGCAGGACGGCGTCGCCTGGTTCGCCGACACGCTGGTGGACCACGACCTCGCCTCCAACAGCGCCTCCTGGCAGTGGGTGGCCGGCTGCGGCACCGACGCCTCGCCCTATTTCCGCGTCTTCAACCCGGTGCTGCAGGGCGAGAAGTTCGACCCCGACGGCGCCTATGTCCGCCGCTGGCTGCCGCATCTGGCGAAGCTCCCCAGGGCCTTCATCCACAAGCCCTGGGAGGCGCCGGAGGGCGTGCTCGCCGCCGCCGGGATCCGCCTCGGCCGCGACTACCCGCGCCCGGTCGTGGCGCCCGCCGAGGGTCGCGCCCGCGCGCTTGCCGCCTTCGCCGCGTTGCGCCGCCCGGCGCCCGCGGCGGCGTAGCGCCGCGTGACGACGCATCCCGGCCATCTCTGGCGCGGCTTCGCGGGGCTCCGCGTGATCGCCGACGTGCATGGCGAGGCCGCGCAGTTCATCGCCGCCGTCGAGGGCGCGATCGCCGAGGACATGTTCGTCCTCCAGCTCGGCGACCTCACCGACCACGGGCCGGACAGCGCGGAGGTGCTGCGGCGGATGTTCGCCCTCATCGACGCCGGCCAGGGCCTCTTCCTGCTCGGCAACCACGACCACAAGCTGCGCCGCGCGCTGACCGGCACGCGGGTGCGCGTCCAGCCCGAGGGGCTCGGCCGCACGCTCGACCAGCTCGACGCCGCGCCCGACGGGCCCGAGCTGAAGGCGCGCGCGATCGCCGAGATCGCCCGAGCGCCGGCCTGGATCCGTGACGGCAGCCGCGTCTTCGTCCATGGCGGATTCCATCCCGGCATGCTGCACGCCGCCCCGCCCCCGCTGGCCGGCGCGCAGAAGGCGACCGGCCTCGTCACCCGCGCGATCTACGGGCAGGTGACGGGGCGCATGCGATCCGACGGCTTCCCCGACCGCGTGCATGACTGGGTGGACCGCATCCCGGACGGGATGCTGGCCGTGGTGGGCCACGACCGCCGCTCCAGCGACGGGCGGCCCTACGAGACGACCGGCCTGCTCGGCGGGCGCTGCGTCTTCCTCGATTGCGGCGCCGGCAAGGGCGGCCACCTCGCCTGGCTCGACCTGCCCGCCTGGGCCTGACACGCCGCGGCGGCACGCCGCCGGCCGAATTGACGCCGATCCGTCACGAATTTGACATGGATCATCCCGCGCCCGCCGTCGGCGGCGCAGGCTGCCCTTCGCGCATCACGCGCCGGAGGAGGTCCGCCATGCCCGACGACGTCGCCGCTGTCCCGCCCGAGGCCACCCCCGAGGCCGCACGCAGCATCGCCTCCGCGGCGGCCGAGCTCTCCGCCCCGCGTCCCTCCACCCGCGCCGCCGCACGCAACGAGCCGGAGGCGATCCGCCACGCCTTCGAGAGCGGTGAGTTCCCCTACGCCACGCGGCTCACCGAGAAGGAGTACCTCCAGCGCGTCCAGCCGCTGCAGGTCGAGCTCCTGAAGGCGCAGGCCTGGGTGAAGGAGGCGAATGAGCGCGTCGTCATCCTCTTCGAAGGCCGCGACGCCGCCGGCAAGGGCGGCACGATCAAGCGCTTCATGGAGCACCTGAACCCGCGCGGCGCGCGCGTCGTCGCACTCGAGAAGCCGTCGGAGCGCGAGCGCACGCAGTGGTACTTCCAGCGCTATGTCGAGCACCTGCCGGCAGGCGGCGAAATGGTCTTCTTCGACCGCTCCTGGTACAACCGCGCCGGCGTCGAGCGCGTGATGGGCTTCTGCTCGCCCTCCGACTACCTCGAATTCATGCGCCAGGCGCCGGAGCTGGAACGCATGCTCGTCCGCTCCGGCCTCCGCCTCTTCAAGTTCTGGTTCAGCGTGACGCGCGACGAGCAGCTGCGCCGCTTCGAAGCCCGCGGGACCGACCCGCTGAAGCAGTGGAAGCTCTCGCCGATCGACAAGGCGAGCCTCGACAAGTGGGACGACTACACGGAGGCGAAGGAGGCGATGTTCTTCTACACCGACACCGCCGACGCGCCCTGGACGATCGTCAAGTCGAACGACAAGCGCCGTGCGCGGCTCGAGGCGATGCGCCACTTCCTCAGCACCCTGCCTTATCCCGGCAAGGACGAGCGCGTCGTTCACGCGCCGGATCCGCTGATCGTCGGCGGCGCGGCGCATGTCATCGGCAGGTCGAGCCACATCCTCGGCGCCGCGCTGCATCCCGAGCAGCGGCGCACGAAGGGCTGAGGCCCGGCGCGGGGCGGATCAGCTCCGCTCGCCGAAGAGCAGCCTGACGCGCTCGGCCAGGCCCATCCGGTCCCAGGCCGAGGCGGCGTCGCCCGGCAGCCGGCGGCCGACGCGGCCGCGCTGGTCGGACGTCAGCTCGCCCCAGAAGCGGGTCACCCAGGGATTCTGCCGGATCAGCGCCGCCCGGCGCACCGCCGGGTCCACCGGCGCGGCAGGGGGCGGCGGGGGTGACGCGGCGGCCGGCTGCACCGGCGGCTCCTCCGCGACGGCAGGCGGCGCGGGCTCCGCGACCTCGATCGTCTGCACGGCGGCAGGCTCGGGCTCCTTCGGCAGCCCGTCCTGGACCTGCGGCTGGACGGCGGCAGGCGCCGCCACGACCACGGAAGGCTGCGGCGCAGCGCGGCGCGGCTCGAAGACGCGGTCGAGGATGTCCACGCGGCGCATCGCCGCATCGATGTCGCGCGCCGTCTGGCAGGCCGCGAGGGGGGCCAGCAGGAGCGCGAGCGCGGCGAGCCGGCGCAAGGCAGGGGCAGTCCGGTCCATGCGCCCGCAACGCGCGGCGTGCCGCAGGGATGCAACCCGCGGCTCTACAGGAGGCGCGCCATCTCGGGCTCGGGCGCCGGCGCCCCGCCATCCTCCAGCGCCGCGAGGAAGGCGCGTGCCTCCGCCCGTATCGCGCGCAGCCTCGTGGGGTCCAAGCGAGCGAGGGTGCGCAGCGGCATCGCCATCCGCGGGTTGCGCGAGAGGCGTTCCGCGTGCCGCGCGACGAAATCCCAGTACAGGAAGTTGAAGGGGCAGGCGCGCGGCCCGGTCGCCGCCTTCACGTCATGGCCGCAGCCGCGGCAATGGTCCGACATGCGGTTGATGTAGGCGCCCGACGCCGCATAGGGCTTCGACGCCATCACCCCGCCATCGGCGAACAAGGCCATGCCATGGGTGTTCGGCAGCTCCACCCATTCGAAGGCGTCGGCATAGACGACCATGTACCACTCGTTCACCTCGGCCGGATCGAGCCCGGCGAGCAGCGCGAAGTTCCCGGTGACCATCAGCCGCTGGATGTGGTGCGCATAGGCAAGGTCGCGGGTCTGCGCGATCGCGGCGCGCAGGCACGCCATCGACGTCTCGCCGCTCCAGTAGAACCACGGCAGCCGGCGCCTGGCCTCCAGCGCGTTCGTCTCGCGATAGGCCGGCATGCGCGCCCAGTAGAGGCCGCGCACATATTCCCGCCAGCCGAGGATCTGGCGGATGAAGCCCTCGGCCGCGTTCAGCGGCACGTCGCCGTCGCGATACGCCCGCTCCGCCGCGGCGCAGGCCGCGCGCGGGTCGAGCAGCCCGACATTCATCGCGCTCGCGATCAGCGCGTGGAACAGCACCGGCTCGCCTTCGGCCATCGCGTCCTGATACGCGCCGAAGGAGGGCAGGCGATGCGCCACGAAATCCTCGAGCGCCGCCGCGGCCTCCTCCGCCGTCACCGGCCAGGCGAAGGCGTCGAGCGTGCCGAAATGGTCAGGAAACTCCCGCGCGACGAGGTCCATCACCTCGCGCGTCACCGCATCGGGCGGGAAGCGGCGCGGCGCGGGCGGGCGCAGCCCCTTGGGCAGCGCCGCGCGGTTCGCCCCATCGTAGTTCCACTGCCCGCCGGCGGGCTCGTCCGGCGCCTCCATCAGGATGCCGGTCGTGCGCCGCATCTCGCGGTAGAAGAACTCCATGCGGAGCTGCTTCCGATCCCCCGCCCAGCGGCGGAAGCGGTCGAGCGGACAGAGGAACCGCGTATCCTCGCGGATCTCGACGGGCAGCCCGGTCGCGCGCTCCCAGCCGCGCATGTCCTCGAGCACCCGCCACTCGCCGGGATGCGTGCAGACGATCGCCTCGGCGCCGGTCGCCACCGCCGCGCGCGCCACCTCGCGCGCCAGCGTCCCGGTGTTCGCCGGATCGTCGAGCCGCACGTAGCGCACCCGCACGCCGCGCGACCCGAGCCGCGCCGCGAAGTGGCGCATGGCCGACAGCACGAGGGCGATCTTCTGCTTGTGGTGCCGGACATAGGTGCACTCCGCGCGCAGCTCCGCCATCAGCACGGTGTCGCGGTCGGGATCGAGATCGTCCAGCGCCGACAGCGCGTCGGAGCACTGATCGCCGAGGACGACGCGCAGCGTGGTCACGGATCGGCCCTGCGTGTCGGCCGTGCGGCTCACGCCCGCTCGTAGGTCACGGCGCTGCCGTCCTCGCCGGTCGTCGCGAAGCCGACCCAGCTGCCGCGCGCGTCATACGCCACCTCGGCCCCCTCGCCGCCGATGATGCGGATGCGCTGCAGCCCTGCCTCGGTGCGGCGCTCGATCCGCGGTTCCACGGGGCGCCCCTCGCGCACGTCGAACAGCGGCACGCCGCCGGCCAGCGTCGCCGCGCGCCACCAGGTCAGCGGCGCGGCATTGGCCGGCAGCACCGCCTCCCCCGCCGTGCCGCGCAGCCGCAGCCCGTTGCCCTCCGCCACGGCGCGGCACTCGCCGGGACGGCCATTGCGGTCCGCCCGGCTCTCAAGCCCGACGAGACGCTCGCCGCGCCAGGCCTCCTCGGTGTCCTGGGTGAAGCGAAACACGGTGAAGCCCGCCAGCCGCACCTGGATGCGCATCTCGGTGCGCACGCGCAGCAGCCCGGCCTCCTCGCGGAAGCGCACCAGATGCGTGCCGACCGGCGTGCCCTGGCGGATCACGCGGAAGCCGATGTCGCCGCGCTGCGCGCGCGCCGCCGTGGCCAGCAGCGGCAGCACCGCGATCCCGGCCAGGCCCCGTCGTGCGATCACCCGTCCTGCGATCATCCTCACCCCTTCCCGGCGAGCGTCCCGCGCCCGCCATCCACGCCGATCACCTGGCCCGTGATCCACCCCGCCGCCTCCGACAGCAGGAAGTCGGCCAGCGCCGCCGCATCCCCTGGCTCGCCGAGCCGCGGGATCGGATGCTGCTTCGCGATCGCCTCGGCCATCTGGGGGCTGCGCGTCAAGGGCTCGGCGATTCGCGTCCGCGTCAGGCTCGGCGCCACGACATTGACCCTGACATGGGGCGCAAGCTCCGCCGCGAGCGAGACGGCAAGACCCTCGACCGCCGCCTTCGCCGCGCCGATCGCGGCATGGTTCGGGAAGCCGCGCCGCGCCGCGACGGAGGAGAACAGCACCACGCCCCCACGCCCCGCCGCCAGCGCCGGCAGCGCCGCCTGGACCGCCATCGCGGCGCCCACGACGTTCAGCCGGTAGGCGTCCAGGAATTCCGCCTCCTCGAGCCGCGCCGCCGGCTTCAGCAGGATGGAGCCGACGCAATAGGCGAGCCCGGCCAGCGGCGTGCCCGCCGCCGCGACCGCCGCACGCAGCGCCGCCGTGTCGGTCACGTCGGCCACCGCCGAGCCGCAGCCGATCTCGCCTGCCAGCGCCTCCAGCCGCGCCGCGTCGCGCGCGATGAGGAAGGGCTCTGCCCCGCGCGCCGCGACCCGCCGCGCCAGCGCACCGCCGATCCCGCCCGTCGCGCCCACCACCACCACGCGCGCCATGCGCCGCCCCCGATCACCGATGCATCCGGCAGATGGGACCGCTCGCAGGCCCGGGAACCCCACCGAGGCAGACAGGCGCCGCGATCCGTGCTTCGCTCCGGCTCATGCGACAGCTGCTGCTGCTGCGGCACGCCAAGTCCTCCTGGGACGACCCGCGCCTGCCCGACCATGCGCGCCCGCTCAATGCGCGCGGCCGCCGCAACGCCGCCGCCATGGCGGCCGCGATGCGCGAGCTCGGCCTGGCGCCCGACGTCGTGCTCGTCTCCTCCGCGCGCCGCACCCTCCAGACGCTGGAAGCCCTCTCGCCGATCGAGGGCTCGCCGCTCGTCGAGCCGATGGACGCGCTCTACCTCGCCCCCTGGCCGTCGCTGCTCGACGTGCTGCGCGGCGTGCGCGAGACGGCGCGCAGCGTGCTGCTGATCGGGCACAATCCCGGCCTGCACGAGCTGGCGCTCGCGCTCGCCGGACCGGGCGCCATGGCGGCGGGCGGGCGGATGCCGGAACGCCTCGCCGCCTCCTACCCGACGGCGGCGCTGACCGAATTCGCCGTCGCGCTGCCCTGGCGGCTGCTCGAGCCCGGCGGTGGCCGCCTGCTGCGCTTCCTCACCCCCGCCGACCTGCCCTCCGCCGAGCCGGCCGACGCCGCGGAGGGCCCGGCCTGACCGACCGCCCCGACCCCGACCCGGCCCGGGCCGGGTCGGCGGCCCCCTTCCGCCTCGAACTGACGCTCCCCACGGAGGGGGCGGAGGCGCTGCTGCGCGATGGCCCGCTGGCCGCGCGCCGCGCCGGCCGTGCCCGCGGCGCCGTGCAGGCGCTGACCTGGCTCGACACGGCGGAAGGCGCGCTCGCCGCGCAGGGGCTCGCGCTGGAACAGGCACGGCGTGGCCCCCGCCGCCTGCTGCGGGTGCTGCCGGAGGCGGCGGCGCATTGGCATCCCGGCCTGCCGCCCGAGCTGCTGCGATTCGCCGCCGACGACCCGGACGAGACCGGCGGCGCGGCCCTGCTGCCGCTCGCTGCCTTCGAGGGGACCGAGACCCGCCTGCCGCTCGCCGAGGACGTCGAGGCGACGCTGCTGCGCGGCCGCCTGCGCGCCGTGGTGGGCGAGGCGCCGGTCGCCCGGCTGATCCTCGCCGGACCGCTGCAGGCCGTGCTGGACACCGCGCGCGCACTCGCCGAGCTCCTGCCCGCACTGCCGCCACGCGCCGCCCTGGCGGAGGAGGCACGCGCGCTCGCCCGCGGCGGCGCGCTGCGGCCGCGGCGCCTTGGCCCGCCCGCGCTCGACCCCGATCTCGCGGTGGAGGAGGCGCTGGCCCATGCCCTCGGCCACCTGACGGAGGTGATGCTCTGGTGGGCGCCGGCGGCCCATGCAGGGGCGAAGCCGGACGGCGTGCACCAGATGCGCGTCGCGATCCGCCGCCTCCGCTCGCTGCTGCGCGTCTTCCGGCCGGCCTGCGACGGCGCGGCCCTGCGCGGCTTCGATGCCGGGCTGAAGGAGGTCGCCGCCGCGCTCGGCCCGGCGCGCGACTGGGACGTGTTCCTCGGCGGCCTCGGCGCGGAGCTCGCCGCGGCGCTGCCCGACGAGCCGCGCCTCGCCGCCCTGCTGCGCGAGGCGGCGAAGCTGCGCGAGGCCGGCTATGCCGCGCTGCGCCCGGTGCTGGACGGGCCGGCCTTCCGCCGCCTCGCCTGGGACGCGGTCGCGCTGGCCGAGGCGCGCCCCTGGCGCGACGAGACCGACCCGGAAGCGGCGGAGCGCCGCGCCGCGCCGCTGCCGCGCTTCGCGGCCTCGGTGCTCGATCGCCGCTGGCGGCGCATCGCCGGCGCCGGCGACGGCATCGCGGATCTGCCCGACGACGCCTTCCACGCGCTGCGCATCGAGGCGAAGCGGATGCGCTACGCGGCCGAGCTCTTCGCGCCGCTCTGGGGCCGGCGGCGCGCGAAGCGCTTCCTCGGCCGGCTCGCGGAGGTGCAGGAGGCCTTCGGCCTGGCCAACGACGCCGTGGTGGCGCGCGCGCTGATGGGCCGGCTCAACGGCCGTGGCGGCGCGCATGCCTGGGCCACGGGCTTGGCCGAGGGCTGGTCGCTCGCCCGCGCCCGCCGCGCCCGCCGCAAGGCGGCCGCGGCCTGGGACAGGCTGCTGGCCGGCGGCACCTTCTGGGACGACGACTGAAGCGGGCGGCGCGCGGCCGGGCCGCCCTCCCGATCGATCGCCAACCGTGATCGTTACGAGGGTTGCGCACGGGTCCGTGATCGGTATACCAGTCCGGCTCCCCAGAACCGCAGCGGTCCCGTGCAGCGTCCCCGTCGCATCTTCCGTTCCGGCCCATCTCCGCGCCGCTGGCGGCCGCTGGTCATGGCGACCTGCGTGACGGCGCTCGTCGCGCTCGTCTCCGGCATCGGTGTGCCGCCCGACCTGATGGGCTCCGCCCCGCGCCAGCAGGACTGGTCGGCGCTCGCCGCCGAGGTCCGGGTGGTGGACGGCGACACGCTCCGCCTCGGCGACCGCACGGTGCGCCTGGCGAAGGTCGACGCGCCGGAGCGCGGGCAGGCCTGCGCCGACGGGGCCGGCCGCCCATTCGATTGCGGCGCCGCGGCGGCCGAGGCGCTGTCGCGCCTGGTGAACGGCCGCTCCGTCGTCTGCATCGTCTCCGGCCGCGACCGCTTCGGGCGGGGGCTCGGCCAGTGCACCGCCGGCGGGGCGGATCTCAATGCCGGTCTCGTCGGCGCCGGATGGGCGCTCGCCTTCAACGAGGATCCGGCGATGCTGGCGCTGGAGGCCGAGGCGCGGCGGGCTGCGCGCGGGCTCTGGGCCGGCGGCTTCGCGCGCCCCGAGGAGTGGCGTCGCCGCTGAGCCGGGCCGCGCGCGGGCACGAAAATATGCTCCGCGCCCGCCGCGAGCCCCACGTTGCCAAGCCGGCGACCGCACCCGTATCTTGCGCCGCACCATAACGACGTCGCGAGCAGCGGCGCGTCGTGCTGAGGAAGTCAAAGATGACCACCACTCCCAACGGCTCCGTCACCTTCAGCGTGGACGGGACCAACCGCAGCACGAAGCTGCCGGTGCACAAGGGCACGCTCGGCCCCGACGTGGTGGACATCCGCAAGCTCTATGCCGACCTCGGCGTCTTCACCTTCGACCCGGGCTACGGCGAGACGGCGAGCTGCGAGAGCACGATCACCTACATCGACGGCGACGAGGGCGTGCTGCTGTACCGCGGCTACCCGATCGAGCAGCTCGCGGAGCATTCCGACTTCATCGAGGTCTGCTACCTGCTGATGAACGGCGAGCTGCCCTCCGCCGCGCAGCTGAAGGACTTCAAGAAGGGCGTCACCTACCACACGATGGTGCACGAGCAGATCCGTCGCTTCTTCGACGGCTTCCGCCGCGACGCGCATCCGATGGCGGTGATGTGCGGCGTGGTCGGCGCGCTGGCGGCCTTCTACCACGACAACCTCGACATCAACGATCCGGAGCAGCGCCGCATCGCGGCCTTCCGCCTGATCGCGAAGGTGCCGACCATCGCGGCGATGGCCTACAAGTACTCGCTCGGCCAGCCCTTCGTGTATCCGCGCAACGACCTCGATTACGCGGCGAACTTCCTCTACATGCTGAACGCGGTGCCGGCCGAGCCGTACCATGTCAGCCCGGTGCTGGCGAAGGCGATGGACCGCATCCTGGTGCTCCACGCCGACCACGAGCAGAACGCCTCGACCTCGACCGTGCGGCTGGCCGGCTCCACCGGCGCCAACCCCTTCGCCTGCATCGCCGCCGGCATCGCGGCGCTGTGGGGTCCCGCGCATGGCGGCGCCAACGAGGCCGTGCTCAAGATGCTCGGCGAGATCGGGCATGCGAAGAACATCCCGGCCTTCATCGAGAAGGTGAAGGACAAGAATTCCAGCGTGAAGCTCATGGGCTTCGGCCACCGGGTCTACAAGAACTTCGACCCGCGCGCGAAGATCATGCAGAAGACCTGCCACGAGGTCCTTGGCGAGCTCGGCATCACCGATGAGCCGCTGCTGGACCTCGCCATGGAGCTGGAGCGCATCGCGATCCACGACGACTACTTCGTCTCGCGCAAGCTCTACCCCAACGTCGATTTCTACTCGGGCATCATCCTCAAGGCGATGGGCATCCCGACCAGCATGTTCACCGTGATCTTCGCGGTGGCGCGCACCGTCGGCTGGGTCAGCCAGTGGAAGGAGATGATCGAGGATCCGTCGCAGCGCATCGGCCGCCCGCGGCAGATCTACACCGGCGCGCCGCGGCGCGACTACGTGCCTTCCGCCCAGCGCGGCTGATTTCCACCCCATCGGCGCCTTGCCGAAGGCCCCGTCCGCGCGAGCGGGCGGGGCCTTTTTCGTTCAGCCCCCCCTCCATCCGCGCCTTGTCCCAGGGCGTGAGTCGCCGCCACGGCCCGGGGGCGGAGTCCCGCGCGGCGAGTCCATCCACGGATTCCCCGACATATCGGCCGGTGCCGCTCGGCCCGAAAGATGCGCCACGCCTCACATTTCGCTTGTGCGTCCCATGGGCAGGTGTTGATATTCTACTGTGAGTTGATAATTCTCAGGTCACACATGCCCAGCTCCGATACGCCCAGGAAGGTCAGCACCATGCACCCGTTCGAGCTCCGACATCCCAGCCGGTCCCTCGACGACCTGGTCCGCCGTCGCCTGCGGGAATGGCCGCAGCGTCCCCCCGGCGCCCCGCGCACGCGGCGCCAGCCCGGAACCTGGCTCCGCGCCCGGCCCGGCAACGGCGCCGCCCCGGCCCACCCCTTCCTCAAGCTCCCCGGCAGCAACGCCTTCCGCACCATCCCCGACGGGCTCTGGCTGCATTTCGGCGCCGAGCCCGAAGACCCCTGGGTGGACATCCTCTGCATCGAGGCCTGCAGCACGGTGCCGAACCTGCAGGACAAGCGGGCCCGCTTCGCGCCCTCCACCAGCTCGATGCTCGTGGTCTGCCCGCATCGCTGGCTGCTCGAGCCGGTGGAGCCGGCCGAGGACCTGCCCCGCTGGCGCCTGATCCGCCTGCTGCGGGAGGAGCCGCAGGATGCCGTCCTCATCCCGGTGCGCGATATCCGCGTCATCTACGGGCTGAAGGCGAACCACTACCACGCCGTCGCCGCCGCGCAGGTGCCGCAGCCGCACGAGTATTTCTGCCCGATGGACGCGCTGACCGCCGAGCGCGGGCATGAGGACCCGGCCATGGCGGCGCTGATCTCCCGCGCCTCCCACGCCGCGAACTTCATGCACCTGGCCTGAGCCGCCCGCCCCCCGGGGGGAGGCGACTGCAACAGGAACTTCACGCTCCCCCCCTGCACGGGGGCCGCGGACGCCGCTAATCGGGCAGCGTCCGTGCCGCCGGGGGAGACCGACATGACCGCGCCGAGAATCCGCCGCCGAAGCCTCGGCGCCGCCGCCCTGGCACTCGCCGCCATCCGGCCGGCGACGGCGCAAGAGGTGTCGGGGCCGCTCGTCCTCTACACCTCCCAGCTCGAGCCCGACGCGGCCGGCACGGTGGAGGCCTTCCGCCGCCGCCATCCCGGCGTGCAGGTCGAGTGGATCCGCGCCGGCACCGGCCAGATCATGACGCGGCTGCGTGCCGAGATCGCCGCCGGCAGCCCCCGCCCCGACATCCTGCTGCTGGCCGACAGCCTCACCTTCGAGGGGCTCAAGGCCGAAGGCCGCCTTCGCGCCAGCCCCGAGGTCGCGACCGCCGGCATCCCGGCCGAGCATCTCGACGCCGGCCGCAGCTATTTCGGCACCAAGCTCATCACCACCGGCATCATGCACCACCAGCGCGCCCCCTTCGCGCCGCGCCGCTGGGCCGACCTGCTGGAGCCGCGCGCGCGCAACCAGGTCGCCATGCCCTCTCCGGCGGTCTCCGGCGCCGCGGCGATCCACCTGCTGGCGCTGACGCAGAACCCGGCCTTCGGCTGGTCCTATGTCGAGCGGCTGGTGGGGAACGGCGTGCAGGCGCGCGGCGGCAACGGCCCGGTGATGCAGGCGGTGGCCGGCGCCGAACGCGCCTTCGGCATCGCCATCGACTACCTGCCGATCCGCGAGGCGGCACGCGGCGCCCCGGTCCGCTTCGTCTTCCCCGAGGACGGCGTCAGCGCCATCACCGAGCCGGCGGCGATCCTCTCCACCGCCCGCAACGTCCCGGCCGCCGTCGCCTTCATGATCTTCCTGCTCTCGCGCGAGGGCCAGGAACTCGCCTCCCGCCAGGGTTTCCTGCCCGCCGACCCGGAGATCGCGCCGCCGGCCGGCTTCCCCGATCCGCGCTCCATCCGGGTCCTGCCGCTGGACGCCGCCCGCGCCGCCCGCGAGCAGGAGGAGACGCTCCGCCGCTTCGCCCAGCTCGTCGGCGGCTGACCGGCACTCCCTCCCCCCCTCGCGGGGGGGAGGGTCGGGGAGGGGCGCTTCGCCGGAACTGTGTCCCCGTCCAGCTCCACCCCCTCCCGCTCCGGCGCGGCATCCCCTAACCCTCCCCCGTCTTGACCGCCGCCTCCCGCCCCCTCGCGATCCTCGCCGCGCTCTGGCTTCTCGCCATCGGCGCGCTGCCGCTCGCGCGCCTGCTCGCCGAGGCGCTCGGCGATGGCGCCGTCGCGCGCGCCTTCTCCGACCCCGCCGTCTGGCGCGCCGCGGGCCGGTCCTTGCGCGTCTCCCTCGGCGCCGCCGCGCTGGCGACGCTGATCGGCGGCGCACTCGCCTGGGCGCTGCTGCTGCGCGGCATCCCGGCGCGGCGGACGCTGATCTTCCTCGCCGTGCTGCCCGCCCTCGTGCCCGCACAGGTCATGGCGCTCGGCTGGATCCAGGCATCCGGCCCGGCCTCGCCGCTGCTGCTCGCCCTCGACCTCGCGCCGCCGATCGGAACGCCGAACCCGGTCTACGGCCCGGTCGGCATGACGATCCTGCTGGCGGTGCAGGCCGCGCCGCTGGTCATGCTGGCCGTCGCCGCGCTGCTCCGCCGCGTGCCGGGCGAGGTCGTGCTCGCCGCGCGCGGCCTCGGCGCCACGCCGGACGCCGCGCTGCGCCGCGCCGTCTGGCCTCTGCTCGCCCCCGGCCTGCTGGCCGGCGCCGGCCTCGCCTATGTCGCCGCGCTCGGCAATTTCGGCGTCGGCGCGCTGCTCGGCATCCCGGCGCGCTTCACCGTGCTGCCGGTGCTGATCTGGCAACGCCTGTCCGCAGGCGGGCCGGCCTCGCTCGAAGGGGCCGCCGCGCTCGCCGTGCTGCTCGCGGTGATGGCGGCACCCGCGCTGCTGCTCCAGGCGATCGCAGCGCGCCGCGCGCCGGCCGCGGGGCGGATGCCCTTCGCGCCCGTGCCGCTCGCCGCAGCGCCGCGCCGCGCGGCGCTGCTCCTCGTGCTGGCCTATCTCGGCGTCGTGCTGCTCGTTCCGATGGCGGCGCTGCTCGCCGCCGCGCTCGTGCCGGCTATGGGGATGGAGCTCTCCGCCGCGACGCTCACCTGGCGGCACTTCGCAGCGGCGCTGGCGCCGGGCGCGCACACCGCCGCGGCTTTCGGCAATTCGCTGCTGCTCTCCGCCGGCGCCGCGACGCTGCTCGCCGCCGCCGCGCTGCCGGTGGCGCTCGCGATGCGGGCGCAGGTGGTGCGCGCCGCCTCGACCGGGACCGACCTGCCCTATGCGCTGCCGGGCGCCTGCACCGGCGTCGCGGCGATCCTCGTCGTGCTGTCGCTGCCGGGCGGCGGCGCGCTCTACGGCACGCTCGGGCTCATCCTGTTCGCCTACCTCACGCGCTTCCAGGCGCTCGCGCTGCGTCCGGCCGCGGCCGCCGCCTCGCGGCTCGATCCCACCCTCGACGAGGCCGCGCGCGGCATGGGCGCCGGGCTCGCGCGCCGTATCCTGGCCGTCCACCTGCCGCCCCTCGCCCCCGCGCTGGCGGCCGGCGGCATCCTCGTCGCGCTGACGGCGGTGAACGAGGTCACCGTCTCCTCGCTGCTCTACGGGCCGGGCACGCAGACGCTCGGCGTGCTCGTCTTCGGCCTGCAGGAAAGCGGGCAGTCGCCGCTTGCCGCCGCCGTCTCCTGCCTCGCGCTGCTGCTCATGGCGTCGCTCATGGCCGCGGCCACGCTCGCCGCGCGCCGCCTGCCCGGGGGCACGCTGCCCTGGCGTCCGTGACGTGGCGCGATGCGCGCATTACGCAAATTGCACGGATCCGTATTCTATCGACAATTGACGAAATGACCGGGCGGCAGGACCATCCGCGCCCCCACCAACGGACCCGGTCATGCCCGCCCTCACCGTCCTCGATTGCGCGCGCTGCGCGGAAGCCGCCTACAGCGTGGACAGCGTCGTCGGGCCGAACTTCACGCGCAGCTTCTACGGAGACCTCGCGAGCGGCTTCAAGGGCAGCTACTTCAGCTTCGCCAACGGCAATGGCGTCGACGTCGTCATCGCCTTCGCCGGCACCGAGCCGGACACGGTCGAGGACCTCGTCGCTGACATCGGCTTCGGCGCGGGCGTCGCGCCCCTGCTGGGCGGTCTCGGCGTCGTCCTCGGCTTCCTCGGCGCGCGGCAGCTGCAGGAACAGATGCGCGGCGCGACCGAGATGGCCCGCCAGGCCATGTGGTACGCTGAGCGCGTGCGCGGCCGCGTCGCCGTCACCGGCCATTCGCTAGGCGGCGGGCTGGCCTCGATGGTGGCCTGCAGCCTCGGCCTTGCGGCGGTGACCTGCAACGCGCCGGCGACGTCGCAGCTCGGCTTCCGCGCCGGCAGCGGGAGCATCACGAACATCGCCGTGGCCGGCGACCCGATCAACCACACGCTCCGCCTCGGCAGCCGCATCGGTCCCACGATGGAGCTGCGCACCGGCCGGTCGGGCGGCGCGGCGCACAGCATCACCAACACCGTCGCGGCCCTCGCCTCCGGCCCCTATGTGCCGGTCGGCGCGACGGCGGTCTTCCCGGCAGGTGCGGCGCGTCGCGCGGGGTAGGTCAGCGGCAGGAGCAGCGGTCGCCCTCGCCGGCGCGCAGGTTGTTCCGGACCCAGGCCAGCCCATCGGGGCGGAAGGCGAAGCTCGGCCCGATGACGCAGATCTGCGCATTGTTGGCGGTGCGCGTCCGGATCTGCTGGATCGTCGTCGCGGTGTCGACCATGATCCGGTCGTTCACGCAGTAGACGGTCGCCTGCGCCTGCGCGCGGGCGGGTCCGGACAGCAGCACCAGGCCGAGAACGAGCGGGACGGCACGCAGCATCATCGCAGGGCTTCCTGAAGCTTCGAGGGCGCAACGATCTTGCGCCCCTTGCGGTGCCGGTGTGAAGCCGGCGGTTGTCACTACGCGGTTCGCCTCAGCGGCAGGAGCAGCGGTCGCCCTCGCCGGCGCGAAGGTTGTTCCGCACCCAGGTCAGCGCGTCGGGCTGGAAGTCGAAGCTCGGCCCGATGATGCAGATCTGCGCCCGGTTGGCGAAGCGCGTCTGGATCTGCGGGATGGTCGAGCGCTCCACGATGATGCGGTCGTTCACGCAATAGACCGTCGCCGGCCTGCCCTGCGCCAGGGCCGGCGCGGACAGGGCGGAGAGCGCCAGAAGGGAAAACACAGCACGCAGGGTCATCGAAGGCGGTCCTCGGTCGTCGCGAACGCAACGATCCTGCGTCGGCCCCGGCGACCTCGGCAAGGCCGGGCGCCTCAGCGGCAGGAGCAGCGGTCGCCCGGGCCGGCGCGCAGGTTGTTCCGCACCCAGGTCACGCCATCGGGCTGGAAGTCGAAGCTCGGCCCGATGATGCAGATCGTCGCGTGGCCGAGCCGCGACTGCAGCTGCTGCATCGTCGTCCGCTCCACCACGATCCGCTCATTGGCGCAGTAGACCGTCGCCGGCGTGCTCTGCGCCAGGGCCGGCGCGGACAGGACGGACAGGCCGAGAAGGGCGAGCGCGGTACGCGACATCATCGCGAGGACTCCGGGGCGGTCGGTTGCGCAACGATCCTGCGCCCGCCCCGTCAGCCCCGGCAAGCCGACCTCGTCAGATGAGGAGGCTCCACCCCATCCGCAGCGCCGTCACCAGCAGGAAGGCGGCGAAGACCCGCTTGAGGGCCAGCGGCGGGATGGTGTGCGCCAGCCGCACCCCCCAGGGCGTCGCCATCAGGCTCGCCGGCACGATCAGCGCGACGCCCACCAGGTTGACGTAGCCGAGCGAGAGCGGCGGCAATGCCGCATTGCCCCAGCCCGCATAGACGAAGCCCGCCGTGGCCGGGATCGAGATGATGATGCCGAAGGCCGAAGCCGTCGCCACCGCCGCGCGGATCGGCGCGCCGAAGGCCGAGAGGATCGGCACGCCGACCGTCCCGCCGCCGATCCCCATCATCGCGCTGACCGCGCCGATGCCGCCGCCGATGCCGTGCCGCCGCGCCCCGGTCGGGAAGCTCTCGCGGAAGCGCCACTCCACGCCGGTCAGCGCCATGTTCGCCGCCACCGCCAGCGCGACGAGGGCGAAGACCACCGTCAGCGCGTCGCCGCGCAGCACGACGGCCAGCGCCGTGCCCAGCAGCACGCCCGCCGCGATGGAGGGCGCCAGGCTCCGCAGCAGCGCGACATCCATCGTGCCCCGGGCGAAGTGCTTCCGCGCCGATTGGATGGAGGTCGGGATGATCGTCGCGAGGCTCGTGCCGACCGCGAGCTTCATCTGCACGGCTTCGGGGATGCCGAAGAGCGGGAAGACGTTGAACAGCACCGGCACGATGACGATGCCGCCGCCGACGCCGAGCAGCCCGGCCAGCAGGCCCGAGACCAGCCCCGTCGCCCCCATCGCCAGCGCCAGCCCCGCCAGCCAGAATGGATCGGCCATCATCGCGCGCGCACCTGCCCAACGTCAGAAGGTCAGGACATGCGACATAATCGCCAGCCCCGAGGACGTCACCCCGCGTGCCGATCATTGCTGACCCGCTGTTCTGGGGCCTCGCGATCCCCGCTTTCCTGCTGTCGGGCATCAGCAAGGGCGGGTTCGCCTCGGGGGCGGGCAATGTCGCGGTGCCGCTGATGGCGCTGGCCATCCCGGCGCCGCAGGCCGCCGGCATCGCCCTGCCGGTGCTGTGTGCGATGGACATCGCCGGCCTGCGCGCCTGGTGGGGGAAGTGGAGCGCGCGGGAGCTGCGGGCCGTGCTGCCCGGCGGTCTGCTCGGCATCGCGCTCGGCACGGCGGTGTTCGGCCTGATGAGCGACGCCGCGGTCAAGCTGATGGTCGGGCTGATCGCGCTCGCCTTCCTGGCGCGCGCGCTGTGGCAGGCGCGGCCGGGACGCACAACGCCGCTGCCGGCCGTGCCGAGCGCCTACCGCGGCGGAGTCTGGGGCGCCGTATCGGGGCTGACCTCCACCATCGCGCATGCCGGCGGGCCGCCGCTCGCGGTCTATCTCTATCCGCTGCGGCTGGACCGGGCGACGCTCGCTGCCACCACCGTCGTCTTCTTCGGCGTGCTGAACTACGTGAAGCTCCTGCCCTATTTCTTCCTCGGCCAGCTCAGCGCGACCAACCTGCTGACCAGCCTGCTGCTGCTGCCGCTCGCGCCGATCGGCGTGTCCCTCGGCATCTGGCTTGCGAGGCGGATGAGCGATGCCTGGTTCTACCGGGTGATCTACGCGATGCTGGCGGTGACGGGGACAAAGCTGGTGTGGGACGGGCTGGGCCTTTGAACGACGCGAAGACGCTCGGCGTGCTCGGCGGCATGGGGCCGCTCGCCTCGGCGGAGTTCATGCGGCGCCTGACGCTGCTCACCCCCGCCGAACGCGACCAGGACCACATCCCCGCCGTGCTCTGGTCCGACCCGCGCGTGCCCGACCGCACGGCGGCGCGGATCGCCGGCGGCGAGGACCCGACCCCTGCCCTGCTACGCGCGATCCGCGGGTTGGAGGCGGCCGGGTGCGGCGCCATCGCCATCCCCTGCAACACCGCGCATGGCTGGTTTGACGCGATGCAGGCGGCGACGCGCCTGCCGATCCTGCACATCGTGGATGCGGCGGCCGAGGACCTCGCCCGGCTCGGCATCGCGCGCGGCACCATCGGCGTCATGGGCACCGCCGGCACGCTCGCCATGCGGCTCTACCAGGAGCGCCTGGGCGCGCGCGGCTATGCGTGTCTCGTTCCCGAGCCGACCGAGATGGAGGCGCTCGTCACGCCGGCGATCGCGCGGGTGAAGGCGAACGACGTCGCCGCCGCCTACGCGCCACTCGCCGAGGCCGCGACTCGCCTGGCCGCGCGCGGCGCGAGGGCCGTGGTCCTCGGCTGCACCGAGATTCCGCTCGGCATCGCCGCAGGTCCGGCGCCTCCCTTCCCGGTCTGCGACACGCTCGACGCGCTGGCCCGCGCCGCCATCGCCTGGGCGCGCGGCTGACGTCGCGACCCGTGGGATTGCCGCGACTTCGTTTCGCGCGCAGCCTTCGGGTGCAGGCAGCGGGGGATGGCCTCATGAGCGGCTACGGACGGCCCGACGACGACGCGACCGTGGTGCTGTCCCGCGCGGCCCCGGTGCCCGCTGGCCCGGGCCGCGGGCGGCGGATCCTGCGCATCGTCGGCTGGGTGCAGCTCGGCGCCGGCGCGCTGTTCCTGGCGCTCGCCACGGTCTTCTTCCTCGACACCCGCGGCTTCCTCGCCCGCGCGGTGGAGACCGAGGCGCAGGTCGCACGCCTCGTCGAGCACCGTGGCGACAACGGGCTGCTCTACACGCCGGTCTTCGTCTTCAGCACGCCGCAGGGCGCAGCGGTCGAGGTGCTGCACACCGCCAGCGCCAACCCGCCCGCCTGGCGGCCCGGCCAGCGGCTGCAGCTGCTCTACGACCCGCTGGATCCGATGCGCGCCTCGCCGGCGAGCTGGCTGTCGGTGTGGCTGATGGTCATCATCTTCGGGGGCGTCGGCTTCGTCATGCTGCTGGTCGGCGCGGTGCTGCAGATCGTCGCGAGCCGCCAGGCGGGGCCGCGCCCCGGCTGAGGGCGGCCCCGGCCCGAGCGTCCGGCCGCCGACACGCCCGGCGGACAGGTCCGCGCGGGGGAGCGGCCGGTTGCAGCCCGGCAGAACAGGAAAGAGCTTGCGGAGAGCAGGACAACAACCGTAACCTGCAACGGCCGACGTTACATCCACCCTTCTGCGGGGTCGTCCGGATGCCCTCACCCCGCCTCCCGGCCGCCCTGCTCCTTCTGGCCTCGATCGCGCCCGCTGCCGCCCAGTCGCTCGACCTGCCGCAGGCGCGCCACGTGGTGCTGAGCCACGCCATCGCGGGACTCCTCCACCTGCCGCATGAGGTTCTGGGACGGGCGGTCCCGCCGGTGGTGATCCTGCTCGGCGATGCCGGCGGGCAGGATGGCCGGCCGGCCCTCTACATCCCGCGCCTGCTGGACAGCGGCTTCGCCGTGCTGGAGGCCGACTTCTCCGAAACGGCGGTGCATGACGGCGGCCTGCAGGCGCCAGAGGCGACGCAGCTGGCCGCCCGCCTGCCCCTGGCGCTCGATGCGCTTGGCCCGGTGGCCGGGATCGATGCCACGCGCATGGCGGCGCTCGGCCTCGGCGAAGGCGCGCGGGCATTGCTCGGCGGCCCGCCCGACGCGCTGCGTTCGCTGTCCTCGGCCGTGCTCGTCGCGCCCGGTTGCGATGGCCCGCTCGCCGAGCTGGCGCAGCGCCACCGGCGCCAGGCGGATGCGGCGACCCCGCCGATCCTCCTGGTGCATGGCGACCTGGATCTGACGGAGGCCCTGGCCTGCGCGTCGGTCCAGGCCGCGCTCGGCGGGCTGGCGGCCGGCACCGCAAGGCTTTCGGTGGAGGGTGCCGGCTTCGGATGGGACGCGGCGTCGGTGACGAGCGGCCGCGTCATGCTGTCGGACCCCGCCGCTCCCGACCGCCACCGCCAGGCCTCCCCCGACCTGCCAAGGGCACTGCTCGCCCTCGAGCGGATGCTGATCTTCCTGATCCGCACGACGGAGGAGCGGCGGAACTGACGCCGCGCCGTCACATCCCCTGCCGGTGCACCACCCGCCCGCCGAGGATCGTCATCAGCGCCCGCGTCTCCCGGATGCGCTCCGGCTCCACGCCGAGGATGTCCTGCGACAGCACGACGAGGTCGGCGCGCTTGCCGGCCTCGATCGAGCCTAGCTCCGCCTCCGCACCCAGCAGCACCGCGTTGTTGCGCGTGTAGAGCGCCAGCGCCTCGCGCGGCGTGATCCCCCATTCCGGGCCGAGCCGGTAGCCGGCCAGCGTCCCGCGCGTGACCATCCACCACATGGACTGGAAGGGATCGCCCGGCACGACCGGCGCATCGGTGCCGCCGCCGACATGCACGCCGGCATCGATGATCCGTCGGATCGGGATGGAATAGGCCGCACGCTCGTCGCCCCACCAGCGCCGCTGGTTGTGGCCGAGCAGCACGGGGTGGTTCTGCGCCGTGGCCATGATGCCCCGCCGCGCCATCTGCGCCAGCGCATCCGGCGTCGGCAGGAAGATGTGCATCACTGTCCAGCGCAGCGGACGGATCGGGCCGAGCTCGTCCTCCACCTGGCCATAGAGCCGGGTGATGAGGTCGATGGTGAAGTCGCCCACCGCATGGGTCTGGATCTGCAGCCCGGCGCGATGGACCAGGCGCAGCCCCTCCACCAGCTCCGCCTCGCCGCCCGCCGGCAGCAGCAGGATGCCGCGATACTCGGGGTTGGTCTGCTCGCCGGGCACGATGCGGTAGGGCTCGATCATCCGCCCGCCCTCGACGCCGCCGTCGAGCAGGAACTTGATGCCCGCGGTGCGGAGCATCTCGTGCTGCGGCCAGCCCTGCTGCGCCGCGATGCCGCGCGCGATCCCCTCGCGGTTCGCCGCGCGCCAGAGCAGCCAGGTGCGGACCGTCATGCGCCCCTCGTCGCGCAGCCGCGCATAGATCCGCGCCTGCTCGTCGAAGATGCCGGGCTCGACGATCGACGTGATGCCGAGCGCGTTGAGCTCGCCCATCGCCTGCACCATCAGCCGCGCCTGTTCCTCGACGGGCGGCGGCGGAGGCAGCGCACGCCGCGCGATGGAGGTGGCGCCGGCGATCAGCAGCACGCCCGTGGGCTCGCCATCCTCGCGCTTCACGATCACGCCGCCCGTCGGCTGCGGCGTGTCGCGCGTGATGCCGGCGCGCTGCAGGCCGAGGCTGTTCACCGTCACCACATGCCCGCCGCGCGGGATGAAGACCGGGTTGTTCGGCGCGACGCTGTCGAGTTCCCACCGCGTCGGCAACCGGCCCTCCGCCAACAGGCTCTCGTGCCAGAGCGAGGATCCGATGATCCACTCGCCGGGTGGCGTGGCGCGCGCGCGCTCGCCGATGGCGGCGAGGACATCGGCGATGGAGCGCACCTGAAGCAACTGCACCGCCGGGATGTTCATCCCCCATTGGTGCTGGTGGACATGGCTGTCGATCAGCCCGGGTATGGCGGTGCGCCCGCCGAGGTCGATCACCTGCGTGGCAGGTCCCGCCATCGCCTCCGCCTCGCGTCCCGTGGCGACGAAGCGCCCGCCGCGGATCGCGACCGCGTCGGTGGTCGAGAAGGCGGCGTCCACCGTGTGGATGCGCCCGTTGCGCAGCAGCGTGTCGGCCGGCTGCGCGAGCGCCGGCCCGGCGGCGAGCAGCGCCGCGGCAGCCAGCAGGGTTCTCCGCATCATGGCGTCAGGCGCTCGCCAGGCCCGCGTCGCGCAGCACGAGCCGGTCCGGCAGCCCGGTGCCCTCCCGCGCCGCCGGGTCGAGCACCAGCACGCCTTCCAGCGTCACGCGGCTGTAGGGATCGCGGAGATGCGGCAGCGCGGGCGCCTCGACCGCCAGCACGCCGGTCGGCCAGTCATGCGCGCCGCCGCACATCTGGCAGGGCACCAGCGCCGTCTCGCCGATCGCGAGCCACCCGGCGCGCCCACTCGGCACCGGCGCGACCAGGCCGTTCACCGCGATGCGCTGGCCCTCGAGCCGTCGCGCCAGCTCGGACGGCGCGCCGCCCGCCGCATCGTAGAGGTCGCGCAGCCCGACCAGCCCACGGGCGCCCGCGGGGCGCAGCGAAGCCGCGGCCGCGACGCCGACGCAGGCCAGGATCGCGGCACGCCGGCCGTTGATGCGGATGGTCATGGATGTCTCTCCCCGCGCGATGCGCAGGGGATGCTAGGAACACCAGCCGCCCGGCTGCAACCGCCTCCCTCTCCCCTCGCGGGATAGGGCCAGGGATAGGGGGGCTTCGCGCGCCCTACCCTCTCAATCGCAGGGGCACCCGTCCGTCGGGGTCTGCGCCCCGCGCACGAGGTGATGGTCGATCCACTCCGACACCAGCCGCCGCGCCTCGGTCATCGAGGCCTCCGGATGGTGGATGCGATACAGCGTCGTGCAGGCGGTGAAGGCGGCCATGTCGGGGCTGCCCGCCTCGCGCAGCTCGCGATAGGCGGTCACGACGGCGCGCTCGCAGCGGCGGGCGATGTGGCTGAAGTCCCGGCCCATCCTCGTCGTCACCCTTCCCCAGACCCCGGAAGCCGCCCGGTTGCGACCCGATTGAGAATCGTTCTCAATTGAATGGCCGTTTATACGACGCGCCCCGGCCCGGGTTCAAGTGACGGCCGCGCCAGATTCAGCCGCGCCCGACTGCCTCCGCGAGCGCCCGCCCGACATCGATCGTCCCGGCGTTGCCCCCCATGTCGCGCGTCCGCGGACCGCCCTCGGCCAGCAGGTCCTCGATCGCCTTCACGATCGCGTCCGCGGCGGCCTTCTCGCCGAGATGCTCCAGCATCATCGCGCCCGACCAGACCTGCCCGATCGGGTTGCAGATCCACTTCCCCGCAATGTCCGGCGCCGAGCCGTGCACCGGCTCGAACATGGAGGGATGCGCCTTCTCCGGATTGATGTTGGCCGAGGGCGCGATGCCGATGGACCCCGCCACCGCCGGGCCGAGGTCGCTCAGGATGTCGCCGAACAGGTTGGAGCCCACCACCACGTCGAACCAGTCCGGATGCTGCACGAAATGCGCGCAGAGAATGTCGATGTGGAACTGGTCCGTGGTCACACCCGGATAGGCCTTCGCCATCTCCGCGAAGCGCTCGTCCCAATAGGGCATGGTGAAGGTGATGCCGTTCGACTTCGTCGCGCTGGTGACCTTCTTCCGTGGCCGCGTTTTCGCCAGCTCGAAGGCGTAGCGCAGCACGCGGTCCACGCCGTGCCGCGTGAAGACGCTGTCCTGCGTGACGAATTCGCGCTCCGTCCCCGCGAACATCCGCCCGCCGGAGGAGCTGTACTCGCCCTCGGTGTTCTCGCGCACGACGTAGAAATCGATGTCCTCCGGCGCGCGGTTGGCGAGCGGCGTGCGCGCACCCGGCAGCAGACGGCAGGGGCGGAGGTTGACGTACTGGTCGAAGACTCGCCGGATCGGGATCAGCAGGCCCCAGAGCGAGACATGGTCCGGCACCCCCGGCCAGCCGACCGCGCCGAGGAAGATCGAATCCGATCCGCGCAGGCGGTCGAGCCCGTCCTCCGGCATCATCCGACCGGTCTTCGCGTAGGTCTCGCAGGACCAGTCGTAATGGGTCAGCTCGAGCTCGAAGCCGAAGCGCCGGGCGGCGGCGTCCAGCACCCGCAGCCCTTCCGGCACCGTCTCCTTGCCGATCCCGTCGCCGGGGATGACCGCGATGCGGTGCTTGCGTGCCATGGCGCCCTCCGTCCTTGCGGAGCTTCCTGCCGCCGCGCCACGGGCACGGCAACCCCCTCACCGCGCCTGCTGGCGCCGCCAGTCTTCCGGCGTTTCGAAGCGGCCCGCCCAGATCCCCGCGCCGTCCCAGCGCGCGCGCAGCTCCTCCGGCACGTAGCGCCAGGAATAGCGCGTGTACGCCACCGCCATGCCCTGCCGCACCAGCGCCGCGCCGAGATCCGCCTCCCCGGCCTCGCAGCGGCCCAGCATCCGCTCGTAGCGATCCTGGCCGAGCGTCGCGCAGCGCACCACCTGGCCCTCGGTCAGGCGCTGCAGCGCCGCCGTGGCCGTCGCGCCGCACTCCCAGCTCTCGCCGCCGCGCTCGCAGCGCTGCCGCGATTCCGGCGCGTCCACGCCGGCAAGCCGCACGCGCATCCCCGCGACGACGAGCGTATCGCCATCCACCACCCGCGCCGCGCCGGAGAGGTAGGAATCGGGCGTCGCCTCGTCCCAGAAGGCGGCCGCGGCCGCGGCCAGCAGCCCGACCAGCGCGACGACCAGGCCGCGCCGCAAGAGGCGCGGGGCACGGCGACCCATGCCGCGCGCGGGCCCCGCGCGACGCCTCATGCCGCGCGTGGGGCCCGTGCGCGCCGCGTCACGCGCCGCAGCCAAGGGAGCGGCGCGACCAGCAGCCCAGCCAGCAGGATCCACTGCGCCGGCCGCAACCCCGCATCGAGCGAGAGATTCGCCTCCAGGATCCGCAGCGCCGGCAGCTTCGTCGCCGCGGCATACCAGGCGAACTCCACCGCCGCCGTCGCGGCCGCCGCCGCCACTGCCAGCCCGGCCAGCCCGAGCCCATCCGCCCGCCACCGCCCCGGCAGCGTCCGCCACAGCATCAGCCACAGGAACACGCCCGCCGTGATCGCCGCCGGATCGGCATTCGCCTTGGATTGCAGGAAGGCATGCAGCACGCCGCCGGCGGCCAACAGGTAGACCCAGCGATGCAGCCGCTTCCACCGCGGCCCGAGCCGCTTCTGCCATCCATCCGTCGAGGTCCAGCCGAGCACCGCGAGCCCCACCAGCACCGCGAAGCCGAGCGTCAGATAGGCACGCAGCGCGATCTCGCCGCCCACCTTCAGCAGGTCCCAGTCGAGATGCCCGCTGTAGAGCGTCAGGTGCAGCACCGCGTAGCCGAGCGCCGCCAGCCCCACCATGCGCCGGAGCGTCAGCGCCTTCGGCCAGTCCGCCACGAAGCGCAGCGGCGTCATCGCCAGGCTGATCAGCAGGATGTGCAGCGCATGCGCACCGATCTCGCGCGTCGCCGCCTTCCAGGGCTCCGCTCCCATCGCGCCGTCCGCGAGCATGGCCAGCAGCAACGCGCCCGGCGAGAGCAGCCCGATCAGCACGGAAAGCCGCAGGGTCGAGAACCGCCCCGCGCGGTCGCGCCAGGGCCAGCGGAAGGCCGGGCGTGCGTCGCGGGGCGGGGCGAGGGTCGCGCTCATCCCCTCTCTTCGCGCGCGGCGCGCGGAGGTTCCGCTCATGCCAGCCATCCGCGCGCGCGGATCTCGTCCGCGACGCGCCCGGTCTCGTCCAGCGGGCGGCGCGCGAAGGGTTCGTGGGCCTCGCACAGCGGCCGCGCCTCGCCGGCCTCGTAGAGCGAATGGACCAGGCGCAGGTGGCGTCCCTCTTCCCGCGTGGCGACGAAGACCCCGGCGCCGGTCGCCAGCGCCTCCGACAACATGGAGACGGAATCGGCCGTGACCACCACCGCATCGGCCCAGGCGAGGAAGCCGAGGAACGGGTTCGGCCCGGCCTCCCCCCAGGCGTAGAGGCGGTGCGGCACGCCGGCGAGCGTCGCCGCGATCGCCTCCGTTGCCGCCCGCCCGGTGCGGCGGCTGGCCGTCGCCAGGATCGAGGCGCCGGGCAGCCGCTCCAGGATCCGCGGCACCAGCCGCGCCGCATCCGCCGGGTCCATCCCCTCCGACCGCACCGGCCCGCCGACCAGCAGCGCGACGCGGGGCGACGGCAGCGCCGCCAGCCCGCCCCACTCCGCCCGCGCCGCCGCCAGCCGCTGCGGCGAGAGGCGATGGGTCGCGCCGAGGATCGGCAGGAGGTTGGGCGCGGGCCTTGGGCTGTCGTGCCGCCCGATCACCAGCAGGTCGAAATCCGCCGCACCCCATCCGGGCCGCATGCAATGCACCGTCCGCACCCCGCGCGCCCGCAGCCAGCGCGAGACGGGCGCCGACCGTCGCCCGGCCGAGATCGCCAGCGCCGGCCAGGGCGGCGCGAAGCCCGCCCGTGCGTCCCCCGTCAGCCCGGCGAGCGTCGGCACCGGCAGCGGCAGCCGGGCCAGCGGTCCCCAGCCGAGCGGGATCGTCCGGAACGGCTCGCCCAGCCGTTCCGCGATGCCGAGCGCCTGCGCCGCGGTTCCCGCTCGGGGATCGGCGAGCACCCAGATGCGCCCTCCCTCCCCCGTCATGGACGCGCCCGCCGGCCAGGGATACGAACGAGGGCCACGCCTACACCCAAGGAATCGCCCCGATGGCCGCCACGCATGCCTCCGACTGGGACCGGGACGCCGCGCTGACCACCGCGCGCATCCTGCTCGAGATCAAGGCGGTGAACTTCCGCCCGGAGGAGCCCTACACCTTCACGAGCGGCTGGAAGAGCCCCGTCTATATCGACTGCCGGAAGATCATCTCCTTCCCCCGCGCCCGCAACCAGATCTGCGACCTTGGCGTCCAGAAGATCCACCGCCACGTGGGCTACGAGACGATCGAAGCCGTGGTGGGCGGCGAGACCGCCGGCATCCCCTTCGGCGCCTGGATCGCCGACCGCATGCTCGCGCCGATGGCCTATGTGCGGAAGAAGCCGAAGGGCTTCGGCCGCAACGCGCAGATCGAGGGCGAGGTGCCGGTCGGCAAGCAGACCCTGCTGGTCGAGGACCTGACCACCGACGGCGCATCGAAGATCCGCTTCGCCAATGCGCTGCGCGATGCGGGCGCGATCTGCGACCACACCTTCGTCGTCTTCTACTACGGCGTCTTCCCCGGCAGCTTCGAGCAGATGAAGGCGATGGGGCTGAACCTGCACCACCTCTGCACCTGGTGGGACGTGCTGGAGGTCTGCCGCGAGCGTCCCTATTTCTCCGAATCCGCGCTGGCCGCGGTGCGGAAGTTCCTGGAAGACCCGGTCGGCTGGTCCAAGGCACATGGCGGCATCGGCAGCCTCGCCGAGGCGAAGCCGAAGGACGCGGCGGAGTAGGAGAAGGCGCGCATGGTGCGGATCAGCGTGGACCTGCCGGAGGAGGTGGCGGAAGCGCTCGGTCGGCTGGCCAGCGCGCGATCCTCGACGCCGGAAGCGGAACTCGCCCGCATCGCGTCCCGGGCCGTCGCGGCGCGCATCGAGCTGCAGCGCCGCCTGGATGACGGCTTGGCGGATCTTGCGGCCGGGCGAACCGTCCCGAACGACGACGTCATGGCGGAGCTGGACGCCTGGGTCGAGGAGGTCGAGTCTGGCCAGCGCGGCGGCGCGTGAAGCTGCGCTGGTCCATCGCGGCTCGGCGCGACTTCGCAGAGGCACGGCACTTCATCGCGGCCGAGAACCCGACAGCCGCGCGAAGCTGGGCGAACCGCATCCGCCGCAGCGTGGATCGCATCCAGCGCTTCCCGCTTGGCGGCCTGGCGCTCGAACAGACCGGCCTTCGCGCCACCTCGGTTCCCGGAACGGCGTACCGGATCGTCTATGCGGTGCAGTCGGACATCATCGTCATCGTCGCAGTCTGGCACGGAGCGCGCGAATGGCCCTTCGACTGACCTTCCTCGCTGCGCTCCTCTTCGCCGCACCCGCCGTCGCGCAGCCCGCGCGCGAGCAGCTCACCATCGGCATCACGCAGTATCCCTCGACGCTGCATCCCAACATCGATTCCATGGCGGCGAAGTCCTACGTGCTCGGCTTCACGCGCCGCCCGCTGACCACCTACGACGCCGAGTGGCGCCTCACCTGCCTGATGTGCGAGACGCTGCCCTCGCTCGACAACGGCCTCGCCGAGCGCGAGACGACACCCGACGGCCGACCGGGGATCCGCGTCACCTGGCGTCTCCGCGAGGGCTGGCGCTGGGGCGACGGCACGCCTGTCTCGGCGGAGGACCTGCTCTTCGCCTGGCAAGCCGGCCGCGACTTCTCGACCGGCTTTGGCGGCAGCGAGTTCTACCGCTCCGCCTATGAGGCGATCGTGCTGGACCCGCGCACGATCACGCTGCGCTTCGACCGCGTCACCTTCGAATACGCCTCCGCCGGCAACTGGGAACCGCTGCCCTCCCACGTCGAGCGCCGCCGCTGGGACCAGGAGCCGCGCACCTACCGCAGCCGCTCCGCCTATGAGACGGAGCCGACCAACCCCGCGCTCTGGAACGGCCCCTACCGCGTCGCCAACGTCCAACCCGGCGCCGGCATCACGCTCGAGCGCAACGCGGCCTGGACCGGCGCGCAACCCGCCTTCCGCCGCATCGCGATCCGGACGGTGGAGAACACCGCGGCACTCGAAGCCCAGCTCCTTGCGGGCCAACTCGACATGATCGCGGGCGAGCTCGGCCTGCCGCTCGACCAGGCCGCCGCACTCGAACGCCGCGCCGCCAACCGCTTCCGCTTCGAGTACAAGCCCGGCCTCGTCTACGAGCATCTCGACCTCAACCTCGACACGCCGACGCTCGCCGATCGCCGCGTGCGGCAGGCGCTGGTGCACGCCATCGACCGCGCCCAGATCGTGCAGCGCCTCTTCGAGGGCCGGCAGACCGTCGCGCATACCGGCGTGAACCCGCTCGACTGGGTGCACGACGACGCCGTGCGCCAATGGCCCTTCGACATCGCCCGCGCCCGCGCCTTGCTGGAGGAAGCCGGCTGGCGCCCCGGCCCCGACGGCATCCGCCGCAACGCGGCCGGCGAGCGCCTGACGATCGAGCTGATGACCACCGCCGGCAACCGCTCGCGCGAGGCGGTGCAGCAGGTGATCCAGGGCATGTGGCGCGCGGCCGGCATCGAGGCGCGCATCCGCAACGAGCCGCCACGCGTGCTGTTCGGAGAGACGCTGAACCGCCGCCGCTTCACCGGCGCCGTGCTCTTCGCCTGGATCAGCTCGCCCGAGAACGTACCCCGCACCACGCTCCATTCCGACGAGATCCCGCGCGCCGAGCGCAACTGGTCCGGCCAGAACTACACCGGCTTCCGCAACGCCGAGATGGACGCGCTGCTCGAAGCCATCCCGATCGAGCTCGACCGCGAGCGCCGCCGCGAGCTGTGGCACCGGCTGCAGGCGATCTATGCCGAGGAGCTGCCGGTCATCCCGCTCTGGTTCCGCTCGGACGCGCATGTCTGGCCCGCCTGGCTCGACGGCGTGCGCCCGACCGGCCATCTCGCGCCGTCGTCGCTCTGGGTGGAGGAGTGGCGGGTGCGCTGATGCTCGACCATGTCTCGATCGCGGTGGCGGACGTCGCGCGCGCGGGCCGCTTCTACGACGCGGTGATGGCCGCGCTCGGCGTGCCCTGCGTGTGGCGGGGGGACCAGGCGGTCGGCTACGGCCTGCGCAGCGACGCGCAGCACGACGACCGCAGCTACCTCACGATCCGCGCCGGCGCCGCGCCCGCCGATGCGGCGTGCCACTGGTGCTTCAGGGCAGCCGACCGCGCCGCGGTGCGCGCCTTCCACGCGGCGGGCCTCGCCGCGGGCGGTACCGACGACGGCGCACCGGGGCTGCGCCCTCACTACCACGCGGCCTACTACGCTGCCTTCCTCCGCGACCCCGACGGCAACCGGGTCGAGGCCGTCTGCCACCGCGCGGGCGACGCATGATCCGGCTTCTCGCCGCACGCCTCCTCCAGATCGCGCTGACGATGGCGATCCTCTCCTTCGCCATGTTCCTGCTGATCGGGCTGATGCCGGGCGACCCGATCGACCTCGCCATCGCCGGCGACCCGCGCCTGACCGCCGAGGACGCAGCGCGGCTGCGCGCGTTGCACGGCCTCGACCAACCGCTGCTCTCCCGTTACGCGGCCTGGGTCTCGGCGCTGCTGCACGGCCAGTTCGGCCATTCGCGCCTCTTCGCCCAGCCCGTCGCTGCGGTGATCTGGCCGGCGCTGCTCTCGACGCTCGTGCTGCTCGGCGCCGCGCTGCTGCTGGCGGGCACGGTCGGCATCGCGCTCGGCCTGCTCGCCGCGGCGCGGCCGCGCACCGCACCCGCGGTGGACGCCATCGCCATCCTCGGCCAGTCGGCGCCCTCCTTCTGGCTCGGCATCCTGCTGATCATCCTCTTCGCCGTGACGCTCGGCTGGCTGCCGGCGGGCGGCAGCAGCGAGACGGGCGGCGCGGATGCGCTCCGCTTCCTGGTGCTGCCGGTCGCGACATTGGCCATCGCCAACCTTGCGGCCTATGCGCGGCATTCCGCCGCCGCCGTGGGCGCGACGCTCGGCGAGCCCTGGGTCACGGCGGCGCGCGCGCGCGGCAACGGAGAGGCGCGGGTGCTGCTGCGCCACGCCTTCCCCAACGCCGCCGTGCCGGTGCTCCAGGTCGCCGCGCTCGACGCCGGCGCGCTGGTCGGCGGCGCGCTGATCACCGAGACGCTCTTCGCACGCCCCGGCATGGGCAAGCTGATCTACGACGCGGTGATGGGCAACGACACCAACCTCGCCCTGATCGCGCTGCTGCTGGTCGCGATGGTGACGATGCTCGCGACGCTGGCCGCCGACCTTGCCCAGCGCGCCCTCGACCCCAGGCTGCGCGACGCATGAGGCTGCGGCTCGGCCTGTCGCTGCTCGCGCTCCTCGCACTCGGCGCGCTGCTCGCGCCGCTCGCGCAGAACTGGCTTGGGCACGATCCTTTCGCTCCCGACCTCTTCAAGCGCCACGCGGAGGCGTCCCTGGACCATCCGCTCGGCACAGACGAGCTCGGCCGGGACATCCTGCTTCGCGTGCTGCATGGCGCGCGCGTCTCGCTCGCCGTGGGGCTCGCCACCGCGCTCGCCGCCGCGCTGCTCGGCACCGCGATCGGCATCCTGGCCGCCTGGCGCGGCGGCGTGCTGGATGCGGCGCTGATGCGCCTGGCCGACGGCATGCTCGCGCTGCCTGCGCTGCCCGTGCTCGTGGTGCTCGCCGCGGCCGACACCGGGCGCATCGGCCTGCCGCGCGGCGAGCCGCTGTCGGACATCCTGCGCATCGTCGTGATCCTCACGCTCTTCGGCTGGGTCGGCGTCGCACGGCTGGCCCGGGCCGCAACCCTGTCGGTGCTCTCGCGGGATTTTGTCCGCGCGGCGCGCGCCCTCGGCGCCTCGGAATCGCGCGTGCTGATCCGCCATGTCGTGCCGAACATCGCAGGGCCCGTCGCGGTCGCGACCGCGCTCGCCGTTGCCGGCGCGATCCTGGCGGAGAGCACGCTGTCCTTCCTCGGCCTCGGCATCGCGCCGCCCGCGGCCAGCTGGGGCAACATGCTCTCCAACGCGCAGGACCTGGTGTTCAGCGCACCCTGGGCGGCGGTCTGGCCGGGGCTCGCCATCCTGCTCGCGGTCGCCGCCTGCACGCTGGTCGCGGATGGGATCAGGCGCTAGACCGTCCCGCAAGGAAGGGAACGTCATGGCGCCCCAGGCCGACAGAATCTTCACCACACACACCGGCAGCCTGCCGCGCCCGCGCGCGCTGACGCGGCTGCACGCGAAGCGCTCCCGCGGCGAGGCGGTGGACGCCGCCGAGCTTGCCGCCGCGACCGCGTCCGCCGTGCAGGCGATCGTGCCGAAGCAACTCGCCGCCGGCATCGACATCCCGAACGATGGCGAGCAGGGGCGCGAATCCTTCGTGCTCTACCTGCGCGACCGCCTGACCGGCCTCGGCGGCGAGAGCCGGCGCCGGCCTTTCCAGGACGTCGAGGCCTATCCCGAGTTCAAGGAATCCCTGCTCGAGAGCCTGAAGGGCAAGGAGACGGCGAGCGTCACCGGCAACCTGCCGGCCGCGACCGGCCCGGTCGCCTATGTCGGCCAGGACGCGATGGGCGCCGAGCTGGCGGAGTTCCGCGCCGCGCTCGACGCCACCGGCCGCGCGGGTGCCGCGGCCTTCATGGCGGCCCCCTCGCCCGGCATCGTCGCCGCCGTCGTGCAGAACCGGCACTACGACACTGACGACGCCTATCTGCACGCGCTCGCCGCCGCGCTCCGCGCCGAATACGCCGCCATCCTCGATGCCGGCCTCACCCTGCAGATCGACTGCCCCGACCTCGCGCTCGAACGCCACGGCGCGTGGCAGGACCGGCCGCTCTCCGACTTCCTCGGCTTCTGCGAGCGCGTCGTCGCCGCCATCAACGGCGTCATCGCCGACCTGCCGAAGGACCGCATCCGCCTGCATGTCTGCTGGGGCAATTACGAGGCGCCGCACGACAGCGACGTCCCCTTCGAGGAGATCTGGCCCGTCATCCGCCAGCTGAAGGTCGGCGCCTTCGTGCTGCCCTTCGCCAATCCGCGCCACGCGCATGAGCACCGCGTCTTCCGCAGGCTGCCGCTCGGCGATGACCAGCTCCTCGTCGCCGGCGTCATCGACACGCTGACGCAGTTCGTCGAGCATCCGGAGGTGATCGCCGAACGGCTCGAGCGTATCGCGCAGAGCATCGGCGATCCGCGCCGCCTGATGGCCGGCACCGATTGCGGCTTCGACACCTCGGCAGGCCGCGGCCGCGTCGCCTCCGACGTCGTCTGGGCGAAGCTGCGCAGCCTGGCCGAGGGCGCGCGCCTCGCCTCCGACCGGCTGCTGAAGGGCTGAGACCATGTGCTGGCTCTGCGCCATCCGCCGCCCGCCCGCGAAACCAAGACCAAAGCCGGCAGAGCCGGCGACCCAGGGAGAGACCTCCATGAACCGTCGCACGCTGCTCGCGGCCTCCGCCGTCCTCGCCGCACCCGCCCTCGCGCGGGCGCAAGGCGCATGGCCGGGCGGCCGCCAGGTCCGCATCGTCATCACCTATCCGCCGGGCGGCACGACGGATTTCGTCGCGCGCCTCTTCGCGCAGCGCCTGTCGGACCAGACCGGCGCGAATTTCGTGGTGGAGAACCGCTCCGGCGGCGGCGGCGTGGTGGGCTGGACGAACGTGGTGCGCAGCGCGCCGGACGGCACGACGCTGCTGCTGACCGACAACTCGCTCGCCACCGCTCCGCCGCTGCAGCCCAATCTCGGCTTCGACATCCGCACGGATCTCACGCCGATCAGCGCGCTGGTGGACTACCCGACGGTGTTCGTCGTGCCCGCCGCCTCCCCCGCGCGGACGCTGCGCGACCTGGTCGATGCGCAGCGCGGCCAGCCCGCCGACCGCTTCTTCTACGGCTCGATGGGTGCCGGTTCCTCGCCGCACCTCTACACCGAGCACCTGCAGGACCTGGCGGGCGTGCGCATGACCCACGTGCCCTATCGCGGCATGGGGCCCGCCTTCACCGACCTGCTCGCCGGCCGCGTCGGGCTGCTGATCGCGGCCCCGCCCACCGTCCTCGGCGCGGTGCGGGAGGGGCGCGCGCGGGCGATCGCGATCGGCACCTCCGGCGGTCGCATGCCCGCGCTGCCGGACGTGCCGACGGCGCGCGAGCAGGGCTTCGATTTCCCCTATTCCTTCTGGTACGGCCTGCTCGGCCCGCGCGGCATGGACCCGGCGCTGGTCGCGCGGGTCCAGGAGGAGATCGGCAAGGTGCTCGCGACGCCGGAGGTGCGCGACCGCTTCGCGCAGCAGGGTGCGGTGGTGATGTCCGGCGAGGCCGATGCGCTGCGCCGCGTGATGGACAGCGACCTCGCGCGCTGGAGCGAGGTGGTGCGCGCAAAAGGCATCACCATCCAGGACTAGGAAGCCGCGGGGTCAGCCGCCGATCGGGCCGCCCGCGCGCCGCGCCAGCGTGACCAGTGCGCTGCGCGGCGGCAGCGCCGGATCGAAGGCAGGCCAGCGCGTCGCCGGCGCGGCGAAGCTCGCGCCCGGCTCCGAGCCGGGCGTGCGGACCATCACCAGCAGCGCATCGCGATCGGGCGTCGGCATCACCCCGCCGATCCCCGCGCCGCGCGGCGCTCCATAGGCCGGCAGCAGCACCGCTCGCCCCGGCCCGTCGAGGTCGCCGGCGAAGACGGCATCGGGCTGCGGCCCGAGCCGCCCGCCGCGATCCGTCCCGACCCAGAGCCGCCCCTGCCCATCCACCGCGAGCGTCGCCGGATGCCTCGGGAAGGCCGTGATCGGCTGGTCGCGGCCATAGCGCCCGCCCTCCGCCGTGTCGCCCGCGACGAAGAGCAGCCGCGCCTCCATCCGCTCCGCCGCCGCATCGCCGATCAGTTCGATCACATGGCCCGGATTGGGGCCAGGCCGCGGGTTCAGCACGTCCACCTGCGCGGCGCCGCGTGTCGTGCCGGCGCGGCAGGCCAGGTAGATCCGCGGCCGCCGCGGATCGGCGGCCAGCGCGGTCGGCGTGTCGAAGCGGGTGCCACCCGCGCGCTCCGCCGCGCCTGCGGGATCGAGCGTGCCCCCCGCCGGCAGCGGCAGCCAACGGATCGCGCCGCCCTCGGTCCGCGCGACGAAGAGCGCCCCCGCATCCAGCGCATCCGGCTCCTCCGCCGGGCGCGACGAGACGAAGCGGTAGAGGAAGCCTCCCGCGCCGCCATCGGCCATCAGCACCACCGCGCGCCCATCGCCCGATTGCATCGCCAGCACCGCCGACGCGCCGACGCGCCCGAGCGCGGCGCGCTTCACCGGCACCGATTGCGGATCGAGCGGGTCGAGTTCCACCACCCAGCCGAAGCGCGCGGCATCGCGGAAGCGCGGGTCCAGCTCGCGCAGCCGCGCGAGCCAGTCGGTCGGATCGCCCTCGGCCAGCAGCAGGCTGCGCCAGGGCGTCGCGCAGCCGCCCTCCGGCCCCAGGATCCCCTGCGCCACCTCCGCCGCCGCACCCGGCCCCGACCAGCGGCAGAGCGTCGCCGCGTCCAGCCGCCGGCTCTGGAAGCCGCCATCCACGACGAGCCATTCGCCGCCGGCGCGCTGCAGGTTCAGCAGCGAGGCGCCCTGCATCGCCGCCGCCACTGCCGGTCGGTCGCGCCCGCCGGGAAAGGCGAAAGCCGGATCCACGCGCGGATGCGCGACCGCGACCACCAGACGCGGCACGCCGTCGCCAGCCGGCGGCGGCGCGACGGTGCCGGCCAAGCGCCCGTCCCAGCCGAACTGCGCGCCGGCGGCTTCCGGCGTCGGGTCGCGCGGGTCCCAGTCCGGCGCGTCATAGGCGACACGGTCGCCCCATCGGATCAGCATGCGGCGGTCGAGGCTCGGCGCCACCCAGTCATCCGGCCGCGTGGAGAACGAAGCCGGGCGCAGGTCGAGCGTCGTCACCTGCGCCCGAACCGGCAGCGCCAGCGTCGCGGCCGCCGCGCCGAGCAGCGCGCGGCGCCGCATCGTCACGCGGGCTCCGCCACTGCGGGCGGCGCGTGCACCGTCACCGGCGGCAGATCGCCCGTCCAGCGCGCGATCTCGACGAGGCAGGATTGCGCCGCCGAGCCCTGGCCGAGCCGCGAGGTCGGCACGTCCTGCGTCAGCACGTTGGCATTGCCATGCACGCAGGCCGCGTCGGTGGCCCCCGGCCGCGCCGGGTTCCACCACGCCCCGGTCGCCATCGCCACCACGCCGCGCCGGATGTCGGGCGTGGTGCGCAGCCCCGCCGCCACCGCGCCGCGGTCGTTGAAGACGCGCACGACATCACCGTCCGACAAGCCGCGCGCCGCCGCATCGTCGGGGTGCATCAGGATCGGCTCGCGCCCCTGCACGCGGTTCTCCGCCGCCACGCGCCCGACATCGAGCTGCCCGTGCAGCCGCGTGAAGGGCTGGAAGGAGAGCAGGTGCAGCGGGAAGCGGGCGGTGAGCCCGCTGCCGAGCCACTCGCGCGGCTCGCGCCAGACCGGATGGCCGGGGACCTCCTCGTAGCCGAAGGACGCGATGGTCTCCGAATAGATCTCGACCTTGCCCGAGGGCGTGTTGAGCGGGTTCGCCTCCGGGTCGGCGCGGAACTCGGCGAACTGGGTGTAGTGCCGCTCCGGCGCCGGGATCTCGACGAAGCCCCTCTCCCAGAATGTCGCGAAGTCCGGCACCTCGATCCCCTGGCCGGCGCAGGCGCGGCGCCACATGCCGTAAAGGTGCTGGAGCCAGGCCATCTCGTCGCGCTGCTCGGTGAATTGCGCGCGGTAGCCCAGCGCATCGGCGAGGTCGGCGAGGATGTCGGCGTCGTTCCGCGCCTGTCCGACCGGCGCGATCGCCTGGTGCATCGCGCGGACGAAGCGGTCGCGGGACGCGCTGCCGATGTCGTTGCGCTCCAGCGTCGTCGTCGCCGGCAGCACGATGTCGGCGTGCCGCGCGAGCGCGGTCCACCACGGCTCCTGCACCACGATCGTCTCGGCGCGGTTGAAGCCGCGCAGCATGCGGTTGAGGTCCTGGTGGTGATGGAAGGGATTGCCGCCCGCCCACCAGATCATGCGGATGTCGGGCAGCCGCAGGTCGCGGCCGTTGTACTGCAGCACCTCGCCCGGGCGCTCCAGCAGCTCGGTGATGCGCGAGACGGGGATGTAGGCGCCGCAGGGATTGCGCACCGGTACGCCGCCGACGCTCGGTACCTCGTGGCGCGGCGTGCCCATGCCGTTCATCGAGCCATAGCCGAAGGCGATCCCCTGCCCCGGCTTGCCGATCCCGCCCAGCATGGCGGCGAGTGCGATCAGCGCCCACCAGGGCTGCTCGCCGCCCTCGGCGCGCTGCAGCGACCAGGTGGCGGTGAGCATCGTCGGGTTGCCGGAGGCCTCCAGCGCCAGGCGGCGGATCGTTACGGCCGGCACCTCGGTCAGGGGCTCCGCCCAGTCCGGCGTCTTCGGAACGCCGTCCGCCTTGCCCATGACGTAGTCGGCGAAGCGGTCGAAGCCGACGGCGCAGCGCGCGAGGAAGTCGCGGTCCTCCCGCCCCGCCTCGATCAGCACATGCGCCATGGCGAGCATCATCGCCGCGTCGCTGTTCGGCCGTATCGGCACCCATTCGGCGCCGAGGAATTCCGCCGTGTCGCCGCGGAAGGGCGAGATGTTGACGAAGCGCAGCCCGGCCTCGGCCGCCGCCTTCATCAGCGGCACGTATTCATGCGCGCCGCCGCCGCCCGAGGTCACGAGCCCGTTCTTGAGCGGCAGCCCGCCGAAGCAGAGCATCAGCTTCGCGTGCTTCCGGATCGCCGCCCAGTCGGTCACCGGCCCCTGGATCACCTCGTTGGTGCCAAGGATGTGCGGCATCAGCGTCATGCCGGCGCCGTAGGAATAGTTCGTCACCTGCGCCGTGAAGCCGCCGCCCATGCCGAGGAAGCGGTGCAGCTGCGTCCGCGCATGGTGGTAGCGCCCGGCGGACGCCCAGCCATAGCTCCCGCCCATGATGGAGGCGTGCCCGTGCTCCGCCCGTACCCGCGCGGTTTCCTCCGCCACCAGCCGGATCGCCTGGTCCCAGGAGACGGGAACGAAGGCGTCGCCGCCCCGCGCGCTGCCGCGCGCACCTCCCCCCTGGCCTCCCCGCAGCCAGCCTTCGCGGACATGGGGCCGGTCGATCCGCGCCGCGCTGTGCACAGCGTCGGGCACGGAGGCGAGCAGCGAACCCGGGAAGGGATCGCGCGCGAAGGGCCGCGCGGCCACCACGCGCCCGCCCTCCACCACGGCGTCGAAGGCGCCCCAATGCGAGGCATGCGGCTTGATCACGGTCATGGATCGGCTCCCCGCGCCCAATTACGCCGCGCGGGTCCCCCGGGGCAACCATTGCGCATGGCGGGTGACGGCGCCCGGGCCTCGGTCTAGCATCGCCCGACGCACGGACGAGGAAGCGCCAAGCCCATGACCCCGCCCCGGAATTCGAACGCAGTCCGCGACATCGCGCACGTCCTGCACCCGTACACGGACCATCGCGCGCATGCGAAGAACGGCCCGCTGGTGATCACCCGCGGCGAGGGCGTGCGGGTCTATGACGACCAGGGCAAGGAATACATCGAAGCGGTGGCCGGGCTCTGGTGCGCCTCGCTCGGCTTCGACAACCGGCGCCTGGCCGAGGCGGCCTATGAGCAGATGAAGAAGCTGCCCTTCTACCATTCCTTCACCGCCAAGTCGCACGAGCCGCTGATCGACCTCTCGGAGATGCTGATCGAGCGCTCTCCCTGCCCGATGTCGAAGGTTTTCTACGCCAACAGCGGGTCGGAGGCGAACGACACCGCGATCAAGATGATCTGGTACGCCAACAACGCGATGGGGCGCCCAGACAAGAAGAAGATCATCAGCCGGCTCAAGGCGTATCACGGCATCACCATCGCCTCCGGCTCGCTCACCGGCCTGCCGGCGAACCACAAGATGTTCGACCTGCCGGTTTCCGATCGCTTCATCCATGTCTCGACGCCGCACCACTATCACGGCGCAACCCCGGGCGAGTCCGAGGAGGACTACGCGACGCGGCTCGCCGAGGAGCTCGAGCAGACGATCCTGCGCGAAGGCCCGGACACGGTGGCCGCCTTCTTCGCCGAGCCCGTGATGGGCGCCGGCGGCGTGATGATCCCGCCCGCCACCTATTTCGAGAAGATCCAGGCGGTGCTGCGGAAATACGACGTGATGTTCGTCGCCGACGAGGTCATCTGCGGCTTCGGCCGCACCGGCAACTACTGGGGCTGCCAGACCTATTCGATCACGCCCGACATCATCACCTGCGCCAAGGCGCTCTCCGCCTCCTTCCTGCCGATCAGCGCGATCATCATCAACGACCGCGTCTTCCAGGCGCTGGCCGACGGGTCGCAGACCATCGGCACCTGGGGCCACGGCTTCACCTATTCCGGCCATCCGGTGCCGGCGGCGGTCGCGGTCGAGACGCTGAAGATCTACGACGAGATGGACATCACCGGCCATGTCCGCCGCACGGGCCCGCACCTGCAGAAGCGGCTGCGGGAGCGCTTCGCCGACCACCCGCTGGTCGGCGAGGTGCGTGGCGTCGGCCTGGTCGGCGCGATCGAGCTCGTCGCGGACAAGGCGGCGCACAGGAACTTCGACCCGTCGCTCAAGATCGGCCCGCGCATGATCAAGGCCGGCGAGGCGGAGGGCGTGATCCTGCGCGGCCTGTCCAACGATACCGTCGCCTTCTCGCCCCCGCTGATCATGACGGAGGCCGAGATCGACGCGATGGTGGACCGCACCGGCCGTGCGCTCGACGCGCTCGCCGTCCAGCTGCGCCGCGAGAGCATCGCGGCCGTCTGACGGCACCCCCTCCTTCGCCCTCCCCTGCCTGCGGTGGGGGAGGGTCGGGGTAGGGGCGTGCGCCCCTTTCCCTTCAGCGCGCCTCGATGCCGGTCTTCGTCGCCACGATCTCGCTCATCGTGCAGATGTTCACCCGCATGACCTCGGCATACTCGCCATTCGCCCAGACCACCTTGAAGTCGTGCGCTCCGGTGAAGCGGGACTGGAAGCGGACGGATGCGCCGTCGGGCAGCACGTTCTGGCCGAGCTGGTCGCGGCCCCAGTTCGGATCGCTCGACGGGCCGAAGTAGAATTCATTGACCTGCACGCCTGAGGCGTTGCGGAGGATGAAGCGCGTGTCGCATTGCGCGCTGGCGGCGCCAGCGATGCCAAGAGCGAGCCCGGCGACGAGAAGGCCGGACAGCAGACGACGAACGAACATGCAGGGTGATCCTGGCCGGAAGTGGCCGGCCACAGGGCACCACGGCCGCGCCGCTCACGCAATCGAGAGCATCGCCCCGTTCCACACCTGGAACATGGGCGCCGGAGGACGTCGGGCGCTATCGCGCGCGGCTGATGCAGAACTCCACGATGTCGGCCAGCGCGCGCTTCTCCGCGCTGTCCGGGAAGGCGTCCAGCGCCGCGAGCGCCTTCATGCCGTAGTCGCGCGCCCGCGCGACCGTGTCGGCGAAGGCGCGGTGCTTCTGCATCAGGGCGATCGCCGTGCCGAGGTCGTCCTCCGCCTGCTCGCGCGCCTCGATCGTCCGCCGCCAGAACTCGCGCTCCGCCGCGTCGCCGCGGCCGAAGGCCAGCAGCACGGGCAGCGTGATCTTGCCCTCGCGGAAATCGTCGCCGACCGTCTTGCCGAGCCGCTCCTGCTCTGCCGAGTAGTCGAGCGCATCGTCCACGAGCTGGAACGCCACGCCGAGGTTGTGGCCATAGGCCCGCAGCGCCGCCTGCTCCGCCGCCGGCCGGTCCGCGACCACCGCGCCCACCTCGGTCGCCGCCGCGAAGAGCGCCGCCGTCTTGCCCTCGATCACCGCCAGGTACTGCGCCTCGGTGCTCGACGTGTCGTTCTGGATCACGAGCTGCAGCACCTCGCCCTCGGCGATCGTCGCCGACGCCTCGGCCAGGATGCGCAGCACCTCGAGCGAGCCGTCCGCCACCATCACCTGGAAGGCGCGCGCGAAGAGGAAGTCGCCCACCAGCACCGACGGCTTGTTGCCGAACAGCGCGTTGGCGCTCGCCTGGCCGCGGCGCAGCGCGCTCTCGTCCACGACGTCGTCATGCAGCAGCGTCGCGGTGTGGATGAACTCGACGCAGGCCGCGAGCGCCACGTGCCGCATCCCGCGATAGCCGGCCATCCGCGCCGCGGCGAGCGTCAGCAGCGGCCGCAGCCGCTTGCCGCCGGCCGCCACGATGTGCGCGGCGAGCTGCGGGATCAGCGCCACCGGGCTCTGCATCCGCTCGACGATCAGGCGGTTGCACGCCTCGAGGTCGTCGCGCACCAGCTCGGTGAGCGCCGTCAGCGCATCCTCGCCGGCAGGCGCGCGCAGGGCGGCTTCGCTCGTCGGCAGGGGCAGATCCACGCTCACTTGACCTCGGTCCGGGGCGCGGCAACCTAGCCCCCGCCCCCCAGGGGAGCAAGTTGGGGCCGGGGCCGCCGCTGGCTTGCAGATGGCCCCGGTCCGCCATTCCGGGAGGTGCCTTGCGCGTCCTGCTCGCCACGACCGACCCGGTCCGGCTCTCCTTCCTCCTCGCCCTGCTGCGCGATGCCGGCTGCAATCCGGTGGTCTTCGACGCGGCGATCAGCGCGGTGGAGGGCGGCATCGGCATCTTCCCCCGCCGCCTCGCCGTCCCCGACGACGAGGCGCAGCAGGCACTGCGCGTGCTGCGCGAAGCCGGCGAGGCCGAGGGCACGTGACCGGCGAGACGACCGAGGACTCCCTGCTCGGCGGCCGCGTCCGCCTGCGCCAGCCGCGCGACGGCCTGCGCGCCGGGCACGATGCGGTGCTGCTCGCCGCCGCGATCCCCGCCCGGCCCGGCGAGGCGGTGCTGGAGCTTGGCTGCGGCACGGGCGCGGCCTTCCTCTGCCTCGCCGCGCGCATCCCCGGCCTGACGGTCGTGGCGGTGGAGCGGGAGCCGGCGCTCGCCGCCCTCGCCCGCGCGAACGCGGCGCTGAACGGGCTCGCCGACCGCGTCACGGTGATCGAGGGCGACGTGGCGGATCCCGCGCTGCGCCGCGCGCTGCCGCGCTGCGACCACGGCTTCGCGAACCCGCCCTTCTGGGATGGCGGCACGATGCCGCCCGCCGCGCTCCGCCGCGCCGCCACGCATGCCGAGGCGCCGCTCGAGGACTGGACCGCCTGCCTCGCCCGCGGGCTCGTCCACCGCGGCAGCGCGACGCTCGTCCTGCCGGCCGCGCGCGCCTTCGACGGGATCGCGGCCCTCGCCGCCGCCGGCTTCGGCAGCCCCGCGCTCCTGCCGCTCTGGCCGCGCGAAGGGGCGGAGGCGAAGCGCGCCCTGCTCGGCGCGCGGCTCGGCGGCCGCGCACCGGCGCGCATCCTCCCCGGCCTGGTGCTGAACGACGAATCAGGCGCGACGCCGGCGGCCGATGCGGTGCTGCGGGACGGCGTCGCGCTGGCGCTGCGCTGAGCCGCGCAGGCTACTTCTCGTTCGCCTCCGGATGCCGCAGCAGCCAGAGACGTTCATGCGCCGCGACCAGGCTTTCCATGTTCTTGCGCCGGTTCACGTCTGGCGACACCGGACGCCGCGTCAGCATCATCTCGATGATGCGCAGCAGATCCTCCGCCACCTCGTAATCGCCCTGGTCGCAGGCGTGGTGGAAGGCGATGAGGATCTTGTCGGACAGGCGCCGCGTGTGCCGCGGCGGCGGCGCGGCGGCGCGGCCTGCGTCACGGCCGGGCTGGTCGCGATCCTCGTCGGACATGAGAATTGCCGCTCTCCCCTGGTGAGTCGGATGCGCCGGGCGTGCCCTTGCCGTCGCAGCATACCGACATGGCAGGGATGCCGGAACCCTTCCTTACGCGCGCAATGCCGCGGGAATCCAGCGTATCATGTGCCCCGCAACTGGCCCCGCACCGCCTGCGCGATCGCCTCCGGAGACGTGTCGGGCCGGAACAGCGCCCGAACACGCGCATCGGGCCCGACGAGATAGATGAAGGACGAGTGGTCCATCAGGTACTGCGTCATCTCGGGACGCTGCACCCGCGCATAGTACACGCGATACGCGCGCGCCGCGGCCGCGACCTGCTGCGCCGTGCCCGTCAGGCCCACCATCCGCGGATGGAATCGCGAGACGTAATCGGCCAGCGCCTCCGGCGTGTCGCGCTCGGGGTCCACCGTGACCAGCACCGGCGTCACGCGCTCGCCCTGCTCCTCCAGCGCGTCGAGCGCGGCGGCGATGGTGCCGAGCTCGGTCGGGCAGACATCCGGGCAATAGGTGAAGCCGAAATACACCAGCAGGAAGCGGCCCGCGAAATCGGCCTCGGTCACCGCGCGGCCGGTGTGGTCCGTCAGGCTGAACGGCCCGCCGAGCACCATCCCCTGCGGCAGTTGCACGCCCCCGACCGAGGGCGCTTGCGCCTCCTGCCCGAGGATCCGTCCCGCCACCCGCGCGAAGGACTCCCCCACGCCCTCTCCCTCGCCCCGGCCGAGCCAGGCCCAGCCCCAGAGCCCACCGAGCGCGAGCAGGACGACGATGGCGAGGGCACGGACAGCATGGAGCATGGTGCGGCGCACATAGGGAGGATGCGCCGCCGCGTCCATGCGCGCCGCTTGACCCCGGCGCGCGGCGCGGGACAGAACCGCGCGCAGAACGGAGGGAACGACACGGATGACCACCGAAACCGGCCGCCGCGGGCTGCTGGCCGCGGCCGCACTCGCCCCGGCGATGGGCATGGCCGCCCCGCGTGCCACCCTCGCCCAGCTCGCCTCCCCCGACCGCCCGCTGCTGATCCGCGGCGCGACCGTGCTCACGATGGACCGCGGCCTCGGCGACCTGCCGCGCGGCGACGTCCTGATCGAGCGCGGCACGATCCGAGCCGTCGCCGCCTCGATCCCCGCCCCTGAGGGCGCGCTGGTGATTGAGGGCGCCGGGCGCATCGCAATGCCGGGCCTCGTCAACGGCCATATCCACCTGGCCCAGACGATGCAGCGCGGCCTGTCGACCGAGCATTCCTTCGTCACCTATTTCCAGCAGATCGTGCTGCGTCACTCCAACCGCATGACGGCCGCCGATGTGCGGCTGGCCGACCAGGCCGGCGCGCTGGAGCAGATCGCCGCCGGCACCACGACGGTGATGGACTGGTCGCGCGAGACCGTCTCGCCCGACCACGCCGATGCCGCGCTGGAGGGGCTCGCCGCCGCCGGCATCCGCGCCATCCTCGCCTACACCACGCCGCCCGTGCCGCAGGGCGCGAACGCGGCCGAGCTCAACGGGCGCATGACGGCGCATGCGCGCGCGCTGATCGGCGGGCGGCTGCCGCCGCTCGTGTCGCTCTGGACCTGCCTGCAGGGGCCGGACTTCGCCCCGCTCGATCCCGCCATCGCCGACATGCGGCGCCTGGCCGAGCTCGGCGTGCCGATCGCGATCCACACCGGCGCCGCGCACTACGCCAACCGCAAGCCGCGCCTCCTCGCTCAGCTCGATGCCGCCGGCCTGCTGAACGAGCGCCTGCAGATCGTCCACGCCAACAACCACGAGGAGGACGAGTACCGCCTGGCCGGCGAGCGCGGCGTGATGCTCTGCGCGACGCCAGAGGTCGAGATGCGCATGGGCCACGGCCAGCCGGTCGCCTTCCGCGCCGCCGAGGCCGGCTTGCGCGTCTCCCTCGGCACCGACATCCCCTCGATGGTCGGCGGCGGCATGCTGCCGCAGCTGCGCCTGGCGCTCGCCGCCGAGCTCAACCGCATCAACCTCGCCGCCGTCGCCGCGACACGCCAGGTGCCGACCTCGCCGGCGGTCAGCGCGAAGCGGACGCTGGAGCTCGGCACGATCGAAGGCGCGCGCGGCCTCGGCCTCGACCGCGTCACCGGCAGCCTGACCCCGGGCAAGCGCGCCGACATCATCCTGGTGCGCGCCGACGCCCCGCTGACGACGCCGCTGTCCGACCCCTACGGCGCGGTGCTGCTGCAGGCCGGCGCGGGCGAGATCGAGACCGTCCTCGTCGACGGCCGCATCCGCAAGCAGGACGGCCGGCTGGTGGATTCCGACGCGCCACAGGTCTTCGCGCGGCTGCAGGCCCGCGCGGCCGAAATGGCCGACGCGGCGCGCTGAACGGCGGCGCTGCTGCTGCGGGAGGGGCGTTGCCCCTCCCGGACCCTCCCCACCAGGAGCCTGGAGGCTCCTGGACCTGCATCGATTTTCGGGTGACGTGGGAGGGGGCGTGGTGCACGCGTGATCACGGGCGCCCCGGTGACGCCCCCTCCCACGTCACCCGATATCAGACGGGGTTCCAAGGGCCCCCGGCCCTTGGCGGGAGGGGTCCGGGGAGGGCAGCGCCCTCCCCGTCGCAGCCGCGCGTGCCCTCAGTTCCGCCCGAGTGTCAGCTCGCCCTCGGGCTGTGTCGTGGTGAAGGTGCTGTCGGCGAAGGCGTCCTCCCACGATCCGGTGGTGGAGGCCTTGGAGTATTCCGTCGCGCGGTTCTCGAAGAAGTTCGTGTGTTCCACCGCGTTCAGCATCTCGTCGAGCCAGGGCAGCGGGTTCTTCTCGATCCGGTAGAGCGGCTCGAGGCCGAGTTGCTGCAGGCGTCGGTCGGCGATGAAGCGGATGTACTGCTTCGTCTGCGCCGCATCGAGACCCTGCACGCCGCCGAGCTCGAAGGCGAGGTCGATGAAGGCGTCCTCGTGGTCCACGATGGTGGAGCAGATGAGGTAGAGGTCGCGCTTCAGCTCCTCCGTCCAGATCTCCGGATTCTCCTGCACGAAGGTGCGGAAGAGCCGGATGACGGAGAGGCAGTGCAGCGTCTCGTCGCGGACGCTCCACGACACGATCTGCCCCATCCCCTTCATCTTGTTGAAGCGCGGGAAGTTCATGAGGATCGCGAAGGACGCGAAGAGCTGCAGGCCTTCCGTGAAGGCGCCGAAGGCGGCGAGCGTCTTGGCGATCTCGGTCTTGTTCTCGACCGAGAAGGACTGCATGTAGTCGTACTTGTCCTTCATCTCCTTGTACTTCAGGAACGCCGTGTACTCGATCTCCGGCATCCCGATGGTGTCGAGGAGGTGCGAATAGGCTGCGACGTGGATCGTCTCGGTGTTCGAGAAGGACGACATCATCATGAGCACTTCGGTCGGCTTGAAGACCTGGCTGTAGTGCTTCATGTAGCAGTTGTTCACCTCGACATCCGCCTGGGTGAAGAAGCGAAAGATCTGCGTGAGCAGGTTCTTCTCGCCCGGCGTCAGGTTCTTCTGCCAATCCTTCACGTCGTCGGCCAGCGGCACCTCTTCCGGGAGCCAGTGGATGCGCTGCTGCTGCAGCCAGGCTTCGTAGGCCCAGGGATAGCGGAAAGGCTTGTAGACCGGGTTCGCAGTCAGCAGGTCGAACTTGATGGGGAGTTCGTCGTGCGAAGCACGCGGTCCATTTGCGTGGGCGATGGCGTCGTCCGGCATGGAACGTCTCTCGGTCTCGCAGTCGGTTGGGGGAAGGTCAGCGCGCCGCGCGGTCGTCGGCGTCGCCGAGGATCCTGGACAGATCCGCGGCAAGCCGGTCCAGATCCGCCACCAGCTCGCGGATCAGCTGCACCGGCGCGCGGTCGTCCAGCAGCAGGTCGAGCTGGCGCGTGACGGCGACCTGCCGAGCGGCCAGCGCGGCAGGGTCCTCGGGCATGGCGTCGGTCACTGGCACGCCAGGCACTCCTCGTATTTCGTCGAATTTGCCGGCGGCGAGACGAGGTTCAGCGAGGGCTGCACCTCGTCCTTGTGCGCCGTCATCACGTCGGACTGCCCGACGACCTTCTCGCTGATCGCATCGGCCCGCTGGATCGACAGGCTGCGGCAGTAATAGAGCGACTTCACGCCCTTCTTCCAGGCCATCATATGGATCTGGTGCAGGTCGCGCTTGTGGATGTTCGCCGGCAGGAAGACGTTCACCGACTGCGACTGGCAGATATAGGGCGTGCGGTCCGCCGCATGCTCGATCACCCAGCGCTGGTCGAGCTCGAAGGCGGTCTTGAAGGTTGCCTTCTCCTGCTCCGTCAGGAAGTCCAGGTGCTGCACCGAGCCCTTGCGCACGGTGATCGTGTTCCAGGTGTCGTCGTTGTCCTGCCCGTGCTTGGCCAGCACCTTCCGCAGATACGGGTTGCGGACGATGTACGAGCCCGACAGCGTCTTGTGGTTGTACACGTTCGCCGCGATCGGCTCGATGCCGGGCGACGCGCCGCCGCAGATGATCGAGATCGACGCGGTCGGCGCGATCGCGATCTTGTTCGAGAAGCGCTCCATGAAGCCGTACTCGGCCGCGTCCGGGCAGGGCCCGCGCTCCTCGGCCAGCATGCGGCTCGCCGCATCCGCCTGCTCGCGGATGTGCTTGAACATCTTCTTGTTCCACACCTTCGCCACGACGCTCTCGAAGGGCACGTTCAGCGCCTGCAGGAAGCTGTGGAAGCCCATCACGCCGAGGCCGACGCTGCGCTCGCGCATCGCGCTGTACTTCGCGCGCGCCATCGAATCGGGTGCGGTGTCGATGAAGTTCTGCAGCACGTTGTCGAGGAACCGCATCACGTCGGGGATGAACTGCGGGTCCTTGTTCCAATCCGCCCAGGTCTCGAGGTTCAGCGACGACAGGCAGCACACCGCGGTGCGCTCCATCCCATGCTGGTCGATCCCCGTCGGCAGCGTGATCTCGGAGCAGAGATTGGAGGTCTTCACCTCCAGCCCCGCGAGCTTGTGGTGTTCGGGGCGCGCGCGGTTCACGTGGTCGGAGTAGATGATGTAGGGCTCGCCCGTCTCGATCCGCGCGGTCAGGATGCGGATCCAGATGGACCGCGCGCTCACCTTCTTGACCAGCGTGCCGTCCTTCGGGCTGACCAGCGCCCAGTCGTCGTCGGCCTCGACCGCGCGCATAAAGGCGTCGGACAGCAGCACGCCGTGGTGCAGGTTCAGCGCCTTGCGGTTCGGGTCGCCGCCGGTCGGGCGCCGCATCTCGAGGAATTCCTCGATCTCCGGATGGTGCACCGGGATGTAGCAGGCCGCCGAGCCGCGCCGCAGCGAGCCCTGCGAGATGGCCAGCGTCAGGCTGTCCATCACCCGGATGAAGGGGATGACGCCCGAGGTCTTGCCGTTGCGCCCGACCTTCTCGCCGATGCCGCGCAGATTGCCCCAGTAGCTGCCGATGCCCCCGCCCTTGGCGGCGAGCCAGACATTCTCGTTCCACAGCCCCACGATCCCCTCGAGGCTGTCATTCGCCTCGTTCAGGAAGCAGGAGATCGGCAGGCCGCGCGTCGTGCCGCCATTGGACAGCACCGGCGTCGCCGGCATGAACCACAGCCGCGAGATGTAGTCGTAGATCCGCTGCGCATGCGCCGCGTCGTCGCCATAGGCCGACGCCACGCGGGCAAAGAGGTCCTGGTAGGACTCCCCTGGCAACAGGTACCGGTCGTCGAGCGTGGCCTTGCCGAAATCTGTCAGCAGCGCATCGCGCGAGCGGTCGATGCGGACTTGGCTGTGCCCTTCGAGCTGGACTGCGTCGAACACGTTACCCCCTTCAGCCCCGAGTGCCGGGGCGACTCCCCCATGCCGCGGAGCATGCCCTCGGCCGGTGCGCCGTCACAAGATGTAGTGTTGCCACAGTTCTGCAAACACCATGGCTGGCTCGCGGTTCCCGGCTTGCCTTTTCCACAGACCCGCACCTAGACGCGGAATGTTGCCGTTTCGTTCATGAACGCAAGCCCCCGGTCATCCGCTTTCCGTTGGACCATGCGACAGGCCGCGAGCGGAAGGCCCGATCGCCATCCGTCCCCGATGTCCTCGCGATCCACAGCCCCTTCCGCCCCCGCGCGCTGCGACGCATGCTGTCCTTGCATCGAGGGGACGAGAGACATGCGCGATGGGATCGGGGCGGGCGGCATCGGGCGTCGCTTGCTCCTGGCGGCGACCGGGGCGGGGCTGGCGATGCCGGCGCTCGCGCAGGGCTGGCCGACGCGCCCGCTCCGCATCGTCGTGCCCTTCGGCGGCGGCGGCGGAACCGACATCACCACCCGGGTCCTCGCCCCCCGCCTGCAGGAGATCCTCGGCCAGCCCGTCGTGATCGAGAACCGCCCCGGCGCCGGCGGCGTGGTCGGCACCGACTACGTCGCGAAGCAGCCGCCGACCGGCGAGGTGCTGGTGCTCACGACCCTCTCGCCCCTCGGCCTCGCCCCCGGGCTGCCGGCACCGATGCCCTTCGACCCGGTGCGCGACCTGACGCCGATCGCGCCGACCGTCTTCGTCCCGATCTGCCTCGCCGCCACCCAGCGCGGCGGCATCGCGCCCCGCACGGCGGCCGAATTCACCGCCCTGCTGCGCGCCAATCCCGGCCGCTTCCAGTACGGCTCCTCGGGCATCGGCACCTCCGGCCACATCGCCGCCGCGACCTTCGCACTCCGCATCGGCGCGGAGGTGGTGCACGTCCCCTACCGCGGCGGCGGCCAGGTCTTCGCCGCGCTGCAATCGGGCGAGATCCACTATTGCTGCGACATCCCCTCGCTGCTGAAGCCCTTCCACGATGCGGGGACGGCGCGGATCCTCTTCACCGCGACAGACGAGCGCTCCTCCCTCATCCCCGACATCCCGACCGCGCGGGAGGCCGGGCTCCCCGACTACAAGGCCTATAGCTGGTACGGCTTCTTCGGCCCGCCCGGCCTGCCGCGCGCCGTCGTGGACCGCATGGCGGCCGCGACCGAGCAGGCGCTCTCGGACCCCGCCATCTCCCGCCGATTCGAGGAGATGGGCACGCCGGCCATGCGCGGCTGGACCCCCGACCGCTTCGCCGCCTATGTGCGCGAGGAGAACGCGACCTGGGTCCCCCTCGTCCGCAGCCTCAACATCCGCGAGTAGCGGCGCGGCGGCACGGCCCTACGGCGCCGCGCGGATCGCCGCCCAGACGCGCTCCGGCGTCGCGGGCATGTCGATGTGGTGGATGCCGAGCGGCCGCAGCGCGTCCACCACGGCGTTCATCACCGCCGGCAGCGAGCCCGCGCAGCCCGCCTCGCCGCAGCCCTTCGCGCCGAGCGGGTTGGTCGTGCAGGGCACGTCATGGCTCGCCGTCGCGATCGCCGGCAGGTCGGCGGCGCGCGGCAGCGCGTAGTCCATGTAGCTGCCGGACAGCAGCTGCCCGTCCTCGCTGAACACGACGTGCTCCAGCAGCGCCTGGCCTACGCCTTGTGCTATTCCGCCATGCGCCTGGCCGGCGACGAGCAGCGGGTTCACCTGCACGCCGAAATCGTTCACCGCCAGGTAGCGGTCCACCCGGACGATGCCGGTCTCGGGATCCACCTCGACCTCGCAGACGTGGCAGCCATTCGGATAGGCCTGCGGCGCCTGGTCGAAGACATGCGTGACGTCGAGCGTCGGCGGGATGTCCGCCGGCAGCGCGTCCGATTCGCGCAGCTTCGCCGCCAGCGCCATGATCCCGATGCCGCGGTCGGTGCCGGCCACGACGAAGCGTCCCGTGGCCTCCGCCCCGCCATGCGCGTCGAACTCGATGTCGGCCTCCGCGGCTTCCAGCGCCCAGGCCGCGGCGGCGCGTCCCTTCTCGATGACTTTCTCGCTCGCCTCGAGGATCGCGGCGCCGGAGGCCATGACCGACTTCGACCCGCCGGTGCCGCCGCCCGCGACCAGCTCGTCCGAATCGCCCTGCAGCAGCCGCACCTGCGCGAAGGGCACGCCGAGCGACTGGTGCAGCACCTGCGCGAAGGCGCTCCAATGCCCCTGCCCGTAGTCGAGCGTGCCGGTGATGATCGTCACCGTCCCGTCCTTCTCGAAGCGGATGCCGCCCTGTTCCTTGGTGGGCGGCGCGGTGCATTCGAGGAAATTCCCGATCCCCCGCCCGCGCAGCATCCCCTTCGCGCGGCTCTCCGCGACGCGCGCCGCGTAGCCGCCGGGGTCGGACCGTTCCAGCGTCTCGTCCAGCAGCGCCGAGAACTCGCCGCCGTCATAGACGCTCCCCGACGCCGCGGCGTAGGGGAATTGCTCGGCGCGGATGTGGTTCAGCTTGCGCAGCGCGACGGGGTCGCGCCCGGTCTCGGCCGCGGCGGCCTCGATCAGTCGCTCCATGAAGTAGTTGCCTTCGGGGCGCCCGGCGCCGCGATAGGCACTGACCGGCGTCGTGTTGGTCAGCACGCATTTCGTCCGCACCTCGATCGCGGGCGTCGCGTAGTTGGACTGCACGTTCTTGAAGAAGTTGCCCGTGCCCATCAGCGGCGCCACCGCGCTGAGCCAGGCGCCCATGTTGGCGAAGCCGGTCAGCCGCACGGCGAGGAACCGGCCCTCCGCATCCAGCGCGAGCTCCGCCTCCACCTCGTGGTCGCGGCCATGCGCGTCGGAGACGAAGGAGCCGGTGCGCTCGTCGGTCCACTTCACCGGCCGGCCGAGCGCCTTCGCCGCGTGCAGCACGCAGGCATATTCCGGATAGAGGCCAGCCTTCATCCCGAAGCTGCCGCCGACATTGCCGGTCAGCACGCGGACCTGCTTAGCCTCCACGCCAAGCTGCGCCGCCAGCGCCCCGCGCAGCCCGAAGACGCCCTGGCAGCCGAGGCGGAGCACGAAGCGCCCCTCCTCGACCGAGCCGATGGCGCTGCGCGGCTCCATCGCGGCCACGACGACGCGGTTGTTGCGGATCGGGAGCCTCGTCACATGCGCGGCGCGCGCGAAGGCCTCGGCGACCTTCGCGCCGTCGCCCGCGGCGTAGTCCAGCACGACGTTGCCGGGGAATTCCTCGTAGAGTTGCGGCGCGCCGGGGGAGGCGGCCGCAGCGGCGTCCATCACCGCGGGCAGCGAATCGATGTCGAGCTCCACCGCCTCCGCCGCGTCCTTCGCCTGCGCCCTCGTCTCGGCCACCACGAAGGCGACGGGGTCGCCGACATGCCGCACCCGGTCGGAGGCCAGCGGCTGGCGCTGGGTGGAGCGCAGCGGCGACCCGTCGGCGTTCTTGAGCGGCATGGCGCAGGTCATCGGCCCGTAGCCGGCCATCTCGGCCGCGGTCCAGACGCCGAGCACGCCCGGCATCGTGCGCGCCGCCTCCGTCCCGATGCCGCGGATGACCCCATGTGCGTAGGGGCTGCGCACCATCACCGCGAAGACCTGGCCCGGCAACGTGATGTCGTCGGTGTAGCGCCCGCGCCCCGTCAGCAGCGTCGGGTCCTCGGCGCGGGGCACCGGCTGGCCGATGCCGAACTTCAGGCGCGTCGGATCGAAGGGAAGCGTATCGGGCATGTCGGAGGTCCTGCGCGCTCCCCCCCCGCTGGCGGGTGAGGGTCGGGGTGGGGGTCTGGTCCCCCCTAGCGTAAGCCCGCCCCGCCCCCTGCCAAGAGCCAGCCGGCATAGTCGTCCCAGGCCGCGACCGGGTCGTGGCGCGCGCGCCAGCCGAACTCCGCCGCACGGGCCGTCGCCATGACGCCGCGCGGGCGGGTGTCGTTGAAGGCGATCGTCGGCGCCTCGCCCGGCGCCGCGTGACGCCAGCGGAACCCAGGCACCCGCGCCGCCAGCCGGTCGAGGCAGGCGGCGTAGTGCGGCGACCAGTCCACCCCGCTCGAGAGGTTCACGACGCGATGCGGCGGGTCGCGCGCGTCGAGCAGCGCGAGCAGCCCCTCCGCCAGGTCACGGGAATAGACCCAGTCATAGGCCGGCAGCGGGGCGGGCGGCAGCACCACCTCCTCGCCCCGGGTCGCCGCCCCGGCGATGGCGCGGTGGGCGGAGAGCGTGTCGCGCAGGCCGGTGTCGCGCTCCCACGGTCCGAAGGCCGGGCCGATCCGCGCCACCACCGCATCCAGGCCCCAGAGCCCGGCGAGCCGGAGTCCGCCCCGCTCGGCCGCGTATTTCGTCACGCCGTAGAGGGTGACCGGCACGGCCGGCGTCGTCGCCTCGTCCAGCACCGCGTGGATCCAGGCGCTCTCGCCATAGACCGCGGAGGAGGAGGGCAGCACGACGCGCCGCACCGTCCCCGCGTCGCGCGCCGCCTCCAGCGTGCGGATCAGCCCGTGCAGGTTGACGTCGAGCACGCCATGGGGGGCGGCCGCCTCCCGGTCCGGTCCGGCAGTGACGGCGGCGAAGGGAAAGACGGCGCCGATCCGGCGCGCCCGGAACACCTCGCGCAGGGCGGCGGCGTCGGTGACGTCGCCCGCCACCACCTCCACCCGGCCCGGCAGCTTCCCGAGCACGGCCGGCGCCGGGTCGGGCAGCGCGGCCTCGCGGCCGAACACCACGACATGCCCGCCGCGCGCGACCAGCGCCTCGACGAGGTTGAGCCCGACGAAGCCGGCGCCGCCGGTGACGAGGATCGCATCCATCCCGTCTGGATATCGCGCGGCGCCCGGCGCAGAAAGCCGCCATGCCCCGCATCGCGATCATCGGCGCCGGCCCGGCCGGGCTGATCGCCGCCGAGACCCTGTCCGAAGCGGGCCATGCCGTCACCGTCTTCGACCGCATGCCCTCGGTGGCGCGGAAATTCCTCATCGCCGGCCGCGGCGGGCTGAATCTGACGCATTCCGAGCCGCTCGACGCCTTCCTCACGCATTACCGCCCGGGGCAGCCGCAGCTGCTCGACGCGGTCCGCGCCTTCCCGCCCTCGGCACTCGTCGCATGGTGCGAGGGCCTCGGCGTCGAGACCTTCACCGGCAGCTCGGGCCGGGTCTTCCCGAAGACGCTCAAGGCCTCGCCGCTGCTGCGCGCCTGGCTCGCGCGGCTGGCCGCGCGCGGCGTCGCGATCCGCGCGCGGCATCGCTGCATCGGCGTCGCGCCGCCCCGCTTCGCGACGCCGGAGGGCGAGGTCACCTTCGCGGCCGACGCCGTGATCCTCGCCTGCGGCGGCGCCTCCTGGCCGCGGCTCGGCTCCGACGGCGGCTGGACGGCGCTTCTGCCGGGGGTCGCCGTCAGCCCCTTCGCCCCCTCCAATGTCGGCTTCGCCATCCCCTGGTCGCCACGTCTGCGGGACGCGCATGCCGGCGCGCCGCTGAAGCGCATCGCGATCTCCTTCGAGGGCAGGACGGTGCGCGGCGAGGCCGTGCTGACCGCCGCCGGCCTCGAGGGCGGCGCCGTCTACGCCCTCTCCGCCCCGATCCGCGAGGCGATCTCGCGCGACGGCGCCGCGACCTTCACCCTCGACCTCCGCCCCGACATCGCTCACCCGGAGGTGCAGGCGCGCCTCGCCGCGCGCGGCCGCGGCGAGACGGTCAGCGCGATGCTCCGCAAGGCGCTCAACCTCCCGCCCGTCGCGATCGCCCTGGTGCAGGAAGCGCGGCACGGGTTCCATGCGGAGGCCCCGCTCGCCACGCTGGTGAAGGCGCTGCCGCTGACGACGCGCGCCGCGGGGGGGCTGGAGCGCGCGATCTCCTCCGCCGGCGGGCTGCTGTGGGACGAGCTCGACGCGCGCTTCATGCTCGGCGCGCATCCCGGCCTCTTCGCCTGCGGCGAGATGCTGGACTGGGAGGCGCCGACCGGCGGCTACCTGCTGCAGGCCTGCTTCGCCAGCGGCGTCGCCGCCGCACGCGGCTGCGCCGCCTGGCTCGAGGTCCGCTGACACCGCGGTTCACGAAGGCGCGAGAGATCGGCACCTCACAACCCCGTTTCCGCGTTCGCCCCGCGTTGAGGAAAAGGGGGCTGCCATGGCCGCATCGGCTTGGACCTTCCGCGACGCCTGGGCGGGCGTGACGGAGGGCACGATCACGGGGCGCGTGGACGGGGAAGAGACGCCGGTTCCCCTCTCGGCCTTCGCGCGCCCGGCGGAGCAGAGCTTCCGCGGCACGGAGCAGGCCTTCATCCTGAACACCAGCTTCGCAGCGCTGTTCCTGGATACCTTCCGCCCCGGCCAGCCGGGCGTCGACAGCTCCGATGCCCTCGCCGCTTCGCTCCCGGCGGGCGGCTACGTCCTGCTGGACGGCCCCCCCGGTCCCGACAATCCCCTGGTCGTGCTCAGCGCGCCGCTGAACGGGACATTCCCGCGGTCCGACCTGCTCGACCGCATCCCGCTCTCGGGCCGCATGGGCTACGAGGACGTGTTCCAGCTCTACGATCTGCATCTGCGCGACGCCGATTGGGGCCGCATCGCCGCGATCGAGTTCCGCCTCGACGCGCCGCTCCCGCACTACGCGCTGCTTGTCGGAAACATCCCCGATGTCCGCGTGAAGGTCGGCGACGATCCGCAGGCCTACGGCGTGATCGCGCCGCTCCGGCTGCATCTCGATGCGGTGAAGTCGGGCGAGGTGGACGCGGCCGAGAGCTTTCGCGGGGTGGATGTGCGGTTGGCCCACGCGTCCGACGGGCCGCAAGGGCAGAACAGCTTCCACATGGACGGCTCCGCCCTCGCCGACCGGCTGGTGCTGTTGCCCGACGACAACACCGCGCCGACGGCGAGCGGCGCCACGCTCGACACCTCCGGCGTGCCGATGCGCGTCACCGCCGCGCTCGGCGCCGGCGACGACGTCTTCGACGCGCGCGCGAGCCAGGCCGACAGCGAGGTGCGCGGCGGCACCGACGCCGGCCGGTTCTACGCGAAGGCGGAGGTCGTCTCGCTCGGCTATGGCGACGGCCCGGTCTTCACGCGGGCCTACCAGGGGCCCTACGCCACCACCGCCGACCTGCTGCGCGACTGGGTGGAGGACGCTGCGGCGGCGAAGCTCAACCGCTTCGAGCTGACTGCTACCATCGCGGATGGCACCAGCGCGGCGGAGTCGAGCACGATCCGCGACCTCGACGACATCGCCGCGGCGCGCTTCTTCACCGGAACAGCGGCCGGCGCGCCGCGCGATCCCTATCCGGAGCCGCTGATCGGGCAGGTGCTGTTCTACGGCGCCGACGCCTACAACGGCCTCGGCGTCGCCCGCACGCCGGGCCCGCTCGTGGACATGGACCGGGACATTCGGAACCCCGAGATCGGCGAGTATGCGCTCTGGACGCCGCAGGGCCTGGAGCACGGGCGCGACGTGCTGGCGGTCCGCTTCGGCACGGATGCGATCGCAGCCCGCCTCGACCTGTCGGCCTTCTACAGCCAGGAGCGCGGGCCGGAGGGGGGCGAGATGATCCGCCTCGCGCTCTACGACAATGGCAGGCAGGTCTTCGAGGGCGACTTCGCCTCCGAGGAGGACACCGGCGCAGCGTCGCCCAACCAGCGCTACAGCGTCACCCCGATCAACCCCGGCACCGGACATGTCACGGTGGATGCCGAGGCGCTCGGCATCAAGCGCTTCGACGAAATCCGCATTATCGGCTTCCAGGTCGACGAGTCATCCTACGACTCGAACGACATGCTGCTCGACGGCATCCAGCTGGTGCTCAGGGGCCAGGGCTACGCCGTGCTCGGCGGCGACGTGCTGCGCGCCGGCGACGGCGCCGACCGCTTCGTCCGTGCCGCCGCTGACGGCGTGGACCGGGTGGAAGGCTTCGACCCCGACGAGGACACGCTCGTCCTCTCCGGCATCGCCGCCGACCGCATCGAGCTGGACGAGACGCGCGAGGGCACGGCGGTGCTCTTCCTCGACGACCCCGATGCGCTCGTCTGGCTGCCGGGCGTGCGCGACCTGCAGGCGACGAGCGCCGGCAGCGACACGCTGATCGCGTGACTCACACCGGCACCGCGCCGGCCGGCTTCAGCGCCGTCAGCACGAAGGAGCTGCGCGTCTCCTTGACGCCGGGCATGCGCAGCAGCGCCTTCAGGGCGAACTCCGCATAGGCGTCGAAATCCGCCGCGACGACGTGCAGCATGTAGTCCATGTCGCCGCTCATCGCCCAGGCGGCCAGCACCTCCTCCCGTGCGGCGATGGCGCGGTGGAAGGCCTCGGCCACCTCCTCGGCGTGCGACGACAGCGCGACCTGCACGAAAGCCTGGATCGGCAGGCCGACGCGCTTCGGGTCGAGCAGCGCGGCATAGCGCGCGATCACCCCCGTCTCCTCCAGCCGCTTGATCCGGCGAAGGCAGGGCGTGGCGGACAGCCCGACCTCCTCCGCCAGCGCGGTGACCGCGATGCGCCCGTCGCGCTGCAGGACGCGCAGGATGCGGCGGTCCGCGGCATCGAGTGGGATGGTGGGATTCGCTCCTGGCATGTCCCTCATTAGCGGAATCCTGCCCGATCGACCACCGCCTCGGGCATCTTCGCCGTTTTTCGCCCGCCGCCACAGGCTATTCCTGGCCCAACGAAGCCCGAGGAAACGCCCATGGACATCCCGCCCGACCGCACCGCCGTCGCCGGCCAGGTCACCGACATCAACCCGATGGGCACCGACGGTTTCGAGTTCGTCGAGTTCACCGGCCCCGACACCGCGCATCTCGAGGCGACCTTCTCCGCCTTCGGCTTCGCCCCCGTGGCGCGCCACCGCTCGAAGCAGGTGACGCTCTGGCGCCAGGGCGACATCAACTTCATCGTCAATGCCGAGCCCGACAGCTTCGCCCAGGCCTTCCAGAAGGTGCACGGGCCCTCGGCCTGCGCCATGGCCTTCCGCGTCGCCGATGCGACGCTCGCCTACAACCGCGCCATCGCGCTCGGCGCGAAGCCGGTCACCGGCAAGGTCGGCCCGATGGAGCTGAACATCCCGGCGATCGAGGGCATCGGCGGCAGCCTGCTCTACTTCGTCGATCGCTACGCCGAGCGCGGCAGCATCTACGACGTGGATTTCCGCTGGACCGGCGAACGCGACCCGAAGCCCACCGGCAACGGGCTGACGGTGATCGACCACCTGACCCACAACGTCCATCGCGGCCGGATGGATGTCTGGTGGCAGTTCTATGAGAAGCTCTTCAACTTCCGCGAGATCCGCTACTTCGACATCGAGGGCAAGCTGACCGGGCTCAAGTCCCGCGCGCTCACCTCGCCCTGCGGCCAGATCCGCATCCCGATCAACGAGAGCAGCGACGACAAGTCGCAGATCGAGGAATACCTCCGCGCCTACAATGGCGAGGGCATCCAGCACGTCGCCCTCGGCACCACCGACATCTTCGCCAGCGTGGAGGGCATGCGCGCCGGCGGCGTCGCCTTCATGGACAGCCCCGACACCTACTACGAACTGCTGACGAAGCGCATGCCGGACCTGACGCCAGAGGAGATCGCGCGCCTGCGCTCCACGCGCGTGCTGACCGACGGCGCGCCGACGCCGGAGGGCGGTCGCCTGCTGCAGATCTTCACCGGCACGGTGATCGGCCCGATCTTCTTCGAGCTGATCCAGCGCAAGGGCGACCAGGGCTTCGGCGAGGGCAATTTCCGCGCCCTCTTCGAGAGCATCGAGCTCGACCAGATCCGCCGCGGCGTGTTGAAGGCGGCCGAGTAGGACGGCTCCCGGGTGGGGGTGCCCCCTCATCCGACCCTCTCCCCCGCCTGGGGGAGAGGGCATCGAGGGTCACGCCTTGTGGATCGGGTCGATCCAGCGCACCGCCTCGGGCTTCTCGACGGGCTCGATGTCGAGGTTGACCACCACCGCCTCGTTGTCGCTGCGCACCAGCACGCATTCCAGCGTCTCGTCGCTGCTCGCGTTGATCTCCTGGTGCGGGACATAGGGCGGCACGTAGATGAAGTCGCCCGGCCCCGCCTCGGCGACGAATTCCAGCCTCTCGCCCCAGCGCATCCGCGCCCGGCCACGCAGCACGTAGATCACGCTCTCCAGCGCGCCGTGGTGATGCGCGCCGGTCTTGGCGTCAGCGTGGATGTGCACCGTGCCGGCCCAGATCTTCTGCGCGCCGACGCGCGCGGCGTTGATCGCGGCGGCGCGGTGCATGCCCGGCGTCTGCGCGGTATTGGCATCGAGGCTGTCGCCCGGGATCACCCGCACCCCGCTGTGCTTCCAACCATCCTCCGGCGCGGCGTGGTCGTGGCCGTCATGCGGCATGGCGCGGCTCCTCTCCGAAGCCCGCAGGAGACGCGCCCCCGCGGCGTGCGGCAACACCCCGGCGCCAACACGCCCGCGGCACTGCGCCGCCACCGTCACGCCCGCCGCCGCGGCAGGTCCGCCAGCCGCGCCTCCTCCGCGGCGAGCCTCGCGCGGCGCTCCGCCTGCCGCCGCGCGGCGACCAGCGCCGCCACCGCTTCGGCCTCGGCGCGCGCCCGCACCAGCGCATCCCGCGCCACCTCCGCCGCCGCGCCCGCCCGCGCCACGGCCGTCGCCGCGCGCCGCGCGTCGCGCCGCGCCGCCGGCAGCCAGGCGGCGTAGTCCGCGGGGGCCGCCGCCGCCTCCCGCCCGAAGGCCGCCAGCGCTGCCGCCTCCGCCGTCTCGGCATCGCGCCGTGCGGCCTCTGCCGCGGCGAGCGCCCGCTGCGCCGCGTCGCGGTGCAGCACGCGCAGCCGCGCCAGGACGGTCAGCGGGTCACGCGCCATCCAGCGCCTCCCGCAGCCGCGCGAAGCCCTCGGCGGCAGGTGCCGCCTCGTCCTTGGCCTGGGTGATCAGCGCCTCGATCCGCGCCGCGGCGGCCAGCGCCGCATCCACCTCCGCATCCATCCCCGCGCGATAGGCGCCGAGCCGCACGAGCTCCGCCATCTCCGCCCCGATCGACAGCGCCCGCCGCGCCCGCGCCGCCACCTCGCGCTCCTCCGGCGCCAGCACGCCGGGCACGGTGCGCGACAGGCTGCGCAGCACGTCGACCGCCGGCCAGCGCCCGCGCTCGCCGATGGCGCGGTCCAGCACGACATGCCCGTCGAGGATGCCGCGCACCGCATCCGCCACCGGCTCGTCATGGTCGTCGCCCTCGACGAGCACGGTCGCGAGCAGCGTGATGGATCCCGGGCACCCCTCCGGCCCCGGCCCGGCGCGTTCCAGCAGCCGCGGCAACTCCGCGAAGACCGAGGGCGGGAAGCCCCGCGTCGCCGGCGGCTCCCCGGCGGCAAGGCCGATCTCGCGGCAGGCGAGCGCGAAGCGGGTGACGGAATCGAGCAGCAGCAGCACGCGCAGCCCCGCGTCGCGGAAATGCTCGGCCACCGCCATCGCGCTCCAGGCCGCCGCGCGGCGCAGCGGCGCGGCGCTGTCGGAGGTGGCGCAGACCACGACGCTGCGCGCCATCCGCGCCGGGCCGAGGTCGTCCTCGACGAAGTCGCGCAGCTCCCGCCCGCGCTCGCCCACCAGGCCGAGCACCGTCACGTCGAAGCCGGGCGCGCCGGCCAGCATCGCCAGCAGCGTGGACTTGCCGACCCCCGACGCCGCGAAGAGGCCGAGCCGCTGCCCCTCCCGCATCGTGCAGAAGAGGTCGAGCACCCGCACGCCGAGCTCGCGCCGCCCGCCGAGCCGCGCCCGCGTCCCGGCCGACGGCGCCTCCGCCGCCACCATCCGCGCGACCGGCCCCGGCGCCGGCGGCGCCCCGCCATCGAGGGGCGCGCCGAGCGGGTCGAGCACGCGCCCGAGCCAGGCGTCGGAGGGTGCCAACCGCGCCGGGCCGAGCAGCCGCGCCCGGTCGCCCGCGCGCAGGCCCTCCGCGCGGCCGAGCGGCACGGCGCCGACGCCCTCCGGTCCGACGGCCACGACCTCCGCGAGCACCTCCGCCGCGCCGGAGCCGACGCGCAGCCGGTCGCCGATCGCCGGCGGCGGCCGCATCCCGCCGAGGTCGAGGCGGAGCGCGGTCGCAACCTCGAGCCGGCCTTCGGCGATGGCAGGCGGGCAGCGCGCGAGGAGCGCGTCGGCGGTCCCGAGCCGCTCCGGCAGTCGAATCATCTTAATTTTCTACCAATGTTTTATTCTCTGGAACCATACATTCATTCGAATGTTTTTTTCGTGAAAGGACCTTCCATCCGGTCCCGATTCTGTTATCTATGCACGCGTAGGATGTGGAGGTTGCCAAGATGCGTGTCCTTCTGGTTGAGGACGACACAATTGTCGCCCGCGGTATCATCCTCGCGCTCAAGGGCGCATCGATGATCGTCGACACAGCCGACACGGGCGAAGAAAGCCTGGAGCTCGCGCGCCTCTACGATTACGACATCGTCGTCCTCGACCTGATGCTCCCCGACATGGAGGGGTACGAGGTCGTCCGCCGTCTCCGCGCCGCCCGGGTGGAGACGCCGGTGCTCATCCTCTCCGGCGTGACCCGCCCGCAGGCGAAGGTGCGCGGCTTCGGCATGGGCGCCGACGACTACATCACCAAGCCCTTCGACCAGCAGGAGCTGGTCGCCCGCATCCAGGCGATCGTCCGCCGCACCAAGGGCTTCTCCCAGCCCACCCTCTCCGTCGGCCCGCTCACCCTCAACCTCGGCTCGCGCGAGGTCTCGGTGGAGGGGCGCAACGTCCACCTCACCGGCAAGGAATACGCGGTGCTGGAGCTGCTGACGCTGCGCAAGGGCAATGTCCTGACGAAGGAGGCCTTCCTGAACCACCTCTACGGCGGGATGGACGAACCGGAGGTGAAGATCATCGACGTCTTCATCTGCAAGCTGCGCAAGAAGCTCGCCCAAGCCGGGGCGGGGGAGCTCATCGGCACCGTCTGGGGCCGCGGCTACGTCCTGCGCGAGCCCACCGGCCGCCTCCCCCCCGTGCTCGAGGCCCGCGCCGCCGTGGCCTGACCCCCGGCTGGCCCAACCACCGGCCCGCCCGACCGCAAAGCCGCTGATCGCCCCCGCCGCAACCCGGGTCGCCCTGACGAAGGTCAGGGCCACCCGGGCCCCAGGCAACCCCCCTCCCCCCGCCGCGCGTTCCGTCCCCGAACGGATGGAACGCGACGATGGACGGCAACACCCCCCGGATCCCGGCCCAGCAAGGCGCGCTCTGGCGCGAGGACTTCGCCTTCCTCCGCCGCGTTCTCATCGCCGTGGCGGTTGTGCTGCTCGTCCTCCTCCTCTGGGCCGTCCGGGACGCCCTCCTGCTCGCCTTCGGCGGCGTCGTCGTCGCCGTCATGATCCTCGCCCTCGCCACCCCACTGGAGGCGCGCCTCGGCCTGACGCGCGGGCGGGCGCTCGTCATCGTCTGCCTCGCGTTGCTGCTCGCCCTCGGCCTCGTCGCGCTCCTCGTCGGCAACCAGGTCGAGGGCCAGTTCGCCATCCTCGCCGAGCGCATTCCCCGCGCCCTCGCCGAGCTCGAGCGCCGCTTCGGCCTGCGCATCCCGACCCCGGAGGGCGGCCTCGACGCCGCCACCCTCGGCACGCTGGCCAGCCACGCCGCCGGCCTCGGCGGCATGCTGCTCGGCGCGCTCTCCGCCCTCGTCCTCGCCGTGGTGGGCGGCGTCTTCCTCGCCGCCGACCCGGCCGGCTACCGCCGCGGCGTCGCGAAGCTGCTGCCGAAGGGCCAGGGCGCCCGGGCGGAGGAGGCGATGCTCGCCGCCGGCGCCGCGCTGCGGCTCTGGCTCGGCGCGCAACTCATCTCCATGGCGATCGTCGGCACGCTCGCGGGGCTCGGGAGCTGGGCGCTCGGCCTGCCCTCGCCGCTCGCCCTCGGGCTCTTCGCCGGGCTGGCCAATGTCGTCCCCGTGGTCGGCGCCATTGCCGGCGCGGTCCCGCCGCTGCTGCTCGCGCTCGCCGAGGGCGGCTCCACCGTGCTTTGGACCGCGCTCCTCTTCCTCGCGATCCAGCAGCTCGAATCCAACATGATCATGCCGATCGTCGAGCGCCGCATGGTGAGCATCCCGCCCGCGCTGCTGCTGTTTGCCGTGGTCGCCGTCGGCCTCGTCTTCGGCCTGCCGGGCGTGATCCTCGCCGCGCCCGTGACCGTCGTCGCCTTCGTGCTGGTGAAGAAGCTCTACGTCCGCGAGACCCTCGGCCGCGCCACCGACGTCCCCGGCGAGGAGGAGGCGGAAGCCGGGGAACGCGCCTGACGCCGATCGGCGTCCGCCCCGCCCTGCGGGCGTCGCAGGCGGCCGAGGCCGTGAACGCGGCCCAGCGCGGGAGCAATGACCTGCGTCAGCACGTCACGCGGCCGGTATGTGACCCCTCAGTACAGCGTCGTCCGGTAGGTCTCCGCCACGCGCGCATCGAGCGGCGCGCCGCCATGCCGACCGCCGGTATGCTCCGCGACCAGCCGCCCGAGCGTCGGCACGCCGTCCGGACGCGCGCGCCCCTCCCACAGCCTCGACCGGATCAGCGCCTTGGCGCATTGCATGAACACGCTCTCGACGGACATCACGATCAGGCTTGCCGGCTCCTTCCCATCCGCGGCGTGGCGGGCGCGCCGCGCGGGGTCGGTGGTCAGGCGCGCGCGGCCATGCACGCGCAGCGTCTCCCCAACGCCCGGCACAAGGAACAGCAGCGCGACGCGCGGGTCGTGCAGGATGTCGCGCAGCGCATCCAGCCGGTTGTTGCCGCGCCGGTCGGCCAGGCAGAGCGTGCGGTCGTCCTCCACCGCAGCGAAGCCGGGCGCGTCGCCGCGCGGCGTCACATGCGGCCCCGCGGGCCCGATCGTGCCGAGCAGGCAGAAGGGGCTCGCCGCGACGAAGGCCACGCTCTCCGGCCCCAGCCGGTCGCCCACCTTGTTCCGCACCAGCTCCGACGGCGCCGGATAGAGCGCCTCGAGCGCGGCGAGGCTCGTGACGGCATGCGGATCGGGCGGCAGCGTGTCCATGGCGACGAGCGTGCCTTATCCCGCGCCCCGCGTCACCCGCGCCGTGCGACCAGGCGCGCGCCCTCGGCTCCTTCGATCACCAACGCGCCGTCCTCGGTGAAGCGGTGCGCGCGGACCGTCTCCAGCAGGCGGAACAGCGCGCCCTCCTGCGCCATCGCGGCGCCGGGGCAGGCCATCATGGTGGAGGCCACGCCGCGCACGACCAGCCGCTCGCCCTCCATCGCCCAGCCGCCGCGGTAGCGGTTGCAGGGCCCCTGGCCGAACACCGCGCCGCCGCGGAACTCGAGCGTCGCCGGCCGCAGGCCCGCCACGGCCTCGCCGCCGATCGTCTCGACCCGCCAGGTGCCGAGCAGCCGCCCCTCCGCCGACCCGCCGCAGCCCTCGAGCCGCGCCCCGCCCGACTCCACGCCGACCCGGTCCGGCAACTCCACCCCCGTCATGCTGTCGCGGCAGGGCCCCGGCGCGACGCTCACCGAGAGCCCCGCCCCATCCCGCCGCGTCCCCGCGCCATCGCCCCACGCCGGCCCCAGCCGCGCTTCCACCGAAGCCCCGCCGAGCCGCTCGAGCCGCGCCGCATCGCCCGCGATCCGCAGGCTCCAGAACGGCTCGTTGCCGCCCGCGCGATACGCACCGGGCGGCGGGTCGCGCAGGCAATCCGGCAGGACGCGGTCCCCGACCGTCAGCCGCGCGCGGCCGCCGCGGTCCCAGAACTCGACCGGCGCCGCCCCGCGTTCCCCGACATAGCGCGCGCCCGACCCGGCCGGCGCCGGCCGCAAGGCGCTGCGCGCGCCTTCGAACAGCAGCACCAGCCCGTCGCCCTCCGCCGTCGCCTCCACGCGCAGCCCACCGCAATCATGCACGGCCGGCGCCTGCGCGAGGGCCGTCGCGGGCAGCAGCAGGGCGGCCAGGAGAAGACGGAGCATCGCAACCTCCGCCCGCGAGCCTCGCCGCAACCCTGCCCGCCGGCAAGCGCCATCGCGCTACGCCGCCGCCCGCCGTGCCGCGAGCCCGTACACACCGCGCTCCCCCGGCACCGGCGCGAGCCGGTCGGTCAGCCCGATCACCGTCTCCGCCGCGCCGAGATACAGCACGCCGTCCGGCACGAGCTGGCGCGCCAGCGCCTCCAGCACGCGCGTCTTGGTCGGCGCGTCGAAGTAGATCAGCACGTTGCGGCAGAACACCACGTCGAAGCGGCCGAGCGCCGTGGGGGGCTCCAGCAGGTTCCGCTGCTCGAAGCGCACCAGCGCGCGCAGCCCGTGCCCGGCGCGCCAGCGCGCGCCCTCCTGCGTGAAATACGTCATCAGCGCGCGGATCGGCAGTCCGCGCTGCACCTCGAACTGGCTGAACGCACCCTCCCGCGCCCGCGCGACCACGTCCTGCGAGATGTCCGTGCCGAGGATCTCGACGCGCCGCGCCGCCTCCGCGCCGAAGACCTCCACCGCGAGCATCGCGACCGAATAGGCCTCCTGCCCCGTCGAGCACGCCGCCGACCACACCCGCAGCGGCGCCGGCGCGCGCGACGCAGCCAGCCGCGGCAGCAGCCCGCGCAGGTGGTCGAAGGGCCGCCCGTCGCGGAAGAAGCTCGATTCATGCGTGCAGAGCGCCTCCGTCACCGCGCGCTCCAGCGCCTCGCCAGGCATTGCGCGAAGCTTCTCGCCGAGCGCGGCGAGGCTCGCGATCCCGAAGCGCTGCAGCACGGGGCCGAGCCGCGTCTCCAGCAGGTATCCCTTGTCGTCGGTCAGCACGATGCCGGCGCGGCGCTGCACCAGCGCCGCCACCTCGCGGAACCCCGGCGTCATGCCAACCCCTCGCTCAATGCCAGCAGCCGCGCCGCGATCGCGTCGGGCGGCGCGAGCAGCGCCGCCAGCCCCGCCTTCGCCACCGCGCCCGGCATGCCCCAGACCACGGAACTCGCCTCGTCCTGGGCGATCACCGCCCCGCCCGCCGCCGCCAGCGCGCGGCAGCCTTCCAGCCCGTCATGACCCATCCCCGTGAGGATCGCCGCCGCCACCCGCCCGCCGCAGGCCGCGACGAGGCTGCGCAGCAGCGGGTCCACCGCCGGGCGACAGAAATTCTCCGCCGGCCCGTCCGACAGCCGCGCGACGAGCCCGGCGCCCGCCGCCTCCGCCAGCAGGTGCCGGTCCCCCGGCGCCAGATAGAGCCGCCCCGGCGCCAGCGCCTCCCCATCGCGTGCCTCCGCGCAGGGCAACCGGCCGAGCCGGTGCAGGTGGTCGGCCAGCAGCGCGGTGAAGCCGGCCGGCATGTGCTGCGCGACAAGCACCGGCACCGGCGGCGGCCGCGTGAAGGCACCGATCAGCAGCGCCAGCGCCTGCGGCCCGCCGGTCGAGCTGCCGATCGCGATGGCCCGCGGCCGTCCCGCCTGCGTCGTGACGCGCGGCACCACCAGTGGCGAGGCGGGGCGCGCGACGGCCTTGCGGCGCATCCGCGCCCAGCCCGTCACCTTCGCTCGCAGCTCCTCCCCGAAGCGCGGGTCGGCCATGCCGCCTTGCGCGGCCGTCGGCTTCGGCAGGTAGTCCACCGCCCCGGCGCGCAGCGCGCGCATCGTCGCGTCCGCGCCACGCTGCGTCAGCGCGCTCGCCACGATCACCTGCGTCCCCGGCGCCGCGCGCAGCACCAGCGGCAAGGTCGTCAACCCGTCCATCCCCGGCATCTCGAGGTCGAGCAGCAGCACATCCGGCCGGCCCGAAGGCGGCATCGCGGCAAGCTGGTCGAGCGCCGCGCGCCCATCCGCCGCCTGCGCCACCACGCGGATCGCGCCGTCCTGCGCGAGCAGCCGCGCCAGTGCCCCGCGCGCGACCGCGCTGTCGTCGCAGAGCATCACCCGGATCGCCGCGTCCGCCGCGGCGGCCGCGGCGCTCACGCGGCCTCCCGCACCAGCCCGAGCTGCAGCAGCTTGCCGCCGAGGATCTCCGCGTCGAAGGGCTTCATCACGTATTCCTGCGCGCCCGCTTCCAGCGCCTCCAGGATGCGCGCGGTGGTGTTCTCCGTCGTGCAGAGCATCACCACCGGCCGCGCCGCGCCGTGCTCGGCGCGCGCGGCACGCAGGAAGCCGATGCCGTCCAGCACTGGCATGTTCCAGTCGAGCAGCACGAGGTCGGGCAGCGCGTCGCGGCAGGCGGACAGCGCCTGCGCGCCGTCTTCCGCCTCGCGCACCGCGAAGCCGAAGCCCTCCAGCACGCGACGCGCCGCCTTGCGCACGACGCGGCTGTCATCCACCACGAGGCAGTCGCGCCCCTGCCCATCGGCGACGGCGAGGCTCACGCCGCGCCTCCGCCCATCAGCGGGCGGCCGCCCCCGACCGCCAGCAGCCGCTCGACATCCAGCACCACCAGCAGCCCGCCGTCGCGCTGGTGCACGCCGCGCGACACCTCGCGCCAGGCGGGATCTAGCGTCGGCGGGTTCGGCGCGCGCTCCGCCTCCGGCATCGGCGCTACCTCGCCGACCTCGTCGGCGAGCATCGCGTAGAGCTCCGCCCCCTGCTCCACCACGATGCTCATCGGCTGCGCGCCCTCGTTGCGCGGCGGCAGGCCGAGCCGCCGGCGCAGATCCACCGCCGTGACGATCCGCCCGCGCAGGTTCATCGCACCCTCCACCTCGGCCGGCGCCAGCGGCACCCGCGTGATGGCCTGCGGTCCCAGCACGTCGCGCACCGCGAGCACCGGCACCCCGCAGGGCTGGCCGGCGACGGAGAAGGTGAGGGTCAGCTGGTCGTCCTGCATCGCATCCTCACGCCGAGACCGGAATCGACAGGCACGACTGCAGCGAGCCGAGCAACGCGTCGCGGTCGAATTTTCCGACGTAGTCGGTGAAGCCCGCGGCGCGGGCCTTCGCCAGCGCCTCCGCATCGGTGCGCCCGGACAGCGCCACCATCGGCAGCGCCGCCCAGGCGCCGCCCTCGCGCACCGCGCGGGCGAAGGCGAAGCCGTCCATGCCCGGCATCTCGATGTCGGACACGATCGCCTCGAAGCCCACCCCCGCCTCGCGCAGCGCCAGCGCTTCCGCCGGCTGCGCCACCGCCGTCACCTCGTAGCCCGCCGCCGACAGGGCGGGGACGACCAGCTCGCGGAAGAAGCCGCTGTCCTCCACCACCAGCAGCCGCGGCCGCGCAGAGCTCGAGACCGGGCGGAACCAGTCGCCGCCCGACCGCCGCAGCCACCAGGCGGTGTCGATCACGTCCGTCACCTTGCCGGCGATCACCGCGGAGCCGAGGAAGCCCGGCCGCTCGCCGCCCGCCTTCACCTCCAGCCGCTCCTCCACCACGTCGAGGATCGCATCCACCATCAGCCCGAGGCTGCGCCCGCCCTCGCTGAACACCAGCACCGTCTGCCGCCCGCGCGACACCGCGTCGGCCGACAGCCCCGCACCCTCCATCGGCACCAGCGGCATGAGCTGGCCGCGATACTGCACCACCGCGACGCCGCCCGAATTCTCGATCGTCTCCACCGGCAGGTCGTCGAGCCGCGCCACCAGCCCGAGGGGCACCGCCTTTGGCGTCGCGTCGCCGGCGCGGAACAGCAGCAGCGCCGTCCGCTCCGTGCTGCGCATCCCGGGCCCGGCTTCCGCCCCGCGCCCCGCCGCACCCTCCGCCGTCACGCCCGCCGCGCGCGCGATCCCGTTCGGGTCGAGGATCATGATCACGCTGCCGTCGCCGAGGATGGTGTTGCCGCTGAACACCCCGATGTGGCGCAGGATCGGCGCCACCGGCTTCACCACGATCTCCTCCGTGTCGTGCACGCGGTCCACCACGATGCCGAACAGCGCGGCACCCACCTGCGTCACGACGACGAAGCCCTGATCGGCCGGCCGCTCGTCGAGCCCCAGCACGCGCCCCAGGCCGACCAGGGGCAGCAGCCGGTCGCGCAGCCGCAGCACGGCGGCGTCCTTGATCCGCTCCACCTTCGCACCCGACCCGCCGACCCGCACCAGCTCCTGCACGCCGATCTGGGGGATCGCGAAGCGCTCGCCGGCCGCCTCCACCACCAGCGCCGAGACGATCGCCAGCGTCAGCGGGATCTTGATGGTGAAGCGCGTCCCGCGCCCCTCGGCCGAGGCGACGTCGATCGTCCCGCCGATCCGCTCCACATTCGTCTTCACCACATCCATCCCGACGCCGCGGCCGGAGACGGCGGTGACCGCGGCGGCGGTGGAGAAGCCGGCGCGGAAGATGAAGCGGTGGATGTCGCGCTCCGCCATCCCCGCCAGCTCGGCCTCGCTCGCCAGGCCCTGCGCGACCGCCTTCTCGCGGATGCGGGCCGTGTTCAGCCCCTTCCCGTCATCGGCGATCTCGATGAGGATGTGCCCGCCCTCGTGATAGGCGTTGAGCGTGATCCGCCCCGCCTCCGGCTTGCCGGCGCGGCGCCGGTCCTCGGTCGATTCCAGCCCGTGATCGGCGCTGTTGCGCACCATGTGCGTCAGCGGATCCTTGATCAGCTCGAGCACCTGGCGATCGAGTTCGGTCTCCGCGCCGCGCATCTCGAGCTCGATCCGCTTGCCGAGCTCGCGCCCCAGGTCGCGCACCAGCCGCGGCAGCTTCGCCCAGGCATTGCCGATCGGCTGCATGCGCGTCTTCATCACCCCCTCCTGCAGGTCGGAGGTGATGTGCGACAGCCGCTGCAGCGGCACCGCGAAGGCCCCCTCGCCGCGCGCGCGGGCCAACTGCATCAGCTGGTTGCGGGTCAGCACGAGCTCGCTGACCAGCGTCATCAGGTCTTCCAGCACGTCCACGCTGACGCGGATGGATTGCGGCGCGGCCGCCGCGCCGTCCGGCGCCGGCACGCCCTCCGCCGCCGGCACGCCTTCGGCCGGCGCCTCCTGCGGCTCGGCGCCCGGCTCCTCGGCCGCGGCGGCAGGCGCCGCGGGCGCGGCGCCGAGCCCCTCGGCCGCCGCGTCCAGCGCCGCCACCAGCGCCGCGTCGTCGCCCGCCGGCTCCGCGCCCCCCGCCTCGATCCCCGCCACGATCGCCTTGATGCGGTCGAGCGCCGAGAGCACGAGCGTGATCCCGTCCGGCGTGACCTTCAGCGCCCCGTCGCGCCAGCGGCCGAGCAGGTTCTCGGCGGCATGCGCCACCCGCTCCAGCCGCGACAGGCCGAGGAACCCGCAGGTGCCCTTGATGGTGTGGACGACGCGGAAGATCTCCGACAGCGTCGGCGCGTCCTCCGGCTGCCGCTCGAGCCGCACCAGCGCGAGGTCGAGCGCTGCGAGGCCCTCATGCGTCTCGGTCAGGAAGTCGGCGATGAGCTCGTCCATGGGCGCTCCGGCGTCACGCCGCCGTCCTGCACCAGGCGCCCTGAAGAACCGGTGAACGCCGCCCCTCGCCCCGCGCCGGGCCGCGCCCGGACCGGCGTCTGTCAATCTTGCTTGACAATGACGTCGTCGCTATGTGTCAATTCATCTTGACGGTCAGGAGGTGGCCCTCCACCCGTCCCTGCCCGGCCTTCCTGCGGGCAGGCTCACGCGTTCCGACGTTTTCTCCCTTGCACTCCGCCCGGCCGGCCCGCCGCCGACCGGGCGTTTCTTTGCCCGGCCCGGCGCCTCAATGCCCGCCGAGATAGGCCTCGCGGATCTCGGGCCGCGCCAGCAGCTCCGCTCCCGTCCCCGCCATGGTGATCCGCCCCGTCACCAGCACGTAGCCGCGATGCGCCAGCCGCAGCGCCTGGTTGGCGTTCTGCTCCACCAGCAGCACGGTCAGCCCCTCGCGCAGGTTCAGCTCGCGGATCGCGGCGAAGATCCCCCGCACGATCAGCGGCGCGAGGCCGAGCGAGGGCTCGTCGAGCAGCAGCAGCCGGGGCTTCGACATCAGCGCCCGCCCGATCGCGAGCATCTGCTGCTCGCCGCCCGAGAGCGTGCCGCCGCGCTGCTCGCGCCGCTCCCTCAGGCGCGGGAACAGCGCGAAGACCTTCTCGAGCTCCGGCGCGGGGTCGTGGCCGAGCGCCTGCGCGCCCATCAGCAGGTTCTCCATCACGCTCATGCGCGGGAAGACCCGGCGCCCCTCCGGCGACTGCGCGACGCCCATGCGCATGATCTCATGCGTCGGCCGCGCCGTGATCTCCTCCCCGTCCAGCACCACGCGCCCCGACCGCGCGCGCGGCTCGCCGCAGAGCGACATCAGCAGCGTCGACTTGCCCGCGCCGTTGGCGCCGATCAGCGTCACGATCTCGCCGCGCCCGACCTCGAGCGACACGCCCTTCAGCGCCTGCACCGCGCCATAGGCCGCGACGAGGTTCTCGACCTGCAGCATCGGCCCGCTCACGCCTCGTCCCCCTCGCCGAGATAGGCGGCGATCACCGCACGATCCTCGCGCACCTGCCGCGGCGTCCCGTCGGCGATCTTCTTCCCGTGGTCGAGCACCACGACATGGTCCGAGATCGACATGACGATCCCCATGTCGTGCTCGATCAGCAGGACGGAGGTCGCCGCCTCGCCCTCCGCCGCGGTGCCGTCGCGGATGGCGCGCAGCAGCGCAGCCAGCTCCTCGGATTCGCGCGGATTGAGCCCCGCCGCCGGCTCATCGAGGCACAGCAGCGCCGGGCGCGTGCACATGGCGCGCGCGATCTCGAGCCGCCGCTGCTGCCCATAGGGCAGCGCGCCCGCCGGATCGTCCGCGCGCTCCACCAGCCCCGTCGCGCGCAGCCAGGCGGTCGCGCGCGCCACCGCCGCCGCCTCCGCCCGCCGGTAGCCGCCCAAGCCCAGCAGCGCCCCGATCCCGAAGCCGGTCGAGCGGCTCAGCTCCACATGCTGCGCGACGAGCAGGTTCTCGAGCGCGGTCATGCCCGGGAACAGGCGGATGTTCTGGAAGGTGCGCGCCACGCCGGCGCGCGCGATGGCGTGGTCCTTCAGCGCCTGCAGCTCCGCCACCGCCCCGTTGCGGGCGAGGTGCAGCCGCCCCGCGCTCGGCCGGTAGAAGCCGGTGATGCAGTTGAAGACCGTCGTCTTGCCGGCGCCGTTCGGGCCGATCAGCGCCGTGATCTCGCCCCGCAGCGCCGCGAAGGACACGCGGTCCACCGCGACGAGCCCGCCGAAGCGCATCGTCAGCTCCTCGACGTGCAGGATCGCCTTGCCCTGCGCGAAATCGAGCGCGGCGCTCAACCCCGCCCCTCCGCCACATGCTCCGCCGCGATGGCGCGCCGCTGGCCGAGCGCGATCGTCGGCGTCCGCGTCCCCACCAGCCCGCGCGGCCTGAGCACCATGATCACTACCATCGCCGCGCCGAAGACGAGCATCCGCCACTCCTCGAGGTCGCGGAACAGCTCGAAGCCGCCGATCATGACGATCGCCGCGACCGCGACGCCGATCTGGCTGCCCATGCCGCCGAGCACCACGATCGCGAGGATGATCGCGCTCTCGATAAAGGTGAAGGATTCCGGGCTGATGAAGCCCTGCCTCGTGGCGAAGAAGGCACCCGCGAAGCCGCCGAACATCGCACCCAGCGCGAAGGCCGTCAGCTTCGTCGTGGTGATGTTGATGCCCAGCGCGCGGCAGGCGATCTCGTCCTCGCGCAGCGCTTCCCAGGCGCGCCCGATCGGCTGGCGGCGCACGCGCAGCGTCACCCAGTTGGTCAGCAGCGCGAGCACGAGGATCAGGTAGTAGAGGAAGATCACCCGGTGGATCGGGTCGGGCTCCAGCCCGAAGGTGCCCGCGAAGGTCCCGGGCCCGCCCGACATGCTGAAGGGCAGCCCGAAGAAGGTCGGGCGCGGGATTCCCGTCATCCCGTTCGGCCCGCCGGTCAGCTCCACCCAGTTCAGCAGCACGACGCGGATGATCTCGCCGAAGGCCAGCGTCACGATCGCCAGGTAGTCGCCGCGAAGCCGCAGCACCGGGAAGCCCAGCAGCACGCCCCAGAAGGCCGCGAGGATCCCCGCCAGCGGCAGGCATAGCCAGAAGGAGAAGCCGAAATAGGTCGCCAGCAGCGCGTAGCTGTAGGCGCCGATCGCGTAGAAGGCGACGTAGCCGAGGTCGAGCAGCCCCGCGAGCCCGACCACGATGTTGAGCCCCCAGCCCAACATCACATAGGTCAGCACGAGGATGCCGAGATCGAGCTCGTAGCGCCCCGTCCCCGGGATGAAGGGCAGCGCGACGGCGAGCCCCAGCAGCACAGGCGCGAACAGCATCCCCGCCCGCCGCAGCGCCGCCGCGCGCGCGGGCGATGCCGCCTTCGGCTCCGGCCTGAACCCCCAGAGCGTCATCGCCAGCCGTCCGGCGAAGACCAGCCCGCACAGGATCGCCACGTCCGCCCAGCGCTGCCGCAGGAACAGCGCCCCGGTCGGCGAGACATCGGTCCGCAGCCCGACCATCACCACGAAGAGCCCGAAGGCGACGAGGGTCGCGATCGCCGCATCCCGCACCGCCGCCCCCACTCTCCCGCCCCCGCTGCGCGACGCTCCCTCTCCCGCCGAGCGGGGGAGGGCCGGGGCGGGGGTCATCCCCTCAGCCGACATCGCGCGGCTCCGTGCGCATGCGATGTCCGCTCATACCTTCTCCACCTCCTGCCGGCCGAGCAGGCCGGTCGGCAGGAAGATCAGCGTCAGCGCCAGGATGCTGAACGCCGCGACGTCCTTGTACTGCACGCTGAAATAGGCGCTCCAGAAGGTCTCGATCAGCCCGATCAGCAAGCCCCCCAGCACCGCCCCCGGCAGCGAGCCGATGCCGCCGAGCACGGCTGCCGTGAACGCCTTCACCCCCGCAAGGAAGCCGATGTAGAAGTCGATCACCCCGTAGCGCAGCAGGTAGAGCGTCCCCGCCACCGCGGCGAGCGACGCGCCGATGACGAAGGTCAGGCTGATCGTCCGGTCCGTGTTGATGCCGAGCAGGGACGCCATCTTCCGGTCCTGCTCGCAGGCCCGCATCGCACGGCCCAGCGGCGTCCTCGTCACCAGCCAGGTGAAGACCGCGAGCACCAGCAGCGTCGATCCGATGATCAGGATCTGCATGTTCGACAGCTGCACGACGAAGTCGCCCTCGCGCATGATCTCCCATCCGCCCGTCACCTGCGGCTCGAGCGGCTTCACCCGCGCGCCCTGGCTGATCTGCACGAAGTTCTGCAGCACGATGGACATGCCGATCGCGCTGATCAGCGGCGCCAGCCGGAAGGACCCGCGCAGCGGCCGGTAGGCCACGCGCTCGACCGTCCAGCCGTACAGCGCCGTGAAGGCCATCGAGATGGCCAGCACCATCACGATCGCCGCCGGCCCCTCCATCACCCCGCCCGAGACCAGCATCACGATCGAGATCAGCGCGACGAAGGCGCCCACCATGAAGATGTCGCCATGCGCGAAGTTGATCATGCCGATGATGCCGTAGACCATCGTGTAGCCGACGGCGATCAGCCCGTAGATCATCCCGAGGCTGATCCCGTTGATCAGCTGCTGCAGCGCATAGGCCAAGGCGCGCTCCATCCCTTGTTCGTCCCGACCGTCCGGCAACGCGCCGCGCCGCGCAAGGGCGCAGCGCGTCATCGGGTTACGCAGGCGTCACGAGCGGCCCTGTCCGGGCTCAGCCTGCGGACGCTTCGATGGCGGACGGCGTCCTGCACGCCGGCCGAGGCCGCGAATGCGGCCCGCCACAAGTGCGTCGTGCGGACAGCACGCCTCCGGCGTGACGAGCCAAGCCGCCGGAGGCGGCGCCCGGCGCTTGAGGGCACTGCATCACGCCAGCACGCGCCGCCCGAACTCCTTCAGCTTCCGCCCGGCCAGGCGGTAGAGCTGCGCCGGCCGCCCCCGCCCCTCCGGCCTGCGCTGCGCGTCGGGCACCGGCTCGACGAAGCCCTGGTACTCCACCTGACGGCGGAAGCTGCCGCGGTCGAGCGCCTGGCCGATCACCCCCTCATAGACCGCCTGCAGCTCGTCCAGCGTGAAGGCGTCGGGCAGCAGGAAGGCGGGCAGCGAGGAATAGGTCGCCTTGCCCCGCACCCGCCGCACCGCCTCCGCCACGATGCGGCTGTGGTCGAAGGGCAGGTGCGGCAGCTCCTCCACCGCCACCACCTCCCGCCCCGGCGCCGCCTCCAGCCCGGGGAGCAGCGCGAGATAGGCCACCGAGACCGACCAGCCCCGTTCGTCGCGGCTCCGCCCGCCGAAGCTCGCCAGCTGCTCGAGGAAGGGTGCCGCGAGCCCCGTCTTCTCCCGCAGCACGCGCCGCGCCGTCGCGGCCAGGTCCTCATCCTCCTCCGGATGCACGAAGCCGCCCGGCAGGGCGAGGCTGCCCTCGAAGGGCGGCCGTTCGCGGCGGAACAACGCGACCGCCAGCGCGCCCTCCCGCAGCGTCAACAGCACCACGTCCACCGTCACGAAGGGCGTCGCCTCGGATTTCATCGCATCCTGCGCCTGGCTCGGATCGTCCTTAGCCATTGCACGGCGCGGATCCACGCCGCAACCCGGGATTATTTATTCGCTGATAGCGAAAAATACATGGACATCCGTTCCGCTCTTGGCCAGGATGCCTCCCACGCCGCGACACGCGGCGCAGCCACGGGAGCCCGCCATGGGACACGGCAACTGGAACGCCTCCGACTGGGACCGCCACGCGCGCCACAGCGCGCACCGCTCGCGCGCCGAGATCTTCGGCGCCCGCAGACTCGATCCCGCCCTCGACCCCGCGCGCCTGACGCGCGGCGTCCGCGAATCCGTCGATTCCGCCGAGAACCCGCTCTCGACGCCCATCATCGTCACCTGCGACGTCACCGGCTCCATGGGCGTGACCGCGGAGGTGATCGTGAAGCACGGCCTCGGCGTGATCATGGGCGGCATCTACGACCGCCGCCCCGTGACCGACCCGCACATCCTGATCGGCGCCACCGGGGACGTCTTCTGCGACGCGGCACCGCTCCAGGTGACGCAGTTCGAGGCCGACATGCGCCTCGTCGAGCAGACGCAGCGCCTCTTCCTCGAAGGCGGCGGTGGCGGCAACGGGGGCGAATCCTACAACGCCGCCTGGTACTTCGCCGCCGCGCATGTCCGCGCCGACGCGATCCGCACCGGCCGCCGCAAGGGCTACCTCTTCACCATCGGCGACGAGCCGCCGCACGAGGTCCTGCCCCGTGCCGCCATCCGCCGCGTCTTCGGCGACGAAGCCACGCGCGACCTGACATCGCGGGAGATCCTCGCCCGCACGCAGCGCGACTGGGACGTCTTTCACCTGCTGGTCAACCCGGGTTCCTACCCCACCGACCGCTGGGACGCCCTGCTCGGCGAAAGGCTGATCCGCGTGCCGGACGTCGAACGCCTGGGCGAGATCGTCCTCGCCACCATCGAGGCGAACGAGGCCCTCCGCGCCCCGCCCACGCGCGGCCTGCTGCCCGCGATCAGGAGCACCTGGCTGTGACCCGCACCGCGCGCGTCGTCATCGGCGCGAATTTCGGCGACGAGGGCAAGGGCCTATTCACCGACCACCATGCGGCGGAGCTCGGCGAGGCGCTCGTCATCCGCTTCAACGGCGGCGCCCAGGCCGGCCACACGGTCGAGCTCGCCGACGGCCGCCGCCACGTCTTCCACCACATCGGCGCCGGCGCCCTCGCCGGCGCCGCCACCCACCTGTCGCGCTTCTTCGTCGCCAACCCCCTGCTGCTGGAACGGGAACTCGGCGAGCTCGCCGCGCTCGGCGTGACGCCCGCCTACACGGTCCATCCGGACGCGCCGCTGACCACGCCCTGGGACATGATGGCGAACCAGATGGCGGAGGAGTCGCGCGGCGCCGCGCGCCACGGCTCCACCGGCCTCGGCATCAACGAGACGGTGACGCGCATGGTGACCCGCTTCGCGACGCGCGCCGGCGACCTGCGCGACGTCGCGCGGTTGCGCGCGCATCTCTTCGCAATCCGCGACGAATACCTGCCCGCGCGACTCGCCGCCCTCGGCGTGACGCCTGACGAGACCTGGCGCGCCCGCATCGCCGACCCCGGCACCGCCGAGTGGTTCCTCGCCGCCGCCCGCGCCACGCTCCTGCCCGCACTCGCCCCCCTGCCCGCCGCGCGCCACCTCGTCTTCGAGGGCGCGCAGGGCCTGCTGCTCGACGAGCACCACGCCTTTTTCCCCCATGTCACGCGCAGCCGCACCGGCCTGCCCAACGTGCTCGCGCTCGCCGCCGAGGCCGGGATCGCGCGGCTCGAGGTCACCTACGCCACGCGCGCCTACCTCACCCGCCACGGCGCCGGCCCCTTCCCGACCGAGGAACCGGGCCTCGTCTTCCCCGACGCGACCAACCGCCCGAATCCCTGGCAGGGCACGCTGCGCTTCGGCTGGCTCGACCTCGACCTCCTCGCCCGTACCGTCCATGCCGACCTTGCGGCCGCGGGCGGCGTGGAGATCTTCCCGACCCTCGGCGTGACCTGCCTCGACCAGCTCGGCGCCCGGGTCCCCTTCCACGCCGACGGCACGCGCCACGCGGCCTCGCCCGAGGCGCTGCTCGACGCCGCGCTCCGCGCCCTCCGCTTCGACCGCGCGCTGGCGAGCCACGGCCCGACCCGGGAGACGGTCGCGCCCTGGCGCCGGGCCGCGATGGCGCTTGCATCATAGGAACTTTGTCCTGCATGCTCCCCCCATGCAGCCCCCTCCCTCCTTCCCCCTCCGCTCCACCCGACCCACGCCCTGGCGGCCCCTGACGGACGCCGAGTGGGACGCCCTCGCGCCCCTTCTCCGCTCCGCCACCGGGCGCCCGCCACGCGACCTCCGCACCACGTGGAACGGCATCTTCTGGATCGCCTGCTCCACCCACCCCTGGCGCGCCCTGCCCGAGCGCTTCGGCCGCCCCGACACCGCCCACCGCGCGCTCCGCCGCGCCGCCGCCGCCCGCGTCCTCCACCGCCTGCTGGTCCGGGTCTCGCCCCACCCGCTGATGGCCGACGGCCCGCTCCAGGCGATCGCCTACTTCGTCGCCCGCGCCTTCCGCCGCGCCTTCCGGCTCGTACCGGGCAGCATGCGCCTCGCGCATCACCTCGGCATGGCCACCGCGCTGCCCGCCGGGCCCGGCAACCTCCCGGATTGGAGTTTGTCCGAAAGGCTCGCCGCCATCGCGCAACACTGGCGCGCCGGTTGGGAAGAACGGCGCTTCCGCCCCTCCCTCCCCGACATGCACCTGCTCGCCTGGCTCATGGAACGCGCCGGCGGACACCGGAAGACGTGGCGGACGACGGGCTAGCGCCCAGTCCGGTTCCGATGCCGTCGCCCACCCGATGTGCCGGGCTGCGCGTCGCCACCGCCGCTGCGCCGGGCGGGAGCGACAGCCCGCCGCAGCGCGGCCTCGGCGCCGGCCGACATCTCCGCCAGGATCTCCGCCGCTGGCCGGATCCGCGTCACGAGGCCGACGCCCTGCCCGGCCCAGAGCGGCATCGCCTCGACGTCGCCCTCCACCCCGTTCCCCGCCACCGTGGCGTGGTAGCGGAGAAGCGTCCCGCGCGGCGAGCTTGCGATGACCTCGCCTTCGCCGGGCCGCCGTCCGGGCCCGGGCCGGCCCGCAGCCTCCCAGGCCGCAATGGTGGAATTGCGCAGAACGCGGTGCGGCGCACGGCCGAAGCCGCCGTCGAAGAGCTCCGTGTGCAGCGTGTCCGCCTCCCCTGCCGCGAGGAGCCGCGCGCGGTAATGCGGGTGCACCGAAGCCTCCTCGGCCGCGAGCAGCGCCGTGCCGACATAGGCGCCGGCGGCGCCGAGGGCGAGCACGGCGGCCAGCCCGCGCCCGTCGGCAATGCCGCCCCCGGCGAGCACGGGCAGCGGCGCCACCGTGTCCACCACCCGCGGCACCAGGGCGAGCGTCGAGACCTCTCCGCGCACATGGCCTCCCGCCTCCCAGCCCTGCGCGACAACGACGTCGACGCCGGCCGCCGCGGCGCGGCGCGCTTCCTCGACCGAGCCGACCGACATCAGCACCGCGGCGCCAGCTCGCCGACAGGCTTCGACATGCGGTGCGGGATCGCCCCAGAAGAAGGTGAGCGCCGGCACGCCTTCCGCCTGGCAGGCAGCAAGGCGCGTCTCCAGCGCCTCCCGCGCGCCGTTGAGCAGGAGATTCGCGCCGAAGGGACGATCCGTCCTTGCGCGCACCTCGCGGATCTCCCGGCGGATCGTCTCCGCATCCAGGGCACCGAGGCCAGAGAGGACGCCGAGGCCGCCCGCGGCGCTCACCGCGGCTGCCAGGGCCGGCCGGCCGACTGGTCCCAATCCGGCCTGGACGATGGGGAGCGCGAGGCCGAGCCGTTCGGTCAGCGGTGTGCGCAGCATGGTGCCTCCTTCTGCCACCCCGCGGCGAAGCCGGCAGCCTTCGCGACTGCCGCCGCGGGCGAACATCAGCGCCGCTGCGGCCGCTCGGTTGTCTGCCGCGTCGCGCCGTGATGACATCGGCCAAACCACCGGGACCGTCCCCATGACCCGCCGCCGCACGCTGCTCGCCGCGACCGCCGCAGCGCTCGCTGCGCCTGCCCTCGCGCAATCACCATGGCCGAACCGGCCGATCCGCATGGTGATCCCCTTCGCACCGGGCGGCTCCACCGACGTCATCGGGCGCATGCTCGCCGACCAGCTCGGACAGCGCCTCGGCCAGCCCTTCGTGGTGGACAACCGCCCCGGCGCGGGTGCGACGCTCGGCACCGGGCTCGTCGCCGATGCCGCACCCGACGGCTACACCCTGCTGCTCTCGCCGGTCAGCGCCTTCAACGTCGGCGCGACGCTCTACCGCGGGCGCATCTCCTGGGATCCGGTGCGCAGCTTCGCCCATGTCGCGATGATCCAGCGCGGCTACTACGCGCTGATGTCGAACACGCGGACACCCTTCAACAACCCCGCGGAGCTCGCCGCCGCGGCGCGCCGCGCGCCCGGGCTGCACTACGCGACCTCCGGCGTCGGCAGCCTGCCGCACCTCGTCATGCTGCGCTTCTGCCAGGTGGCGGGGATCGAGATGACGCATGTGCCCTATCGCGGCGGAGCCCAGGCGGTGGCCGACGTCATCGCCGGCAACGTGCCGGTGACGCTCGACGGCATCGCGGCGTCCGTCGGCTTCCTGCGCGAGAACCGCATCCGCGGCATCGGCATGACCTCGCCGACGCGCACCGAGCTCTTCCCCGACATCCCGACCTTCGTCGAGCACGGCTTCCCGCAGTTGGTGGCGGAAGGCTGGGCCGGCTTCTCCTTCCCCGCCGCGGTGCCGCGCCCGATCCAGCAGCGCTTCGCCGACGAGGTGCGCGCCGTGCTCGACCTGCCGGCGATCCGCGCCCGCTACCGCGACCTCGCCAACGACGTCGGCGACCGCTTCATGGACGACTTCCAGCGCTTCGTCGCGGAAGAGGTCGAGACCTGGCGGCCCCTGGTGATCGCGAGCGGCGCGACGGTGGATTGATGCACCCTGCCCCCACCGCGGCCGATCGACTTCCGGCGTTCCAGCGCCTGCTGGACGGCCGCGCCGACCTCGCCTTCATCCCGCTCGGCACCGATTTGCACTACCTGGCCGGCATCCCGCGCGACATCCCGAACTACGGCGCCACGCTGCATCCCGGTGGCTGGCTGGAAGGCGCCTGGCTCACGCCCACCCGCGCGCCCGTCCTCGCCCTTCCCCGCATGACCGCCGAGTTCAAGGGACGCGGCGAGAGCAAGGGCATCGAGATCCGGGTCCTCGGCGACCATGACGATCCCGCCGCGCTCCTCCGTGACATCCTCGCCGGCTGCCGCCTGCCTGCGCGCCCGCGGGTCGCGATCAGCGATCGCGCGCATGCCGAGAGCGTCGTGCACCTCCAGACGGTCCTGCCCGATGCGGTCTTCATCTCCGCCACCGACCTCCTGCGCGAGCTTCGCGTCATCAAGTCGGACACCGAGATCGCGACGATGCGCGAGGCCGGCCGCCGCACCGAGGCCGCCTTCGCAGAGACCCTGAAGCAGCTGAAGTTCGGCATGACCGAGCTCGACGCCATCGCCGAGATCAACTTCCAGATGCAGCGCCAGGGCAGCCTCGGCCAGACCTTCACCACCTCGCTCTACAACACCGGGCCCGACCATCCACTGTTGATGGGGCGGCGGCTGGAATCGTGGAAGCGGCCGATCCATCCGCCCTGTTCCGTGCTGTTCGACTTCGGCGCCTCGCATGACGGGCTCTGCTACGACTACGGCCGCACCGTCAGCTTCGGCGAGCCGGGCGCGGAGCAGCGCAAGGTCCACCGCGTGGTGATGGAGGCGCAGGCCGCCGGCATCGCCGCGTTGAAGGTCGGCACCACGGCCGCCGAGGTGGACGCCGTCGCGCGCCGCGTCGTGGAGGAGGCCGGCTACGGCCCGGATTTCCGCCACCGCCTCGGCCACGGCATCGGCTGGGACGTGCACGAGCCGCCCTTCCTCACGAAGAGCGACCGCAGCGTGCTGCGCGAGGGCATGATGTTCACCGTCGAGCCCTCGATCCTGCAGGACCGGAGCTTCAGCGCCCGCGTCGAGGACGTCATCGTCTGCCGCCCCGCCGGCGGCGAGAAGCTCACCACCGGCTTCCAGGACCTCCTCGTCATCGACCGCTGACCTCCCCGCTCCCGTCGCGGGGTCCGACGCCACGGGGGCGTCGGACGGTGGGGAGACGGGGCCGGGGCGCCTCGCCGGGCCCCGACGCTCGCGGCACCGCGCCGGATCGTCTATCCCGGCCCTCTTGCCCGACACGCCCCAGCCCCGCCGCCCGTCGCGCCTGCTCAGCCGCCCCCGTCTCCGCCGGCGCGCGACCACGCGCCGCGAGCCGGTCCTCCCAGCCCGCCCCACCCCGCTCCGCGAGCGCATCGCCTCCGCCACGGCTCTGCCCGCCCGCCGCCCCTGGTGGCTCGTCTCGGTCCTGGCGCATGCCGCGGTGATCACGGCGGCCGTGCTCTGGGCCCTTCGCGAGCCGCGCGTCCCGCAGGAACTCCCGCCCCCCTCCTTCGACATCGTCTTCGAGGGTGGCCAGCCCGAGCGCCCCGCCGCCGACCCGGCCGAAGGCCTGCCGACCCCACCCGCACCGCCCGCCGTGCCGGCGATCCCGCCACCCTCGGCCCCCCCTGCGCCGCCCAGCCCGCCCGCGCCCCCGGCCCCGCCGGTCGCCGAGGCACCGCCCGCCCCCGCCCTGCCGCCCCCCCCGGTCGCAGTGCCGCCTCCGCCCGCGGTGCAGCCCGCGCCGCCGGTCGAATCGGTGCCCGCCCCGCCGCGCCCACTGCCGCCGACGCTCCCGCCGCCGCTTCCGCTGCCGGCCGAGACCGCCCCCGCCCCGGCGCCGGTCGCCCCGCCGGTGAGCCCGCCGCCGCGCCCCGCACCACCCCCGCCGACGCCCCCGGCCCCGCAACCGGCCGAGCCGCCGCAGCCCGCGCCGCGGCCGGCCCCGCCCGCGCCGCGCCCGGCGCCGCCCCAACCGCAGCCGCAGCCGCGCCCGGCGCCGGCGCCCCGCCCGCAGCTCCCACCCGGCAGCCTGATGCTGCCGGAGGCGCCGAGCTTCGGCCCGGCCTTGCCGCCCGCCCCGCCCGCCGGGCGCCCGCAGGCGCGCGGCATGGACACGACGGTGGATCCGCGCTTCTCGCAGGGGCAGTTCAGCACCGATCCGCAGGTGCGGATCACGGGCGCCAATGTCGGCGCCGATTGGCGCGCCGCCTTCCGCCGCTGGCTCGACGACAACCTGCGCTACCCGCGCCGCGCGGTGGAGCTTCGCGAGCAGGGGCGCGTGCGCGTGCGGGTGCAGGTCAACGCCGACGGCACGGTGCGCGAGGTGCGGCTCGTCGGCCCCTCCGCCTCGCCCTCGCTGAACTTCGGCACGACCTTCCCTTTCGAGGGCGCGCGCCTGCCCGCCTTCCCGCCGCCGGTGGACCCGAACGGCGTCACCATCGAGCTGACGGTGAACTACATCCTCATCACCCGCTGACGCGCGGCGGCCTCAGCCGAATTCGCGGTAGCGGAACGCCTCCGTCCCCGCCTCCGCCACCGCGGCAGCGAGCAGGTGGTGGTGGGGCGAGAGCGCGCAGGCCGGGTCGGTGGCGGCCGCGTCGCCGGTCAGCGCGAAGGCCTGGCAGCGGCAGCCGCCCCAATCCCGCTCGGCATCTTCGCAGCCGCGGCAGGGCGCGGGCATCCAATCCGTGCCGCGGAACCGCGCGAAGGCCTCGCCACGCTCCCATGCGTCGCGCAGCGAGGTCTCGCGCACATTCGGGAAGGTCAGGCCCGCGATCGACTCCGCCGCATGGCAGGGCAGCACCTTGCCGGCCGGCGAGACGGCGAGGAAACGCGCGCCCCAGCCGCCCATGCAGGCCTTCGGCCGCGCCGCATGGTAGTCGGGCACGACGTAGTCGATGACGAGCCGCCCGCGCAGCGCGGCACGTGCCGCTTCCACCACCCGCGTCGCCTCGTCGAGCTGCGCGCGCGTCGGCAGCAGCGCATCGCGGTTGGCGAGCGCCCAGCCATAATACTGCACATGCGCGACCTCGATCCGCCCCGCGCCCCAGTGCTGCGCGAGCTCGATCAGGCGCGGCAGGTTGTGCAGGTTCTGGCGGTGGACGACGGCGTTGAGGGTGAGCGGCAGCCCGGCCTCGCGCACCAGCCGCGCGGCGGTTTCCTTGCGGGCATGGGCGCCCCGCATGCCGCCGATGCGCTCCGCGCCTGCGGCCTCCGCGTCCTGCACCGAGAGCTGGACATGGTCGAGCCCGGCCGCCTGAAGCCGCGCCACCAGCGCCGCGTCGAGCAGCACGCCGGCGGTGATGAGGTTGGTGTAGAGCCCGGCCTCATGCGCCGCCGCCGTGATCTCCACGATGTCGCGCCGCGCCGTCGGCTCGCCGCCCGAGAGATGCAGCTGCAGGCAGCCGAGCTCCGCCGCCTCCGCGAACACCCGCGCCCATTCCGCGGTGGTGAGCTCCGCCGAGGCGCGCGCCATCTCCACCGGGTTCGAGCAGTAGGGGCAGCGCAGCGGGCAGCGATGGGTGAGCTCGGCGAGCAGCGCGAGTGGGGCGTTCACCACGCGAGAGCGCCCTTGGCGACGAGGTCGTCCAGCATCGGGCGGACGTCGCCCGCGATCTCCTCGCGCGGCGCGTCGAACCTTGCCGCCAGAGCATCGACGATCGTCTCGACGTCGCGCGCGCCGTCCACGAGGCGCAGCACCTCGAGCGCGGTCTCGTCGGGGACGAACATGCGCTCCGGCGCCATCACCACCCAGCGGTCGCGCGCGCGGTCGTGGTGCAGGCGCACGCCGGGCGCGAAGCGCGGGGTCACGGGCGGAAGGCCCCGGGCGGCGGCAGGCCGGGCGCGACATAGGCGTGGTGCAGCGCGTCGAGCTGCGCCCAGAGCAGGTCGCACTTGAAGCGCAGCGCATCCAGCACCGCAGACTGCTTCTCCGCCGTGTCGGCGTGGCGCTTCACGTAGTCCAGCGCGAAGGCCACGTCCTGCGGCGCCTGGGTCAGCCGCGGGGTGAAGTAGGCGAGCGTCTCCGGCGTGACGAAATCGTAGTTGCGCAGCATGCCGGAGACGCGCTGGGAGATGATGTTGGGCGAGAACATCTCGGTCAGCGAGGAGGCGATGGCCTCCAGCAGCGTGCGTTCCCGCACGAAGCGGACATAGGCATCCACCGCGAAGCGCGTCGCCGGCAGCAGGCCGCGCAGCGACACGACGTCGTCGCGATCGAGCCCGAGCCCGTCGGTCAGCGCCAGCCAGCGCTCGACGCCGCCCGGATGGGTGCCGTCGCCGTCGTGGTCCACCAGGCGGCGGCGCCATTCGCGGCGGAGCTCTGGCGTCGGCAGGCGCGCGAGCAGCGAGGCGTCCTTCGCCGGGATCGAGGCCTGGTAGTAGTAGCGATTGAGCGCCCAGGCCTGCACCTGCCCCTTCGACAGCTTCCCGCCATGCAGCAGGTGATGGAAGGGATGGTGGATGTGATACCGCTCGTCGCCGATGGCGCGCAGCGCGGCTTCGAGTTCGGCCGGGGACAGCAGCGCCGTCACAGCAGGATCTCCATCCCGTCCTCCGCCACCTCCCAGCCCCACGCTCGCAGATGGGCGCGCTCCGGGCTGTCGGCCAGCAGGACGGGGTTGGTGTTGTTCACATGGGTGAAGATGCGGCGACCGATGCGGAGATCCGCGAAGGCTTCCAGCGTGCCGCCCGGGCCGGTCATCGGCATGTGGCCCATGCGCCGCCCGGTCTTCGGACCTGCGCCGAGGCGGATCATCTCCTCGTCGTCGAAGAGCGTGCCGTCGAAGAGCACGCAGTCCGCGCCATCGAGGCGCGCGCGCAGCGCCGGCGTCATCATCGCGCAGCCCGGCACGTAGTGCAGCGTGCCACCATCGGAGGACACCGCGATCCCGATCGCCTCGCCGTCCTCCGCGACGCCGGGATCGGCGCCGGCCTCGGCGAAGAGCGGCACCTTGCCCGGCACCGCATAGGCGGTGACCCGCAGGCCGAGCAGGTCGAAGGGCGCGTCGAGCGCGATGGCTCGGCGACGCACGAAATCCGGGTTCAGCGCGCCGAAGATGGGGTTGGCGTCGAGCACCGCGAGTGTCGGCGGTGCAGCCAGAAGATCGAAGGCGTGGCGTTCGCGCAGGTGCAGCAGCCCCATCACGGTGTCCACCTCCGCCCCCGTGAGCAGCACGGCGGCGATCGGCGAGTTGCGCAGCGGAGCGGGTCGCGGATGCAGCGCCGGTGTCGCGGCGATCTGCTGGCGCAGGTCGGGGCCGGCATTCACCAGCAGCCAACGCTCTCCGTCGGACGAGACCGCGAGGCTCGCCTGGCTGCGCGGCGCCGCGTCGGGATCGCCGGCGCGCGCCCTCCGGCAGCCGGCGCCGGCGGAGTTCCACTGCGGAAACCCGCCCCCGGCGCCGGCGCCGAGCACGATGGCCCGAAGCATGGGGTCACACCCCGGGCAGAGGTCTCAGCCGATCTCGGCGCAGGCGTAGCTGTTGATCTCGAGCGCGAGAGACACCTCGACGATGCGGGGCTTCTTCCAGGACATGCTTGATCCTCCGACAGACCGGCAACCTGCCGGCGAGTCGAGCATGGCAACGCGCAACCAGGTCTTCAAGTGCCGAGACAGCGAGGGGCCACGCAAAGCCGGTGGCGTACCGGTTCCGCTCCTCACGCGGCGTTGAAGCGCTGGCCTGTCGACTCCCGGCGCACCATGCCGCTGGTGGCTGCCCGGCCCGCCTGCGCGGCATTGCGTCGGGCGGATAGGAGAGGAGAGCCCGTTGCACATCCCGGTCTCGCCGCCCGGCCCGGCACCGCGCAGCGGTACCGCCGGGCACGGCCGCCCATCCGGCTCCGCCGGCCGGCGTCCGGTGAGCGGGCGCAACGGCCAATTCGTACTCGCCGCGCTGGTCTGCCTGCCGCTGATCGTCATGGGAGCCGCCGCCTGGGTGGCCTGGCGCGAGGCCTGGAGCAACGCCGCCGCGGAACTCCGGCAGACGGCCGAGGCGGTCGCCGAGTTCGGGCAGCGGACGCTGAGCGCCCATGCTGTCGCCGCCGGCCGCATCGATTCCGTGCTCCGTGGCCTTTCGGACGAGGAGATCCGCGCGCGCGAGGGGGAGCTGCATGCTGAGCTGCGGGCGCTCGTCGCCGAGCTTCCGCAAGCGGAGGCGAGCTTCGTCGTCAGCCGCACGGGCGAGATCCTCGTCAGCGCCAATGTCTTTCCCGTGCCGCGCGGCCAAACGCTCGTCGCGGATCGCGAGTTCTTTCTCGCCCTTTCCGGCCCGAACCCGCCATCGGTGCATGTGAGCCGGGTCTATCGGGGCCGCCTCGATGATGCGCTTTTCTTCGCCGTCAGCCGACTGCGCACGCGAACCGGCAACACGGACCTGCCGCCGGGCGCCTTCGACGGCCTGGTGAATGTCTCCGCCTACCCGAACCGCCTGGCCGAGAGGCTCGACCAGTTCGCGGCAAAGCCGGGCGATGCGCTTTCTCTGCTGCGGGCGGATGGCGAGTTGCTGGCGCGCAGCTCTGGCCAGACTGGCCCGGTACGCGTGCCGCATGACCACCCGTTCCACCGCGCCGCGGCGCGCGATGCCGTGCGGGATCTGTTTGAAGCGGCCTCGCCGGTGGATGGCAGCCCGCAGCTCATCGCGCTGCGGCATATCGAGGGATGGCCGGTCTTCGCGAGCGCAGCGCGACCGCGCGCGGAGATCGTCGCGACGTGGCGGCGCGCCGTCACGCGCCAGCTCGCCATTGGCCTGCCGGCGGCACTTTCCCTGCTCGGCCTCGCGCTGCTGGTGCGCCGCAGCCAGCGCCGGCTCGAGGAGATGAACGCCAGCCTCGAGACGCGGGTGACCGAACGCGCGGCGGAGGTCGCGGAGCGCGAGGCGCTGCTGTCAGCCATCGGCGCGTCCACGCCTGACGCCGTCTTCGCGAAGGACCGCCAGGGGCGCCTGCTCTATGCCAACCCTGCCGCGCTGGCGATCTACGGCGTGCCGGCGGAAGGCGCCCTCGGCCGCACCGACGCCGAGCTGGTGGACGATACGACCGCCGCGGCGATGTCGGCCAACGACGCGCGTGTCATGGCGCGCGGCGAGCCGGAAATGCTCGAGGAAACGGTCTCGGATGCCTCGCATGGCGGGCGTCACCGCACCTTCCTGTCGGCGAAGGCGCCGCTTCGCAGCGTGGTGGGCGAGGTGGTGGGCATCGTCGGCGTGGCCCGCGACGTGACGGAGGACCGCGCGGCGCAGCGCGCGCTGGCGGAGGCGAAGCAGCGGCTCGAGGTGGTGATGGACGGCGCCGGCCTCGGCGGCTGGCACTGGCACGTTCCCTCCGGCCAGGTGGAGTTCGACGCGCGCTGGGCGGCAATGCTGGGCTACGACCCCGGCGAGATCGCGCCGGGCTACGGCACCTGGGAACGGCTGGTGCATCCGGAGGACAAGCAAGTCGTCCAGGCTAGCTCGCGCGCGCATTTCGAGGGGCGCACGCCGCATATCGAGAACGAGCAGCGGCTGCGCCACAAGGACGGGCACTGGGTCTGGGTCTTCAGCCGCGCGCGCGTCGTGGAGCGCGACGCCGAGGGCCGGCCGCTGGTGGTGACCGGCACGCATCTGGACATCACCCAGCGGCGCGAGACCGAGGCGGCGCTCGCGGCGAGCGAGGAGCGCCTCGCAATGGCCTCGGCAGCCGCAAAGATGGGGATCTGGGACCTGGAGATCGGGTCAGCCGTCAACATCATCAACGCCGAGTATTGCCGCGTCTACGGGCTGCCAGAGGGTCTGCGCGTGTGTTCCGTCGAGGAGTGGTTCGCCCTTCTGCATCCCGAAGACCGCGAGCGCGTCCGCGATGCGGCCTTCGCCGCCATCGAGTCGAGCAGCGACTACAAGGACGAGTTCCGCATCATCCGCCGCGACAACGGCGAGGTCCGGTGGATCGCCGCGCGCGGACGGCTCGTGCGCCGGCCCGGCCGCCCGGCGCGCTTCATCGGCGTGAACTACGACGTGACGGAGCGCCGCGCCGAACAGGAGCGGCAGACCCTGCTGACGCGCGAGGTGGACCACCGGGCGCGCAACGTGCTTGCCGTGGTGCGCTCCATCGTGAAGCTGACGCGTGCGGAGGACCCGAAGCGCTTCGCGGAGGCCGTGGAGGGCCGGGTCGCGGCACTGGCGCGCGCGCACACGCTGCTCTCGCGCGGCGGCTGGACCGGCGGCTCGCTCGCCGAGATCGTCGGCGACGAGGTCGCCGCCTATGGCGGGACGGATCGCGCGGCGCTTGACGGGCCGGAGATCCGCCTGAAGCCGGAGGCGGTGCAGCCGCTTTCCATGATCCTGCACGAGCTGGCCACGAACGCGGCGAAGCACGGCGCGCTGTCGCAGCCGGGCGGGCGCATCGCGGTGGCGTGGCGCGTGCAGGGCGACCGGCTGCGCCTGTCCTGGGTGGAGCGCGACGGGCCGCACCTGCTCGCCCCACCGGCGCGGCGCGGCTTCGGCTCGACGGTGGTGGAGGCGACGGCGCGCGGCCAGCTCGCCGGCACAGCGGAGTTCCACTGGGAGCCGGAGGGGCTGCGCTGCGAAGTCGCGCTGCCGGCCGCGCGCGTGCTGGCGTCAGGCGGCGCGGCGGCGCGGGCGCAGGAGGCCGGGGAGCAGGATCCGATGGCAGAGGCGGCCGGGATCTCGCTGCGCGGGCGGCGCGTGCTGCTGGTGGAGGACGAGCCGCTGGTGGCGCTGGAGACGGCCTCGGCACTGGCCGATCTCGGCTGCGTCGTGGTGGGGCCGGCGGCGACGCTGGAGGAGGGGCTGCGGCTCGCCGGCGCGGAGCGCGAGCGGCTGGATGCGGCGGTGCTCGACGTGAACCTGGCGGGCCGTGCGTCCTTCCCCGTCGCCGACCTGCTCGCGGGGGCCGGCGTGCCGGTGATCCATGTGACGGGCTACGGCACGCTGCCGCCGACGCAGGCCGAGGGCGCCGCAGCGCCGCTGCTGCTGACCAAGCCGCTGGCGGATGGCGAGCTGGCCTCGGCGCTGCGGCGCGCCATCGCGGCGCGGTCGCGGGCTCAGCCGGGGGCGCGGCGGAGCGGGTAGGCCGAGGAGAAGATGTCCTCGACCGGCGGATGGCCGCGGGTGCGGCGGGGATATTGCGCGACGAGGCGGGCGAATTGGGCCTGCGCGCGGGCTTCCGAGGCTGCCCAGTCATGGCCGGGGATCGTGCCCTCCTGCATCGCGGCGCGGCCATCCACGATCACCGTGCGGCAGTCGGTGCCGCGGCCGGCGACCATGAGGCGCTGGATCGGGTCGAGCGGCGGGCCTAGATGCGGCGCGGCGAGGTCGAAGACGGTGATGTCGGCGAGCGCGCCGGGTGCGAGGCGGCCGAGATCGTCGCGCCCGAGCGCGGCGGCGCCCCCGAGCGTCGCGGCGTCGTAGAGATCCTCGGCGCGGCAGGCCTGTGGGTCCGCGTCCGCCACGCGGCACAGCATCAGGCCGAGCTGCATGTTGAGCCACATGTCGGGTGGCCAGGTGTCGGTGCCCATGCCGATGTTGAGCCCCAGGCGCCGGAGCCGCGCAAAGCTTTCGAGCACGCTCCCGAAGCGGGCCATGACGAGCGGGCAGTGGACCACGGTGGCGCCGGCGTCGCGGATGATCCCGAGGTCGCGGCCCGGCCGCGCGATGCGCGAGGAGCCCGAGACGAAGATGCCGTGCGGCAGCAGCGCGAAGGGGCCGAGCGCATCGAGGCTCGCCAGCCATTCCGGCGGGCTCATGCCGCGCAGCTTGAGAACGAGGTCGTATTCGAGCTGCGACTGGCAGCAATGCTGGCGCAAGGGCACGCCGAGGTCGCGCGCCGCCGCGGCGCCGCGGCGGATCAGCTCCGGCGTGCAGGTCTCGATCCGGTCGGGGGCGAGCATCGTGCGGATCAGGCCGCCCGCGCGGCCCTCGAAGGTCTCGCAGAAGCGAATGGCCTCGGCGAGGTTGGCGAGGCCGCGTTCCTCGTCGAAGACGGGGGTGATCGTACCGTCCTCCTCGACCACGAGGTTCCCGCTACGGTAGGCGGGGCCGAGATAGACGCGGAGGTTCAGCGCCTCGGCGATGGCGGCGGCGGCGGCGAATTCCTCGATCGTCTCGCCCCATTCCCGATAGAAGAGGGACGCGATGGGCAGCGCGGTGGTGATCCCGTTGCGCAGCAGATGCGCGAAGGCGTGGCGCTTCTGGAAGGCGAACTCGTCCGGCGAATACATCTCGACCGGGCCGGCATCCTGGTAGTCGCGCGGCCAGATGCGTCCCTTGCGCCAGCCCGGTTGGTTGTCGAGGGCGAGGACGGTGGTGTCGAGGTCGGACAGCGCGTCGAGATCGACGAAGCCGGGGCCGATCAGCGCGTCGCCGTAATCCACGCGCCGCGCGACCTCGCCGGGGAAGGCGTGGCCGGCGAAGAGGATCCGGTTGCCCTCGAACACCACCTCGCCGCGATCTAGCAGCGCGTGGCGGCCGTTCTCGTGGCCGACGACCCAGCGCGCGGCGAGCAGCGTGCGGCCATCGAGGCGGCCCCAGGGGAGTGTCACGGCGCGGCCATGACCGGCACGCCGCCCTCGGCCACGACGCGCCCGCGGCGCAGCACGGTGCGGTCACGGGAGCGGTCCACGACGAGGGAGGCGACCGTTTCCGCCGGGATCAGCACGAGGTCGGCGTCGCAGTCCTCCGCGATGCCGTAATTCGGCAGCGCCATGATCCGCGCGCCGCCCTCGGTGCAGATGCGGAGTGCCGCTTCCACCTCGTCGTCGCGGCGGAGGTTGTTGCGGAGCCCGACGATCATCGCGCGCTCCACCATGTCGCCATTGCCGTAGGGCCCCCAGGTGTCGCGGATGCCGTCATTGCCGGAACAGGTGACGATCCCGGCCTTGGCGAGCTTCAGCACGGGCGGCACGGGGCGGGAGGGCGAGGCGGTGGTCATGATGGCCACGCCGGCCTCCGCGACCGCCTCGATCAGCGCGTCCATCTCCGGTGCGCCGAGGCAGAAGGCATGGCTGACGACGACGCGGCCCGCCATGCCGAGGGCGCGTGTGCGCTCGATGATGAGCTCCATCGAGAAGGCGCCCATCTCTCCGGGTTCGTGCAGGTGGATGTCCACAGGGCGGCCATGCTTCTGCGCCAGCCCGAAGACGGCATCGAGGTGGCCCTTCGGGTCGCGGTCGATGGCGCAGGGATCGAGGCCGCCCACCACCTCGGCGCCGGCGGCGAGTGCGGCGTCCATCAGCTCCAGCGTGCCGGGGCGGACCAGCAGGCCGGATTGCGGGAAAGCGACGAGCTCGATGTGGACGAGGTCGCGCAGCTTCTCGCGCGTCGCCATCACGCCCTCGATGCCCCAGAGGCCGTGGTCGGTGTCCACGTCCACATGGCTGCGGATATGCGTCGAACCGTGGCCGAGGGATTGCAGCGCCTGGCGCATGGACTGGCGGTGCGGGTCGATGTCGAGGGCGCGCTTCATGCGGCGCTCGTTGTCGATCTTGTCGATCAGCCGCGGCCCGACCTCGTTGCGGTACCAGGGCAGGCCGAGGAGGGTCTTGTCGAGATGGGTATGCGCCTCGACCAGGCCGGGGATGGCGATGCGCCCCCTGCCCTCCAGCAGCCGAGCGCCTTGCGGGGCGGCGAGGCCCGGGCCGATGGCGGCGATGCGGCCGCGCTCGATGCGGAGGTCGGCGGTGGCGCCGCCCCAGGGGCGCACCTCGCGGATCAGCAGCGTGTCATCCATGGCCTCGGCCTCCTTGCCGGCGCAGCTTCGGGTGCGGCGCGGGGCACGGCAAGTCAGGGCGGCGGGATGGCGCCGGTGCGGTCCAGGATCATGCGGTAATGCTCCGGCCGGCGGTGGCGGGCGAAGTTGAAGATGCCGTCCTTGATCGGCCGCGCCGCGTCGAGGTCGCAGCGCGCCACCACGATCTCGTCGCCCAGCGTCACGGCCTGCGCGACGATCTCGCCGGTCGGCGCGATGATGCAGGAGCCGCCGATCTGCTCGACGCCTTCCTCGGTGCCCGCCTTGGCGACGCCGACCACCCAGCATCCGTTCTGGTAGGCGCCGGCCTGCATGGAGAGCGCGTTGTGGAATTCCGCCAGCCGGTCGTGCTGCGGCGTGGTCGGGTCGTGGCGCGGCGTGTTGTAGCCGAGGACCACCAGCTCCGCGCCCTGCAGGCCGAGCACGCGCCAGGCCTCCGGCCAGCGGCGGTCGTTGCAGATCATCATCCCCGTCACGCCGCCGAAGGCGCGCCAGACGGGCCAGCCGAGGTCGCCTACCTCGAAATAGCGCTTCTCGAGGTTCTGGAAGGGGCGCCAGGGCTCGTGCTCCGCGTGGCCCGGCAGGTGGATCTTCCGGTACTTGCCGATGATCGCACCGTCGGGGCCGACGAGGATCGCGGTGTTGAAGCGGCGCGTGCGGCCGCCCTCCCGCGCGAGCTCCGCGTAGCCGAGGTGGAAGCCGACGCCGAGCCGACGTGCTTCGGCGAAGAGCGGCGCGGTCTCGTTGGAGGGCATCTCGCGCTCGAACCAGCTGTCCAGCTCGGCCTCGTCCTCGATCCACCAATGCGGGAAGAAGGCGGTCAGCGCGGCTTCGGGGAAGACGACGAGCTCGCAGCCCATCGCGGCGCCCCGACGCAGCAGGGCGATGAGGCGGTCCACCACGTCGCGGCGGGTCTCGGTGCGGGCGATCGGGCCGGTCTGGGCGGCGCCGATGGTGACGATGCGGGGCAAGGTCGGCATCCTCGGGTCTGCGGCGGGCCCATCATGGCAAGGACCCGCGCCGCGCAACAGGAGCCCGCATGGCCGAACCCGACCGGAGCCGCCGCGAGATCCGGCTGAACGCCTTCGACATGGCGACGCCCGGCCACATCCAGCAGGGGATGTGGACGCATCCGCGCGACAACAGCACCGGGTATGCGACGCTCGATCACTGGACGGGACTCGCGCGGCTTTTGGAGCGCGGGCTGTTCGACGGTCTGTTCCTGGCGGACGTGCTGGGCATCTACGATGTCTTTGGAGGCAATGCGGATGCGGCGCTGCGCGGGGGCGTGCAGGTGCCGCTGCTCGATCCCGTGCTGACGATCCCGGCGATGGCGGCGGTCACGACGCATCTCGGCTTCGGCGTGACGTCCAACACGGCCTACGAACCGCCCTATCTCTTCGCGCGGCGGATGAGCACACTGGATCACCTGACGGGCGGGCGGATCGGCTGGAACATCGTCACCGGCTATCTCGACAGCGCGGCGCGGGCGCTCGGCTACGACGCGCAGATGCAGCACGACGACCGCTACGACCTGGCGGACGAGTTCATGGACGCGCTGTATGCGTTGTGGGAGGGAAGCTGGGCCGATGACGCGGTGCGACGCGACCGCGCGGGGCGCGTCTATGCCGACCCCGCCCGGGTGCGGCGCATCTCCCACCACGGACGGCAGTTCAGGATCGAAGCGCCGCATCTCTGCGAGCCCTCGCCGCAACGCACGCCGGTGCTCTACCAGGCCGGCGCGAGCGATCGGGGGCGGCGCTTCGCGGCCACCCATGCGGAATGCGTCTTCGTCAACGGCAGCAAGCCGGAGGTGGTGCGCGCCATCGTGGACGACATCCGCGCCCGCGCCGCGCCGCGCCGCGTGCTGGTCTTCGTGGGTGCGACCGTGGTTGTCGGCAGGACGGAGCGCGAGGCGCGCGAGATGCTCGCCGACTACGCAGCGCATGCGGATGCGGAGGCGACGCTCGTGCATGCCTCCGCGTCGCTCGGCATCGACTTCTCGAAGTACGGGATGGACGAGCCGGTGGGCGGCGCGCCGACCCAGGCGATCCGCTCCAACGTCGAGGCTATGGCGAAGGTCGCCGGCCCGGCCTGGACGAAGCGGAAGCTGCTGGAGCAGTCGGTGCTCGGCAGCCGCCAGCCGCCGATCGTGGGCGATCCCGTGCAGGTGGCGGATGCGCTGGAGCGGTGGATGCGCGAGGCCGATGTGGACGGCTTCAACCTCTCGCGCACGGTGATGCCGGAATGCCTGGAGGCCTTCATCGACCTGGTCGTGCCGGTGCTGCAGGAGCGCGGGCTGTACAAGGCGGGCTACGCGCCGGGCACCTATCGCGAGAAGCTGTTCGGAGCCGGCGCAAGGCTGCCCGAGGCGCATGCCGCGGCGCGGTTCCGGGGCGGGTGGTGAGGCGTGTGAGGGAATGGCGCGCGACAAGCCCGTGACCTTGCGCGTCGCCGTCCCTATGCTTCCCAGCCCCGCTGGATCGTCCTGCGCTGCGCGGCCATCCGCATCGGCGCGTTGGCCGCGCCGAAGCCGCCATATCCGCCTGCACGCTCGACCACCTCGAAGAAGAAGCGCTCGCGGAAGGACCGGCTGTAGGCGTGGCGGAAGGCGCCGCCCGCCGCGTCCCGGTCGTAGAGCAGGTTCCGACGCTTCAGCGCCTTGAGCTCCGCGTCTTCGAGGCCGAAGCGTGCGCCGAGATCCTCATAGTAGTTCTCGGGGATCTCGAGCAGCGGCGCCTGGCGTGCGATCGCCGAATCCACGACGGCGGCGCAATCCGCCGTGCCGAAGGCGACGTGGTGAACGCCCGCACCGGCGAGCGCGGAAACGAAGCGGCCCGTGCCGGTGCGGGTGCTCTCGGAGACGTTGAGCGGCAGCCGCACGGCGCCGTCGGGCGCGACGAAGGCGCGGGAGCGGACCAGGCCATAGGGATCCGGCAGCTCCCACAAGGCATCCGGCGCGAGACCGAACAGCGCGCGGTAGAACAGCACGAAGCTGTCGAGCATGCCGGGTGCGACGGCCTGCGCGGCGTGGTCGATGCCCGTGAGGCCCGCTGCGTACTCGTCATTGCCCGAGAGATGGAAGTCGTCCTCCCAGATCGGGCGCGCGCCGGATGCCGGGTCCTCGACGAGGTAGACCAGCGTGCCGTCGGGCGCGCGCACCGCCGGGATCTGGCGCTCGCCGGTGCCCGTGCGCTCGCGCCAGACGGGGTAGAGCAGCGCCTCGGCGCGCGCGACGAGGCGGGCGGGATCGTCCACGCGGAACGCCATGGCGCAGACCGTGGGGCCGAGCTGCTCGAACCTCTCCGCCGCGGCGCTGTCCGGCTCGGCGTTCAGCACCAGGTTGGCGCCGCCGCTGCGCCAGAGCTCGACATCCTTCGACCGGTGGGTGCCGGCGTGGCGGAAGCCGAGCGTGCCGAGCATGGCGCCGAGCTCCCGCCGTGCCACGTTGTCCACAGCGTATTCGACGAACTCGACGCCCGAGAGCCTTGGAAGCGCCGGCAGGCATGCGGTGCCCACCTGGTCCTGCAGCCATGTCAGGCTCCGGCGCGCGTCGCGCGCGATGCGCCGGGAGGGCGCGGCGCGGAACTCGTCGTTGAAGATCTCGAGCGAGAGCGGGCCGCCATAGCCGGCGCGCAGCACCTCGGCCAGGAAGGGCGCGACCGGCAGCTCGCCCTGGCCGGGAAAGAGGCGGTGGTGGCGGCTCCAGGACAGCACGTCCATCGAGAGCTTCGGCGCATCGGCGAGCTGGAGGAAGAAGATGCGCGCGCCCGGCACCGCCTCGGCGAGGCCGGAGAGGTCGTCGCCCAGCGCGAGCGTGTGGAAGCTGTCGAGGCAGAGGCCGAGCGCGGTGTGGTCCGCGCGCCGCACGATGTCCCACGCCTGCCGCCAGCGGTTGACGTGCCGGCCCCAGGCGAGCGCCTCGTAGCAGACGCGCATGCCGCGCGCCGCGGCGCGTTCCGCCATCTCGCGCAGGTCGGACGCGGCGCGTGCCGGATCGTCCATCGTCGCCGGCTGCACGTTGCTGCAGACCAGCACCAGCTCCGCGCCCAGCGCCTGCATCGTGTCGAACTTCCGCTCGGCGCGGTCGAGGTTGCGGCTGCGCTGCGGCTCCGGCAGCGCTTCGAAGTCGCGGAAGGGCTGGAAGAGCGTGACGGCGAGGCCGAGCTCCTCGCACAACCGCCGCACCTCGGCCGGGGTGCCGTCGAAGGTGAGCAGGTCGTTCTCGAAGATCTCCACCCCGTCGAAACCCGCCGCTGCGGCGGCTTCCAGCTTGTCGGGCAGGGTGCCCGAGAGACAGACGGTCGCGATGGAGGTCGGCAGGCGCTCGGCGGTCACGGCTTGCTCCCTCGGTGGGCTTGCCCGGGCGGGCGCGTGCGATGCTCGGACCGGCGGGGTTGGCTTCGGGGCGGCGGCTCCGCTTCGGGTCCCCTTGCCACCAACGCGCCGAAGGGGGGTCCGTGACCGACCGGGATCCGTCCGGCCTGCGCCGCCCCGCAGCGGCGCGGGCCGGACGGGCCATCACGGCCCGCCGCCGGAGAGCGCGTGATCCACGCCGCCCAGGATGTGCGTCGCCAGCACCTCCCGCGCCGCGGCGGCGTCGCGCCGCAGGGCGCAGTCGCGCAGCGCCGCGTGTTCCCGCACGGCGATATCGCCGCGGAAGCCGAGCGCGCGGTTCTGGTAGCGCTGGTAGCGGTCGAACACCGCGGCATGGGTCGCCATCAGCGTGCGCGAGCCGCAGGCGGAGATCAGGGTGCGGTGGAACTGCGAATCGAAGCGCCGCCAGGGATCGAGGGCCGCCGCATCGCCCGCGCACAGGCGCTCCTCCATCTGCGCGAGCTTGTGGTGGGCTGCGACGACCTCCGCCTCCCACTCGACGTCGCCGGCGCGGAAGGCCTGCTGGAGCGCATGGCCCTCCAGCAGCAGCCTGAGGCTCGCCAGCTCGCGCAGCTCCGCCGCGGAAAAGGGCGCGACCTCGAAGCCGCGCTGCCCCTCGGCCAGGACCAGCCGCTCGGCGACGAGGCGGTTGAGCGTCTCGCGCAGCGTGCCAATGCCCGCGCCATAGGCGTCGCGCAGCGCCTCCAGCCTCAGCTTCTGCCCCGGCGCAAGGACGGTGCGCAGGATGTCGGCGCGGATCAGCCGGTAGGCGCGCCCCGCCGCGGTCTCGGCGGACAGGTCCGGCGGGGCCGGGCCAGCGGCGGCGATCATGGGGCGGCGACCTTGCTGCGCGCGGCAGCCGGCGCGGCGCGGCGGGGACGACGCGCCGCGAAGGGCAGCAGCGCGCCGCTGCGCGCGACATGCTCGACGCAGCCGCCGACATGCGCATCGAGCAGCCGGCAGGCCCGGTCGGCATCGCGCGAGAGCGCGCAGTCGAGCAGCGCCTGGTGCTGCTCCGCCGCGACCGCGCCGCGGAACACCACGGCGACCATCTGGTAGCGTAGGTAGCGGTCATAGGCCGCGGCGTAGGTCTCGAGCAGCACGCCGGAGCCGCAGGCCTCGATCAGCGCCCGGTGGAATTCGAGGTCGTAGCGCTTCCAGAGCATCGGATTTGCGGCCTCGCCGGCCAGCAGGCGGCGTTCCAGGGTGGCCAGCTTGTGGTGGGCGCCGACTACGCGTCCCTCCCAGTCCAGGTCGCCCGCGGCGAAGGAATCGCGGATCGCTTGGCGCTCGAGAAGCAGGCGCAGGTCGGCGACCTCGGCGAAGTCCTCGGGCGAGACGGGGGCGACGCTGAAGCCGCGCTGGCCTTCCGCGACGACCAGCTCCTCCGAGGCGAGCCGAGTCAGCGCCTCGCGCAGTGTGCTCACCCCGGCGCCGTATATCTGCCGCAGCCCTTCGAGGCCGAGCTTGCGGCCAGGCGCGAGCCGGCCGGTGATCACGTCGGCGCGCAGGCGGCGATAGGCCGCCTCGCCGGGCGTGCCGGCCGCCTCCTGGGCACCGCGAGCCAAGGCGGTCATGCCGTCTCCTCCCGCATACCCAAGCAGTATCGGTCCGCGCATGGTGGCGTGCAATATATGAGCTTCGCGGGAATATCCGACGTTATCCGGCTTCACGCTTGATTTGCCGTATCGCCAGACGTAGCGTTGGCGGCAACAACGTCCAGGGAAAAGGAATCGCCCATGTCGTCGTCCCTCGGCCGCCGCTCCGTGCTGGCTGCCGCCGCTGCGCTCGCCACCGTCCCGCTGTCGGGCGCCCGGGCGCAGGCCCGTCGGCGGCTGCGCTTCACCGCCGTCTTCTCCGACCAGGACATCCGCGCCGAGGCGATGCGGGGCTTCCAGCGCGACCTGGCTGCCGAGTTCGACGTCGAGCTGCACCTGAACGCCACGCTGTTCCGCCAGGGCACCGAGCTGGTCGCCATCCAGCGCGGCAATGTCGAGATGGCGAACCTCTCGCCGCAGGACATCTCACGCCAGATCCCGGCCTGGTCGGTGATGGCCTCCGCCTACCTGTTCCGCGACGCCGACCACATGCGCAAGGTTTTCGCCGGCCCGATCGGCGCCGAGTTCAACCGCATGGCGCGCGAGCAGCTGAACGTGCACATCCTCGGCCCGCTCTACTTCGGCACGCGGCACGTCAACCTGCGGCCGCGCACGCGCATCACGACGCCGGCCGACATGCGCGGCCTGAAGCTGCGCATGCCGCCCGGCGAGACCTGGCAGTTCCTGGGGGAGGCGCTGGGCGCCAACCCGACGCCGGTCGCCTTCGCCGAGCTCTACACCGCGCTGCAGACCGGCGCGGTGGACGGGCAGGACAACCCGCTGCCGACCAGCCGCACCATGCGCTTCCACGAGGTGACGACGCAGTTCGTCCTGACCAGCCACCTGGTCGCCTACGACCTGCTCTCGGTTTCCGCGCGCGTCTGGGATGGGCTGACGCCCGCGCAGCGCCAGATGGTGCAGGCCGCCGCCGACAAGGCGATCGACGAGAGCACGCGCCGCCACCTGGCGCAGGAGGAGGAGATGATCGCCTTCTTCCGCAGCCAGAACCTCGAGGTCTATGCGCCGAACGTGGACGCCTTCCGGGCCGAGGCGCAGCGCCGCTACCTCGCCTCCCCGCAATCGCAGAGCTGGCCGCAGGGCATCCTCGAGCGGATCAACGCGGTCCGCTGATCCTGCGCCGGGCGGCGGCTCCGCGCCGCGGTCCGGTATCCACCTCCTCCGGGAAGCCCGGTCATGACGTTCCCGCGACGCGTTCTCGACTGGGCCAGGCGGCGCGCCGAGAACGTGCTCGCCGCATTGCTCGCGGCGATGTTCGTCGCCTTCGTCATACAGATCTTCATGCGCTACGCGGTGAATGCCCCGGTCGGCTGGACGACCGAGGTCTCCACGCTGTGCTGGGTCTGGGGCATCCTCTGGGGCGCGGCGCTGGTGCTGACGGATGAGGAGGAGATCCGCTTCGACATCCTCTACGGCAACGTCCCGCCCTGGCTGCGCCGCGTGTTCGACGTGATCAGTGGCGGCGCCGTGGTCGCCGTGTTCGCCTGGTCCCTGCCGGCGGTCTGGGACTACGTCACCTTCATGAAGGTGGAGCGATCCGCTTATCTCGGCATCCGCTTCGACTGGCTCTACTCGATCTATCTGGTCTTCGCGGTGGCGATGATCATCCGCCACGCGGCGATCGTCTGGCGCGCCGCGACGGGGCGGCGGCATGGCGGGTTGGGCAGCGCGTGAACCTGGGCGATCCCTTCACGCTGTCCCTGCTCGCCATCATCGGCCTGTCGCTGCTCGGCCTGCCGATCGGGCTGGCGATGATCACCGGCTCGATCATCTATCTCGCGGCCTCGGGCCAGGACATGTCGATCGCGGCGGAACAGGTCCTGAACGGTCTGAACGGCAGCTACATCCTGCTCGCCGTGCCGCTCTTCATCTTCTCGGCGGGCCTGATGAACGCCGGCACGATGACCGACCGGCTGCTGCGCTTCTGCAACCTGCTGGTCGGCCGCTTCCGCGGCGGCCTGGGCCACGTCAACGTGGTGCAGAGCGTGATCTTCGCGGGCATGTCCGGCTCGGCGATCGCCGATGCCGCCGGCAGCGGAAAGATCATCATCGACATGATGAAGCGCGCCGGCGCCTACCCGGCGAGCTATGCGGCGGCGATCACGGCGGCAACGGCGGTGATCGGCCCGATCATCCCGCCCTCCATACCGATGGTGCTCTACGCTCTGATCTCCGACAGCTCGATCGGGTACCTCTTCCTCGGCGGCGTGGTGCCCGGGCTGCTGATGGGGCTCACGCAGATGGCGATCAACAGCTGGATGGCGCATCGGCACGGCTTCCCCGTGGCCGAGCGCGTCCCGCTGCGCGAGATCCCGCGCCTGACCTGGGACGCGCTGCCGGCGCTGCTGATGCCGGTGATCCTGCTGGGCGGCATCTATGGCGGCGTCATGACCCCGACCGAGGCCGCGGCCGTCGCGGCCGCCTACGCCTTCGTCGTCGCCGCCGCGGCCTATCGCAGCCTCTCCGCTCGCGAGGCCTACCACACGGTGCTGGCCAGCGCGCGCTCCACGGCCGCGATCGGCATGCTGATCGCCGGCGCGCTCGCCTTCAACTACGTGGTCGCGAGCGAGAACATCCCGAACACCGTGCGCAACATGCTGGCCGGCTGGGAGCTGTCGCAGTGGCAGTTCCTCCTGGCCGTGAACCTGCTCCTGCTGGTGCTCGGCTGCCTGCTGGAAGGCAGCACGATCCTGCTGGTCGTCGTGCCGGTGCTGATCCCGACGGCGCAGGCGCTCGGCGTCGACATGGTGCATTTCGGCGTCGCGGTGGTGGTGAACATCATGATCGGCCTGATCACGCCACCCTACGGGCTGCTGCTGTTCATCGTCGCGAAGCTCTCCGATGCGCCGCTCTCGGCCGTGGTGCGCGACACGCTGCCGTTCATCGGCGCGATGCTCGCTGCGCTGATGCTGATCACCTTCGTGCCGGAGCTTGTGCTCTGGCTTCCGCGGCAGTTCGGCTACCAGGGCTGAGCGCGGCGTTCCGACCCGAGAAGGAAAGGCTGCTGCCTTGGCCAGAACCATCCACGTGCTGAACGGGCCGAACCTGAACCGCTTGGGCAAGCGGGAGCCGGAGGTCTACGGCCACACCACGCTGGCCGAGGTCGAGGCGATGTGCCGCGCCGCAGCAGGCGAGGAGGCGGTGATCTTCCGCCAGACCAACTACGAAGGTCAGCTCGTGGAGTGGATCCACGAGGCGACGGACACCGGCGCGGCAGGGATAGTGATCAATCCGGCGGGGCTGACTTTCACGTCCATCCCCGTGCTCGACGCCCTGAAGATGTTCGGCGGCCCGGTGATCGAGCTGCACATCTCCAACATCCACCGCCGGGAGGCGATCTATCACCGATCGCTCATCTCCGGCGTCGCGACCGCGGTGATCGCCGGCCTCGGCGCGCGCGGCTACGCGACGGCAGTGCGATCCATTCGCGAACTGATCGAGGCCTGAAGCCGATCGCGGACCGGGTCCGGTCCGCCGGCGACGGCTTCGTGGCTCTTCTCCGTCCGCGTGCCGCACGCTACAGCACGCCCATGGGATGTCGGAGGCATCATGCGCGATCTCGTCGGTCGCGGCGGGCGGGAGCCCGACTTCGCCTGGCCGAATGGCGCGCGGCTCGCCGTCTCGGTGGCAGTGAATTTCGAGGAAGGCGCCGAGCAGCAGGTCGGCGACGGCGACCCGCAGAGCGAGCGCATCGGCGAGGTCGTCAGCGTGGTCGAGCCCGGCACCCGCGACCTCGGCCAGGAGCAGATCTTCGCCTACGGGATGCGGGCGGGGCTGTGGCGCATGCTCGACGCGCTCGATCGGCACCGGCTGCGCGCGACCTTCCTGATGTGCGGCCGGGCCGTGGAACGCGCGCCGGACCAGGCGCGCGCCGCGGCCGCGCGGGGACACGAGGCGGCGGTGCATGGCTGGCGCTGGCGCCCGCATGCCGACTACCGCGACCGCGACGAGGAGGGGCGCGACCTCGACCACTGCATCGCTGCGATCGAGGCGTCCTGCGGCGCCCGGCCGGTCGGCTTCTTCTGCCGCGGCAGCGAGAGCGGATGGACGCGCGGGCTGCTGGCGGAGCGCGGCTTCCTCTACACCTCCAACGCCTTCGACGACGACCTGCCCTATCGCGATCCCGCGCATCCCGGCCTGGTCGTGCTGCCCTATGCGCTCGACAGCAACGACATGAAGTTCTTCCACCCGAACGGCTTCGTCCGCGCGCGCGAGATGGTCGACTACGTGGAGGACGCGCTGGCCACGCTGCTGGCCGAGGCGGGGCGCGGCAAGCCGCGGCTGCTCAACGTCGGCTACCACCTGCGTATCGCGGGTCGCCCCGGCCGCTTCCCCGCCTTCGAGGGCGTGCTGGAGCGGCTGGCCGCGCTCGGTGACCGGATCTGGGTCGCGCGGCGCGACGAGATCGCGCGCGCCTGGATCGCGGCCGAGGCTCAGGAACGCCCGCTCGGGCGGTAGTGGGGATCGTCGCCCAGACCGTCCAGCCAGCCGTCGTAGAAGGCGCGCACATGCGGGAAGACGGCGCGCGCCAGGTCGCGCCGGGTCACCTCCTCCGGCGTGAGCGGGCGGGCCATCAGCGCCGCGATCTCGGCAAGGACGGCATCGCGGTCCAGGCGCGTGAAGCGACCGTCGCGATAGACGACCTCGCCGCCGACGAGCACGGTCTTCACCGCATCGGTCCTCGCCCGCTGCACCAGCACGTCCACCAGCGGGATGTCCGGGCTCTGCCAGGGGCGCGTGACGCGCGGCCAGTCGAACAGCACGGCATCGGCGTGGCAGCCGACCGACAGCCGGCCGATCGCGTCGCCGAAGGGCGTGGTGGCGCCGCCGTGCTCGGTCGCCATGCGCAGGATCTGAGCCGGCGTGGGATGCGGCGCGTGGATCCCCGGCTCGCGGTGCATCCGCAGCGCGAGCCGCATCTCCTGCAGCATGTCGCGGTCGTCGTTGATGCCGGCTTCGTCCATGCCGAGCGCCACCGGGATCCCGGCCGCGAGGAAGCGGTTCACCGGCGCGACGCCGGATTTCAGCCGCAGATTGGAGGAGCAGTTGTGGCAGATGCGCGTGCCGGTATGCGCGCAGAGATCGATGTCGGCCTCCGTCATCCAGACGCCGTGCCCGAGCGTCAGCCGCGGCCCCGTCAGCCCGAGCCGGTGGAGGAAGGCGAGCGCCGATCCGCCCGTCCGCCTCCGCGCATAGGCCTTCTGATAGGGTGTCTCCAGCAGGTGCATGTGCATCGGCAGGCCGTGCCGCGCGGAGAGATCGGCCGCCGCCTCCAGCGCCGCATCCGACAGCCAGTGCAGGTTCGCCGGCGCGACCTGCACCGCGATGCGCGGATCATCGCCGGCGAGCGCACGGATCTCCTCGAACAGCGCGACCTGCTCCGCGAGCGGCAGGGTGAAGTGCGCGAAATACTCGCACATCGCCGGCCGAAGCGCCTCCGGCAGGCGGGCGGTGAAGGCGGCGTCGTCCTCGTAGACCAGGCGGTTCTGGTCGCGCAGCGCCATGGAGTAGGAGGCGCGCATGCCCACCTCGCGATAGGCGCCGACCACCGCCCGCGCCGCGCCCAGGACACGCTCCGGCCCGCCCGGCGCGCGGCTGTGCAGGTGCTGCACCGTGGTGACGCCGGAGGCGATCATCTCGAAGGCGGAAAACAGCGTGTCGAGGCGCAGGTCCACGTCACGCAGCGCCAGCCGGCTCGCGAACCACAGCTCGAGCGGGTGGTCCGGCGAGCCGAGCTGCAGCGGCGTGAGGCCGACATGGTGGTGCGCGTTGACGAGGCCCGGGATCACGACCGCGTCGGCATCCCCGACGACCGTTGCGCCCGGATGGCGGGCGGCGAGATCGGCGAAGGGCGCGATGGCCGCGACGCGCCCCGCGGCGACGGCAAGTCCTGCATCCCGGTGCAGGATCGGCTCGTCTCCAGGCCCGAAGCCCTCGAGCAGCGCCGCGGCGCGCAGAATCAACGACACAGGCCGGTCTGCCGTCGTTCCGGGCATGGGTGACGCGCTCCTGCTCGTGTCGCGGGCACCCGTACGCGCGTCGGCGCGGGATGCAGCACGCGCATGCTTGCGCCGCCCTCGCCAGGATGACAAGAATGACAGGATGACGCGCGGGCGTTCCTTTCCGACCCGAAGCAGGCCGCTCGGCCGGCGCCGCCGCGCGCGCGCATGGGCCACGACGTCGCGCTCCTGCCGCGCCTATGTCGCGCTGATCGCCGCCTCCCGCCGAACGACCTGCTGACGCCGCCGGGCCCGCGGGCCCGGGCGATGCCGCGCGTGCGCGGCGACCGAGCGTCGTTCCTGCAGGAGGTCCCGATGTCAGTCACCCGTCGTTCGCTCGCCCGGCTCGGCGCCGCCGCCGCGGGCTTGCTTGCCGCGCCGCGGCTCGTCCACGCGCAGGCGCCGCGCGAGCTGGTGATCGTCACCTATCCCGGCCGGCTGTCGGAGCCGCATCGCTGGCTCGCCGACCGGATGGAGGCGCGCCATCGCGGCCTGCGCATCCGCCTCGTCCCCTCCGACAGCCAGGACATCGTCGCGCAGATCAGGGCGGGACAGGGCCATTCGTCCTTCGACGCCATGCCGAACGACGAGCCGCCGCACATCACCGCCATGGCGGAGGGCTACATCGCGCGCCGCAACGACGCCGCGCTGCCCAACCTCGGCGGCGTCTTCCCCGACCTGCTGGCTCGGTCGGCCGGCTTCGGCGTGCCGGCGACCTATTCGCTGGTCGGCATCGCCTACAACAGACAGCTGGTGCGCAACCCGCCGAGCAGCTGGGCGGATCTGTGGCGCCCGGAATACCGCGGCCGGATCGGCATCGCGCGCACCTCCTCCAACCTCGGCCTGGCGACGCTGGCGATCGCGGCCAAGACGCATGGCGGCAGCGAGCGCAACCTGGACGCCGGCTGGGAGAAGCTGCGCGAGCTGCAGCCCCGCGCCGCGCGCTCGCCCGCGATCCTCACCCAGATGCTGGAGCGCGAGGAGATCGCGATCGCCCCGCTCTGGAACAATAACACCGCTTCCGCCGCCGAGAAGGGGCTGCCGATCCGCTTCGTGATGCCCGCGCCGGGCGCGATCGCGATCCTGTCCTTCTTCTCGGCGATCGCGAACAGCCGCCACCCCGACCTGGTGAACGAGTGGCTGAATGGCATTCTTTCGTCGGAGTACCAGGCCCGCGCGGCGGGCGCGCCCTACTTCTTCGGGCCCACCGTGCGCGGCGTGGCCGTGCCGGAGGCCGCACGTCCCTACACACCCTCGACCCCCGCCGAGGTGCTCGCGCTGCAGACGATCGACTGGGGCGCCATCGCGCCGCAGCGCGGCAGCCTCGTCGAGCGCTTCGACCGCGTCTTCGCCAGCTGAACCGCCAGGAGGTCCATCATGACCATCGAAATCGGGCGCCGCGCCGCCGGCCTCGCCCTTGTGGGTGCGCTCGCGCTGCCCCGCATCGCCCGCGCGCAGTCGCGCGAGCTCGTCATCGTGTCCTTCGCGGGACAGCTGCAGGAGCCGCACCAATGGCTCGCCCGCCGGATGGAGGCGCGGCATCCCGGCCTGCGCATCCGCCTGGTGCCGAGCGAGGCGCAGGACATCGTCGCGCAGATCCGCGCGGCGCAGGGCGCATCGCCCTTCGACGCCATGCCGAACGGCGAGCCGCCGCACCTGATCGCGCAGTCCGAGGGCTACATCCAGCGGCTCGATCCCGCGCGCGTGCCGAACGCGGCGAATGTCGTGCCGGAGTTCATGGCGAAGTCGGGCGGCTTCGGCGTGCCGGCCAGCTATTCGATCGTCGGCATCGCCTACAACACGCGCGTCGTGCGGCGCGAGCCGACGGCGTGGGAGGATTTGTGGCGTCCCGAGTACCGCGGCCAGGTCGGCATTCCGCGCGCCTCCTCCAATCTCGGCCTCGCGGTGCTGGCCATCGCGGCGAAGGTCGCTGGCGGATCCGAGGACAACCTGACCCCGGGCTTCGAGCGGCTCTCGGCGCTGCGGCCGGTGGTCGGCCGATCGCCCACGCAGCTCATGCAGCTGCTGGAGCGCGAGGAGATCGGCATCGCGCCGATCTGGAACAACGACGCCGCCGGCGCCGCCGCGCGCGGCCTTCCGGTGCGCTTCGTCCAGCCTGCGCCGGGGCCGGTCTCGTTGATTTCCTTCATGTCGGAGATCACGCGCACCCGGCAGCCGGAGCTGGTGCATGAGTGGATGAACGAGATCCTCTCGCCCGAGTACCAGCAGCACGCGGCCAACGCGCCCTACTTCTTCGGGCCCACGGTGCGTGGCGTCGCGGTGCCGGAGGCGGCGCGCGCCTACACGCCCTCGACCCCGGCCGAGGTGGCGCGGCTGCAATCGGTGGACTGGGCGAAGATCGCGCCGGTGCGCGGCCGGATCCTGGAGCAGTTCGACCGGACCTTCGGCAGCTGACGATGACGGGACCGATGCGCGCCGACATGGCGCGCCAGCCGGCGGTGGTGGCCGGCCTGCTGGCGCGCGCGCCGGACTTCCTCGCGGCCGGCGCGGCGCTGGCGCCGGGTGCGGGCGGCCGGATCTTCGTCGCGGGCTGCGGCGACGGCGCCTTCGCGGCTGAGGCGGCGGCGGAGTTCGCGCGCGACCTCGGCCTGGACTGGCGGCCAGTCGGCGCGCTGGACCTGCTGCTCTCGGCGCGCCGCCTGACGGCGGCGGACCGCGTGATCGCGATCTCCATGTCCGGGAACGTGGACCGCACCGTCGCGGCGGCCGAGGCCGCCACGGCTGCCGGTGCGGCGTTGCTGGCGCTGGTCAACGGAAAGGGCGGGCGGCTCGGCGCGGTCGCGTCGTCGCGCATCTCCCTCGACCTCGCGGACATCGCGCCCTTCCTCTGCGGCACCGCGAGCTACACGGCGACGGTCGCGGCACTGATGCTTCTGGCGGCCGGCGCCGCGGGTCGGCCCGAGGCGGCCGGCCAGCTGCAAGCGGCCCTGCCCGCGATCGAGGCGGCGGTGGCGATGGAGACCGCAGAGCCCCTGCCGACCGGCGTGCGGTTGCTGTCGGCCGGCGCGGATGCCGGCACGGTGCGCTACGGCGCGGCGAAGCTCGTGGAACTGACCCGCGTGCCGGCCTGGTCCGCCGATCTCGAGGAGTTCGCCCACAGCCAATACTGGGCGACGCCGGTGACCGACCTCGTCGTCGTGGTGGCGGCGGAGCCGACGCTCGCGGTGCTCGCCGCGGAGGCCTGCGAGGCCTTGGCCGAGCTCGGCATGCGGTGCCTGGCCGTGGACACGGCCGCCACGCCGGTGCTGACCGCGGCGGCGAGGCTGACGCTGCCGGCCATCCCCGCTGCACTCGCGCCGCTCGCCACCGCGATCCCGCTCCAGGCGCTGGCGCACCGGCTCGCGCAGGAAGGCGGGCTCGACCCCGACACGCGCACGCATCTGAAGGGGGACGCGGCGCGGTTCCGCGTCAGCCGGATGCTGACGCGCCGCTCCCTCATCGACACGGGCCAGTGATCCGGTGGGGCGCGTCTTCGTGATGGGCTATCTCTCGATCGACCGCGTGCGCGGGCCGGACGGCGTCGCGCACGACCAGCCGGGCGGCGCCGCGCTCTACGCCGCGCTCGGCGCGCGCGCCGTCGGGGCCGCGCCGGTCCTGCTGGCTGCCGTGGGCGAGGATTGGCCGCCGGCCTGGGACCGCGCGGCGGAGCGCTGCGGCATCGATCTCTCTCAGGTGGCGCGGCGCGCCGGGCCGACGCGGCGCGCGCGGATCGACTATGCGGCGGATGGCACGCGTGCCTCCGCGCATCATGCGGAGGCCGCCTGGTGGGAACGCACGGAGGCGCTGCTGCCGCCGCTGCCGGCGGCGCCGCTCGCGGCGGATGACGTGCTGGTGCTTGCCCCGATGCCTGCCGCGCGGGCTGCCGCCGCGGTGGATGCGGCCGGCCCGGCCCGCGCCGTCGCCGACACCAGCGAGGGCTTCGCGCGGCGGGAGCCGGACGCGCTGCGCGCGCTGCTGCCCCGGCTCTTCCTCTTCGCCCCGAGCCGCGAGGAAACCGCGCTGCTCGGCCCGGTGTCCGGCTGCGCGGTGGCGGAGAAGCGCGGAGCGGAGGGCCTCGTGCTGTTTCCCGCCGATGGCGGCGCCCCGCAGGTCTTCGCGGCGCCTGCCGTGATCGCCGTGGATCCGACCGGCGCGGGCGACGCGACGGTCGGCGCCATCGCCGGCGGCCTCGCGGGGGGCCGGTCGCTGCAGGAGGCGCTGAGCGCTGCCGTGGCCATCGGCGCGCACGCCGTCACCGGGCAGGGACCGGCCGCATTCGGATTCGGGGCATGACGCAGATCGAGATCGCCGGCGTCGGCAAGCGCTTCGGCCCGCACCAGGTGCTGCGCGACTGCACGCTGTCGGTCGAGCGCGGGCAGGTGCTGACGCTGCTCGGCGCCTCGGGCTGCGGCAAGACCACGTTGCTGCGCATCATCGCCGGATTCCTCGATCCGGATGAGGGCGAGGTGCGCATCCAGGGCCGCGAGATCACCGCGCTGCCGCCGAACCGCCGCCAGGTCGGCTACGTGTTCCAGAACTACGCGCTGTTCCCGCACCTGACCGTCGCGGACAACGTCGCCTATGGGCTGAAGGTCCGCCGCCGCCCGCGCGCCGAGATCGCGACCCGCGTCGCCGCCGCGCTGGACACGGTGGCGCTCGGCGGCTTTGCCGACCGCTATCCCGCGCGGCTCTCCGGCGGGCAGCAGCAGCGCGTTGCGATCGCCCGCGCGCTGGTGCTGGAGCCGGAGGTGCTGCTGCTCGACGAGCCCTTCAACGCGCTCGACGCCAAGCTGCGCCTGACCATGCAGGTGGAGCTGCGCAAGCTGATCTCCCGCGTCGGCATCACCTCGATCTTCGTCACCCACGATCAGGCGGAGGCGATGACGCTGTCCGACCGCGTCGCGGTGATGCGGGAGGGTCGCGTCGAGCAAGTGGCGCCCCCGCTCGAACTCTATGACCGCCCCGCCACCCCCTATGTCGCGACCTTCATCGGGCGCGCGAATGTCGTGCCGGTGACGGTGCGCGGCGGTGTCGTGGAGGGCGTGCCGGGGGTGGCCGCGGCGCGCGCGGACGGTCCGGCCGCGCTCGTGCTGCGGCCGGAGAACCTGCGCCTGCTGCCCGCCGATGCGCCCGACGGCGTATGGCGGGGCCGTGTCCTGTTCGCCACCGCGGACGGGCCGACGATGGAGGTGGAGCTTGATGCCGGCCTCGCGGAGCCGCTGCGTGCCGTGCTGCCGCGTCGCGCCGGCGAGGCCGCGCCCGCGCCGGGCACCGAGCTTGCTCTGGGCATCGCCGATCCTGCCGGCTGCGCCGTGATCGCCCATGCCGGCTGAGGCGGCGTCCCGGCGGCAGCCGGTGTTGCGTCGGATCCTCCACGGGCGGGGGATCTGGCCCGCCGTTCCGGCTCTCGTCTTCCTGTTCGTGTTCCTGCTGCTGCCGATGCTGACGCTGCTCGGCTTCGGGTTCCTGACGATCGAGCGCGGGCGGATCGTGGGCGAGAGCTTCACCTTCGAGCACCTGCAGCGCGCGCTCGGTGACGACCTGGTCTGGCGGCTGATGTGGCGGAGCTTCTGGGTCGCCGTCGTCTCCTCCCTCCTCTGCCTCGTGCTCGCCTATCCGGTCGCCTGGCTCTTCGCGGAGACGAAGGGGATCTGGCGCACGCTGATCCTGGTCGCGGTGATCTCGCCGCTGCTGACCAGCGCGCTGGTGCGCGCCTATGCCTGGATCGTGATCCTGGGCGGGCGGCGCGGGCTGCTGAACCAAACGCTTCTCGGGCTCGGCCTGATCGAGCAGCCGCTGCGGATCCTCAACACGGATTGGGCGGTGCTGATCGGCATGACGCAGATCCACCTGCCCTTCATGGTGCTGCCGCTGCTGGCCGTGCTGGCGGAGCGCGACCGGCGGCTGGAGGAGGCGTCGCTGAACCTCGGCGCGAGCCGCACCGGCACCTTCTTCCGCGTCACCGTGCCGATGAGCGTGCCGGCAATCTTCGCCGGCCTCGCGCTGGTCTTCGCCATCTCCTACACGAACTTCATCGTGCCCCAGCTGCTCGGCGGCGGCGCCTATTCCACGCTGGCGGTGCAGGTCTACGAGCAGACGGTGGTGGTGCTGGACTGGACGCGCGGCGCTGTGCTGGCGACGATCCTGCTGGCCACCTGCTTCGCCTTCGTGCTGGGCATCGTCGCGCTGGGCAACCGGCTGGCGCGCTGGAACGAGGCGACGCGATGACCCCGCGCGCCTCCGGCGCGACGAGGCGCCGCGCCGTCCCGATGGTCGACCGGATCGGCGGCCTGCTGCTCGGGCTCGTGGCGGGCTTCGCGCTGCTGCTGCTGGTCGCACCGAGCCTCATCGTCATCGCCATCAGCTTCGAGCCGCGCGCCTTCATCAGCTTCCCGCCCTCGGGCCTCTCGCTGCGCTGGTACTGGTCGGTGTTCGAGAACCGGCAGCTGACCGATTCCATCCTGGTGAGCCTGCAGGTCGCGTCCTGGGTGACGCTGGCGGCGCTGCTGCTCGGCGTGCCGGCGGCCTTCGCCTCGGTGCGCGGCAGCTTCCCGGGCAAGGCGGCGGCGAATGCCTTCCTGCTCTCGCCGCAGATGATGCCTGGCATGGTGATCGGCATCGCCTGCCTCTTCTTCGGCGCCTATTTCGCCTTCCGCGCCTCCAACGCCATGCTGATCGCTGCGCTGACGGTGTTCTGCCTGCCCTTCACCATCCGCATCGTGATGGCGCGGCTGGCGGGGCTCGATCCGCGGCTGGACGAGGCCTCGGCCAACCTAGGCGCGGGGCGAGTGGAGACCTTCCTGCGCGTCACGATCCCGCAGCTCGGCCCGGCGCTGCTGGCCGGCGCGGCCTTCACCTTCATCGAGGCCTTCGACAACGTCACCGTCGCGCTCTTCACCTCCGACGTGCGCGGCCGGCCGCTTCCCGTGGAGCTCTACTACCTCGTGCAGAACGATTCGACCCCCGCCATCGCCGCGATCTCGGCGATGGAGATCCTGCTCTCCTTCGTGGTGATGCTGGTGATCGCCCGCACCGTCGGGCTGGAGCGCCTCGGCCGATGAGCATCGATCCAGGCCACGCCGGGCGCTTCGCGGCGCTGCGTGCCGAGCCGTCCACCGACGCGCCGCGGGATCCCGCGCGGCTGGCACGCGTCGAGCGGACGCGGCTCGAAATGCTGGCACAGCGCGAGGCGATCGAAGCGACGCTCGCGCAGGCGGCGCCGGCGCTGGCCGGCCTCGCCGCAAGGCTGGCCGGGCGGGACGTGATGGAGGTGGTGATCGCCGGCTGCGGCGATTCCTGGCAGGCCGGCCGCATCGCCGCCACTGCGTTCCGCGCGCGGCTCGGCGTGCCCGCCGCGGGCGTGCAGGCGCTGGACTGGGCGCTGTACGAGGCAGGGCAGGCCGGGCCGGGCACACTCGTCTTCGGCATCTCCTCGAGCGGCACCACGCCGGCCGTGCTCGACGCGCTGCGCACCGCGCGCGCCCACGGCGCGATCGCGATCGGCGTGACCAACAGCGCCGGCTCGCCGCTGGATCGCGAGTTCGACGGCGCGCTGATGGTGCGGGCGACGCGCCGCGGCTGGCCGACCCAGGCGACCACCGCCACCATCGCGCTGCTGGTCGCCTGCGCCGAGGCGTTGCGCCCGGATCCGGCACTGCGTGCCGCCCTCCTTGCGCTGCCGGCACAGGCCGACCGGCTCGGCGCGCTCACCGCGGCGCCGATGGCCGAGGCGGGGCGCGCCTTCGCGCGCGCCGGCTTCCTCGCCTTCACCGGCGCGGGGCCCTTCCACGCCGCGGCCGAGATCGGCGCGGCGAAGATCCGCGAGCTCGGCCCCGTGCATGCCGTCGCCTGGCCGCTCGAGGAGGTGCACCACTACCGCGCGCAGAAACCCGGCGACCCGCTGGTGCTGCTGGCACCCGACGCCGCCTCGCGCCCGCGTGCGCTGGATACCGCGATCGTTGGCGCGGGCGTCGGCGGGCGCACCCTCGCGCTGCTCGGCGCCGAGGACGGCGAGATCGCCGGCCTTGTCGAGCGGCACCTGGTGCTGCCGCCCGCGCATCCGCTGCTGGCGCCGCTGCTCGCCACCATCCCGCTGCACCACCTTGCGCATGCCTATGCGGTGGCGCGGGCGGAGGCCGGGCTCGGCTACCCCGGCGCGTGACGCCCGCGCTCTTCACCGCCGGTGGCGCGACGCTCGATTGCATCGTCGCGGCGGACGGCACGCTGGGGCTCGCCGCGATCGGCGGCAACGCGATCCATTCGGCGGTCGGCGCGGCGCTGACGGGCGCGCGCGCCGGCGTCGTCGCACGCGTGCCGCGGGGCTGGCCGGTCGGGCAGCTCGCCGGAACGCCGCTCGACGCCGCCGGTATCCGCATCGAGGACGTGCCGCTGCCCGATCCCGAATGGTTCTTCCACCGCGCCGATGGCAGCCGCGTGGACCGGCTGCACGCCCTGCCGGCAGAGGCGGAGGCCTTCGGCATCGTCGGCCCGCGTGTCGCGCCGGGGATCGCGCAGGAGTGGGAGCGCCACCTGCGCGCGCGCCCCGACCGGCCCGGCTACGCCGCGTTCCGCGCGGCGCATCCCGTCGGCCCGGAACACGTGCCACCGGCCTGGTGGTCCGCGCGCGGCGTGCACGTCGCGCCGGGCGCGACGGAGGCGCAGCTCGCCCTCGCGCGCGCCGCGCGGCAGCGCGGGCTGACCGTCACGCTCGATCCGGGCTTCACGGCGCGCGGCCTGTCGTCCGAGGCGACCGAGGCGCTGCTCGGCGCCTGCGACGTCTTCCTGCCGAGCGAGGCGGAGCTGCAGGCGCTCCGCCCCGGCCTGCCGCCAGAGGTGGCGCTGGCGGCGCTGATGCGCAGGGGCGGGCCGGTGCTGCTGGCCAAGCTCGGCGCCGCCGGCGCGCTGCTGCTCGACCCGGCGGAGAGCGTGCCGCGCCGGCTGCCGGCGCTGCCCGTGCGCGCACTGGATCCGACCGGGGCCGGCGATGCCTTCGCCGGCGGCGTGCTGGCCGGCCTCGTCGCTGGCGAGGCGGTGGGGCGCGCCGCGCTGCGCGGGCTGGTCGCGGGGGCCTCGGCGGTGGAGCGCATGGGCGCGCTGGCGCCGCTCGCCCTTGCGCCAGAGGAGGTCGCGGCACGTCGCGACAGGATCGATCAGCTGATTGCCAGGAGTTCCACGTGACGGCCGAGCTCTTCACTTCCGCCCCGCTCGTGATCGCAGCGCTGCACCTGCCGGATCCTGTCGTCGCGCCGCGGTCGCAGGCGTGGCTGGAGGACTACGTGCTGGCGAATGCGCGCGTCTTCGCCGAGGCCGGCGTGCCCGCGATCAAGCTGCAGGACCAGACGCGGGCGGCGGGCGGCGCCACCGCGCAGACCGTCGCGCGCATGGCCGCGCTCGGCCGGCTGATCCGCGCGGAGGTCCCGGCGATCCGGCTGGGCATCATCCTGCAGGCGCATGATGCGGAGGCGCCGCTCGCCGTCGCGGAGGCGGCCGGGGCGTGCTTCGTGCGCCTCAAGGTCTATGTCGCGTCGGTGGTCGGCGCCGAGGGGCCGAAGCACGCGCTGGCGGTCGCGGCACGCGCCTATCGCGTGGCGCAGGCGCCGGGCGTTGCGATACTGGCCGATGTGTTCGACCGCACCACCGTGCCGCTCGCGCCGATCGAGCCCGAGCGCGCCGCACTCTGGGCCGAATCGCTCGGCGCCGATGGGCTGGTGCTGACCGGCGCGGATTTCGCCGACAGCCTTGCGCGCATCCGCGCGGCCCGGGGGGCGGGCGTGCGCGTGCCGATCCTGCTCGGCGGCGGCGTGACGGAGGAGAACGTGGCGGAGGCGCTGCGGGACGCGCAGGGCGTGGTCGTCTCCTCGTCGCTCATGCGTCGCGGCGCCGGACCGGAGGAGCTGCTGCGCTGGGATGCCGATCGCACGCACCGGTTGATGGATCGGGCGCGGGCGTCGCTGTCACGGGGCGGGTAGGACGGTGTCTGGTGCGGCATCCGCACCGGACCTGCGACCCACCTGGCCGCCGCGCGTGATGCCTGCGGCTGCGAGGTGTCACGGGCCTGACGGCGGCGCTCACAGCCTGCTTGCAGGCGTGACGGCGCGGCGCCATCGGCGAGCGCGAAGAACGGCTTATGCGTCGGGAAGAGGGAATGGTGCCCAGGGGCGGAATCGAACCACCGACACTGCGATTTTCAGTCGCATGCTCTACCAACTGAGCTACCTGGGCCCATCGCAGCGAGCCCTTGGGGGCCGGCCGGCAGAGGCCGCGGGTGATAGCGGATGGCCTCAGGCCTGTCCACCCGTCCCGTCGTCCTCCTCGGGCTCCTCCTCGGCCGGGATCGCATAGGCGCCGGTCAGCCAGCGGCCGAGATCCACCTGGGTGCAACGGTCGGAACAGAAGCGCTGCCCCGCGGCGAGCGGCTTGTTGCAGACGGGGCAACGTCGCGGCCGCTTCGGGGCCGGCTTCGTCTCTGTCATCGCGCCTCCTCCAGCGCCTCCCGCCCCGGCGACAGCGACGGGTCGGGGAGGAGGCGCAACGCGCGACCGGCGCCGGCGGCGTAGGCGGCCAGCGCCTCCGGCATCGCCTCCAGCCCCGCGATGACGGCGGGGGCGGCGCGGACCACGAGCGGCACGGCCGGCCGCGCGGTGGCCTCGCGCGCGGCGCGGCGCAGCGCGGCGAGGCCATGCGTGAGCGGCGACGGCGGCATGCCCAGCACCTCGTGCAGCGGGGCGTGGACCCGCGGACGCTGGATCTCGAAGAGGCCGAGCCGCGTCAGGCCGAGCAGGCGCGGCTGCAGCGGATCCTCGGCGAGCGCGGCGGCGAGCGGGCCGGACAGCGCGTCGCGCCGCTTCGCGGGGAGGCCGGCGATGTCGAGCAGGATGGCGCCGGCGAGCTCGCGCAGGCGGATCTGACGCGCGGCCTCGGCGACGGCCGCGCGGTTGAAGCGCAGCAGCGCCTCCGCGTCGCGGCCACCGGCATGGCTGCCGGCATCCACGTCGATCGCGGTCAGCGCCGGCGTCGGGTGGACCGTCAGCCGGCCGCCGCCTTGCAGCGGCACCTCGGGGCCGGCGAGCAGGTCGAACTCAGCTTCCAGCGCGTCGTCGAAGGCGCCGGCGCGGTCGAGCGCCACGCGGTCGCCGAGCGCCCCGCGGAGACGGGCGAATTCGGCGGCGTCGTCGGTCACCACCGGCGCGCCGGGCGCGCGCGCAGCGAGGCGCAGCGCGGCGTCGGGGCCGCGGCGGACGAGGGCGACACCGACCCCGGATGCGGCGGTGCGCTCCTCGTCGGAGAGGCGCGCGGTGGCGCGCGGGCCCTTGCCGCCCTGCGGCGCGCGGGTGATCCGCACGGGAAGGATCGCGCCGTCCTGCAGCGCCTTGCGGTCGGGCGCCTCGCTCTCCGGCAGGAAGGCCGTGGCGCCGTCGTGCAGGGCGACGAAGGCGCCGCTCATCGGCCTCGAGATGGCGGTGACGCGCGCGCGGTGCAGGTCGCCGACGCCGTCGGGGCGCGCGGGGCGCTCGACCGCGGCCAGATGCAGCGCGCCGTCCCGCAGCAGCGCCACGCGGCGCTCGCCGGGGGAGACGGACACATGGATGCCGGAGCCGCGGTTCATGCCCCCGGTGCCCGGCGGCTCACGGCCTCAGCCACCCCGCGCCCCGCAGCAGCTGCGCCGTCTCGAAGAGCGGCAGGCCGACGACGTTGGAGTGGCTGCCGGAGAGGAAGCGGACCCAGGCCTCGGCGCGCTTCTGGATCTGGTAGCCGCCGGCGACGCCGCGCCATTCGTCGCTGGCGAGATGCGCGTCCATCTGCCCCGGCGTCAGGCGCTGGAAGGCGAGGATCGTGGTGACGAGACGCTCGCTGCGCCTGCCGTCGGGCCGGATGAGGCAGACGCCGGTCATCACGCGGTGGCGGCGGCCTGACATCAGCTCGAGGAAGCGGCGCGCCTCGGCCTCGTCGGCTGGCTTGCCGAGGATGCGCCGTCCGACGCCGACCACCGTGTCCGCGGCCAGGACCAGCGCATCGGGCGCCGCGTCATGCGCCGCCTCGGCCTTGGCGCGCGCCAGACGCTGCGCCAGCAGCCGAGGCAGCTCCGCCTTCGACGGCGTCTCGTCCACCTCCGCCGGGGCGACGCGGTCCGGCACCACGCCGATGCGCGCGAGCAACTCGAGCCGCCGCGGGCTGGCCGAGGCAAGGACCAGCGGGGGGCGGTCGGGCTGCACCGTCATTCCAGGATCCGAACTGGCGGTCCGCGAAGCGGACCGAGCGCGCGAATGCGCGCCGCGCACAAACCTACCTCACCGCCGGCGCAACAGTGGCCTGCGCGAAAGCCAAGCCCGCGGACCGGGCGCCGGCGCCTGAGGTCACTTAAATCTAAACGTGATCCGGCCCTTGGTCAGATCGTAGGGCGTCATCTCCACGTTGACGCGGTCGCCGGCCAGCACGCGGATGCGGTTCTTCCGCATCTTCCCGCTGGTATGGGCCAGGACCATGTGGTCGTTGTCGAGCTTCACGCGGAACATCGCATTGGGCAGCAGCTCGACCACCTGGCCGCTGAACTCGATCATGTCCTCTTTCGACATGAGGCTCCTTCACGGGTGACGCGCCCGGTCGGTCCGCTCCCTGGGCCAACCGGGCTGAGGGCGGGGCGTCCGGACCGGGCGCAATATTCGGATTCGCGGCGGAACATGAGCGTCAGGGCCAGCCGGGTCAAGGCGTGGTGTCAAGCCTGGCCGACACGCTCAGGCCGTGGGCGTCGAGGCCCTCGGCCCGGGCCAGCGTCACGGCGGCGGGGCCGATGGCGGCGAGCCCTGCCCTGTCGGCCTCGACCCAGGTGGTCCGCTTGAGGAAATCGAAGACGGAGAGGCCGGAGGCGAAGCGGGCGGTGCGGCCGGTCGGCAGGACGTGGTTCGGGCCTGCCACGTAGTCGCCGACCGCCTCCGGGCACCAGCGGCCGAGGAAGGCGGCGCCGGCGTGGCGGATCCTGCCGAGAAGCGCGGCCGGATCGGGCGTCATGATCTGAAGGTGCTCGGGCGCGAGGCGGTTCGTCAGCTCCGCCGCCTCGCCCCAGTCGCGCACGAGGACGGTCGCGCCATGCTGCTGCCAGGAGGCGCCGGCGATGGCGGCGCGGGGGAGCGTGCGGAGCTCGGCTTCCACCGCGGCGGCAACGCGGGCGGCGAAGGCGGCGTCGTCGGTGATCAGGACCGACTGCGCGGCCTCGTCATGCTCGGCCTGGGCGAGCAGGTCGAGCGCGACATGGCGCGGGTCGTTCGTGGCGTCGGCGATCACCACCACTTCCGACGGGCCGGCGATGGAATCGATGCCGACGCGGCCGAAGACCTGACGCTTGGCCTCCGCGACATAGGCGTTGCCGGGGCCGACGACGCGGTCCACGGGCGCGACCGTCGCCGTGCCCCAGGCGAGCGCGGCCACCGCCTGGGCGCCGCCGATGCGGAACACCTCCGTCACGCCGGCGAGATGCGCGGCGGCGAGCACGAGCGGGTTCAGCGCGCCGTCCGGCGTCGGCACGCACATCGCGATGCGCCCCACGCCCGCGACGCGCGCCGGCAACGCATTCATCAGGACGGAGGACGGGTAGGCCGCCTTGCCGCCCGGCACGTAGAGCCCGACGGCGTCCAGCGCGCCCCAGCGCAGGCCCGTTCGCAGGCCAGGCTCGGCGAGTTCCACGTCGCGCGGGAGCTGGGCGCGGTGGAAGGCCTCGATGCGGCGCGCGGCGACCGCCAGCGCTTCGCGTTGCGCAGCGGGGACGGCGGCCAGCGCGGCCTCGATCTCCGCCCCGCTCACGCGGAGCACGGCGGCGGAGGCAGGCGTCCAGCGGTCGAAGCGCGCGGTGAGGTCGAGCAGCGCGGCGTCGCCGCGCGCGCGCACCTCCGCGATGATGGCGGCGACGGCGGCGTCGACCTTCGCCGTGGTCTCGCGCGCGTCGTCGAGCAGGGCGCGGAAGGCTTCCTCGAAGCCGGCGTCGCGCGTGTCGAGCGTCTTCACCGCGCATCCCTCTCCGCGAGTGCGGCGCGGAAGCGGGCGATCCAGCCGCCGATCAGCTCGGGGCGCGTCTTCAGGGCGGTGCGGTTTACGATCAGGCGCGAGGTCACGTGGGCGATCACCTCCGTCTCCACCAGCCCGTTCGCCTTCAGCGTCGAGCCGGTCTGCACGAGGTCCACGATGACGCGGGCCAGGCCGAGGGAAGGGGCGAGCTCCATCGCGCCATTCAGGTGCACGACCTCGGCCTGCACGCCCTTCCGGGCGAAGTGCCGCTGCGCGATCCCCGGATACTTGGTCGCCACCGTGATGCGCGAGGCGGCGCCGAGGTCGCCCCCGGCGGTCTCCACCGGCTCCGCCACGCTCACGCGGCAGCGGCCGATGCCGAGGTCGAGCGGGGCGTAGATCTGGTCGTCGTCGAACTCCATCAGCACGTCGGCACCGCAGACGCCGATCTGCGCCGCGCCATGCGCGACGAAGGTCGCGACGTCGAAGGAGCGCACGCGCACGGCGTCGAGGCCGGGATGGTTCGTCTCGAAGCGCAGCCGCCGGCTGGATTCATCGAGCAGGTCCTCGGCCGGGCGGATGCCGGCGCGGGCCAGCACCGGGCCGAGCTCGGTCAGGATCCGGCCCTTGGGCAGGGCGAGCACGAGCGTCCCGGCCTCGGCCGGGGTGCTTGGATCGGCGGGATAGGTGTCGGCCAGGGTTTCCATGGGACCGGCCGGAGATCGCAGGGCCGGACGGGCGGGTCAACCGTCGCGCGGCGCGGGGCTGGCAGACCGGTCGAGCGCCGCCACCAGGAAGGCGAGGCCGCCGGCGACCGTCACGCCGAGCAGGATCCAGGGCACCGGGCCGTAGCCGCCGGCGGCCTCCCAGATCAGGCCGAGGGCGAGCGGGGCGGCGGTGCGCGGCAGGACCATCGCGGTGGTGAGCGCGCCGGAGATCTGGGCATAGCCCTCGCGGCCGAGGATGTCGGCGATGCCGGTGGCGCGCACGATGGTCAGCAGGCCGTTGGCGATCCCGAACAGCGCCGCATAGAGCAGCGCCAGCGGAGTCGAGGGCGGGCCCAGCGCGAGCACCGCCATGGCGGCCGGCAGCAGCGCGAAGGCGAAGATCCCGACGCGCCGCGCATCGCCGGCCCGCGCGCCGAGCGCGAACAGCACGGCCCGCGCCGCGACCTGGCAGGGGCCGTGCACCGCGATGACCAGCAGTGCCGCGCCGAGCGGCATGCCGCGCTCGGCCAGCAGCGGCAGGATGTGGAAGCTGAGCCCGGTGCCCATGAAGGCCTGGCAGCAGAAGGCGATAGCGAGCGCCCAGAAGGCGCGGCGGCGCAGTGCGGCGGCGAGCGGCGCGCCGCGCTGCACGGTCGCCCCGGACAGGCTGCCCTTCGCCCCCCGCAGATAGATCGCCGCCAGCACGGCAGGCAGCAGTTGCAGCGCCGCGAAGACGAGCAGCGTCGGCCGCCAGCCGACCCACTCTACCAGCCCCGCGCCGAGCGGGACGAAGAGCGAGGTGCAGAAGCCGGTGACGAAGGTGACATGCGTGATGGCCCGCCGCGGATCGCGGCTGTTCGCCGTCAGCGCCGCATAGGCAGGGTCGGAGAGGCAGAGCGCGTGGGTGACGCCGATGGCGATCCAGACCGCGTAGAACAGGGCAAGACTGCCGAGCAGCGCCCAGGCGACCAGCAGCAGCGCGCCGAGCCCGGCACCGATCGCCATCGGCCAGCGGCTGCCATGGCGGTCCACCCAGCGCCCGACCGGGATCGCCGCCACGCCGGAGGCGAGCAGGCCGGCGGTGAAGGCGCCGGAGATCTCGGCGCGCGACCAGCCGAGCTCGGCTTCCATCGGCGCGATGAAGACCGGGAAGGCGAGGTAGATCGTGCCCCAGCAGATCAGCTGGTGGACCGCGACGGTCCAGACGAGGCGGCCTTCGGTCACACCGTGAACTGTTCCGCGATGATCCGCTCGCTGAGGCCGTGGTCGGGGTCGAAGAGCATCGTCAGCACCACGCTCCGGTCCTCACGCACCTCGACGCGCCGCACGTCGCGGACCTCGGTGTAGTCGGCCACTGCGGCCACCGGGCGCTTGTCGTGCTCGATGACCTCGAAGACGACCTCGGCCTCGGCGGGCAGCAGCGCGCCGCGCCAGCGCCGCGGGCGGAAGGGGCTGATCGGGGTGAGTGGGAGCAGGTTGGCGCCGAGCGGCACGATGGGACCGTGGGCGGAGAGGTTGTAGGCGGTGCTGCCGGCCGGGGTCGCCACCAGGATCCCGTCGCAGATCAGCTCCGGCAGGCGCACCTTGCCGTCCACCAGCACGCGGATCTTGGCGGCCTGGCGGATCTCGCGCAGCAGCGAGACCTCGTTGATCGCCAGCGCCTCGGTCGGCTCGGGGGCGCCGGTGAAGGCGCGCATGCGCAAGGGGTGGAGCGTGGCGGCCTGCGCGGCGGCCAGGCGCTCCACCAGCCCGTCCTCGCGGTAGTCGTTCATCAGGAAGCCGACGGAGCCGCAATTCATCCCGTAGACGGGCAGGTTGCGGCCGAGCAGGCGGTGCTGCGTCTCCAGCATCATGCCGTCGCCGCCGAGCGCCACGACGACCGTCGCGCGGTCGAGGGGGGCGGCGCCGTAGCGCGCGGCGAGCGCATCCTGCGCGGCGCGCGCGACCTCGGTGGGCGCCGCCAGGAACGCGACGCGCGTCCCGTCGCTCACAGCGCGTCCACGCGCCGCGCGTCGTCGAGAGCGTCCACGCGCCTCGCGTCGTCGAGAGCGTCCACGCGCCTCGCGGCGTCGAGAGCGCTCACGCGCCTAGCGGCGCGATGCTCCAGCACCGGCATGTCGCGGCGGACGCGGGCGGTGACGGCGGGATCCAGCCGCGCGGTGGCCCAGCCGGTGCCGTCGCTGCACTTCGCGACGACATGGCCCCAGGGGTCGGCGATCAGCGAGTGGCCGTAGACCTGGCGTGTCGCGCCACGCTCCTCGTAGCTGCCGTGGGAGGCGGCGGCGACGATCCAGCACTGCGTCTCGATGGCGCGTGCGCGCAGCAGCACCTCCCAATGGTCCTTGCCGGTCTGCAGCGTGAAGTTCGACGGCACCATGATGGCCTCCGCCCCCATGCGCCGCAGCGCGGTGAACTGCTCGGCGAAGCGCATGTCATAGCAGACCGTCAGCCCCAGCATGACGTCGCCGGCGCGCACGCAGACGAGCTCGGTCCCCGCGCCATACAGCGCGCTCTCGCGATAGCCGGTGCCGTCGGGCGCGGTGATGTCGAAGAGGTGGATCTTGCGGTAGCGCGCGACCTCGCGCCCGTCGGGATCGAAGACGAGCGAGGTGTTGAAGAGCTTCTCCTCACCTTTCTCGATGATCGAGCCGCCATGGACGTGGGTGCGGTTGGCGCGCGCGACCTCGCGCAGGAATTCGTAGGCAGCGCCCCCTTCCCCGCCCGGCTCCGGCAGCACCTCGGCCGCCGCGAAGCGGGCGTCGCGGCCGCCGCCGAGATTGGTCCAGGTCTCCGGCAGGCTCACCAGGCCAGGCTTGTCGGCGGCGACCGCGCCCTCGATCAGGTGGCGCGCCTGGGCGATGTTGGCCGCCTTGTCGGAGCCCTGGTTCATCTGGATGACGGCGACGCGCATCGGGATCTCCGCGGGAGCGGCCATCAAGCGCCGCAGCGGCCGAGCCTACAAGCCGGGCTGGCGCAGGTCAGCGCTTCGGCCAGTCCACGCGCGGCTCGGACCGGCCGGTGCGGCTCTCGGGCCAGGTGGCGGGCGGCGGGACGGGTGGGGTGACGCGCGGCGGCGGCTCGGGCTCGGCACGGCGGGCCGTCACGGGTGGCTCGGCCCAGTCATCCTCGACGGGCGGGCGGCGGCCGCGGCCGGGCTCCGGCAGGCGCAGCGCGAGGGTGCGGATCTCGGTCTGGATCTCGTCGAGCTGCGCCTCGATCGCGTCGAGCCGCCCCTTCACGCCGAAGACGCTGAAGGGCATCAGCAGATAGGCGAGCGCCACGACGACGAGCACGCCGAGGACGACGAGGCCGGCCCAGTCGGGCAGGCCGGGGATCGTCAGCGCGCGCGTCAGCTCCTGCAGCATCAGCCGCCCGTCACGCTCATGTGGCGCCCGACGGCCGGCGCCTTGCGGCGGCGGTCGATGACGAAGTCATGGCCCTTCGGCTTGCGCGCGATGGCGTCGAGGATCGCCTCGCGCAGCCCGGCCTCGTCCATCGAGGGATCGCGCAGCGGGCGACGGAGGTCGGCTGCGTCCTCCTGGCCGAGGCACATGTAGAGCGTGCCGGTGCAGGTCAGCCGCACGCGGTTGCAGCTCTCGCAGAAATTGTGGGTCATCGGCGTGATGAAGCCGATGCGCCGCCCGGTCTCCTTCACCGTGTAGTAGCGGGCCGGGCCGCCGGTCTTGTAGTCGGTGTCCTCGAGCGTCCAGCTCTCGCGCAGCCGCGCGCGGACCACGCTCAGCGGCAGGTACTGGTCGGTGCGGTCCTGGCTGATCTCGCCGAGCGGCATGGTCTCGATGAGGCAGAGGTCGAAACCGTGCTCGCCGCACCAGGCGAGCATGCGGTCGAACTCGCCCTCGTTCACGCCCTTCATCGCGACCGCGTTGATCTTGATCTGCAGGCCGGCGGCCTTCGCGGCGAAGATGCCATCCAGCGTCGGCCCGATCTTCCCCCAGCGGGTCAGCGCGGTGAAGGTCGCGGGGTCGAGGCTGTCGAGCGAGACGTTGATCCGCTTGACGCCCGCGGCCGCGATGTCGTCGGCCATCTTCACGAGCTGCGTGCCGTTGGTGGTGACGGTCAGCTCCTTCAGCCCGCCGCCATCGAGCCGCGCGCCGAGGCTGCGGAACAGGGAGATGACGTTCTTGCGCACCAGCGGCTCGCCGCCCGTCAGGCGGATCTTCTCGACGCCGAGGCCGATGAAGGCGCCGCAGAGCCGGTCCAGCTCCTCGAGCGTCAGGACCTCCGCCTTCGGCAGGAAGGTCATGTCCTCGGCCATGCAGTAGACGCAGCGGAGGTCGCATCGGTCGGTGACCGAAACGCGCAGATAGGAAACCTTGCGACCGAAGGGGTCGATCATGGCTGGCGGCAATCCCCGGCACGCCCTGTGGGGCGGGTCCTCGGCCCGTATCTGGGCCGGCGGGGGTGGCTCGCGCAAGCCCCGGCCCGGGCGCTACGCCAGCAGGGTGACGGCGCCGGTGACCACCAGCAACCCGAAGGCGAAGCGGCGGTACCAGCGTTCCGGGATCACATGGAACAGCCGGGCGCCGATCGGCACGCAGAGCAGCAGGACGGGCAGCAGGATCAGTAGCTTGGCGAGCACCGGCCAGCCCATCAGCCCGCCGAGCGCGGGCGGGATGATGGAGACGACGGCGATGCAGGCGAAGAAGAGGATCAGGTTGGCGCGGTGGCGCCGCGCCTCCTCGGGCCCGGCGAGCAGGTAGAGGATCACCGGCGGGCCGCTGACGCCCGTCGCCCCCTTCAGCAGCCCAGCCGCCGTGCCGACCGCGACGTTGAGCGCCAGGGGGCGCGAGCCGTGATAGCGCCAGCCCGACATCAGCAGCAGCCCGAAGACGAGCACCAGCGCCCCGATCGACCGCCGCAACACGTCCTGGTCCGCGGTCAGCAGGATGAAGGCGCCTACCGGTGTCATCGCGACAGCCGCCGCGCCGATCGGCAGGATGACCCGCCGGTCCGCCTGCCCCAGCGCCTTCGGCAGCAGCTGCATGGAGACGAAGAGCTCCATCAGCAGCATCACCGGCACTCCGACCCGCGGCCCCCACAGCACCGAATAGGCCGGGGCGAGCAGGATGGCGGTACCGAAGCCCGAATAGCCGCGCATCAGCCCGGCCACCGCGGTGACCGCCAGGGCGGCCAGGATCCGCCAGTCCCCGAGGACCGTCGCCAGCTCGGCGGTGAGCGAGGTCATTCCTCGACGAGCTCCAGCTCCACGGCCGAGAGGCGGAGCGTCACCTTGCCGGCATTCTCGAAGTTCACGGTCACCCGGTCCCCGGCGACCGACTGCACCTGCCCGGTGCCCCAGTCGGGCCGCGCGGGCAGGCGCACGCGCTGGCCGGGGAAGAGGTCGCTGCTCACTGGGACGGTAAAGCATCATTAACTGCCTGACGGCCAGCCTGCGACCCGTCACACTGGGCCCAGGACGGGCAGGGAGAAGTGCATGAATGGGGCTGCGGAGGCGGTTCGGGCCGCCGACGGGCTGGCGCTGGCGCAAGCCGTGTGCACGCGGCTGTGCCACGACCTCGGAGGGCCGGTCGGCGCGCTGGCCGGCGCGCTCGAGATGCTGGAAGGGGCCGATGGCGACGCCGGAGAGGTGGCGCGCGACGCGGCGCGCAGCCTCGACCGGCGGCTGCGCTTCTGGCGCGTCGCGGTGGGCGGCACGGCGGGCGAGCTGGACAGGTCAGCTCTCGCCCAGCTGGCGGAGGGCCTCACGCTCGGCCGCCGCGCGACGGTGGACCTCGGCGGGCTGGCGCCGGAGTGCCGGGTGACGCCCGAGGTCGCCCAGCCGCTGCTGCTGGCGATGCTGGTGGGGGTGGAGGCGCTGCCGCGAGGCGGCGCGCTGCGCGTCGGCGGGGGGGCGGAAGGCTTCAGCCTCGTGCCCGACGGGCCGGGCGCCCTCTGGCCGCCGGGGCTGGCCAGCGTGGTCGCCGGCCTGCCACCGGTCCCGACGCCGCGCGCGGTGGCACTGCCGCTGCTCGCCGCAACCGCGGCGGCGGGCGGCGTGCGACTCGACCTGCCGATGGGGCCGGGCCCGGGACCGGCGCCGCTGCTGCTGACCCTGGTCTAGGCTGCAGGCGTCGGTCGCGTGGAGCGCGACGGGGAGGGCGCTGCCCTCCCCGGCCCCCTCCCGCCAGGAGCCTGCGGGCTCCTGGACCTCGATCAGCAATCGGGTGACGTGGGAGGGGGCGTGGAGCACCAGTGATGCCGGGCGCGCCAGTAACGCCCCCTCCCACGTCACCTGAAGACTCATGGGTTCCAAGGGCTTGGCTCTTCCTTTTCCGACAGTCGGCCAGAGGCTCCGTTTGATAGACCCCGAAAGCAGGTGCAAATCGCGGACCCGCAACTGACCAGCCCCCATCGAGTGATCCAGGCGGAATTGCAATGGGCCATCGCAGCCGCGCCTGCTCCTGAGCCGATCTGCGACCTGGCCAATGGCACCGTCTCCGGGGCGGGCGGGCGGTAACCAAGCGACGAATGCGGCCGGACCCGGTTGTAGTGCCGGCGCCATCTCTCGATGAGCACCTGCGCTTCGCGGAGCGTGTTGAACACCTCCCCGTTCAGCAGCTCGTCGCGCAGCTTGCCGTTGAATGATTCGACGTACCCGTTCTCCCACGGGCTTGCCTTCTCGATGTATGCGGTGCGCGCGCCCACGCCGGCGATCCACGCCTTCACCGCCTCGGCGATGAACTCCGGCCCCTGGTCGGAGCGAATATGCGTGGGCGTCCCGTGCGCGAGAAACAGGTCCGCCAGTACGTCGATCACATCCGCCGAGCCGAGCTTCCGCGCCACCCGGATCGCCAGCGCCTCGCGCGTGAACTCGTCCACCACGCACAGCATCCGGAACTTCCGGCCATCCCGCGTCCGGTCCTCGACGAAGTCGTAGGCCCACACCTCGTTGGCGCGCTCCGGCCGCAGCCGCATACAGGAGCCGTCCGCCAGCCACAGCCTGCCGCGTTTCGGCTGCCGCTGCGGCACCTTCAGCCCCTCACGCCGCCAGATCCGCTCCACACGCTTGCGGTTCACCGACCAGCCAGCGTCCCGCAGCAATGCGGTGATCCGCCGGTAGCCATACCGGCCATAGCGTTTCGCCAGATCGATGATGTCCGCCGTCAGCGCGGCCTCGTCGTCGCATCCTCGCGGCATCTTCCGCTGCGTCGATCTGTGCTGCCCCACCACCGCGCACGCCTTGCGCTCCGACACGCCAAGCTCGCGCACGACATGCTCGACGCAGGCCCGCCGCCGCGCGGGGCTCACCACTTTCCCGAAGCGGCTTCCTTGAGGATGACCTTCTCGAGCGTCAGGTCCGAGACCGCCTTGCGCAGCCGTGCGTTCTCCCGCTCGAGTTCCTTCAGACGCTTCACCTGGTCCAGCTTCAGCCCACCAAACTCCGTTCGCCAGCGGTAGTAGGTCGGCTCCGTCACCCCGATCGCCCGCACCGCATCGGCCACCGTCTTGCCCTGGCCGACCAACACCTCCGCCTGCCGGAGCTTGGCGACAATCTCCTCCGGCGTGTGCGTCTTCTTCCGCCCCATCCCCAAACCTCCCTTCGCTGCCGCTGGACTACATTACCGGCGGACCGCTTCTAGGGGGTCAGGTCAGGTCGCTGATCCCGTGCTTCCGGCACAGATCAGCCTTCGGCCGACCCGCCTCATGCTCCTTCAGGATCCCGAGGATCTGACCCTCAGTGAACCGGCTCCGTCGCATCGTCCTCTGCTCCTCGACGGATCCAACTTATCCCTGGCTGGAACCACGGGGAGCACGTCAGACGCCACCCATCGCAGCCTCCAGCCAAAGCTGGACGCCTACGAATCACACCCCGCCGCGCCGCAGCCAATCACAAGCCGATTCCAGACAGGCCTACTCGGGTCTAACCATAGCTGACCGCGAGCGAGCCGGGCGCGGCGCCTCGCCCACGGCGGCGGCGGTAGATGCACAGTCTGCCCGCTTGGGCGGCACCGGTCTTGCCGGACGCCGGGGCCACGGCGCTGCCAAGCGCGTCGTAAGTTGTGGGGAGGACGTCACTCGAAGTTGGCTCGACGATGGGCCTGCGGAGTGAAAAAGGAGCGCCCGGCGCTTCCCCCGAAGCAGCCGGGCGCGTTCAAGACTAAGTCGGAAACCGTCACCTAGCTGGGTGACCACCTCGATCCCAGCCCCGAGATCATAATGGACGGTAAACGCCGCGTCGGTGCACCGCGGTTCCGGGCGGCAATCAGGTGGAGCTGAACCACCAGGTGTCGCTGCTCAATATCCAGTTGCTCTTCGGCCGGGTGTCGGACTCCGGCCGCTTGCCGCGGCCAGCGCCGCTGCTGCATCACGTCTCGGTCCCTCAGGCCGGGCCGGGCTGGCTCGCCTCCATCGTCGAGACCGACGGGCCGACGCTGCGTCGGCTAAACGGGCGATTACGTCAACGAGACCGAGCTCGTCGTGCTCTCCTCAGCCTTCTCCGGCATCTTGCGACGGCTGCTCGGGTAACGGACCCGACTGCACAACCGCGAACCCATTCGGCCCCGTCTCCAACCGCGACGTTGCACTGATCCAGGCGCAGCGGCAGCAACGCACCCCCGGTCTCTTCAGCGCTTGGCAAGCTTCCGAGTGTAGGGGGGCGGGACGAGCAACCGGGTCACGCGAATGCCTCCTGCGCGTCTTCCTGCCAACGAGGCGGAGCGCCTCTCAGCGCTCCGCGGCTATAGCATCCTCGACACCCAGGCCGAGGTCGCCTTCGACGAACTCGTCCGACTTGGATCGAATCTAACCGGCCACCCTATCGCCCTCGTCTCGCTCGTTGATGCTGAACGGCAGTGGTTCAAGGCACGCCATGGGCTGGACGCTACCGAGACTCACCGCGACATGGCGTTCTGCTCTCACGCTATCCTCGAGCCGAGTGCCCCTCTCTCAGTACCCGACGCAACACAGGATCCGCGCTTCCGCGACAACCCCCTCGTCACCAGCGCGCCCGACATCCGCGCCTACCTCGGCGTACCGCTCGTGACGTCAGCAGGGCACGCGCTCGGCACCTTTTGCGTGATCGACCGGGTGCCGCGCCAGCACGACCCGGCGATGATCGAGACGGTCCAGGTGCTCTCCCGCGCAGTGATGGCGAACCTGGAGCTTCGGCGTGCGGTCCGGCAAGTCGAGGCCGCAGCACTCACCGATCCGCTTACCGGCTTGCCCAACCGGCGCGCGGCGGTCGATCTGCTCGAGGCGGCCCTCGCGCGGCGGGAGCCGATGGCTGCTGTCGCGCTTGACCTCGATCACTTCAAGGAGGCGAACGACGCGTACGGCCATGGGGCTGGTGACGCCATCCTACGCGAGGTGGCCGCGCGGCTCCGGAAAGCGACACGGCCCGGAGACATCCCTGTGCGCTTCGGCGGCGACGAGTTCGTGGTCTTCCTGGCCGGGACTGCGACGGCTGAGGGCGTCGTGAGCGTCGCCGGGCGGCTGGTGCGCGCCTTGTCAGATCCCGTTTCGTACGAAGGGACCCTCCTCCGGACCGGCGCAACCGCGGGAGTAGCCGTCGCGCCGGATGACGCCGCGTCGGCCGAAGCCCTCCTACGCCTCGCTGATGAGGCCCTCATCGGGACCAAGCGCTTGAAGCGCGGCTCGGTCGGTCGGGCGACTGCTGCCGATGCGCACCGCGTCGCACGCGAAGCAGCCGTCATGCGCTTCTTGAAGGAGGCGGACCCGGTCAGCCTTCCACACCTCTCGGCGTACCTTCAGCCAGTGGTTGATCTCCGTTCGGGCCATCCAGTTGGCCTCGAGGCTCTCGCCCGGTGCTATCATCCTGAAATCGGGACGATCTCACCGGAGGAGCTGCTCGCCACGGCCGAGCGCATCGGCCTTTCACATGCCGTGTCGCGGCAGGTTCGCGCGCATGCCTTTGCTGCGTTCGCCGGACTGCGTCGCGACGGCCTCGCGCCATCCCGCATTGCCGTTAATGTCTCGGCAGCCGAGCTTTTGCGCAGCGACGTTGTCGACGTGCTGGAGGCACAAGTCGCGGCAGCTGGCCTCGATGCCTCCTCGCTCTCGGTGGAGATCACCGAGGACGCCCTGCTCGCACGTGTGGCCAAATCGACCACGCGCCGACTGGCGGAGCTCCGGGGCCACGGTATGCGGATCGCCCTCGACGATTTCGGAACCGGCACTTCTGGACTTTCCCAGTTGCTTCACGTGCCACTCGATGCGTTGAAGCTCGATCGCACTTTCGTTGCACGCCTCGGAACAGATGAGCGTGCAGAGCGCGTCGTGGAGGGTGTTGTCCGCTTGGCAGCATCGATGCGCCTCGAAGTGGTCGCCGAGGGGGTCGAGACCGAAGGGCAGGCGGCGATGCTTCGAAGCCTCGGTTGCGACTTCGCCCAGGGCTGGCTGTTTGGGCGAGCGATGGCGCTGCCGGACCTCCGGGAGTGGCTTGTGGCTCACCACGGGGGCGGGCTCAACGTCGTCCCGCTACGGGGCGCTGCACGCGCCGGATAATGTCGTCGCTGACCAACTCCCGACGAGTGGCCAGGGGCGTCGCTGCATGGGTCCAACCTAGCCGGATGGGGCTCACAATGCCGGGCCAAGCGCCGGGGGGCAGGTCACTCGAGCGGTTTTCGATCAGGCTGCATCGTATCCGGCGGCGGCGAAGTAGTTGGCGCACTCGTCGGGCGTGAAGGTGTCGACGATGCGGCCGATCGTGTTCCAGAGGCCCTCGACGGTACGCGCGGCGGCTTTGCGCAGCATGGCCTTGAGCTTGGCGAAGGCGTTCTCGATTGGGTTGAACTCGGGGCTGTAGGGCGGGTGGTAGAGCAGGCTCGCGCCGGCAGCCTCGATCGCGGCGCAGACGCCCGCGCTCTTGTGGCTGCCGAGTTTGTCCATCACGACGATGTCGCCGGGCTCCAGTTCGGGGACCAGGACCTGATCGATGTAGGCCTGGAAGGCGACGCCGTTGATCGGCCCAACGAGCACCATCGGCTCGACCATGCCGGAGTTGCGTAGCGCGGCGACGAAGGTGGTCGTCTTCCAGTGTCCATGCGGGATGGGCGAACGCAGGCGTTCGCCACGAAGTGCCCGGCCATGGGTGCGGGCCATCTTCGTCGATGCCCAGGTCTCGTCGATGAACACCAGGCGATCGGGATCGAGGTCGGGATGGTTCTCGAACCAGGCCCAGCGCCGCCTCAGGACGTCCGGACGGTCCTGTTCGGCGGCATGCGCCGTCTCTTTTTTGCGCGTGATCCGGTGCCGCTCGAAGAAGCGCCAGATCGTCGCGATGCTCGCTGGCACGCCGGCCTTTGCCAACTCCGCCTGGATCTCGGCCAGCGTGATGTCCGACTTCTGCTTAAGGAGCTCGAGGATCAGCGGCGCATGAGCCTCGATGCGCGCCGAGCGGCGATCGCCACCGAGTGGGCCGGGTACGACCGTTCCCTCCTCTCGCGACCGAGCACACCAGCGGATCGCGCTCGACGCGCTGATCCCGAACCGTGCCGCCGCGGCACGGCAGGACGCCCCCGCCGCGACCGCAGCCACCACCCTCTCACGCAGATCGACCGACAGCGCCTTGGACATGTCTGCCGGCCTCCTCGCCGACAGACAGCTTGAATCAGACCAGGATCGCGTCGGGGAATCTCCTTCCGACTCAATCAGCGCGAAAACCGCTCTAGTGTGTGACCTGCCTCTGTAGAAGCCGTCCGCCGGTACCGTAATCCGGCGGTAGCGAAGGGGTGGCCGGGATGGGATGGGATGGAAGAAGGCGCGCACGCTGGAAGAGACCGTGGCCAAGCTCCGGCAGGCGGAGGTTCTGGTCGGCCAGGGCAAGACGGTGGCCGATGCGGTTCGGGCGATCGGGGTGACGGAGCCAACCTACTACCGCTGGCGGACGGAGTTCCGCAGCCTGAAGCTCGACCAGGTGCGGCGGCTGAAGGAATTGGAGCGTGAGAACGCTCGGCTTCGGAAGGCGGTGTCGGACCTGACGCTCGAGAAGGTCATCCTGAAGGAGGCCGCCTCGGGAAAGTGGTGAGCCCTGCGCGGCTGCGGGCCTGCGTCGAACACGTTGTGCGTGAGCTCGGCGTGTCGGAGCGGAGGGCCTGCGCGGTGCTGGGGCAGCACAGATCGACGCAGCGGAAGACGCCGCGTGCGGCGGGGGACGAGGCCGGCGCTGACGGCGGACATCGTCGAGCTGGCGAAGCGCTACGGGCGGTATGGCTATCGGCGGATCACGGCGTTGCTGCGGGGTAAGCGTGCGCTGCCGACTACGGCGTGATGGCCTTGCCTCGGCTCAGGCTGTGGCGGGCCGCAGGTTCCACGGCGCGAGATCGCTGATGCGGCAGATCGGGTGGTCGGCGATGCGGTCCAGGAGCACGCGGAGATAGGCCTGCGGATCCCAGCCGTTGAGCTCGGCGGTGCCGACCAGGGTGTAGATGATCGCAGCGCGCCTGCCGCCCTCGAGTGATCCGGTGAACAGGTAGTTCTTCCGCCCCAGCGCCAGCGGGCGCATGCGCCGTTCGGCGGCGTTGTTGTGCAGGCAGGCGCGGCCGTCGCGCAGCACCGTC
>Ga0164290_1000247_pt1 | contig 206548 bp, 207 predicted proteins | sample Micstemetagenome_FD_108782 | JGI IMG/M metagenome (GOLD analysis project Ga0164290, IMG submission 108782) | Contaminated culture microbial community from soil near Moab, Utah, USA - Microcoleus steenstrupii SON62 (Illumina Assembly) | ecosystem: Environmental > Terrestrial > Soil > Soil crust...
TCTGTATGTCGGCGCGCTCGACAATCGCGATCCGTGGAAGGGCATCGATTATGGCGCGGACAGTCCGCGCTATTCCACGGGCTATGGCGACCTCGCGCGGATCCCAACCGTGCTGCTCGAGACGCATTCGCTGAAGCCCTACCGCCAGCGCGTGCTCGGCACCTATGTGTTCGTTGAAGAGGCGCTGCGCCTAGTCGGGTCCGAAGGCGCCGCGCTGAGGGGGGCGATCGCGGAGGATCAGGCGTCGCGACCAGCCGAGATGGTGCTGCGCTGGAAGCGTTCCGAAAAGCCGATTTTCAATATTCCCGACTTCAAAGGCATCGCGCACAATCTCGTCCCCTCGCCCGCCTCCGGCCGCACGGAGGTTCGCTGGTCGGGGCAGCGGGTCACCCGCCCGATGCCCGTCTACGGGGAAGAACCCGACCTGACCGTCAAACTGCCGCTCGCCTGGTGGGTGCCGGCAACCGCAACGGCCGCCATCGAGCGGCTTCGGCTCCACGGCATTCGCTATGAGACCATCGCCGCACCGCGCACGCTTGATCTGGACATGGTGCGCCTGTCGGATGTGAAGCTCGGCAAGCCGGACGAGGGCCATGTCCCGCTGACCGCAAGCTTCACGCATCAGCGCCGCGCGGAGACGCTGCCCCCGGGCTCCGTCCGCGTGCCGAGCGACCAGCCGCTGGCGCTCCTCGCCGCGGCGCTGCTGGAGGCGGAGAGCCCGGACTCGCTGCTCGCCTGGAACTATTTCCCGGGCATCCTGCAGCGCACCGAATATATCGAAGGCTATGCCATCGCCCCGCTAGCGGAGCAGATGCTGGCCGCCGATCCAAAGCTCAAGGCGGAGTTCGAGCGCAAGCTGAAGGCGGACAAGGCCTTCGCCGCCGACCCGGACGCCCGCCTCGTCTGGTTCTACGAGCGCACGCCCTATTACGACGACCGCTACCTGCTCTACCCGATCGGGCGTGAGCTGAACTAGCTAGAGTTCCGTCGCGAGCGACAGGAAGGCGACCCGGCCGGCGATCAGGTCGAAGGCACCCGCCCCGCGCAAGTCGAAGTCGTAAACGTTGAACAGGTTGGTGACGCGGACGCGCAGTGTGGCATCGTTGCCGGCGAGCTTGAACCGGTAGCGGGCGCCGACATCGACGAGCGTCCGGTTGGGCAGGAACAGGCGATTGTCGAGGCGCGCAGCACGCCGGCTCAGATGCGTGACGTTTGTCTCGAGCGAGAGCCCGTCCAGCCAGGGCGGGCGCCAGTCGAGATTGCCTTGCAGGTTGCGCGCGGGCTGGCCGATCGGCAGGCGCCCGACCCGGCCGAGCCTTACGCCTTCGCCCGTGACGCGCGGCCGCATGAAGACGCCTCCGGCCACGATGTTGAGCCGCGGCGTGATCGCGCCTGCGACCGAAGCCTCGATGCCTTGGTGCTTCACGTCGCCGAGCAGCCGGAAGACGTTGCGTTCGTCGAGGTTGAAGTATGGCTTGCGTACGTCGAACACGCCCGCGACGACCCGCAGCTGCGGCGTCACGGCCCAGCGCAGGCCGGCATCGCGCTGGCTGGTCTCAATCGCGGGCAGCGCCTCGTCCCGGTTCGCGGCATTTTCGGGCGCTACGCCAGATTCCTCCAGCCCGGTCGTGTAGCCTCCGTACGCGACCAGCGCGTCCGTGATCTGCACGGCGCCCGCGACATTGTAGAGCCACGGATCGGCGCGATCGACAACGGCAGGCAGGCTCGGCCGCTCGATCCGCTTCTTATAGTCGGTCTTCTGGACGCCGAAGCTGAGTTCCCCAACGCCGGCCCAGCGGCCCTCATAGGCCAGGCCCGCCGTCCATTGGTCGATGACGTTGTTGGTCTGCGGCCCGAAGGCGAACGGCGCTTGCAGCGGCGCGATGGGCCGCCCGATCCTGACCGGGCCCAGGTCGATGCGGGCAAAGCCTCCGAAGCGGTCGGGCCGGTGCCGCGCCCGCCCATTGGCATGAACGATGTGCAGGCGCGGCCCTTCCCGAAAGCTCTTGCTCACGCGCAGCTCGCCGCTGGTCGAGGCGAGCTTGGTGGGCGGATCGAGCAGGATCGTCTGGCGCCCGGTGCCGTCCGGCTGCAGGCCGAGCAGCAGGTTCGTGGCCGTACTCCGGTCGTCGAACTCGGAGTAGAAGAGACCGCCCTGCACACGCCAGCCCGCGCCAAAGCTCGCATCGGCGGTCGTCCCGAACAGACGCGCGGTGCTGCGATATTTGGGACGGCCCGGTCCGAAGAAACGGCGGCGCGGCGGATTGGGCGGGAGGAACGCGCCGGCAGGCACGTAGATCAGCCCGAACTCGTCGTCGTAAATATCCGATTGGCTCCAAAAGGATTGAACCTCGACGCCCGGCCGTGGGCTCCAGCGCAGGTTCAGTCCTTCGACGTGCTGGTTGCCCTCGGTCGCGTTGTAGAAGGCGTTGCGGTACACGCCGAAGCCGCCGCCCAGGCTGAGGGTCGGCGAGAGCGGGACCACCGCATCGACCTCCAGCGACGCCGAGCTGTAGGTGTCGATCGATGCGAAGGCAGAGAGGATGCGCTCCTGCCCCGGCTTGCGCAGGCTGTAATCGACGACGCCGGTGGGCGCCGGAAAAGGGAACCCCTGCGCCGAAAGTCCCACGCGGATCGCAGTCGCCAGCCGGATGCGCGCGGTGGGCGCTCAGACGGGATCGTAGAACAGGCCGTTGATCCGCGCATTGCCGGCGGCATTCGCGGAAAAGCCACGGACGGAGCCGGCCGAATACAGCCCGATCGTCTCCCGCCCGATGCTGGTGCCGAACGCGTCCTGTGCGCTGCGCACCGCATTCTCAGCCGCGCGGCGTGGGTCGATGACTGGTGAGTCTGCTACGGCTTGGGGGCTAACCGGCGTAGCGGGCGCGGTTGGGGCCGGCGCCTCGGCAGGCGGCACCTGCGCCGGCACCTGAGCCGAACCGGCCAGCAAAGCGAGCAGCGGAGTCACGGCGCTCCGCCCTCGACAGCCGAGGCGGCGTCAAACGCCTTGGCAGGCGTGTCGATGACCAGCACCAGGCGTCGCACACCCGTGCCCGCAATCGGGGGCGATCGATGCTCGATCAGGCAATGCCCCGGCCCGAATCTACGGCCTTTGAACAGGGCGATCGCGCCAGTGGCGACCTGCTCGATGGGGTTCGCCTCCGACAGGCGGAACTGGGTGCCGGGTCCGCCATAAGTCGCGACCAGCCTGAGGTCGGTATAGTCGAGGTGCCATTTGCGGCACGCATCGGTTTCGATCCGCTCCAGCCTGAGCCGGATATCCGGCACGCGCATCAGCGCGGCGAAGCTCGATGCCAGGCGCAGGATGTCGGCGGCGAGCGGCAGGGGCAGCATCGCCAGAGCGTTCGGCAGGTCTACCGATGGGCCCGCTATGTGCAACAAGGTGTCGAGCACCTTGAGAGCGACGCCGACGACGGAGTCAGCGAGAGGAGCGCTGCCTCGTTCGACCAGCAAGCCGGTCTGCGGCTGCAGCACCGGTGTCCAGGACTGACCAGCCTGGACGTGGACGATCGATGCATCCGGCAGGGGTGCGGTCGCCATGGTTCGCCGATCAGATCGCGTTGCCTGGCGTCAGCCGCCGCGCCGCAGCCAGGGCCAGGGCCAGGGCTGCAAGCAACAGCAGCAGCGGCGGCGCCCAAGCCGGTGCGCTCTCGGCTCGGGCCGGAGTCCCCAATGCCTCCACTTCGGCACCTCTGAGCTTGCGGCCGGTCAGGCCGGCGCCGGTCAGCTTGGCCTTGACCTCCCGATGGAAGTCGGTCGCGGCTTGCCGGAACGCCGCGTGCCGCGCTTCTCCCGTGCCGGCCGCGTCGGCCAGCAGACGGTGCGCGAGCAGAGCGGGCGACAGCAGCTCGAAGCTCCGCGCCACGTCGCGCTGCCGCTCGCGGGCCTGTTCGAAGCGGGCAAGCATGGGGCCGATTGCCGCTTCGACCTGGCGGCCGGTCATGGCCGCTGTCTTGACCCAGCTCTCCACCTCGGCGCTGCCACCACCCAGCAGCTCCGGATGGTCATGCATATATTTGTTGAGCAGCTCGGGCGCATTCTGCCGCGCCGCCACTTCGGCCGCGCGCGCCTCGGCGATCAGCGTGAAGCGCGAGGGCGGCGGGTGCAGCGCCTGGGCGGTCGCGGACCCGAAGGCGGGCACCACCAGCACGACCATTGCCCAAAGCATCAGCAACCCGGCGCCGAGCGCTTCCTGACGGACGCGCAGCGTCGAGGCGAACAGGATCGCCGCCTGCCAGAGTAGCAGATAGCCGCCTGCAACGGCGAGCCAGAGAACCAGCCGCACCCCCTTCTCCGGCGCTGGTGGGGCCGCGAGTGCCGTGCCGATGGCGACGATCGCGACGGGCACGAACACCAACCCCCAACGCAAGGCCGCGCGCCCCAGCGCGACCCGGCGCAGCCCCACCGGCGCCGCCCCCTGTTGACGCAGCTGCCCGCTGTCCCGGTCCGCGCTGGCGATCGACAGGCCGAGCGCGATCACCAGCAGCGGCGCCAGCCACACGGTGACAAAGGCCAGATCGAAGCGCCCATTCGCAAGTGCGAGCGGGCCCTCCAGCTCGTAGTTGGTGAACAGCGTGTCGGCGCGCGAGAAGAAGCCGGCAGCACCAAGCGACGGCTCCAGGTCCGCACGGCCGATCGTTAGGTCGAGCAGCGGTGCTGCGGGCAGGATCAGCGGCTTGGAGACCGAAGTCGCCTCGACGCTCGGCTCCTCGACCGTGAACCGGGGATCGGCGGCGTGATTGGCCAAAGCCACCCGGTGCCGGTCCGCCCAATCCGAACCCAGCGCGGCTGAAAGCAGTGCGCAGCCGAGGAACACGGCCCAGGCGACCACACCCAGGCGGTCACGGGCGAGCAGCTTCAGGTCGAACCCAATCATGCCGCCCTCCAGCGCCGGATCGCGAGCAGGGCCGCTGCCGCCGCTCCAGCCACCCAAAGCGCCAGGATCAGCAGGTCAAAGAGCGCGCCGCGACCCACTGTCCAGGGCGGCAGGCGATAGTCAAACGCGGCGACGCGGGCCCACAGCGCAGGGTCGGCCTTATAGTCAAAATCCTGGCCCTTCGCGTTTGCGGCCATGTCGTCGTTCAGCACTTTCACGACGCTGCGGCGGTGCGCCTCGGCCGCTTGCGCGAAGTGCCAATGGTGCGCACCGTCGGTCCCGGCGAAGGCGGCGGCGGCATTCCGGAACGCGACGGTCGGCGAGATCAGCCCCATCAGGCGCATGACGTTCTGCTGACGGGTGTGCGCTTGCCGGAGGGCGCCGAAGTGGCGATCGAATATGGCATTGCCATGCTCTTCGCTGGCCTGGAGCTCGAGGCCGGCGAGGCTCACGGGCAGGTCTTCGACGCGCTGAACGCCGTAGCGCTTGAGCGTTGCCGTCTCGACTGCCTTGGCCCGTTCGTCGCTGCCGTCGCGCAACTCCTTGCGCACGGACGACCAGAATTCGGTCGCTTTGGGCACGGGGGCCACGGCGTCCGCGAGCGTGCCCGCCAGCCGCGGGGCCAGCACCACCGAGACCATCCAGAAGGCGAGCAGGCCGAGCAGCGCCGCGCGGCTCGTCCGCGCCGCGGCCGAGACCGCCAGCGTAACGCCGGCCACCGCACCGGCATAGAGCAACACCGCGATCGCGATCAGCAGCCAGCGCTGCGCCGCGTCGGGCGGCGTCGGCAGTCCCGACGAGACAAGAAAAGTCGGGAGCGTGGCCAGGCCGGCAAGCGCCAGCGCAGCGCCGACCAGCCAGCCGGCCTTGCCGCGCAGGATGGAGCGCGATGACACGCCCGCCGCCGCGAGCTGTCGCCACAGCCCCTGCTCCCGTTCTCGCGCCAGGGCACCAAAGCCCAGCGCGATCACCACCAGCGGCAGCACGACGGCCACAATCCAAGCCGGCGACAGGTCGGCGAAGCGGCGCGCCTCGGTCGCGTCCTCGGCGGCCCGGAACCGCGCCGGATCCTGGTAATGCGCCTCCAGCCAGATCGCCTCGCCCAGATACGGCGACAGTCCGGGCTCGAACAGGCCCAGCGCCGTCTGCGGCTTGAAAGCGTACATAGAGAAGTGCGCGGCGGAGTGCGGGTTGGCCGGACCTTGGTTCAGCCAGGTCTGCCGCTCCCGCAGCTGGGCCTCCACGCGCGCCGTCTCTGATGCGTGCATCCGCTCCGCCGACAGCCACAGCGCGGCGATGCTGAGCAGGAGGAGGAGGCCGACCGTCAGCAGCGCCCGACCGTCGCGCGCCAGTTCGCGCGCGTCTTTAGCGAGGATCGCCCGCGCCGCGCTCATGCCGCTTTCCGCATGTGCTGGAGGTAGAGCGCCTCAAGATCGCTGTGGCCGACATCGGCCGCGTCGAGCAGCTCGATCAGCTTGCCGCCGCGCATGATGCCGATGCGGGTCGCGATCTCCTTGGCCCGGAAGATGTCATGGGTGGCCATCAGCACCGCAGCGCCTTTGCCGGCGACCTGGCGCAGCAGTTCCTGGAATTGGTTGGCAGCATCAGGGTCGAGGCCGGACAGCGGCTCGTCGAGGATCAGCGCCTTGGCATCCTTGATGATTGCCGCGGCCAGTCCGACCTTCTGCCGCATACCCTTGGAGTATGTCTCCGCCCGCCGCTCGGCGACCGCAAGGTCGAGGCCCACCATCTCCAAGGCCGCGAGCAGGCGGCTCCGATCGGACGTCCTCGCGCCGTTCAGGCTGTGCAGGAAGGCGAGGTTCTCGAGCCCGCTCAGCTTCGGGTAGAGCGCGACGGCCTCGGGCACATAGCTCACCGCCTGGCGCGCGCCGGCCGTACCGGGCGCATAGTTCGCGATGGTCGCGCTTCCCGCATCGGGCTCCAGCAGGCCCAGCAGCAGGTTGATCGTCGTCGTCTTGCCAGCGCCGTTCGCGCCCAGCAGGCAGACGACCTCGCCAGATCCGACATTGAGCGTCAGCGCGTCGAGCGCGGTTTGCGCACTGAACTTTTTTGTCAGCCCCGACATTTGCACAATCGGCACGGCCGTCAGCGTTCGAACAACCCCCATAATCCGCGCCCGTTTCCTTGGATTGAAACGCAACAAGCGATGATATACTGTCACATATCTGCGCCCTCAGCAACAGGGGATGAAGCAGCATGTTGAAGACGAGAGACCGGTCCGCCGTATGGCTTGATGCCGTGGTGATCGGCGCCTCAATCGCATGCCTAGTCCATTGTCTTCTGCTGCCCCTGCTGTTTGCCGCGCTGTCAGCGCTCACGCGAATCGTGGCTGTGCCCGAGTCGTTCCACCTGGCCGCATTGTTCTTTGCCATCCTGGCGAGCGCCTGGGCGATGCGGGCTGGCTACTGACACCATGGCGCATTGCTGCCGGCGGTGTTCGGAGCGATCGGTCTGCTCCTTCGCGGCAGCAAAACCGACACTGCCACTCAGAATAGCGGTACCGGCAAGCGCCGCTAAGAGCTCAAGTCGCGACCCTTCCGTGTCGCCCCTATGAGTCTGCTGTCGCGATGCTCGACAGGTCCGTTGCCGGCTTGATCGGCATCCTTGCCTCCTTCCGCTCGGAGTAGCGGTCCACGAGGCGGTCTGCATGCGGGCGCAGCAGTACCGTGAACCTGACCAGCTCCTCCATCACGTCCACGATGCGGTCGTAGTAGCTGGATGGCTTCATGCGTCCGGCGTCGTCGAACTCGTTGAAGGCTTTGGCGACGCTCGACTGGTTGGGGATCGTGAACATCCGCATCCAGCGACCGAGCACGCGCAACGTGTTCACGCTGTTGAACGACTGCGAGCCCGCCGACACCTGCATGACGGCAAGCGTGCGCCCCTGCGTCGGACGCATTCCACCCATGTTTAGCGGTAGGTGATCGATTTGCGTCTTCATGATGCCGGTGATCTGGCCGTGGCGCTCCGGCGAACGCCAGACCTGGCCTTCGCTCCACATCGACAGCTCACGCAACTCGTGGACAGCCGGGTGGTCGTCGCCATTCACCTGGTCGGGCAGCGGCAGCGTGGACGGGTCGAAGATGCGCGTCTCGCAACCGAAGAACTGGAGCAACCGCGCGGCCTCTTCCACGCACAGCCGCGAGAACGACCGCTCCCGAAGCGAGCCGTAAAGTAGCAGGATGCGCGGCGCGGGGTCGTCGGGGCCGAGCCCCAGCGCCGGGCGCTTGCGGACGTAGGCGGGATCGAGCGAGGGAAGGAGGTCGGGGTCGGAGAGCGTGCGGAGCGTCATGTGAGTCGTGGTCCGAACAGGATGATGGTGGTCCCGAGAAGGCATAGCGCAGCGCCGCCCATATCCCAGTGGTCGGGGCGCACGCCTTCCACCGCCCAGAGCCAGAGCAGGGACGCGCAGATGTAGATGCCGCCATAGGCGGCGTAGGCCCGACCTGCGGCGGCGGCGTCGACGCGCGTCAGCAGCCACGCGAACAGGATCAGCGACACCAAGCCAGGCGCGAGCCACAGGGGCGACTTCCCGAGCCGAGCCCAGGCCCAGAACGCGAAACAGCCGGCGATCTCGGCGAACGCCGCGCCGACATAGACCAGCGCGGTCGACGTCAACCGAGGCTGATCCGAAGCGCCAGCGCCGCGAGCGTCACCAGCAGCACCGGAACGGTGAGCGCCACGCCCACCTTGAAGTAGTACCCCCAGCCGATCCGGATACCCTTCTGCCCGAGCACGTGGAGCCAGAGTAGCGTCGCGAGCGAGCCGATGGGCGTGATCTTGGGGCCGAGGTCACTGCCGATGACGTTGGCGTAGATCATCGCGTCCTTCACGGCACCGGTCGCCTGCGTGGCGTCGATCGACAGCGCCCCCACCAGCACGGTTGGCATGTTGTTCATCACCGACGACAGCAGCGCCGCGATGATCCCGGTCCCGAACGCCGCGCCCCATACGCCGCCTTGCGCCGTGCGGTCGAGCACGCCGGCGAGCTGGTCGGTCAGCCCCGCGTTCCGCAAACCGTAGACGACGAGGTACATGCCCAGCGAGAAGATCACGACTTGCCAGGGCGCGCCGCGCACCACCTTGCGCGTTTCAATGACATGCCCGCGCGCGGCGATCACCAGCAGCAGGACGGCCCCGGCCGCGGCGACGACGCTGACCGGCACGCCGAGCGGTTCGAGAAGGAAGAAGCCGGCGAGCAGCCCTGCCAGTACGACCCACCCGGCGCGGAACGTCGCGCGGTCGCGGACCGCCTCGCCCGGCGCGCGCAGCGCCGCCACGTCGTAGCGGGCCGCGATGTCGCGCCGAAAGAACAGCAGCAGCGCCGCCAAACTGGCCGCGATCGACACGAAATCTACGGGCACCATCACCGCGGCGTACTCGCCGAAGCCGATGTCGAAGAAGTCGGCCGACACGATGTTGACGAGGTTGGAGACGACCAGCGGCAGGCTGGCGGTGTCGGCGATGAACCCGGCCGCCATGACGAAGGCGAGCGTCGCCTTCGGGCCGTAACCGAGCGCCCGCAGCATGGCGATTACGATAGGCGTGAGGATCAGCGCGGCACCATCGTTGGCGAACAGCGCCGACACCGTGGCGCCCAGCAGCACGACGAGCGCGAACAGCCACACGCCGTTCCCCTTGCCCCAACGCGCGACGTGGAGCGCCGCCCACTCGAAGAAGCCCGCCTCGTCCAGGATGAGGCTGATGATGATGATCGCGACGAACGCGGCCGTGGCGTTCCACACGATGTCCCACACCACCGGCACGTCGGACAACGAGATGACGCCCAGCAGCAGCGCCACGACCGCGCCGCCCATCGCGCTCCAGCCGATGCCGAGGCTTTTGGGCTGCCAGATGACGAGCGTGATCGTGACGGCGAAGATCAGGAACGCGAGGAGCATCAGGCGACGCGCCGGCCGGACGCGTCCACCACCTGTTCGCCGTCCTCCTTCGCGAACGCGCCTTGTTGCTCAGGCAAAAGGTCGAGCACCGCTTCGGATGGACGGCAGAGCTTCACGCCCCGTAGCGATATGACCAGCGGCCGGTTGATGAGCACGGGATGCGCCATCATCGCGTCGACCAGCGTGTCGTCGGACAGCGAGGCGTCACCTAGCCCGAGTTCGGCATAGGGAGTGCCCTTCTCGCGCAGCAGGTCGCGCGGGGTTACGCCGGCGCGGTCGATAAGCTGCACGAGGAGCTCGCGCGAGGGCGGCGTCTTCAGATACTCGACCACGTGCGGCTCGACGCCCGCGTTGCGGATCAGGCCGAGCACGTTGCGCGACGTGCCGCAGGCGGGATTGTGGTAGATGACGACGTCCATCATGCCCGTCCTGCGGCGGCGTTCGCCTCGGCCTCGATCAGCTCGTCATGAATGGCCTGGAGGCGCTGGCGAACGGCGGGCACCGGGACCTCGCGATCTCGAATCGGCAGCTTTACGAGCTCGGCGATACGCTTTGTGAGGGCGGCGTGCGCGGCCTCGAACGCCGCGTCCTCCGCGGCTTCGCCGCCGATTACTCCGGCCGGGTCGGGCAGGCCCCAATGCGCCTTGATGGGATGCCCCGGCCAGATCGGGCAGACCTCGCCGGCCGCGTCGTCGCAGACGGTGACCACGACGTCGATCTCGGGCGCCTTGGGTCCGGAGAACTCATCCCAGCTCTTGGAGCGTAAACCCTCGACCGGGTAGCCGTGCCGCTGAAGCAGGCGCAGCGCACCCGTGTGGACGGCGCCCTTGGGATGCGAGCCGGCCGAGAAACCGCGGAAGCGACCCTCGCCAAGCTTGTTGACGATCGCCTCGCCCAGGATCGAGCGGGCGCTGTTGCCGGTGCAGAGCACCAGCACGTTGACCGGCCGGCCCATCACGCGTTGCCCGTGGCGGAGCAACGCGAGCGTAGCGCCGCATCCGCGAGCGGCGCGCAGATCTCAGGCGAGCCGTTGCAGCAGTCTTGCATGAGGAACTCCAGGAGCTCGGTCATCTGTCCGTAACAGGCAGTGTAGATGACGGAGCGTCCCTCGCGCCGGCTCTCGATGAGACCGGCATGGGAGAGGATGTTGAGGTTGGCCGACAGCGTGTTGGGCGGTGTGCCCAGACGACGCGCGATCTCGCCAGAGGCGAGCCCCTCGCGCCCTGCTTGGACAAGCATGCGGAACACAGCGAGGCGGGCGTCATGGGCGAGCGCGGATAGCGCCGAGACAGCGTTCTTCGATTCCATGTTTCCGCATTAGACGAAATATCGATGCCAACAACAGCGTGGTAATTCGATTTAAAGGCGTGAATCGAAAGCTGTGGATCGTCGAACTCGCGAAAGGCTGCTTTCAACCTGTTGCGGCCTCAAAAACAGCCCTGCCAGAGTGCCTCACGAACTTGTTGGTGAGTAGCTTCTAATCGGACCTGGCAGCGCTCAGCAGGCTTCGCCACAGTATCGAGGTGCAGATTGTACAGGCGTACCAGTTTGGCACGTCATCGGCCAAATGCATCCACTTCGCGCCCATAGCTGCCCTCGGCGCTTCGCGTTCGAGCGTCCGAAGCTGAACGATCGCGGCCATGGCGCTCGAGGCTGCCGAGCTTCTTTTTCCCGCAGTTCAAGGGTGACAGGTGCGATGGCCCACTAGCATCAGATTTGGCCGGGCGCGACGGCCTTACTCTGCTACGAAGTTTGGGACGCCAGCTCAGGAAGACCAATCCGGGGGCGCTCGCCACGAGTTTAGATCGCAAAGGATCGCCAGCCCGAACTAACCCATCAAGTTGTGGCCTGTTGCCTACTAAGCGGCATGGTGAGGCAATGTACTCCGCCGCCGCATTGGGTAAACTCGGTGAGTGGCACGGTGTGCACCTCGTAGCCCAGTTCGCGCATTGCATCGTCAAGCCTAGGTGCGGAACCGCTTGAGATGATACGCTTGCGACCTACGGACAGCACGTTGCAGCCAAGACTGCCAACTTCGTCCATGCGCACGGGCACCAAGTGGATGCCCATGCGTCGGATCGCCGCAAGAAAAGACGGTTCAAGCCTTTCCACGCAGGCGAGTGCAACATCGTGATCGATCACGCAGAAATGGGTGTCGAGATGGAGGAGGTTCCGATCCACGCTTGTGATATGCACGTCCCAACCGCGCTGGCGAAATAAGCGGCCAAGCGCCTCCGCTCCCCGCTCGTCGGTGCGATCTCCAGACACGCCTATCACGACGTGACCGGGCCGAAGCAGGCAAACGTCCCCGCCTTCCACACGTCCAAAATCTACCCGCCCTAACAACGGGATCCCCGCTGAGCGGGCAGAAGATAGCACCACATCGACCTCTGGCCGCCGGTGTGCCGCCCCTGGGCGAAGCCCCACTAAACCCCAAGGAGTCATGAGGCTGGTGTCTCGAGTGAAGGCGAGGTCCGGCAGCCCCGCTACAGACTGCACCATCCGAACCCGCGCGCCGAGCGCGACCAGGAGGTCGGCCAGCGCACGATGCTGCCGCGCCGCGACCGTGCCGCATGAACTTCGTCCCTGTCGCAACGCCTCTTCGCTCACCCGGTTACAGGGAACGATGCTGAGGTTGCGGGGGGAGGCGAGCAAGACTTCGCGAAGCAAACCAAACTCGCTGTCTGCTCCGAAGGTGCCGCGATGTCCGGGCGAGATGTTTGGCGTTGCGCCCGGGGTGTAGAGCGCGCGGCTTCGACTCAAATGCAAGAGCTTTTCCTTCTGCTTCAAGTGGACCGATCCGGTCATGTCTAATCTACTCCCTCCCGAACTGTGCAGCTGACCCAGCGTTCCCATGATTATCGAGACTAACCCAACGACGCGCCTCAGTTCATGAAGGCCGTCGTGCCGACACGGTTGATGTGACCAGCGCGGCGGATGTCCTCTACCGGCGCATGCGGCGCTTCACTCCGGGCTCGGAGCGGGCGCCGCACGGCAGTTTGTCCTCGCGCCAAAGGAGGCGGGGCCACACGAGGGCTCTGCTGAACAGGATAAGCGTCGTCCCGCTGGCGGAAGTCTGTTGAGGTCTCCGGCACTGCAGCTGCTGACCGCAGCAGAAGGATATGGGACTCACGGTACCCCCGACCCGGGCCTGATCGGCAAGACGGCAAGCCAGGGATGCGTCCGGCTGACCAATTGGGACACCGAAGAGCTTGGCAAAGCTGTCGAGCCGGGCACCGTGGTCGAGTTCCTGTGATCGATCGTTGCGGACTTAACCTTGCTCGAACCTGAGGATCCAGATCGAAGCTATGAGCGCCAAAGTCGCGGCGGACACGACGATAGTCAGCAGGCGAAAGCGTCCTGAGCCCAGCTCCACGACATTGTGAGCGTCCAGCCTGCGGCAAACAGCAGCCGCCCGCCGTTCTGACGACCAGAACACAAAAAGAGCTGCAAGCAGGAAAGTCGTTGAGATGACCCGCGGCACCCAGTCCGGCTCCACCCGATTGAATAAAGCGTGAAAGCCTAGCGCGATACCCACGGCGGATAAACCGGTACGCATCCAACCTGCGAAGGTGCGCTCATTCGCAAGGACGGTGCGGTCTTCGGCCAAGTCCGTCCTGTCTTCGGCCAGCTGTTCTCGGTCATCCGCCATCGCAGAGACAAACGTCCGGACCGGCAAGGAGGTGCATCTTTGCTTCCAACGTGGCGCCTAGCGCCGGGAGCAGCCACTCGCCTCCCCGGGTAGTCACTCAGCGGCTTCTTGCCTTTGCTCGACGGCAGCCGGTGCAGCCGCAGCCAGTCGATCCTAAGAAATTCGTGACAGGCACGGCCGACCCTGTCTCGAGCACCTGGGGGCCGAACATTGAAGTTCGGCTCGGACTGTTGGACGACCTGCCTCCCGTCACGGCCTACGCAAATCAGGTCGAGATGGCGGTTCTGAATCCGGCGGTGAACGCGCGCGACGCGATGCCGGACGGAGGGCTCCTGACCATCTCTGCCGCGCATCAGGTGGTCAGTCGGAAGCAGGCGATGCTCCGACCCGGGCGTCATGTGCGGCTCTCCATTGCAGTCACTGTTCGGGAATGGATGAGGCGACCCCGGCCCGGGCCATCGCGTCATTGGTGACTGACCATCTAATGCCCGGCATGGAAGGCGCAGAGCTGGCGCGGCTGGTTAAGGCACACCGGCCGGGTGTTCCAGTGCTGATCGTGTCCGGCTATGCTGAGGCCGAAGGTGTGTGGCCTGATATCGTTCGGCTCACCAGGCCATTCCGCAAAGCGGAGCTGGCCACCAGCCTATCGAGATTGTCTTAGCTGGCTCACCTCGGCAGCCGACTCAGAATGGGAAGAAGACATTGATGGCCGCAAGGCCCGCAGCCCAGGTTACGACGTTTAGGGGCAGACCCACACGAACGAAATCCATGTAGCTGTATCCGCCAATCTGGTAGACGAGAACGTTGGTCTGATAGCCGAAGGGTGTCGCGAAGGCTGCGCTGGCGGCCATCATGACTGCGACGAGAAAGGGTCGAGGGCTGACGCTGAGGCTCTCCGCTAGCGCGACTGCAATCGGTGCGAAAAGAACGGCGACCGTGGCGTTCGAAAGCAGCTCGGTCAGGAACAGCGTCGCCCCGTAGAAGATCGCCAATGCCAGCAACGGGCCCATCGGCTCAACGATTGAGACCAGCCCCGAGCTCGCCGCACCAGCGAGACCGCTCTCCTCCATGGCGATTCCAATCACGACCATGCCGGCAATCAGCATCAGGATTTCAGGGCGCAAACCATGCTAGGCCTCGTCGGCGCTCACGACCCGGAACAGGATCAGAGATATGGCACCGGCGAAGGCCGAGGCTGCGATGGGCACAAGCCCCATGGCTGCGGCCGCAATCACCCCTACAAAGATTGCGACCGAGATTGACGCGCGCCTGGGTTGTAGTTCTTGACGTCGGGCAAACGCCTCAGCATTTCCCACCAGCGCGCCGGTCATATCACCGTGGAGCGCCTCACCCCGTTGTTCGTGCCTGCCCGCGATCGTAGTGCGGATCAGCCTTCCGCTGAACAGGAACAGGTACAGTGCACCGGCCACGGCGATGCACAGGCCAACCGGTGTGATCTCGAACAGGCTGAAGGTCGGCTGCCCGGAAACGCGCGCCATATCGGCAACGAGTAGATTGGTGGACGTGCCGATTAGAGTGCAGCAGCCGCCAAGGATCGCCATGTAGGACAGCGGCATCAGGTAGCGCTTCGGCTCCAGCTTCAGGCTCTGCGCGGCATCCCGGATCACGGGCGCTGCCAACACGACGATCGGCGTGTTGTTGAGGAAGGCCGAAGCCGCGCCGCACAGGCCGATGGTGATCCACAGGCCCACCGCGCCTACCCGCAGGCACAGCTTTACCGCGAGCTCGATAAGTCGATCGAGCAGTCCCGACAGTTCGATTGCGTAGACGATCACGAAAAGCGAGGCGAGCGCGATCAGCGCCGGGCTGGCGAAGGCGCCTTGCACCTCGCTTGGACGCACAACACCGCTGACCATCAGCACGGCGGCTCCGGCAAGCGCTACCACGTCCGCCCGAACCCGATCCCAGATCAAGGCCGCGACCACCGCAGTCAGCACCGCGAGCGTGATCATCTGGTCGGTCGTCATGTTTGGACGGCCTTGCCACATTGGCTAAGGAAAGGAAAAGGAGCGCCTGTGAGCCGCAAAGCGAGCCAAACTCGCGCCATGCACAAGAGTGGAGCAACCGCGCCATGACCAAGGTGCGAGGCTCCAGATGGCGTGCTTGGACGGCAGCGCTGCTGATCCTGGCGTTGCCTGTCCTCGGCTACTGGCTGATCCGAACCGAAGCGCCGCCGGTTGAGCCGGGCCCCGTCGTCACATCCCCCGCTCCCCTGCCGACAGTTCGACCGACACCTGCGCAGCCCCCTCGTCCATCCGCGTTGGGGCGCCTCGATCTCATAGAGGCTGCTCGTAAGGCAAGCGGAGCCTATGCAGCGGAGCTCGCCGCGCCCGCTGAGAATGTCGCATTGGCAGGACGCCGGTTCATTCTTCGTCTGCCGTTTGGCTGCGCTGGTGCGGCTCAGCGGGCCGAAGAGCTCGGTCCAGCTGGCTGGCACTATGATCCTGAAACGCAAACCTTGCGCGCGCAGGTGACGCCGGAGGTCTGGACAGAGTCGCCCTGGGCCACTGCCGCGTCCGGCCAGCCCTTCGAAGCGGCGGAAGGATTTTGGATCGCTCGGCCTTGGTCACCTTCCGACGCCTGCCCCGCCCGACCGGCGCTGTCTTCCGCGGCACATGTAGCTCCTCCGGAGACTGTCGGCGTCGCCCGGTTCTTTGAGCCAGGCAGCAGCCGTGCGTGGCGTCGGAACGGGGAAGCTTATCGGTTTAGCAAAAAGGTGGCGCCGGAGCAGGCTCCCGGCGCTGAGGGCCTCCGATTGCTGATCGAAGGGAGGCTGTCCGTCGACCCAGCGCGCCAACCGGTCGGCTGTTGGGCCCCGAGCTCAGAAGTACGCCCTAGCTGCGTCTTCAATGCTCGGTTCGATCGGGTGGCCATCACCAGCGCTTCTGGAGACGTGGTATTCGCCGAGTGGAGGGACTGACGTAAGTGAAACATCCGGATCCCGCGGCGTTGCCGAGTTGAGGCAGCAGTCGGATCATCCCCGCGCCCATCTCCTGAGGTCGGCGGAGCAGAATCGTTACGATTGGTCGGCGTGCTGATCTGGGCGCTCGGCACCCTGATAGCGATGACCGTGATCATCCCGGGCGTTACGCCTGCCAGCATCCTGGCCGTGCTCGGGCTCGGCTCGGTTGCTGTGGGCTTCGCGTTCAAGGACATCTTTGAAAACTTTCTGGCAGGCGCACTGCTCATGTTGCGCAAGCGCACGCGGTTGGGCGACGTGATCGATTGCGAGCAGATCGAGGCCGGGTGGAAGCGATCAGCTTGCGCGACACACACCTGCGCCTGCTCAACAACGAGCTGGTGATCGTCCCGATGTGGACCTCGGCGCCGCCGCGGCCGTCATCAGCAAGGCTGTCTCTCATTGCGGAAACATCAGCGAGGACCAGCCTATCGAAGTCTACGCGACCGTGTTCGGCGACAGTTCAATCAACTTTCTGGTGCGCTGGTGGGCAGGCTCGAAACCGGTCGATGCTCATACCAGCCGCGACCTAGTGGTGCGATCCATCAAACGTGCGCTCGATGAGGCCGGTATGGAGATCCCTTCCCTTATCGCACGCTGACCTTCAAGGGGCTTGGACCGGAAGAACGCCGGCTGGGCTCAAGCGATTGGCAGAATACTCGAGAGCGGCAGGGAGCGTGAGCCAGTCTGCGAACCCAATCGGGCGGACACGGTGAAGGCCGCTTGAGCGAGCCAAAGGTTCGCTCTTTGCGCGTGGAGGGACACGCGGGCAGACGGCGATAGCTTGTAAACGCTCTGTTCGCCGCCGGCCAAGCCCGGTCAATTTAGCGGCAAGTCTGGAAGGGCTGAGATGGGCGCACATCCGCCGCTCTCTCCACCTGTCCGCAAAGCGCCCTTAGCTGTCAACGCGCCGACCCGCATTAGCGTCAGCTTTGGATGGTCCAGCTGCCGTCCATGGCTGCTCAGAGGAGCGGCGAGCGGTGATCCGGCGCACCGCGGTAGCCAACCAATTTGTGCAGCCGCTGCTTCATCCCCCGGCAAAACCGCACACGGCGCATTTCACTCGGCGCCGGCGTCCATCTGCCAGAGAGCGTCGCTGATGGTCACGTCGCCTAACCGCGTCCGATCATAGTCGCGGATCGCTCCACGCCCACTGTCTAGCACTTAGAACATCTCGTGATTGTCGTAGTTAGCGGCCCTCCAAGGGCAGCGGATAACCGCCACGGTTTGGGCACCATGCTCTTCGGCGAGGTGAAATTGATCCGTTTCGGAGTATCACAACAATTCCGGCCACTTCTGATCTGCCTGATCTTGTCGACGCGTGGTAAGCCGAGGACCAGCGGGGACACTATAAGGGGGGGTAAGTGAGCGTTTCGGCTCTTGACGAAATGGAGGCGTGGTCGGCCGAACAGGCGGACTGGCGGCGCGATTGCCTCCGCCGCCTCGCAATCTCCAACGATCTCACCGCCGCCGATATCGACGAACTGCTCGCCATGGTGAAGGTCGAGGCGGGCTTGGACGTGCCGACGTCGCCGCCGACGCCAATCCCGTTCACCAAATCCCACTTCGGCGGCGTCAAGGGCGCGCCGATCAAGTTGAAGCGGCTGTCGAACGTCCAGAACGTGAACCGCCTCTTGTCCGGCTCGTCCATCGACTTTTGTCCGAACGGCCTGACGATCGTCTATGGCAGGAACGGCAGCGGGAAGAGCGGATACGTTCGCATCCTTCGCACCGCGTGCCGCACCCGCATCGACAAGCCGGACAAGCTGAAGGTCCTGGCGGATGTATACGGCGTGTCAGCAGGTCCCCAGGCGGCTGACATCGTCATCGAGACGGAAAAGGGCGAGGAGACGATCAGCTGGCAGCCCGGCATGGCCGCGGATCCGCTGCTCTCCCAGGTGGCCGTGTTCGACACCCAGTCGGCTCAGCTCTACGTCGACGGCGGCAACCAGATCCGCTATCTTCCCTTCGGTCTCGCTCTTCCACACCGGCTGAACGGCGTCTGCCTCCTCCTGAAGGAACGGCTGGAGGCCGAGCGCGACGCGGTGATCGGCAACAAGCTGGACCTGACCGACGTTTCCTTTCCGATCGTCCGCGACACGGACGCGCAGCGCTTCAACAGGGAGCTTAAGGCCGAAACGGCCGACGCAGCCATTGAGGACGCGGCGAAGTTTGCTGGGGCGGATCTGAGGCGTCTCGAAGAGATCACCGCCACCCTAGCGGCCGACGTCGCCGCCGCTGCGGATCTGTCGTCGCTCCTGTCGTGGGTGGAGGCGGTGGGGCTGGAATGCGCGGCGGCGCTCGCGTCCTTCGGGGATGAAGCGCTGAGCGACTTCACCGACCTGCGGGCAAAGGCTATCGCCGCCCGCGAGGCGGCCGACGTCCACGCCGGCGCGCTGTTTACCGACGATCCCCTTCCCGGAATCGGCAGCGAGACCTGGCGGGCGCTCTGGACCGCGGCGCGGGACTATTCGGTGACGGAGGCCTATCCCGGCCGATCGTTCCCGGTCGTATCCCTGGAAAGCGGCGGCGACCCGGCCTGCGTGCTCTGCCAACAGCCCCTACAGGCCGACGCGGCCGACCGTATGCAGCGCTTCCGCGCCTACATGGACGACGCGCTCGGGGCTGCGGCCAAGGTGGCCGAGAAGGCGGTGGCGGACGTGGAGGCCGGGCTGGTCAGGCTCGACAAGCTGGAGGCGTCCGACTTCCCGCAGAGGCTGGAGCAGCTCCGGCACCGCGACGCGGGCCTGGCCGACGCTCTGGCCGCCTTCGCGGCGTCGGCCGCCGCCCGCCGGAAGGAGGCGGTCGCGCGCCTACGCGAAGGGGTGCTGGGCGAGGTTCAGCCGCTGACGTCGCCGGCGGAAGGACTGACGGCGCTCGCCGTGAAGCTGCAGGCCGCTCGGACCGTCCTCACCCAGGCCGCGGACGACGAGGGGCGCAAGAAGCTGATCGCCGAGCAGGCCGGACTGGAGGATCGGCGCATCCTTGCGGCGAACAGGAGCAAGCTCGTCACCCGGCGGGACCTGCTGAAGAAGGCCGCCGCCTACAAGAAGGCTCTGGATGCGATCGGGACCCGCGGGATCACGACAAAGGCCAACCAGCTTCTCGACACCCACCTCACCTCGGCGGTGACCGCCCGCTTCCAGGAGGAGCGGGAACGCTTGGACATCACGCACCTGAAGGTCGCGCTGGCCCGCAAGAGCGGTCAGACCAAGGCCGAGTACGAGATGAACCCGCAGACCAAGCTCGCGAAGGTGACGTCGGAGATCCTGAGCGAGGGGGAGCAGCGGGCGCTGGCGCTCGCCGGCTTCCTCACGGAGGTGGCGCTCACCGACGGGTCCGGACCGATCATCGTCGACGATCCCGTCTCCTCGCTCGATCGGGACCGCAGCCAGCGCGTGGCGGGCCGTCTGGCGGAGGAGGCGCTCTCCCGGCAGGTGGTCGTGTTCACGCACGATATCGTGTTCTTCAACGAGCTCTACAGGGCGGCCGACGCGGTGGGGATCGAGCCGGTCACGGTGGCTCTGTTCAGCGACGGTGAAGCGGCCGGTAAGATCGATAGCGCCGGCATGGTCTGGAAGGGCCTGACGGTTGCGAAGCGCATCGGCCAGCTCAAGAACGACTCCGCCGGGCTGCCCAAACTCCATGGAAGCAGTCCCTCCGAATACGAGGTCAGGATCAAGAACCTCTACGGCCGGTTGCGCGACACCTACGAGCGCATGGTGGAAGAGATCATCTTCCGCGACATCGTGCGGCGCGGGGTGGACGTCATCCAGACGCAGCTGCTGCGCTACGTGACACTGCCGGACGGGCTGGCGATCAGATTTCACGAAGGCATGACCCGGGCGAACACCCACAGTCACGACAATCCGGCGTCCGACACCGTCCCGCTTCCGACCCCCGAGGACTTCAAGGCGGACATCGCGGAGCTTGAGAAACTGGTGGAGGACTTCAAGACCGAGAGCGTGACGGCCGAGGCGGCCCGCCCGCAGATGAAGCCGAAGAAGTGAATATGCCTGACCCCAAAGCCGCACGGAGCCTCTGATGTCCTCATTCCGCTTTCTCCACGCGGCCGACATTCATCTCGACAGCCCCCTCCACGGCCTCGCGCGGTACGAGGGGGTTCCCGTCGAGGAGGTGCGCGGCGCCACCCGGGCCGCCTTCGACAACCTGGTCCGGCTAGCCATCGAGGAGCGGGTCGACTTCGTCGTGATCGCCGGCGATCTCTTTGACGGCGATTGGAAGGACATGGGCACGGGCCTCTACTTCGCCCGCGCCATGGGCTTGCTCGACCGCGAGGGCATTCCCGCCTTCGTCCTCGCCGGCAATCACGACGCCGCCTCCGTGATCACGCGGACGGTGCCGTGGCCGCCCAACGTGCGCCTGTTCGGAAGTCGCCGTTCGGAGACGCATCTGCTCGAGGAGCTCGGCGTCGCCGTTCACGGTCAGAGCTTCGCGATGGCGGCCGTGACCGACAACCTCGTCCCGGGCTATCCCGACGCTCGCGAAGGGATGTTCAATCTGGGAGTCCTGCACACCGCCCTCGCCGGCCGCGAGGGTCACGCCACCTACGCCCCGTGCGACGTCGCCGATCTCCGTGCGAAGCGTTACGACTATTGGGCTCTCGGCCATGTGCATGGCTTCGAGATCGTCTCCACCGAGCCCTACGTCGTCTTCCCCGGCAACACCCAGGGCCGCAACGTTCGGGAGACCGGACCCAAGGGTGCGGCGCTCGTCGAGGTGGCCGACCGCGAGGTCGTCTCGGTGCAGCCGGTTGAGCTCGATGTGATTCGATGGGCGCGGCTGGAGGTCGACTGCACCGACGCCGATCCGGATCGGCTCCGGTCGCTGGTCCGCGACGCGTTGCTCGGCGCTCAGGCGAGGGACGCGGCGGGGCGTGCGTTGATCGTGCGGCTGGTCCTCACGGGCGAGAGCGGGCACGCCGCCGAGATCCGGGGCGATGAGCTGGCGCTCAGAAACGATTGCCGCGCGCTCGCCCTCGCCGTCTCCCCCGACCTCTGGCTGGAGAAGGTTCAGGTTCGGCTCCGCGAGCGTCGGTCGGTCCTCTCGAACGAGGTTCCGGGCGATCTGGCCGCGATCATCGCCGGCGCAGAGTCGGATGCGGAGCTGGCCGAGGCCCTGCGGAACGATCTGGCTCAGTTCATCTCCGCCGCGAGGGCCTCGCTCGGGGGTGCCGGCGGCGACGATTACCTCCGCGAGGCCGCTGAGACGGGCGACTGGCCCAAGGTCGTCGCCGAGGCCGCGTCGGGACTGCAGCCGCGTCTGTCGTCGGAGGGCTGAGATGCGGTTCGCCAAGCTGATGCTCGAGCGCTACGGCAGATTCGAGAACTGCGAGTTAGATTTCACGCGCCGCGGCCCGGACCTCCACGTGATCTACGGCCCGAACGAGGCGGGCAAGTCGACGTCCCTGTCGGCCGTTTCCGATCTGCTGTTCGGCTTCCCCACCCGCTCGCCCTATAACTTCCTGTTCGACTACTCGCTCCTTCGGGTCGGGGCCGTCCTCGAGGATGACGGTCGAACGCTCGCGTGCCGACGCCGCAAATCGGGCGCAGGCACCTTAATCGACGTCGAAGATCGACCGATTCCCGACGCGGATCTCCTCTCCATGCTCCGGGGTCAGACCAGGGACACCTTCAGGCTCTCTTTCAGCCTGGACCAGGAGGCGCTTCGCGAAGGTGGCCAGGCGATAGTCAAGGCCAAGGACGACGTCGGTCAGGCGCTGTTCGCCGCCGGTTCCGGCCTGACGGGCATCTCGGAGCAGCTCAAGCGCATCGAGGAGGACGCCGACGAAATCTGGGGCCCGCGGGCAAAGGCGAGCCGCGCCTACACCCGGGCTGAGCGGGAGCTGGAGGCGAGCCTGAGGGCCCTTCGCGAGGCCAGCCTCAAGCCGAAGGCCTGGGTCGACGCGAAGCGCGCGAAGGATGAAGCCAAGCAGCGTTCGGACGCGCTCGAGGAGCAGCGCAAGTCCCTGCTGGTTGAGAACCAGCAGCTGCAGCGGCTACGGCGGGTGGCCGGGAACGTGCGGCTGCGCCAGGGTCTTCTCGAGACGATCGCGGCGGCGGAACGGTCGCCGGAATTGACCGAGGCGGCGGAGACAGCGGCGCTGACGGCGATGGCGGACGCGGAAACCGCCACGCGTGCGAAGGCCGTCGCCGAGCGCCTGCTGGCGGAACTCGATGAGCGGGCGGCGCAGCTGACTCCGGATCCGCGGGTGCTCGAGGAAGCTGCCGCCATCGAGGCACTGATCTCGGACGTCGGCGGCGTCACCAAGGCGGCCAGGGATTTGGTGCGGCTGGAGGGGGAGCGGGCCGCCGCCGACGACGAGGTTTCGCGCCTTCGGGCGCGGGCCGGAAGCGCTGAGGGCAGGACGCTCGCGCCCGAGGTGGTCGCGCAGCTGCGCGACCTCGCTCGGGAACACGCGACCGACGTCGCGGCTCTCGAGGAGATCGCGGCCACCCGCGCGGAGTTGGAGGCGAGGCGCAGGCGGCTCGAAGCGGTCGTTGCGGCAGCCCCCGACATGGAGGACCCCCGGGCGTTGATCGACGCCGTCGACGCCGCCCGGCGCCTGGGATCGGATGCCGACGAGCGCTGCGTCGTGGCGCGGCGGTCAACGGACGGTGCCGCGCTCGAACTCGAACGGCTGCTGGCGCGGCTTCGGCCCTGGACGGGCAGTGCGGAGGAGCTCGCGGCGCTGCCGTCGCTGGACGACTCCGAACTCGACACGGCGCGCGATATCTGGTCTCGGCATCGCGACGCGATCGAGGAAGAGGATGCCACCGCCCTCCGTTTAGACACGGAAATCGAGCGTGTCGGCCTCCAGATCGAGCTCGCCGGGACCGGGGCAGCGATCTCCGGCCAGGAGGTGGTCCAAAGTCGGGCTGCGAGGGACGCCCGTTGGCTGCCGCTCCGCGCGCACCTTCTCGGCGAGGCCGCGGTGCGGGATCCAGCCGAAGAGGCGGCCTCATTCGAGCAGGCGGTCGGCGCGTCCGACGCGGTCGCCGACCGCCGCTTCGCGCTGGCCGAGGAGTCGGCCCGGCTCGCGGGCCTCGAGTCCGCGCGCTCCGAGCGCCGGTTGGAGGCGGAGCAGGCGCGCCGACGTGCGGACGCGGCGAGGGAGCGTCTCACGGCCGCCACCGCGGAGTGGCGACGGCGGCTTCTCTCCCTGGGACTGCCCGAGTTGGAGCCCAACCAGTTGGCCTCGTGGCTCGGCGAGCGTGACGTGGCGCTGGCGGCTCATGCCTCGTTGCTGCGGCTCAAGGCGGATGCGGATCGTCTGGAGGAGCGGCGCGCGACGGCAGTGGCGGCTCTTCGGACGGCTCTGAGAGAGGCCTCGGAGGACGCCGTTCCGGACATCGCGGTGGTCCTAGGTCGCGCGGAGCGCAGGCGGGTGGAGGTCGAGGCCGAGGCCGAGCGGCTGAGGAGTGCCCGCGAGGGGCTGGAGCAGCTTGATGACGATCTGGCGGGCCTCGAGCGCCGCGCTTCCGCCGCGACGGAGCGGATGGAGCCGCGCCGTCTCCGTTGGGAGCGGCTGCTCGCCGGCACCGGCGTCGACCTCGCGATCGACGCGGCCGACACGCGCCTAGCGGTGATCGACGAGCTTCGCCGGGCTGAGGAAGGCTTGGCGGGCCTGGACAGGAGGATGGAGGGCATTCGGCGCGACGCGGCGAACTTCGCCCAGGACCTGACGGCGGTTGCCGGTCTCCTGGGGATCGCCGTCGGCGAGGACGAGGAGCGCATAGTGCGCGAGCTTCGTGGAAGGCTGGAAGGGGCCCGCTCGGCGAAGTTGCTGTTGGAGGGCATCGAGAAGGACCGTACGAAACGGCGATCGGAGCGCGATGCAGCGGGCGCCTCATTGGCCGCGGCGATGGAGGCGATCGAACCGCTGCTCGGGCAGACCGGGACTGAGACCCCGGAAGAGTTGTCCCAGGCGATCGAGCGCTCCCGCGCGCTTCGCGCCAAGCGCGAAGCGCTCGCGGCGGCCGAGGCGGCGATCGTCCGCGACGGCGACGGGGTTGCGATGGAGGAGCTGGTCGCCATGGTCCTCGCCCGGGATCCAGACGAACTCGCCGCCCGTTCGGAGGGCATCGAGCGCGAACTCGCCGACCTGAACCAGTGCGCCGGTGAGGCCGCGACCGCGCACGGCGTGGCCTCGCGGGCGTTCGACGAACTTGAGCGGGAGTCCGGCGCCGCCGCGGACGAAGCCTTCGCTGCCGAACAGGCGCGGGCGGAGATGACGGTGCTGGCGGAGGCCTACATCCTGAAGCGCGCCCAGGCCGTGACGCTGCGCTGGGCGATCGAGCGCTACCGCGAGCGAAACCAGGATCCGCTACTGGTCCGCGCGAGCGAGCTCTTCTCCACCCTCACCCTAGGTCGGTATTCCGCGCTGCGGGTGGAGGTCGGCGAGGCCGCGCCGCGTTTGCTCGGCATCACGGACGACGGCCGCGCCGCCGTCGAGGTGGACGCGATGAGCGAGGGCACCACGGATCAGCTCTTCCTGGCGCTACGCCTGGCTGCGGTCGAACAGTCCGTCGCGGCCGGCGTATGCCTTCCGTTCCTGGCCGACGATCTGTTCGTCAACTTCGACGACGATCGGGCGGAGGCGGGCTTCCGGGTGTTGGCCGAGCTCGCTCAGAAGACGCAGGTGCTCTTCTTCAGTCACCACTCCCACCTCGCCGGAATAGCGCGTCGGGTGGTCGGCGAAGAAGGTTACTCTGAATGCACTTTGGTCTGAGATGAGACCAGCATCATTGATCCTCACTATTCCGCGTGCCCACTTCCGTTGATGTCCAAGCCCAAGGGTTGAGCCGACGCTCACCGACTCCACATCGTTCGGCGGCTATGGGCGCATCTCAGCCACTCCAGATCTTCAGGAAGTCATTTCAGAGCGACACTGTTCAGCGTGATCTAGAGAGAGGACGGCGCGGTCCATCTAGTAAGGACTGCGCGCAAGCCTGATTTCCCATGATCCAGCCTGCCCATAGCTCGGCGATCTGCCGCCGCTGATCCAGGTACTTGTTTCGGTTGTAACGGAGCTCCGCTGCCGACATGCCTTCCGGCACATGCGCGAGCATTAGGTCTATATAGAGCCGCTCTGGCATCATCTGCGGCTTGGTGCCGACAGGGTAGAGCGAGGCGAAGTGCCCGTTCATCAGGGTGCTAAACGAGGCGCGCCAGCCATGTGGGACATGGCGGCCTTTGTAGCCGAGCCTGTTGTAGAGATATCCGACGGCATTCTCGCTCAGCGGAGTGGATGAGGTACGGTTGTTCGGAAAGGCTAGTGGTCCGCGGCCGGTCAACCGGTGTACGGCTCGAAGAACGTCGACCGCCTCTGACGACAGCGGGACTAGATGCTCGAACACCTCGTCATCCCGCATGTCCATCTCAAGCTTCATTCGCGAGGGCGGGATGCGCCAGAGCGCTTGGGGTGCTGACGTGCCCCCGCTCTCCCAGTCGATCCCCTCGAACTCGCTCCAGGGTGCGCGACGGATCATGCCGGGACGCTGAGCCGTCAACGCCATCAGCCTTGAGGCAAGGCGTGTAACAGGATTGGCCCCGGCCTGATCAACGTCAGAGATCAGCTGCCTGATCTGCTCGAGGTCGAGGAGTGCTGGCCAGCGGCGACCAGCGGGTGCCTTCTTCAACAGCTTGGCGACGTGCGCCGGATTGGCGATGACCAGACCCTTCGCCTCCGCGTAGTCAAAAATTGATGCGAGCCGCTGACGCAGCCGCTTCGCGGTCTCGATAGCGCCGCGATCCTCAACTGCCCGCAGGACTGCAAGCACCATAGGCTTGTCGATGTCGGCGACTGCGAAGGTGCCCAGTTTGGGAAAGATGTCGCGCTCCAAGCTGGTGATGACATCGTCAGCGTGGACGGGCTTCCAGCGGGGCTTCTGCAGCTCGAACCAGTGTCGAGCTACCGCTTCGAACAGGTGATCGTGTTTGGCGCTATTCGCCAGCCGCTCCTTCTTGCGTTCGTAGCCGGGGTCGCGTCCCTCCCTGAGCAGGCGTTTGGCGCTGTCGCGCGCCTCGCGCGCGGCAAGAAGGCCGAGCTCCGGGTAGGAGCCGAACACCAGCACTCGCTCCTTCCCCTCGAAGCGGTACTTCAACCGCCAGGAGCGATGCCCGGCTTTAGTAACGAACAGGTACAGCCCGCCCGAGTCCGCGATCTTCTGATCCTTGGCTGTCGGCTTGACCTTCCTGATCGCGGCGTCTGTCAGCATACCCCCAACTCCCGACTCCGATACCCCCGAAATACCCCCAGTTTGATCCGGTTTGGCTTGGATCGGGCTGGACGAGCTCGGACGATATAGAGCCGAAATGTTGAGGATTTCTGAGGATTTCCGGACGCTCTCGGACCGCGCCGGATTGATGAGTGGCGGAGCGGGAGGGATTCGAACCCTCGATACGGTTTTGCCGTATACTCACTTTCCAGGCGAGCGCCTTCGACCACTCGGCCACCGCTCCGCATTGCGCTGGAAGCGTCGCCCCCTATCGTCTGGTTCCGCTCCGTGCAATGCTTCAAACCATGCTGACCCTCGCCCTTCTGCTCCAGGCTGCTGCCAACTCTCCTGCCATCGTGGCCAAGTCGCCCGGCGAGATCGTCGCTCAGGCACCGTCATCCGATTGGGTCGACATCGCGGCGGACGACCTGCTCGTCATGCAACTCGCTTACGGCCGTCGCGTCGTGATCCAGCTGATGCCGCCGCCCTTTTCGCAACCCTGGATCGCCAACATCCGCACGCTTGCGAAGGCGCGCTGGTGGGACGGCACGACCGTCAATCGGGTGCAGGACAATTATGTCGTACAATGGGGCGACGCGACCGAGAAGAAGCCATTGCCTGCTGGTATGATCGCGACGAACGAAAACTATGGCGTCCCCCGCGAATTCGCAGGGCTGAGTAATCGCGTCACAAAGGCGCTCGGCCCCAGCAATAACATCATTCAGTACGAGTCGTTCTGGCGTGGCTTCCCACTGAAGACGTGGGGTACGCCGGATTCTGCTAGCACTTGGCCCGTCCACTGCTACGGCATGGTGGGCGTCGGTCGAAATCTGTCCCCGGACGCGGGGAACGGGGCCGAGCTCTACACGGTGATCGGGCATGCGCCGCGGCATCTCGACCGCAACATCGCGCTGGTCGGGCGTGTGGTGGAGGGGATCGAGCACCTGTCCAGCCTGCCGCGCGGCACGGGCAATCTCGGCTTTTACGAGGACGCCAAGCAGCGGGTGCCGATCGCATCCATCCGCCTCGCCTCCGACCTGCCCGAGGGCGAGCGCCCCCGTTTCCAGTTCCTCTCAACCGAAAGCGCGACCTTCGCGGCCTATGCGGAAGCGCGGGCGAACCGCAGGGACGCCTTCTTCAACGTGCCGGCGGGCGGGGCGGATATCTGCAACGTGCCGGTCCCGGTAAGGCGGCGGCCCTGAACTCCGCTCGGGGTCAGCCTAGACTGACCTTCCCGCCCGCATGCCGCTCAAGCCGGCCGCCGAGCTCCAGTTCAAACAGCGCTGTCTGCACGACTGCGCTCGGCAGGCCGGACAACCGTACCACCTCGTCCACCTGCACCGGCGTCGGCCCGAGCAGATCGATGACGGCCCGAAGGTCCGCCTCGGACACATCGTCGAACGCCGGCTCGAACCCGTCTACCGGCTGCGCCACTGCACGCGCATCGATCGGGCGTACCTGCTCCAAGACATCCGCCGCGCTCTGAACCAGAGTGGCACCGTCGCGGATCAGCTGGTTGCAGCCCTGGGCGCGCGGGTCGAGGGGAGAGCCCGGCACCGCCATCACCTCGCGCCCAAGCTCGGCGGCAATGCGGGCGGTGATCAGCGATCCTGACTTGGGCGCCGCCTCCACCACCACCGTGCCAAGCCCCAGCCCCGCGATGATCCGGTTGCGGGACGGGAAGTGCCGCGCGAGCGGCTCGGTGCCGATCGGCTGTTCGGCGATCAGCAGGCCCTCGCGGGCGATCCGCTCCTGCAGCTCCGCATTCTCGGGCGGATAAGCGATGTCGATCCCGCTCGCGATCACCGCGATGGTGCCGCCGTCGAGCGCGCCGACATGCGCGGCTGTATCGATACCCCTCGCTAGGCCGGAGATGATGACGGCGCCCTCCCGTGCGAGCTGCTGCGAGAGGCCGCGTGCGAAGCGGCAGGCGGCCGCCGAGGCGTTGCGCGCGCCGACCATGGCGATGCCCGTCCGCGCGAGCAGGCCAAGATCGCCGCGCACCGTCAGCATCGGAGGCGCGCTGTCGGTCGCGCGGAGCAGCGCCGGATAGGTCGGTTGGTCCACGAACAGCGGTTGCGCGCCCACCCGATCGATGGCGTGTAGCTCCCGTTCGACAAGGCGCGGATCGGCCGGCCGCAGGTCCCGCCGGCCCGCACGTGCGGCGAGGTACGGCAGAGCCTCGATCGCCGCTGCCGCCGTGCCAAAACGTGCGATCAGCTGGCGGTAAGTGACAGGACCGACATTGGCGGTGCGCAGCAGCCGCAGCTTGTGGAAACGCCCATCCGCTTCCCGGTCAGCCACGGCTCGCGCCGACCTTCGGCTCGGTGCCCTCGAACAAGCGGCTGAGATTGTCGCGGTGTTTCCAGAACACGATGATCGCCAGTGCGATGAAGAGGATGCCGGCTTGCGTGCGCCCCGTGGCGAAGGCGAGCACAGGCGCCGCGACCGCCGCGGCAAGCCCGCCGACCGACGAGTAGCGCGTTGCCAGCAGCACGCCGATCCATACCGCGAGATAGGCGAGGCCGAGCCCCCACCAGATGCCGAACGCCACGCCGCCGAAGGTCGCGACGCCCTTGCCGCCCTTGAAGCGTAGCCAGATAGGGTAGCAATGGCCGATGAATGCGGCCGCTGCGCCCAGCAGGTCGCCCCCGGGTGCCAGCGCTGCCCCGATCCAAACCGCAGCCGCTCCCTTTAGGGCGTCGAGCAACAGGGTGGCGGCAGCCAGCCCTTTACGGCCCGTCCGGAGCACGTTGGTCGCCCCGATATTCCCCGATCCGATCGCGCGCAGGTCGCCGGCGCCGGAGACGCGCGTGAGGATCAGGCCGAAGGGAATGGAACCAAGCAGATAACCGGCCGCGAGTGCCAGCGCGGGCATCTCCCACAACACGTCGACGGTCTGCGCCCCCATGGCCGCGACAAAGCCCAGTTTGGCCGAAAACACAATCCGTTCGCTTCGAGCGGCAGGCGAGAAGCGGGTTTCTCGACTTCGCTCGAAACGAACGGGTAAAGGAGCGCGATGCCGGACACTCGCCCCCTGCTCTTCTTCGATTCCGGCGTGGGCGGGCTGTCCGTGCTGGCGGAAACGCAGAAGCTGCTCCCGACAGCCCCCATCGTCTACGCCGCCGACAGTGCCGGCTACCCCTATGGCACCAAATCGGAAGCCGAGATCGCCGCCCGTGTGCCCGCCCTGCTCGGCCGCCTGGTCGAGCGCTACCGCCCGCGCCTCGTCGTGATCGCCTGCAACACGGCCTCGACCATTGCCCTCGCCCATGTGCGCAGCGCACTCGACCTGCCGGTGGTCGGCACCGTCCCCGCGATCAAGCCTGCCGCGGCGCTGTCCAAAACGCGCGCAATCGGGGTGTTGGGCACCGAGGCGACGATCCGCCAGCCCTATGTCGACCGCCTCGCCGCCGAATTCGCCAGCGACTGCCTCGTCATCCGGCACGGCTCGGCCGAGCTGGTCGACCTGGCGGAGGCGAAGCTGCGCGGCGAGCCGACCGACCCTGCCGCCTATGCCCGTGTGCTCGACGGCCTCGCGGGCCAGCCGGGCGGCGAGGACATCGACACCGTCGTCCTCGCCTGCACGCATTTTCGCCTGGTTGAGCCGGAACTCACCGCCGCCCGCCCGCTCGCCTATGTCGATGGCGCCGAAGGCATTGCCCGCCGCATCGCGTTTCTCACTCGGGGACAGGACTGGCCGGCGGAAAGCAGGCCGGGCACCGCCGTGTTCACGCGTTTGGAGGACGGGATCGAGGCGCTCCGTCCCGCCTTGGCGCGATACGGTTTGGCACGGACCGCGACGCTCTAGGCCGCGTCCGCACCGCGCGGCTCATGAACTGGACCAGGCCGGTCTGCCCGCTGGTGCCGGTCTTCTCATAGAGTCGCTTCAGATGCGTGCGCACCGTCGGCAGCGAGACGCCGTGCGCGGCCGCGATCGCTTTCGGCGCCCTCCCCTCCAACAAGGCGAGCGCCACCCGCGTTTCGGCCGGAGTTAGGCCATAGAGTTCCGAAACTGGCCCCAGCGCAGGCAGCGCAGAGGCGGACGGATCGGTCAGGAACAAGGCCGCGACAGCCCCCTCCTCCCGCTCCGGGCGCGCGGTGGGACTCAGCGGCAAGACGTGGACGAGCAGATCGCGGCTTTCGTCCAGTCTGACGAGCAGCACGCCCTTGAAGGTTCCAGCGGCGCCTAGTCCGGTCTCCGCCCGCTCGCGATGCGTGATGAGGTACGTCCTCGGGGTCTCCATCTCGGCCGACGCTTTCGCCAACGGCGCATCCTATGGCGGCGGCAGTGTCTCCGGCGTCGCCGGTTTCGGCCACACGCTCGCTGGCTCGGAGTCACGCGCCTCCATATCAGGACGCATCCGGCGCCTGGCTGGACGCTCCGGATGGATATAAGCTGAGCTTGAAGAGCGCCGACGGGCAGTTCGATTACTGGAACGCAGCCGGTCCAAACCCCTTCAACACGGTTCCCGAACCCGCCAACTGCGCGATAATGATCGCGGGCTTCGCGTTCGCAGGCGCAGCCGCGCGGCGGCGGCGGCTCGCCCTGGCCTAAATCAGCCCAAGCTCGCGCGCGCGGCTCGCGGCTTCGGTGCGGTTGACCGCTTTCAGGGCGGTGAGGACGGCGGCGACGTGCGTCTTCACCGTCGCGGGCGACAGGTCGAGAGCGCGCGCGATCTCCTTGTTTGCCTCGCCCCGGGCGAGCAGGCGCAACACCTCGATCTGGCGTGCCGTCAGCCGCGCCAGATCGGCGTGCCCATTCGGCCTTGCGTCCCTCCTGGACGCGGACACGAGGTCGAGCAGTCGCGGCGGCAGGTAGCGGCTGCCGGACACGACAATCCGCATCGCCGCCTCCATCACCTCCGCGCCGGCGCTTTTGGGAACAAAGCCCGCAACGCCCATGTCGAACAGCGGCAGCAGGACGGCGTCGTCTTCGTTCCCGGTCACGACCAGGATCGGGCAGCCGCTGGCCGCTTCAAGCAAGCGGCCGATGCACGTAAGGGGGTCGGCACCCGGCATGCCCAGATCGCACAGGATGAGGTCGGGCCCGGCGCCGGCGCTGCTCCATGCCTCGGGAAAGTCCTTGGCCGTGCGCACCTCGGCTCCAGGCCAGGCCAAGGCCACGGCGCCGGCAAGAGCGGCGCGCATCAGCGCATGATCATCGCAGACCAAGCAGAGCTTCATGTGTGTTTGTGCGACCCCTTGGAAAGGATCGCTACCGGTTAGGCCGCAGGAAGATCAACAAAAAATGCTGCGCCCTTACACCATTTCGTGTCCAGCCCAGCATGGCCGCCCATCAGCTTCGCAAGCCGGCTGACCGTGGCAAGACCGAGGCCGAAGCCGCCCCGCTCCCGCCCGTGCTGACCGCCTTGCGCAAATTCGTCGAAGATGTTCGGCGCATCTTCGCCTGCGACTCCCACGCCATCATCGATCACCCAGAAACGGACGCGTCCGCGGTGACGGCGGGCTCCAATCAGCACCCGGGTCCCGTCCGAATGCCGGACCGCATTGTCCGCCAGATTGCCGAGCGCACGCCCGAACAGGCCCGGATCGGCCAACACCTTGGCCGTGCTCCCCACGGCGACGAGGCGCACCCCGGCCAAGCGCGCCATCGGCTCGATCTGGGCGCTGACATGGGCGATCAGGTCATTTGCACTGACCGGCTCCGGCCGCGCTTCGACGGCCTGCGCGTCGAGCCTCAGGTGATCGAGCATCGATCGCAGCAGCCGCTCCATCGCTCCGAAGGCCGTGTCCGCGTGCCGGGCCGCGGCGGCGCGCGCTGCCTTGTCATCGCTGCGCACGACCTGGTCGAGAAACAGCCGCGCCGATTGCAGCGGCTGTCCCAGATCGTGCGAGGCGGACGCAAGGAAGCGGGTTCGTGCCGCCAGCGATGCCTCGGCCGACGCCCGTGCTTCGCGCAAGCTCCCGAGGTTCCGCTCCAGCAACCGCGCAAGCGCATAGAGCGACATGCCGAAGATCGACAGGAAAGCGACGACAAACGGCCAATAGGGAAGCTGCTCCAGCACGATCACCAGAATCACCGAGCCCAGCACGACCGAGATGCGCAAGATGAGCGTGTCGGGCTGGTCGGCCGAGGAGATGACCGTGGTCGCCGCATAACAGGTGACGAAGAGCAGAGTGACCAGCTGCAGTTCGGCGCTCCCGAACGGCATCAGCATCAGAATGACGCCGATCACGGTCAGCCAGGTCCAGACCTCCAGGATCAGCCGCTGGCGCGCCAAGCGCCGTTCGTAGTCGGGAGGCAGCTCCGGCCCGATCAGCGCCGCGGCCATCAGCAGCGCCCAGAAGGCGAGCAGCGCCCCCACGAACACACCCCAGCCGTCAACCAGCAGGCGCGGCGCAAATGGCCGGTAGGCGATATAGGCCGAGAGGTTGCCGGCGAGCGTGATCACCCACGACACCGCGCCATTGATCATGACGCTGCGCCACGCAGGATCGCGCCCCATCCAGCGCGCGCGCACACCTCCCCCATTCATCGGCAAACTCATGCGGAAAGCGGCGGGCTTTGCAAGGGGATCGGCCAACCGGTTCAGCCATTTGGCCGATACGCGATCGCGCCCAGCCGCAATAGTCTGCCTGGCATCGACAGCGCCCCGCCCGGCACAGCTGGCCTCAGCTTGCGGTGCGGCCGGCAGCCGGGGGGCGGATAAGAACAGGGGGTTTACGTCCGCCCAGTAACCGGGAGCCGGTCCGCCCCGGCGGCCCGCTCGACCAGTGCGACCTGGTCGGGCGGGCCACATCCGGTCCATTCACTCGCAGTTGCGAGCCGTTTGCACTGGAATGACGGGGCCTTAGGCGGTAAATAGCGCCCGGGCGGGCACGAAGTGGGCACGGGCGTTGGACTATAATCGCATTTTCACCCAGGCTATCGACCGGCTGCATGCCGAGGGGCGGTACCGGGTGTTCATCGACATCCTGCGCAACAAGGGCATGTTCCCGAACGCGCGCTGCTTCGCTGGCCATAACGGCCCGAAGCCCATCACTGTCTGGTGCTCGAACGATTATCTCGCCATGGGCCAGCACCCCAAGGTGATCGCGGCGATGGAAGAGGCGCTGCACGATGTGGGCGCCGGCTCCGGCGGCACCCGCAACATCGGCGGCAATACCCATTACCATGTCGATCTCGAGGCGGAGCTCGCCGATCTGCATGGCAAGGAAGCGGCCTTGCTGTTCACCTCAGGCTATGTTTCCAATGAGGCGACGCTCTCCACCCTCGCCAAGATCCTGCCCGGCTGCGTCGTCTTCTCGGACGAGCTCAACCACGCCTCGATGATCGCCGGCATCCGCAATGCGGGCTGCGAAAAGAGGGTGTTCCGGCACAACGACCTCGCGCACCTGGAAGAGCTGCTCGCGGCCGAAGACCCGGATGCGCCCAAGCTGATCGCGTTCGAGAGCGTCTATTCGATGGACGGCGACGTGGCGCCGATCGCCGCCATCTGCGATCTCGCCGACAAGTACGGCGCGCTCACCTATCTGGACGAGGTCCATGCCGTGGGCATGTACGGCGCGCGCGGCGGCGGCATTTCGGAGCGGGACGAGGTCGCGCACCGGCTGACCATCATCGAGGGTACGCTCGGCAAGGCGTTCGGCGTGATGGGCGGCTATATCGCCGCGGACCAGGTGATCGTGGATGTGATCCGGAGCTATGCGCCCGGCTTCATTTTCACGACCAGCCTGTCGCCGGTGCTGGTGGCGGGCGTGCTCGCCTCGGTGCGGCACTTGAAAGGCTCGAGCGAAGAGCGTGACGGACAGCAGGCGGCGGCCGCCTCGCTCAAGCAGATGTTTGCGCACGCGGGCCTGCCGGTCATGCCGTCGACCACGCACATCGTGCCGCTGATGATCGGCGACCCGGTCAAGGCCAAGCGCATCGCCGACATCCTGCTCGCAGAGTATGGCGTGTACGTGCAACCGATCAATTACCCGACCGTGCCCCGAGGCACCGAGCGTCTGCGGTTCACCCCGGGCCCGAACCACACGGCCGAGATGATGGCAGAGCTGACCGACGCGCTGGTCGAGATTTTCGGACGACTGGAGCTGCGGCGGGCGGCCTGACCTCTCGGTCGCAGGTTAAGTGTCAGTCTCATCACCGTCTCGGCTGAGCCTGTCGAAGCCCTCCCTTGTTTTTGGCTGACCTGAAGAAAGAAAGGGCTTCGACAGGCTCAGCCCGGACGGCCATAAGGTCGGAGCTTCGATGACCACTCCGGAGCTCGCCCTTCTCTTCCTCGCCGCGATCGGTGCCGGTGCCGTCAACGCCTTGGCGGGCGGAGGCTCGATCCTGACCTTCCCGGCCCTGATCGCCGCCGGCTTGCCGCCGCTCAGCGCCAACGTGACCAACACCGTCGCCCTGTTCCCCGGCTATGTCGGCGGCGTGATTGGGCAAGCGGGAGATCTGCGGGATCAGGGCCGCCGAATCCTGCTGCTCGTCCCCGTCGCACTCGTTGGTGGCCTCATCGGCGGACTGCTCATCCTCGCCAGCAGTGAACGGCTGTTCCAGTCCTTGGTGCCCTGGTTGCTCCTCGGCGGCTGTGCGCTGCTCGGAGTGCAGGACCAGGTGCGCGGCTGGCTGCAAGGTCGCTCGGGGGTCCTCGGCGTTGGCTGGGCGGTGGTTCCGGTGCTTCTCGCCGCCATCTACGGCGGCTATTTCGGGGCGGGGCTCAGCGTCATCTTCCTGGCAGTGCTGGGCTTGACGCTGGCGGACAGCCTGACGCGGCTGAACGCGCTCAAACAGGCGCTCGCGCTCGGCGCCAATGTTTCGGCCGCTGCACTGTTCCTGGGCTCGAACCTGCTGAACGTCCGCGCGGCACTGGTCATGGCAGTCGGCGCGCTGCTCGGCGGCACCCTGGGCGGCCGCCTCGCCAGCGTGCTGCCCGCGAAATGGCTGCGGCTGCTCGTGGTCGCGATCGGCGTCTCCGTCGCGCTGCTGTTCCTCGTCAGGCGGTGAGTACCGCGCTCCAGGCATAGCCGCGGAACAGCGGCCGGAACTCAAGACGAAGCCCCCGCTCCGCCGCCGCCCGTTCGAGAACCTGAGGAAGGTCTGCGCGCGGCGCCACGTCGAACTGCCGCAGCCACGCGAACAATGCCGTGCGCCACCACCCGGGCAGCCGCTCCTGCTGGCCGAAGTCGACGATGTGGAGCTGCCCGCCAGGCTTCAGCGCGCATGCGGCTTGCTCGACCGCCGCGCGCCAATCCGGGATCATCGAGAGCGTGTAAGACAGAAAGATGCGGTCGAACCCCGTTTCGCCGAACAGCCGCTCGCCATTCCAGGCCGTCGCGTCGCCGGTCGCCAGCTGCACGCGTCCGCCCAGCCCGGCCTTGCGCACCGCCGCTCGCGCGGTGCCGAGCATCTCGGCGGAGATGTCGAAGCCATAGCAGGGCGCCTCCGGCCAAGCCGTGGCCACCGCGATCAAATTGCGGGCAGTGCCGCACCCCACCTCCAGCACCGACCCGCCCGGTGGCGGTGCCAGCTCCCGGATCATCCGGTCCCGGCCGAGCAGATAATATTTGCGCGTGAGGTCGTAGATGTGGCGCTGACTGCGGTAGATCGCATCCATGCGCCGCGCGTGCGCCGTCTCCATCAGCCGGCGAAGCGGTAGAGGTGCACGCCGCCATAGATGGACGAGCGGTCGCGACGGGTGAAGTCGAGCGACTCGGTCTCGGCGTAGCGCCAACGCGAGAGGATCGTGTCGGGCACTCGGCCGGGCAGCAGGCTCGGCTCGGCGGCCGTGCGGAACAGCACGCGGGCGTCGGGCCGGGCCGTGCGGGTGATCTCCGCCCAGAGCGCGCCCAGCTGCGCGTCGGTCATCCAGTCCTGGGCGTCCAGCAGCACATAGCGGTCCAGGCTGGCGGGCGCCTGCTGCCGCAGATGATCGACCATGTTCGCGTGCCGGACATCAACGCGGCGCACACGGTCGATCAGGGCACGATAGTTCGCCTCTTCCAGGTAAGGCGGCACCGGCGCGTTCGGCGCCTTGCCATAGCCCCGGCCAAAGGCCTGCCATGCGAAATAGTTCTCGCGGATGTCGAAGTCGCAGGCGAGCTTGGCGAGCCGCGCGCGCAGCACGGCCGCCATGCCTTGCGGGTGATCGCCGGCCAGCGCCTCATATTGCGCCGGAGGGATGCCCAGCCCGAACAGTGAAGCGGGCTGGTCGGTCAGCCAGCGCACGAATTTCTTGTCGAACATGGGCGCGAACCGACGGTCGAAAATGGCGCGTTGCTCGTCCCGGGAGCCAGCCTCCAACAGCTCGCGCGGGTCGATCCGGTAGAGCTTGGCGAGCGCGTGCGCGACGCCGATGAAGCCGCCGAGCAGCCCCCGCTTGTAGATGCCGCGCGCGAATCCGCCGATCCGGCGTCGTCCGATTAGGTCGCGCCCCTCCCAATAGGCGCGCGAGGTTTCGTCCAGATGCGGGCGGACGTAGAGTTGATAGGCATCGATGTTCTCGGCCGTGTCGGCATCGCCGAAAAAGCGGCGGAAGCTCGCATGGTCCGGCAGGTGAAGTGCCGCCGTCGGCTTCAGCCGGTTGAGCGCGACGTGCGCGGTATTCAGGTCCACCGCGGTGATTGCCGCGGGGTTGGCTGTCAGGTAGCTCAAGACGTTGCAGCCGCCGCTCGCAATGGTGACGATCCGGCAGTCCGGCGAGATCGCCAGCGCCTCCATGTCGACCAGCGGGTCTTCCCAGATCTGGGCATAGACGAGACCGCGAAATGCAAAGGCGAAGGCGCGTTCGAGCAGGCCCTGTTTGCTCAGCTCGCCGGATTGAACTGCAGCCGCCTTGAGCGCCTTGACCGTCGCCGCATGCCCCATGTCGCTCTCCCTCGCCGCGCCCCTATGCCCGAGCAGTGACGGGATGATGACTAGGAGTGCCCCGCGCTTGAGCTCAGCAGCCGCGGATCGATGCCAGCGCTCTTGAACGCCTCGCTCCAGCGCTGCTCCACCGGCGTGTCGAACAGCAGGGCGTCGGTCGCGGGCACGGTGAACCAGCCGTGGCGCGTCATTTCCTCGTCGAGCTGCCCCTCGCCCCAGCCCGCATAGCCGAGCGCGACGGTCCAACGGCTCGGACCTCGCCCCTCTGCAATGGCGCGCAGAACGTCAACGGTGTTGGTGAGCGCGAAGCGCCCGTCCACCTCCATCGTGTCCTGCCCGCCCCAGTCCGGCGAATGGAGCACGAATCCCCGCTGGGGTTCGACCGGGCCACCCAGATGCACCGGCGCGTCGGGGGCCTTGCCCGTGTCGATCTCAAATTGCTCGAGCAGCGTGTGAAATCCGAGCCGTGGCGCGAGTCGTCCGATGCCGATGCCTAGCGCACCGCGCTCATCATGCATGCAGACCGCGATCACTGCCTTCTCGAAGCGCGGATCGCCGATGCCGGGCATTGCAAGCAGCAGCTGACCGGAAAGAAACGAGGCCGTCATCTTGGCTCTATAGGCGCGCCGCCCGATGATCCCAATCCCTTGACGCATCGGCCCGGCCTCGACACGAGGCGAGCCGACGCCCGACTCGGGGCTTGGCGATAGGGAGACCGACATGACGATCCAGGTGGGCGACAAGCTGCCGAACGTGACCTTCATCAAGGCAACCGAGAACGGACCCGACGCGATCCAGTCGGACGAGTATTTCGCCGGCCGCAAGGTCGCGCTCTTCTCCGTCCCCGGCGCCTTCACGCCAACCTGCTCGGCACGTCACCTGCCCGGCTTTGTCGAGAAGGTGGACGAGATGAAGGCCAAGGGCGTGGACGAGGTCGCCTGTACCGCCGTGAACGACGCGTTCGTCATGGCCGCATGGGCCAAGCATGCCGGGGCCGAGGGCAAGGTCACGATGCTGTCGGACGGCAATGGTCAGTTCGTGAAGGCGATCGGCCTCGATATGGACTCCAGCAAGTTCGGCATGGGCACGCGGGGCCAGCGCTTTTCCATGATCGTGCAGGACGGCGTGGTGCAGGAGCTGAACGTCGAGCAGCCCGGCGAATTCCGGGTTAGTTCGGCCGAGCACCTGATGTCCCAGCTCGGCTGATCGGAACGGACGCCTGCTCCGAAGGGTTGTTGCGCCTGGAAAAGACCTGATGGAGGTTAGAATGGCGAACAACCAGAACAACAAGCAGAGCAACAAGCAGGACGAGACCAACGCCAGCGTGACCGAGCGTGCGAGAGGCCTGTTCCAGGGCGGCATCGACGCGGTGAAGAACAACCCGGGTGTGGCAGCCGCCGTGGTCGGCGGCGTCGCGGCGGCAGCGGCGGCCTATGTGAACCGGGACAAGCTTGCGGAAACCGCCAGCGGGCTGCGCGAAAAGGTCGGCAGCTCGTCGGACCCGGAGTCGTCCACGTCCAAGTCCGACGCGAAGGCCTGACTTGTCGTTGTCATGGCGGGCCGTTAACGGCCTGCCATGACAGACAAGAAGATCGAACAAGACTCCAGCGCGCTGATCGAGGAACTCGCGCGCCATTTCGACGAAGCCGTCGAAGCCCTCCAGTCTGCTATTTCAGCCTTCGTGATGCATGGCGACAAGCCGGATCGCGCGGCGCGTAAGGACGGGCTGTTCTGCTATCCCGAGCTCCGGCTACGCTATCGTGGCGGGGGTCCCACGCCGGCCCCGCTCCGCTCGTTCGGTCGCCTCGTCGCGCCGGGCACCTATGCCACCACCGTCACGCGCCCGCGCCTGTTCGCCGACTATTTGCGGGAGCAGCTGGATCTGCTGATCGAAGGCTATGGCGTGACCGTGGAGGTGACGCGCAGCCGCCAGGAAATCCCTTTCCCCTATGTGCTCGACACCAGCGGCGATCTTACGCTTGAGGGCGTGTCACCCGCCGAGCTCGCGCGCTGGTTCCCGGCGACCGAGCTCGCCCATATCGGCGACGAGATCGCGGACGGCATCCCGGCCGCTGACGGCGACCTGCCGCGTCCGCTGGCCCTGTTCGACGGCCTCCGCACCGACTTCTCGCTCGCGCGGCTCCGCCATTACACCGGCACCCCGCCCGAGCATGTGCAGCGCTACGTGCTCTTCACCAACTACCACCGCTATGTGGACGAGTTTGTTCGCTGGGCCTGCGAGGCGCTCGCTGAAGACGACCGCTACACCGCGCTTTCGGGTCCGGGCGGCTTGTTCATGACGCCGGAGACGGTCGACCCCGACAAGGCGGTCGCTGACTTCGCCTGGCGCCGGCACCAGATGCCCGCATGGCACCTGACCGCCGCGGATCGCTCGGGAATCAGTCTCGTCAATATTGGCGTCGGCCCGTCCAACGCCAAGACGATCACCGACCATCTGGCGGTGCTGCGGCCCGAGGCGTGGCTGATGATCGGCCATTGCGGCGGCCTCCGCCCCAGCCAGCGCATTGGCGACTACGTCCTCGCCCATGCTTATCTGCGCGACGATCATGTGCTGGACGACGTGCTGCCGCCCGAGATTCCCGTACCGGCAATTGCCGAGGTGCAGCAGGCGCTCTACCGTGCCGCAGAGACCGTCTCCGGCGAGACAGGCGACGTGCTGAAGCGTCGCCTCCGCACCGGCACCATCGTCACTACCGACGACCGCAACTGGGAGCTGCGCTATTCACGCTCGGCCCTGCGCTTCTCGCTCTCCCGCGCAGTCGGCGTCGACATGGAGTCGGCGACCATCGCCGGCCAGGGCTATCGCTTCCGCGTGCCCTACGGCACCTTGCTCTGCGTGTCGGACAAGCCGCTCCACGGCGAGCTGAAGCTGCCCGGCCAGGCCAACCGCTTTTACGAGCGCGCGATCAACGAGCATATGCAGATCGGCATCGAGGCGTGCGCCGAACTCCGCCGCGAGGGCGCCAAGCTCCACAGCCGCAAGCTCCGGGCCTTCAACGAGCCGCCGTTTCGCTAAGGGGAGAAGAAGGGCCAGTCACGCGTTCCCTCGTCCGACCCAACCGGAGGAGGACCCATGCCTGGCCGATTGAAGCCGGTTTCCGACCAGATCATCGTCATCACCGGAGCCTCGAGCGGGATCGGACTCGCCACCGCCCGCCGCGCTGCGGAAGCAGGCGCCCGTGTGGTGCTTGTCGCGCGCAATGCCCAGGCGCTCGAGGAAGCCGTGGAGCAGATCAAGCTGAGGGGCGGTCGTGCCGCCGCCCTCTCGATCGATATCGCCGACGCCGGTGCCCCCGAGCGCATCGGCGCCTTCTGCACCGAAAAGTTCGGCGCTTTCGACACCTGGGTCAACGACGCGGCCGTCGCGCTGTACGGCAAGGTCGAGGATACGACGATGGACGAGCATCGCCGCGTCTTCGACGTCGGCTATTTCGGCCTGGTCGCCGCCTCCGTCTACGCAGCCAAGGAGCTACGAGCTCGCGGCGGCGCGCTGATCAACGTCGGCTCGGTGCTGTCCGAGCGCGCGATGATCTACCAGGGCGTCTATTCGGCGATGAAGCACGCCGTCCGCGGCATCACCGACGCGCTGCGCATGGAGCTGGAGGCGGACGAAGCGCCTGTCTCCGTAACGCTAATCAAGCCGAACGGCATCGACACGCCCTATCCCGAACATGCCCGCAACAAGATCGGCGAGCCGGCGCGGATACCGCCGATCGTCTATGATCCGGAGCTGGTTGCCCGCGCGATCCTGTTCGCGGCCGAGAACCGTAAGCGCGAACTGACGGTGGGCGGCACAGGTCTGATGATCAGCAAGGCGGGCAACCTCGCGCCTGGCCTCACGGACAAGGTGATGGAGATGATCGGCCTTCCGATCCAGACTACCGACACCCCGCCGCGCAAGGGCAGCTACGACAATCTGTTCAAACCACGCCGCGACGGCGACACCCACAGCAACCGGGAGATGTATGTGAGAAAGCAGAGCCTCGCACTCGAAGCGCAGATGCGCCCCTGGGCCGCCGCCGCAATCCTGGGCGGAGTCGCCGCGACTTTGTTCGCGCTGGCCAAGCGCCGCAAGAATGGTGCTACCGAGGAGCCTTCAACCCTCGCCGCCCACCAGACGGACGGCACCGACTCCAGCGCCCAGATGGAAGCCCTGATCGCCGACGAACAGATGGTGCCAGAGCGGTTGCCGTGATCTGCACCCTCTCCCTTTAGGGGAGAGGGTCGACTCAGCCCTGCGGGGCTGAGCGAGGAGAGGGCTCCTGGGGTAAGGCGCAAAGGGCCCTCTCCCCGCTCGCGCTCGCACGCGCGAGTCGCCCTCTCCCCTGAAGGGAGAGGGTTCAGGCGATCCTCACCACCCGCAGCGCTGCCCCTTGTTCTGCGCCTTGAGCCAGGTCATCAGCGGCCGAAAATACGCCACCATCGCGTCGCCGGACATCTCGCGGCTGCCGGTGAACGCCTGCAGCGCATCCGGCCAGGGCTTGCTTGCGCCCATCTCCAGCATCGCGTTCAGCCGCTGCCCGACTTCCTTGTTCCCGTAGAAGGAACAACGGTGGAGCGGACCCTTCCAGCCAGCCTGTTTGCACGCCGCCTCGTAGAACTGAAATTGCAGCAGCCGGGCAAGGAAGTAGCGCGTGTACGGCGTGTTGCCCGGCACGTGATATTTGGCGCCCGGATCGAAGCTCGCCTCGGTTCGCGCGACCGGCGGCGTAATGCCCTGATATTGCAGCCGCAGATCGGTCCAGGCCTTGTTGTAATTGGCCGGCTGGATCTGCCCCGAGAACACGCCCCAGCGCCACTTGTCGACGAGCTGGCCGAACGGCAGGAACGCCACCTTGTCCATCGCTTGGCGCAGCAGCAGGCCGATATCCTTATCGGCGCTCGGCACCTGCGCACGGTCGAGCAGGCCGATCTGCACAAGGTAATCCGGGGTGATCGACAGCGCCACCGTATCGCCCACGGCCTCGTGGAAGCCGTCGTTGGCGCCGTTCAGATAAAGGTACGGCTGCCTGTTATAGGCGCGCTGATAGTAACTGTGGCCGAGCTCGTGGTGGATGGTGGTGAAGTCGTCCGCATTCACCTTGATGCACATCTTGATGCGGAGATCGTCCTTGTTGTCGACGTCCCAGGCCGAGGCATGGCACACGACTTCGCGGTCGGCGGGCTTGGTGAACATCGACCGCGTCCAGAACGACTCCGGCAAAGGCGCGAAGCCGAGCGAGGAGAAGAAGCCCTCGCCCGTCTTGACCATCTTCAGCGGGTCGTAGCTCTTCGCCTTGAGCAAAGCCTCGACATCATAGCCGAGCTCGCCCGCCCCGGCCGGTGCGACAACGTCGTAGATGTTGCCCCATTCCTGCGCCCACATATTGCCGAGCAGGTCGGCGCGGATCGGCCCGGTCTTGGCCTGCACCGCGTCGCCATATTTCTGGTTGAGCTTGGTCCGCGTGTAGCAATGCAGCTCGTCATAGAGCGGCTTTACCTGGGCCCACAGCTTGTCGGTCAGCGCCGCGAACTCGGCCGGCGACATGTCGTACTGTGAGCGCCACATCGCGCCCACGTCCGGATAGCCGAGCTCCTTGGCGCCCTGGTTGGCGATCTCGACCATGCGCGCATAGTCGCCGCGCATCGGCTTGCCGACATTGTCGTGCCAGCTGACCCACATCTCGTTCAGCTCGGCCGGGTCGCGGCTGTCGCCCATGGCGGCCTCGATGTCGTTGCCGCTGATCGGCTGACCCTTTCGAGTGCCCTTACCCTTGCCGTAGGTCGAGTTCAGCCGCGTCGCGATTTCGCTCAACTCGGTGGCGGCACCCGGCGTGGTCGGCGCCGGCAACACCAGCCCGCCACGCAGAATGTCGAGCTTTCGCTTAGTGTCATAGGAAAGCCCGGCAACACTCTGATACCGCGCCGCTTCCTTGGCGAACTTGACCGACATCTCGGTGCCCACCGCGCCGTATTTGGCCGATAGTGCGTCGGTGTCGTCGGTGATGTAAGTGTTGTTGATCCAGGAAACGCGCGCGGACTCGATGCCGAAGTCGGCCAGCTCCTTCTCGGCCCGCGCCACGAACGCGTCCGCCTCCGCCTTGGTCGGCGCCGCCGCATTCTGCGCGATCGCCGCCCCACCAGCCAGCGCCGCCGTCACTGCCAGCGCCGAAATCATCATTGTTTTCATGTGCATCCTCTTGGGTCTTCCCAGATCGCCTGATTGCCGTGCCGGTCAGCCGCGCGCAAGCCAATCGGCCAGCGCCTGCCCCAACTCGGGCTTCACGACGGCGCTCATGTGGCCGCCCGGTACCTCCACCAGCTCGCCGCGCGGCAGTGCGTCTGCAAGCGCCGGCGCGGAGCCGTTGTCTTCATCTTCCTCGCCACACAGCACCAGCACCGGCAGGTCGAGCCTGCGGATCAGCTCCTCGGGCGTGTCGGTGAAGGTGTTGAGGACGTTGAGCAAGGCCACCGGATCGCCTTTGGTCGACTTGATGAACCCCTGCACGTTGAACCCTGCCGTGCCCGGCTGAAAACTGCCGAGGTTGGTCAGGATGTGCCGGAAATGCCCGGCACGCCGCGACGTCTGGGTCAGGCCCTCAAGGCCCATTCCCGAGAGGATGACGCGCTTGGGCGTGGCGCCACGGGCGAGCATCCGGGCCACCGTCCGGGCGCCGAGCGAATAGCCCCCCAGGTCATAATCGGTCAGTCCCAGATGCGCGATCAGCGCCAGCCCATCCTCGGTCAACACGTCGGGGGTGTAGAGGTCGGGATCGTGCGGCTTGTCGCTGGCGCCGTGCCCGCGCAGATCCGGCATGATCACGCGAAAACCCTTGGCCGCCACCTTCGCCGCATGACCGAACCGAATCCAGTTCATCTCCGCCGACGAGACATAGCCGTGGATCAGGACGACAGGCCGTCCCTCTCCCAGCTGGTGCCAGGCGAGGCGGACGCCGTCGGGCGCGGTAAAGAAGTGTGTTGTGGGCTTGGACATCCAAACTCCGTCTAGCCTGAGCTTGTCGAAGGCCTGCTCTTCTGGGCCGGGTTCCTAATGGAAAGCAGGGCTTCGACAAGCTCAGCCTGGACGGACAAAGGTCTATACTGGCAAAATGGCTGCGTCCGCACTATGTCCCCCGCTTCCCCATGGCTACCACCCTCCCCACCCCGCCCAAGGTCGGCATGGTTTCGCTCGGCTGTCCGAAGAACCTGGTCGATTCCGAGCGCATCCTGACCAAGCTGCGCGCCGAGGGTTATCAGATGTCCCCCGACTATGCGGGCGCGGACGTGGTGCTCGTCAACACCTGTGGCTTTCTGGACAGCGCGAAGGAAGAGAGCCTCGAGGCGATCGGCGAGGCGATGGCCGAGAATGGCCGCGTGATCGTCACCGGCTGCATGGGCAAGGAAGCCGAGGCGATCCGCGCCCGCTTCCCGCAGGTGCTCGCCGTCACTGGCGCCCATCAATATGAGCAGGTCGTGGATGCGGTTCACGAAGCCGCCCCACCAATCCCCTCACGCTTCCTTGATCTGGTGCCGGAAGCGGGCCTGAAGCTCACGCCTCGTCATTACAGCTATCTGAAGATCTCGGAGGGCTGCAATCACCGCTGCGCCTTCTGCATCATCCCCAGCCTGCGCGGCGACCTCGTCAGCCGCCGCCCCGACGCGATCCTGCGCGAGGCGGAGAAGCTGGTGGCAGCGGGTACGCGCGAGCTGCTCGTCATCAGCCAGGATACGTCGGCTTACGGCGTTGACCTGCGCCATGCCGAGTGGACCTGGAAAGGCGCCCCCGTCCGCGCGCATATGACCGACCTCGCGCGCGAGCTGGGCAGGCTCGGCGCCTGGGTGCGGCTCCACTACGTGTACCCCTACCCGCACGTGTCGGACGTCATTCCGCTGATGGCCGAGGGGCTGGTCACTCCTTATCTGGACATCCCGTTCCAGCACGCGGCGCCCAACGTGCTGAAGGCGATGAAGCGCCCTGCCAACAACGCCAAGGTGCTGGAGCGCATCCGCTCCTGGCGCGCGATCTGCCCGGACCTGACGATCCGCTCGAGCTTCGTCGTCGGCTTCCCCGGAGAGACCGAGGCAGACTTCCAGTATCTACTCGACTGGTTGGACGAGGCCCAGCTCGACCGTGTCGGGGCTTTCCGCTTCGAGCCCGTCGAGGGCGCTGCCGCCAATGCGCTACCCGGCCATGTGCCGGAAGAGGTGAAGGAAGAGCGCTACGCCCGCATCATGGAGAAGACGGCTGCGATCAGCGCCGCCAAGCTCCAGGCCAAGATCGGCCGCACGCTTCAGGTGATTGTCGACGAGGTGGATGAAGACGGCGGCGCTACAGCCCGCTCACAGGCTGATGCACCGGAGATCGACGGGCATGTGTTGCTGCGCGATGCGGGGCACCTGAGCGCCGGCGATTTCGCCTCTGTGCTGATCGAGGATGCGGACGAACACGACCTGTTTGGGGTGCCTGTTTAGGCAGTAAAGAAAGGGAGGGCTTCGACAGGCTCAGCCAAGCCGGTGAAAAGGGGTGGTATGAAGTCGTATCGTTCACGCCGCGCCCAACCCCGGCTTGGCTGAGCCTGTCGAAGCCCTCCCTTCTTTCTCTTAAACCCTATTCAGCCGCTTCAGCGTATGCCTCACCCCGCCTCTCGACGATCCGCCGCTCGATCTCCGGACGGAAGTGCCGGATCAGCCCCTGGATCGGCCAGGCCGCCGCGTCGCCTAAAGCGCAGATGGTGTGGCCTTCGACCTGCTTGGTCACCTCGTGCAGCGTGTCGATCTCCTCGATCTCCGCCTCTCCGGTGCGCAGCCGTTCCATGACGCGCCACATCCAGCCGGTGCCTTCGCGGCAGGGCGTGCACTGGCCGCAGCTCTCATGCTTGTAGAAATAGCTGAGGCGGCTGATCGCGCGGACGATGTCGGTGGACTTGTCCATGACAATGATCGCCGCGGTGCCGAGGCCGGACTTCAGGTCCTTCAGCGCATCGAAGTCCATCGGGCAGTCGATGATCTCGTGCGCGGGGACGAGCGGGACCGACGAGCCGCCGGGAATCACCGCCAGCAGATTGTCCCAACCGCCGCGAATGCCGCCGCAATGCTTCTCGATCAGCTCGCGGAAGGGGATGCTCATCGCCTCTTCGACGACGGTCGGCTTGTTCACATGGCCGCTGATCTGGAAGAGCTTGGTGCCTTCGTTCTTGGGCCGGCCAATGGCCGCGAACCAGGCGGCGCCGCGCCGCAGGATGGTCGGCACGACCGCGATCGACTCGACATTGTTGACGGTCGTCGGGCAGCCATAGAGGCCGGCGCCGGCCGGAAAGGGCGGCTTCAGGCGCGGCTGACCCTTGTGGCCCTCCAGGCTCTCGATCATCGCGGTCTCTTCGCCGCAGATATAGGCGCCGGCGCCCCGGTGCACGAACACGTCGAAGTCGTAGCCGGAGCCGGCCGCGTTCTTGCCGAGGAAGCCGCGAGCATAGGCTTCGGCCACGGCCGCGAAGAGCGTCTCGGCCTCGCGGATATATTCGCCGCGGATGTAGATGTAGGCCGCCCGCGCCCGCATCGCGAAGCCGGCGATCAGCGCACCTTCGATCAGCTTGTGCGGATCGTGACGGATGATCTCGCGGTCCTTGCAGCTGCCCGGCTCGGACTCGTCCGCGTTGATGACGAGGAAGCTGGGTTTGCCCGGCTTCGGCTCCTTGGGCATGAAGCTCCACTTCATGCCGGTCGGGAACCCCGCCCCCCCCCGCCCGCGCAGGCCGGACGCTTTTACCTCGTCGATGATGCCGTCCTGGCCCTTGAGCATCAGGCTCTTGGTGTCGTCCCAATCGCCGCGCGCGATGGCAGCGTCGATGCGCCAGTCTTGGAACCCATACAGGTTAGTGAAAATGCGGTCCTTGTCAGCGAGCACGTGCTGTAACCTCAAATACACTCGTCATTGCGAGGAGCGCAGCGACGCGGCAATCCAGAGAGACGGGCGCAGCACTGGATTGCTTCGCTGCGCTCGCAATGACGGAAAGGGTGGAGATCACGCCGCCCACTCCGACCTGTAATCGTGGTTCTCCGACACCATCGCCTGCAACGTCGTCGGCCCACCCTCGGGCGCGCTCGTCTGCCGCCCGATCTGCGACAGCGTCTTCGGCTGCTCGCCCCGCGCCAGGGCGTCCAGCACCGCCAACGTGCTCTCGAAGGTCAGGTCCTCGTAATTGTCGTCGTTGATCTGAACCATCGGCGCGTTGGCGCAGGCGCCCAGGCACTCGACCTCGGAAAGCGTGAACAGCCCGTCCGCCGTCGTCGAGCCCTTCTTCAGCCCGCGTTCGTGGCAGGCGCGGAACACGTCGTCGGAGCCGCGCAGCATGCACGGCGTCGTCCCGCACACCTGCACATGGAAGCGGCCGACCGGCCCCAGATTGTACATGGTGTAGAAGGTCGCAACTTCGTAGGCGCGGATGAACGGCATATCGAGATATCTGGCGATGAACTCGATGACCGGGATAGGCAGCCACCCCGCCGTATTCGTCTCCTCGCCGACCTGGTTCTGGCCGAGAAACAGCAGCGGCATGATCGCGGACATCTGCCGCCCCGCCGGATAACGCCCGACGATCTCGCGCGCCTTCTCCTCATTGGCCGCCGTCCAGGTGAACGCGCCCCAGCGCGCGCGGACCTCGGCCTCGTCCGGGATTTGAACTGCGTCAGCCATCAAAGCGTCTCGAGCGCGGTGCGCGTATAAGTTGACGGATGCATGCCTGTATTCGGCTCACCTTCGCGGTCGAGCATGAGGATCTTGCACTCGCCATTCGCGACAGGACGATGCTCTGTCCCTTTTGGCACCACGATCATCTCGCCTGGCGCAAGCTTGCGAAGACCATCGCGAAACTCGATCCCGAAGTCGCCCGACACCACCAAGAAGAGCTCGTCTGTGTCCGCATGGGCATGCCAGCTGAATTCGCCCTCGACTTTGGCGATGCGAATTTCATTGCCATTGTAGCGGCCCACGATGCGCGGATTCCAATGGTCGGAAAAGCTCGCGAACTTCTCTGCGAGAATGATCGGCTCGGGCGCGCTCACCGATCGCACTCCCCGAACACGATGTCGATCGCGCCCAGCACGGCGGTCGTGTCCGCCAGCATGTGGCCCTTCATCATGAAGTCCATCGCCTGGAGATGGCTGAACGCCGTTGGGCGAATCTTGCAGCGCCACGGCTTGTTGCTGCCGTCGGACACCAGGTATACGCCGAACTCGCCCTTGGGGCTTTCGGTGGCGACATAGACTTCGCCGGCGGGCACGTGAAAGCCTTCGGTGTAGAGCTTGAAGTGGTGGATCAGCGCTTCCATCGAGCGCTTCATCTCGCCCCGCTTGGGGGGTACCACCTTGCGGTCGAGGCTGGCGATCGGCCCGTCCGGCATCTCGTTCAGGCACTGCTTCATGATCCGCGCGGATTGGCGGACCTCCTCCACGCGCACCATGAACCGGTCGTAGCAGTCGCCGCGCGTGCCGACGGGCACGTCGAACTCCATACGGTCGTATACGTCATAAGGCTGCGACTTGCGCAGATCCCAGGGAATGCCCGCGCCGCGGATCATCGGCCCCGAAAAGCCCCAGGCGAGCGCGTCTTCCTTCGAGACGATCGCGATATCGACATTGCGCTGTTTGAAGATGCGGTTGTCGGCGACGAGGCTGATCGCGTCCTCGAACAGGCGCGGCAGACGCTTGTCGAGCCAGTCGCCAATATCGGCGAGCAACTTCAGCGGCGCATCCTGGTGCACCCCGCCCGGGCGGAAATAGGCAGCGTGCATGCGCGCGCCCGACACCCGCTCGTAGAAGTTCATCAGGTCTTCGCGCAGCTCGAACAGCCACAGGTTGGGCGTCATCGCGCCCACGTCCATGATGTGTGAGCCGAGGTTCAGCAGATGGTTCTTGATCCGCGTCAGCTCGGCCCAGAACACCCGCAGATATTGCGCGCGCAGCGGCACTTCGAGGTCGAGCAGCTTCTCGATCGCCAGGACGTACGAATATTCCTGGCTCATCGGCGACGCGTAATCGAGCCGGTCGAAGTATGGCACCGACTGCAGGTACGTCTTGTTCTCGATGAATTTCTCGGTGCCGCGGTGGAGCAGGCCGACATGCGGGTCGACGCGCTCCACGATCTCGCCGTCCAACTCCAGCACCAGGCGCAGCACGCCGTGCGCGGCCGGATGCTGCGGGCCGAAGTTGATCGTGTAGTTCTGGATCTCCACGTCGCCGGCGTTCTGGTCGCCCCATTCGACGTCTCGCTGCACTGTCTCGATGGCGTCAGCCATTCTTGCCCTCCGGCAGATCGGTGGTGCGCGGCGGCACCGGCTCGGCGGTTTCCGGTTGCGCCTTATCGGCGGGCGGCTCGGCGGGAGCGCCGTCCTTCTGCACCGGCTTCTCGAACGGCTGGTTGCCGGGGTGCGGCTGACCCGCGCCGGTTTCCTTGCGGCTTTCCGTGACCTTCACCTCTTCGACCGGAGGCTTGGCGGCCGTGGAGGTCACTGTGCCCGCTTTCGAGATCTGGTCGGCGGTCAGCGGCGTCGGCGCGCCCTTCGCTTCGGGCACGGCCTTCTCGTCACCGGGCAGCACATACTCTGCGCCTTCCCAGGGGCTGGTGAAGTCAAATGCGCGGAAATCCTGCGCCAGCTTCACCGGCTCGTAGATCACGCGCTTATGCTCTTCCGAATAGCGCATCTCGACATAGCCCGTCATCGGGAAGTCCTTCCGCAGCGGGTGGCCGCGAAAGCCATAGTCCGTCAGAATGCGGCGCAGGTCCGGGTTCCCCTCGAACAGGATGCCGTACATGTCGTAGGCCTCCCGCTCGAGCCAGCCGGCCACTGGCCATAGCCCGGTGACGCTCGGCACCGGCGTGTCCTCGTCGGTCGAGACCTTGACGCGGATGCGGTGGTTCTTCGTCACCGAAAGCAGGTGGTACACCACCTCGAACCGCTCCGGCCGCGACGGATAGTCGACGCCGGCGATCTCCATGAGCTGCTGATAGGCGAACTGGTCGCGCAGGGTCCGCATGACCTCGAGCAGGCCCTCGCGGGTGACGGTCAGCGCCACCTCATAGACATGCTCGACCGCGTCGATCAGCGCGGACCCGAGCGCCGGGCGAAGAGAGTCGATGACGCCCTCGTTAGAGGCGAAGCGCGGTGCCGGGCTCAGCATCGAGCCACCTCAACTCCGTTCGCTTCGAGCGAAGTCGAGAAGCGGAGCCTAACGTTACGCGCGTTTCTCGACTTCGCTCGAAACGAACGGGGAGGTGAGAGAACAGAGACAATCACCGCTCGATCGTCCCTTCGCGGCGGATTTTCCGCTGCAGCTGCATGATGCCGTACAGCAACGCCTCCGCCGTCGGCGGGCAGCCGGGGACATAGATGTCGACCGGCACGATCCGGTCGCAGCCGCGCACCACCGAATAGCTATAATGATAATAGCCGCCGCCGTTTGCGCACGATCCCATCGAGATCACGTAGCGCGGCTCCGACATCTGGTCGTACACGCGGCGCAGCGCCGGAGCCATCTTGTTGCAGAGCGTGCCGGCGACGATCATCACGTCCGACTGGCGCGGCGACGCGCGCGGGGCGACGCCGAACCGCTCCAGGTCATAGCGCGGCATGTTGACGTGGATCATCTCGACCGCACAGCAGGCGAGACCGAAGGTCATCCACCAAAGCGACCCCGTCCGCGCCCAGTGGAACAGGTCCTCGGTCGAGGTGACCAGAAAGCCCTTGTCCGTCAGCTCGGTGTTGAGATCATTCAGATAATTGTCGTGGCGCAGCGCGCCTTCCGGGCCGAGCGGGTTCTCGGTCCGCGGGTCCAGGATCACTCCCATTCGAGCGCTCCCTTCTTCCACGCATAGATGTAACCGAGCACCAGTTCGCCGAGGAAGATCATCATCGCCACCCAGGCGGCCCAGCCCGTGCCCATCAGCGATACGGCCCAAGGGAACAGAAAGGCCGCTTCGAGGTCGAAGATGATGAACAGGATCGCGACGAGATAGAAGCGCACGTCGAACTGCGAACGGCTGTCCTCGAAGGCGGGGAAACCGCACTCATACTCGCTGAGCTTTTCAGGATAGGGCTGGTGCGAGCCCGTCGCGCGCGCGGCCAGCATGGGCAGGAACACGAACGCGCACGAGAGCAGCAACGCCACGCCCAGGAACAACAGGATCGGCAGATAGCCGGCGGCGACCGACGCCATCAAAGAAACTCCGTCAACGACTTGGGCGGGCATCTAGGCCGCAGCGCCTGAAGAGGCAACCGTCCATGGCCTATCTGAGCGCGTTCGCGAGCACCTTGTGCAGCTTGGAATGGAGGGTGTCGTTCGCGGCGAGGAACTCGTTGCGTTCCATGGCGCGCTCGCCGCCGCGGAAGTCGGTCACATAGCCGCCCGCCTCGCGCACGAGCAGCATGCCGGCCGCGACATCCCAGGGCTTCAGCCCGGACTCCCAATAGCCATCATACCGACCTGCCGCGACCCAGGCGAGGTCGAGCGCTGCCGAGCCGAAGCGGCGGATGCCGGCCACCTCAGGCGCAACCGCCCCGAAGATGCGGCTCCACTGCGCGAGGTCACCGTGCCCCTTAAACGGGATTCCGGTCGCGATCAGCGCATCCGCCAGGTCGCGGCGTGAGGACACGCGCAGCCGCTGGTCCTGCAGCCAGGCGCCGCGGCCCTTCTCCGCCCAAAAGCTTTCGTCGGTCAGCGGCTGGTAGATCAGGCCGGTCGTGATCTCACCCGACGGATCCTGCACCGCGATCGAGATCGCAAAATGCGGGATGCTGTGCAGGAAGTTGGAGGTGCCATCGAGCGGATCGACGATGAAGCGCGGCTTGGCCGGATCGCCCTCGATCTCGCCCCCTTCCTCCATCAGAAAACCCCAATCGGGCCGAGCCTTTCTCAGCTCGTCATAGAGGGTGCGCTCGGCCTGTTGATCGGCCTTCGACACGAAGTCCGCCGGCCCTTTGCGGCTGACCTGCAGGTGGGCGACCTCGTTGAAGTCGCGCCGCAAACGCTGCCCGGCCTTGCGCGCCGCGCGCTCCATGATGGTGAGAAGGCCTGAATGACTAGGCAATGCCAAACTCCGTTCGTCTCGAGCGAAGTCGAGAGACATTGGTGCAGGTCGTATCTCGACGTCGCTCGATACGAACGGGTCTGATACGCTCTTGGTCAGTTAGTCCGCCCGGCGGACATATTCCTTGCTGTACACATCGACCACAATGCGGGTTCCGCTGGCGATGTGCGGCGGCACCATCACGCGCACGCCATTGTCGAGCACCGCCGGCTTGTAGCTGGACGAGGCCGTCTGCCCCTTCACCACCGCGTCCGCCTCGACGATTTCAGCCTCGATCGTGTCCGGCAGTTGGACGGAAATCGGCTTCTCTTCGTGCAGTTCCAGCACCACATCCATGCCATCCTGCAGGAACGCGACCTCGTCGCCCAGCATATCAGCGCTCAGCGTGATCTGATCGTAGGTTTCCTTGTCCATGAAGGTCAGCATATCGCCGTCCCTAAACAGGAACTGGAAGTCCTTGGTGTCGAGCCGCACCCGCTCCACCCGCTCGTCGGAGCGGAAACGGTTCTGCGTTTTGCGGCCGTCGATCAGGTTCTTCATCTCGACCTGCATATAGGCGCCGCCCTTGCCCGGCTGCGTATGCTGGATCTTGACGGCGCGCCACAGCCCGCCCTCGAACTCGATGATGTTGCCGGGACGAATGTCCACGCCGCTGATCTTCATGGCCGACCTTGAGAAAGAAAAAGGAAGGCGCGGCTCTAGCGGCGGGCGGCGTTTCCGGCAAGCAGCGGATAGGGGTTGATCTCCTCGCCCTGATGCCAGCTTTCGCCGTCGCCCATGCGTTTCACCTCGAAATGGAGGTGCGGTCCATCGGGGCTTGCGCTGCCGGTCGAGCCCACGGTTCCGATCACGTCGCCGGTGCGCACCCGCTGCCCTTCGCGCAGGCCCGCCCGGTACTGATCGAGATGCGCGTAGTAAAAGACCATCCGCCCGTCATCGCTGCGCACATAGACGGTCCGCCCGCCATTGCGGCTGTCAAACAGCTTCTCGACACGGCCCGGTGCCGCGGCCACCACCGGCGTGCCGCGCGGTGCCATGATGTCGATCGCGTTGTGGCGCCGGCTGCCCCCGCCCCGGCTGTCGCCCCAGCTGTCGGACAGCTGCCTCGGCGCGATGCCGGCTACGGGGATGACGAGCCCGCCCTCCGCCTTGGCAATCGACGGGCGGTCAGGCGCTGTACGCGCGGCCGGTGCCGGCGCCTCGCTGCCACCCAGCATGAAGGCGAACGCGCTCGCAAGCGCCACGAACGTCAGCAGCAGGGTCCAGCCGAGCCGCGTCAAACCATCACTCCTGGAAGATCGCCGTCGTGCCGGGCTTCACCATCTGCGAGACGCGCATCACGTCCCAGTTGGTCAGCCGAATGCACCCGTTCGACTCCGCGCGGCCGATCGTCTGCGGCTCGGCCGTGCCGTGAATGCCGTAATGCTCCTTGGACAGGTCCAGCCAGGCGACGCCGACGGGATTGTTGGGCCCCGGCTTGATCATCAGTTCCGGATCGCTCTTGTCCGCCGTCTTGAGGATTGCCGGCTGGTAATGCCAGGGCGGCAGATAGGAGTGCGCCGTGACCTTCCAGGTGCCGAGCGGCAACGGGTCGCGCTCCGACCCCATCGTCGCCGGGAACTGGCCGACCAGCCGCTCGCCATCATAGACGCGCAGCAATCCTTCCGACTTGTCGACCACGATCCGATCGCCCTGCGGCAGCTCGGCATTGATGTTGAGCGCCGACAGCAGCTCGCGCGCCTTCTCGTCCTTGATCTTGTACTCGCGGCTATAGGGCAGCGCCGCCGGCACCACGATCTGCTGCCCCGCCTTCATCGGCGTGTCCGGGCTGTTCAAGGCGATCAGCGTCTCGGGCGTGGTGTGGAAACGCTCCGCCAGCCGCTCGAGGCCGGCCCGGTAGCAGAGGCAGGGCAGCTGTGCCTTCTTCTCCGGATCATCCGGGATCGGCGCGGTGAACGGACCCGACACGTCGCTCTCGGCGATGGTCGCGATCACTGTTGGACGGATCGCGCGATACTGGTGCAGCTCGCGCAGGGTGGGCTCATCGATCTTGCCCGTGACCGGCAGTCCGCGCGCCTGCTGGAAGCCGCGCAAGGCCAGCCGCAGCGACTCGCCCTCCTTGCCGTCGATTACGCCGGGGCCGAAGTTCAGCCGGTCGAGGATCACCTGCACATGCATGATGCTGCGGTCGATCGACGCTCCGGGAGTGGGCGAGGCCGTGGGGGTGGGGCTCGGCATGGCGCTCGGCGTCTGTGCACCGATGGAAGCGGCCATCGCGCCGATCGCGCCCGCCGTCAGCAGAACCAGAATGTTTTTCACGCGAACGCAACTCCTCGACTGATCCACGTCAAACGCGGATCGCGCCCAATCTTTCCTGTGAGGGTCTGGAACTGCGCCTTCGTCGAAGGTCGCGGCTTTTTCGTCGCTTCCATGCAATACGGGGCATACGGATCGGCGTAACGGCCATCGTCATAGGAGCGATGACCGTGCGACCCCTGTTCGAAAGCAACGACAACAAGCCCCAGGCGCCCGCGGCCGGCCGGTTCGGCATCGTGCCCGGCGTCGAGCTCCGCGCCTACCGCCCCGCGGGCTGCCCGAGCCTGGAGCAGTTCGAGGCGCGATTTCGTCTCGCCAACGACCGCAGCGATCCGTCCCGGGCCGCTTGACGTTCCGCACGTGAACGGCAGCGACGCCTAGTCGCTGCGGGCGAGCACCTCGCCAAACCGCCGCACGGCCTCGGCCTCGCCTTCGGTCGCGTTCCAAACAGCTCCGCACACCGCAAGGAAGTCGGCCCCAGCCTCGACCAGTGGCCGCGCATTGTCGGGCGTAATGCCGCCGATCGCCACACAGGGCATTTCGAAGATCGTCGTCCACCATCCAAGAATCGACGGCTCCGGCCGGTGCCGCACCTCTTTAGTGCTCGTCGGGAAGAAGCTTCCGAACGCGACATAGTCGGCGCCCGCCTCGCCCGCCTCCATCGCGAGGTGGCGGCTGTCATGGCACGTCACCCCGATCTGCGCGCCGGGCCCGAGCACTCGCCGCGCGTCGCGCGGATCACCGTCGTCCTGCCCCAGGTGCACCCCGTCGGCGCCCAGCCGCTTGGCCAGGCCGATCGAGTCGTTGACGATGAAGGCCACGTCGCGCTCACGGCAGACAGCGAGCAGCGGCTCGGCGAGGGCCGCCGCCTTGTGCTGGTCGATGTCCTTCACCCGGAACTGGAAGGCGGCCACCGGCCCCGCATCCAGCGCCCGCGCGAGCCGCTCCGGAAAACCGCCAGCCACGTCGAGCGGCGAGATCAGGTAAAGCTGGCAGGGCCCCCGCTCATCCCGCTCGGCAAACAGTTCCGCGAAAGACTCGTTGACCATCGATAATCCGTATCGTTGCAATGGCCAGCGCCTGCGCCGCTACCGAGAGCAACGTCAAGCACGCGTGTGCGTCATCTCGCCTGAACGCACCAGGTTCTTCGGGCAGAGAGATGCAAGTAGCGTCTGCCCGCGCCGAAAATCAGAGTTCCAAGGTCGACGCCAGCCGATGATTTCTCACCGTCTGCCGGTGACGACAATCCACGAGTTGGGAAGCGGACGTTCGCTGGTCTGGGGCTGAACGGCGTTCGGCTGTAAACTCCACCGAATTCGATTGAGTTTAACAGCGCACGTGAATTTGGCGTCCCAGCACCGCCCGTGGTCTCATAGCGGGACGTTAGAGACTGCAGATCAACGATCTAGGGTTGCGCATGGAACCGAATCCCATCAAATCAAGTCGTACTTGCGGGGGGAGGAATCATCTTGAGAATGCTGACTTTTGCAGTGGCTGGTGCCTTGCTTTCCATTGCGGCGCCGGGGACAGCGGCGGTCACGATGAGTTGGATGGGCTCCACGGCCAATGGGAATCCGAACAACTTCAACTGGTGGGGGGAGCAACGCTTCGATAACACGCCAGTTTGGGCAGACACCCTTCGTTTTAATGGAAACCCAAATAGCTCTTTAGGTGGCGCCTACTTCCAGTTTCAAGACCGGAGTACGGCCGACAATCAGTTCAGCATCGTGCTGAGGATCGATCACATCGATCGAATAGTTTACACCTCGCCGCAGCTCAGAAGCTCTATTTTGACTCTCGCGAGCTTGGGAGACATCAAGTTCAAAGGCGGCCTGGTACAAAGGCTTACCCTGACGACCCATGCCCCTACTCCCGATATAGCCTTCAGAGACTTCCTGGGTGAGACATTCACGTTAAGGGACGGTATGACATCTGCTGCTCCTGAGTCTGGCACGTGGGCGTTGATGATCGGTGGCTTCGGCTTCGTTGGTGCAGCCTTACGCCGGCGCAGGGTCGCGTTATCCTATTCCTAAGTTTCGATACCGGTCACGCACAGGGGCCGGTCCTGCCGCAATCGATCACCGACGTCGGTTCGAGACGTTAGCCGACGCGCGGCTTGGATGTCCGCAATGGAGCGAGAGCGGGCCTTAGGCGGTTCGCGCTTTCCCGTTCTAGAACGCGCTTCCACTCTCTACCTCGCGCACGCGATTGCGGCCGCGCGATTGATTGACGAGGGTGCGCATCTTCTCGCGGACATCGGAGGCGGCCGGGATGTCAGGCAGGAAGTAGGGTGCGCGGTGGGTGGTTGCGTCCGTCGATCGGATCGAGATCGTGCCGATCCCCGCCATCCGGTTCAGGAGCGAGCAGTCCATGCCGAGGTCACGGACGCGGAACAGCTCGATCTCGTCTTCCTTCTGGAAGATGATCCCGAGCCGCACCCGCAGCCGTTGGTCGGTGAGTTTGTACCGTAAGCCCAGATTGCGCCACCAGCGCATGCCGATGATCACCACGCCCACGCCGACCAGGCACAGCACCAGGCTCGTCCAGCCCGCGAAACTCCCGACCAGCCAGCGTGACGTGCTCGGCCGGAACTTGACGATCACCTGCTCCACGAACGCGACTCCCCCTGCTCCCGCGAACAGAGTGTCAGCCGGGGTTGCGAGAGCAAGCAGGGTTCGGTCCGAAACGGACTGTTCCAGTCCTTTCGAGGTTCACACCACTGTTGAGCGGGTCCGGAGCAGACCAGCGCCGATCGCGCCCAACACGGTCGCCGCGGCCAGCATCCACACGCCCGGGAAGCCCCAGCCGACCGCGCCGCTGACCAGTAGCGTCGCGCCGGCCGGCACAAGGACCGCCACCAGGGCAAGGGTCGCGCCCGGCCGGGAGGGCCGCACGGCCACCACCAGCCAAACAAGCGCAACCGTCAGCCAGTCGAGCGTCGGCAGATACCAGAGCGCCCGCAGCATCTCGCCTCGCTGACCGGGGAGCCAGCCCGACACCATGCTGCCGCCGCTCCCGTGGAAGAGAGCGGTGGCGAGCAGCAGGGCGGCGCCGACCCCCAACAGCGATCGGGCGAGGGTCACGCGTCGACCAACGACTTCTGCGTCGAGGCTTGATGGATCTCGTCGATGGCGCCGCCGAGCGAAGCGCCGAACTCATCGTCGCTCATCTGGTGGCGCAGATCTTCGAGGAGCGCGCGGCTGAAACTGGCGATCATGCCGCGGTTCTTGGCCAGCTCGGCGCAGGCCTCAGGCCGCGCATAGCCGCCCGATAGCGCGACCACGCGCAGCACGCGCGGATGGTCGACCAGTGCGTCGAACAGGCCGGCTTCAGCGGGAATCGACAGCTTCAGCATGACCTTGTCGGTGCCCGGCATAGCATCGAGGGCCTTCAGCAGCTCGTCGCGCAGGATACGGTCGGCCTCGGCGCGCTCCGGGCTCTTGATGTTCACCTCGGGCTCGATGATCGGCACCAGACCGTGGGCGAGCACTTGCTGACCGACCTCGAACTGCTGGGCCACGATGGCGGCGATGCCCTGCTGGTTGGCGAGGTTGATCACCGAGCGTTCCTTGGTGCCGAACACGCCCAGCGCCTTGGCGCGGGTGAGCAGCTGGTCGAGCTCCGGCATCGGCTTCATCAGCTGCACGCCGTTGGCCTCCGCCTCGAGGCCCTTGTCGATCTTGATGAAGGGCACCACGCCCTTTTCGATCAGCGCCTGCGGCACCGGCTTGCCGTCGACCTGCCCGTCCATGGTGCGCTCGAACAGGATGGCGCCGATCACCTTGTCGCCGTTGAAGCAGCCAGCCTTGATGATGCGGCTGCGCATGTCGTGGATCAGCCCGAACATTTCCTCGTCGCTGCTCCAGGCGCCTTCCTCGATTCCATAACCCTTGAGGGCCTTCGGCGTGGAGCCGCCGCTCTGGTCAAGCGCGGCGATGAAACCCTGGCCCGCGGCGATCTTGGCGGTCATCTCGGCAGTGTTCATGACTTCCCCTTGGATTCTCTGTGGTTGAGGCGCGACTAGCCGGACCAGCAACGAATCTCAACTTGGGGGCGCAGCGCTTGCGTGCCCGATGCGGGACACCTAATCGCCCGGCCCATGGCAGATGTGCATATCATCGGTGGCGGCCTCGCCGGATCGGAAGCGGCGTGGCAGCTCGCCGAGGCGGGTGTGCAGGTCCGGCTATCCGAGATGCGCGGGGTGGAGAGCACGCCCGCGCACCACACCGACAGCCTCGCCGAGCTCGTCTGTTCCAACAGCTTCCGGTCGGACGATGCCGACAACAATGCGGTGGGCCTGCTCCATGCCGAGATGCGGGCGCTGGGCTCGCTGATCATGCGCGAAGGGGATCGGCATAAGGTACCCGCCGGCTCTGCGCTCGCGGTGGACCGTGACGGATTTTCGGCCGGAGTGACGGAAGCGCTGACGGCGCACCCAAACGTCACCATCGTGCGCGAACGGGTGGATAGCCTGCCCGAAGACGGTGCCACCATTGTCGCCACCGGTCCCCTCACCGCCGCATCGCTCGCGGCCTCCATCGGAGCGACGACCGGTCTCGACAGCCTCGCCTTCTTCGATGCGATCGCGCCCATCGTGCACCGTGACTCCATCGATATGGACGTCGCCTGGTTTCAGTCGCGCTGGGACAAGGGTGATGGGCATGATTACATCAACTGCCCTCTCGAGAAGGATCAGTATCTCGCCTTCGTGGCTGGCCTGCTCGACGGCGAGAAGACCGAGTTTCGCGAGTGGGAAACGAACACGCCTTATTTCGAGGGCTGCATGCCGATCGAAGTCATGGCCTCGCGTGGGGTCGAGACGCTGCGGCACGGCCCCATGAAGCCGTTCGGTCTGCGCAACCCGCGGACCGGAAAGGGTGCCTATGCTGTCGTGCAGCTCCGCCAGGACAATGCGCTCGGCACGCTCTGGAACATCGTCGGCTTTCAAACCAAGCTGAAGCATGCCGAGCAGGTTCGGCTGTTCCGGACCATCCCGGGGCTGGAGGGCGCCGAGTTCGCGCGGCTGGGCGGGCTCCACCGCAACACCTTCATCCGCTCGCCCGAACTGCTGGACGCGCAGCTGCGCCTCAAAGCGCGGCCGCACATCCGATTCGCGGGCCAGATCACCGGCTGCGAGGGCTATGTCGAAAGCGCGGCGGTGGGCCTGCTCGCTGGCCGCTTCGCCGCGGCTGAGCTGATGGGGAGTGAGCTCGCGCCTCCCCCTCCGACCACCGCCCTCGGCGCTCTCCTCTCCCACATCACCGGCGGCGCAGAGGCGGACAGCTACCAGCCCATGAACGTCAATTTTGGACTGTTCCCGCCGCTCGACGGAAAAGCGAAGAAAGCGGAACGCAAGCTCGCGCTGACCGGCCGAGCTCGGCAGTCGCTTTCGGAGTGGCTTGCGGCGCAGGACATTCCGGCACCGCAAGCCTCCGAGAGTCAGGCGATCGCCGCCGCCTGAACGGAGCGTCGCCGAAGCACACCGCCGACTGCCCCGAAGCCCAGGATCATCAGCGCCCAGCTGGCCGGCTCCGGCACTGTTCCGGCAATTATCGCAGCCCCGGCAATGTCGTTGAAGGCCACGGTGATGTTCGGACCCGCTATCCGCGCATACCCGAAGAAGTTTTCGCCGCCGATCGTCACACGCAGTCCGAGATCGCCCTCCACAAGCGAGAATGGAATGCGCGTCGCGGTCGGGAATTGGTTGAAACCAGGAAAGATGTTCGCATCGACCCGGATGTTCGCTCCTGAGAAGAAGGTCGAGGGCACAAGCGGAATGCCGAGAAACCCGCCGAAGGCCGTTGTCGCGGCCGTTCCCGTTGTCTGTACCGACGTAGGCTCGGTATCGAAAAAGAAGCGGGAGTCGTACGAGAAGATGAACTGACTGGCGGCGTCCAAACCGACGCTGATTGGGCCGCGAGTCAGATCATAATCTTTGGCGAGGACCCGAATGGCAGCGGAGGCTGGCGCGGTAGCGGACAGCAAAGCGCAGGCGGATGTGGCAAGCAACAAGCGACGCATCGAGAGACCCCTTTTTCATTGTCCCCCGCCCGACCTGTTCAACTCCGGCGATTGGCCGTCGATCCACGGCGTGACAATAAAGATTGACGGTCTCAGCCGTCATCGTCGTCGCGCACGGTAGCAGGCGGGCAGTTCCTTCTTTGCGGCGCTTTGCGAACCACCTTTGTGGTTGCGAATTCGGTCCGACTGAGCGCGTTCGATCGGTCCGCATCCGCCTTGTCGAACTTGTCGGTTGTTCTTTTCGCCCACTCGTCGAAGCTCAGGCGGCCGTCGCCGTTCGCATCCAGCTTGGCGTATGCCTTACGGCGACTGGCTAGATACTCCTCTGCCGTGATGCTCTGGTCTCGATCCTTGTCGTAGCGATCGAACCTTTTCTCCTCACGGGTCCGCTCTTCGGCCTGGGGCGGAGCCGGCGCCTCGTCGGCAACGCCCGTGGCCCGTGCCGGGGGCTGGACGGCAGAGAGCAAGGGCGAAGGCTCGGGCGCGTTGCTCCACCAGAACAGGCCCGCGCCACACAACAGCAGCGCCGATCCGACGCCTGCCAGAAACCGCCACATCCCTGCCTCCCCTGCTCGGTGGCCGCAGTCTAAGGCCCGAACCCAGCTCCGGCTAGAGCCCGGTCAGGCCCGCCAGCGCACCGCGCAGAACGCGACGCGGAGATCCCTGCCTACGTGGCCGGGTCAGCCCCGCACGTCTGTCGCGGCGCGCCAGAGCAGTGAGCAGCGCAAGGGGGCCCGGTAAGCGGCCACGCGCTTTAGGTGCCATGGCCAGAGCCCGCTCGGCGGTGTCGCGGTCGCTGATCCGAAAGGCGAGATCAGTGAGCGCCCAAAGCCGACCTGCCTCTTCGATGGCCCGATCCTCGCGCCCGAACAGCCGGCCCGCCGCTCGATAGAGCGTGCCTCCGCGGAGTTCCGCAAACTGCGCGAGGGCCTCGTCGCGCAGCGGCAACTCGTCGAGCAGCACCTCCCATCCGTCGATCAGCGGCAGCAGTTCCAATGGCTCGACCCGCGGCTCGTCGGCCAGCGCCTGAAGCAGCGGATCGACGGGGCGCACCGCCCGCGCCGTGCGCAGGGCCTCGTGCCACCAGGTCAGCCGCATTTGCGCGACAGCGGGACTTTCGGTGCGAGCAACCAGCGAGGCGAGCTGCTCGTCGAGCCGCCAGAGCAGGGAAAGCGCCGGGCGGACCTTGGCCGGCGCATAGACGAGCGAAAGCGCGCGTTCGGGATCCTGAACCTCGGTCACCCGATGCGCCTAGCGCAAGCGCGCGTTCCTCAACAGGTCTTGGCCTGAACGCCGGCCGACGGGGTGATGTTCGGGATCGCAGAGCCGCGCGTGATGAACATGGATTTCTGGCGGATGATGCCGTCTGGTGGAAGGCGCCGGAGCTGGTTGATGTTGATCAGCGGATCGTATTTGTACGCGACCTCGGCGACCACCACCATCTGGTTTTGCTGGAGCACGATGTTGTTGGGGAGCGTCACGTCCGGCCCTTCGCCATAGTCAGGCGTCGCCTTCCATTCCGCTCCGATCTGGCTCGCGGCGGCGGTCAGATCTCCGTCGCAGCGCTGCCAGACGACCTTGTTCACCACCTCGCCATCCTTGTTGACGCCGATCACGCCCGTCAGGATCGTGCGGCCGTCCTTCTTCACGTCGAACGGCACATCCAGCTTTTCGACCGCCTTGAAGGTATCAACGAAGCTCTTCTCGCTCGGCGCCATGGTGTTGCGGGCGATGGTGTCGGCGGTAACGGTCGCGATGCGCTCCAGCTTCTGTCCGGCGAGGATGAAGTTGGTGTATTCGAGCATTCCGAGGCCGATCATCACGACCAAGGGCATCCAGAGTCCAACCTCGACGATTGTCGCACCACGGCGATCGCCGCGCAGGCGGGTCAGCAGCGCACTCATGCCTGGGGGCACCCGGTGTTGCGGAAAACGGGCTCGTTGCGGATCACCGTCGACGCTTCGATCGGATATTCTCCGCTTCCGTCACCGAAACGCTTGGCGAAGAAGGGCACGATGGGCTTGACGCGGAAACGGGCCGTGTAGCTGACAACCTGGTTGGCGCCGCCGACCGAGCCCGACGTGCCCATATCCGAGTCCCACTTCCCATTGCCGTTCACGTCGGTGAACGTTTCGCCCAGATCGTATTTGCCATTCTTGGTCGATGTGCCCTCAACCCAGGGCTCCGGCTCGCCGACATCGCCGAAGGAGCTCGCATAGGATTTGGTCGTGATCTGCGGCGGCTCGTCGTTCATGCTGCGGACGTGCCGCATGCCCTGAGTGATCATGTTGGTCATGATCTGCTGCCGCTGCGACGGGCAGTCCGACGCGGCGATCTTGCGTGCGGCGCGCATCGTCGAGGACTCGAGGGCCGAGCGCGCCGACATCACCCAGGCCAGCTCCAGGAAGCCGAACATCATGACGGTGATGACGGGCGCCAGCAGCGCGAACTCCATCGTGGCGATGCCCCGTTCGGTCCGGGCGAGAGTGCGCATGATCCGCCTCATTTCGCCAGGTGAAGGTCGATCAGATCGGCGGCGATCGTCGTGAAGGCGATGCGCAGATCGCTCGGGTTCTTCGTCTCGAAGAAATGCGTGTTGCGATTGGTAGAGCAGGATTTGAACATCTCGCGGGTCGCGTCCCCTTCGGCACCGCTCGCAATGGCAAAGGTGATCGTGTAGATCTCAATGCCTTCGTTCTTGGCCGCTTGGCAGGTCTTCGCGAAACGAAGCGCCAGCTTGTCACGATGAGCGGCACGCGCCGTCGAGGTGTTCGACGTGCCGCTTCCCCACCAATGGTCGACAATCCTGCGATCCGAGTAGGACTGGTAGGCGGTGTAAGCCGTGTCGCGCTCGAAATCATTGTAGCCGTTGCCGCGACCCGTGACCGTCGATCCATTGTCGTTCGAGTCGAAGTTACCGTCAGTCATGAAGATCATCACGCGGCGCAGGCCGACATTGGTGGGGCGGGCGCGCGTGAACCTGTCGTGACGGGCGAGGAGGCGATAGCCCCATGTCATCGCCGGGACGTGCCACGTGCCGATGTTGAACAGCGGCTGCAGGTCGTCCTTATAGTCGATCAGCTGCGCCTTCGTCCAAGCATAGCTGACGGGCATGGCCGGACTTGGGCACACATAATTGGGCGATTTGGAAACATAGTCGTCCGCATTCGACGGGCGCGTTGTCGAGTCATAGAGTTGCGGTGTTGGCCAATCATTATAGCCCGATATCAGGGTTGGATCGACCCAACGATTGCTCGTCGTGCCGCTACTGCATGTCGCCGTGTTGTTGTTATCCGTCCGTCGGCAGATATTGTCTCCATATTGCCGGATCAGGGCGGTCCGCATCGGCAGATAGTTCGCGATCGTCCGGCGTTCGGTGGCGTCGCTCGGGAACTTGTACCGATTGTCCTGGCGGTGGAACGAACGAACCCAGATCGGCGGGTAGATTGCCGGCTTTACCGGCTGCATGCCATTTTCGCCCGGCAGGGTCTTACCCATGTCGAAGGTGTTCGCGTCGATCGTGTTCACGTCGGCACTGAGATCGCGGATCGTGGGGTCTGCGAACACGCACCCCTTCCAGCCATAGACGTCGGTCGGCTGACGCGTCGTATAGCCGGTAACCGTCTCAACCATGTTCAACGGCTTCAGCAGATTGCCGACATTGGCGAACACCGCATAGGGCAGCACGCCGATCGCGAAATTCTTGCGCGTCTGGTTGCTGCCATAGACGATGTCTAGGAACTGGCCCATCGAGTCCTTCAGGGCCACCATGCCTCCATTGGCCTCCATGGAGCCGGTGACGTCGAGCACCAGCATGGCTTCGACGGCAGTCGGCAGCGTCTTGCCGGCGACCGCCCGGGCGGTGGCCTCGACGGGCATGTTCTGGATGCCGAAGATCTGCATGACTGTCGTCGGGACGGTTCCGTTCACGGTCACGTCGATCGTGATTTCGTCCCCTGCGCGGGTCACCGCAACGGTTGGGTTGGTCCGGATGGTGCCGACATAGCCCTCGGGCATGTTCGCCGTGAGAAACTGGCGGACCGTGTCCATCGTCTTAGGCCCCAGCGAATTGCCTGTGCCGGGATAGAGCTGCTCCATGCGCACAGCCGCCAGGGTTGCGGTATCGACGCTGCTCTGCAGGCGCGACGAGCTCATATAGCCACGACCCAGATCCAGCCCCAGCCCGGCAAAGCCGAGTAGCGGAACCACATAGGCGGCTGCCATCGCATAGGTGCTGCCTCGCTCGCTCCCGAGAAGCGAGCGAAGACCGCGCCGGATTTTCTTTGTAACTGACACGGTTGAGCGTCCCCAGACCTATTCCGGCCCAGGCTTAGCCCGATCATCGCTTACGAATGTTTCCCCGCCATGGTTAACGACGGGTCACCGACCTTCAGCGGTAGCAGACCTTCTTCGCCGCCGCGACCACACGCGAGGCGTCGATCAGTGCCGCCTTCTCGAGATTTGCCGCATAAGGGAGCGGCACGTCTTCGTTGGTCACGCGCAGCACCGGCGCGTCGAGATCGTCGAACCCTTCCTCCATCACAAAGGCCGCAATCTCCGACGCGATCGAGCAAACCGGCCAGCCTTCCTCCACGACGACGATGCGGTTCGTCCTCTTGAGGCTCTCGAGCACGGTCGTCCTGTCCAGTGGTCTCAATGTCCGAAGGTCGATCACTTCGGCGTCGATACCCTCGCCCGCGAGCTGTTGGGCCGCCTCGAGCGCGACCCCGACACCGATCGAGTAGCTGACCAGCGTCACGTCCTTGCCCGGCCGCATGATCCGCGCCTTGCCGATCGGCAGCACGAAGTCGTCGAGCTTCGGCACGTCGAAGCTGCGGCCGTAGAGCAGTTCGTTCTCCAGGAACACGACCGGGTCCTCGCTGCGGATCGCAGCCTTGAGGAGGCCCTTCGCGTCTGCCGCATCGTACGGGGAGATCACGATCAGGCCGGGCACGCTCGCATACCAAGGCCCGTAATTCTGGCTGTGCTGGGCGGCGACGCGGGAGGCGGCGCCATTGGGGCCGCGGAACACGATCGGGCAGCGCATCTGGCCGCCCGACATATAGTTGGTCTTGGCGGCCGAGTTGATGATGTGGTCGATCGCCTGCATGGCGAAGTTGAAGGTCATGAACTCGATGACCGGCCGCAGCCCGCCCATCGCTGCTCCGGTGCCGACGCCCGCGAAGCCATATTCCGTGATCGGCGTATCGATGACGCGCTTGGGCCCGAACTCGTCAAGCAGGCCCTGCGTGACCTTGTACGCGCCCTGATACTCAGCGACTTCTTCGCCCATCACGAACACGCGATCGTCGCGGCGCATCTCCTCCGCCATCGCGTCGCGCAACGCTTCGCGCAGCGTGGTCCGCACCATCTCGGTCCCGGCGGGCACTTCCGGGTCGGCGTTTGCTTGTGGAGCGGCAGCGAGCTTGGCAGTGCCGGTCTCGGCTGGCTTCTCCTGCGTGGGCGTGGCCTCCATCGGCTGCGCCTCACCCGCGGGCGCGCCATGCGCTTCCTTTGTCGGGGCAGGCGCGGCACTCGCGTCCTCGCCTTCGCCAGCCAGCCGCGCAATCACAGTGCCGACCTTCACATTGTCGGAGCCCTCGGCCACCAGGATTTCGGCGATCGTGCCCTCGTCGACCGCTTCAAACTCCATTGTCGCCTTGTCGGTCTCGATCTCGGCGAGGATGTCGCCGGACTTCACCGCATCGCCGACCTTCACCAGCCATTTGGCGAGCGTGCCCTCCTCCATCGTCGGGGAGAGGGCCGGCATTTTCAGGTCGATCGCCATCAGTAGGTGTCCACCAGCACGTCGGTATAAAGGTCGCTCATCGGCGGCTCAGGAGAGGTCTCGGCGAAATCGGCAGACTCGCCGACGATCCGGCGGATCTCCTTGTCGATCTCTTTGAGCTGCGCCTCGCCCACGCCCATCGTCTCCAGCTCGCGCGCGGCGCCATCGATCGGGTCCGACTTCTCGCGCATCTGCTGGACCTCGTCGCGGCTGCGATACTTGGCCGGGTCCGACATCGAGTGGCCGCGATACCGGTACGTTTTCATCTCCAGGATGACCGGGCCCTTCCCGCTCCGCACCCATTCGGCCGCCATCTCGCCCGCGCCGCGGCAGGCCAGCACGTCCATGCCATCGACCTGGATGCCCGGAATGCGGAAGCTCTCGCCGCGCCGGTACATCTGGTCTTCGGACGAGGAACGGTTGATGCTGGTGCCCATCGCGTAGCCGTTATTCTCGATCACGAAGATGATCGGCAGCTTCCAGAGCTCCGCCATGTTGAAACTCTCATACACCTGGCCCTGGTTGGCGGCGCCGTCGCCGAAATAGGCCATGCACACGCCGCCATCCTCGCTGTACTTGTGCTTGAAGGCGAGGCCCGTGCCGAGGCTCACCTGCGCGCCCACGATGCCGTGCCCGCCATAGAAGCGATGTTCGACCGAGAACATGTGCATGGAGCCGCCCTTGCCGCGGCTGATGCCCGCCTCGCGCCCCGTCAGCTCGGCCATGATCACCTTCGGGTCGATGCCATAGGCAAGCATATGGCCGTGATCGCGATAGCCGGTGATGACGCTGTCCAGGCCCGGCTTCAGCGCCGATTGCAACCCGACCGCGACCGCTTCCTGGCCGATATAGAGGTGGCAGAAGCCGCCGATCAGGCCGAGGCCGTAGAGCTGCCCCGCCTTTTCCTCGAAGCGCCGGATCAGCAGCATCTGCCGGTAGAGCTCCAGCAGCTCCTCCTTGGAGGCCTGATAGCGCTGAGGCTCGGGCGGGCGTTCGCGGTTGGGCGTGGCGGGCGGCGCGGTGGGCTTAGCGGCTCGGGCCAAGGGATTGGTCCTTCTTGGGTGAGGATTGGCCCCGCCTATAGGCGGGACATCGCCGGGTCCGCAACAGGCCCCTGCCCTACGGATCAGTGTTGCGCGATGCTCAGCACGTTGCCGAAGGGATCGCTGAAGAAGGCGACCTTCGCCCGCCCGTCCGGCGCCGTCCAGATGCCGAGCTCGTCCTGCCCCATGCCTTCGTAAATCGTGAAGGTGATGCCGTTGGCCTTGAGCTGCTCGGCGGCGGCCCGGATGTCCGGCACGTCCCAGCCCACCACCGGGTGAGGACTGGGCGTAAACTCGGGCATGGGCGTCAGGCGGAGCATGGTGCCGTTGGCGAACGCGTGGAAGTCACCGAATTCGTCGCTGCTCTGGTGCCGCACCCCCAACACGCCTTCGTAGAAGGCTCGCCCCTCTTCCCGGCTGGTGACGCTGACAAAGGCGACCGGCGTTGCATTCTCGAGGCTCATCGGACTCACCCCCTGCTGGTGAGGCGCGAGGCTATTGCGCGGGGGCGGGCTCGTCCATTGGAATGATGATCTCGTCCGGATGCGTGTAGCCGAGCCGCTTGCGGATCAGTTCGTCCGCCAGATCGGGGTTGGCCTTGCGCGGGTCGAGCAACGCCACACGGTTCTCGATCACCCGCTTCTTGGCTTCCAGCATCGACAGCTCCGCCTGCTTGGCCGCCAGCGCCTGCCGGTAATCGCCCCAGGCGAGCACGCCGTTGGGCCCGACCAGCGCATAGCCGCCGAAAAAGCCGATGATCATCAGGGCTAGGGCCGGTCCGGCCGCCGCCTTGAAGAGCTCACCCACTGATCGTGTCCGCGCCATGTACTCCCTTGAATCACAAGGGAGTCACGGGATCAACCCGCTTTATTCGCGAAGATCGCCTTACCCCCATATTTTGCCTGGGCGCCAAGCTGCTCCTCGATCCGGATCAGCTGGTTGTACTTCGCCAGCCGGTCCGAACGCGCGAGACTGCCGGTCTTGATTTGCCCGCAGTTGGTGGCAACCGCCAGGTCCGCGATCGTCGCGTCCTCCGTCTCGCCCGACCGGTGCGACATGACGGCCGTGTAGCTTGCGCGCTGCGCCGTGGACACGGCCTCTAGAGTCTCGGTGAGCGTGCCGATCTGGTTGACCTTGACCAGCAGCGAATTGGCCAGGCCCTGGCCGATGCCTTCCGAGAGGCGCTTGGGGTTGGTTACGAACAGATCGTCACCCACCAGCTGCACACGAGCGCCGAGCCGCTCGGTCAGCGCCTTCCAGCCGGCATAGTCGTCCTCGGCCATGCCGTCCTCGATGGAGCGAACCGGGTAGCGGCCGCACAGCTCTTCGAGATAGTCGACCATCTGGTCGGACGAGAGCGTGCGCCCTTCGCCTTCAAGCACATACTGGCCATTCTTGTAGAACTCGGTCGCGGCGCAATCGAGCGCGAGTACGACCTGTTCGCCGGGCGTATATCCCGCCTGCTCGATCGAACGCATGATGAAGTCGAGCGCGTCGGACGGGGACGCCAAGTTGGGCGCGAACCCGCCTTCGTCCCCCACCGCAGTGGCAAGACCACGATCGTGCAGGTTCTTCTTGAGCGTGTGGAAAATCTCCGCGCCCCAGCGAACGCCCTCGGCCAGGCTGTCGGCGCCGACGGGCATGACCATGAATTCCTGGAAGTCGATGGGGTTGTCGGCATGCGCGCCGCCATTGACGATGTTCATCATCGGCACCGGCAGCAGATGCGCGGCGACCCCGCCCACATAGCGATAGAGCGGCAGGCCGCTGGCCTCCGCCGCGGCCTTCGCGACTGCGAGGCTGACCCCCAGGATTGCATTGGCGCCCAAGCGCGACTTGTTCTCCGTCCCGTCGAGCGCGATCATCTGCGAGTCGAGCTCGGCCTGGTCTTCGGCATCAAGGCCGAGCACCGTCTCGGCGATCTCCCCGTTGACCGCGCGGACGGCCTGCTCGACGCCCTTTCCAAGCCAGCGGCTCTTGTCCCCGTCCCGCTTCTCGACCGCCTCGAATGCGCCCGTCGAGGCGCCGGACGGCACGGCTGCGCGGCCGAAGCTACCGTCCTCCAGCTCCACATCCACCTCGACAGTGGGGTTGCCCCGGCTGTCCAGGATCTGGCGTGCGTGGATGTCGATGATTGCGGTCACGTAACGGTCTTCCTACATCGTTTCGGGATTGGAGCCGCACCTATCGGCGAGACCGGCTGAAGGCAATCAGCGGCACAGGCAGAAGGGAACCGCGTCGGCAGAGCATGTGTTCTGGTGACGAACGATTTAATCCGGAAAGGGAATCGCGATGACCGATGTGAGCCAGGCGAACGACGGCGCCACCAGCCAGGGCGGCGGCACGACGACCGACAAGTTCAAGAGCCAGTTCGCGCAGTTCAAGGGTCAGGCCACCGACAAGGCGCGCGATTATGCCGGCCAGGGTGTCGGCAAGGCGACCGACGCGCTCGACGAGGCGGCCCGGTTCCTCGAGGACACCGCGCGCACGATCGAAGAGAAGCTCGGGCCGCAATATGGCCGCTACGGTTTTTCGGCCGCCGAGAGCGTCTCCGGCTTTGCCGAGCAGCTGCGCGGCAAGGAAGTCGACGAACTGGTCGACGATGTCCGCAACCTCGTCCGCAAAAGCCCGGCGGTTGCGATCGGCGCGGCAGTGGGCCTCGGCTTCGTGCTGGCCCGGCTCGCAAAAGCTGGGGTCGGGTATGAGAGCGTCAATCAGACCTCGGGTCTGGCCAACACGTCCGGCACCAGCGGCATGGGCTCGACCAGCTCGTCGACTGGATCGGACAGCGCCTTGGTCGGCACCAGCAGCTCGGGTTCGACCGACCTGAACGTGGCCGCAGGCGGCACCGGTGGGCTCGGTGGCGCGACCAATGCGGCAGCAGGCGGATCGCCGATCACGCCGACCTTCCCGGCCTGAGGCGCTGCTTGTGAACGGCGACGTGCCGATCGGCCAATTGTTCAGCCAGCTCGTCGATGACGGCAAGCGCTATGCGCGGGCCGAGGTGGAGCTGTACAAGGCCAAGGCGGCCGACAAGGCGGAGCCCGTCAAATGGGCGGCGATCTATGGCGGGGCCGCGCTGACGCTCGCCCTGTCTGCTGTCACCGCCCTCCTTGTCGGCTTGATTCTAGCACTGGAGACTTTGGTGGGCCCGCTCGCCGCTACGCTGATCGTCGTGCTAGCGACCCTCGCGGTCGCGGGGCTGCTCGGTTGGATGGCCTATAAGCGGATCACGGAGGCGCGGAAGTGAGCAAGCCCGACCTCCGCGCCAAGGAGACTGAAGCGAACGCGGCCCGCGAGCGCTTCATGTCCACCCTTCACGAGCTGCAGCACCGCCTGCACCCGAAAACGATTGCGAACGATGTGAAGGAAAAGGCCAAGGAGAAGGCCGACGGCGCGGTGAATGCGGCACGAGATGGCGTGCAGCAGGCGGCCACGCATCCTTCGACCGTGGCCGCGATCACCGTGCCGATCGCGGTGTATTTCTTCCGCAAGCCGATCATGCGCGGGCTGAAGGCGCTGTTCGGCAAGTCGGGCCAGGAGCCGGCGCTGCAACCCTATGAGGAGGCGCGGCATCCTGCCCCGCTTCCCACCGAACCCATGCGGACGGCACCCCAGTCCGCCTCACCCGCCCCCGCAGAACAAGGAGCATGATCATGGCAAGCACCAACCAGACGAGCAGCAGCACGACGAGCAGCGGACGCCTGGGCGGCCTGCGCGACCGCGCGTCCGGCGCGACCGATGGCCTGAGCACCCGCGTCGAAGGCAGCCCGCTCGCCGCGCTTGCAGCCGGCGTGGTGGTCGGCGCCGTGGCCGGCGCGCTCCTGCCGCGCACCGATAAGGAAGTCGAGCTACTGGGGCCCGTCGGGAGCAAGATCGGTCAGGCCGCCGCCGAAGCCGCCAAGGCCGCACGCGACGCCGGCAAGCAGGAGCTCGGCATCCTGGCCGAGAACAAGTCGCCGATGGAGATGATGGTCGAAAAGGCTGTCGGCGCGGTCAGCGCCGCCGGTTCGGCTGCGGGCAGCGCCGCCGCTTCGACCGTCTCCGGCAAGCAGGACGCCTGATGCTTGCCGCTCCGGCCCGCGATCTTTAGGGGCGCGGACCATGAGCAAGATGCATCTGGTATTTGGAGGCCGCGTGAAGGATCCGCGCGGCCTCGAGTTCGTCGACCTGAACGCGATCGACGTGGTCGGCATCTTCCCGGATTATAAGAGCGCCGAGTCAGCCTGGCGCGGCGCCGCCCAGCGTACGGTGGACGATGCCGAGATGAAGTATGTGGTGGTGCACCTGCACCGCCTCCTGGAGCCTGAGCTTAGCGGAAAGTAGTCGGGTGTGCTCCGGCGAAGGCCGGAGCCCTGATCAACGCTCCGGCCTTCGCCGGAGCACTGCTGAGCTGACTCAAGCCTTCCGATACCGCCAGAGCAGCAAGGGCCGAGCGAGCGCCAGGCCCGCCACGAACCCGCCGATATGGGCGAAGATCGCCACCTGCCCGCCCCCGAACGCCGCGATGCCGATCAGCGACTGGACGAAGATCCAGGCCGAGGCGAGCCACAGCACCCGCACCGCATAGCCGGACAGCGGCCCCCAGCCTTTGGTCCGATCGCGGCCGTAGAAGATCGCGTAGGCGCCGAAGATGGCCGAGATGGCCCCGCTCGCTCCGATCATCGGCACGGTCTGGAGCGGCTCGATCGCCCAGTGCAGCAAGGCGGCCGCATAGGCGCCAACGACATACAGCACCGCCACCGGCAGGCCGCCGATCACGCTTTCGACGAAGCGGCCGATATAGACAAACATCAGCATGTTGAACGCGATGTGGAGCAGGCCGGCATGCAGCAAGGTCGCACTGAGCGGCGTCAGCGGCCAGGGCAGCGCGCCCGGCACCACCAGCAAGCCGCTCGCCCGGGCCGGGATGAAGCCACCCAGCACGGCCGCGAGCTGCGACCAGCCGGTTAGTGCGACGATGAAATAAGCCGCTCCGATTGCGATCGCGAGCGCCTGCGTGACCTTGCCGGGGGGCAGCTGCACCTGTGTCAGACGAACTCGATCTTGGAGACGAGGTAATAGCGATCACCCGACGGCACCGTTACCTCCACCTCGTCATCGACCCGGCGACCGATCAGCGCACGGCCGAGCGGCGAATTGTAGGAGATGCGGCCAAGCTTGGCGTCTGCCTCGGTCTCTCCCACGATCTGATATCGGATCGGCTTGTCGTCCTCGTCCATGAGGGTGACGGTCGCTCCGAACACGATCTTGTCGCCCGACAGCTCGGTCGGATCAATGATCTGGGCGCGGCTGAGCTTGCTTTCGAGATCGGCAATAGACGCTTCGATCTGGCCCTGACGTTCCTTGGCGGCGTGGTACTCCGCATTCTCGGAGAGATCTCCGTGCGCGCGCGCTTCCTCGATGGCGTCGACCACTTGCGGCCGTTCTTCTTTAAGACGCTTCAGATCCGCCGTGAGCTTGTCATAGCCCTCCTGCAGCATCGGCATCTTCTCGACGGTCGCCATCAATCCACCCTTCGTCAAAACTTGGCACTCCGGGCGGCCCCTACCAGGACCGCCTCCCCACTCGATTATTCTTTCGGGAAGGTCAGGCGTGCGGGGCGGAATAGTAGGATTGCAACGACCGCACTTCAAGGGGGCGCTCGCGTAAGGCGCGGATCGCCTGCACCACGGCGGCGCTGGCGGCGGCCGTCGTGAAGTACGGAATTTTGCCCTGCAGCGCCGAGGCGCGGATGGATTGGGAGTCGCGAAGGCTCTGCCAGCCTTCTGTCGTGTTGAAAATGAGCGCCACCTCGCCGTCCTTGATCTTGTCGACGATGTGCGGCCGGCCCTCGGCCACCTTGTTGACCTGCTCGATGGCCAGCCCCTCGTCTGCCAGGAAGCGCGCGGTGCCGCCGGTCGCGATCACGCGGAAGCCGAGGCCGATCAGATCGCCCACCGGCCCGACGATCGCCGCCTTGTCGCTGTCCTTGACCGACACGAACAGCGTGCCGCCCTGCGGCAGCTTGGTGCCGGCGCCGATCTGAGACTTGGCAAAGGCCGTCGGGAAATCGTCGTCGATTCCCATGACTTCGCCGGTCGACTTCATCTCCGGCGAGAGGATCGGATCGATGCCGGGGAATTTGGCGAATGGGAACACCGCTTCCTTCACCGCAATGTGCCCGGTCGGCTTGTTCACGGGCGACATGTCGGCCAGCTTCTCGCCTGCCATGATGCGCGCCGCCATCTTGGCCACCGGCGTACCAATCGCCTTTGCGACAAACGGCACGGTGCGGCTGGCGCGCGGATTGACTTCGATCAGATAGACCTGCCCGTCCTTCACCGCGAACTGGACATTCATCAGCCCGACGACTTTCAGCGCGCGGGCAAGCGCCTCGGTCTGCCGCTCGATCTCGGCGACGATCTCGGCGGGCAAGCTGTAGGGCGGCAGCGAGCAGGCGCTGTCGCCGGAGTGCACGCCCGCTTCCTCGATATGCTGCATGACGCCCGTGACGGTCACCTGAGTGCCGTCGCACAGCGCATCGACATCCACCTCGATCGCGTCGCGCAGATAGCGGTCGATCAGCACCGGCGAGTCGCCCGAGACCTGCACGGCGGTGGCGATATAGGCGTCGAGCTGCTGAGGCCCGTCGACGATCTCCATTGCGCGGCCACCAAGCACATAGCTGGGGCGGATCAGCACCGGATAGCCGATGCGCTTGGCAACCGCGATCGCCTCGTCGCGGCTGCGGGCGATGCCATTCTCCGGCTGCTTCAGCTTCAGCCGCGTGACCAGCTTGGCGAAGCGCTCGCGGTCCTCGGCCAGGTCGATCGCGTCCGGGCTGGTGCCGAGGATCGGGATACCCGCATCCTCCAGCGCCTGGGCGAGCTTGAGCGGCGTCTGGCCCCCGAACTGAACGATCACGCCCACCAGCTCGCCACGGCTCTGCTCGACATGCAGAATCTCGAGCACATCCTCGGCCGTCAGCGGCTCGAAATAGAGCCGGTCCGACGTGTCATAGTCGGTCGAGACCGTCTCGGGATTGCAGTTGATCATGATCGTCTCGAAGCCCGCCTCGCGCAGCGCGAAACAGGCATGGACGCAGCAGTAATCGAATTCGATGCCCTGCCCGATCCGGTTCGGCCCGCCGCCCAGGATCACGATCTTGCGCCGGTCGGAGGGTGCAGCCTCGTTCTCCGGCTCGCCGAAGCTCGGCGCCTCGTAGGTCGAGTACATGTAGGGCGTCTTGGCCTCGAACTCGGCCGCGCAGGTGTCGATGCGCTTGAAGACGGGCCGCACGCCGAGCTTGTGCCGGAGTGCGCGCACATCCGCCTCGGTGACCCCCCCGGTCATCGCCTTGACCGCCTCGCCGATCAGGCCGGAGCTCTTGCCGAAGGCCCGGCGCGTCCCCGGCTGGAGGTTGGCCGAGCACAGCGCCAGATAGGCGAGCCGCTTGTCGGAGAAGCCCATCGCCTTCAGCCGCCGCATCGCGGTCGCGTCGCGAGGCAGACCGTTGCGGCACACCTCTTCCTCGGCCGCCACGATCTCGGCCAGCCGCTCCAGGAACCAGGGATCGTACTTCGCGACCGCATGCACCTCGGCGACGGTCAGCCCCTCGCGCAGCGCCTGCGCCGCGACCAACAGCCGGTCCGGCGTCGGCTTTGCGAGCGCGGCGAGGATCTCCTCCTTGGGCGCGCCGACCAGCTCGTCGACGATGTTGAAGCCGGACAGACCCGTCTCCAGCCCCCGCAGCGCCTTCTGCATGCTCTCGTGGATGTTGCGGCCGATCGCCATGACCTCGCCCACCGACTTCATCATGGTCGAGAGGTGCGGGTCCGATCCCTTGAACTTTTCGAAGGCGAAGCGCGGGATCTTGGTGACGACATAGTCGATCGTCGGTTCGAAACTGGCGGGCGTCACGCCGGTGATGTCGTTCTGGATCTCGTCGAGGGTGTAGCCGACCGCCAGCCGCGCCGCGACCTTGGCGATCGGAAAGCCGGTCGCCTTGGACGCGAGCGCCGACGACCGCGACACGCGCGGGTTCATCTCGATGACGATCAGCCGCCCGTCCTTCGGATTGACCGCGAACTGGACGTTGGAACCGCCTGTTTCGACACCGATTTCGCGCAACACCGCGATACTCGCGTTGCGCATGATCTGATATTCCTTGTCGGTCAGCGTCAGCGCCGGCGCGACGGTGATCGAGTCGCCGGTGTGCACCCCCATCGGATCCACATTCTCGATCGAGCAGACGATGATGGCATTGTCGTTCCGGTCCCGGACGACCTCCATCTCATATTCCTTCCAGCCGAGCAGCGACTCCTCGATCAGCACCTCGTTGGTGGGGGACGCGTCGATCCCCTTGCGGACGATCTCGATGAACTCGTCGCGGTTGTACGCGATACCGCCGCCTGTGCCGCCGAGCGTGAAGCTCGGCCGGATAATCGCGGGCAGCCCGGTCTTTTCCAGCCCCGCGAGCGCCTCCTCGACCGAATGGGCGATGGCCGAGCGGGCGGATTCAAGCCCGATCCTGTCCATCGCGACGCGAAATTTCTGCCGATCCTCGGCCTTGTCGATCGCCTCGGCATCGGCGCCGATCATCGTGACGCCGAACTTCTCCAGCGTGCCGTCGTGGAAGAGCGCCAGCGCGGTGTTGAGCGCCGTCTGCCCGCCCATGGTCGGCAGGATCGCGTCGGGCCGCTCCTTCTCAATGATCTTGGCGACGATCTCCGGCGTGATCGGCTCGATATAGGTGGCGTCGGCAAACTCCGGATCGGTCATGATCGACGCCGGGTTGGAGTTGACCAGAACGATCCGATACCCCTCCGCCTTCAACGCCTTGGCCGCCTGCGTGCCGGAATAATCGAACTCCGCCGCCTGCCCGATGACGATGGGCCCAGCGCCGATGATGAGGATGGAGGAGATGTCGGTGCGTTTGGGCATTGTGACCTATGAAGCAGAGGGCAGGCCGAGGCCGATGAAGATGAGGAGGTGGGCTATAGCTCCGGTCATCAGCGCAGCGTTGATCCCGCGTCCGGGTTGCCTCCGTCGAATGACCATGATGACTACGGCCAAAGCTATCGGCAGCAAACTTATGCCGAGAGCCTGTGTCGCGAGAAGAAGAAGGTCATACGCGAGCGACCCGGAGTTCGGGGTCCATGATACAATGGAAGCGGGAAGCCCCAGCAGCCACACGGCTACGATGACTAGGCCTGCTTGCCGCCAGTCCATCACGCTTGCTGCCTAAGGCCCGACACAAACTTCTCGAACAGATACATGCTGTCCATCGGCCCGGGGCTCGCCTCCGGGTGGTGTTGGACGCTGAAGGCGGGGCGGTCGGTGAGTTCGAGGCCGCAATTGGAGTTGTCGAACAGGGAGACATGGGTCTCGCGGGCGTTCGGGGGCAGGCTATCGCGTTCGACGGCGAAGCCGTGGTTCATGCTGGTGATCTCGACGCGGCCGTCCGCCAGCCTCTTGACCGGGTGGTTAGCGCCGCGATGACCCTGGAACATCTTCGTTGTCTTCGCGCCAATCGCGAGCGCGAGCAGCTGGTGGCCGAGGCAGATCCCGAACAGCGGCTTGCCCGTCTCCAGCATCTGCCGGATCACGGGCACCGCATATTCGGCGGTCGCCGCCGGGTCGCCGGGGCCATTCGAGAGGAAGAAGCCGTCGGGCTTGTGCGCCATCACTTCGTCGAAGGTCGCGGTGGCGGGGAGGACGGTGACCTTGGCACCGGCCTTCACCAGGTTGCGGAAGATGTTGTGTTTGGAGCCGTAATCGATGGCGACGATGTGGGGGCGTGCCCGTTTCTCGACGTCGCTCGAAACGAACGGACCTTCGTCAGCTCTCTCTTCAACACCGTTCGTTTCGAGCGAAGTCGAGAAACCCTTGTCGTACCCGAACCCCAGCTTCCAAACCCCGCCTTCCCAGAGGTGATGCGCCTCGCACGACACCTCTTTCGCCAGGTCCATGCCCTCCAGCCCCGGCCAGGCTCGCGCCTTCTCCAGCAGCGCCGCCAAGTCGAAAGCACCCGAAGCCGAATGCGCGATCACCCCGTTCGGCGCCCCGCCCGTCCGGATCCGCCGGGTCAGCGCCCGCGTGTCCACGCCCGAAAGCCCGATCTTCCCCCGCGCCTTCAACCAGGCGTCGAACCCCTCGGCCGCACGGAAGTTGGAGGGCGCGGTCACGTCCTCGCGGACGATGCAGCCCAGCGCATGGGCGTGGTTCGCCTCCACATCCTCGTGGTTCGCGCCGACATTGCCGATATGCGGGAAGGTGAAGGTTATGATCTGCCCCTCAAACGAAGGGTCCGTCATGATCTCCTGATAGCCGGTGATGGCGGTATGAAAGCACACCTCGCCCACCGCCTCGCCCTCGGCGCCGAAGCCCCGGCCCCAGATCACGTCGCCGGACGCCAGAACCAATACCCCCGTGGCTCCTTCAGGTGCGCGCGGAGGGTGGGCGTCGGCCATGTCTGGCAGGCTCCTGTGAGAGGGTCGGCAGCGATGTCGCTAAGACTCGGCAGCTAGGGGCCGTGACGCGCCCGGTCAAGCTGCTAGACGGGCTTGCATGATTCGAGACGACATCAAAGCCGCCCTGGTCACCGCCATGAAGAGCGGCGACACCGCCACCCGCGACACCATCCGCCTGATCCAGTCCGCGCTCAAGAACCGCGACATCGAACTGCGCACCGGCACCGCGCCGGCGGACGACGATGTGCTGGTCTCGGAGGTACTGCAGAAGATGGTGAAGCAGCGCCGCGAGTCGATCGCGCTGTACGAACAGGGCGGGCGCCCGGAGCTCGCTGCCGCGGAGGCCGCCGAGGTGGCCGTGATCGAACGCTTCCTGCCGAAGCTGCTGGACGAGGCGGAGACCGCCGCCGCGATCGAGGCGATTAAGGCGGAGATCGGAGCGACGTCGGTCAAGGACATGGGCCGGGTGATGGCCGAGCTGAAGACGCGCCACGCGGGGCGGCTCGACATGAGCAAGGCGAGCGCGGCGGTGAAGGCGGCGCTTTCCTGAGGTTGGGAGCCACGCCCCTCGACTTCGCTCGGGACGAACGTTTAGGGTTCGCGGCTCAAAGAATCGCTCGTCCCGAGCGAAGTCGAGGGGCGCTGCCACGGACTCAATGCAGCACTTTTGGGCCTATCTGCTCCGGTGCTCGGATAGCTCCTACTATGCCGGGCACACCGACAATCTCGACAAGCGCATGTGGGAACATCAGCAAGGGATTGCCGCCGACTGGACGCGCAGGCGCAGACCCGTGGAACTGGTCTGGTGTGCAGCATGCGATTGTCGCGATGACGCGTTCGCGTTTGAACGCCGGATCAAGGCATGGTCGCGCGCCAAGAAGGAAGCGCTGATCGCGGGTGACTGGGCACGAGTAGGTCATTTCGCCCGACCTCCGCACGAGCGCCCCTCGACTTCGCTCGGGACGAGCGACAAAGGCAGCGGCCAACAAAGCTCGCTCGTCCTGAGCGAAGTCGAAGGGCGCTGCTCCGAGGACGTCAAGTGACCCTAACCCCCGCCTTCCTCGACGAACTCCGCGCGCGCACGCTGCTCTCTGCGCTCGTCGCCAAGACCCTGAAGCTCACCAAGAAGGGCCGCGAGTTCGCTGCCTGCTGCCCGTTCCACAACGAGAAGACGCCCAGCTTCTACGTCAATGACGAGAAAGGCTTCTACCATTGCTTCGGCTGCGGCGCGCATGGGGATGCGATCCGGTGGATGACCGACCAGCGCGGGCTGCCGTTCATGGAGGCGGTGAAGGAACTCGCCCAGGCGGCGAACCTGGAACTGCCCGCCCCCGATCCGCGCGACGCGGCGCGGGCGGAGCGCGCCAAGTCGCTGCACGACGTCATGGCGGCGGCCGCGGCCTGGTTCGAGGAGCAATATGCCGGGCTGAAAGGCGATGCTGCGCGCGCCTATGTCGAGAAGCGCGGCATTACGGAGGCGACCCGCAAGGCGTTCGGCCTGGGCTTCGCGCCAGAGTCGAAGACCGGCCTCCGCCGCGCGCTGGAACGGTTCGGCGATCGCATGTTGGTCGAGGCCGGCCTACTGATCGAGGTCGAAGGCAAGGAGCCATACGACCGGTTCCGCGACCGGCTGATGATCCCGATCCGCGACCCGCGCGGCCGGGTAATCGCGTTCGGCGGGCGGATCCTCGGCGAGGGCGAGCCCAAATACCTGAACTCCCCCGACACGCCGCTCTTCGACAAGGGGCGCACCCTCTACAATCTCGACCGCGCCGCCCCCGCTGCGCGCAAGGCCAGCCGCATGATCGTCGTCGAAGGCTATCTCGACGTGATCGCGCTTGCCAAGGCCGGCATTGAGGAGGCCGTCGCCCCGCTCGGCACCGCGCTGACCGAAATGCAACTGGAGCGGCTCTGGCGACAGGTCGACGTGCCCCTGCTTTGCTTCGACGGCGACAGCGCCGGGCAGAAGGCCGCCTTTCGCGCTGCGACCCGCGCCCTGCCCGGCTTGCAGCCCGGCCGCTCGCTCGCCTTCCTGACGCTGCCGCTAGGCAAGGATCCGGACGATCTGGTCCGGGCCGGCGGTGCGCAGGCGTTCGAGGCGCTTGCCGCCAGCCCCGAGCCCCTCTCCGACCGGCTCTGGAATCATGAGCGATCGGCCGAGCCGCTTGCCACGCCGGAGCAGCGGGCAGGCCTCCGCAAGCGCCTGAATGAGCTCGTCGCAACCATCGCCGATCCGGATGTGCGGCAGCAGTACCAGGCGGATGTCCGCCGCCGCTTCGAGGAGCAGTTCCTCCAGCGGCCACAGTTCCAGCGCCAGCCCTTTCAGCCGGGCAAGCGCCCGCCCTTCCGCCCCGCCTGGCAAATGCCCTCGCCCGCCTCAGCGGAAGCGAAGAGCGTCGGCAGTACCGGCATCGAACGCATCCTGGTCAAGGGCATCGTCACCGGCCTGCTCCGCTACCCCGACATGCTCGCCCGCCATGCCGAGGCGCTGCACACGCTCCAGCTCTCCGATCCGCTGGTCGCGCGGCTGCTCGATGCACTGGTCGATCTGGCGCTGCACGAGCAGGCGCTTGATACGGAGCGACTCGGCACCATATTGCGGGCCAGCGAGTTCGACGCGCTCGCGAGAGACATGTTGCGTGCCGACAGCCTGCCCTTTTCCTTCACGCGGAAAGATGCGGAACCTGAGCGGGCCCGGGCCGAGCTGGCCGAGGCCATCCAGGCGCTGGTGGAGCGGCCAGAGGTGGAAGCGGCGCTCGCCGATGCAACCGCCCGGCTTAAGGAGTCGTTCGATGAGACGGCTTATGGCGAGCAGCAACGGCTCCTCGAAATGCGGGTCGAGATCGATCGGCGGCTTGCAAATCTGATGCAGGGCGACGAAGGCGCGTAACTGTTTTACGTTCGGGCGATTGCATGGCGAAGCAGATGGAAGACCAGGTCGAAAAGCCGGAGGGCGGCGATGCCCCGCTGATCGATCTGAACGAGGCCTCGATCAAGAAGATGCTCGCGCGCGCCAAGAAGCGCGGCGTGATCACCTATGACGAGCTGAACGAAGCGCTTCCCCAGGACCAGATGTCGTCGGAGCAGATCGAGGACATCATGTCCGCGTTGAACGACATGGGCGTCAATATCGTCGAGAATGACGAGGCCGCCGAAGACGGCGACGCGAAGGACGAGCCCGAGGACGACGACACCGATACGGCCGCGGAAGGCGGCGACGGCTTCTCCGCGCCGGCGATCGAGAAGAAGAAGGAAGTCATCGACCGCACCGATGATCCGGTGCGCATGTATCTGCGCGAGATGGGCGCGGTCGAGCTGCTCTCCCGCGAGGGCGAGATCGCGATCGCCAAGCGCATCGAGGCGGGCCGCGACACGATGATCCTGGGGCTGTGCGAAAGCCCGATCACCTTCAACGCAATCATTGGCTGGTCGAACGCGCTCAACGAAGGCACGATGCAGCTGCGCGAGATCCTCGATCTCGACGCGATGCTGAACAAGGATCCCGCGCCCGAGAACCTGACCGACGACGAGGAAGGCGGCGACGGCGAGATCTCCGAGAAGACGGCCGGACCGTCCTTCAAGGAAGAGGAAGACGTCGAGGAAGTCACCACGTCCGAGGACGAGGACGAGGACTCCATGACCGAGCGGCGTGCGCCGCGGCCATCGGACGAGGAAGAGGAGGACAACACTCTCTCGCTCGCGCAGATGGAAGAGCAGCTCAAGCCTGCCGCGCTCGAGAAATTCGCCAATATCACGGCCATCTTCAAGAAGTTCTCGAAGCTGCAGGCGTCGCGTCTCGACGCGATGGGCGGCGGCGCCGCTTTCTCGCCGGGCGACGAGAAGAAGTATCAGAAGCTGCGCGAGGAGCTGACCGCCGAGGTCGAGAGCGTCCAGTTTCACAACCAGAAGATCGAATATCTCGTCGATCAGCTGTACAGCTATAACCGGCGCCTGACGGCACTGGGCGGGCAGATGCTGCGCCTGGCCGAGCGCCACAAGGTACCGCGCAAGGACTTTCTCGACCGCTATGTCGGCCATGAGCTCGACGAGGGCTTTGTCGAGAGCGTCAAGGGCGCCGACAAGAAGTGGGCGGCATTTGCGGCCAACGAAGCCGACGCGGTCGAGCGCATCCGGGCCGAGATCGCCGAGATCGCCCAGGCGACAGGCATGGCGCTCGCCGAGTTCCGCCGCATCGTCAACATGGTGCAGAAGGGCGAGCGCGAGGCGCGCATCGCGAAGAAGGAGATGGTCGAGGCCAATCTCCGCCTCGTGATCTCGATTGCCAAGAAGTACACGAACCGCGGCCTGCAGTTCCTAGACTTGATCCAGGAGGGTAATATTGGCCTGATGAAGGCGGTCGATAAGTTTGAATATCGCCGCGGCTACAAGTTTTCGACCTACGCCACTTGGTGGATCCGGCAGGCGATCACCCGTTCGATCGCGGACCAGGCGCGGACGATCCGCATCCCGGTCCACATGATCGAGACGATCAACAAGCTGGTCCGCACCTCCCGCCAGTTCCTCCACGAGCAGGGCCGCGAGCCGACGCCCGAGGAGATGGCCGAGCGCCTGTCGATGCCGCTCGAAAAGGTTCGCAAGGTGATGAAGATCGCCAAGGAGCCGATCTCCCTCGAGACGCCGATCGGCGACGAGGAAGACAGCCATCTCGGCGATTTCATCGAAGACAAGAACGCCGTCATTCCGGTCGACGCCGCCATTCAGGCGAACCTGAAGGAGACGGTCACCCGGGTGCTCGCCTCCCTCACCCCGCGTGAGGAGCGCGTGCTCCGCATGCGCTTCGGCATCGGCATGAACACCGATCACACGCTCGAAGAAGTCGGCCAGCAGTTCAGCGTGACCCGCGAGCGCATCCGCCAGATCGAGGCCAAGGCGCTGCGCAAGCTCAAGCACCCAAGCCGCAGCCGCAAGATGCGGAGCTTCCTGGACCAATAGGCCGGTTAGCAAGGCCTCGACATCGACCGGATCGGGCGACAAGTTCCGCCCGATGCCCTCGCCTGCCGTTCCCCGCCACATCCTCGTCCTGGGCGCCAGCGGATCGATCGGGAGCGCGGTCGTTCGTGTCCTCACCGAACGCGGATATGTGCTGACCTGCCCGGGACGGGGAGAGCCAATGCCGGCGGCCAGGTTCGATGCGGTGATCTCCTGCGTCGCCTCCCGCACCGGGGTTCGAGCCGATGCCTGGACCGTCGATTACGGCCTCAACGTTGAGGCACTGAGGGCTGCGCGGAAAGCGGGTACATCGCACTTCATCCTATTGTCTGCCATATGCGTGCAACGACCGCGTCTGGCATTCCAGCACGCCAAGCTGGCGTTCGAGGCGGAGCTAATTCAATCCGGCCTGCGCTGGACGATCGTGCGCCCGACCGCATTCTTCAAATCGCTCTCAGGGCAGGTGGCGCGGGTCGCGGCCGGCAAGCGGTTCCTGGTCTTCGGGGACGGCACACTGACCGCCTGCAAGCCGATCTCCGACGACGATCTGGCGCGCTATGTCGCCGATTGCCTCCACGATTCCGCCCGCTGGGGCCGCGTACTGCCGATCGGTGGCCCGGGGCCGGCGATTACGCCGCTTGACCAAGCCGCATTGCTGTCGGACGTGCTCAGACGTCCTGTGCGCGTCCGGTCCGTGCCGGTGCTGTTGCTGGATGTGATCGCGGCCGGTTTGGCCGGACTGGCGCGACTAGTCCCAGCCTTGTCCGCCAAAGCCGAACTGGCGCGGATCGGGCGCTATTATGCGACCGAGTCGATGTTGGTGCTCGATCCGGCCAGCGGGCGCTACGATGCGGGTCTGACGCCGGAGACCGGGTCTGAAACGCTCGCAGACCATTATGCGCGCTTGGCGCGCACCGAACCACCCAGGGTGATCAGGTAACGGATCCGACCTTTTCTCCGCCGCTCCAAACCTCGCAGACCGGGCAATCGTCATCCTGCTCGGCCGCCTGGACGGCTTGCCGGTCACTGTTGGCGACGATGTCTTTCTTCTTGATCACGGTGCCGCCCGGTTTGGACAGCTTGTTCACGCGGTAATGCTTCATGGCTGCGAACCCCCACGGGCGTGTTGAACCCGAGGCGAAGCAGGAGCAAGCGCCAAATGAGATGCAGTGCGCGCCAATCGCGCCTAGACTGGCGTGTGATGACACGCACGTTCCATTCGATTTCTCCCGCAATTGCTTGCGCTTCGCTGCCGCTTGTCCTCCTGCTGCTGGCCGGCAGCGCCTCCGCCCAGAAGCGCAAGCCTGAACTCGATCCTGCTCACCGCATCGCTCCTCTGAAGCCTGCCGAAATCGACGACTCGCTGCAGATTGGCGGCGACGATCTCGACGCAAAGAAGGCGAAGACCCGGATGACCGTCGCCGTGCAGGTGAACGGCACCGGCCCCTATAACTTTGTGGTCGACAGCGGGGCGGATACGTCAGTGATCGGTCAGCGGATCGCCAAGGCCCTGAAGCTGCCCGCCGGCAAGCCGGCCATGCTCCACGGAATGACAGAGAGCGCCCAGGTCAATCGCGTGCTGGTCGACCAGCTCAAGCTGGGCTCCAGCACGGTCGCGGACCTGCAACTGCCCGTGCTGCTGGAACGTGACCTGGGCGGGGACGGCATGATCGGCATCGACGCGCTCGTCGAGCAGCGGCTGATGATGGACTTTGAAAAGAAGACCATCAAGGTCGAGGACGCCAAGGTGCCGCCGCCGCGTATGGACGGGGATATCGTCGTCGTCGCGAAGCTGCGCCGAGGACAGCTGATCCTCACTCAAGTGAAGGCCAATGGCAAGCCGATCGAGGCCGTGATCGACACCGGCTCCATGATCACGATCGGCAACCTGGCACTGCGCGACCGGCTGCTCCGCCGCGAGCCCGACAAGTTTTACACGATCGAAGTGACGGGTGTGACAGGTGCCAAGCAGGATCTGCAGCTCGCCCGCGTCGCTGAGCTGCGCCTGGGTGCAATCGTGCTGCGCGATGTGCCGATCGCCTTCGCCGACGTGCCGCCGTTCGGCGTTTTCGGCCTGCGCGACAATCCGTCGCTGCTTCTCGGCACCGATATCTTGGAGGCGTTCCGCCGCATCTCGCTCGACTTCCGCGCACGGAAAGTTCGCTTTCAGCTGAAGCAGTGCAAGGCACAGGGCATCACCCTCAGCACCTCGTTTTCCTCTTCGCTGACGCGGTTGAGCACGAACCGCGACGAGACCTGCCGCCGATAGGGCGGGTGGCCGCCTAAGCCGCCCCGCTTTCCTTCTTCTTGGCGTAAACACGCACAGGGTCCTTGCGGCCTTCGACCACGTCCTTGTCGATCATCACCTCGTCGACGCCGTCCATCGAAGGCAGGTCGAACATGGTGTCGAGCAGGATCGCTTCCAGGATCGAGCGCAGGCCGCGCGCGCCGGTCTTCCGGGCGATCGCCTTCTTGGCGATCGTCGTCAGCGCGTCATCGTTGAAGCTGAGGCGCACATCCTCCATGTCGAACAGCTTCTGATACTGTTTGACGAGCGCGTTCTTGGGCTCCGACAGGATCTTGACCAGCGCGTCGATGTCGAGGTCCTCGAGCGTCGCGATCACCGGCAGGCGGCCGACGAACTCGGGGATCAGGCCGAACTTCAGCAGATCCTCCGGCTCGCACTGGCGTAGCACTTCGCCCGTACGGCGCTCGTCCGGCGCGGCGACATAGGCGCCGAAGCCGATTGACTTGCCCTGGAGGCGGTCGCCGATGATCTTCTCGAGCCCACTGAACGCGCCGCCGCAAATGAACAGGATGTTCGTCGTATCGACCTGCAGGAACTCCTGCTGCGGATGCTTGCGCCCGCCCTGGGGCGGCACGGAGGCGGTGGTGCCTTCCATCAGCTTCAGCAGTGCCTGCTGCACGCCCTCGCCCGAAACGTCGCGCGTGATGGACGGGTTCTCGGCCTTGCGGCTGATCTTGTCGATCTCTTCGATGTAGACGATGCCGCGCTGCGCCCGCTCGACATTATAGTCGGAAGCCTGGAGCAGCTTCAGAATGATGTTCTCGACATCTTCGCCGACATAGCCCGCCTCGGTGAGCGTCGTCGCGTCCGCCATGGTGAACGGCACGTCCAGGATGCGCGCCAGCGTCTGGGCGAGCAGCGTCTTGCCGCAGCCGGTCGGGCCGACGAGCAGGATGTTCGACTTGGCGAGTTCGACGTCCGCGCCCTTCTGGCCATGGGCGAGACGCTTATAGTGATTGTGCACCGCCACCGAGAGCACGCGCTTGGCCTGCTTCTGGCCAATGACGTAGTCGTCGAGGACGTCGCAGATTTCCTGCGGCGTCGGCACGCCCCCGTCCTTCTTCGACACGAGCGCTGACTTGGTCTCTTCACGGATGATGTCGTTGCAGAGCTCGACGCACTCATCGCAGATGAACACGGTCGGGCCCGCGATCAGCTTGCGCACCTCATGCTGCGACTTGCCGCAGAAGGAGCAATAGAGCGTGCTCTTGGAGTCCCCGCCGCTCAACTTCGTCATTCCATCATCCTTCGGCCCGCGAACGGCGGGCGCTTGCTAGCAGGGGCCATGTTAGCCCTCGCATCCGAAACCACAATGCCGAATGTGACGGGGCGTTCCCGCCTTAACCATTGAAGCTGTGGACCGCTGTGCCGCGGCTCATACGCATATGTGGGCCCCGCACGCATCTTCAAGGCAGTCGCGCCGGGCAGCGGAACAGGATAACGTCGCGCACATGAAGATGATTGCCCTGTTCGCCGCCCTCTCCTTCGCCGCGCCTGCGCTGGCCCAGGACGCCCCCGTTGCCGCCACCGTCAAGGTCACATTGTCGACCCGGGAAGGGCCGATCGTGCTGGAGTTGGAGAAGGAGCGCGCGCCGCTCACCACCGCCAACTTCCTCCGCTATGTCGACCAGAAGAAGCTGGACGGCGCCGCGTTCTACCGGGCGGCCAAGGCGCCCAATTCCACGGAGTTCGGCCTGGTGCAGTTCGGCACCCGCAACGATCCGAAGCGCACTCTGCCGCCGGTTGCGCACGAGCCCACCTCGACAACGGGGCTCAGCCACAAGCATCTGACTATCTCTCTTGCCCGCGCTGCGCCGGGCACGGGCGCCGGTGACTTCTTCATCATGGTCGGCGATACGCCCGCCTTCGATGCCCAGCCTGGCGGCGATCCCGGTTTCGCGGCGTTCGGCCGGGTGATCGAGGGAGAGGCGCTGATCAAGCAGACCCTGGCCGCGCCAACTGATCCCAACAAGGGCGAAGGCGTGATGAAGGGCCAGTATCTCGCAGCCCCTCTCACCATCGTCAGTGCGCGTCGAACACCCTAACTTCCGATCTACCAACATTTTTCGGCCGCAGCCGAAACGAATGCATCCTGTCTGCGGGATGAACGTTGATGCGCCCACAATGGCGGGCACGAACGACATGGAATGGCGCGAGGCGCTTTACCGGCAACTGGCCCGCCAAGCGGGCATTCCCGCGGGCCTCCGTCCTGAGATGATCAAGCGGGCCGAGCGCTGTGCGACCCAGGCGAACGCTCTCTTCCCCGCCCCACCTTATTTCGGCCCGCGCGGCGGCGTCGAAGGCTGCAAAGGCGCCATCAGCCGCTAGCCGGTTGCGCTTCGTTCATTTCTGACGCGATAAGCGCCGCCCATGCGCGCCTTCATCTCCTCCGTCATCGCCTTTGCCCTGGCCGCCTGCGGCAGCTCGGCGCCTGCCCAGCAGGCTAAACCGGCGATGTGGAAGCTGTCCGACCAGGATACCACCATCTACCTGTTCGGCACCGTCCATGTGCTGCCCAAGGATCTGAAATGGCGCACCGCGCGCTTCGATGCGGCCTCAAATGAAGCGCAGGAACTGGTGCTCGAAATTGCGGACAACGACGATGCCGCGGCGGTGGCGCAGACCTATGCAAAACTCGCCGCGTCACCCGGCCTGCCGCCGGTGCTGGACCGCGTGCCCGCAGACAAGCGCGCCAAGCTCGCCGCCCTCATCGAGAAGGCGGGGCTGAAGCCCGAGCAGCTCAACCCTTTCGAGACCTGGGCGGTCGCCATCCAGATCGGCGCGGCCATGTACCGCGACATCGGCGCCTCGCCGGCTGACGGTGTGGAGAACTCGCTCCGGAGCGGCGTGGGCCAGAAGAAGGTGTCGGCGCTCGAGACGACCGAACAGCAGCTCGGCTATTTCGACACCATGCCCGAAGAGGTCCAGCGCAAGCTGCTCGTCAGCATGATCGACGACGCCGAGAGCGCGGCCACCGACTTCCAGGCGATGTTGAAGGCTTGGAGCAGCGGCGACATCGAGGCCATTGCCCGCACCTTCGACGACGAACTGCGCAACGCCCCCGAGATTGCCGAAGTGCTGATCGACCGACGCAACCAGGCTTGGGTCCAGTGGCTGAAGCGCCGCCTCGACCAGCCCGGCACCGTCATGGTGGCGGTCGGCGCCGGGCACCTCGCGGGCAAGGGCTCGGTTATCGACCTGCTGGAACGCGACCGGCTGAAGGTCGAGCGGGTGCAATAGCCCGCGGTTGCATTCTCCTCCCTCCCCCGCTATGCGCCCGCGCTTCCGTCATGGTCATCCCTGGAGGCGTGGCGGATTGTTGAACCACCGAACACTTGGAGACATGCGATGAGCGAGACGCTGACGCTGTCGGCCGAGGTGCGTGATCGGGCTGGCAAGGGAGCCTCCCGTGCTATCCGCCGTCAAGGCCGCGTACCCGCCGTCATTTATGGCAACAACGAAGCCCCCGAGGGCATTCATCTCGAAGAGCGCGAGCTCATGAAGGCGCTGATGACCGGCCACTTCATGAACTCGGTCGTGATGATCAACGGCACGCGCACCCTGCCCAAGGACGTGCAGTTCCACCCGGTCACCGATCGTCCGCTCCATGTCGACTTCCTGCGCATCGGCGAGCACTCGACCGTCACGGTCGAAGTTCCGGTGCGCTTCGAGAACGAAGAAGGCTCGCCGGGCATCAAGCGTGGCGCGGTGCTCAACATCGTGCGTCACGAGCTCGAGCTGGTCTGCGATGCGGCCGAGATCCCCGACGAGATCGTTATCGATCTCGCCGGCTACGATGTGGGCGACTCGATCCATATCAGCCAGGTGCAGCTGCCCGGTGGCGCGAAGTCCGCGATCACCGACCGCGACTTCACCATCGCGACGATCGTCGCCCCGTCGGGCATGAAGTCGTCCGAGGGCGATAACGAGACCGCCGCCGAAGGCGCCGAGGGCTGATACCGGCCTTAGCCCCTCCCCTTCAGTGGAGGGGTTGGGGTGGGGAATAGCACGGGTGCGGCGCCAAAGACGGCTCCACCCCTGCCCCTCCCCTGAAGGGGAGGGGTGTACCGCATGCAAATCTGGGTCGGCCTCGGCAATCCGGGCGCGCAATATGCGATGCACCGGCACAATATCGGCTTCATGGCCGTTGACGCCATTGCCGAGGTGCATGGCTTTGCGCCGCCGAAGCGCGCGTTCCAGGGGTGGGTGCAGGAAGGCCGGATCGGGCCTGAGAAGATCCTGCTGCTCAAGCCTGCCACCTACATGAACGAAAGCGGCCGCGCCGCGGGCGAGGCGATGCGCTTCTACAAGCTCGAGCCCGGTGCCGTGACGGCCTTCTACGACGAGCTCGATCTCGCTCCGTTCAAGGTGAAGGTTCGCGTTGGTGGCGGCACGGCCGGCCATAACGGCATCCGCTCGCTCGACGCGCATCTCGGACCCGATTTCCGCCGCGTGCGCCTGGGCATCGGTCATCCCGGCCACAAGGACCGGGTGACCGGCCACGTCCTCGGCAACTTCGCCAAGGCGGAGATCGAGCCCCTCTCCGACCTGCTGGGCGCGGTCGCCGCCGAAGCCGAGTGGCTCGCCAAGGGTGACGACGTCCGCTTCATGAGCGACGTGGCGCTGCGGGTGCAGAGCTAACCCACCCCGCTCGTCCCGAGCGAAGTCGAGGGGCGCGGGCACGCACTCATCATAGACGCCCCTCGACTTCGCTCGGGACGAGCGACTAGGTCACCGGGTGAGCATCAGAAACCTCTTCACCACCCCCCTCTACCAGGGCGAACTCGGCAACCCAGCCCTGCTGGCAGAGCTCGCCGATGCCGTCCGGGCGCTCGCGGCAGATGACCGCGCCGGCCGCGCCTGGTCCAAGGAGAAGGGCTATCGCGGCTACACCTCCTACGCGTCGCTCAACGACCTCCCCCGCCGCGACCCACGCTTCGCCGACCTCGTCCGCCTGCTCGACAAGCATGTCGCCGCCTTCGCCCAGAGCTGCGCCTTCGATCTCGCCGGCCGCAAGCTCAAGCTCGACAGCCTCTGGGCCAACGTCCTGAAACCCGGCGGCGCGCACAGCGGCCACATCCATCCGCACAGCGTCGTCTCCGGCACGCTCTATGTGGAGACTCCGCCAGGCTCTGGTGCAATCCGCTTCGAAGACCCGCGCCTGCCGCTGCTGATGGCTGCCCCGCCCCGCCTGGAGGACGCACCCGAAGCCCTGCGCACCTTCGTGACGGTCGCGCCGGAGCCCGGCACCGTGCTGCTATGGGAAAGCTGGCTCCGCCACGAAGTCCTGCCCGGCACCGCCAAGTCCGAGCGGCTCAGCATCAGCTTCAACTATCGGTGGTGACTTGCCGGGCAATGCGCCCTATGTGCTCCGGCGAAGGCCGGAGCGCTGCTCGGCCGCCAGGCTCCGGCCTTCGCCGGAGCACAGGCTAGACTCTCCGGAGAGATCATGGGTTTTCGTTGCGGTATCGTTGGGCTGCCGAATGTCGGCAAGTCCACCCTGTTCAATGCGCTGACCGAGACGGCAGCGGCACAGGCGGCCAATTATCCATTTTGCACGATCGAGCCCAATGTCGGCCAGGTCGCGGTGCCCGATCCACGCCTCGACAAGCTGGCCGAAATCGCCGGCTCCGCCAAGAAGATCGAGACGCAGCTGGCCTTCGTCGACATTGCCGGCCTTGTGCGTGGTGCCTCCAAAGGCGAAGGGCTCGGCAACCAGTTCCTCGGCAACATCCGCGAGGTGGACGCCGTGGTGCACGTGCTGCGCTGCTTCGAGAATGGCGACGTTACCCATGTCGAAGGCAAGGTCGATCCGATCGCGGATGCCGAGACCGTCGAGACCGAGCTCATGCTGTCGGACCTGGAAAGCCTCGAAAAGCGCGTGCCCAACCTGATCAAGAAGGGCCAGCAGGGCGACAAGGAAGCGAAGATTGCCGCGTCCGCGCTGGGCCAGGCCTTGGAGCTGCTCCGTGAAGGCAAACCCGCGCGCCTGACGCAACCAAAGGACGAGGAAGAGCGCCGTCATTTCGAACAGGCGCAGCTGCTGACCTCCAAGCCCGTCCTCTATGTCTGCAATGTCGATGAGGGCGACGCGGCGGAGGGTAATGCGCTCAGTGCCCGCGTGTTCGAGAAGGCCAAGGCCGAAGGCGCCGAAGCGGTCGTCGTGTCGGCCGCGATCGAGGCGGAAATTGCCACGCTGGAGGCGGACGACCGTGCCGCCTTCCTGTCGGATCTGGGCCTCACCGAAACTGGCCTCGCCCGCGTGATCCGCGCCGGCTATTCGCTGCTCGACCTGATCACCTTCTTCACGGCCGGCCCGAAGGAAGCGCGCGCCTGGACGGTGCACAAGGGCGCCAAGGCCCCGCAGGCCGCCGGCGTGATCCACACCGACTTCGAGCGTGGCTTCATCCGCGCCGAGACCATCGCCTTTCACGACTATGTCACGCTCGGCGGCGAAAGCGGCGCCCGTGAGGCCGGCAAGCTGCGTCAGGAAGGCAAGGAATATGTGGTCCAGGACGGCGACGTCATGCTGTTCCGCTTCAATGTGTAAGCAAAAACGAGGGTACCCGTTCGTTTCGAGCGTAGTCGGGAAACGCGCGTCCACTCGCTCCCAGCCACCGCTTCTCGACCTCGCTCGAAGCGAACGGATTTGGATGGCGCTTCTGCTCCTGCTCGCCTGCCTTCTCCCCGGCGCCGCACAGGCTAAGCCAGCCGTCACCCTCCTGATCTCCATCGACGGCTTCCGTCCCGACTATCTCGAACGCGGCGTCACCCCCAATCTCTCCCGGCTGTCCAAGGCAGGCGTGTCGGCGGCGATGCGCCCGTCCTTCCCGACCAAGACCTTCCCGAACCACTGGACGCTCGTCACCGGCATGCGGCCAGACCGCCACGGCATCGTCGGCAATTCGATGGAAGATCCGGAGCGGCCCGGTGAGCTTTTCACCATGGCGACGGACGACCCCTTCTGGTGGAATGGCGCGGAGCCGATCTGGGTAACCGCCGAGCGCCAGGGCGTGCGGACCGCGACCATGTTCTGGCCGGGCTCCAACGTGAACTGGGGCGGCACCAAGCCGAACAAATGGCCGATGACCTTCGAAGGCGGCGCCCGTCCACAGGACTGGCAGATGTTCAATCAGCAGGTGACGGGCGTGCAGCGCGTCAACGCAGTGCTCGACTGGATGCGCCGCCCGGCCCGCATCCGTCCGCAACTGGTGACGCTCTACTTCGACACGGTGGACACCGCCGGCCACGCTTATGGCCCGGACGATCCGCGTACCACCGCAGCTGTGGCCGAGATGGATCAGCTGATCGGCATGCTGCTCGCCGGGCTCAAGGAGCAGCGTCACCCGGCCAACCTCGTCATCGTCGCCGATCACGGCATGGCCGCGACCTCGTCCGAGCGGCTGATCGTGCTCGACGAGCTGCTCGATCCCACCGCCTTCCGCGTGATCGAGAGCTGGACTTATGGGCCCATCTATCCGCTCCCCGGACGCGAAGCCGAGGTCGAGGCGGCGCTGCTCAGGCCCCATCCGCACATGCAATGCTGGCGCAAGGCCGACGTGCCCGCCAGACTCCACTATAACAGCCATCGCCGTATTCCGCCGCTCCTGTGCCTGGCCGAAACCGGCTGGGGCGTCGCCAAGGCGCGCCCGCCCCGTCCTCGCTCGGGCGGGGATCACGGCTTCGACAATGCCGCGCCCGAGATGCTGGCGCTGTTCATCGGCAGCGGCCCCGCCTTCCGTCCGGCCAAGACGCTGCCGATCTTCGACAATATCGATATCCAGCCCCTGCTCGCCCGGCTGCTGCGGATCGACGGCGGCAAGGTCGACGGAAGCGCTCGCACATTCGACGGAGCGCTGCGCTGATCGCATGGTGCCGCCCACACGTATCTGATAGGCTTGCCGCCTCTCGAGTGGAGACGGCGTTTGGGGGTGGAGCGCCTCGACGGCTGGAAGGCCATCGCGACCTTTCTGAACCGCGACGAGCGGACGGTGCGGCGCTGGGAGGCGACGCGCGGCCTGCCTGTGCATCGTATTCCGGGCGGCGAACGGCCCCGCATCTGGGCAGACCCTGCGGAGCTGCGCGACTGGCTTGCTCGTGGCGGCGCGGAGGAAGAGACTGTCGCGCTTCCGCCCACGCGGACAAGGTGGCGCCTGATGCTGGTGGGGGCCGCGCTTGTTGCCTCCGTGCCCATCGGCGTCGCTGCCTGGCTCGCCCGGGAGCCGGCCGTGGCGGTGCCCTACCGGGATGATCAAGCGCGCGAGTTGTACCTACGAGGCGTGTTCCTCTGGAACGGCCGGACGCCCCAGGGCATCGCGGAGGCCACACGCATTTTTCAGCGGCTTGCGGCCGATCACCCGCGCCAGCCCGAAGCATTCGCGAAGCTCGCCGATTGCTACCTGCTCCAGCGCGAGTTCGGCACGCTCCCCGAACCTACCGCCTACGCCCGTGCCAGAGCCGCCGCTCACGCGGCACTGAAGCGCGATCCGCGCTCACCCGGCGGGCTGAGGGCACTCGCCTTTGTCCGCTTCTGGCATGACGCTGACCCGGCTGCGCTCGATCTCTTCGCCCAGGCGGCCGCACTCGATCCCCGCTCGGCTCAGACCCAGCTTTGGTACGCCAATGCCCTCTCGACACGCGCCCGTCATGCCGAGGCGCAAGCGGCCTTCGCCAAGGCACGCGCGCTCGACCCAAATAACTCCGCCATCATCGCCGATCAGGCCTTCGACCTACTCTTCTCCGGCCGAACCGAAGAAGCCGAACGGCTGATCAGGGCGGTGCTGGCCGTCCAGCCAGGACTGAGCAGCGCCCATCGCGCGCTGGCCTGGGCATCGCTCAGGCGGGGCGACGACCTGACCTTCCTTGCCGAAGCGCGGGAGGCGGCGCGTCTGCGCGGCGATCGTATTGCGATTGCCGAGCTCAGCGAGGCTGAGGCCGCCCTCGCAGCCGGTGGACGCGGCGCGATGCTCCAGAGCTTGGCAAGTGCGAAGGAGGCCCAGCAGCGCCGGACGGGTTATGGGCATGTGGAGGCGGCCTTCCTCCATGCCGCCGCTGGCGACCGACGCGGCGTCCAGCTGGCGCTTGCCCAGGCGAGCCGCACTCCGGAGGCGATCTCGCTGCCGGTCGCCCGATCCTACGCCAATGTCCGCTAATGCCCGCTTGTGCCCGCTCGCGCCGCTAACGCCTGCACGCCCCCGTGGGGCACCCTGGCTGGACCGGGCCTGTGTGCCCGGCAACAAGGGGTGACACATGTTTGGAAGAGTAGCTTCGGCGGCCCTGCTTGCCGCCACCGTCCTCGCCGCGCCGGCGAGCGCCGCGACCTATACCCTGTCGTTCACCGGCACGGTTGCCAACACGCAGTTCAGCAGCTTCACCTTCAACGGCCGCCTCTATGAGGCCGGTCGGCTGATCCTCGATCCGAGCGACACGCTGCCCGCCACCTTCGAAGCGGGCGACCGGATCGAGTTCTCGGTCAGCTTCGACCAGCCGTTCGAAGTGCCGGGGTCGGGCGAGCAGTTCATCGGCCTCAACTTCGAAGGCGAGACGGACGGCGTCCTGCCCTCGACATCTGGCGAGCTGAGCTTCAGCGATCCAGTCGGGGTCGGCCCGGGTCCATTCAATGTAGGATGTGGAAACTGCCTCTCCGCCCTGCTCTTCAACGGCAGCAGCGGCACCGTTAGCTTCACGGGGTTGAGTGGCTTCATCGACATCGACGCTCTCACCGAGCCCTATGAGCTGAACCAGGTTTCCATCAGCTTCCAGAACTCGAATCCCGTGCCCGAACCTGCCAGCTGGGCATTGCTGATCGCGGGCTTCGGCTTGGTCGGAGCGGCCTCGCGCGCCCGCCGCACGGGGCTGGCCGCAGCCTGATCCGTTCCGGCCCGTCAGCGCGTTGCGACCCGTCGCTGTGGCTGGAGCGGATGCGGGGGCGGCATGACCATGCCGTCCCCCGCCTCTGCTTCTGCGGGAGCAAGCGCATCGTCGGCGCGTTCGGAGCCGAATGCAGACCATCGCTCCCGCGCAGCTCAGTCGCGAACTCCGCCTCGAGACGAGTCCTGACCTGACCCGCCGCCGCTGGGGCATTGGCCTCAGTCTGGTCGGCGCGGCGATCGGTGGCGTGGTGACCGCCTACCAGACCGGCCTGATCAGGCGCCTGCCCGACATTTTGCCTGGCCGCATTTGGGATGCGGAGAAGGTCGATGCCTCCGACTACGCCTACAAGCGCCTGCAGACACCCGACGCGACCATGATGGTGGCAACTTATGCGGTTACGGCCGCGATCATCTCGGCCGGCGGAAAGAACCGCGCGGAGCAAGCGCCGATGTTGCCGATCGCCGCTGCTCTCAAGGCAGCCTTCGACTTCGTCACGTGCGTGAAGCTCGGGCGGGAAGAGTGGGCCGCGAACAAGGCGCTGTGCAGCTGGTGCCAGGTGGCAACCGGACTCTCTGCCGCGACGCTGGCGCTGACGCTCCCGGAAGCTGTCCGCGCGTCCAAGGCTCTCGCCTGAGCCTCTCCGACTGCTTGCAGGCTCGCCTGCCCTGCGCAAAGCTGCCCCGGCCGGCACGGGAGTGGTCATGCAATATTGGGAAGACATCGAGATCGGGGCGCGGTCCAGCTTTGGCCGCTACGAGGTCACGCGCGAGGAGGTCATCGACTTCGCGTCGAAATACGACCCTCAGCCTTTCCATCTTTCCGACGAGGCCGCCGCGCAGACCTATTTCGGCCGCCTCTCCGCCTCGGGCTGGCACACGTGCGCGATGATGATGCGCATGCTGGTCGATCACATGAAGACGCAGGACCAGGCTGGGCTTGGCTCTCCGGGTATCGACGAGTTGCGCTGGCTGAAGCCCGTCTATCCGGGCGATACGCTGCGCGCCCAGAGCGTGGTGATCGACAAGACGCCGTCCAAGAGCCGGCCCGACATGGGCAGCTACCGGGGCCAGACCACGATCCTCAACCAGCATGACGAGCCCGTGATGACCTTGAAGTCCATCGGACTGATCCGCCGCCGGCCTGAAAACGGCTGAACGTCCACCGCGTTCGACGAACGTCAACGGATCATACCGGACAGTATCGACTTCCGGCCGAGACACGTTAACGGAACAGGCTTGTGTTGGACTCCTCGCGGGCAGCTTCAGGCATGACGAAACAGGCGGCGCCCACATTCATGCTCGGGTGCCTGCTCGCACTTGCTGCGTGCAACAGCGCGGAGCAGCCCAAGGGCGGCCCGGCTGGTCCGGGCGGACGCGGCGGCACGCCGGAGGTTGGCTTTGTCGTCGTCCAGCCCGCCACTGTCGCGCTCACCACCGAACTGGCAGGGCGCACGACGCCCTATGCCGTCTCCGAAGTGCGCCCGCAGATCAGCGGCGTCGTGCAGCGCCGCTTTTTCACCGAAGGCAGCTATGTGCGGGCGGGGCAGACGCTGTACCAGATCGATCCGCGGCTGAACGAAGCAACGACCGCTCAAGCCCAGGCTAACCTGGCTGCAGCTCAGGCCACGGCGGAGGCGGCGCGCATCCGCGCCAACCGTCTGCGCCCCCTCGCCCAGATGCAGGCAGTGAGCCAGCAGGACTATACCGACGCCGCGGCCCAGGCCCGCCAGGCGACCGCGGCGGTCGAACAGCAACGCGCGGCGCTCCGCACCGCGCAGGTGACCCTTGGCTTCACCCGTGTGCCGGCACCGATCAGCGGCAGGATCGGCCGATCTCTGTTCACCGTCGGCGCTCTCGTCACGGCCAACCAACCCGATCCGCTTGCCACCATCCAGCAGCTCGACCCGATTTTCGTCGACATCCAGCAGTCCACGGCAGAGCTGCTGACGCTTCGTCGTTCTCTGTCCCGAGGCGATGTGATGCCCGCTCGCGCCGCCGTGCGGCTGAAGCTGGAGGATGGCAGCGACTATAACCTGACCGGCACCATCCAGTTCTCCGAGGTGGTCGTCGATCCGGGCACCGGCACGGTCACCCTCCGCGCAAGTTTCCCCAATCCGCAGGGCGTGCTGCTGCCCGGCATGTTCGTGCGCGCAAGTTTTGCGCAGGCGGTCGAGAGCAGCGCCTTCCTCGTGCCCCAGCAGGCGGTCAGCCGCGATCCACAGGGCAACGCGACGGTCATGCTGGTGGGCCGCAACAATCGCTCCGAGCAGCGCCGGGTTCGCTCCGATCGCACGCAAGGCGCCTTTTGGGTGGTGACCGGCGGCCTCAATGCGGGCGACCGGGTGATCACCCAGGGCCTTGGCCGCCTGAGGCCCGGTCAGCCGATCAAGCCTGTGCCTGCCAGCGCGCCACAGCGCATCGACCCCAATCGTCCGGCACCCGGCGGAGGCCGCCCCGGCGGCCGAGGCTAGGCCGGCGCGATGATCTCTCGCATCTTCATCGATCGCCCGATCTTCGCCTGGGTGATCGCGACCCTGATCATGTTGCTGGGTCTGGGCGCGCTCTTCTCGCTGCCGATCGCGCAATATCCGGACGTCGCGCCCCCGCAGGTGAACATCCGCGCCAACTATCCCGGCGCAAATGCGGAGACGGTCGAGAACAGCGTCACCCAGGTTATCGAGCAGCAACTCTCGGGCATCGATGGTCTGCTCTATTTCAGCTCCACCTCCAACGCCCGCGGTGGCGTCGCCATCACCCTGACCTTCGAGAAGGGTACGGATGCCGACACCGCACAGGTGCAGGTCCAGAACCGCGTCCAGCAAGCCCTGCCCCGCCTGCCGCAGCAGGTACAGCAGCAAGGCCTGACCGTCACCAAGTCCAACCCCGACTTCCTGATGATCGTGGCCGTCTACGACCAGACCGATCAGGTCACCAACCGCGACGTGTCCGACTGGATCGAATCGAACATGCGCGATCCGATCAGTCGGTTGCCGGGGGTCGGCGACACCAACGTGTTCGGCTCCCAATATGCGATGCGCATCTGGCTGAACCCGGCCCAGCTCACCGCGTATCAGCTCATGCCGGGCGACGTTGTCCAGGCCATTCAGGCTCAGAACACGGAAATTACGGCGGGGGAGATCGGCGGGCAGCCCATGCCGCCCGAGCAGATGCTGAATGCGACCGTCACCTCCCAGTCGCGCCTGCAGACGCCGGAGCAGTTCCGCGCTATCCTGCTGAAGACGCTGCCGAACGGCGCCACCGTGCGGCTGGGCGACGTGGCGCGGGTCGAACTCGGCTCGGAGAACTACAATGTCGTCAGCCGGATCAACGGGCACCCGGGCGCCGGCTTTGCCATCTCGACTGCACCGGGCGCGGACGCGCTGACAACGGCGGAACTGGTGAAGGCCGAGGTCGCGCGCATCTCGCGCAACTTCCCGCCGGGCTACGCCTTCGCCTTCCCGAACGACGCCACCGACTTCATCAAATTGTCGATCGAAGAAGTCGTCATCACGTTGATCGAGGCGGTCATCCTCGTGGTCATCGTCATGTTCGTGTTCCTGCAAAGCTGGCGCGCGACCCTCATTCCGACGATCGCCGTGCCAGTGGTTCTGCTCGGCACCTTCGCCGTGTTCGCGGTGGCCGGCTTTTCGATCAACACGCTGACCCTGTTCGGCCTCGTCCTCGCCATCGGCCTGCTCGTCGACGATGCCATCGTGGTCGTGGAGAATGTCGAGCGGCTGCTCGAGGAAAATCCCGAGATGAGCCCGCGCGAAGCGACCATCCAGTCGATGAGCGAGATCTCGACGGCGCTGATCGCCATCGCGCTAGTGCTCTCCGCCGTGTTCCTGCCGATGGCTTTCTTCGGCGGCTCGACCGGCGTGATCTATCGGCAGTTCTCGGTGACGATCGTCTCCGCGATGATCCTGTCGGTGGTCGTTGCGCTGGTCCTCAGTCCCGCCCTCACCGCCACGCTGCTGAAGCCCAAGCACAATGGCCACATCACCTCCTCGCGCTTCCCGCGCCTCGCGGCCTGGACCGAACGCGCGCGCAACGGCTTCAACAAAGGCTTCGCGCGCATGGTCGACCGCTACATCCACGCCGCGCGGCGGGTGGTCGATCGCAAATGGCTGTTCCTTGGCATCTATGCGGTCACGGTGGCGCTCCTCGCCGCTCTGTTCCTGCGCCTGCCGACCAGCTTTCTTCCAACCGAGGATCAGGGCTTCGCCCAGGCCCAGATCCGCCTTCCAGCCGGTGCCACGCTCGCCCGCACGCAGCAGGTGCAGCGGCAGGTCGAAGACTATCTGCTGCGCGGACCCGAGGCGAAGAATGTGGACGTGCTGTTCACGGTTGCCGGCGGCGGCGGCGGCGGCCCGTCCGGCCAGAATGCGGGCAACGCCTTCATCAACCTTGCCGACTGGGAGCAGCGCGAACGCGCCGAGAACAGCGCCGAAGGCATCACGGAGCGGCTCGGCCGCGCCTTTGGCGGTCTGCGGGACGCCCAGATCTTCGCGCTGGTACCACCCGCGATCCGCGGCTTGGGCCAGTCGAGCGGCTTCCAGATGCAGCTTCTCAACTCGGGCGGGCTCTCGCGCGATGAGTTCAAGGCGGCGCGCGACCGGCTGCTCGAGCTCGCGACCGCGGACCAGACGCTGACCGGGGTGCGTCCGAGCGAGTTGCCGGACACGCCGAACCTCCGCGTCGATCTCGACCAGCAGAAGCTTGCAGTCCTCGGCCTCAGCCAGGCCGATGTGAACCAGACGCTTTCGACCGCCTGGGGCGGACGCTACGTCAATGACTTCATTGATCGCGGCCGCGTCAAACGCGTGTTCGTGCAGGGCGACGGCCCCTATCGCGCGGCGCCAGAGGACCTCTACCAATGGTTCGTGCGCGGGCAGAACGGGCAGATGGCGCCCTTCTCATCCTTTGCCCAGACTTCGTGGCAGGTCGGCCCAGTCTCGCTGGGCCGCTTCGGCGGCGTGCCTTCCTACGAGATCCAGGGCCAGGCGGCACCCGGCACGAGCTCGGGCGAGGCGATGGACCGGATCATGGAGCTGGCCGGCCAGATCCCGGGCGTTTCGGTCGCCTGGAGCGGCCTGTCCTATCAGGAGCGGCTGTCCTCCGGCCAAGCACCGATCCTGTACGGCCTGTCGCTGCTCGTCGTCTTCCTCTGCCTCGCCGCCCTCTACGAGAGCTGGTCGATCCCCGTCGCCGTGCTGCTCGTCATCCCGCTGGGGCTTGTCGGGGCCGTCTTCGCAGTGACGCTGAGAGGGCTGCAGAACGACGTCTATCTTCAGATCGGCCTGCTCACGACCATGGGGCTGGCCGCCAAGAACGCGATCCTCATCATCGAGTTCGCGGAACAAGCCGAAAAGCAGGGCAAGCGCGTGATCGACGCCGCGCTCGAAGCTGCGCGCATCCGCCTTCGCCCGATCCTGATGACCAGCCTCGCCTTCATCTTCGGTGTGCTCCCGCTCGCCCTCTCGACCGGCGCCGGCGCGAAGAGCCGCGTCGCCATCGGCACCTCCGTGATCGGCGGCATGCTGACGGCGACGATTCTCGCCATCTTCTACATCCCGCTCTTCTACGTCCTCGTCCGCCGCGGCGTCCGCGACGGCCGCGCCTGGTTCAACCGCCGGCGCGGAAAGGCGGCGGAGGCATGAGCACGATCAAGCCCTGTACTCCGGCGAAGGCCGGAGCCTTGCGTCGCAGAACTCCGGCCTTCGCCGGAGCACTTGCGATCCTGCTCTCAGCCTGCACGCTCGGGCCGAAATACGAGCGCCCGGCCCCGCCGATCCCCCTCTCATGGCCGGTCGGTGACGCATATCTCCGCCAGTCCGAGGCCACCCTCCCCACCGTCAGCTATCGCGACATCTTCCGCGATCAGCGCCTGCAGCAGATCGTCGAGAGCGCTCTCGCCAATAATCAGGACCTGGCGCTCGCCGCCGCCAACATCGCCGCTGCGCGCGAGCAGTTCCAGGCGCAGCGCGGCGCCTTCTTCCCCAACATCGTCGCGAGCGGAAGCGCGACCGAGACCGATCGCGGCAACGGCGCGGGCACGGGCGTCGGCCGCGCCGCCTCGGGCCGCCAGCTGTTCCTCAATACCCAGCTTGGCATCTCCAACTACGAGATCGACTTTTTCGGGCGGATCACGTCGCTGACCGAGGCCGCGCGCAACCGCTTCTTCGCGCAGGAGGCGGCAGCGCGCTCCGTGCGGCTGCTGCTCGTCGGCGACATCGCCAGCGCCTGGTTCACCTACGCCGCGGACCGCGACCTGCTGGAGATTGCCGAGCGCACCGTCGGCAACGCCGAGCAGAGCGTGCGCCTCACCCGGGCACGCCTCGACGGCGGCATCGCTCCGCGCACCGACCTGCGCCAGGCCGAGCAGGTGCTGCAACAAGCCCGTGCCGACGCTGCCCAGGCCCGCACCGCGCTGGCGCAGGACGTAAACCTGCTTCAGCTGCTGGTCGGTGCCCCGGTCAGCCCGGGCCTGCTGCCGCTTTCTCTCAGCGACGTCGAAGAAAGTGTTGTCGAGCTACCAGCCGGGCTCGAGTCCACGATCCTCTTGCGCCGTCCGGACGTGGTACAGTCCGAATATCAGCTCCGTGCCGCCAACGCGCAGATCGGCGCCGCCCGCGCTGCGCTGTTCCCGCGCTTCAGCCTGACCAGCGCGCTCGGATTCGCCAGTTCGACCCTGTCGTCGCTGTTCACCGGCGACGCCTTCAACTGGTCGATCGGGCCAGGGGTCAGCTACTCCATCTTCCAGGGCGGCACCGCCAGCGCCAACGCGCGTGCGAGCGAGTTTCAGCGTGACGCCGCGCTCGCCACCTACCGGCGCACGATCCAGACCGCGTTCCGCGAAGTCTCCGACGCGCTCGCCCGGCGTGGCACCATCGAGGAGGAACTCCGCGCCCAACGCGCCAACCGCGCCGCCTCCGACGATAATTTCCGCCTCAGCGAGGCGCGCTTCCGTGGCGGCATAGACCCATTCCTGCAGACGCTGATCGCGCAACGCAGCCTCTACGCCGCCGAGCGCCAGCTCGTCGCGACCCGCCTGACCCGGGTGCAGAACCTCGTGCAGCTCTACCGGACCTTGGGCGGTGACTCGCAGCTCGACGCGACCACCCGGGGTCCGGTGCCCGTCAGCGCTCGCTGAAGCTGTCGGCAAGTTCCCGCCGAAGCACGGCCTTCTCGACCTTTCCCATCGCGTTCCGCGGAAGGGCGTCCCGCAGCACCACCCGTTTCGGCCGCTTGTAGGCAGCGAGACTTCCGCGCAGCGCCTCTGTAATCTGGTCCTCATTCAAGTTCGCACCCGTTTGGGCAACCACAATGGCGATCACACCTTCGCCGAAGTCCGGATGCGGTGCGCCGACGACCGCCACCTCCGCCACGCCGTCGATCTGCTCGATTGCTGCCTCCACCTCGGCCGGATAGACGTTGAACCCGCCCGAGATGATCAGATCCTTGGCCCGGCCGACGATCCAAAGATAACCGTCCTCGTCGAACCGCCCGAGATCGCCGGTCATGAACCAGGCATCGGCCGTGAACGCCTCCGCCGTCTTCTCCGGGTTTCGCCAATAGCCGCGCGTGACGTTCGGCCCGCGCACTTCGATGCCGCCGACGCCGTCTCCATCGGGCGCGTCGATCCGGATGTCGGTGCCCGGCAGCGGCGGCCCCACGCTCCCGGCGCGGCGGTCTCCGTCATATGGATTGGAGGCGAGCATCCCCGTCTCGGTCATGCCATAGCGTTCGAGGATGCGGTGCCCGGTCCGGTCCTCCCATGCCTCGTGCGTTTCGGCCGAGAGCGGGGCCGAGCCCGACACGAACAACCGCATGGTGGCGCACAGCTCAGGCGTCAGCTCCGGCCGGGCGAGCAGCCGGGTGTAGAAGGTCGGGACCCCCATCAACACCGTCGCCCGCGGCATCGCGTGGATGATCGCATCGGCATCGAAGCCGGGCATCCACAGCATCGCCGCGCCCGATCCCAACGCGCAGTGCGTTGCGACGAACAGCCCATGCACATGGAAGATGGGCAACGCGTGGATCAGACGGTCGGTGGCCGTGAACCGCCATTCCCGGATCAGCGTAACCGCGTTCGACGTGAGATTGCCCTGGCTCAACATCGCACCCTTTGAGCGCCCTGTCGTGCCTGAGGTATAGAGGATCGCCGCTAGGTCGTCCGAGCCAAGCGCCGGACCTTCAAAGTCGGCAACCGGAGCCGAGCCCAGCTCTGCGAGCAGCCGATCATGGACGAACAGCGCCGGCTCCGCATCCTCAAGAAAATAGTCGAGCTCGGCGCGCGTGTAGCCCGGATTCAGCGGCACATAGACAATCCCGCTCCGCACCGCGGCCAAGTACAGCAGCAGCGCCTCCACGGACTTGCCCGTCTGCACGACCATCCGATCACCAGCCGACAGGCCGCGCCCCGCCAGCGCCGCCGCGATCCCGTCCACACGGGCCAGGAGCTCGCCAGAGCTGAGCGCCGCACCGCCCGACTCGATCAGCGCAGGTGCGGACGGGTTGGAGAAGCCGGAGCGAAGTGTCTCGAACAGGGACGACATGCCCTTTTCGGAACACCTGCCGCACGTGCGACGTCAAGCCGCCATTGCGTACAGCGGCAAAGCGCGGCATCTCCCGCCGCCATCCAGCATGAGGTCTCATCACATGAAGCGACTGCTCGGCCTGATCGTCCTTGCACTCGCCGCTACTCCTGCCCCCGCCCAGACCCGCGCCGAAGCCGAGCTGATCAAGCTGGAGCAGGATTATGCGCGCGCGCTGATCGCCAAGGACATGACCTTCCTTCGCGCCTTCTATGCGCCCGACTGGCGCGGCGGCAATTGGCTCGGCTTTACCAGCAAGTCTGCGCTGCTCCGAAAGATCCAGGACCGGCGCTACCTGGTGCGATCGATGAAGCTGCGCGACATCCGCGTGAAGTTCGCCGGCCCAGTCGCCATCGTGCAAGGCGTGGACGAGGAAGTCACGTCGATGAGCGGCCGCGATACGAGCGGCATCTGGCTCTTCACTGACGTGTTTGCGCGCCGCGGCGGCCGCTGGGTCGCGATCGCCAGCCAGACGACCAAGCTGGAGCCGGCCAGCCGTTAGCGGCTGGCGAACTCGCGCGGGTCGAGCCCGTCGCGGCCATAGACATCCTCGAGGAACTGCACGCCGCCCGCCTCCAGCGGCTGCACCGTCAGATAGGTGAGATAGACCGGCACCGGCTCAGGCAGCGGAACATGCTGTTCGGGAGCCGCGCCCGGCGCGACAACGGGTTGCCGGAACAGCCACTGGCCGAGGCGATCCGCATCCTCCAGCCGCACGCAGCCCGAACTGAAGAACCGCGCCGGCCGCGCCATCAGCTCGGGCTCGTTCGTATCGTGCAGGTAGATGCCGAGATCGTTCGGGAACATGAACTTGACCCGGCCCATCGCGTTCTCGGGGCCCGGCAGCTGGCGCACGCGGATCCGCTGGCGGCCATCCGCAACCGCTCGCCAGTCGATCTGCTCGGGTGCCAGCACCGCTGCGTTCGCCTCCCAGCCCGACACCGCCTCAAAGCCGAGCCGCTGGAGCGAGGCCCCGTTCAGCACGCGGCTGACCACCCGCTTGTAAGCGAGATCGTCGGGCACGTTCCAATAGGGGTTGAGCGTTGCGAACCGGAGCATGCCGGCCAGCATCGGCGTCTGCTGGTCGGGCTTGCCGACCACGACGCGCATCCGCCCCGCCTCGGCACCGTCTTGATAGTAAGTGAGCTGCTGCGCTGCGACGTTGACGGTGACGTGGCGCGTATGGGGCCCAGGCAGCCCGCGCGCACGATCGAGATTGAGCGCGATCTTGCGGTCGTACCAATAGGCGCTGCGATTGAGCGCGGCGATGGTCCCGCCGCCTGCCACACCGTCCGGCTTGAGCCCATGCGCCGCCTGGAACGCGCGCACCGCCGAGGCCACGGTCTTGTCGAACTTGCCCATCGGCTCCAGCCCAAGCCGTTCGCGCAGGGCCCAGACCCGGTCCCCAGCCATGTTGGGCTTGAGGGCGGGTCCTTCCGGCACCCAGGTCCCGGGCAGGTTGGACCAGCGCTGGCGGCGCTCCGCCATGATCCGGCGCAGGCCGGCATAAGCGGGGTCCATCCAGCCCATGTCGCGAACATAGGCGTTGATATCGGGCGCAACCGAGGCCCAGCGCAGCACATCGGCTTCCGCCAATTTCTTCGGCCGAAGTTCCTCGTCGAGGTAGCGAATCTCGGCGGCCGGCGCCCGCCGGACATCACGCACATAGCGTGCAAAGGCTTGGGACAGCTTCACTTCGGCCCGGGCGAGCGCATCCGCGCTGTTCGCGCTGCCGAGCAGCTCTTTGAGCTCGCGCGCGTCGTAGCTGGAGGGCTCCAGCCCGTCGATATCGGCCGTTTCCAGATAGCCGACCAGCGTGTGCGCGGCTGGGGTAAGCGCGCCGTCCTTGACCCAGATCGGCCAGAAACCCCTGGCCTCGTAGACCTCCTTGAACTTGCCGCCGATCCGGTCCTTGACCGCAAGAGCGAGAGCATCCGGCGACGAGGCCGGCTGGGCGGCGACCGGCGCGGCCGTGATCAACAATGCGGCAAGATACGCACCGCGGGCAATGTTAAGCAACGTCACACCCCTTCAGGAGGGAAAGGGGCGGGCAACGAACGAGCCCGCCCTGAAACATCAGATACCACGCTCGCCCGACGGAGCCGGAGCGGGCTGCATCATCTGCGGCTGCGGACATGGCGGCGCCTGGAACGCCACGAAAGTGCCGTCCGAGGTGTAATAGCCGTCGACGATCCCGTCGCCATTGCGATCGGCCGCGACCGAGCCGACGATCACGCCGGGCCAAGCCGGCGGAGCGGGCGCAACGGCCACGTCCTCATCCATGTTGGTGCAGGCGGCGAGCCCGATCGAAGCGGCCACGAGCAGGCCAAAATGTGTAACCCTCATTTCTCTTCTCCCAGAACATGCGCGGCCACCTCGAAGGGGGTGCGAGCGGCCCGCACCCGACGAACGCCACCACCGCACTCTCGTTCCATCGCCGGAACACTGTCCGCTTTCGGTCAGGGCTGGTCGGGAGCTTCAGCGCCCAGCTTCTCCGCGATCCGCCGCACCTCCTCGTCGCTGGGCGGCTCCGGCAGCCCCTCCTGGTCGGGCGCGAGGCTGTCGTCGGGGATGCCGGGGCCCGTGCCCGCGACCGTCTCATCGAGCGGGCGGGCGTTTGTGCCGCCATCGCGCTGGTCCATCTTCTTCTCCTTCATTCGGCCGGTTGCACGCGGTCGTGGCGGCGCCCGAACAGGGCCAGGCCCACGATCAGCAGAGCCTCGGACACGCTCAGGCCATAGGGCAATGCACCCTCTTTCGCGGGCACCGGCTGCGCTTGCGGCGCCTCGGCCGGCTTGCGAGCCGGGGGTGCAGGATTTCCGTTCTCGTCCGGTGCAACGCGGTCGGCCATCTCGGCCCCACGCTGGCCCAGCGGGCGCTCCGGCCCCTTGGTCGTGTCTCGCGCGGTTTGGTGCTCCAGCTCCGAGTTGAGCTCCGCACCGAGCAGCAGCAGCAAGGCAGACAGGTACAGCCAGGTCAGCAGCACCACGACTGCGCCCAACGAGCCATAGGTCGCATTGTAGTTGCCGAAATTCGCCACATAGATGCCGAAGCCGGCGGTCAGCACTCCGAAGCCCAAGGCGGCGAACACCGAGCCCGGCGTGAGCCAGGTCCATTTGGCTTTGTCGCGGTCCGGCCCGTAGCGGTAGAGCGCCGCGACTGCCCCCGCGCCAATCCCGGCCAGCAGGAGCCAGGAGACGAGCCGCCCGAGGAACAGCAAGGCTCCCGGTGCGCCCGGGAAGATCCGGTCCAGATGCGCGAAGACGGTGATCGCCGCCATGGCGAGGCCCACGACCAGCACAGCGCCGAGCACCATCGCCAGGTTCAGCAGCGTCTTCTTGATGAAGCCGCGCGTCTCCTCTTCCTCATAGGCGATATTGAGCGCAGTGACGATCGCGCCCGTGGCCTTGGTCGCACCCCAAAAGGCCAGCGCCAGGGCGAGCAACAGCCCGAGACCCTTCTTGCCCGACGCGGTGTTCACCACGTTCATCAGCTGCTCGCCGATGAGCTTGGCCGCGTCGCCGGGCAGCATGGTCGAGAGTTCCTGGAAGTGGCGCACCACCGAGCTCGGCTCCGCGACCAGGCCATAGGTCAGCACCACCGCGCCGAGCAGCGGCACGATTGCGAGAAAGGCGTAGAACGCGACGCCGGAGGCGATCAGGGAGAGGTTGTCCTTCCCCATCTCCGCCCAGCTGCGCTTCAGCACATCGAACCAGCCTTTTGCCGGCATTTGCCAAGGGCTTGCCGCGTCTCGTCCGCGTTGATCGGTCATGGCGGGCAGAACGAGCGGGAAAGATTTCCGCTCCCCTGCAACGGGACGCACCTCGCTTCGTTACGCCCCCATGCCCGATCCGCAGCCGATCCTGCAGCCTGGCCAGAATTGCTGGCGGCTGGTTCAAGCCGACCGGGCGAGCGTCATCATCGACGCGGCGGACTATTACCGCCTGGCCAAGCGGGCCATGCTGAAGGCCGAGCGCCAGATCATCATCATCGGCTGGGACTTCGACACTCGCATCTTTCTCGACCGCGAGGACGGCAGCGACGAGCAGACCGATGACGTGCCGAACGAACTCGGCCCCTTCATCCAGTGGCTCGCGAACAACCGCCCCGGACTTTGCATCCATATCCTCAAATGGGACGTCGGCGCGCTGAAGCTGCTGGGCCGCGGCACGACCCTGTTCCGCGTCGCCAAATGGATGTGGCACGACCAAATCACGTTCAAGCTGGACGGGGCGCATCCGACGGGTGCCAGCCACCACCAGAAGATCCTTGTCATCGACGACCGGCTCGCCTTTTGCGGCGGCATCGACATGACGGCGGATCGCTGGGACACGCGCGAGCACAAGCCCGACCATCCCGGCCGCCGCCGCCCGACCACCCGCCGCCGCTATTCGCCCTGGCATGACGCCACGATGGCCGTCGATGGTGCGGCGGCAAAAGCGCTTGGAGAGCTGGCGCGGGAGCGCTGGACCGTCGCCGGTGGCGACCCGCTGGCCGTGCCCGAAGGCACGCAGGATCCTTGGCCCCCCTCGCTCGAACCCCAGTTCACCAATGCAACGATCGGCATTGCCCGCACCCGAGGCGAATGGGAGGAGCGGCCGGAGGTCCGAGAGAACGAGCGACTCTTTCTCGACGCGATCCGCTCGGCGGAACGCTTCCTCTATGCGGAGAACCAGTATTTCGCCTCTCGCCGCATCACCGAGGCGATCGCCGAGCGGCTGAAGCAGGCGGACGGGCCCGAGTTCGTGCTGGTCCAGCCCGTCAAGGCCGACGGCTGGCTTGAAGAGGAAGTCATGGGCCCGGCCCGCGCGCAGCTCATCGACTCGCTCTCGCAGCTACCGGGCGCACATCGCTTTCGCATCTACACGCCGGTGAACGCGGCGGGCGAGGACATCTATGTCCACGCCAAGATCATGATCGTCGACGACCGGCTGCTCCGCGTCGGCTCGTCCAACATGAACAACCGCTCGCTTGGCCTCGACAGCGAGTGCGACCTCGCGATCGATTGCGCGTTGCCCAGCAATGACGGGTTTGGACCCACGATCGAGGCGATCCGCTGCGACCTGATGGGCGAGCATCTGGGAGTTGCCCCCGGGCAGGTGCGTTCGGTCCTCTCCCAGAGTGGCTCGCTCATCCACACGGTCGAGGCGCTCCGCAGCGACGGCCGCAGCCTGCAGCCGTTCGTGGCGCCGGACTTTTCGGAGCTGGAACACAAGGTCGCCAGCAGCGAATCGCTCGATCCCGAACACCCCGAGGAGCTGTTCGAGCCGATCGGCCGCCGCAAGCTAACGCGGCGCCTGCCGCTTCCGACTTAGACCACGCGCTCCATCCAGCCATGCGGATCGGGCGCTCGGCCGAACTGGATGTCGGTGAGTTGCTGTCGCAGGCGTTCGGTCAGCTGGCCCGGGCCCCCGCTGCCAACGGCGAAGTCGATCCCATCGCCCTTCACCCGTCCGATCGGCGTCACCACAGCTGCGGTGCCGCAGGCGAAGGCCTCGACCAGCCGTCCGCTCTCCACATCGGCCTGCCACTCCTCGATGCTGTACGGCGCTTCCTCGACGATCAGCCCCTGGTGGCGCGCCAACTGGATCAGCGAGTCCCGCGTCACGCCGGGCAGGATCGTGCCGCCCAGCGGAGGCGTGCGCAGCCGCCCGTCGTCGAAGACGAAGAAGACGTTCATGCCCCCCAGCTCCTCGACCCAGCGGCGCTCCACCGCATCGAGGAACACGACCTGCTCGCACCCCTGCCTATTAGCCTCGGCGAGCGCCACCAGGCTCGCCGCATAGTTGCCGCCGCACTTCGCCGCTCCGGTGCCGCCCGGCGCCGCGCGGGTGTAGGTCTTGGATGCCCAGAGCGTGATCGCCTTGACCTCGCCCTTCCAATAGGAACCCACCGACGAAGCGATCACGGCATAGATATATTCGGCGGAGGGCTTCACCCCCAGGAACACCTCGCTCGCGATCATGAAGGGACGGAGATAGAGCGCTCCGTCGGCAATGGTCGGCACCCAGTCGCGATCGGTGCGCACCAGTGCCCGGACGGATTCAAGGAAAATCTCCTCCGGCAGCTCCGGCATCGCCATCCGGCGCGCCGAGTCCTGCAGGCGCCGGGCGTTAGCGCTGGGGCGGAACAGCCCGATGCCGCCGTCGGGCAGCCGATAGGCCTTGAGCCCCTCGAAAATCTCCTGCGCATAGTGAAGCACCGCCGACGCCGGATCGGTGGAGAGCGGCGCCCGCGCTTTGATACGGGCGCTGTGCCAGCCCTGCCCCTCCGTGTACCGCACGATCGCCATATGGTCGGTGAAGACCCGGCCAAAGCCCGGGTCCGCCAGCAGCGTGTCCCGCTCGGCAGCCGCCATCGGTGCGGCATTGGGCTCGATCTCGAACGTCAGCGTCATGGCCTCCCTCTCGCTTGCCGCCGACTAGGGCCAATGGCACAGGCCGCGCAATGGCCAGCTTTCCCACCGCCCTGTTCCTGCGCGAAGCCGAGGTTCGCCGCGGCCTTGAGCTGCTCTTCGCCGCACAAGGCGAGCTGGCCCGCGCGGTCGAGCCGATCCTGGCAGAGGCGAACCTCGGCCGCGCCCATCAGCGCGCACTCTACTATGTCGGCCGCCACCCGGACCTGACGGTCGGCGCGCTGCTCGGCCATCTCCGCGTGACCAAGCAGTCGCTGAACCGAGTCCTCACCGACCTGATCGAGCGCGGACTCGTCGAGACCAAGGTCGGCCGCAACGACCGCCGCCAGCGCCTGCTTCGCCTGACGCCCGACGGAGCGGGCCTGGAAGCGCAGCTGTTCGAAGCTATGCGCCTGCGGATGGCCGACGCCTATGCCAAGGCGGGGCAACAGGCCGTGGGGGGCTTCTGGACAGTGCTGGAAGGGCTCGTTTAGCTGGTCTGTTCGGCCAGTTCACGGCTCCGCCGAGCCGCCGCTTCAAGCGTTGCCAGAACCAGCGCCGGAAGGTCACAGTCGAGCACGTCGAGGCCGGCACGCGTCGTCCCTCCAGCACTGGCGACCTGCGCGACCAGCCGGGCCGGGCTTTCATTCGAGGCAAACGCCAGGCCGGCTGCCCCATCCACCATCGCCCTCGCCAGCCGCAGCGCCTGGTCCGGCGGAAGCCCGAGACGCGCGCCTGCCTCCGCCAGGGCCTCGATGAAGCGGAACAGGAAGGCCGGGCCGCTGCCGACCAGCGCGGTCAGCGCATCGAACAGCCCCTCGTCCGCGATCCACTCCCATGTCCCGAGCGGGGTCATCAACCGCTCCAGGTCCGCGCGGACCGGCCCCGCATCGCCGTGCAGCGCAACCGCGCCGCGTCCGATCGCGACCGGCATGTTGGGCATCGCGCGCACGATCGCCCCTGCGTTCGGAAAGCGCGTTCGCAGAGTGTCTGTGGTCGTGCCGGCAAGGATCGAGAGCAGCACGGTGTTCGGGCTCATGAGCCGGGCGACTGTCTCGCTCACCTGGTCCAGCTTCTGCGGCTTAACCCCCAGCAATAACAGCCGGGGTGCCGGGCCGTCCGGCACCTGCGTGAGCGTCCTGATGCCGGATGCAGGCGACGCCCCGCTCGGCCGGACCACGGTGACCGCATTTGGCGGGAGGCCGACATCGATCCACCGGCTGAGCATCGCCCCGGCCATGTTGCCGCAGCCGACGATCAGGATGGGCGCGTCCTCTGGCCAGATCGGGGTCATGGGCGGCGCTTAGCCCGAAATACTGCATCGCCGAAACTTTCTCTGCTCGAGCAATCCACTTGCGATTTTTCCGGGTCGCAGGCCTGAAGAAATTCGCTCCGCTGCCGTTACCAAGGGCATGAGCGACGCTTCCTCCGCACGGGCCGTGCCCATCGACATCTCGCCGGCGGCAGACCGCCGCGCGCCACACGACGATGCGCGGCAGCGCGGCAACCGGCTCGCAGACGCGGTGCGCACCTGGTTCGGCGGCAAGGAGGAGGCGCCTGCGGCCGTGCTGACGCCGGTCGTGCCGATCTTCCAGCGCATCGGTCAGTTCTTCGACACGCACCAGCTGGAGCCAACGCCACCCCATTACGAGCTGGTCCATGGCTATCTGACGCAGGTCGATCGCAAGCTGGTCGACGCCGTCGATCGCGCCATTGCCCGCATGGGCCGGCTCACGCCCGAAGCGGCCGAGCTGATCCTGGGCGAGGTCCGCACCGATATGTCGGCCGAGATGCTCGCCGGCCTGATCGACAAGGCGCAGACCGGCCTCACGCATATCGCCGGGCTCGCCAAGCAATCCGGCGCGGACGCCAAGGCCTATGGCCAGGCGCTCGAAACCAAGGTCGCCGATCTGCAGGGCGAATCGCCGGAGCAGGTGCTCGCTTCGCTGGTCGAACTGACCGGCTCGATGATCGAGAAGACGCGCGCTGCCGAACAGCAGCTGCGCGACGCCGGCAAGCAGATGAACCAGCTGCGCGGCAGCCTGGCCGAGGCCCGCCGCATTGCCGACAGCGATGCGCTGACCGGCCTCGCCAATCGCCGTGCCTTCGAGGCCCGGCTCCGCCGCGCGGTCGCGCATGCGCGTGAAACCGGCAAGCCCCTCTCGCTCGCCTTTTGCGACATCGATCATTTCAAGCAGATCAACGACACGCATGGCCATGATGTCGGCGATCGCATCCTGAAGTTCGTCGCGCAGCGGCTGGCCTCGGTGTCCGGCAACAACTGCTTCGTAGCACGGCACGGCGGCGAGGAGTTCGTGATGCTGTTCGAAGGCCTGCCCGCCGACCAGGCTGCGCGCATGGTCGACAACGTCCGTGCCGATCTCGAGGAACGCCGGCTGGTCGCCAAGCAATCGGGCGAACCGATCGGCAAGGTCAGCTTCTCGGCGGGCGTCGCTGCGCTGTCCGAAGCGGATACGGGCCGCGCCATGCTCCGCGCCGCCGACCAGGCGTTGTACCGCGCCAAGGCGGCGGGGCGGAACCGGGTGGAACTCGCAGGCTAGGCTATCAGGCTATGCAGTTCCCCTGCGAAAGCAGGGGCCCACCCCTGGGCTCCTGCCTGCGCAGGAGCACAGCAAACCTTCAAGCCTCGCCCTGCGTCTCGATCAGCGCAGCCGCGATCGCGTCGCGCGGCGACTTGCCGCCCCACAGCACGAACTGGAACACCGGATAATAGCGCTCGCACTCGTCGATCGCGCTCTCGATGACGCTTTCGGTCTGGGCGAGGGACATGCTCGGCTCCTCGCCCTCCAGCAGGGCTGCGTGGCGGAACAGCAGGATCCCGCTCGTGGACCACAGCTCGAAATGGCCCAGCCAGAGCTGCTCGTTCACCAGCCCGATCGTCTCGTAGATCGCGGCGCGCTTGTCTTCGGGCACCTTGATGTCCGGCAGGGCCAGGAACTGGAGCACCCGATCCTCGTCGCGCCACACGCCGCGCAGCTCATACTCGGTCCAGCTGCCCTTGACGGTTGCGATGATCTCGTCGTCCGCCGAGCGCTCATGGCTCCAGCCATGCGCCGCGAAATAGCTCTCAAGCATTTCGATCGGGGCGGCATTTTCGCCTTCGGCTTCTTCGAAATCTTCAAGCGTCATCATTGCCGTTCCCCGGTAGCGGCCCTTCATTGCCATAGTCGCAAGCCGCGAACATGGCGACAAGCACGCCCCTGTGGGCGAGTTCATAAAGCTGTGGATGGATAGGGAAGAACCTGTTCAAATAACAGGCGGCTGTTGCGCCCCCGGGCGCGACGCTTCGAGCGCTTCGATGCGGAGGCGCAGCGCGTCGGCCTCGTCGCGGGCGGCGGCGGCCATCGCCTTGACTGCCTCGAACTCGTCACGGCTGACAAAGTCCATGCCGCCGACCCATTCCTTCATCCGCTCCTTCATGGAGGTCTCGGCCTCGCGGCCCATCCCGGCCACGGTGCCGGCAACGCCGTTCAGCATCTTGGCAAGGTCGTCGAAAAAGCGGTTCTCGGTCTGCATGGCTATTCCTTATCTCGCGCCCATTTGGGTGGCGCCGCCCTCCGGTGCAAGCGGTTGTCCCTTCGGGTTCAGCCGGCGAATGTCGTTGTTGAGCGCGGCTGCGAAGCACAGCCAGGCCAGGTACGGCACCAGCAGCCAGCCGGCGAGCGGCCGAATACGCGCAAAGATGAGCGTGGTGGCCAGTCCCGCCAGGAACATCGCCCCGATCAGCCACAAGGCGGCTGTCACCTGGTGCAGACGGAAGAAGAGCGGCGACCAGGCGAGGTTCAGCGCCAGCGCCGCGACGAACAGCGCGATCGCCTTGCCCCTCAGCTGATTACCGCGCGCGTTGAGGATCATCGCAAAGGCGAGACCCAGCAGAACATACAGAGCCGTCCAGGCGGCACCGAACGCCCAGCCCGGCGGCATCGCCTCGGGCTTCACCAGCTGGTCGAACCATGGATTGCCATAGCCCGAGTTCGACAGCCGACCCGAGGCCATGCCGAGCAGCAGCACCACCGGCACCGCCACCAGCGCCTTGCGCCAGAATGCCCCCCTCACCTGCTCGCGCGACGCGAGTTCACCCATGCGACCCTCCGTTCGCGGGCTGGTAGCGAGGCGGGTGCAGTCAGGAAAGAGTAGAAGGAAGGGCTTCGACAAGCTCAGCCCAGACGGCGTTTGGGTCAGTGCAGAGGCGTCCGTTCATGTACCACGCCCCACCACCGTCTGGGCTGAGCTTGTCGAAGCCCTCCCTTCTTCTTGCGGCTTAGATGTCCGCCAACAGGGTGATGCTGAACCGCCGCGGCAGGTTGTACACGTAGAAGCCGCTCCCCCCCACGCCATAGCCATAATTGTTGAACACGTTGCCAACCGTGCCCCGGAGCATCGCATTGGCCTTGCCCATCTTGAACCGGTAGCGTCCGCCCAGCGACAACACCGCACGCGGCGGCACCACGACCGTGTTCTTCACGTTCGCCACGCGTTCGGCCGTCTCCTCCACCACCGCGTCGATCGAAAAGGGGCTGTCCGGAAAGCGATAATCGATGCTGCCGATGCTGCGCCGCTCGATGGAGGCGACGGCCTTGCCGCCCACCACGCCGGCCTCCACCAGCGGCCCACTAACCTTGGCGTCGAGGAAGAGCGTCCCAGCGACCATGTTAAGACCGGGCAACAGGTTGCCGGCAACCGAGATCTCGACGCCTCGGTGCGTCAGCGCGCCCAGATCACCGAACCGATTGGTGGCAGGGTCGAGGTTGAAATAGGGCTTGGTAATCTCGAACACCCCGAGAATGGCGCTGAACTTGGACGAGATCGCCCAGCGAACGCCGGCATCCTTCTGCTCGGTGATGATCGCCGGCAGCGCCTCATTGAAATTGGCCGCAACTTCGGGCGCGATCGGGCTCTCCTCAAGCCCCTTCGAATAGCTCGCGTAGATCGCGAGATCGTCGGAGAGGTTGATCGCAGCGTTGGCGTTGAACAACCAAGGTGAGGACTCCGACGTGACGTCCTGACGGGTGGGAAAGTCGACCGTTTTCGAATAGTCCGTCTTCTGCACCCCGAACCCGAACTCGCCGACCTTGGCCCAGCGGAGCTGATAGCCGAGGCCCACGGTCTTCTGGCTGACGGTGTCGCGCGTCTTGTCGCCGATTGTGAAGGCCGGCAACGGTTTGAAGTCCGGCACGCCATAGGTGGTGGGCCCCAGATCGAGCTGAGCGGTGCCGCCATAGCGCCGCCGCTGCTCGCGAACGCGCGCCGTGGCAAGGAAGGTGTGCCGGCGGTTCGCTTCGTCGAAGGTCCGAGACAGGCTGAACTCGCCTGAGTTGGTGGCGAACACATTGTCCCTGTCGGCGATCACGATCCGCCGGCCGGTACCGTCCGGCTGCACGTTGACGACCAGGTCAATGAAGTTCTGCTCGTCCCGCACGATCGACCGGAAGGCGCCGACTGCGACATCGAAGCCCAGCACCGGCGCCTTGACGATGCCGCCCAAATTCCAGTTCGTGCCTTCGTAGGTCGCCCAGGGCTGGCCCGCGAATATCTTCCGCCGGACGCGCGTCGGCCGGAAGTCGCCAGCGGTGAATGCTAGCGTTTGCGACTCCTGCGAGCGGGTCTGGATCGAGCTCCAGAAGCCGATCACCTCCACGTCCCTGCCGGGCCGCCACACGGGCGTGACCGCCATCGACAGATATTTGGGCGTGCCACCGAAATGCTGCGGCTCGTCGAAATAGCCGACGGCCGCCGCAACCCCGAGAGTGCGGCCGTCGATCGGCATCTGCACGTCGAGCTGGCCGACCTTGGCGCCATAGGGCCCCAGTCGCCCGACCATCGACACCAGCGGCTTCTCGCCCGGCTTACGCAGCGAATAGTCGGCGATGCCGGTCGGTGCCGGAAACGGATAGCCCTGCGCCGAAATGCCGACGCGCATTGTCGAGCCATCCACCAGGCGATCAGTCGGGTTCGCCTGCTGGAAGAAATAGAGGCCCTCAATCCGGGTATTCCCGGCCTCCACGGCCGAAAAGCCGCGCACGTTGAATGGATCGTAGATGCCGATCCGCTCATCGCCGACGCTCTTGCCGAAGGCGTCGGTGGACTGGGTCGTGGCATTGTCGTCGGTGCGCTGGGCAAGTGCAGGCGCGGCGACAGCCAAGGCGATAAGCGAACAGGCAATTTTGCGCATGGGGCTGTCTTGCTCGCCCGCAAGGCCCGTGCGCGCCGCTTTCGACCAGCGGCGGGACCTATCGACGAGCGGCGATCAGGAACTCGACATTGCCTTCGGGCCCGGTGATTGGGCTCTGGACGATCCCCTCGACCGTCCAGCCCTGCTCCTCGATCCAGGCGCGCACCTCCTCGCACACCCGCGCGTGTACCGCCGGATCGCGCACCACGCCGCCCTTGCCGACCTCCTCGCGTCCCGCCTCGAACTGCGGCTTGATCAACGCCATCAAGCGCGCCGCCGGCTGCGCAAAGGTCAGCGGCACCTCCAGCACCTTGGCCAGCGAGATGAAGCTCGCGTCGCACACGATCAGATCGACCGGCTCCGGGATGTGCGCCGGCGTCAGCAAGCGGGCGCTCAGCTGCTCAAGCACCACCACCCGCGCATCCTGTCGCAGCTTCCAGGCGAGCTGGTTGGTGCCGCTGTCCACCGCATAGACGCGCGCAGCTCCCCGGCTCAGCAGGACATCGGTGAACCCGCCAGTCGAGGCGCCCACGTCGATTGCGACGGCACCTGTCACGTCCCAGCCGAAATGGTCGAGTCCGTGCCCCAGCTTCACGCCCCCACGTGACACCCAGGGATGGTCGCGACCCTTCACTTCGATGGAGACGTTGTCGGGGAGAGACTGCCCCGGCTTGTCGATGCGCCGGTCGCCGGAGAAAACGAGTCCGGCCAGGATCAGCGCCTGGGCGCGCGTGCGGCTTTCCGCGAGGCCGCGATCGACAAGAAGCTGGTCCGCGCGCTGCTTGGGCATAGGCGCGGGCTTAGCGGCGGCTTTCGCCAACCGCCATGATCAGTTCAGGCGCAGAGCTCGCGTGCCTTGCGCGAGAACTCAGCCGCCAACGCCTGGCGACGCAGGGCGGCTTCCGGCGTCAGCGCCTTGGCAGCGGCAGCGGCCTCGTAAGCGGCGCGACGCGAGTAATAACGAGTGTTCGACTCCACAGCGACCCTCTCCCCGGCGCCCGAAGCGATTCCCCAACCGCTCCAGGCTTCCCATGCTGCCCCGCAATCGTAAAATGATGGTTAATCCGGCCCCGGAGATTCACGAAGGGGCACACCGATCATTTCGTCGGGATTCCGGCGCGTTTCAGCGGGTTGCTTCAATAAAGCAGGAAGGGGCGCCGCACCTCGGCCCAAGCCTGCTCGTCGGCCCCAGTCAGGGCGTCGAGGTCGCCGGGCTCCGCGCCCGCGTTGTCGACCCATTCGCGGAGGCTCGGCGAGCCGTTGATCACGTCGATGGCGAGCTTGTCGAACTCATATTCGTACGGGAAATCGCGCCACAGCGGATAGTCCGGCTGGAGCCGCCGGATGGTCTTGAATGTGAGCGCCTGCAGCCGCCATGGCCTGAACCTCTGGTGCTCGTAAAAGCGGCCTTCGGCATGGATGTGCAGCCCTTGGCAGAGCGTCTTCACATGCTTGTGGAAAGTGGGTTCGAACCAGACCTCCCGCAGCACGCACCCTCTCAGCCACTCAGGGGCGAGCCGCCGCATGTCGGCCAGCACCGCGCGCATGTCGATGTCCGGGGCGCCGAACAGCTCCAGCGGCCGCGTCGTGCCCCGCCCTTCCGAGAGGGTGGTCCCTTCCAGCATCACCGTGCCGGCATAGGCACGCGCCATGTTGAGATTGGCCGCATTTGGGCTCGGATTGATCCACACGCGATCTGCCGGCCAGCCGAACCCCGGCCCTGCATCGGGCGCGTAGCCCTCCATCTCGATCACCCGGTAGCGCACATCGAGCTTGAACTCGTCGATGAACCAGCGCCCGAGTTCACCCAGAGTCAGACCGTGCCGCATCGGCATCGGCCCCGCCCCGACGAAGCTCTCCCAACCCGCACGAAGCGTCATCCCCTCGATCGGGCGCCCCGCCGGGTTGGGCCGGTCGAGCACCCACACTTCCTTGCCATGCTCGGCCGCCGCCTGGAGCACGTAGAGGAGGGTGGTCACATAGGTGTAGATGCGGCAGCCCAGATCCTGCAGGTCGACCAGCATCACGTCGAAGGTGTGCATCGACTGCCCCGTTGGCCGCCGCACCTCGCCGTATAGGCTGAACACCGGAATGCCGTAGCGCGGATCGGTGAAGTCCGGCGACTCCATCATATTGTCCTGGAGGTCGCCGCGCACCCCATGCTGCGGCCCGAACATGGCCGACACCTTCAGCCCGCACGCGACCAGCGCATCGAGCGAATGGGTCAAATCCTCTGTGACGGAAGCAGGATGCGCCAGCAGCGCCACGCCCTTGCCCTCGAGCGGCCTGCGCAAATCAGGGTCGGCCAGCAGCCGATCGATGCCGAACTTCATGCCCCGCTTGCTGGCGGGACTTCAAGCGCAAAGCAATCGGGATGATGGAAATCGGGCGTGTCGCCCGGCGGGTGGCGGAGGGCCCAGTAGGATTTGGTGCCGTTCCGCTCTTCGATGACTGCGGAGAGACCGATCGCAGTAGCTTCGGGCGGGATCTGCAATCTGGCGCTGACCTCAAGGCGATGATCTGACCGGTGCACCGAGATCTCAGGCGCCGTTGTTTCGAGCTCCGCCATTCCCTCTCGATAGCCGGTAAACCGATAGGCCGCCCACTCGGACGAGGGCGACAGGTTAAACTCGACATACTCGTCCGGCGTGCGGGCAAACAGCTCGAAACAGGTGTGACGCCAAAGTCCGTCGCGGCGCGCGGGTGTGGCGTGGTCGGGGATGCGGAGGGTGGGGATCGGGCCGGTGAGGATGAAGCGGACGCGGTCAGCCCGAAGCTCAACCTGCAAGCAGAACGGGGCCGAAGGGAGCTGGGCAAGATGCGGGTGCAAGAAGAAAAGCGCTGTCCCTTGCGCCGTCTGGGCTGAGCCTGTCGAAGCCCTCCTTTCTTCTTTCCGCATTCGAGAAAGCTCAGAGATGGCTCTCCAATCCCCTCTAATCAGCGCGAGCTTCTTTGGCCGCCCCCAGCCTTTCAGTTGTGCTTCGAACGTTCGCGCCTCCTCCCGGCTGGGCAGTTCCGCGGCCCAGACCAGATGCACAGGCCGGCGCTGTTCCGTATAGCCTCGAAAGGTGCCCGCCTGATGCTGCGCCAACCGGACTTCGAGATCGTCCGTCTGCCCTACATAGAAGGTGCGATCCGCGCACTGCAGCATGTAGGTCCAGAACGGCATGATGGCTGTAAAGAAGAAAGGGAAGGCTTCGACAAGCTCAGCCTAGACGGTGTTTGGGCGAGATGTATGCTCGTCAGGCTCATGCCACACCCAAACGCCGTCTGGGCTGAGCTTGTCGAAGCCCTCCCTTCTTCCTTACAGCGCCCCATCATGACCGAGCACCGCTCCCCCCTTCTCCGGCTCCTCAGCGAGCGCGGTTACATCCACCAGATCACCGACGCGCTGGCGCTCGACCAACTCGCCGCAACCCAGATCGTGCCTGGTTATATCGGCTTCGACGCGACTGCGCCTTCGCTGCACGTCGGCAATCTCGTCTCGGTCATGCTCCTGCGCCGCTTGCAACAGGCCGGGCACAAGCCGGTCGTGCTCCTGGGCGGTGGCACCACCAAGGTCGGCGATCCGTCAGGGAAAGACGAGCTGCGCAAGTTCCTCTCCGAGGAGGACATTGCCCGCAATATCGCGAGCATTCGCCGCATCTTCGAACGCTTCCTCACCTTCGGCGACGGGCCCACGGACGCTCTGCTGGTCAACAACGCGGATTGGCTGGAGACGCTCGAATACATCCCGTTCCTGCGCGATGTCGGCCGGCACTTCACGATCAACCGCATGCTGACCTTCGACTCGGTTCGAATGCGGTTGGAGCGCGAGCAGCCGCTCACCTTTATCGAGTTCAACTACATGATCCTCCAGGCCTATGACTTTCGCGAGCTGCACCAACGCCTTGGTGTTCGCCTGCAGATGGGTGGGTCGGACCAGTGGGGGAACATCGTCAACGGCACCGACCTTGCCCGCCGGATGGACGATGCCGAGCTGTTCGGCATCACCACGCCGCTCCTCACCACCGCCGATGGCGCCAAGATGGGCAAGTCGGTGAACGGCGCCGTCTGGCTGCACGAGGACCAGCTAAGCCACTACGACTATTGGCAGTTCTGGCGGAACACGGACGACCGCGATGTCGGCCGCTTCCTGCGCCTCTTCACCGACCTGCCGCTAGACGAGATCGCCCTGCTGGAGGGGCTGCAAGGCGCCGAGATCAACGACGCGAAGAAAGTGCTGGCGAACGAGGCCACTGCGCTCTGCCGCGGCCGTTCGGCGGCGGACGAAGCCGCCGAGACCGCCCGCCGCACCTTTGAGGAAGGCGCGTCGGGCGAGGCCCTGCCGGCGCTCGCTGTCCAGGGCTCGATTGGCATCGTCGATGCGCTGGTCGGCCTCGGCTTTGCTGCATCCAAGAATGAGGCCCGGCGGCTCATCAAGGGCGGCGGGGCTCGGGTCGATGGGGTGAAGGTAGACGATGAGGCGCTGAGCATTGCCGTAGGGGGGCCGGTTCGAGTTTCCGCGGGCAAGAAGCAGCATGGCCTGCTGGTTGCGCAGTAAGGAAAGGGAGGGCTTCGACAGGCTCAGCACAGACGGTGACAGGGCGTGGCAGGAGGCGTGACGCGCTGCACTGACCCAAACGCCGTCTGGGCTGAGCCTGTCGAAGCCCTCCCTTCTTATCAGCGCTTCCACCCGCACCAGATCGGACGCTAGAATACCCCCAAACAGACCGAGAGGAGCCCACATGTCCCAACCCTTCGTCCGCCCCGATGTGCAAGCCTTTCTCGGCTTCCTCAACAATCTGCCGGGCCCCAAGACGCACGAGCTGAGCGCACCCGAGGCGCGTCAGGCCTTTGCGATGATGAAGGACATCGCCGACCCTCCGGCAGGCGAACTGGCGGTGAAGCAGGACCTGACATGCGGCGCGATACCCTTGCGCCTCTACGACGCCCGTGAACGGCGCGAACCCGGGCCGGTGCTGGTCTTCTTCCATGGCGGCGGCTTCGTCATCGGCAATATCGACACGCATGACAGCTTCTGCGCGGAGGCGGCGCGCCAGCTCGACCTGCCGGTCGTCTCGGTCGATTACCGCCTCGCTCCCGAGCACGCCTTCCCCGCCGCACCCGACGATTGCGAGGCGGCCGCGCGCTGGGTGGCGACGAGCCCGGCCGAGCTCGGCCGCAAGGTCACGGGCCTGGTGCTTGCGGGCGACAGCGCCGGCGGCAACCTCACCATCGTGACCGCCCAGCAGCTGCGCGACCGGCCGGCCGACGTGCCGGTGCTTGTCCAATGGCCAATCTACCCGGTCGTCGATGACTCGGAGAAGTACCAGTCGTACCAGGATTTCGGCGACGGCTATCTGCTGACCCAGGATTCGATGATCTGGTTCGGCAAGCACTATGCAGCAACCGAAGGCGACGTCCGGAACACGCCCATCCTCCACAACCAGAACGGCATGCCGCCGACGCTGCTGATCACGGCCAGCCTCGACCCGCTGCGCGACCAGGGGCGCGCCTATGCAGGCGAGCTGATCCGTGCCGGCGTGCCGACCGTCTATCGCGAGGCAGTCGGCAACATCCACGGCTTCATCACGCTCCGGAAGGCGATCCCCTCCAGCTCCGGCGATGTCGCCGCCTGCTTCCGCATTCTCAAGGACATGATCAACGAGGCAGAGGGCGAGCGGGTCATGGCGATCGCCGCGCAGGGCGCCGACACGGTCGCGGCCGCCGCCGAGTGAGCGACCTCCCCTATCGCCCCGCAGTGGGCGTGATGCTGCTCAACGCGGAGAACAAGGTCTTCGTCGGGCAGCGCCTCGATAATGCCCTCGATGCCTGGCAGATGCCCCAGGGGGGAACGGACAAGGGCGAGGAGCCGCGCGCCGCGGCCCTTCGCGAGCTGGAGGAAGAAACCGGCATCGTGCCAGACCTCGTCGAGGTTCTCGTCCAGTCCTCCGGCACCTTCGACTATGACTTGCCGCCTGAGCTGCAAGGCAAGGTCTGGGGCGGCAAGTATCGGGGCCAGCGCCAGACCTGGTTCCTGTGCCGATTTCTCGGGTCCGATGCCGACGTCCATATCGATACTCCGGAGCCCGAGTTCCGCGCCTGGAAATGGGCCGATCCTCGCGATCTGTCGGCGATGATCGTTCCCTTCAAGCGTGCGTTATACGACGCCGTCCTGCGGGATTTCGCCGACCATCTCCAGCTCCCCGCCGGGCGTTAGCCGCCGACAAAAGCAGCTTCGCGCGCCGGTGTGGCACGCCGGGCCTTGTGGCTCCACCCGCATCCAGAGCGCATCCTGGTCGCAGTCGATCCGCAACTCGACGACCTTCAGCACATGCCCGGAGGTCTCGCCCTTCTTCCAAAGCCGCCCACGGCTGCGGGACCAGAAATGTGCCTCCCCAGTTTCCTGCGTCAGCTGCAGCGCCTCCGCGTTCAGATGCGCGACCATCAGCAATTCGCCCGTTCGCGCGTCCGTTACCACTCCGGTGATCAGCCCGGCTGCATCCCATTTCGGCGAAAGCTCGCTGCTTGTTTCTGCTTCGCTCAACCTGTTTTCTCCGTGTGATGGTGATAGGCGCTCGGAGGCGCGCCCCGGTACTCACCGATAAAGTCGAGCAGCGCCCGGGCGGCGGGGTCGTCGCGGAGGCTCTCGCGCGCCACCAGCCACGTCTCAACGGCTGTATCGGCAGGCGCGTCGAAACAGGCGATCAGGTCGGGATCATCCCCGAACAGACGCCGGGGCATGACGCCGATCCCCGCCCCCGCCCGCACACTCGCGACATGGGCGGAAGCGTTACTGGCGGGATAGCCGAGCTGCGCGTCGGGCGCCGCTCGCTGCAGCCAGGCAAAGACCGGTGCCGCTCCGAATGCGCCCGTGCCGAGCAGGAGCGTATGGCCAGCAAGCGCCTCGACCGTCTCGGGAACGCCGTGTGCGGCGGCATAGCCGTGACTGCAGAACAGGGTGAGCGGATCGGTCGCCAGCCGCCGCGTGATCAGCCGCCCCTGGGTCGGCCGCGGCCCGACCTGAATGGCCACATCCGTATCGCCACGCTCCACATCCACTGGCGCGTCGGCCGACAAGATCTCGACCCTCACATCGGGATAGCGGGAGCGGAAGCGGGTCAAAGCCGGTGCGACATATAAGTCCGCAATCACGCCCGGCGCGGCCAGCCTGACGGTACCGGTCAGATGGCGACGCTGCTGCTCGGCAGCGGCGCTGACGGCATCCGCCGCACGCGCCATTTCGGCGATGGCCGGCAGCAGGCTCTCCGCGGCGCGCGTGAGCCGGTACCCAGACGCAAGTCGATCGAACAGCGTCAGGCCGAACGCCGCCTCCAGCGCGGCAAGGCGGCGCGCGACGGTTGGCTGGCTGACCCGAAGTCGCTGCGCGGCCGACAGCGTGCTGCCGCCTTCGGCCACCGCCGCCACGTAGCGCAGGTCGTTCCAGTCCATGGCCGTTCTTCACATCTGTAGAACGGCTCTGCAACAAAGTCGCTGTTCGCGCGAGGGCGGCAGCCGCATCAGCAGGCGGTCTCACTCTTTGGGTGTTTCGCCATGAAGCGCTACGACCTGATCTACCTCTTCCTTGCTTCGCTCTGCCTCATCGGCGGCGTCTATATCGGCATGCGCATGGGCTTCCGGCACGATTACACCCTCGTGCCCGTCCATGTGCACCTGAACCTGATCGGCTGGACCTCGCTTGCGCTGTTCGGGCTCAGCTATCGCGCCTTTCCGGAACTCGGCGGGACGCGCCTCGCAACCATTCATTTCTGGCTATCGGCGCCGAGCGGGCTCCTCTTCCCCCTCAGCATCTATATCGCGATGCAGGAGGTGCGCTGGCCCTCGCTCGTGGTCGCGCCGATGTGGTTCTTCGGGGTGCTCGTCTTCGCGATGAACATCGGCCGCGTGCTGTTCGGCCGCGTTCAAGCCGCCCCCAGACCCAAGCCAGCCCTTTCTTTGTGACAGCGGGGAGACAAACGCGATCCCGGTCCCTATATGCCGCGCCAACGAGACGAGGGCGCAGGTCTCAATGCTGACCACCAATCCGTTTGACGACGACAAGCTCCGCGAGGAATGCGGCGTGTTCGGCATCTACGATGCCGAGACCGCGTCGGCGGTGGTCGCGCTCGGCCTCCACGCGCTCCAGCATCGCGGCCAGGAAGCGGCCGGCATCACCAGCTGGGACGGCCACCATTTCCACACGCACCGTGCGATGGGCCATGTTGCAGGCAACTTCGACAAGGACGAGATCATTCGCGGCCTGCCCGGCCGTATCGCCTGCGGCCATGTTCGCTATTCGACGACGGGCGAGACCGCGCTCCGCAACGTGCAGCCGCTCTTCGCCGAGCTGCAGTCGGGCGGTTTCGCCGTCGCCCATAACGGCAATATTTCGAATGCGATGAAGCTCCGCCGCGAGCTGGTCCGCCGCGGCTCGATCTTCCAGTCGACCTCGGACACCGAGGTGATCATCCACCTCGTCGCGACTTCCACCTACCGGACATTGCTCGACAAGTTCATCGACGCGCTGAAGCAGGTCGAGGGCGCCTACTCGCTCATCTGCATGACGCCCGAGGGCATGCTCGCCTGCCGCGATCCGCTCGGCATCCGCCCGCTGGTGATGGGCAAGCTTGGCGACTCCACCATCTTCGCGTCCGAGACGGTAGCGCTCGACGTGATCGGCGCCGAGTTCCTGCGGGAGGTGGAGCCGGGCGAGATCGTGATCGTGACGGACCAGAATGTCCGCTCGATCCAGCCCTTCGGAAAGATCAACCCGCGGCCCTGTATCTTCGAGCATGTCTATTTCTCGCGGCCTGACTCCATCGTGGACGGCGCCAGCGTCTATGACGTGCGCAAGGCGATCGGCGCGCAACTGGCGATCGAGGCGCCGGTCGAGGCCGATCTCGTCATCCCTGTGCCCGACTCGGGCGTCCCTGCCGCGATTGGCTATGCCCAGCAATCGGGCATTCCGTTCGAGCTCGGCATCATCCGCAGCCATTATGTCGGCCGCACCTTCATCCAGCCCGGCGATCAGGTCCGCCACCTAGGCGTCAAGCTGAAGCACAATGCGAACCGCGCTCTGATCACTGGCAAGCGCGTCATCCTTGTGGACGACTCGATCGTGCGCGGCACCACCAGCCTCAAGATCGTCCAGATGATGCGCGAGGCCGGCGCCGCCGAGGTGCATATGCGCATCGCCTCGCCACCAACGCGGCACAGCTGCTTCTACGGCGTCGATACGCCCGAGCGCGCCAAGCTGCTCGCCGCGCGCCTGGACGTGCCCGGCATGTCCGACTTCATCCACGCCGACAGCCTGGCGTTCGTCTCGATCGAGGGCCTGTACAAGGCGCTCGGCCACGAGCGCCGCGCCGACGTCCGCCCGCAACATTGCGACGCCTGCTTCACCGGCGATTATCCGACGACGCTCACCGACCAGGACGAACTCGCCCCGGCCGACCAGCTGAGCCTCCTCGCGGAGCGGGTGGTTTAAGCTCTACACCTTTCACCGGCTTGGCTGAGCTTGTCGAAGCCCTCCCTTCTTCTTAACGGCCGTCAAGAAAGGGAGGGCTTCGACAGGCTCAGCCCAGCCGGAGTTTAGTTTAGTGCCAGCTCTTACAGGTCAGACCGCCCTAGTCACCGGCGCGTCGCGCGGCATCGGTGCCGCCACCGCAGAGGCTCTCGCTCGCGCGGGCGCCCACGTCATCCTGACCGCGCGCACCGCCAAGGACCTTGAAGCCGTCGAAGAGCGCATTCACGAGGCCGGCGGCACCGCCACCATCGCCCCCTTGGACCTGACGGACGGCGACAGCATCGCCCGGCTCGGCACGGCGATTTCGAGCCGCTGGGAAAAGCTCGACGCGCTGGTCCTGAACGCCGCGATGCTGGGCACTCTTGCGCCGGTGCCGGCAATCGACCCAAAGGAGTTCGCGCGGCTGCTGACGCTGAACGTCGGCGCCCAAGCTGCGCTGATCGCCGCCTTCGATCCGATGCTCCGTGCCGCCGCACCGGGCAAGCTGATCGCGGTGACCTCCAGCGTCGGCGCCACCCCCCGCGCTTTTTGGGGCGCCTACGGTGCCAGCAAAGCGGCGCTCGAGACGCTGGTACTCGCTTATGCCGAGGAACAGCGGAACCTCGGCAAGGTAAGTGTGGCCATCCTCGATCCCGGCGCCACCCGCACCAAAATGCGAGGCCAGGCCTTCCCCGGCGAAGACCCGCAGAGCGTCAAGCCGCCAGAGGTGGTGGGAGAGCGGATTACAGCGCTCCTGACTCACGGGTTCGAAACCGCTCATCGGGAGCGGGTGGAGGCTTAAGTCCGACACCCACAACCGACTTGGCTGAGCTTGTCGAAGCCCTCCCTTCTGTTCGCCAAAGCAAGGAGAAGGAAAGGGCTTCGACAGGCTCAGCCAAGTCGGTGGAGAGTACGAGTTCCGCTCACGCGGCTTCGATCCGTACCACCTCCACCGCACGTCCTCCAAAGTTCACCCGCTCCCCAACCTCCGCACCAAGCACCGCCCGCACCAATGGCGCCGATACGCCGACCGTCCCGTTGGCAGGGTCAGCCTCGTCATCGCCGACGATGGCAAACGTACGCACCGTTCCATTCAGCCGGATCGTCACGACCGTCCCGAACGCAACCTCGTCGCCGCTCGGCGCCGGCGCGAGTTCCGCCGTCGTCTTCCGCGTCGACCAGTAACGCAGCTCCCGCTTGGCGTCGGCGATCTCCTCTTCGGTCCCTCCGGTGGCGATCTTGCCATCCAGCACCGCGATTCGATCTTCGATCATCGCGAGCCCGCGCGCGGTGACCAGGTTCGGACCCGCCGGGATGGGCAGTTCGAACTTGGGTTCCTTATGTTCCTCGTCGCTTTCTCGGCGAAAGGCTACGCTCACGTCCATGCTCCATATCGTTCACCACCCGAGCTACCTTACCCCGCCGCCCCCGTCAGGCGGTTTCCCGGCCAGCAAATACAATCTGATCATGGACGAGCTGGACCGGCTTTCCGTTCCACAGACGCGCCACCGCCCGGAGCCGATGACCCGCGCCTGGCTCGAAGCGGTGCACCATGCGGCCTATGTCGCCGAAGTGCTCGCTGCCGAAGTGCCGCGCGAAAAGGAGCGGCGGATCGGCTTCCCCGTCACCCGCGCCATTTCCGATCGCGTGCAGCTCACGCCGCACGGCACCTGGCTCGCCGCCAAGCTGGCGCTGGAGCACGGCTACGCCGCAAACACGGCCGGCGGCTCGCACCATGCGCTCCACGAGACGGGCGCGGGCTATTGCGTGTTCAACGATCTCGCCGTCGCCGCCAACCGGTTGCTGACGGAAGGCGACGCCACCCGCATCCTGATCGTCGACCTCGATGTGCACCAGGGCGACGGCACTGCGGCGCTGCTCGCCGGCCGCGACGATGTCGCGACCTTCTCGATGCACGCCGACAAGAATTTCCCGGCACGGAAGGCACGGTCCACACTCGACGTGCCGCTGGCTGACGGCACGGACGATGCCGCCTATCTGAACGCGCTCGCCACGCACTTGCCGCCGCTGCTCGATCGCTTCCGGCCAGACCTCATCCTCTACCAGGCCGGCGTCGACCCACACGCCGAAGACCGCCTCGGCCGACTGTCCCTGTCCGATGCGGGCCTAGCCGAGCGGGATCGCTTCGTCGCCGGGCTCGCGCGACGCTACGGCCTCCCGCTCGCCAGCACTCCGGGCGGGGGCTATGGCGATGACAAGGCGCCTATCGCCCGCCGGCATGTCGCCACGATCGAGACCCTCTATCACGCTCTCGTCGAAGCTTGATTGCGCTTGGGCCCAGATTTTCTACATTGGCGTTCACAGCCTTGGCGGCCACATGCGCCGCTCTGACACCGTAGGACAGACAAGAATGGCAACAGCCGCCCATCAGCTCACTCCCGAAGAGGCGAGCGCCAACCCGCCTGCCGAAAGCGTCGTCGTGCGCTTTGCCGGAGACTCCGGCGACGGCATGCAGCTGACCGGCGGCCAGTTCACCCTTTCGACGGCGCTTGCCGGCAATGATCTTGCCACCTTTCCGGATTTCCCGGCCGAGATCCGGGCGCCGCAGGGCACGACCTTTGGCGTCTCCGCCTTCCAGATCAATTTCGGCTCCACCGACATCGAGACCGCCGGCGATGCCCCCGACGTGCTGATCGCGATGAACCCGGCCGCCCTGAAGGTGAACGTCGCGCAGCTGAAAGACGGCGGCCTCATCATCGCCGACGAGGGCGAGTTTGGCGTTCGCAATCTCGCCAAGGCCGGCTACGACACCAATCCGCTCGAGGATGGCACCCTCGCCCGCTGGCAGCTGATGAAGCTCAACATCTCGCAGCTGACGCTCGACGCCGTGAAGCCGTTCGGCCTCGGCAACAAGGAAGCGCTCCGCTGCAAGAACATGTGGACGCTTGGCCTCGCGCTCTGGATGTTCGACCGCGACCGGGCGCCGCTCGTTCAATGGCTGAAGGACAAGTTCGCCAAGGCACCGGTGCTGGCCGAAGCCAACATCGCCGCACTGAACGCTGGTCACGCCTATGGCGAGACGGCGGAACTCTCGGGTCCGCTCAAGCAGCATTACATCTCGCCGGCGCCCGCAGAACCGGGCCTCTACCGGACCGTCACCGGCGCGGAGTCGATTTCGCTCGGCCTGGTCGCCGGAGCGCAGCTGGCCGGACTGCCGATGTTCTTTGGCGGCTATCCGATCACCCCGGCCTCGGCGATCCTGCACCATCTGTCGCGCCTCAAGGAATATGACGTCACGACCTTCCAGGCGGAGGACGAGATCGCCGCCATCTGCTCGGCGATCGGCGCATCCTACACGGGCAAGCTGGGCGTCACCTCCTCCTCGGGTCCCGGCATCGCGCTCAAGGGCGAGGCGATGGGACTTGCGGTCATCACCGAGCTGCCGCTCGTCATCGTGAACTCGCAGCGCGGGGGTCCATCCACCGGCCTGCCTACCAAGACCGAGCAGTCGGACCTCTACCAGGCGGTCTATGGCCGCAACGGCGACGCGCCGATGCCGGTGATCGCCGCCCGCTCCCCCGCCGATGCGTTCGACTGCGCGATCGAGGCGGTGCGGATCGCCACCCAGTTCATGACGCCCGTCATGCTGCTCACCGATGGCTATATCGCGAACGCTGCCGAGCCGTGGCGCGTGCCGGACATGAGCGCGTACACGCCCTTCCCGGTAGAGTTCATGGACAAGCCCCCCGAAGATGGGCGCTTCCTCCCCTATGCCCGCGACGAGCGTGGCGCGCGTCCCTGGGTGAAGCCTGGCACGCCCGGCCTGCTCCACCGCATCGGCGGCATCGAGAAGGCGGCCAAGACGGGCCATATCGACTATTCGCCGGCCAACCACGAGCTGATGACCAAGCTGCGCCGCATCAAGGTCGACGGCATCGCCGATCACGTGCCGGAGCAGGAGGTCACGCTCGGTGAAACCTCCGGCAAGCTTGCGATCGTGGGTTGGGGCTCGACCTTCGGGCCTATCCACCAGGCGGTCCGGCGCCAGCGCATGCGCGGACGGGACGTCCACCACATCCATGTCCGTCACATCTGGCCGCTGCCGAAGAATTTGGGTGTCCTACTCAAAGGCTATGAGCGTATCCTCGTGCCCGAGATGAACACTGGCCAGTTCAAGACCGTGCTGCGCGACCAGTTCCTTGTGGACGCCCGCCCGCTGAACAAGGTCTCCGGCCAGCCGTTCCGCATCTCTGAGATCGAAGCGGCGATCGAGAATGCGCTGCCCTGACCACCTCTCTTGGCCAGTGCGACCTTTTGTGACCTTTCAGGTGCCCCGATGAACGACATGACCCCCTTCAAGACTACGATCAAGGACTGGGAGACCGATCAGGAGGTCCGTTGGTGCCCGGGCTGCGGCGACTACGCCGTGCTGAAGGCCGTACAGCGGACCATGCCGGAACTCGGCGTTAGGCCGGAAAACACGGTGTTCGTCTCCGGCATCGGCTGTTCGTCGCGCTTTCCGTACTACATGGAAACCTACGGCTTCCACACGATCCACGGCCGCGCACCGGCCTTCGCGACCGGAATCAAGCTCGCGAATCCTGAGCTCGACGTGTGGATCATCACCGGCGACGGCGACGCGCTGTCGATCGGCGGCAACCACACGATGCACCTGCTGCGGCGCAACCTCGACTGCCAGATCCTGCTGTTCAACAACGAGATTTACGGCCTGACCAAGGGCCAATACTCGCCCACCAGCCGGATCGGGACGCGCTCGCCCTCGACGCCTTATGGATCGGTGGATCGCCCGGCGTCGCCGTGCAGCTTCGCGCTTGGCTCGGGCGCGCGCTTCATCGCGCGCGGCATTGACGTGCACAAGAACCTGCCCGCGGTCCTCAAGGCGGCGCATGCTCATAAGGGCGCGAGCTTTGTCGAAATCTACCAGAACTGTATCGTCTATAATGACGAGGTGTTCGCCAACTTCACCGAGAAGGCGAAGGCGGCGGTCAACCAGATCTGGCTGGAGGACGGCCAGCCGATGCTGTTCGCGAACGGCAGCCTGGGCCTGAAGCTCAACACCGAAGCGCTGCGGCTCGAGATCGTCAATGTCGAGAATGGCGACTGGCAGGCGGCCGGCGTGATCGTCCACGATCAGACCAACAAGGGCATCGCCCAGATGCTGATCGAAATGGAGATCGAGGGCGGCTTCCCGGTTGCGCTCGGCGTCATCTACAACCACCCCCGCCCCACCTTCGAACGCGCCGTCACCGACCAAAACCGCGCCGCCGCCGAGGGCAAGAAACCGGACCTGCAAAAGCTTGTCGCCAAGGGCCAGACCTGGATGGTCGAAAAGCAACCCCACGAGATTTGATCGATTCACGCGGAGGCGCGGAGACGCGGAGATGAAAAGTCCACGCGACGGCGCGAAGATGGCCAGGAGACGGCGCAGCCGCTTTTCTCTGATGCTAAAGACGGTGCAAGGCGCCCGATCCGCCTTCGCTCCTTCACGCGACGCTACCTTCTTTTCTCCGCGTCGCCCCGCCTCCGCGTGAACCAACCTCCTTCAGTCCTCTGGCTGCGCCAGGATTTGCGACTGGCCGATCAGCGCGCCCTTATCGCAGCGGTGGAGCATGGGCCTGTCATCCCCCTCTACGTGCTCGACGACGACACGCCCGGCACTTGGCGAATTGGTGGGGCGCAGCGTTGGTGGCTGCATCACAGCCTCGCGGCGCTTGGCGCGTCGCTGCGTGCGAAAGGATCGCAGCTGATCCTGCGGCGCGGCCGCGCCGCCCAGGTGGTGGCGCAGGTGGCGGCTGAGGTCGGCGCTACTCGAGTGCATGCCGTTCGGCACTATGAACCCTGGTGGGTGGAGGCGGAACGCCAGCTCGCCGGCAAGCTCGAGCTGGTGCTGCACGACGGCAATCAACTCGCACCGCCTGAAGCCGTGCGCACGGGAAGCGGCGGGTTCTTCAAGATCTACACGCCCTTCTGGAACGCTCTGTCGGCGATGCTGCCGCCGGCCAAACCGCTTCCCGCGCCGGAGCACATTCCCGCGCCGGAGCGCTGGCCGAACAGCGAACCGCTTGACAGCTGGGAGTTGCTCCCCACCAAGCCTGACTGGGCTGCGCAATTTGGCGACTTCTGGACGCCCGGCGAGACCGGCGCTGACGCCGCGCTCGAAGCGTTCGCGGACAAGGTCGGCCACTACCATGAGGCCCGCAATCTCCCGTCAGAGCCGGGCAGTTCGCAACTTTCCCCGCACCTCCACTTCGGCGAGATCTCGCCCGCCCAGGTGTGGCATCGCCTCAGCAAGGCGGGTGCCGGGCTCGACACTTTCCAGAAGGAACTCGGCTGGCGCGACTTCACGACGGGCGTGATCGCACGAGCTCCCGATTATGCCGACCGCCACGGCCGCGCCGCCTTCGACCGCTTCCCCTGGCGCGCCGGCGAAGAGGCACAGCGCGATCTCCGCGCGTGGCAGAAGGGCCGCACCGGCTATCCGATCGTCGATGCCGGCATGCGCCAGCTCTGGGCGATCGGCTGGATGCACAATCGGGTACGGATGATCGCCGCCTCCTTCCTCGTCAAACATCTGCTGATCGACTGGCGCGAGGGAGAGCGCTGGTTCTGGGACACGCTGGTCGATGCTGATTACGGCAACAATGCCCAGAACTGGCAGTGGGTCGCCGGCACCGGTGTCGACAGCAGCCCCTTCAACCGGATCATGGCGCCGCTCGTTCAATCGGAGAAGTTCGGCGCCGCCGACTATATCCGCCACTGGGTGCCGGAACTGGCGCACCTCTCTGACGCCGACATTCATGACCCGCAGCAACCGGTGCCAAATTATCCCGAGAAGCGGATCGGTCACCGCGAGGCTCGCGAGCGGGCGCTGGCAGCGCTCGCGACGATCCGTTAGTCTCCGTTCATGACGGCGCACCCGCCTGACCGCGGCCGGCAGTTCCGATCCGGCGATCCCGCTCCGGGCTGGTGGAGCCGCATGTTATCAGCGCCTTTCCACCGTGCTCTCGACCGCATCGACGCAGGCCTGGAGCACGGCGCGATTGAAGCCTGGCTCCCGGATGGCAGCTACCGCATCCTTGGCGGCCGTGGCCCGGGACCGGTCGCGGAAGTTGACCTGCGCAGCTGGCGCGCCCTGGTGCGGCTCGCGCGCGACGGCTCCGTCGGATGGTACCAGGCCTGGGCTGCGCGCGAATGGGCCAGCCCCGATCCGGTGCCATTGTTCGACCTGTTCATGCGCAATGGCGTGACCCTGGGTCAGGTGGCCAGAGCGCGCGGTATCAGCCGCTGGACCAAGAAGATGAGGCACTGGCTGCGCGACAACACGCCGGCGCGGGCGCGGCGCAACATCGCCTTCCATTACGATCTCGGCAACGACTTCTACGCCGAATGGCTCGACGAGACGATGACCTACTCGTCGGCGCTGTTCCAGGAGCCGATCAGCCCGGATGAGGAGCTTGCCTATGCGCAACTCAACAAGGTGCGCGCGCTGCTCGACCGGCTGGAGCTCAAGCCCGACCAGCATCTGCTCGAGATAGGCTGCGGCTGGGGTACGCTCGCGGACATCGCCGCGGACGAATATGGCGCCAACGTCACCGCCCTCACCCTGTCCGAAGAACAGCAGGCCCATGCGCTCGATCTCAACCGCTGCAACGTCGCGGCCGGCCGGGTCCGGATCGAGCTTCGAGATTATCGTGATGTGCGTGAGCAATATGATGCCATCGCGAGCGTCGAGATGGTCGAGGCCGTCGGTCAGCGCTGGTGGCCTGCCTATCTGCAGGCCATCGCGCAGGCGCTGAAACCGGGGGGCCGCGCGGCCATCCAGTATATCGCCATCGATGACCGGCTCTTCGACGCCTATGCTGCGAGCGCCGACTTCATCCAGACCTATGTGTTCCCTGGCGGCATGCTGGTCTCCGAATCCAGGCTGCGCACGTTGGCGGAGCAGTCCGGACTCGTCTGGAGCGACCAGCGCGACTTCGGCCTTCACTATGCCGAGACGCTGAAGCGCTGGCGCGAGCGGTTCGATGCCGCCGCCGCAGACGGGCGCTTACCCGCCGGCTTCGAGCGCCGCTTCGTCGATCTTTGGCGCTACTATCTGATGTACTGCGAGGGCGGCTTCCGCGGCGGCGGCATCTGGGTCGCGCAAGTGACGTTGACGAAGGGGGCATGATGAAGGGCAAATGGGGGCTGATCGCGACGCTGGCGCTGGCCGCGGCGCCGGGGCACGCACAGGTCAAGCTGACGCCGGAGAACTCGGATCGCATCCGGCAGGTCGGCGGCGAGATCCTGTTCTGGAACCAGGATCAGCGCGACAAGAACTTCCCGGCCATGGAAACGCTGTTCCCCGGCACGGTAGCCAAAGCCTCTGCCCGCCCCTTCCGGCTGAAGAGCGGTAAGCCGCTGCGGCTGGACGGCGTTGACGCTTACGTTGCCGACAACAACATCGCAGGCCTGATCGTCGTGCAGGACGGCCGCATCCGGCTGGAGCGTTACGGCCGCGGCTATTCGCGCCAGGGCCGCTATACCAGCTTCTCGGTCGCGAAGTCGCTCACCTCCACGCTGGTCGGTGCGGCCGTGAGAGACGGCGCAATCAAGTCGGTCGACGGTCCCGTCACGCGGTACATTCCGGAGCTCGCCGGCAGCGCCTATGACGGCGTTTCCGTGCGCCAGGTGCTGACCATGACCTCCGGCGTCCGATGGAACGAGGACTATACCGATCCGAACTCGGACGTCGCGCGCATGTACGCCAAGCCCGTTCCGACCGGCACCGACCCCACCGTGGCCTATCTGCGCACCCTCTCTCGCGAGGCTGAGCCAGGAACCAAATGGGTGTACAAGACGGGCGAAACCAACCTGATCGGCGTGCTGGTGACGAAGGCGACGGGCAAGAGCCTGACCGATTACGCCCAGGAAAAAATCTGGCGTCCGTTCGGCATGGAGCGAGACCTGTTCTGGATGGTCGACCAGTCGGGCCAGAATATCGGCGGCTGCTGCCTCTCGGCGTCCCTGCGCGACTATGCGCGGATCGGCCAGTTCGTGCTGTCGGGCGGCAAAGGTGTGGTGCCGGACGGCTGGTTCGCGGATGCGACCCGCGCCTGGTCTCCGGTCGGACAAGGCCGCGGCTATGGCTATCAATGGTGGCCCAACGCTGACAGCACCTTCCAGGCGCAGGGCATTTTCGGGCAGATGATCCACATCGACCCGAAGCGCCGTGTCGTCATCGCGCTGTCGAGCGCCTGGCCGAAAGCGACCGGACGGGAGCTCTCCGTCGCCCGCGCCGCCTTTGTCGACAAGGTCAAGGCGGCGATCGATGCGGAACGCTGACTCCGTTTCGGACTGAACGCCACTGGCGCCCAGCCCGACCCTTCGCCAGCATGATCGGTCCGGGGGGAGAGCGGGATGGGGTTTCGGTTCAGGAGATCGGTGAAGCTGCTGTCCGGCGTCCGGCTGAACTTCAGCACGCGCGGCATCAGCACCAGCCTGGGCGGGCGCGGCGCTACGGTGAATATCGGCCGCAAGGGCGCACGGGCTACGCTTGGCCTTCCTGGCACCGGCCTCTCCTACACCACGGGCCTGTTCGGCCGTTCGCGGCGGGTGGCCGAGGCGCAACTCGCCTCCGCGCCGCCGACGACGGGAGCGACGCTTGGCAGCTGGATCGCGACTGTGGTTCTGCTGCTCCTGATCGGCTCGTGCATAGCCGCAATCGGATCGACCGCAGACAACAGCCCGGCGACGGCTGTGCCGGTCGCGGGACCAGCTGTCACGATACGCACAGTGGTCGCAAACGACGTGAACTGCCGGGCCATGCCAGTCAGTGGCGCGGTGCTGGCGAGACTGGACCGCGGAACAGAGCTACCGTTCGTCTCGCAACAGGATGGTTGGACCAAGCTCGCCCGCATGGGCGGCGATTGCTGGGTGGCGGATCGCCTTCTTCGCTAAAGAATCGACCGTTCGCTTCGAGCGAAGTCGAGAAGCGGAGCATGACGTCGAGCGCGTTCTCGACTGCGCTCGAAACGAACGGAGTCCCGGAAACTACTCCGCCGCCACAGGCAGCGCGGTGTCGAATGGCTCCGCGGGGATCAGCCAGGCAAAGGGCACGGGCTCACCCACCTCCCCATCGTCATAGGTCGCGCGCCAGCGGCGCTGTTCGGTGAAGCGACTCGGCGGTGCCTGCTCGGCCGCTGTCGGTTCGATGCCGAGCGCGTCAAGCGTGGCCACCAGCTCGACCATGACGCCGTCGCGATCCCGCACGAAGCGCGATGCAAAGCAGCGCCAGACCGTCCAGCCGGCGCGTTCGAGCATGCGCTGGCGTGCCATGTCGTCCGGCCAGCGGTCGGGACCGTGAAAGGCTTCGCCGTCGCATTCGATGGCGAGGCGCCGGTCCTCGCCTCCCTCGACGACGAGATCGATCCGCTTGTGGCCGACCGGCACCTGCGTGTCGACGCGGTAGCCGCGCTCCACCAGCAGGTCGAACATCGCCTCCTCAAACGGCGACTCGCATCGCTTGCGCCTGTCTTCGTTGAGCTTGCCGTCGGCTGCGAACGGCACCCGGAAATGCTGGATCAGTGCGCGACGAAGCTTGTCGGCGCTGCTCAGCTCCTCGGATTCGACCGATCGCACCAGCACCATCCGGTCGCGCGCCCGCGAGGCGGCAACGTTGAAGCGCTGCTCATAGCCGAGGCCCGACAGCGCACTCGGCTTGCCCCGCTCGCGACCAGCGACAGGAACATGATGTCCCGCTCATCACCCTGGAAGGCCGCGGGATCGCCTACGCGGATATCGTGCCGGATCATCAGCTCGGGGCCGAGCTCCTGCTCAATCGCCTCGGTGATCATCATCGCCTGCTTCTGCCCGAGTAGGGTGGTGACGCCGATCGTGCGCTTGGCCATGGCCGGGTCAGCGGCGACACGCGCGATCTCGTCCAGGATGCACGCAATCTCGGCGCGGTTCACGTCGCCTGCCCGGGTGCCGTCCTCGACGAAGATGTCGACCAGCGGCGGGTCGAGCCGTTCGGACGCCGAGGGCAGGCGCAGCGGCACCAGCTTGTGATCGTAGAACTGCGCCTTGGAGAACTCGATGATCGGCGCGACGCAGCGGAAATGCTCCTTGAGCATGATCGCCCCGCCCGCGAACACGACGGAGCCGAGATCGTAGAGCGACTTGTCTTCCCGCAGAGCCGCTCGGTAGTCCTCGACCTGGCTGCCCAGGTAGCGCCGGGCCAGTTCGACGAGCTTCTCCTCACTGCGAAAGCCCGCGTCCGGACTAACCTGCTTGTCGTCGCCGACGATCAGGATCTGCTTGGCGCGGAGCAGCGCCGGCAGCGCGGAGATGGTCGATTGCGACGCTTCGTCGACGATCACGAGATCGAACAAGCCAAGCTCCGGCGGGAGCGACTCCGAGACGCGGTAATGCGGCATGATCCAGCAGGGCAGCGCATTCTTTGCGCGGTCGGCGGCGAGGCGCGCATCCTGCCGATAGCGAGCCGCGCGCACGCCGGTGCCGCGGCCGATCTTCCGCATCGCCTGCGCATAGGAACTGAGCGCGGCGCGGACCTGATCCGTAGCCTTCTCAGCCAAGGCGCACCAGGTGCGCAGCTCGATTACATCCTCATAGGCGCGAGCGAGCTGCGTCTCCAGCTCCCGGCGCTTGTTGGAGAGGCTGCGGATACGATCATGCGCGTCGATCCTGTCGAGCCACGTCGCGAGCCGCCGAAGCCGCCAGCGCTCGCGCCAGTCGCCCGGGGTGAGCGGATCCTCGACACCGGTGACAGGCTCCTCCCGCAGGCGCTTGGCTCAGTTGGGGGCGCCGCTCTCTGCGATCTCGTCCGCCACCGAACGGATCGTCCTGAACGCCGGGGTGAGCGCGCGCAGTTTCGCCAGTTCCTCGACCAGTAGCCGCCAGTCGCGGGCGACCGCTTCCGGTGCTTCGTTCGGCCGGCCAAGCCGGTCATGCGCCAGCGTGCGTAGGCGCGTGCCAACGTCTCCCGGCAACGTCGCTACGCTCGCCTGCACGGAAGCGAGTTGCTTGCGCCCCTGCGCGAGGCGCGTGCGCCGGAGGTGGCGATCGATGACGCTCGTCACCTCCGCCAGTCCCAGGCTGACCGGCTTGCTCCAGTGCGGCAATAGCGCCTCGATGGCACTCTGCGCTTCCTGTTCGGCGGCGATTGCCCGACGCACCAGCGCCAGCGCATCCAGCTGGGCCTGCATGCCATCCGGCGCGCGCAGTTCCGCTTCCGGCACGGGCGCAAGGATCGACCCCGATGCAGCATGGTTCCAGATTGCCGTCAGCTCCCGCGCCGCGTCCCGCGCCTCCAGATAGCGTTTCACCTGCGCCCAATCCTCGGCGCTGTTCGGCGCCCGGCCGGCGATGCGGACGGCGCCGATCCGCTGCTTCACCTGGCGCGCGAACAGCGCCGTGAAGATGCCGAGCTCGCCGCGCTGCGAGAGGTTCGTGATCGGATCGCGGAACTCGCGCTCGTCCGAGCCTTCGGGCACGCTGACCGGCAAGGTCAGGAAGTGACGTGCTTCCGCGCAACCGGCTGCGATCCGCGGCGCGAGGCCTTCAAGAGCATGCAGGGCGACGTTCTTGCCACCTTTCCGCAGCAGGTCGAAGGCGGAGCCAATCCAGGGCCGGCCAGTCTCCTCGGCGCGCCGCCGGGCGTCCGCGACAGTCTCCAGCCGCGCCTTGGCGAGCGCCAGCGCCTCGGCAGCAGCGCCGTCCGCCAGCCGTTCGGCCGGCGACGTCGCGCGCTCGAGTTGCTCGGCCTCACTCAAATCCTCGTGCAGCTGCTCGATCGCCGATGGATCTGGCAACGTCTCAGGCGCCGGCAGTTCCGCTGCGATGTAGGTCAGCTTGTCCCCAACCTGCTTGCGCGCCTCCCGCAGCGCCGCAATGTCCTGATCGTCGAACCCAGGATCGTGCGAGCGGATGACGTCGACCGCGTCGGCGAGCCAGTCCGCCAGCTCCGGCGTTTCGGCGAGCGCCCGCGCGGCTTCGACCGGCGGCACGCGCATTCCGTCGAGTTCGATCGAGGCGAGGCCTGCACGCCCCAGATCGTCCACCTTGCGGTCCACCCCCGCCAGCTCCGCATGGATCAGCTCGATCCGTCGGTCCAGATCGGCGATCTGCTGGCGGAGTTCGCGCGGCTTGATGCGCTGCAGCCGCGCGGCGATCTCGTCTACAGAATCCTGGAACTGCTGCAGCCCCTCCCGGTCGCTCTCGAGCAGGCTGACCGCCAGCGGCCGTACGCCGGCCGGCAGCTTGTCGCGCAGCACCTTCAGCGCCGGCGCCTTTTGCGACGTCACCAGCACGCGCTTGCCAAGCGCCAGATAGTGGCTGACGATGTTGGCGATCGTGTGGGTCTTGCCAGTGCCCGGCGGGCCCTGGACGACCACGCCCGGCGGTTCTCCAGCCGTTGAATGACCTCGACCTGCTCCGCATTGAACGGCTTCGGAAAGTAGAGGTCGGCGCCGGTGCCGTCGGAGGTGGTCACGCCCGGCACGGTCGAGACACCCCGAAAGGCCTTGGCAGTCTCGTCGGGCACAATCTCGCTTGGCGGCGTGACGATCGCGGCGGCCGCCCCGGGCAGCGGCGTCTTGTCGTCGAGCGCCAGCACTGCGTCACCAAGCCGCTGCAGATCGGCCATGACCTGAGTGGCGCGGCGGGCGCGCGCGAAGATCATCCAGCTGTCGCTGACGCGCAGCGCCTCCGGATCGGGCTGCTGGCCGGCGCGCAGGTCGGGCAGATGGGTGCCGTTGGGGTCGAGCAGCTCGACGGCCTTACGCAGCACCGGCTCGAAGGCAGGCTTTTCGAACGGTGTGAGGCCGTCTTCCAACCCGTCCAGGTGGGTGCGTGTGAAGCGCTGCCAGCCATCGACGCCTCGCACGTCGAGCTTGTCGAGCGGATCGCTTTCGATCGCCGGCGGCGCCTCGGAGCGGGGCCGCAGTTCCAGCGCATGGCTCTCCTCGTTGATGGCGATCTCGAGCTGCACGCTGAGCAGCGGATAGTTGAGCCGGCCAAGCGGGCGCTTCCATTCGGCGATGCCCATTCCGCAGACCAGTTCGAGGGGCATGTCGCCGCTTCCGTCGAGCGCGTGACGCAGCGCGAACAGGTCGTTGTAGAGCTTGATCGCACGCCGGCGCGGCCGCTCCTCGTCCGCCCACGGGTTCCAGACTTCGCGCGTGAATGCCTCCAGATGCGTCTGTACACGCTCGCGATGCGGATAGGCGCTCAGCACCAGCATCTGGGGATCGCCTGCGATCGTTTCCTCGCCGATCAGTCCGGCGCCACGGAGTGCCGCAACCGCCGCCTCCTTCTTGAGTGCAGGGCGCTTATCTGGATCGTCCGCAAGATCGGCCCATACGGCGAGCTCGGGATCGCCGAGTCTGGGCGGCTTGGTCTTGGTCAGCCGGTCGATGCTGATCCAGACCGGATCGCCCGCACCGCCGCCGTTCAGCACGATGCCGGGCAACATCATCAGTTCGGCCGCGGTGGCGCGGAAGCCGCGCTCGCCGCTCACTTCAGTAGGGATCGCGAGCCGGTCGCGTTCGGTGGCCGCGACATAGTCGACCAGCTCCTTCAGGCGCATCGCTGCCTCGCTGCCACTCATCCCCTCGGTCCCCCTACCCTGCCCCCTGCAACCATAAGCGCGTTCAACCACTTCCGGGGAGTCGCGCAGGCCCGGGAATGCATCCGAAACGGATCAAGTTGGCCCTTCCGAGCCGCCCGCTTCCGGGCATGCTCTGGGCCGAGTCACGGGGCGGCCGGGGGGTCCGCACACCGCCCCGGACTCGTTCGGAGGGGGCAGATGGTCAGTTTGCAGAAGGGCCAGACCGTTCGGCTGGAGAAGAGCGGCGGCGGCGCCTTGACGCGCGTCGCAATGGGCCTCGGCTGGGACGTGCGCAAGGCGGGCGGGTTCTTCGGGAAGCTGGTGGGCGGCGGCGGCGGTGACATCGACCTCGATGCCTCGTGCCTGCTGTTCGACGGGAATGGACGCATGGTCGACCAGGTCTGGTTTCGCCAGCTCGCCAGCGGGGACGGCAGCATCGTCCATAGCGGCGACAATCTGACGGGCGCTGGCGACGGCGACGACGAGACCATCAACGTGGACCTCACCCGCCTGCCCGCCTCCGTTCAGACGCTGATCTTTACCGTGAACAGCTTTCGCGGCGACACCTTCGACCGGATCGAGAATGCCTATTGCCGCGTCGTCGATGCGGGCTCGAACAAGGAGCTGGTGCGCTACGACCTGTCCGGCACCGGGTCGCACACGGGCCAGGTCATGGCGCGGCTGAAGCGCGCGAATGGCGGCTGGGAGTTCACGGCCGTCGGCAACCGTACCAATGGCCGCACCTTCCACGACATGATGCCGCAGATTCAAGCGGCGCTCTGATGGATATGGCACAGGGCGCCAACGCGCCCGTTTCCGGCGACCGCGCGACCGTGCGCTTCTCCTGGACCGCCGGTCCGGACGTGGAGGCGGATGCGTCTGCCTACCTGCTCACCGCGACGGGCAAGGTGCGCGGCGATCAGGACATGATCTTCTACAACCAGCCCGTCGGCGCGGACGGCGCAATCCGCTTTTCGGGCGACCGCGCGGGGCGGTTCGACGTCGAGCTCGGCAAGGTGCCGGACACGATCGAGAAGATCGTGTTTTGCGCGACCGTGCACGAGGCCAACGCGCGCGGGCAAACGCTGGCCAACCTGCGCGAGGCCCGCGTCGCGGTGAACGACGAGCTACGCTTCGCCCCCGCGCTCGCCCGCGCCCGCGAGGCGGCAATGGTGTTCGGGGAGCTCTACCGGCGGCAGGGCCAATGGAAGTTTCGTGCGGTTGGTCAGGGCTTCAACGGCGGCCTCGCCCCGCTCGCGCGCTCCTTCGGCATCGATGTCGCGGAGACCGAGACGGCCGCTCCGGCGCCGGCGGCGCCGCCGCCGCCTCCTCCGCCACCGACGCCCGTGCGGCTGACCAAGATCACGCTGGAGAAGAACAGCCCGACGATCAGCCTCGAAAAGAAGGGCAGTTCCTTCGGCGAGATCGGGATCAATCTGAACTGGTCGCGCGCACGAGGATGGATGTCGGGACGCCCCGTGGACCTGGACCTTGGCTGCCTTTTCGAGCTGGCGGACGGCCGCAAAGGGGTGGTGCAGGCGCGGGGTGAGGTGTTCGGCGCGTTCGACTATCCTCCCTTCATCGAGCTCTCGGGCGATGACCGCACCGGCGATGTGGCCGAGGGCGAGACGCTGCGGATCAACGGCGCACATTGGGGAGATCTCAAGCGCGTCTGCATCTTCGCCAACATCTATGACGGCGTGCCCAACTGGGAAAAGACCGACGGCGTGGTGCTGGTCGCCATGCCGGACCAGCCGCCGATCGAGGTGCGGCTCGACGAGGGCCGCAACGACAAGCGTCTGTGCGGCATCGTCATGCTCGAGAATATCGGCGGCGGCCTGAAGGCGAGCCGCCTCGTCAACTATGTCCGCGACCAGGAGCAACTGGACCAAGCCTATGGCTGGGGCCTCCGCTGGCGCGCCGGAACCAAGGATTAAGGGGAAAATCCGTGTTGCGCTATTTCAAGGGATCGTTCCTGTTCACCGCGCTCTGCATGGGCGGAGCGGCCTGGCTCGGCTGGTCGATGACCGGCTCCGTGCTGGGCACGCTCGGCATCGTCTGGATCGTCGCAGTCCTGGGCGTGCTGGAGACCTCCCTCTCCTTCGACAATGCGGTGGTGAACGCCACCGTCCTCAAGGACATGGACCCGGTCTGGCGGCGGCGCTTCCTGACCTGGGGCATCCTGATCGCCGTGTTCGGGATGCGGATCGTCTTCCCGCTTGCGATCGTCGCCGTGGCGGCGAGCCTCGATCCTGTGTCAGCGCTGCGCCTCGCGGTCGCCGAGCCGGCAAGATATCAGGCGATCATCGAGGGCGCACATATCGGCATCTCCGGCTTCGGTGGCGCCTTTCTGGCGATGGTCGGCCTGACCTTCTTCCTTGGCGACGACAAGGACGTGCACTGGATCGGCTTTGTCGAGCGGCCGGTGCAGCGCCTGGCCGGCGTGGCGAGCCTGCCGCTCGCGATGGTGCTCGTGGCGCTGGTCGGCATCTCGCGGCTGCTCGAGCCCGCAGAGGTGACGACGTTCCTGCTCGCGGGCGTCTGGGGGCTGGTCGCCTATGTGGCGGTCGACAGCGTGGGGGATCTGATCGGCGGGGGTGATGACGAGGCGGCCAAGATCGCCCGCGCGGGCGTGGGCGGGTTCCTCTATCTCGAGCTGCTGGACGCCAGCTTCTCCTTCGATGGCGTGATCGGGGCCTTTGCGCTCTCCAACAACCTGTTCATCATCGCCTTGGGGCTCGGCATCGGCGCGATGTTCGTGCGGTCGATGACGGTGATGCTGGTCGAGAAAGGCACGCTCGCGGAGTATCGCTTCCTCGAGCACGGCGCCTTCTACGCCATCCTGGCCCTCGCCGCGATCATGCTGCTCTCGGCGCGTTTCCACATTCCTGAAACGGTCACCGGCCTGATCGGCGCCGGCTTTATTGGCATCGCCTTCCTGTCCTCGATCTGGAGCCGGCAAGAGGAAGAAACGCCCGTGCTGGCCGGCGCCGTGACGCCGTCCGGCGAAGCACTCTGATCCATTCTGAACCGAAAGGGGGAACCACAATGTCCATCTCACTCGCCAAGGGCGGCAATGTCAGCCTGTCGAAGGAAGCTCCGGGTCTCACCAAGATCATGATCGGCCTCGGATGGGACGCGCGCGCGACCGACGGCGGCGACTTCGACCTTGACGCCAGCGCCTTCCTGCTGGGCGCCGGCGACAAGGTGCGCGGCGACCACGACTTCATCTTCTACAACAATCTCCGCTCCAGCGACGGCTCGGTCGAACACACCGGCGACAACCGTACGGGTGCTGGCGATGGCGACGATGAGAGCATCGCGGTCGATCTGTCGAAGGTCCCCGCCGACGTGCAGAAGATCGCGGTCACGGTGACGATCCACGACGGCGAGGCCAACCGCCAGAATTTCGGCATGGTCTCCAATGCCTTCGTCCGCGTCGTCGACCAGGCGAACGGCCGCGAGATCACCCGCTACGACCTCAACGAAGACGCCTCGGTCGAAACCGCGATGATCTTCGGTGAGGTTTATCGCCACAACAGCGATTGGAAGTTCCGCGCCGTCGGCCAGGGTTTCAAGGGCGGGCTGGGGCCGCTCGCGAAAAATTTCGGGGTGAATGTCGGCTAAAGCTGGCGGACCGAACCAGCGGCCGTTCAACTCGCCGCAGGTTAGGCGGGGCTAGCCGTTCCGGCTGCCCCGCCTCTCGCTCCGAGTGTCAGGCGATCGCGAACCACTGGTCGCTATAGCTGTGATGGCGAGCCATGATCGGCGCTGCCGAATAGCCGGTGTCGAACAGCACGGCGTGCTGCATGGCAGACGTCGAACCGCCCAGCTGGAAAACCGCCAGCAAGGGATCGTGATCGGTGGACAGCTGCAGCTCCTCAGTCTGCTCCGCGTTCAGGTGCACGGGCTGGAACTCGGCGACCTGGTACAGATTGTTGGTAGCCACGATGTGGTCGATCTGCTGCAGATTGCCGTCGAACAGATACGAGTAGCGCTCCTCCGGCGCGATCAGGCCGTTCAGGTCCTTCAGCTGGCCACTGGAGGTCAGCGCGGTGACCGCGCCTTCCCAGCTGAAGCCGTTGAAGTCGCCAAGGACCGCGATCTTGGCCGCGGGATCGGTCGCCAGCTGGCCGTTGATCCAGGTCTTGACCGCCTGCGACTGGGCCGTGCGCGCGCCGTCCCCGGCGTCGCTTGGCGGCTGACTTGCGCCCCACAGGGGATCGGAGCCGAGCCGCGAGGTCGAGTGGACGTTGACCAACGTGATCTCGTCGCCGTTGAACGCGAACTTCGCGGTCAGCGGCCGGCGGGTGCCGTTGTAGATCGGATCGTTGATCAGCTGCACCGACCCCTCGACCAGGCTCACGCGCGTCGGATCGTAGAAGAAGCCGTTGCGGATGTTGCCGTTCGGCTCGCCGCCCGTCGAGTTGGCCGTCGTGGGCGCCACCTCGACATAGGCATATTCCGGCCCGCCGGTGTCCAGGATCGCGTTGATCAGCGCCTGGGCGCTCGCCACTCCTGACAGGCTGCCGCCCGCCGCCGCGCCGTTCGCGTCCTGGATTTCCTGCGCCGCGATGATGTCGGGCGCGTTCAGGTGGAAGACGATGTCGTTCGCCAATGAGTAGATCTTGGCGGGATCGTCGACCGCGGAGAGGTTCTCCAGATTGTAGGTCGCGACCGAAAGCTTGTCGTCCGCTTCGTAGATCGACGCCACGTCGCGCCACAACTCGACATCCTCGGTTACCGAAACCGGCGCCGTCACGAGCAGCTCATACGACTGGAAGGCGTAGCTCACCACGCCCGTCACGTCGCTCAGCCGGTCGCCGATCGTGTAGTCGGCCTGGAACCCGGCGAAGAGGCCGCTATCGTCATCGATCTGAAGCCGCTCAGGATTGTAGTCGCCCTGGCTGAGCGTCAGCCCGCCACGGCCTGCCTGACCGGTCGAGCCAACACCGCCACTTGCAACCACATAGGTTTCACCGAACCCGTTGGTGTTGGACACGGCGCGCGGCGTGTCGATCGTCACGAGCATGCCCTCGAGCGACTCGTAGAAGTCGATGCCGTCGCTGGCCGGATCGTAGGAGCCGAACGCGTCGTTCTCGATCACCGCGCTGGGCGGCAGCAGCCCGCCCTCGCCGATCACCGTCGCCTCAATGTTCGCCTTGCCAAGCTTGGCGATCGTCGGCGTGGTCAGCTGCGTGATCGTCAGGTTGCGGCTGTCATTGCCGGGCCGGAACTCGGCGACCTTGGCGGTCACCTCGACGAAGTCGCCGACCACCAGGCTGGTCGGCGCGGAGCCGGTGAAGACCAAAATGCCGTCGGAGGTGCGCGCATCGCCGTCCGTCTGGCCGGCCGCGCTTTGCAGATAGAAGCCGTTTGTGTCGATCGCGGTCACCACGCCCTGCGTCAGCACGCTGGCGCCGACATAAGAGCTCTTGTGGCCTAAGCCTTGGACCTCGCCGATCTTGAGCGTCAGCAGCCCGTCGGTCGTGAAGTCGAGCCCGCCCGCCGGCAGCCCCGCGAAGCTGTTGCCAGCCGCGTCTTTCACGATGCCGGCCGGGGCCGTCAGCGTGTACTTGGTGGCGCCGATCAGGTCGGTCGCCGGATCGATGGTGACGGTATTGCCGCTGACGGTCACCTGCGGATTGGTGATGTCGAACACGCGGATGTCGCTGCCGCCGTTGGACAGGGTAAAGCTGCCGCTGCCGGCGACCACAGTCTCCGAAAAACGCAGCACGATGTTCCCGGCCGGATCGACGGCGACTGCCTCATCGTCCGGATCGGCCGGGTTGAACGCAGCGAGCGTCGGCGCTGTCGTATCGGCAGCGAGCGGCTGACTCGACACCACGATATCGTCGATGCCGATCGTCTCGTCGTTGCTGACGGCATTGGTGGTGATCACGCGGATCTGCACGTCGGAGGCGTTGTTCGCGAAGGACGGGAGGAGCAGGTCGACTGCCGTGACCTGAGTCGCCGTGTTGGCTGTCGTCACATCGCCGAAATATCCGATATTGGTCCAGCTCCCGCCGCCGACCCGGCACTGAATAGCAACCTGCTGGATGGCATTATCCGTCGACGCGTCGAGGTCACGAATGTTGCACTGAAAGCGGATGTTCTCGACGCCGGTCGCGTCCAAATAGGCCACGATCGAGGGCGCATCGGCGGTGCCGGAGCCGTTCAGCGCAATGGTGCGGTTGGTGATGCCGTCGAACTCGATGATGCCGCCGGACAGATTGGCTGCGCTCGGGTTCGACTGGTTGGCGGTGACGTTCAGAACGATCTCGGACGTGTTCGCGGCGGTGATGGTGCGCGGGTCGACGCCCGTCGAGGTGACGATATCGTCGCCCCGATAGCCCATGATGCTCGCGACCTGCGACCAGTCGTTGTTGGCAGTGATCAGATTGGCATTGCTCCAGTCCTGCCGGAACGTGCCGTCCGACAACCGATAGCGTACGCTCGTCATGGTTAAACCCCCTTAAGAATCAGCGGGGCTGCCTAGCCTGCGGCATGTGACGGCCTCATGACATCAAGTGCCGGTTTTTCGGGCATAAATATCCTGTCTTGGGGGGATATGGCCGATACCCGCCCGCCCTGCGCGAGCCGTCTGCTCATCCCGGAAGCGGATCGCTTGGGCGAGCCGGAACGGTCTATCGCATCCATCCCCGGTCCAAACCGTTGAAGGGGCTCCGCAGTGACATCAGGAGACCTCGCATGGCCAATACCTCTGGCATTCAGCAACACATGGAAGTGATCGGCGCCGATGGCGCGCATGTCGGCATCGTCGACAAGGTCGAAGGCAATCGCATCAAGCTGACCAAGCGCGATTCCGGCGAGGGCAGCCACAAAGGCCATCATCATTATCTGTCCGCCGGCCTGGTCGCCGGCGTCGAAGGCAACAAGGTGCGGCTGTCGACGACCGGTGCGAACGCACTGATGTTCCAGGAGGAGGATGAGGGCACGGCGCGGCTGGTCGAGGGCGAGCAGAAGGGCGGGAGCCGGTTCAAGCCGGTACGCTCGGACGGCGAGAGCTCGAGCCCGGACTGGTCGAAGATCGGGCTTGGTGCCGCCGCACTGGGTGCGGTCGCGGGCGTGGCGATGCTGGCACGTCGCCAGCCGAGCAAGGACGAGTTCGAGCTGCGGCTGGAGACCGACGAGACGCTCCGCTTCATCTCTTCGGCCAAGGTCGAGGGCACGCCGGTGGTCGGCCGCAACGGCGAGCATCTCGGTCGGATCGACAGCTTCATGGTCGACAAATATTCGGGACGCGTCGCCTATGCGGTGATGTCGTTCGGCGGCACGTTCGGGTTCGGCGAGAGCCTGTTCCCGCTCCCCTGGTCGTACCTGACCTATGACGTGAACAAAGACGGTTACGTGCTCGACATCACCAAGGAGCAGCTGGCGAGCGCGCCCAAGTTCAAGCCGAGCGAGGCGCCGGAGTTCGATGCCCGCTACCGGCAGCAGGTGTCGCGCCACTATCAGCGCGCCTGAACCAAGACCGGCGACGCCGCGCGCGACCTTCGATGGCCGGTGTGCTAGGGCCTGGAGCCTATGAGCACATCGACAATCGTCGCGGTCGGCGTCGCCATTTTCCTTGGGGTTGCGGGCGGGCTGCTGACGGAGATTGGGCCCTGGTACCGGAACCTCCGCAAGCCGAAGCTCAATCCGCCCGATTGGGTGTTCGGGCCTGCCTGGACGATCATCCTGGGGCTCGCCGCCTGGTCGGCCAAGCTCGCCTGGGACGCCTCGGATACGGCCGCGGAGCAGCGGCTTGTGGTGGTGCTGTTCGGCGCCAATGCGCTGCTCCACTTGCTGTGGAGCCCGCTCTTCTTCAAGTTCAAGCGGCCGGATTGGGCGCTCGCCGAGGTGGGGCTGCTCTGGGCGTCGCTCGTTGCCCTGGTGATCGGGTTGGCGCCGATCTCCGGCACCGCCAGCGTGCTGATATGGCCCTATCTGCTGTGGGTCAGCTTTGCGACCTGGCTCAACTGGCGGATAGTCCGTTTGAACCCGCGGGACGCTAGCGCGATCGGATGAGGTGGAACGCGCGCTGGCGGCCGTCCAGATAGCGAACCCGCTCGCCGTCGAACCACGCATCCTCCTCGGTGCGGAACTGCACGCTCTGCCCGCCCCATTCAGGCACCACCTGCGTTTGCGAGAGCTCGATCGACCAGGCGGTGTTCGGGCGGAGTTTGTGGGTACCGCGGTCGCTGGGTTTCTGGTCGTCCCAGAAGCCGATGGCAGCGCCGGCCCCGTGGCCGTGATAGCCGATCGGGTGGGAATAGATGCTCGGGTTGAGCCCCCGTGCCAGCGCCTTGGCGCGGGCGGCGGCGAGGATGTCGTTGCCGCTGAGGCCGGTGCGGAACGATGAAGTGACTGCGTCTTGGACGCGATTGGCGTTGGCCAGGCCCGCCTTCAGTCCTGCCGGGGCGTCGGTCTCGCCGGGCTTCAGCACATAAGCCAAGTGCTGGGTGTCGGTCGCAAGCCCCAGGTGCATGATGCCGAAATCGGTCCAGAGCATATCCCCCGGACGGATCACCTCGTCGTCACCGAGCTCCCTCGGCGCGCCCTGGCGGAAGATGCTGACCGACGGGTGGAACCAGGTGGCGAGTTTCAGGCCGGCAATCCGCTCGCGGAACCACCATTGCACGTCGGCCGCCGTGGTCTTGCCCGGTGTGATGACCTTGTTCGACAGGCCCTCTCCGATGATTGCATGGGCGGTGCGGACGATCTCCGGATATCGGGCCAGTTCCGCCGCCGTGCGCATCTCCAGCCAGCCGACGGCGAGTTCCTCGCCGGGGGCGATGCGCGTGCGGAAGAGCTCCGGCAGCGCGGTCGTGAAGGCCTGGTACTGGCTCTGCGTCAGGCCGTCTCCGAACGCCGTGGCGGGCGAAATATTGACCGCAATCTTCTGCGGATTGCGCTCGGCGATCAGCTCGGCGAGGCGCTTCCATTGATCGGGCTGGGTCTCCGGCACCCAGGCCGGCGCGAACAGGTCGCCCAGGCCATAACGGCTGACGGTCAGCCGCTCCACCTTCTTGCCTGAGCCCGGATCGTGGAAGACCAGGATCGTGCGCCGCCGCGCGCGCATGCTCTCGGCGTCGAGCATGGTCGCGAGCACCGGGTCCTCCAGATATTCGCGCGCGATAAGCACCCACATGTCGATGCCCTGCTCCCGCATCAGCGCAGGCACGATCGTGTCGAGCCGCTCGGCGGTCCAGCGATCGCGCAGCTGGGCCTGGTTCCGGAGGCTCGGGATTGGCGGGAGCGCTGGCGCGGTAGTCTCGACGTCAGATTGGGCGCTCAACGGCGGCGCCGCCAAGAGCGTAAGGAGAATGCTGCCGGTGATGTGCCTCATGCCCGCCCCTTCGAGTTCGCAGCCCACCATGGGTCGGTCGCGCCGCGCCGTCCAGCCTTGGGGCGGCCGCTCCGGGATGCTAGGGGCGCGCGCATGCTGAATTTGAAGGACATCACGGTTCGCCTCGGTGGGCGCACGATCCTGGACGGCGCAACCGCCGCGCTGCCGCCGGGCGGGCGCATCGGCCTGATCGGCCGCAACGGTGCGGGCAAGTCGACGCTGGTGCGGGTGATCGCGGGACTGCTGGAGCCGGACGCCGGCCAAGCCGAGATGCCGCGCTCGGCCCGGCTCGGCTATATCGCACAGGAAGCGCCTGGGGGCTCTGCCACACCGTTCGAGACGGTGCTCGCCGCCGACGCGGAGCGGGCGACGCTGCTCGCCGAGGCCGAGGCGAGCCATGATGCCGATCGGCTCGGAGAGATTCACGAGCGGCTGAACGCGATCGGCGCGCATGCGGCGCCCGCCCGCGCCGCGCGCATTCTGGTCGGGCTGGGCTTCGACGAAGACATGCAGCACCGACCGCTGGAGAGCTTTTCGGGCGGATGGCGGATGCGGGTGGCGCTCGCCTCCTTGCTCTTCTCTCAACCAGACCTGCTGCTGCTCGACGAACCGTCGAACCACCTCGACCTAGAGGCGGTGTTGTGGCTGGAGAACTTCCTCAAATCCTATCCGGCGACCATCGTCATCGTCAGCCACGAGCGCGATTTCCTCAACAATGTGGTCGATCACATCCTGCACCTCGAGCGGGGCAAGCTGACGCTCTACCCCGGCGGCTACGACGCGTTCGAGCGACAGCGCGCCGAACGGCAGGCGCAGCAAGCTGCGGCGCGGGAGCGGCAACTCGCCGAGCGGGCAAAGCTGCAGGACTATATCGCCCGCAACAGCGCGCGTGCCTCCACGGCCAAGCAGGCGCAGTCGCGGGCAAAGGCGCTCGCCAGGATGCAACCGATTGCGGCGGTGGTGGACGACCCGACCCTGTCGTTCGACTTCCCCGATCCGGACGAGCTACGGCCGCCTCTGGTGACGCTCGACCTGGCGAGCGTCGGCTATGGCGAGACGCCGGTGCTCAGCCGGTTGAACCTGCGGCTGGATCCCGACGACCGAATCGCGCTGCTTGGCCGCAACGGCAACGGCAAGACGACGCTCGCACGCCTGCTCGCCGCGCAGCTCAAGCCGATGGCCGGCGGGATGGCGGCGTCGGGCAAGATGCGGGTCGGGTATTTTACCCAGTACCAGGTGGAGGAGCTGCGGTCCGACGACACGCCGCTCGACCATATGGCACGGCTGATGGAGGGTGCGAAGCCGGCGGCCGTCCGCGGGCAGCTCGGGCGGTTCGGCTTTTCGGGCGACAAGGCAACGACCAAGGTGGGCAAGCTGTCGGGCGGTGAACGGGCCAGGCTCGCGCTGGCGCTGATCACCCGCGACGCGCCGCACATGCTGATCCTCGACGAGCCGACCAACCACCTGGACGTCGATGCGCGCGAGGCGCTGATCCAGGCGCTGAGTGCCTATACCGGTGCGGTCGTGATCGTCAGCCATGATCGGCACATGCTCGAGATGACGGCCGACCGGCTGGTGCTCGTCCATGACGGCACCGCGCGCGATTATGACGGCAGCATCGATGATTATATCGCCTTCGTGCTGGGCGGCGACGCGAAGCCAGCGGGCAAGGCAGAGCGTATCGACAAGAAGGACGCCCGGCGACGGGCTGCCGAGGAGCGCGAGAAGAATGCCGCCCTTTCCCGCCAGGCGAAGGCGGCGGAAGCGGAGCTGGCGCGGCTGACGGCGCAGCGCAGCGCGGTCGATCGGGCGATGTTCGACCCCGCCGCCGCCGAACCTCAGCTTGCCAAGCTCAACATGACGGAGCTGATGAAGCGCCGCGCCGAGTTGGAGCGCAAGATCGAGGCGGCCGAGGGCGCCTGGCTGGAGGCGAGCGAAAAGCTGGAAACGCTCGCCGCCTAGCCGATCAGCGCTCCAGGCACATGGTGATGCCCATGCCGCCGCCGATGCAAAGCGTGGCGAGGCCCTTCTTCGCGTCGCGCTTCTGCATCTCGTAGATGAGCGTCGTCAGGATGCGGGCGCCGGATGCGCCGATCGGATGGCCGATCGAGATGGCGCCGCCATTGACGTTCACCTTTTCCGGATCCCAGCCCATTTCCTTGCCGACGGCGAGCGCCTGGGCGGCAAAGGCTTCGTTAGCCTCGATCAGGTCGAGATCGGCGACGCTCCAGCCGGCCTTCTGCAGCGCCCTCTGGCTCGCAGGCACCGGGCCGATGCCCATGATCGCCGGGTCGACGCCCGCCGAGGCCCAGCTGGCGATGCGAGCGAGGATGGGCGCACCGCGGCGCTCGGCTTCCTCCCGGGTGGTGAGGATAAGTGCGGCCGCTCCGTCGTTCAGGCCCGAGGCGTTGCCTGCCGTGACGGTGCCGCCATCCTTCTTGAAGGCGGGCTTTAGGCCGGCGAGGCTGGCGACCGCCACGCCCTCGCGAATGAACTCGTCACGATCGACGATCGTATCGCCCTTGCGGCCCTTGATGGTGACCGGCGCGATCTCGTCGTCGAAGCGGCCGCCGGCGCGGGCGCGCTCGGCCTTGTTCTGGCTGGCGCAGGCGAACTCGTCCTGCGCGTCGCGAGTGATCTGGTAGCGCTCGGCGAGGTTCTCGGCCGTCACGCCCATGTGATAGCCGTTGAACACGTCGGTCAGGCCGTCCTTGATCATTGTGTCAGTGAGCTCGACCGAGCCCATCTTGGTGCCTCCGCGCAGCTGCTGCGCGTGCGGGCTGAGCGACATATTCTCCTGGCCGCCGGCGACCACGATCGTCGCGTCCCCGGTCGCGATCATCTGCGCGGCCGTGGCCACCGAGCGCAAGCCGGAGCCGCACACCTGATTGAGGCTCCAGGCCGGCACTTCCTTCGGCACGCCCGCGGCGATGGAGGCCTGACGCGCCGGGTTCTGACCCTGGGCGGCTGTCAGCACCTGTCCGAGGATCACTTCGGAGACCTCTTCGCCCTTGACGCCCGCCTGGGCGAGCGCGGCCTCGATGGCGACGCGGCCGAGTTCGTGGGCCGGCGTGGCGGCGTAGGAGCCGAGAAAGCCGCCGACCGGCGTGCGCTTGGCGGCGATGATGACGATGTCCTGCATGGGGCGAGTCTCCTTCTTGGCGGCCCGATTAGCCTTTTTGCTGCGGCCGCGAAAGCATCGCCGCGAGCGGCTCCCATAGTTGCTCGCGGGCGCGGCCGCCGACGATCATGCCAACATGGCCAAGGCCGAGCAGACGCTGGTTCGGCAGCCGCGGTGAGGACGCGGCGGGAACGATGCGGTCGTGGAGCGAGACAAACTCGAGCGTGGGTACGGCGATGCGCTTAGGGTCGACATCGTGCCAACGCCCCTTCCCCGTTACATCGGCACCGACCATGTCCTCGAACAGCTCGCGCCCGGCAGCGTAGGTGAGCGGAGCACCGGCATTGGCCCAGTCCTCGAGCGCGACGAAGGTGCGGGCCACTTCGCTGCCCGGCGTCATCCGGCCGAAGGTTTCGTATTTGGCGACGGTGCGCGCGGGGTCGAGCCGCCAGAAGCCTGTCTGCAGCACCTCCATCGGCACCAAGCCCATCCGCTCGGCCGAGGGCTTGGCCGCTTGCCACAGCGATCCGATCTCCGTCCGCGCCTGCTCGCCGAAGCCCGCAAAATGCCAGGGCGCGGCGATAAGCGTGAGGCTAAGCAGCCGCGCCTCCATCGCGGCGGCGAGCGCCATCGTGCCACCCAGGCAATATCCGATAAGGTGCACGGGCTCGCCAACCAAGTGGAGGAGAGGGAGGAGCTTGGAAGAGACGTGGCCGAACACGTCTTCCCCGCCTATTGACGACGGAGCCGACGACTCTCCCCACTCCACCAGCAGCGGTCGCACCCCCTGCCCGCTCAGCCAGCGCAGCAAAGAGCTTGTCTCTGACAGGTCGAGGATCGCCGGCGGGTTGATCAACGAAGGGACGAACACCGCCGGAGGGCCTTCGCCGCCATAGTCGCGCAGCACCGCGCCTCGTGCCGCGGCCACGACCGGCATTTCCGGCGGACGTGGCGCCCGTTCCGCCTGCTGATAAGCCTTCAACCCCGCCAGCACCGCGGCGCGTCGCGCGGAGTCGCCATGGGTCTGCGAGGCGACGAGGTCCAGGAACAGCGGCAGCGGGCGCGGTCCGTGTTGCGCTGCGGCATAGGCCGGTGCTAGCGTCGAACTTTCCGTAAGGGGCGCGTCCATGGCCAAGAATCCCCGCGACGGCTCGGGCGTCGTGATCATCAAGAAATATGCGAACCGACGCCTCTATAACACGGAGACGTCGAGCTACATCACGCTGGATCACCTGGCCGCCATGGTGCGCGAAGGCCGGCAGTTTCAGGTGCTCGACGCGCGCACCGACGAAGACATCACCCGCTCAGTCCTCACCCAGATCATCATGGACGAGGAAGCGCGCGGCCAGACGATGCTGCCGGTCAACTTCCTGCGCCAGCTAATCGCCATGTATGGCGATTCGATGCAGGCCATGGTGCCGCAATATCTCGAAGCTTCGATGGACGCGTTCCGGCGCAACCAGCAGCAATTCCACAAGGCGATGGAAGGTGCGTTCGCAGGCGGCCCCTTCGCCGAGATCGCCAAGCGAAACATGGAGATGTTCGAGGCTGCCGCCAGCGCCTTCAAGCCGAAGAGCCTTGAGGCCGAGACTAGCTCCAAGGACGACGAGATCGCGGCCCTGAAGGCGCAGATGGCGGAGCTGCAGTCGAAAATCGAAAAGCTCGGCTGAGCCTCAGCGCAGGTCGTCCGTTTCGAAGTAGACGGTAGTGCGCACCCGCGCCTTGCCGGCAAGCGCACGGTCGAGAATCGCGGTCGCGGGCTGCCGCTCGCCCTGGCGTTGGACGTAGATCGTGCGTGGCTGGGAGCCCGGCGCCAGCGCGACGATATGGTCGAAATCGGGACGGCCATCGATCTTCTTGACCAGGAACCAGGTGCGTCCCCGCCCCACCGGATGGTAGATCGCAATCGGCTTCACTGACCCCGGGGCGATCGGCCGATTGGCGAGTACGCGCACGATCCGGAACGGCACGTCCTTGTGCACCGTCCGCCCGCCCCGCTCGAAGTGCCCCTGGACGACATTCGCCCGAAAGCGGCGCAGCGGGGCCGCCGCGTCAGGGAGCAGGCGCGCGAGCTCGAACCGCTCCGGCTCAATCGTCCAGAGCTTCGCGTCGGCAGCAAGGCCCGCGCGGAGCTGGCGGTCAAGCGCTGCATCCTCCGCCTGGATCTCGAGCAGGATCTGCCGATCATGCGGCGGCCGGAACAGCGGCAGGTGCGAGGCGAACAGCCCGTCGGCACCGCCGAACAGCGCCATGCCGTGCACCCCCATCGTGGAGTGGTGGGCCGTGGCCGGTGCGGCTGCGAGAAGCAGCGCCGTGATCATTCGACTGTCACACTCTTCGCAAGGTTGCGCGGTTGATCGACGTCGGTGCCTTTCACCACTGCTACGTGATAGGCGAGCAGCTGCACCGGCACCGCATAGACCAGCGGGGCGATCAGCGGGTGGACCTTGGGCATCTCGATCGTCGCGAGCGTGCCTTCGCCCGCCTGGGCCAGGCCGTCGGCATCCGAGATCAAAACGACCTTGCCGCCACGTGCCTGGACTTCCTGCATGTTGGAGACGGTTTTGTCGAAAAGCGGGCCGGAGGGCGCAATGACGATCACCGGCACGCTCTCGTCGATAAGCGCGATGGGGCCGTGCTTCATCTCGCCGGCGGCATAACCTTCGGCGTGGATGTAGCTGATTTCCTTGAGCTTCAGCGCGCCTTCCATCGCCAGCGGATAATCGGGGCCGCGACCGAGATAGAGCACGTCGCGCGCGCCTGCGATGGTGTGGGCCATCGCCTCGATCTCGCCATCATGCGCGAGCGCGGCATTCATTGCGGCGGGAACCTCGGCGAGGTGGCGGACGAGTTCGGCTTCGTCGGCGGGTGCGAGCTTGCCCTTAGCGCGGGCGATGTTGGCGGCAAGCGCGGCCATGACTGCCAGCTGGCAGGTGAAGGCCTTGGTCGAGGCGACGCCGATCTCCGGGCCGGCGTGCGTGGGCAGCAACAGGTCGACCTCCCGCGCCATCGATGAGGTGGGCACGTTGATGATGCCTGCCGTGGTCACGCCTTCCGCCTTCATGTGGCGGAGCGCGGCGAGAGTGTCGGCGGTCTCGCCGGATTGAGAGATGACGATGCCGAGCGTGTTGCCGCCAAGCACCGGTTCGCGATAGCGGAACTCCGAGGCGACATCGACCTCGACCGGCACCCGCGCCATCTGCTCCAGCCAGTACTTGCCGATCTGCGCGACGTAGAACGAGGTGCCGCAGGCGACGATGACCGCGCGGTCGATCCTGGCCAGGTCGAACTCCATATCCGGCAACGCGACCCGTTCCTCGACCGAACGAAGGTAGGAGTTGAGCGTCTGCGCCACCACGATCGGCTGCTCGAAAATCTCCTTCTGCATGAAGTGGCGGTGATTGCCTTTGGAGATCATGGCGCCGGTCAGGCCCGAGATCGTGACCGGCCGCTCGACAGGCTGATTGTCCTTGTCGAAGATTTCGACGCTGCCGCGGCGGACCATCGCCCAGTCGCCCTCGTCCAGATAGGCGATGCGCTGGGTGAGTGGCGCGAGCGCGAGCGCGTCGGAGCCGAGGAAGTTCTCGCCCTCGCCATAGCCGACCACGAGCGGCGCGCCGAGCCGTGCGCCGATGATAAGGTCGGGCTCGGACTTGAACATGATGGCGAGAGCGAAGGCGCCGTGAAGGCCCGGCAGCACGGCCTTGACCGCCTCCTGAGGGCTGGCGCCGCGTTCGATCTCGCGCGAGACGAGGTTCGCGACCACTTCGGTGTCAGTCTGGCTCTTGAAGGTGCAACCTTCGGCCAGCAGCTCGTCGCGCAGCGGCTTGAAGTTTTCGATGATGCCGTTGTGGACGAGCACCACGTCGCCGGCGATGTGCGGGTGCGCGTTGTCCTCGGTCGGTGCGCCGTGCGTGGCCCAACGGGTGTGGGCAATACCGGATGCGCCGGGCAGCGGCTCCTCAAGGAGCTTGCGCGCGAGGTTGTTGAGCTTGCCCTCCGCACGGCGGCGCTGGATCGCGCCGCCGGTGACGGTGGCGACACCGGCCGAGTCATAGCCGCGATATTCCAGCCGGCGCAGCCCTTCGACCAGCCGATCCGCCACGTCGCCTTGCCCGAGGATGCCGATGATGCCGCACATGGGATTTGCTTTCTTCTAGAGCGTGTAGGGAATGCGGATGCCCGGGAGATTGACCGGGAAATCCTTTGTGTTGCGGGTGACGAGGATCGCTCCATTCACCTGCGCGGTCGCAAGTATGTAGGCGTCCATCAGCTTCATTCTTGTTCGGAACCGGACGTCCGCCGCCGCCGAAGCAGTGCGCGCGTCCAGCTCTACGACATCGAAGGGAGCCAAAAGCCCGCGTACGACATCACGCGTTTCGAGCGGCTCCCCTGCCAGAACCTCGGTCCAAACGATGCGGCTAATCCGGTGACGGGCGTAGCGGCCAAGCTCGGCCTTGGCCTGCGGTTTCCGATTGAGCCAATCGATGATGATGTTGGTATCAAAGAAGGGATCGGACACGCACTAAAGCTCTTCGTATGGGGTCCGATCCTCGCGGATGGCACGCTGGTATTCGACGCCGTCACCGATGTCGGTGCGGTCGGCCCAATAGCCGAAACCACGCTCGATCCAGTCCTTGTTGTCGCGCCGCAGGACAAGATAAGCCTTGATGGCATCACGTATAGTCGCCGCTCGCGACTGCTTGCTCTTCGCCGCTAGGCGGTCGAGCTCCTCGAGATCAGTATCCGGAATGTCAGTGAGAATTCGCACGATATCCTGATATCATATCGTGATATCAGATCAACCGGATTTCTTCCGGCTCTGCATCATAGACCGGAACTTGGCGGCCCAGCCGGAGCGTGCGTTCTGTTCTCCGCGTCCGAGCGCGAGCGCATCGGGTTCCACATCGCGCGTGATCGCTGAGCCGGCGCCGACGATTGCGCCTGCACCGATCGTCACAGGCGCCACCAGGGCCGAGTTGGAGCCGATAAAGGCGCCCTCGCCGATCACCGTCTTGTACTTGAAGAAGCCGTCATAGTTGCAGGTGATGGTGCCGGCGCCGATGTTGGCGCCTGCACCGATCTCCGCATCGCCGAGATAGGTTAGGTGGTTGGCCTTCGCACCTTCGCCCAGCCGCGCCTTCTTCACCTCGACGAAGTTGCCGACCTTGGACTTGGGGCCGAGCTCGGCGCCGGGACGAAGCCGAGCATAGGGACCAACTTCGGCTCCGGTCGCGATATGCGCGCCTTCGATGTGGCTGAAGGCGTGAATGACGACTCCGTCCTCCACCGTCACCCCGGGGCCGAACCAAACGTTCGGTTCCACGGTCACGTCGCGACCGAGCCGCGTGTCATGGGAGAACCACACCGTCTCCGGCGCGATCAGCGACACACCATCGGCCATCGCCTCGGCGCGGCGGCGTTGCTGCCAGGCCAGCTCCTGCTCGGCCAGTTCGCCGCGGCTGTTGATGCCGGCGACTTCGCCCGGATCGGTCTCGATCACTGCCGAGGAGCGGCCATCCTGCGCCGCCAGCATGACGATGTCGGGCAGGTAGTATTCGCCTGCCGCATTGTCGTTGGTGACCCGCGCGAGTAGCGCGAACAGCTCGGTTGCGCGCACCGCCATCAGGCCGGAGTTGCAGAGGTTGACCGCCCGTTCGGCCTCCGAGGCGTCCTTATACTCGACCATCTTAGCGATGCGTCCGCCCTCGTCCGCGATGACCCGACCGTAGGCGGCCGGATCGGAGGGGCGGAAGGCGAGCACCACTGCCGCGGGACTGTCGCCCGAGCCGAGCCGCTCGACCAGCCGTGCCATCGTGGCCGTCGCGACGAAAGGCACGTCGCCGTAGAGGATCAGCACGTCGCCATCGAAGCCGGCGAGCGCTGTCTCCGCTTGCTGCACCGCATGGCCAGTGCCGAGCTGCGGATCCTGGACGACCAGGCCCACGCCCCTGCCCGCCAATGCGTTCTCCAACTGATCGCGGCCACTGCCCACGACCACGACCGTCCGCTCCGGCCGGAGCGCCTCCAACGACGCGAGCAGGTGCATCAGCATCGGCTGCCCCGCGATCGGGTGCAGCGCCTTGTGCAGGTCGGATTTCATGCGCGTGCCCTTGCCGGCGGCAAGCACGATCGCGGCGAGTGGGCGCTTGGTCGTCACGGGCGCGCGCTTGCCACGGCGGCCATGCACGGGGCAAGGGCGGTTGATGCCCCGCCCCTTCGACATCGTCGGCTTCGACCTGGACGGCACGCTCCTGGACACCAGCGCTAGCTTGACCCGGGCGGTGAACCATACGCTCGCCCAGGCCGGCCGGCCGCCGCTGCATATAGACGAGGTGCGGCCGATGATTGGCGGCGGCGCCAAGCGTATGCTTGAAAAGGGGCTCAAAGCCTCGGGCGGCTACGAACCCGAGGACATGAAGCAGCTCTATCCGCAACTGCTCGCATTTTACCGCGACAATGTCTCCGAAGGCTCGATCCCCTATCCGGGGCTGATCCCGGCGCTGGACCAGCTTGCCGAAATGGGAGTCCGTCTCACGATCGTCACGAACAAGTTCGAAAGCCTCGCGCTTAAGCTGCTGGAGGAGCTCGGCCTGCGCGAGCGATTCGCGGCCGTGATCGGGGGAGACACGATGGGCAAGGGCAACGCGAAGCCGAGCGCCCTGCCGATCAAGGAGATGATCGCGCGGGCGGGTGGCGGCTCCGCCGTCTTCCTCGGAGACAGCATCTACGACACGCTGGCCGCGAAGAATGCCGGCATTCCGAGCATCGCGGTGAGCTTCGGCTTTCTGATGGGGCCGGTCGAGGATCTCGCCGCCGACGCGGTGATCGACGGATACGGCGAACTCATCCCGACTCTCGAACGACTGGCGGCGCTCGGCTGACATGCGCGAGGCAGCCGCCATCCTGCTGCTGGCGCTGGGTGCCGTCATGCTCAGCATCTGGGGTGCGTCTGGGACGGCCGTGCTGCTGATGCTGGCGATAGGTGCCGGGATCATCATTCTTCTGTGGGAAGGGCCGAAGGACGCCGACGATCCCGATCCGCCCGCTCTCGCTGAGCCCGTCCCGGCGCCCTCTGCCTCCCTCATCCAAGCGTTCGAGGATCCGGTGCTGATCGTGGGAGGCGGCCGGATCGAAGAGGCCAATGCGGCCGCCCGGCGACTGCTGGGCGAGCACATCGTCGGCGAGGATGTCCGCGTCGCGATCCGCCACCCCGCTGCAACCGAGCGGCTGCTGCCACGCCAGGATCAGGTCGTGACCCGCCCGATCGAGCTGGTGGGCCTTGGCGGAAGGGAAACGCGCTGGCAGATGACCGTCGGTCCGCTGGATGGCGACCGACTGCTCGTCCATCTGATCGACCGGACTGCGGGGCACGCAGCCGAAAAGATGCGAGTCGATTTCGTCGCCAATGCGAGCCATGAACTGCGCACGCCGCTGGCGGCGATCATCGGCTTCGTCGAGACGCTGGACGACGAGAGCGCCGGCGGCGACGTCGCCACTCGCAAGCGCTTCCTGCGCGTGATCCATGACGAGGCCCGGCGCATGCAGCGCCTCGTCGAGGACCTCATGTCGCTCTCTCGGATCGAGGCGGAGAAGTTCCGTGTTCCTCATGCCGCCGTGGATCTCGCCGAACTGGTCAAGGAAGTGCATGCGGTGATCCGCGACGGCGGCAGCCCCCGCAGCCTCGACGTGACACTCGACCTGCAAAAGGGCCTGCCCTTCGTTGCTGGGGATCGCGCGCAGCTTTCCCAGTTGCTGCACAACCTGATCGGCAACGCGATGAAATATGGCCGCGCCGACACTCCGATTATGGTTCGGCTTGGCCGCGGCCCCGGCTCCATGGTGAAGCTCAGCGTCGAGGACGAGGGCGAAGGCATTGCGCCCGAGCACCTGCCGCGCCTCACCGAGCGCTTCTACCGCGTCGACCCCAGCCGCAGCCGCTCGCAGGGCGGCACCGGCCTCGGCCTCGCCATCGTCAAGCACATCATCGATCGGCACCGGGGGCGGCTCGACATCCAGTCGGTCGTGGGCCGGGGAACGATCGTTTCCGCCCTGCTTCCGCCAGCGCCTTTGCCTTTGTCATTAAACGGCAACGCTGTTGTAACAGAGGCGGACTGACGGTCAGCTAGGGACGCCGGATGCACGAACATACGCTAAAAGCATTCGACGCCGAAATCGTCGAGCTGCGCGGGCTCATCTCCGAGATGGGGGGCCGCGCGGAGACGGCGATCGAAGATGCGATGGAGGCGCTCGTCCGCCACGATCTCGACGCCGCGAGCCAGGTCGTCGCCGAGGACAAGAAGATCGACGAGCTGGAAGCCGCCGTCGAAAAGCTCGCTGTTCAGATCATCGCTTTGCGCGCTCCGATGGCGGACGATCTGCGGGAAGTCGTAGCGGCGCTCAAGATCGCGGGCGTGATCGAGCGGATCGGTGACTACGCCAAGAACATCGCCAAGCGCGTGCCGATGATCGGGCGCCAGCACCAGATCGAGGCGCTGTCGGTGCTGCCCGCGATGGCCACGCTCGCCAGCGACATGCTGCACGATGTGCTCGACGCCTTTGCCGCGCGCGACTGGGAAGCGGCGGTGGACGTCAACCAGCGCGACCGGGCGGTCGATGACTTCTACAACAGCATCTTCAGGACTCTCCTCACCTTCATGATGGAGAATCCGGCAACGATCGGCGAAGCGGCGCACCTGCTCTTCATCGCCAAGAACCTCGAACGCATCGGCGACCATGCGACCAATGTTGCCGAGATGGTCTATTTCGCGGCCAAGGGCACGCACATGGCCGAGCGTGATCGCAGCGACGACACCGGGGAGAACTGAGTCATGGCCCGTGCCAAAATGCTGCTGGTGGAAGACGATGCGGCGCTCGCCGAATTGCTCGTCTGGCATTTCCAGCGCGAGAATTTCGAAGTGCGGCAGACGGCGGACGGTGAAGAGGCGCTGCTGATCGCACAGGAAAGCCCGCCCGACCTGGTGCTGCTCGACTGGATGATCGAGGGCCTGTCGGGCATCGAGGTCTGCCGCCGGCTGCGGCGCATGCCGGCCACGCAGAATGTGCCGATCATCATGCTGACGGCGCGCGGGGAGGAAGAAGACCGGGTGCGCGGTCTCGAGACGGGCGCCGACGATTACGTCACCAAGCCTTTCTCGCCCCGCGAGCTCGTCGCGCGCGTTGGCGCGGTCCTGCGCCGGGTGCGGCCGGCGCTGGCTGGCGAGCAGCTGACCTATGCCGATCTCGAGATGGATACTGTGGGCCACAAGGTGCGGCGCAGCGGCAAGCTCGTGCCGCTGGGGCCGACTGAATTCCGGTTGCTCAAGCACTTTCTCGAGCATCCCGGCTGGGTATTCTCGCGCGAGCGTCTGCTGGACAGCGTGTGGGGCCACGACGCGGACATCGAGCCACGCACGGTTGACGTCCACATCCGCCGCCTGCGCCAGGCGATCAACGCGGGCGGGCACCCGGACATCATCCGTACGGTACGCAGCGCCGGGTACGCGCTTGATGCCGACGGCAAGCTCTGACCATTCCGTTCAGTTCCGGCTTGCCTGAGCCTGTCGAAGGCCCTCCTTCTTCTTGACACCTTAGTGCAAAGGAAGGGAGGGCTTCGACAGGCTCAGCCTAGCCGGGGGAGGGTTTAGTGCTGGACTTGCAAACGACGGTACAGTCTATCGCCGCCGATATGGCACGCGAGAGCGACCGCGGACGCGTCGCCGACTATATTCCCGCCCTCGCCCGGATCGACCCCGCTCAGTTCGGCATGGCGGTGATCGAACCGGACGGGACCATTCACGCGACCGGAGACGCGAACACTTCCTTTTCCATCCAGAGCGTCTCCAAAGTGTTCGCGCTCACGCTCGCCCTCGACCGCATCGGCGACCGCATTTGGACGCGGGTGGGCCGCGAGCCGTCCGGCTCCGCCTTCAACTCGATCGTCCAGCTCGAGTCCGAGCGAGGCATCCCCCGCAACCCCTTCATCAACGCCGGCGCGATCGTCGTCAGCGACGCGCTGCTGACCGGACATGGGGCACGCGAGACGATCGGCGACCTGCTTCGCTTCGTCCGCCGTCTCGCTGATGATGAAGGTGTCGAGATCGACAGCGAGGTCGCGCACTCCGAGGCCGCCACCGGCTTCCGCAACTTCGCGCTCGCCAACTACATGAAGGCGTTCGGTAATCTGGAGAACGCCGTCGAGGACGCGCTGAAGCTCTACTTCCACCAGTGCGCGCTGACCATGAACTGCGTCCAGCTTGCGCGCGCCGGACGCTATCTGATGAACGCCGGCGTCCAGCCCGGCACGGGCGAGCGGATCGTCAGCGCCGAGCAGGCCCGCCGCCTCAACGCACTGATGCTCACCTGCGGCCACTATGACGGGTCGGGCGAATTCGCCTTTCGCGTCGGCATCCCCGGCAAGTCGGGTGTCGGCGGCGGCATCCTGGCCGTCGTGCCCGGCAAAGCGTCGATCGCGGTCTGGTCGCCCGGCCTCAATGAACGCGGCAACTCGAAACTGGGTAGCCTAGCGTTGGAGCGGCTGGCCGAAGCGACCGGCTGGAACGTGTTTACGGCTTAGTACGCCCGCGCCACCGCGAACGCGACGGCCTCGGTGAGCGCCGCCTTGGCGGCGCTCTGAGGGAAGCTTCCGAGGGCGTCGACAGCCCGGCCGGCATAATGGCGGGCATGCGCGAGCGTGTCGTCGAGCGCGCCGGTCTCGCGCAGCAGGCGGGTGGCATAAGCGAGGTCTTCGTCCGAGGTGCGGAAGCCAAGCATGGCGTCGCGCCAGAACGCCTTGTCCTCGGCCGAGCCGCGTGCATGGGCGAGGATCACGGGCAGCGTGACCTTGCCATCACGGAAGTCATCGCCAACGCCCTTCCCCATCGTCGCTTCATCGGACGAATAATCGATCGCGTCGTCGACCAGCTGAAAGGCGATGCCCAGATTACGGCCATAAGCGTCGAGCGCCTGCTCGTCCGCCTCGGGCCGCTCGGCCACCACTGCGGCGATGCGACAGGCGGCGGCGAACAGCGCCGCAGTCTTGGCGCCAATGATCTCCAGATAGCGTTCCTCGGTGGTCTGCACCTGGCGCTGCGCGGTCAGCTGGTTCACCTCGCCTTCCGCGATCACGGCAGAGGCGTTGGACAGGATGCGGAGGACCTTCAGGCTCCCATCCTCGACCATCAGCTCGAAACTGCGGCTGAACAGAAAATCCCCGACGAGGACGCTCGCAGGATTGCCCCAGATGATGTTCGCCGTGCGGCGGCCGCGGCGCAGGTCCGACCCGTCGACCACATCGTCGTGCAACAGCGTGGCCGTGTGGATGAACTCGACGGCCGCGGCCAGCTTATGGTGGCGAGTGCCCGGATAGTCGAGGAGCTGCGCGCAGGCGAGCGTCAGCATGGGCCGCATCCGCTTGCCGCCGCCGGCGATCAGGTGCCCGGCCAGTTCGGGGATCAACGGAATGTCCGACTGCATCCGGTCCAGAATGACGCTGTTCACGGCGTTCATGTCGTGCGCGACCAGGCGCAGCATCGGCTCGAGCGAAGGCGCATGGCCGGCGTCGATGCGGTGGATGGAGGCAGTCATCTGCCCGAGCATGTGGCGCGGCAACTGCGGCCTTGCAAGGCTCGCTTCGGCATGGAAACGATGTGACGAAGGGGCTTGCTGATGAGCGACGACCAACTGACGCGCTTTCGAGAGAGCATCGACAATATCGATGCAGCGCTCGTCTTCATGCTCGCAGAGCGGTTCAAGATCACGCAGGCGGTGGGTGCCTACAAGGCGGCGCATGGGCTGCCGCCGGCCGATCCGGGGCGGGAAGAGCGGCAGATTGACCGGCTGCGGCGGCTCGCGGCCGATGCTCGGCTGGACCCGGAGTTTTCCGAGAAGTTCCTGCGCTTCATCATCGATGAAGTGATCCGCCACCACGAGCGGATGCAGACGGAATAGAAAAGGCCCGGCGAGTTTCCCCGCCGGGCCTTTCCGTTTACCACTTACGGACCTTAGTCGCGGCGGCCACCGAACAGCTGGAGCAGGAACATGAACATGTTCACGAAGTCCAGATAGAGGTTCAGCGCGCCCATGATGACGGTCTTGCCCATCATGTCGGTACCGGCGACGTACGAGTACATGCTCTTGATCTTCTGCGTATCGTAGGCGGTCAGGCCAGCGAACAGCAGCACGCCGATCACGCTGATCGCGAACTGCATCGCCGAAGACTGCAGGAACAGGTTGATGATCGACGCGACCAGCAGGCCGACCACGCCCATGATCAGGAAGGTCCCGAACGCCGACAGATCCTTCTTGGTCGTGTAGCCCCACAGGCTCAGGCCCGCGAAGGCCGCCGACGTCGCGAAGAAGACCTGGGCGATCGATTCACCGGTATAGACCCGGAAGATCGACGCCATCGACAAGCCCATCACGGTCGCGAACGCCCAGAACAGGATTTGAGCGGTGCCCGTCGACAGCCGGTTGATGCCGAAGCTCAGCACCAGGATGAAGCCGAGCGGGGCCAGCATGATCAGCCAGCGCAACGGCGAAGCCATAACGGCGTCGAATGCGCTGGTGCTGGCGAACGCAAGGGCGACGATGCCGGTCAGCAGCACGCCCGACGCCATATAGTTGTAAACGGACAGCATGTAGCTCCGCAGACCGGCGTCATACGCCGCCTGACGGGTCCCGACCGACGACGGCGCCGATACGGTCGCCCGGGGGTCAGTCCAGTTAGCCATCGAAGTAACTCTCCTTTGCCCGGCCATATGCCGGATAGCCCGGAATATCGTTCGTTCGGGGGCCGCTTTCAAGCGAAAGCGGCAAGAGAGACACTTTGTTACAGTCTAGCCGACCGGAACGATGGTTGCGGTCGCGATCGCGGCGAGTACCGGCGGTGTCTCCGCCGCCTCGGCCCATACCTCCGCGCGCACGACGACTTGGCGTTTGCCGGGTTTCACGACCTGTCCTTTGGCGCGCAACCGATCTCCCCGAGCGGGGGCGAGGAAATTGATCGTGTAACTGCCGGTGACGACGTCGCCCGCGACCGATGCGGCCGCCCAGGCACAGGCATTGTCGGCCATCAGTCCGACGACCGCACCATGAGCGAAGCCGTGATGCTGGGTGAGATCGTCCCGCAGTGCGAGGGTCAGCTCGGATTCGCCCTCCCAAACCTTGAGCGGCTCGATGCCTGCGAACCGGGTGAAGCCGCTGCCCTGCACGGCCACCCGCTTCATATATTCCAGCGCCGCCTCGGGCGTGTCGAACCTGCGTCGATCGCTCATGATCCGGTTATCACCGGGCGAGCTGCCGACGAACAGGCCTCAGCGTCCGAGAAAGCTGGCCGATGCGGCTTCGGTCCCGTTGACCGCAAGGATGGTCCGCGCCTCCTCGACCGAGCCATGCCCGCCCGCGACGCGGATAACGCGATCAAGCAGCTCCTGGCCCTCGTCCCACCAGCCAAGTCCGCTGGCGGCGTTGATGTGGCCTACAGGTCCGGCATTAACGAAGTGGCTGCCCCACGCAGCCGCCAGATCCCGCGCCCGATCCGGTGCGATCCAGGGATCATCTTCGCTTGCAACGAGAATGGATGGGAACGGCAGCGGACGGCGGGGCACCGGGGCGAAATCGGCAAGCTCTGCGGCCAGGGGCCGTGCGCCGAGGTCTGCAGGCGCGACGAGCAGCGCGCCTGCGACCGGCCAGCCCCAGGGCTGACCGCTCAGTTCCGCCCACCAGGCGACTGCGATGCAGCCAAGGCTGTGCGCGGCCAGCACCCTCGGCGGCTGCGCACCGCGGATCGCCTGGTCGATCTTCGTCACCCAGGCATTGCGCCTGGGCCGCGACCACATGCCCAGCTCGATCCGCGACGTGTCGGGCCGGGACTGTTCCCAAAGCGTTTGCCAATGCGATGCACCCGATCCGTTCAACCCCGGAACGGTCAATACGATCGGCTGTTGCCGATCACCTTCATGAAGGTTGAGAGCCATGTGCCGTCTCCTGACAAACCCGCTCCTGCCCCTAGCGAGTAAGGCCGTGCGGGTCTTCGGAGGACCTTGGGGAGAGTAAGGCCCGCACGGCCTGCCTTCTCGCGGAGGGCAGGGAGCAGAGTATCTCAACCCACTAAGTAGTAAATCCTCATGCGCCGGGCGGCTCAGCGCCTGCGACCAGATGAGGTCTGAAGAATCGCTCTCAAGTTTTTCTTGCGGAACCGGGTGGTCTCAGCCCTGCTTCCGGCTGAGCTCCCGCATCGCGTCATCCAGGCCATCGAGGGTCAGCGGGAACATGCGGTCGTTCAGCAGTTCGCGCATGATCGCGATCGATTGGGAATAGCCCCAATGCTTTTCGGGCACTGGATTCAGCCAGGCAGTCGCCGGATAGGTGTTCGAAATGCGGTGCATCCAAACCGCGCCTGCCTCCTCATTGAAGTGTTCCACCGAGCCGCCCGGGTGAGTGATCTCATAGGGGCTCATCGATGCGTCGCCGACGAAGATCACCTTATAGTCGTGGCCATATTTGTGGAGCACGTCCCAGGTCGGCGTGCGCTCCGAGAAGCGGCGCTTATTGTCCTTCCACACGCCTTCGTAAGGGCAGTTGTGGAAGTAGAAAAACTCCATGTTCTTGAACTCGGCCGTCGCCGCCGAGAACAGCTCCTCGCAAAGCTTGATGTGCGGGTCCATCGAGCCGCCCACATCGAGGAAGAGCAGCAGCTTGACGGCATTGTGCCGCTCGGGGCGCATTTGGATGTCGAGCCAGCCCTGGCGCGCGGTGCCGTCTATTGTCGCGTCGATGTCGAGCTCGTCGGCGGCTCCCTCGCGGGCGAAGCGGCGAAGGCGGCGAAGCGCGATCTTGATGTTGCGGGTGCCCAGCTCCTTGGTCGAATCGAGGTTCTTGAACTCGCGCTTGTCCCATACCTTGATCGCGCGGCCGTGACGGCCTTCTTCCTGGCCGATCCGTACGCCTTCGGGATTGTAGCCGTGCGCGCCGAACGGCGAGGTGCCGCCGGTGCCGATCCACTTGTTGCCCCCCTGATGCCGTTCCTTCTGTTCCTCGAGCCGCTTCTTGAGCGTCTCCATGATCTCTTCCCAGGAGCCGAGTTTCTCGATCTCCTTCATCTGCTCTTCCGTGAGATACAGTTCGGCGACCTTGCGCAGCCAATCCTCGGGGATTTCCGCCGTCTCGGTACCGTAGCTGGTCTCGACCCCCTTGAAGACCTTGCCGAACACCTGGTCGAACCGGTCGAGCAGCCCCTCGTCCTTCACGAAGGTTGCCCGGGCGAGGTAGTAGAACTCCTCGGGGCTGCGCTCGATCACCTCGAGGTCGAGCGCCTCCAGCAGCACCAGATGCTCCTTGAGGCTGGCGGGGATGCCCGCGTGCCTCAGCTCGTCCATGAAGTTGAAGAACACGAGCTGGGTTCTAGCGCACCCGTTCGTACAGCGTCCAGTTCTGCGCGGACATGCCGGTGCCGTCGGCTGTCGCGATGGCGCGGTAGGTGGCGCCGCAGCGCCTGAGGACTGGAGGCGAGTCCGGCTCCCCGTTGAACCAGTCTGAGAAGACGAAGCGGGCGGCCGGGCACCCGGTGCCGATGTGAACCGGATAACGCGCCTGCGCGGCCGCGACGCGTAGCAGGGCGAGGCCGGTCTCCCGCTCGATCATCACCCCGGCCCCGGCCGGCGCGCGCACCGCCATCGCGCGAACCGCGGCACCCGGATCGCCGCGCTGATTGCGGATCAGCTCCAGATTGGCGGCCATGCTCACACCCGAAAAGGCGAGCAAAGCCCCTCCCCCAGCAATCGCCTTCCATCCACCAGCGCGGACCAGCGCCGCCACCAGCTCGCCGCCGAGCAGCAGCAGGGCGAGGCCGCTCAGCAGGTAATAGCGGGCATGGCCGGCGTTCATCATGTGGAGGAGCGCGACCGTCGCCGGAAAGGCGATCACGGCCAGCGCGTAGAAGGTCCAGCGGGGCGTCGGCAGCGATCGCGCGAGCACGACCGCAATGACGGCACCGGCGGGCAGAAAGAAGGAGATGACCGGCCAGCCGACCGCATAGCCGAGCATGTCGATCGTGCCGCGCAGGAAGAGCAGGACGGTGAAATCCTGCTTGGAGCCGAAGCGGAACTCGGCGCCGCCCAGCACAGCCGGCGCGAAGACGATCGCGCAGGCGGCAATCAGGGCGGCGGCTGCAGGACCGAGCAGCCGCGAAGCCTCTGCCAAGCCGCGACGCCAGCCGAGGCGCTGCACCAGCGCCAGCACGGGCCAGCCGATCAGCGCGCACGCGGCGAAGATCATCGTCAGCTGGAACAATGCGCCGACGAAGAAGCAGATCGCGAGCGTCAGCGGCCGGTCCGCCTGCTCCTCACCCGCCAGATGGCGGTCGAGATACCAGGCCGAGATCAGCACCATCAGCGTCATCGGCGCATAACCGCGCGCTTCGGAGCCGAGCGTCACCATAAGCGGTGACAGGGCGAACAGCAGTGCTGTCACGATGCCCGCCGCCGGGCTGCGTCGTGCACCGATCAGCCCAGCGACGACGATCGCCGCCGTTCCGCACAGTACGGACAGCGCGCGTGCGACCAGTGGCGGCGCGCCGAGCCCCACCGTCTGTAGCCAGAGCGAGTTCAGATGGTGATTGTTGTCGTGATTGATCTGCACGAACACGCCCAGCGGCGTCTCGACATCGTCGGCCAGCACCGCAGACCAGGCCTCGTCCAGCCACAAGGCCCCGCTCGCCGCGGCGATGCGCAGGATCGCTCCGACGAGTGCGATAATCGCGATCCAGGCCGTGGCGCGGGACAAGGCAGGCAAAGCAAGACGCATCGGCGTCCGCATGGCCGGCTCATGCTTAAAATGGCGCTAAACTATCGTGCCGTGATCCGAGACAATCCGGTTAAACGATCGTCAACGCATTGCGCCTAAACGCATCTGCCATATGCGACAGATGAGGGCGGGATGATCCAGGGCGCAATCAGGGCGGCCGATCCGGGCGCGATCGACGCGGTTGCGAGATCGTGCGGGGACCTGGCGGTCGGCTGCACCGCCGCCGCCGCTTACGTGACAAGGGTGACCGAAAGCCTCGGTCGACAGATGCAAGTGCTGGCCGACCTGGAGACGGTCACCGCCTCGTTGGAGGACGACCAGCGCCGCGCTGCCGATTCAACCGACGAGGCGCGGCTGCTCGCCGAGCGCGCCCGCACCAAGCTGGACGAAGGCACGCGCATCATTCGCCAGTCCATGTCCGACTTCACCGCGCTGACCGAACTTGTGGTGCGGCTGGGCGCGCAGGTCACGAATTTCGCGGGGGCAATGACCCAGGTGCAGCGCGTGACGGCCGGCATCGACTCGATCGCTCGCACCACGAACATGCTGGCGCTCAATGCCGCCATCGAAGCCGAGCGCGCTGGCGCCGCGGGCCGCACCTTCGCCGTCGTGGCCGCCGAGGTGAAGAAGCTGGCGCAGGATACCCGCGGAGCCACCGAAGAGATCAGCGCCACCGTTGCGTCCCTCGCCCATGAGGCGGAGACGTTCGTCGCCGAGATCGGCGAGGGCGTGGCCAAGAGCCGCTCGGCCCAGGCGAGTTTCGGGCGTGTGAGCGATACGGTCTCAGAAGTCGCGCAAATCGTCGAACTGGTCGAGCAGCAGTCCGACGGCATCGCGCGGTCCACCAGCCTCATCCACGACAATGCCATCCGGGTGAAGGACGAACTGGCCGGCTTTGTCCAGGAGGCCCGGGCCAATGCCGGGCAGCTCGTGGACGCGCAGAAGAAGATGAGCGACATGGAGCTGCTGTCGAACCGCATGTTCGACCAGCTGGTCCACAGCGGCTTCGCCCATGACGACCAGCGCTATGTCGACCTCGCCATCAGCGCCCGGGACGAGATCCAGAAGCTGATTGAAAACGCGGTGGCCCGAGGCGAAATCGGCGCGGCCGACGTGTTCGACACCGACTACCAGCTGATCCCGGGCTCCGACCCGGAACGCTTCGACAACCGCTTCGCCGACTGGGCCGACCGCTACATCCAGCCGGTCATCGATCGGGTGACGGACAGCGAGTCGGCGATCGAAGGTTCGGTCTGCTCAGACGTGAACGGCTATCTCCCCACCCACCAGAGCCGCCGCTCCAAGCCGTCACGTCCGAACGACCCCGAGTGGAACGACCGCAACTGCCGCAACCGCCGCATCCTGCCGGACGAGACCACGATGCGCGCGGTCAAGAGCGACGCGCCCTTCATGATGGCCGTGTATCAGCTCGACCGGGGCAACGAGTCGGTGATGGTCAAGAACGTGTTCGTGCCGCTCTGGGTCAACGGCCGCCGCTGGGGCAATTTCGAGATCGCTTACGTCGATCGGTGACCGGCGCCGCCCAGACCAGCCGATTCTCTCCTGACCTCAGGCAAGGTTCCGAGGAACTTCTTCTGGAGATAGGCGCGCAGGTTTCGACTTGGATCGTCGGCGAATGCGTCTTGTGTTTCGCGGATGGCTGAAACTCGATCTAATCGAAATGCCCGAAAGTCGCTGCGAAGTTCACACCAAGCCGCGAACAGCCAACCGTCGGTGAACGCCCAAAGTGCGAGAGGGCGGACGTGGCGGCTGGATCGACGGCCTCGATCATCCTCATAGTCCAGCTGCAATACCGTAGACCGCCGGATGGCACGACGGATGACCGCGGCGAACTGGGGTGCGCGGCCGCTGCGTCTGGTCGCGAAAAATGGCGCGTCCTGCAGCTTGCGTTGATTTGCTTCGGGAAGCGACGCCTGCAACTTCGACCTGACCTCTGCGGCAGCATCCGCAAGGGACCGGTCGCCATTCGCCTCGACGAACGACAGCCCCATGGCGAGCGCCTCCAACTGTTCGAACGTGAATGTCATAGCGGGGAGATCGAAGCCTGGCCGCAATATGTAACCGACCCCCGCCTCGCCCTCGATCGGGAGCCCGGACGCCTGAAGATGGGCGATGTCGCGATAGACCGTACGTGCGCTCACCTCTAGATGGGTAGCGAGGTCGTCGGCTCGGCTGATGCGGCGCGTCCGCAATTCGTGAACCAGCCTAAACAAGCGCTCGGCACGCCGCATCTCTCTCTCCTGACAAAGAAATGTCAGGCGAAGTGCGAAAGCGTCAAGCTGGCCGGTTCCCGTCGGTGATGCTGCGCAACGGCGTGAACTTCGGCGTATCGGCCAGGTAGGTCATGAGCTTGATCAGGTCCCCGGCCTGAATGCGCCATGCCATATACGTTTGTTGTGCTTGGTGCGACTCCCAAACCTCGTAGAAGATCACGCGCTCGGGGCAGCCGTCATCAATCAGAATATCGAACGCGAGGTTGCCAGGATAGGCTCGACAGATGCTCAGATTGCTGACGGTGTAGTCAAAAAACTCTTCTAACTTGTCAGGCTTGATCGACAACTCGGCAAGCATGACCAGCCGATCCTCAAGTGCATGTTTCATGTGTCCCTCCACAAGGTACACATAAGCGACGCTCTCCTGACACCGTGCTGTCAGGAGAGATGAGGAGATACGGAGTTCAGCCGCCCGGCCGCCCCTGTCTTTTGGCCATGAACGCCAGGCGCTCGAACAGCATCACGTCCTGCTCGTTCTTGAGCAGCGCGCCGTGCAGCGGCGGGATGGCCTTGGTGGGGTCTCGGTTCTGGAGGACGTCGAGGGGCATGTCCTCGTGGAGGAGGAGCTTCAGCCAGTCGAGCAACTCGCTGGTGGATGGCTTCTTCTTGAGGCCGGGGACCTCACGGACCTCATAGAAGATGTCCATCGCGCGGCTGACCAGGATCTTCTGGATGCCGGGGAAGTGGACGTCGACGATCGCCTGCATCGTCTCGCGGTCCGGGAACTTGATATAGTGGAAGAAGCAGCGGCGCAGAAAGGCGTCGGGTAGCTCCTTCTCGTTGTTCGACGTGATCACGACAATCGGGCGCTCGGCCGCCTTTACCGTCTCCTTGGTCTCATAAACATGGAACTCCATGCGATCGAGCTCGTGCAGCAGGTCGTTCGGGAACTCGATATCAGCCTTGTCGATCTCGTCGATCAGTAGCACCGGGAGCTGCGGCGAGGTGAAGGCCTCCCACAGCTTGCCCTTACGAATATAGTTCGAGATGTCGTGGACGCGCGGGTCGCCGAGCTGACCGTCGCGGAGACGGGCGACCGCGTCATATTCGTACAGGCCCTGGTGCGCCTTGGTGGTGGACTTGATGTTCCACTCGATCAGCGGCGCGTCGACGGCCTTGGCGATTTCCTGCGCCAGCACCGTCTTGCCGGTGCCGGGTTCACCTTTGACGAGCAGCGGGCGGCGCAACGTCACGGCCGCGTTGACAGCCACCTTCAGATCGTCGGTGGCGACATAATCCCGCGTGCCTTCAAAGCGCATGCCCGGCCTTTCCGTTGATAAGCGGGCCGGGCTTAAGTGACGTTCACGGCAAGGGCAAGCAGCTCACAGGCGAGCGCGGGCGGCCTCGCGAGCCTCGAGCAGATCCCACAATCCCCGATGCTGGGCGAGCAGCTGCTGGCTGCCAAAGGCGAAGGCGCGCTCGAAGGCGGGTGCCGGCGCGTCGAGATCGAGCGTGGCTGTATCGGGCAAGCGGCATGGGCGCGGCTCCATCGACACGCGCTTCGCGGCGGCGTCGAGAACGGCGCGGATCGCCTGCCAGTCAAGCACGAGAGCCACTGCCGCGCCGAGCGCGCATCCGTCCCGTTCGGACTGGGCGAGCATTGCAAGGGCGTGGCGCTGCTGCAGCACCGCCGCCTCGCATTCGGCCTGACCCGGCGTGCTGGGCAGCGGCCCGGTGGCGACCGCAAGCCGGGTCAGAAGCGCGCGCTCGTCGGCAAAGGCGTCGGCGGCCGCTTCCATCCAGACGCGCGCTCCCGGCTGGCGGACGCGGGCGACCGCATGATCGATCACGCCCGGCAACCGCCCGTGCAGCATGCAGAGATGATGGGCGGCGTCCGCCAGGTTGCGCACGGCCTCCGGGCCGCTCCGCAGCGTTTCGGAGGCGAGATACGGATGGGCGGCGCTGCCGTCTCCATGCACGCGCGCCAGCAACGTCTCGGTTGCCTGCCCCTCCCGTGCGCGTTCGATCGCCTGCATGCCGCCTCGTCCTGCCGTTTGCGCGCACCATGAGGGCACGCGCGTCCAGTCCCGGATTAGGGGCAAGGGCGTAAAGAGGTGGTTTATCCGGTAGGGGGAGAACGCGGTTAACGGGCGCTCAGGCGCGGGCGCCCTCGACCATACCGACGCTGTTCCGGCGAAGCGCCTTCAGCACCGTGTCGGTGATGCCGTCCGCGTCTAGGCCCGCTTCCTTGTACTGGAGCTCGGGCTTGTCCTGGTCCTGGTAGCGGTCAGGCAGGCGCAGTGTCCGGAGCTTCAGCCCCGCGTCGATCAGCCCGGCGTCGCTGGCCATGGTCAGCACATGCGCGCCGAGGCCACCCACCGCATTTTCTTCAATCGTGACCGCAACTTCGTGGCTCGTAAGGAGCTTGCGGATCAGCTCTTCGTCGAGTGGCTTGGCGAAACGCAGATCGGCCACCGTGGTGGACAGGCCCTGCGCCTCCAGCCGGTCGGCGGCCTTAAGCGCCTCCTCGAGGCGCGTACCGAGCGAGAGGATCGCCACTGTCTTGCCCTGACGGACGACGCGGCCCTTGCCGATTTCCAGCCGCTCCGGCACCTCCGGCAACGGCAGGCCGACGCCATTGCCGCGCGGATAGCGAAGCGCGATCGGGCCGCTGTCGTGCAGCGCCGCAGTGTGGGTCATGTGGACGAGCTCGGCTTCGTCGGCGGCGGCCATGACCACCATGTTCGGCAGCGTGGCGAGGTAGGTGATGTCGAAACTGCCGGCGTGCGTCGCCCCGTCGGCGCCGACCAGCCCGGCCCGGTCGATCGCGAAGCGCACGGGCAGGTTCTGCAGCGCCACGTCATGCACCACCTGGTCATAGGCGCGCTGCAGGAACGTCGAGTAGATCGCAGCGAAAGGCCGCATGCCCTGCGCGGCCAGGCCTGCGGCGAAGGTCACACCATGCTGCTCGGCGATGCCGACATCGAAGAAGCGCTCAGGGAACCGATCCGCAAAGGGGGACAAGCCGGTGCCGGAGGGCATCGCCGCGGTGATCGCGCAGATCGTCGGGTCGCGCTCGGCCTCCTTAACCAGCTGAGCGCCGAAGACGTTCTGATATTGCGGCGGGCCCGCAGGCGCCTTGGCCTGGGCGCCGGTGATCACGTCGAACTTCTGGACGCCGTGGTATTTGTCCGACGCCGCCTCGGCCGGGCCATAGCCCTTGCCCTTCTTGGTCACCACATGGACCAGGATCGGCCCCTTGTCCGCATCGCGCACATTCTCGAGCACGGGGATCAGATGCTCGAGATTATGGCCGTCGATCGGCCCGACATAATAGAAGCCGAGCTCTTCGAAGAGCGTGCCGCCCGTGGCCATGCCGCGCGCATATTCCTCGACCCGCTCGACTGCGTCGTGGACACGGCGAGACAGTTTCTTCGTCACCTTCTTGGCCAGCGAGCGGAAGCCCAGATATTCGTGGCTGGAGACGAGCTTGGCCAGATACGCCGACAGCCCACCCACCGGCGGCGCGATCGACATGTCATTGTCGTTGAGGATGACGACCAGCCGATTGCCGGCCGCCCGCGCGTTATTCATCGCCTCATAGGCCATGCCGGCGGACATCGCGCCATCGCCGATCACCGCGATGGCCTTGCCCGGCTTGCCCGCAATCTTGTTAGCGATGGCGAAGCCGAGTGCGGCCGAGATGGAGGTCGAGCTGTGGGCGGCCCCAAACGGATCATATTCGCTCTCGCTCCGCTTGGTGAAGCCGGAGAGACCCCCGCCCTGCCGCAGCGTGCGGATGCGGTCCCGGCGCCCGGTCAGGATCTTGTGCGGATAGGCCTGGTGGCCGACGTCCCAGATCAGCCGGTCGGCGGGTGTGTCGAAGACATAGTGGAGCGCAACGGTCAGCTCGACCACCCCGAGGCCAGCGCCAAGATGTCCGCCGGTCACCGACACGGCCGAAATCGTCTCTTCGCGCAGTTCGCTCGCGAGCTGGGTCAGCTGGGCGGGCTCAAGTTTCCGCAGGTCGATCGGTGTCTGGACGGTGTCGAGGAGCGGTGTGTTCGGCAGATCGGACATCGGCCTGTCTTAGCCGCCTTACGCCCCGGAACAAAGACTTGTCAGTCGGTCGTGCAATCGGCGCAGCGCCCATGCACCTCGATGACCGGACGAACCGCGGCAAACCCGCTCTTGCTCGCCGCCTGACGGACCCCCGACGAAACCGCATCGTCGTCGATGTGAGTCGCTTGGCCACAGGCGTCGCAAACCAGGAAGATGCAGTCGTGCAGGCAATCCGGATGCTCGTTCGCGACATAGGCATTGGCCGACTCGACGCGGCGGACCAGATTGGCGCCCACGAACAGGTCGAGGATGCGATAGACGCTGTTAGCGGCGACGCGGCGGCCTTCGCGCTTCGAAACGGCCTCGGCGATGTCATAGGCGGAAGCAGGCCGGTCGAAGCCGTTGAGCGTTTCGAAGACGCTCTGCCGCATCGCGGTCCACTGCTCCCCCGAACGCTCGAGCGCAGTCTTGGCAGCGATGACGAGATCGTCGCCTGCATGATGCGCATGGGAGTGTCCGGCCATCAGGCTATGTTAGGGTGCGCGGCGCCCGCGAACAAGTCAGGCAGCGGCGCGCCGGTTCAGGTCGTGGCCGAGCGCGAGGATGGCCACACCGACCATCGTGTAGACCGTCTCCGCCCCGCCATGCGGCACCGCCAGCGCTCCCGCCATGGCGCCCAGCCCGAGACCGCCCACCGCTGCCGGCAGGATATAACCGTGCTCCATTGCGCCCTTCGCCAGCGCGAACGTGCCGAGAGCGATCGCCAACGCCAGCCCGAACTCGTGCACGGCCGGATGGAAGAGCATGCCGCCCGCCGAGGCGAGCAGGGTCAGCAGGAACACGGTCGCAACGCAGTGGACGAGGCATAGCGCCGACAGGCCAATGGCCAGCCGGTCCAGCGTTCCCGTCATCTGCAAGCGCTCGGTCAAGCCGCGACTCCTCGTGTCCGGCATATGGCACCGTCACCGCGAAGTTACAACATATCATGAACCGCAAATCTCGACCTGTTCGCCTTGCCTTTCGCCGCCTGTGCCACAATCTCTCGCACATCGTTTCGGAGCGAGCATGAGAGTGATCGACGGAGCCTGGATGAGCATCGGCTTGGCGGCGATGCTCGCGACTGCGGCATCGGCGCAGCTCAACTACGATCGCGCGCGGCGCAACTATTTGGGCTTACAGGCCGGCCAGGTGCAGCTCGGCCAACTTTCGCCGATCGAGCTTGAAGAGGTACGGCAGCTGGACCAGGGTGTGCGGACACAAGGCCTTCCTCAGCGCGACACCAGACGCCGGTGCAAGGCCCTGCTGACCGGTGGCAAGCCGACAACAACCCTCGAAGAAGCGGTGAACGATCTCAAATGCGCGCAGCGACCCAACTGAATCCGGCTCCCCTCGACAATGCCGGCGCAGCAGAGGCGCTGTCGATGGCGTCCCGGCGCGCCGTGGCCAGCTGGCTGCTCTTCGTCGCCTTTCTCGTCTTTCTGATGGTCGGGGTCGGCGGGATCACGCGGTTGACCGAGTCCGGTCTGTCGATCACCGAGTGGAAGCCGATCACCGGCACCCTGCCCCCGCTCAGCGCCGCAGATTGGGAGGACGCGTTCGCGCTCTATAAGGCCACGCCCGAATATCAGCAGATCAACCGCGGTATGAGCCTGTCTGAGTTCAAGTTCATCTTCTTTTGGGAGTGGTTCCACCGGCTGCTCGGGCGTGTGATCGGCCTCGCTTACGCGTTGCCGCTCGCTTGGTTCGCCGTGAAGCGCCAGGTCCCGGAGGGCTATGGCGGAAGGCTGGTGTTGTTGCTCGTGCTGGGCGGGTTGCAGGGCGCGATCGGCTGGTGGATGGTGGTCTCTGGCCTCGCTCAGCGGACCGACGTCAGTCACTTCCGGCTTGCCGTGCACCTGATGACCGCGCTCCTGATCCTAGGGCTTCTCGTCTGGACGGCGCTCGACCTGCGCCGCGCCCGAGCGCGGTTGAGCGGGATAACGGCGCTGATCCTGGCGGTGCTTGCCCTTCAGATCATGCTCGGCGCCTGGACGGCGGGCCTGAATGCGGGCCTTGCCGCCAATGACTGGCCGCTGATGAACGGCCGCGTCTTCCCCGAAGTGCCGGTCACCGCCCAGACGCTGACCTACGACCCGTTCCTGATCCACTGGTTGCACCGCTGGTGGGCCTGGATCGCGGCCGGCGCGCTGATCGTGCTGGCACGAATAGTGCGGCCTCTCGACCGTGCGGCCAGCATCGCGGTGCATGCGGCGTTCGGCACCCAGATCATTCTCGGCATCGCGACCGTGATGACGGGCGTGAACATCGTGCTGGCCGTCCTGCACCAGGCCGTCGGCGCGCTGGTTGTGGCGAGCGCCGCCTGGGCCGCCCATTCGGCGGAACGGCGGTGATAGCGACCGTCTATGTTGTGTTCGCGGACGCGTCCGAGGCGGAGCGTATCGCTACCATCGTTGTCGAAGAAGGTCTTGCCGCGTGCGCCAACATCCTGGCGCCCTGCCGCTCCATCTACCGGTGGCAGGGCAGAGTGGAACGGGCGGACGAGGTGCCCGCCCTATTCAAGGCCGCGCAAGCCGAGGCCCTGATCGCGCGCATCGCCGAACTGCACAGCTATGACGTGCCGGCCGCCGTCGCATGGCCGATCGCCGCCTCTCAACCAGCGTATGCTGAGTGGGTGCAGGCTGAGTCAGAATAATCCGCCGTCTTTGCGAGGAGCAAAGCGACGAAGCAATCCAGTTGGCACAGCCACCGTCCTGGATTGCTTCGCTTCGCTCGCAATGACGGTGCGCGTCAGAACCGCTGGCGGGCGGTGATGCCGAAGGTGCGCGGCTGGCCGACGTTGAAGCCGAGGCGCGCCCGGCCACCGCGTTCGCGATCGAAGGAGAGCAGCGGATTCTCGTCGAATACGTTGTTCACATAGGCCTGAACTTCAAAGCCGCTCCGCGACGAGATCCCGACGCTGAAGTTGACCAGCTGATAGTCCGGCAGCTTCAGGTTCAGCGTGGTCGAAGCCGTGGCCGGTGCACCACCAAAGGGCAGGCCGTGCACGAACGTGCGCGGATTGTTTTCCTGATCGCCCGGCTGGGTGAAGCGGTTGCCGACATGCTGGAAGCTCGCCGACACGAACGCATCGAGGCCGTCGCGGACCGGGAACTCGTAGCTGGTGTTCGCCGACAGCTGGAACTTGGGCACGGTCGGCAGGCGATTGCCTTCACGGATGCCCTCAATGACGGTGCCCGCGGCATTGGTGAGGGTGCTGTCGAACTCGGCTTCGAGCACGCTGGCAGAGACGCCGAGGTTCCATCCCTGCACCGGCTGGGCGCTGAACTCGACCTCAAGGCCCATCGTATGGGCGTCGGTGTTGAACACGACGCGCGACGAGCAGCTGCCCGCGTCCGCCGTCACCTGCAGGTTGCTAATGTCCGTATAGAAGGCCGCCGCATTGAAGGTGATGCCGCCGAAGCTTGATTTCATGCCGGCTTCGTAGTTCCACAGCTCTTCGTCATCGTAGCGCGGACGGTTGCCGAAGGTGCCCGCGTCACCCGGTCCGCACAGCGGGATGTTGAGCGGATCGTTGACGCCACCGAGCCGGAAGCCCTTGGACGCCTGCAGATTGATCGTGAGGTCGTCCGACGCCTCATAGCTGACGAGGAAACGCGGGTTGAAGCCGTCCGACTTGGTCCGATCGACATTGTTGTCGCCGTTCGAGAAAAGCCCGCCCGACTTGAAGGTGCGGACCTCGCTGAAGTCGTAGTAGCGCAGGCCCGCAGTGGTGCTCAGTCTGCCGAAATCGTAGCTGATCTCCCCGAAGATCGCGGTCTGCTCGATGTCGTACGGGATATCCGCATTGTAAGGCGAGTTGAGCGCGAAGCCGTTCGCCACCGCCGCCGAGGTGCCGGCGCCGAAGCGGGCGTCGGTGAACGCGTCATAGCCCGGCGTCGGCAGGCGCTGCGCATAGACGCGGTCGACCTTGGAATAAAAGCCGCCGACCAGCCATTGGAACGGGCTGGAGTTGTTGGAAGCAACCCGCAGTTCCTGCGTGAAGGTCTCGAGATCGGTCGTGTCGCGCAGGTTCGACGGCAGCAGCACGCCGGCCGCAGGGAAGCCCAGATCGACCGACACCGAGCCCGTCAGCGCCGAAGCATCGCGGGAGACCAGGATGTTGCGGTCGATATAGGAAGTGACGGACGTGAGCGTCACCGCGCCGACATCGAAGTTGGCGGTCAGGTCGGCAAGGAAGGTCTCGTCCTTGAAGGCCTCACGAAGCAGCAGGAACTGCTGGCGCTCGCGGAAGGTGACAGCCGGGCGCGTGGTCGTGAACGGATTGGCGTAGAGGTTGTAGACTTCCTGCCGGTTGAACCCATCCGCCGTGACCTTCTGGTAGACGAGGCGGGGCGTGATCGTGATGTTCTCGGTCGGCTGAAACAGCACCGCGATGCGGCCGCCATAGCGCTCGCCATCGTTCACGTCCTTGTCGATCGCACCGCCTTCGCGGCGCGCATCGATGAAGCCGCCGAACTTGGTGTAGTAGCCGACCGCGCGGATCGCGAACATCTCGGAAGCCGGCAGGTTGATTGCGCCCTTGAGCGAACCGCCGACAGACCCGCCGTCGATATAGTTGATGTTGCCCTCGACGTGCCCTTCGACCTTATCGGTGGTCGGCTGGTTGGTGATGTAGCGGATGGTGCCGCCGACCGAGCCGGAGCCGAACAACGTGCCTTGCGGACCGCGCAGCGTCTCGACACGGTTCAGGTCAAACAGGTCGAGGTCCGGCGTGAACAGCGACAGCGAGACGACGCTCTCATCGAGATAGACCCCGACCTGCTCCTTCACGCCCGGCTGGTCGCGAACGATCTGCCCAGCGGAGACGCCGCGGATCGAGACCTGGCTCTGCCCCGGCCCGAGATTCTGGATGGTGAGGCCGGCAACGTTGCGCGACAGGTCCTCAAGCGTGGCGGCGCCCGAGCGCTGAATGTCTTCCTGGGTCTGGGCGTTGATCGAGAACGGCACGTCCTGAAGCGAGGTGGCGCGCTTGGTTGCAGTGACGATGATGTCCTGATTGTCCTCGGCTACCTCCGCTCCGGCGCCCTGCGCGCCGGTCTGCGAGAGCGCAGGCGCGGCGAGCGCGGCCAGCAACAGCGATGTGCCGGTCAACAACGCGGCGCGACGCCCTACGAAAGCAAACATGCAAGCTCTCCAACCCTTGTTTTCGTTGCGCCCCTGTATTGAGGCGCATGGGGTCGGAAAAGCGGCTGTGGCCGCAATGCGGCACTTTGTGCTGCGCTGTTGCAGTTATGTGACAGCTGACGCGAGCATAGGCCCGGAAATGATAATGGGGGCTGACTTGCGTCAGCCCCCACTTTCCCGATCCTGTGCAGCGCCCTTGCGAGCGCCGCGGTACCGGGCGGATCGGGTACGACCAGCCTTGCGGCGGCCGCCCCTCTCGGGTCTCCTCCCGCGCATCGCTGCGCAGGCCATCCCCAGATCAGACCCTCGTCGCTCCGCCTTGCGGCTTCGCCCCGACGATCCTTTCGCGACCACCCGCCTTGCGGCTTCCTGTCGCCGGACGGTTCGGAAAGTGGGAGCGGTCCGGGCTCGCGCCCTCGCCTCACGCTTCTTCCTCGCTCGCCCAACCTGTCCCCGATCTGACGCCGTTCCGGGGGAACGGGGCCACTCCGGAGAGAGGCTGTGGGCTTCGGAGCTGTCTTCCGTTTCCGGTCGGCCGCTCCTGGCCACACAAGGAAGCTCTCATGAGTCCGGACCGCCGACAACCCACAGGCGGCTGTGGATAACGAGGATAACGGGGGTAAGTCTAAATGAGTTCAGGCGCGGGTCGTCGGCGAGTAGAGCAGCTCCGGAATGAGCGGCAACAGCTCGCGCGCGAGAAGGCCTGGTCCGCCGAGCTTCGCGGTTATCAGGCTGCCGGCCTCACCGTGTACCCAGACGGACCAGGCGGCCGCGAGACGTGGCTCAACACCCTGCGCGAGAAGGCCGCCGGCGATCCCGGCTAGCACGTCGCCCGAGCCGCCGGTCGCGAGCCCCGGCCCACCGCCGCCATAAACGAGCGGCTCTTCGCCCGGGGCCGCGATCACCGTCCGGGCACCCTTGAGAACGATCACGGCACGCAGGTCTTCCGCAGCGCCAACGGCGCAATCTTCCATATTCTCGGCGATCCACTCCGCGTCGCGTCCGGTCAGCTGTGCCATTTCGCCCGCGTGCGGCGTCAGCACCACACGGCCTCCTAGCGCGCGAACTGCTTCCTTGCAGTCGCGGCAGGCGCCCAACACGCCGGCGTCGAGCACCGCGACCGCGTCAGGGCCCAGCACGCAGAGCAGTCCGGTGAGCAAAGCCTCGACCTCTTCCCCGCTGCTCATTCCCGGGCCGAGCACCAAGGCGTCGCAATGTCCGGCGGCGGAGGCGAGTCGTTCGACGGCAGCCGGTCCGGCGATCTCACCCGAGGCGTCGACGTCCAGGGCGATCACTCCGGCTTCCGGCATCGCCATGCCGAGCGGGACGGCCGCTTCGCGCACCGTCGCCATCTGCAGCTTGCCGGCACCAGCGCGCAGGGCGGCCTCTCCCGTCAGCAACAGGGCACCGGGCACCATTGCACTGCCGCCGACGACGAGCACCCTGCCGCGGGCGTTCTTGTCGGTGTCGCTGTCGACGGATGGAAGCGGATGTGCGCGCAGCCACTCGCGATCGATCCGGATCATCCGCGCGCGGCCGCGATCGGCTCGGGCGCGGACGTGACCTCAGTCCCTTCCTGCTCCAGCGGCGCCGTTTCGTTGTAACGGCTGAGCATCAGCTTGCCGAAGGCGCCGTGCGACGGATCGAGCCGATATTCGGTCACTGAGCAGTTGGCGACATCGGCCTGCTTGTCGACCGCGAGAATGCCCGCCTCGTCCATGCCCTCCAAGATGTAGCGCAGGCACAGCACCACCACCTGGTGCGCGACGATCATGACATGCTCGCCCGAATGATGGAGCGACACCGTGTCGAGCAGGGAGCGGAGCCGCAGGATCACGTCCGCCCAGCTCTCGCCGCCGGGCGGCCGATGGTAGAATTTGCCGAGGAGCCGGCGGAACTCGGCCTGATCGGGGAAGACGGACGCGACGCCACTGGTCGTCAGCCCGTCCAGAATGCCGAACTCCTTCTCGCGCAGCCGCTCGTCGATGCAGATCGGCAAGTCGGCAGCGCAGCCGCCATGGTCTCGGAAGATCTGGGCGGTCTGTTGCGCGCGGATATAGGGCGAACTCAGAATGACGGTTGGTCGCTTGCTATCGCTCGCGAACCGGTGACCCAGAGCCTGAGCCTGTTGCTTGCCCAAGTTCGAAAGGGGCACGTCCACGTCGCGGCCGGTCAGATCAATCCGATCGACGCCCGCCGCATGGGCCGCGTCTCGCGCCACATTGCCGGCGCTCTGCCCGTGCCGCACCAGCCACAAAGTCTCGGGCCAGCGGCTCGCCATCAGATCAGCCCGGCCAACGGGCTCGACGGGTCGGCGTAGCGGCGCTTGCCCATGCGCCCGGCGCGATAGGCGAGACGGCCGCTTTCGACCGCGTGCCGCATCGCGCGCGCCATCATGACCGGCTCCTTGGCCTCGGCGATCGCGGTGTTCATCAGCACGCCGTCGCAGCCCAGCTCCATCGCCCGCGCCGCGTCGGAGGCCGTGCCGACACCCGCATCAACCAGCACCGGCACCTTGGCGCCTTCAACGATCAGTCGGATGGTCACCTCGTTCTGAATGCCGAGACCCGAACCGATCGGGGCGCCCAGCGGCATGATCGCAACGGCGCCCGCATCCTCCAGCTGCTTCGCCGCGATCGGATCGTCGGTGCAATAGACCATCGGAAGAAAGCCTTCCTTCGCCAGCACTTCGGTCGCGCGGATGGTCTCGATCATGTTCGGATAGAGCGTCTTGGCTTCGCCCAGCACCTCCAGCTTCACCAGCTCCCAGCCGCCCGCCTCTCGCGCCAGACGCAGCGTGCGGATCGCATCCTCGGCGTTGAAGCAGCCGGCGGTGTTCGGCAGGTATGTGAAGCGCTTCGGATCGATGAAGTCGGTCAGCATCGGCTGGTTCGGATCGGCGATGTTGACCCGCCGCACCGCCACCGTAACGATCTCCGCGCCCGACGCCTCCGCAGCCGCCGCATTTTCCTCGAACGACTTGTACTTGCCGGTGCCGATGATCAGCCGCGAACGGAAGCTGCGGCCGGCCACGCTCCAGCGGTCCTCGTCGATCGAGGGGGCGTGGTCCCCGCCGCCGACAAAATGCACGATCTCCAGCTCGTCGCCATCCTCCACGGTAACGCTGCCGATCTGCGAGCGGGGGACCACCTCCAGATTGCGCTCGACCGCGACCTTCTCCGGCACCAGCCCGAGCTCGCTTGCAAGCTGCGCGATGGTGAGCCCGGCCGTCACGCGCTTATGCTCGCCGTTGACGCTGATCGAGATGGTGCCGTCGGTGTGCATCTGCTTGTCCAATCGTGTAGGGCGCGCCTTATGGGGATCGACCGAGGGGATCAATGCCGACCATTTTCGTCCTGAACGGACCCAATCTCAACCTGCTGGGCCTGCGCGAGCCGGAGGTCTATGGTTATGACACGCTCGATGACATCGCCGGCTCCTGCGAGGACCGGGCGCGGGAACTGGGTTTCGACATCGAGTTCCGCCAGTCCAACCATGAGGGGCATCTGATTGACTGGCTACACGAGGCGAATGCCGACGGAGCCAAGGCGGTGATCCTCAACCCGGGCGGCTATACGCATACCAGCGTCGCGCTGCACGATGCGGTCAAGGCCATCACCGTTCCGGTCATCGAGGTGCACCTGTCCAATCCGCACGCCCGAGAGCCCTTCCGGCACCGCAGCTACACCGCCAAGTCGGCACGCGGCTCCATCATCGGCTTCGGCGCGCTCGGCTATCTGCTCGCGCTGGACGCGGCGGCGAAACTCTGACTAAGGGGCCGCGCATGAGCGATCACAAAACGGAGACGATGCAGGTCGATACCGATCTCGTCCGTCAACTCGCCGAACTGCTGGACGCGACCAGCCTGACCGAAATCGAAGTGCAGGACGGCGAGCGGCGCATCAAGGTCGCCCGCAAGGTCCAGGCTGCAGCGACTTATGCGCCAGCGCCCCCACCCGTGGCTCAGGCAGCGCCTGCGCCCGCGGCGCAAGCGGCTGCAACACCGCCACAGGTCGACAACTCGAACGCGATCCGCTCGCCGATGGTCGGCACCGTCTATCTTGCCCCGGAGCCGGGCGCCCCCAACTTCGCGTCCGTGGGCGACACGGTGAATGCCGGCGACACGCTGGTGATCATCGAGGCCATGAAGGTGATGAACCCGATCACCGCGCCGCACGGCGGCACCGTCAAGGCGGTCCTTGTCGCCAACGGCAGCCCGGTCGAGTTCGATCAGCCGCTGATCGTCGTCGAGTAATCCGGTGGCGATCTCCAAGATCCTGATCGCCAACCGCGGCGAGATCGCGCTGCGCATCCATCGTGCGGCCCATGAAATGGGCATAAAAACGGTGGCGGTGCACTCGACCGCCGACTCCGATGCCATGCACGTGCGGCTGGCGGACGAGGCGGTCTGCATCGGCCCGCCACCCGCCGCCGAATCCTATCTCAACATCCCGAACATCATTTCGGCCGCTGAAATCAGCGGTGCCGACGCGATCCACCCGGGCTATGGCTTTCTGTCTGAGAATGCGCGCTTCGCCGAGATCGTCGAGAGCCATAACCTGATCTGGATCGGGCCGAAGCCCGAGCATATCAGGACCATGGGCGACAAGGTCGAGGCGAAGCGCACCGCAGGCGCGCTCGGCCTGCCGCTGGTGCCTGGATCCGAAGGCGGCGTCAGCGAGTTCGACGAAGCGCGGCGGATCGCGACGGAAATCGGCTATCCGGTGATCGTGAAGGCGGCCTCTGGAGGCGGCGGGCGCGGCATGAAGGTCGTGCCGTCCGAGGACAAGCTTGAAAGCCTGATGGGCCAGGCCCGCAGTGAGGCCAAGGCCGCGTTCGGCGACGACACCGTCTATATCGAAAAGTATCTCGGCAATCCTCGCCACATCGAGTTCCAGATCTTCGGCGATGGCCGCGGCAAAGCCATCCACCTTGGCGAGCGAGACTGTTCGCTTCAGCGCCGCCACCAAAAGGTACTCGAAGAGGCGCCCTCCCCCGTCATCACGGCGGCCGAGCGCGAGCGCATGGGCGGAATCGTCTGCAAGGCCATGTCCGACATGGGCTATCGCGGCGCAGGCACGATCGAGTTCCTGTGGGAAGCTGGCGAGTTCTACTTCATCGAGATGAACACCCGACTGCAGGTCGAGCATCCGGTTACCGAAGCGATCACCGGGCTCGATCTCGTCCGCGAGCAGATCCGTATTGCGGACGGTCATGCGCTGACGCTGCGCCAGCAGGATGTCGAGTTTCGTGGCCACGCCATCGAATGCCGGATCAACGCCGAGGATGCGAAGACCTTCGCGCCGTCGCCTGGCCTGGTCAGCTATTTCCACGCGCCCGGCGGCATGCACGTCCGCGTCGATAGCGGACTCTATTCCGGCTACCGCATCCCGCCTTATTACGACTCGATGATCGCCAAGCTGATCGTCTGGGGTCATAGTCGCGAAGGCGCCTTGCGGCGGCTGCGGCGCGCGCTCGAGGAGTTCGTGATCCAGGGCGTCAAGACCACCATCCCACTCCATCAGGCGTTGCTGGACGAGCCGGACTTCCAGTCGGGCGAGTATACGATCAAGTGGCTCGAGGAGTGGCTGGCGAAGGACGTTGACTAGGAACTGTGCTCCGGCAAAGGCCGGAGCGTTGCTTCCCAGAGCTCCGGCCTTCGCCGGAGCACACGCTTGATTATAGAGAGCGCACGAAGGCCTCCAGCGCCCGGTTCGTCTCCTCCGGCGCTTCCTGCTGCACCCAGTGGCCAACCCCCGGGATGATGGTGCTGCCCCGAAAGTCGGCAAGGTGATCTCCCGCGCGGTCATATAAGTCGATACCAGGCACGAAGCGGCGGACGGGATCCTTTTCGCCGGCGATGAAGCAGGTCGGTTGCGTGATCTTCACGCCCTTGAACTCTTCCAGTTCGTCAAAGTCCTGATGCTGGGCGCGATAGCGGTTGAGCGGGCCGCGAAAGCCGCTTTTCTCAAACGCTGCGACGAACACGTCCATGTCGGCATCGCTCATCCAACCGGGAAAGGTGCCCGGATCGGGCAGGCCGGTCAGGAAGCCGTCGCTCGGCGCCTTGGCCATGAACGCGCCGGCATGCTCGGAACGGAAATCGCCGGAGGCCGAATAGTAGATGCGACGAAGTGAGTCGCGAACGTCGCGCTCGAACTCGGCTTCGGCGACGCCCTCGTTCTGGAAATAGAGCTGGTAGAAGAACTTGCCGGCATAGATCTGCTCGGCGAGCTTGAGGAAGGACTGCTCGCCTCGCGGCATATAGGGGACGCTGAGACCTGCCACGGCCCGCACCTTCTCGGCATGCAGCAGCGACGTGTTCCAGACGATCGGCGCGCCCCAATCATGGCCGAACAGGATGGCCTGCCCGTCACCCAGCGCATCGATGACTGCCGCCACGTCCGACGCGATGTTGCGCATAGTATAGGCCGCAACGGGGTGCGGGCGCGAGCTGTCGCCATAGCCGCGCACATCGAGAGCAGCGACTTTGAAACCCAAAGGCGCGAAATGGTCGAGCTGGTGCCGCCAGCTGTACCAGAGCTCCGGCCAGCCATGGACGCAGAGGATCAGCGGCCCCTCCCCTTTCACCGCGACGTTGATCTCGACATCGCCGTTCCGGACCTTCGTGAACTGCATGGCGGCCTCCCTGTTCAGGCCACGGAACCGGGCCTCTCCAGCCCGGTTGTTACGGCATGAAGATGGTTCGCCGAAAGGGGCCAATCCTGGGGGCCGTTGCGCTGCTGACGCTGACCGGCGCCGGACTGGGTGCGGTCGCGACCAGCGTCACCCGCGCGTCGTTGAAATGGCAGCCGCCGTCCCGCTTCGCCTATACGGAACAGGTCGCGCCCGAGCCGATCGACCACGGCGAGGCGGGCCGTTCCTGGGCACGCACCGCCTATGATGGCGGCCTGCGCCGCTGCCCCGAGATGAACCCAAGCTTCGTGGCTGCATGCCAGGCCGAGATGAAGGCGCTCGCGGCACGGCCCGACTTCGTGCCGGGCAGCTATGGCGGCCCGCTACTCGTAACGAAGTACGAACCTGTGACGCTGCCCGATGTCTATCGCGAGCCCGAGCCGATGCCGCTGGTGGCTCCCGAGCCGGTGGTGGAGGTCGTTGATGAGCCGACGCCGGACAATTATCCCGCTGCCTCGCCCTCTCCTTCCGTCATGCCAGCGAAGGTCGGCATCTCTACCGCCGAGACCCCAGCCTTCGCTGGGGTGACGATAGAAAACTAGACCTTCAACTCCCGCGCGATCGTCTTGGCGGTGGTGGCGCCATAAGGCGGCTTAAAGCCGGCGAGCTTGGCGATGTCGATCTTGGGCTGCCGGTAGACAGCACGCGCATGGCTGAAGGTCTTGAAGCCGTCCAAGCCGTGATACGCGCCCATGCCTGACGGTCCGATGCCGCCGAACGGCAGTTCCTCGGCGCTGATGTGGAAGATAACGTCGTTGACGGTCGCGCCGCCCGAGATGGTGCGGCCGAGCACCTGCTGTTCCTCTGCGGTGTCGGTCCCGAAATAGTAGAGGCCAAGCGGGCGGTCGCGGCCGTTCACGAAGTCGATCGCCTCGTCGATCGACTTGTAGCGCTTGATCGGAAGCACCGGCCCGAAAATCTCGTCCTGCATGACGGCCATGTCGTCGGTGGCATTGCGGACGATGGTCAGGGGCATCTTGGTCCCGTTCGAGGCGGCGAAGTTCTCGCCCGCAGGGTTGATCTCGATCACCTCGCCGCCCTTGGCGCGGGCGTCGTCGAGATAGCCCTGCAGCCGCACATGGTGGCGCTCGTTCACGACGGCGGTGTAGTCGGGATTGTCGAGCAGGCGCGGATAGAGCGCCGAGGCGGCGGAGCGTACGCCCGCGATCACCGCGTCTTCCTTCTCCTCGGGCACGAGCAGATAATCTGGCGCGAGGCAGATCTGGCCGGCGTTCATCATCTTGCCGATGGTCACGCGTTCGGTTGCCCGGGCGATGTCGGCCGAGCGGCCGATGATGGTCGGCGACTTGCCGCCAAGCTCCAGCGTGACTGGGGTCAGGTTGTCGGCGGCAGCGTGCAGGATGTGGCGCCCGATCGGGGTCGCGCCGGTGAAGATCAGATGGTCGAACGGCAGGGATGAGAAGTCGCGTCCCACCTCCGGCCCGCCGCTCACGAAGACCAGCTCCGACGGCTTGAAGTAGCGCTCGACGACTTCCTCGAAGAGCGCCGCTGTCCGGGGGGTGAACTCGGATGTCTTGACCATCGCGCGATTGCCGGCCGCGAACACGCCGGCAAGCGGCCCCATCGCGAGGTTCACCGGGAAGTTCCAGGGCGCGATCACGCCGACCACGCCCTTTGGCTGGTATTGGACCTCCGCCTTCGCCCCGAGCAGGCCCAGCGGGAACTGAAGTGGCCTCCGCTCCGCCTTCATCCAGTGCCCCACCTGCTTGCGGGCGTGCTTCAGCGTGCGGATGCTGGCGATCACGTCGGTGATCATGGACTGTTCGCGGCTGCGATGGCCGAAATCGTCCGAGAGTGCCGTACAGAAGTCCTCGGCATTCTCGACCAGCATGCGGATCGCGCGGGTGAGGCGGTCGCGACGGACCTCGGCGGAGACGGGCAGTTCGGCCTGAAATGCGCCCCGCTGGGTCTGCAACACGGTTCTGAGGTCCAACACCGTTCCTTTTCCTTGCTTCTCCGGGAGTGTGGAAGAAAGGAAGGGCTTCGACAAGCTCAGCCCATCCGGGGGTCATGTGACGGCGGCACACCAGACAATCATCATCTTCGGCGCAACGGGCGATCTCGCGCACCGCATGCTGTTCCCCTCGCTCTACAACCTGTTCTGCGACGGGCTGCTGCCGGACGATGTGCTGATTATCGGTTCCGGACGCGGCGAGATGGATGATGCGGGGTTCCGTGCCACGATCCAACTACCGGACGAGAGCCGCGCCGGGGAGTTCCTAACCCAAGTTCGTTACACCCCGGTCAGCGGCAAGGACGAGGAGTTCTCGGATCTTCGGGAGCTAGTCGGCGATCGTCTTGAGCGGGGCGTCTCGGTCTACCTTTCGACGCCGCCGTCGCTTTTCGCCCCGATGGTCGAAGGGCTCGGGCGAGCGGGTCTCGCCGGCCCGCATGTGCGCGTCGCGATGGAGAAGCCGATCGGGCAGGACCTCGCCTCGTCCAAGACAGTCAACGATGCGGTCAACGCCGTGTTCGACGAGGAGCGGGTGTTCCGGGTCGATCACTATCTCGGCAAGGAGACGGTGCAGAACCTGCTCGTGCTCCGCTTCGGCAACATGCTGTTCGAGCCGCTGTGGAGCGCGGAGGGGATCGAGCATGTCCAGATCACCGTCGCCGAGACGGTCGGGCTGGAAGGCCGCGTCTCATATTATGACGGTGTCGGCGCACTGAAGGACATGGTGCAGAACCATATGCTGCAGCTGCTGGCGCTGGTCGCGATGGAGCCTCCCGCATCGATGCACCCGGCGGCCGTGCGCGACGAGAAGGTGAAGGTGATCCGCTCACTGCGGCCAGTGTCACCGGAGACGGTCGGTGCTTTGAGCGTGCGCGGCCAATATGGCGCGGGCGCGGTGAGCGGCCAGCCGGTCAAGGGCTATGCAGACGAGCTGGGCAAGGCGTCCGGCACCGAGACCTTCGTCGCCCTGAAGGCGCATATCGACAATTGGCGCTGGGCGGGCGTTCCCTTCTATCTGCGCACGGGCAAGCGCATGCCCGAGCGGAGTTCGGAGATCCTGATCCAGTTCCGCCCCGTGCCGCACTCGATCTTCGCGAAGAAGGGCCGGGGGCTCGATCCGAACACCATGATCATCCGCATCCAGCCGCAGGAGAATATCCAACTGCAGGTGATGGCCAAGCAGCCAGGCCTAGACCGTCACGGCGTTGATCTGCGCGAAGTGATGCTGGACGTGTCGCTTTCGACCGAAGCCGCGGGCCAGCGCCGCCGTATCGCCTATGAACGGCTGCTCCTTGATTTGATCGAGGGAGACCCGACCTTGTTCGTGCGTCGCGACGAAGTGGAGGCGGCCTGGACCTGGATCGACTCGATCCACCAGGCCTGGGCCGCGGCGAGCGTGGGCGTGAAGCCCTACACCGCCGGCACCTGGGGGCCCTCCGCCGCCATCGCGCTGATCGAACGAGACGGAGCCAGCTGGCATGAGTGATGCGATGTGCTCCGGCGAAGGCCGGGGCGTTGATCAGGGCTCCGGCCTGCGCGGAGCACACGGAGCTGATATGCCAAACCTGCATCCCGCAATCGCGCGCGTCACCGACCGCATTATCGAGCGGTCGCGGCCGAGCCGGGCGGCCTATCTCGAGCTGATCGAACGCCAGCGCGAGGCGGGGACGAACCGGACCTCGCTGTCGTGCGGCAACCTTGCGCACGGCTTCGCGGCGGCTGAGGAGGACAAGCCGGCGATCCGCCAAGGCGGCGCGATGAACATCGGCATCGTTACTGCCTATAACGACATGCTGTCGGCGCATCAGCCCTATTATCGCTACCCCGAGCAGCTGAAGATCTTCGCCCGCGAGGTCGGTGCGACGGCGCAGGTGGCGGGCGGTGTGCCGGCCATGTGCGACGGGGTGACGCAGGGCCAGGCAGGCATGGAGCTGTCCCTATTCAGCCGCGACACGATCGCGCTTTCGACGGCCGTCGCGCTCAGCCATGCGATGTTCGAGGGCGCGCTGCTGCTCGGCATCTGCGACAAGATCGTTCCCGGCCTGCTCATGGGCGCGCTGCGCTTCGGGCATCTGCCGACGATCCTGGTCCCCGGCGGCCCGATGCGATCGGGCATTCCGAACAAGGAGAAGGCGCGCATCCGCCAGCTCTATGCCGAGGGCAAGGTCGGCCGCGACGACCTGCTGGAGGCCGAGTCCGCCAGCTATCATTCGCCCGGCACCTGCACCTTCTACGGCACCGCCAACTCCAACCAGATGATGATGGAGGTGATGGGCCTGCACGTACCCAACGCCGCCTTCGCGAACCCGGGTACCAAGCTGCGCCAGGAACTCACCCGCGCCGCCGTGCACCGGATGGCGGAGATCGGCTGGGGCGGAAACGACTATCGCCCCCTCGGCCGCGTGGTCGACGAGAAGGCGATCGTGAACGCCGCGGTCGGCTTGATGGCGACGGGCGGCTCGACCAACCACGCCATCCACCTTCCCGCGATCGCACGCGCGGCGGGAATCGTCATTGACTGGCAGGACTTCGAGGAGATCTCCGAGGCCGTGCCGCTCCTCGCCCGCGTCTATCCGAACGGATCGGGCGATGTGAACGATTTCCGCGAGGCGGGCGGCATGCCATTTGTGATCCGTGAGTTGCTCGACGCGGGGCTGCTGCACGGCGACATCCTGACGATCTCGCGCGCGGGAATGGCGGATTACCGCGCCGAGCCCGTGCTGGAAGACGAAGTGCTCGCCTGGGCGCCTGCCCCGGCCGACACGCGCGATCCGACCATGCTTCGACCCGTTATCGACCCCTTCCAGCCGACCGGCGGCATGAAGCTGCTTGCCGGCAATCTCGGTCGGGCCGTGATCAAGACCAGTGCGGTCGATCCTGAGCGGCGCGTGATCGAGGCGCGGGCGCGGGTCTTCGACGATCAGGATCAGGTGCTCGCCGCTTTCAAGGCGGGTGAACTCGACCGCGACGTGGTCGTGATCGTCCGCTTCCAGGGCCCCGCCGCCAACGGCATGCCCGAGTTGCACAAGCTCACGCCCGCGTTGGGCGTGCTGCAGGATCGCGGTCACCGAGTCGCGCTCGTCACCGATGGGCGCATGTCGGGCGCAAGCGGCAAGGTGCCGGCTGCCATCCATCTTTATCCGGAAGCGCTGCACGGAGGGCCAATCGCCCGCGTAGCGGACGGTGACCTCGTCCGTGTGGATGCGGAGGTGGGCACGATACAGGTTCTTAGCGATGGTTTCGCGGATCGGCCCGCTGCCGCCGCGCCTCCGATGCGCACGGGCCTGGGCCGCGAGCTGTTCCGTCTCTTCCAGCAAGCGTCCGACGATGCCGAGCAGGGCGCCTCGCCCCTGCTCGCGGCGATGAGCGGCAGCGCCTGAACGACGAACACCGACGACGCACGTCGAACGTGTCTTGATATACTGTAACACGATCGGTACGAGCGCGCGCCATGAACCGCATGCTCCTTGCCGCGCTCCTCGGCAGCGCCGCCCTCGCCGTCCCGGCCCACGCCCAGCAGGGCGCCGACGACGTCCATCTCGAACAACCGCGTGACATCATCGTCACCGCCCCGTTCCAGCGCGAGCGTATCGAGTTCCTGACCGGCGTGTCCGTGCTGAGCGGTGCCGACCTCGCCCGCGAACTGCGGCCGACGATCGGTGAGACGCTCGCACGGTTGCCCGGCGTGTCCTCCACCTCGTTCGGACCCGGTGCCTCGCGGCCTGTGCTGCGCGGCTTGCAGGGCGAGCGCATCCGTGTGCTGACCGACGGCATCGGCAGCTTCGACGTTTCGAACACCAGCGTCGATCACCCGGTCACGATCAATCCGTTTCTCGCCGAGCGCATCGAAGTGCTGCGCGGGCCTGCCGCGCTGCAATTCGGCTCGTCGGCGATCGGCGGCGTGGTGAACGTGATCGACAGGCGCATCCCGCGCACAGTCCCCGACGAGGCGCTGCACGTCGACGCTCTGGGCGGCTATTCGTCGGCCGCGGACCAATGGTTCGGCGCCGGCTCCGCCGACCTGCCGATCGGCGGCAAGGTCGTGCTGCATGTGGATGGCAGCTATGTGGACGGCGACGATCTGCGCATCGGCAACTTTGTGCTGTCGCGCCGCGCCCGCGCCGAGGCGCTGGCGAGCAGCAACCCGGACGCGCAGGCGCTGGCGACTCTCCGCAACCGCCTGCCCAACTCGGCGCTCCGCACCTGGGACCTGGCAGGCGGCCTGTCGGTCATCGCCGATGACGGGAGCAGCCTCGGCTTTGCCGTCACTCGCTACGACAGCAAGTTCGGCATTCCCCCCCGCTTCGACCTGGAGACCGGCGAAGGCGAGGCACCGACGATCGACGCCAAGCAGCTGCGCCTGGACGCACGCGCCGAGATCAGGCTCGGCGGCATCTTCGAGCTAGCGCGTGGCCGCTTCGGCTTTGCAGACTACAGGCACAACGAGATCGAGCCGGAGGGCGAGATTGGCTCGACCTTCCTGAACGAGGCCATGGAAGGCCGCATCGAGCTGGTCCAGACCGAGCGCAACGGCTGGAAAGGCGCGGTCGGCGGCCAGTTCTACATTCGCGACTTCAACGCGACGGGCGAAGAGGCCTTCCTGCCGAAGAACGAGACCGAGCAGTTCGGCCTTTTCACGCTGCAGCAGTTCAAGCTGGGGCGCGCGCAACTCGAATTTGGCGGCCGCATCGAGTCGACCGAGGCGAGTGCCCCGACGCTCGGCATCAGCCGCAACTTCACCGCCGTCTCGGGCTCGGCGGGCGCCAGCTTCGAAATCGCCAGCGGCTGGCGGGTCGGCGCCAACGTCTCCTACACCGAACGTGCGCCCTCCGCCGAGGAGCTATTCTCCAACGGCCCCCACAAGGGCACGCAGGCGTTCGAGATCGGCGATCCGACGTTGCGCAAGGAGCGGAACCTGGGTGTCGAGGCGGTGCTGCGCGGCGGCAATGAATGGATTACGGCCGAGTTCTCGGCCTATTACAACCGCTTCCGCAACTTCATCTTCGAGGACGCGACGGGCGAGATCGAGGACGACCTGCCGGTCTTCCAGTTCCAGCAGAACCGCGCCCGCTTCTACGGCTTCGAAGCGCAGGTCGCGGCAACGGTGGCGCAGGTGGGCGGTACGAAGATCGGCATCGATGGCGTGGCCGACTATGTGCGTGCGCGCATTCCGGGCGTCGGCCCCGTGCCGCGGATCCCGCCGCTGCGCCTGCTGGGTGGCGTGAGCGCGACGGCCGACCGCTACTCAGCGCGCGTGGAGATGGAGCACAGCTTCGAACAGGACCGCGTCGCGACCTTCGAGACGCCGACGGACAGTTTCACGCTGGTCAACGCGCAGATCGGACTTCGTCCGTTCGGTACGGGACCGAACAAGCCGGAGCTGCTGGTGCAGGCGAACAATATCTTCGATGTGGACGCTCGCCGCCATGCGAGTTTTCTCAAGGACTTCGCCCCGCTCGCCGGCCGCGACTTCCGCGTGACGCTCAGGGCCTCCTTCTGAACTGATCGTCATTGCGAGCGTAGCGAAGCAATCCAGAGCGGCCGCGGCAGCCCGATGGATTGCTTCGTCGCTACGCTCCTCGCAATGACGGGTGAGGCCCTGAAAAGAAATGAGCCGCCCCGAGGGGCGGCTCAGTGATGCCTTGCGGCATTCAAGGGAGGAAAGCGTGCCTACGCGACACCCGACTTCCCTACGCCACCTTTGGTAAATGCCGGCTTAACGGCCGCGGGGTGCGGCGCCGCAGTCGCCGACGCGTCGCCCTTCGTAGGTGACTTGGAACGGCGAGCGATCGATCAGCCCTTGCGATTCCACCTGCACCAGCTGCGGCGTCTCGACCTTGACTGTGGTGCGGCCATAGCCGTGCCCCGTGCAGGTGTAGTGGATGGTGGCGAGTCCAGCCTCGTTGGTCAGCACGAAGCGCGAGCAGGCGGCGCCCGGATGGCCGAGCTGGATCAGCTCGTCCCCGTCAGCGAGGCAGATGCGGCGCGGCGGCGAGCCGTCGAGCGCGCGAAGCTGCCAAGCCCCGGGCTGCAGACGATTGAAGGCGACAATGGGGGTGCCCGAAACCGCGGCCGTGAGCACCGGCACTGCCAATCCGATTACGATGGCCGCGGCAACGCGCATCCAATCTCCATTCCGCTTCAACGGCGCCGTAGATTAGATTGGTTACGACACCGTTCTATTCAACCGCCGCCGCTAGTTCGGCCAGCCGGATGGGATGGCTGATCGAGCAGAATGCGCAATCGACCCGGATTAGGCCCTCATCGTCCGCCATCTCCAAGCGCTCTTCGACGGGGAAACGCGAGAGCACGCCCAGAATGTGCTCGCGATTGCAGCGGCAACCGCGGGTCAGGCTGGCGCCGCCCAGAACGCGGACCTCCCGCTCATCATGGAACAGGCGCCAGACGAGCGTTTCCATCGGCAAGTCCGGATCGGTCAGCTCTTCCACCCGAACGGTCTGACCGAGCGTCTCGACATGCTGCCATTCCGGATGATCGAGGCGGGTATGCAGGCGATCCCGCCCTTCCTCGCCCTCGGGCAGATGCTGGAGCAGGATGCCGCCCGCGATGCAGCGGCCGTCAGCGTCGCGAGCATGCGCGAGCCGCACCAGGCTGGGAATCTGCTCCGACTGCGCGAAGTAGCTCTGCGCGGCCTCGGCCAGCGAGGCGCCCTCCATCGGCACGATGCCCTGATAGCGTTCGCCGGTCACCGCCTGATCGAAGGTGATCGCCAGATAGCCCTTGCCGAACAGCGCAAAGAGGCTCGGATCGGCAGGGATGAGCGCCAGCTTGTCGGCGTCGAATTGCACATAGCCGCGCAGCTGCCCGTCCTTATAGTCGCACACCATCAACCCGATCGGACCGCCCTCGGTTTGTGCCTGGAGCGTCATCTGGCCGGTCTCGTCCTTGAGCGTCGCGCCCAAGAGCGCGGTGAGTGCCAGCGCCTCCGCGAGCAGCCGCTCGATGACTGGCGGATAGGCATGCGCCGACAGAATCTCGTCCAGCACAGGGCCCAGCCGCACCACGCGGCCGCGTGCATGTTGGTCCAGGATCGCGAACCCCAGGGTCCGGTCCAGCTCAGTTCGTTCCGTCATTGTGGATCAGTCCAAAGCACCAAAGCAAAATCGCTTTTTGCGCATGTAGGCGGTTTTCCGCCTCTTCCCAGATGGCGGACTGTTTTCCATCCAGGATGTCGTCGGTCGCCTCCTCGCCCCGATGCGCGGGCAGGCAGTGGAGGAAGGTGGCCTTGGGGCTCGCATGCGCCAGCAGCGACGCGTTCACCTGATAGGGCGTCATGGCGGCGATCTTGGCGGCCGAGTCCGCCTGCCCCATCGACACCCAGGTGTCGGTCACGACGATGTCAGCATCGGAGGCGGCGCGGACCGGATCGCGTTCGATCGTCACCCGCGCGTTGGCGCCGGAGAGTTGCTCGTTCGCGCGCGCGACGATTGCCGGGTCGGGGTCGAACCCCTCGGGGCAGCCGATCGCGACCGAGAATTTGAACAGGCCGGCAGCCTCCACGATTGAGTGCAGCACATTGTTGCCGTCACCGAGCCAAGCCCATTTGGACCCGGGCAGCGCAACACCCTTCTCGAGCGCCGTGAGCAGATCGGCGACGGTCTGGCACGGGTGCGAACGGTCGGTAAGGCCATTGATCACCGGCACGTTCGCATAGGCCGCGAGCTCGTCGAGCTTGGCGGGGTCGTCGGTGCGGATCATGATCGCGTCGACATAGCGGCTGAGCACCCGCGCGGTGTCGGCAACCGACTCGCCCCTCCCCAGCTGCATCGAACCCGCATCCATCACGATCGACGTTCCGCCGAGCTGGCGGATTGCCATGTCGAACGACACGCGCGTGCGGGTCGAGCTCTTCTCGAAGATCATCGCCAGCACGCGTCCATCGAGCGGGCGATGGGCGTCGGGCTTACCCTTGGGCCAACCGACACGGGCACGCTTGCGATCCAGTGCTTCGGCCAGCATCGCCGCCACCCCGTCCGCGCCGGCTGAACTTAAGTCCAGGAAGTGCCTCGTCATTGGACCTCCGCCCCTTCCACCGTCTGGGCTGAGCCTGTCGAAGCCCTCCCTTGTTCTTCCGCGCTGGCGCTAACGAAAGTGAAGGCTTCGACAAGCTCAGCCTAGACGGCCACCAGTTTGCCGCCGAGACTACGCCGCCTGCGCGGGAGCATAGTCGCGGGCGCCGGCGCTGAGTTTCTCCAGGCACTCGGCGATATGGCTCTCGTCGATGGTCAGCGGCGGCAGAATGCGGACGACATTGTCCCCCGCCGCGACAGTCAGCAGTCCATGATGATCGCGGAGGTGCGCCACGAAGGCGCGGCTGTCGGACTTCAGCTTGATGCCGAGCATCAGACCCAAGCCGCGGACGCTGTCGAACAGGTGATCATGGTTGGGGATCATCTGCTCCAAGGCCTGGCGAAGCCGGTCGCCGGTCTGCTTGACATGATCGAGGAAGCCCGGCTCCAGCACCACGTCGAGTACGGCCGAGCCCGCCGCCATTGCGAGGGGGTTGCCGCCATAGGTGGAGCCATGGGTGCCGATCACCATGCCGCGTGCCGCCTTCTCGGTCGCAAGGCACGCGCCCATCGGGAAGCCGCCGCCGATACCTTTGGCCGAGGCCAGGATGTCTGGCGCGATGCCGTATTGCTCATACGCGTAGAGCGAACCGGTGCGGGCGACACCGCACTGCACTTCGTCCAGCACCAGCATCAGGTCGCGCTCGTCGCAGATGCGGCGCAGGCCGGCCATGAAGGCCTGGCTGGCCGGGCGAATACCGCCCTCCCCTTGAACCGGCTCGACGAGAAAGCCGGCCGTGCTGTCGTCCACCGCAGCTTCGGCCGCTTCCAGATCATCGAACTCGACGACCGTAAAGCCCGGCAGCAGCGGGTCGAAGCCCGAACGGAGCTTCTCCTGATCGGTCGCGCTGATCGTGGCCATGGTGCGGCCGTGGAACGCGTTCTTGAAGGTGATCAGCGTCGTCTTGTACGGGTTGCCGCCGGCGAAGTGATAGCGGCGCGCCGTCTTGATCGCGCACTCGACCGCCTCGGCGCCCGAGTTGGTGAAGAAGACGGTGTCGGCGAAGCTGTTGTCGACCAGCCGCTGCGCAAGAGCCTCGCCCTGCGGCGAACCATAAAGGTTGGACACGTGCATCAGCGTCGCCGCCTGGTCGGCAATCGCCTTGGTGAGGTGCGGATGGCCGTGGCCGAGCAGGTTCACGGCGATGCCGCTCGCGAAATCCAGATAGCGTTCACCGCGCTCGCCATAGAGATACACGCCCTCGCCGCGCACCGGCCGCACCCCGCACCGAGGATAGACGGGCATCAGAGGGGTGATCGCCATGGGCTCGCTCCTGTCAGTCGAAAGCAAAAAGGCGACCGAAAGGCCGCCGATGGAGGCGGTATAAAGGCCCGTCAGAGGCGAAACAACCCCGGCTCAGGCGGCGAGACGCACGATCCTACCGTCGGCCATCGGATCAGGCGTCGGTCCCGGCGGGGCGATAAAGCCGATCTCGCCGCCGTGCTTGCGATAGGCGCCGGGGGTGATCCCGGTCACGCGCTTGAAGGCCTTGGCGAAGGCGCTTTCATTCTCATAGCCGACCTTGACCGCGATCTCCGCCATCGAGCGCTCGGCGCGGCGAAGCATCGCGCCAGCCCTGAACATTCGCCAGCGCGTCACATAATCGAGCGGACTGAGCCCCACGCTTTCCCGGAAGCGAGCGGCGAAGGCGGAACGGGACATGCCCGCTTCGCGTGCGAGATCCTCGACCGTCCAGGCATGCTCGACCCTGGCATGAATCGCCTTGAACGCGCGCGACAGGCGCGGGTCGACCAGCGCGCGGATCCAGCCGGAGGCCTCCGCGGCACAGTTCGCGGCATGGGCACGGATCGCTTGGATGAAAAGGATATCGGCCAGGCGGCTGACGACGATGTCCGTGCCCAGGCTCGGCCGACCGGTCTCGACCGCCAGCAGCTGCAAGGTCGACTGCATCAGCTCCGACCGTTCCTGATCCATGCGGGTCAGGATGATCTCGGGCATGAGGTCGATCAGGGGTTTGGCGCCTTGGCGGTCGAACAGGAACCAGCCTGTGACCACGGTCGCCCGGTCTCCCCCGCCGCCAAGCTCGACCACATGGTTGGCATGCTGGCGCAGGGCCTTGTAGCAGAACTCGGTGGGCGTCTTCGGATCGTCCTGCAACGAGTACTGAGCGCCATCGACGATGATCCAGCAATCGCCGGCTGCGACCCGCACCGGCGCATGTCCCTCCAGCGTTAGCCAGCTTTGCCCGCGCACGACATAGCCGAAGCGCGCTGCAGCGCCGCGGACGAAGGTGACGCCCCAAGGCGCCGCCGCCTCGATCCGCGCATAGAGACTGGTGTGCACGCGCATCGATCCGAACACGTCATCGATCGGGTCCATGATGCCCCTCCAACGGACTGCTAGACCGTAACTCTGCCGTAATGTTGCGCCATCGTCCAGCCCGGACGGACGGACGCACATGCAGAAAGGGCCCCGGCTTGCGCCGAGGCCCTTCTGACTAGTCCATCAAGCCGACTTAGTAGCGCCAGCCGCCGCGGCGATCGTCGTCGCGCCTTTCGAAGCGCAGCTGCTCGCGCACCCATCCGATCCGGCGCTGCAGTTCGAACTGCTCGCGGCGATCATAGCCGCCGGTCGCGTGGAAACGCGAGGCAAGGCGCCAGAGCTGCTGCACTTCGGCGCGGAGGCGGCGGGCTTCCCCGTTGGTCAGCTGACCGCGTTCGACACCGCGGGAAATCTGCTGGCTCAGACGGTGCAGCTGCGGACGAACGTCTCCGCCGCGATAGTCGCGGTCGTCCCAGCCACGCTGATCGTGATAGCGGTCCTCATAACGATCGCGGCCCTGCCACTGAGCGGCAGCCGGAGCCGCCGCGGTCAGCGCCGTGGAAGCAATCGCTAGCGAGACAAGAAACTTCTTCATTACTTCGACTCCTCTTCAACCCAATGAAGCCGATCTAGGTGATTCACGCTGGAGCGACGCTGAACGTGCTCGTTATCGCCGGTTAAGCCAGCGCCTCCGCAAGGAAGGTGTCGAGCGCGGCATTGGCACGACGGTGGGCGGCTTCATTATAGAGTACGCGACCTGGCGCATCCGCGGCGGGGTTGGTGAAGCCGTGGACCGTGTGACCATAAGCATGCAGCTGCCAATCGGCACCGGCAGCCGTGAGTTCTTCCGTGAGCCGCAGCACGTCGGCAGGGGGCGCGAGCGGGTCGTCCCAACCGTGCAGAACCAGCAGCTTGGCGCTGATCGGCGGCTGCGGGCCGAGTTCCGGCTGCGAGAAGATGCCGTGGATCGAAACCGCGCCCCGGATCAAGTCCGTACCGGTGCGCGCGAGATCGAGCGCGCACAGCCCTCCAAAGCAGTAGCCGATCACCGCGATGCGGCTCCTGTCCACTCCGTCAAGCCGCTGAGCGAAAGAGAGGGTATCGAGCAGTTGCCGGCGCAAACGGGCGCGGTCGGCGAGCAGCTCGTTCATGAGCGCGAATGCGGCGTCGCCCAAGTCGCGCTTGTCACGGCCATAATGGTCGATGACGATGCTCACATAGCCCCGCGCGGCGAGCGCGTCGGCCTTAGCGATTTCAAGTGCGGTCGGTCCGCGCACCGTAGGTGCGATCAGAATCGTCGGGTGCGGTCCCGCCCCGTCCGGCCGCGCGACATAGGCTTCGCACTCGAGATCGCCGGCCTGGTAGCCGACCAGGCTCACGCCTTGATCTTCCACCCGGAGCGCAGGAGCGCATAGCAGGCAGCGCCCATGATCAAGTCGAGCACCAGCACGACGACGGCTCCCACCTGCACCGACGTGTCCGCATCGCCCAGGAAGCCATAGCGAAAGCCCGAGATGATGTAGAAGAATGGGTTCAGATGGCTGATCGCCTGGAAGGTCGGCGACAGCGCCTCGACCGAGTAGAACGTGCCGGACAGCAGCGAAAGCGGCGCCACCACGAAGTTGGTGATCGCGGCGGCATGATCGAACTTCTCCGCCCAGATCGACGTCATCACGCCCAGAAAGGCGAGGAACAGAGCGCCCAGCACCCCGAACCACAGGATTGCCCAGGGGTGGCGAACCGCCACATGCACACCGGGCCAGAGCACCATCGCCCCCCACACCACGAAGCCGACCAGGATCGCGCGGGTCACCGAAGCCCCGGCAAGCGCCGCCAGCAGCTCGCCGTTCGAGAGCGGGGGCATCAAATAGTCGACGATCGTGCCCTGGATCTTGCCGACCAGCAGCGAGAAGCTGGAGTTGGCGAACGCATTCTGGAGCATGCCCATCACGATCAGGCCCGGCGCGATGAAATCGGCAAAGGGATGGCCGAGCACGGTGCGCCCACTGCCACCTAGAGCCACCGTGAAGATGATCAGGAACAGGAGGGTGGTAATGGCCGGCGCCCAGATGGTCTGGAGCTGCACCTTGAAGAAACGCCGCACCTCCTTCACATAGAGAGCACGCAATCCCGGCCAGTTGACGCGAGTGATCGATGCCACGCCGGGCGCGAGACGAACTCCGGATTGGGACTGGTCGGCCATGGGCTTGTCGCCTATCGGCAGACCGCCTCGCCCGCAAGGCGAGGGGCACAGCTAGGGAATATGATGGCCTGGACTGACGAACGCATCGAGCAGCTGAAGTCGATGTGGGAAAAGGGAATGACCGCCAGCCAGATCGCGGACGAGCTGGGCGGCGTCAGCCGCAATGCGGTGATCGGCAAAGCCCACCGGCTGGGCCTGCAAGCGCGCCCCTCCCCCGTTCGCGACGGCAAGGACGAGGGCACGCCTGCCGTAGCGCCGATCGTTCCCAGCCCGGCCGAGCCGCGCACGGAAGCGCCGCGGGCGCCCGCGCCGCGCCCGGCGCCCGCGCCAGCCGCGGCGGCTCCGGTTGCCCCAGTCGACGGTGTTGCTCTGCCGGCGCCACCCCAGCCGCAGATCCGCTCCATCGGTCCCGGCGGCTTCCTCCGTCAGGCACCAGGCGAACAGTCCGCCCCAATTCCGCCGGCGCCGCCGCGCCGGCTTGTGCCGGCCCGGCCCAGCCCGGAGATCGCCGGCAAGACCAGCCTGCTCGATCTTAACGACAAGATCTGCAAATGGCCGCTCGGCCATCCCGGTGAGCCGGACTTCCACTTCTGCGGCGACCAGGTGAACCCGGGCTTCCCTTATTGCGTGCAGCATTGCGGCCAGGCCTATCAGGCCCAGCTCCCGCGCCGCGATCGCCGCCCGCCGCCGCCCCTCCCCTTTGGCGGCCCCCGCGTGCGCTAAGGCCTAACGGAACCAGCCAGCCTCGCGGAGCGCCGGGACGGTGCTCCGTGCAACGGGCGCTTCCAAGCCGTTCTTCAGCTGAAGGCGCACATTGCGGCCGTCCTGCAGGTCCCGATCGACCGCCTTGCGCGCAATCCACCAGCTGCGATGCACCTGATAGCCGTCCAACCCGTCCAGTTCCGCGACAGCATCGCGCATCCGCATCAGCAGTAGCGTGTTACCCATCGCTGTGTGCACGCGAACATAATGATCCTCCATTTCGAGCGCGAGCAACTCGCGGCCGAGGTGCGGAGGTAGCCGATCGAAGAAGCGCGGTTCGGCAGCGGGATCATCGTCCGACGCTGCTCCTGAACCGGCAGGCGGCCGCATCGTCTCGGCGCGCTCGGGCGCTTTCAGATACCAGAAGATCAGCGTGACGGCAGCCGCGAGCACCATCACATTGGCATAGACGGGCAGCAGCTCCGCCGCGCTCGGCCAGCGCGGCGTCCGGCCCGGCGCGGCGAACCAGACGATCAGGCTCATGGGCAAGGTTGCGATCAGGCTGCCCGCGACCCAGGTCGCGGGCTCGGGCAGGTCGAGCCGCCGGGCGAGCATCGTCGCGGCGGCCAGTGTCGGGCGGAAGATCAGCAGCCCGCCTACGCCCATGCCAATCCAGTAGAGCAGCCGATCGGCCAGCGGCGCCTCGAAGCTGCCATAAGGCCCGATGAACGCCAGCAGCACGCCGACGCCGATCACCACCGTCAGCTCGATCAGCAGAACGCGCAGACTAGGAATCATCGCGGCCCTTCTCCCAGACCCGAAGCCTAGCGCCCGTTCGCGTTTCGCGAAATGGCGCCGCCAGGCGACGCCCTGCCCGTCCACGAAGACGGTGGCGCCGTCACGAAGCCCCGCTTGCCGGTGAACGGGCAGCTGGCAGGCCGAAGCCCAATGGCACCTCGCTTCGGAGATCAGCATGACTGCCGCACTGACCAACCTCGACGCACCGAGCCTTGCACCCTCGCCGGCGCCGACCGGCTTCGATCTGCATCCAGCCACCCGCGGGGTGCTGCTTGCCTCCGGGCTCATGATCGGGGCCGTGAGCGCCTATGCCCTCGGGCGGGCTGCGCTAGGTGTGGCGCCGACGCCGCCTGAGGCAAAGGAACTGGCTGTCTTCATCCATCTGGCGACCGTGCTGCCGTCGCTGCCGCTCGGGCTCTACATCTTTCTCTCCCGGAAAGGGGGCGCGCGGCACCGGCTGCTCGGGCGGGTATGGATGGTGCTGATGGTGATCACCGCCATAGCCGCCCTGTTCATCCGCCACCTCAATGACGGACAGTTCAGCCTCATTCATATCGCGTCGGTGGTAACGCTGGTCGGCATTCCGCTCGCGATCAACGCCGCGCGCCAGCGCCGCATCGCCGCGCACCGCATGCACCTGCTCACCATGTTCATCGGCGCGCTGCTCGTGTCGGGGGTGTTGAGCTTCCTTCCGGGCCGGATCATGTGGACCTGGCTGTTCGGCTGAACCTCATGGGCTCTCGAACGTCTGTCGCGGATGGGCGCGAGCATCTTCCCGACCTTCTTCCTATCAGGGTTCGAGTGCTCGTCCTTTCTCTGGGGTGCCGAGCGGAAGCGCCGCGATCTCGCCTCCGAGCTGCAGCACTATGTGCATGCGGATGAGGATTACCGCCTGCTCGCTAGCAACGGCATTGCGGTCGCGCGCGAGGGCATCCCGTGGCCGCTCGTGGATCGGGGTGGCACCTACGACTTCTCGATCATTGACGACTTCCTTGCGGCCCATCGCCGGCACAACATCCTGCCGATCTGGGACCTGTGCCACTATGGCTACCCCGACGATCTCGATCCCTGGTCCGAGATGTTCGTCACCCGCTTCGCCGCCTATGCGCGGGCGGCGGCCCGTCACGTGGCGGAGCGCGCGCATCACGGTCCGCTGCTGATCACGCCGGTCAACGAGCCGACCTTCTGGGGCTATATGGGCGGCGAATGGGGCTGGTGCGCGCCATATGGCAAAACGCGCGAACAGCGGCTGGCCTTCACGACGCAGCTGGCCCGAGCCGACATCGCCGCGTGCAAGGCCATCCGCGCCGATCACCCGGATGTCCGCTTCGTCCATATCGATCCGCTGATCTGGGTCGTCCCGCCGCGCGACCGGCCGGACCTCGCCGAGGCCGCGCACCGCGAGGCCTATGAGGATGCCTATCTCGCCTGGGACATCATCTCGGGCCTAAAGCACCCCGAATATGGCGGCAGCCCAGAGCTGATCGATATCCTCGGCCTCAACAACTACAGCTTCGGCCAGATGGAATATGCCGGCGGCGGCAAGCCTAACGTCCCGCTCGAGCCTGGCGACGACCGCATCCGGCCGGTTTCCGAGCTGATCTGGGAATCCTGGGACAAATATCGCCGCCCCTGCATCGTTGCGGAAACCTCCGGCATCGCTGGCGGCCGGCCGGACTGGCTCAACGATATGATGTGCGAAGCGCTGGTCGCCGTTCGCCGCGGTGTCGACCTGCACGGCATCTGCCTGTTCCCGGCCGTCGACATGACCGATTGGCACAGCGGCGAGTGGCTCCGCATGGGGATCGCCGATGTTGACGAGCTACCCGGCGGCACGCTGATGCGTACGCCGTGCCTGCCCTATGTCGAGATGCTCCACCGATGGCAGCAGCGCCTGGCGCGCCCGACGGTGCTCGACGAAGACCCGTTCGACAAGGCGGTCGATCTGGCAGACGTGCGAAAGGCAGCTGAGGCATTCACGGGAGAGGCCGACGACGATTGGCACTGACCCAAAGGACGGGAGCCTGCGCCTCGGTCGATCCCTCTCCCCCATCTGCCGACCGGACGGGCGCTCTCGCTTGACGGCGGGAGCGTCACGTCCTTCTGGGAGAGCCATGTCGAAGCGCGTGCTGACTTCCATCCACCTGCACCACGCACCCGAGCGGGTTTGGAATGTGCTGGCCGACTTCGCTCGCTACGCCGAATGGAATCCGCTCAACATCGAAGCCGATGGCGAGGCGCGGGTCGGCGCCCGCGTGCGAATGCGCTTCGTCAACCCGGCCAAGCCCGGCGCAACGGTGCGCCAGACCGTCACCGTCACGCGGGCGGAGCGTGGCCGCGCGCTCGCTTGGCGCGGCCATGTGCCCGTGCTGTTCACCGGCGACCATCTGTTCGACCTGCGCCCGGAGCATGGCGGCACGCGACTAACGCAA